>Ga0307507_10000001_pt1 | contig 417520 bp, 327 predicted proteins | sample 7_EM_MG_FD_207223 | JGI IMG/M metagenome (GOLD analysis project Ga0307507, IMG submission 207223) | Populus trichocarpa ectomycorrhiza microbial communities from riparian zone in the Pacific Northwest, United States - 7_EM | ecosystem: Host-associated > Plants > Roots > Unclassified | place... | reverse complement strand
CCACGGCCACCCGCCCTTCTTCGAGTCCTTAGATAACTCCGAAGAATGCCAGGTGGCCGTGCCTATTGCCAGTCGATCACACGACTGCACCACAAAAGATCTTGCCGTCCTCAAATCTCAAGCTCAGTCCAGGTCCGCCTCGAGGATGTGCATGGCCTCGGCGACCGCGCGGTCCGGATCGCCGTCGCGCAGCGCGTCGAGCAGCACCCGGTGGCCGCGCTCCATGTGCGTGTCCTGACTCGCCTCGGCGGCGACCCGCCGCAGTACCGAGGAGAGCGCCTCGGCCAGCTCCAGGTACAGCTCCAGCAGCATGGGGTTGTGCGCGGCCGCGACCACGCACTGGTGGAACCGCACGTCCGCGCGCACCCACGCCTCGCCCCAGCCCGGGTCCCAGCGGCCGAGCGCCGCACCCGCCCTGCTCGCCGCGTCCCGCTCGGCCAGCGCGGACTCGCAGGCGGCCAGGTCCTCCTCGGTGCGCCGGGTCGCGGCGAGCAGGGCGGCCTGCGCCTCGAGCGCCCGGCGCACCTCCTGCACGTGCATGTCGGTCGAGCGGGCGATCTGCCGCCGCAGCGCCCCGGCCAGCTCACTACGGGTCTTGACATAGGTGCCGTCGCCCTGGCGTACCTCCAGCAGCCCTGCGTGGGCAAGTGCCTTCACCGCCTCGCGCAGCGTTCCGCGCCCGACCTGCAGCCGGTCGATCAGCTCGGATTCCGGCGGGATGCGCTGCCCGACCGGCCACTGGCCGGAGGCGATCTGCGCGCGCAGCTGCTCGATGACCTCGTCGACGAGCGAACCCCGCCGCACCCCTGCCAACTCGGTCATCGATAGCTCAGCCCTTCAGGTCCGGATCGACCGCGACCGTCCCGCGTCGTCCCGAGGCAACGTACCGGCCGACGGTCGCCTGGCACACCACCAACCCGGCCATGGCGAGCAGCGGGAGCCTCCAGGAGCCGGTCGCGTCGTGCAGCATCCCGGCCGCGAACGGCACCCCGGCAGCGCCCAGGTATCCGAGCGACTGGGCGAACGTGGACAGCGCAGCGGTCCCGCCGGGTGTGCCGCCGCGCAGCCCGAACAGCGCCAGGACCAGCTGGAAGGTGCTCATCCCAACCGCCAGCAGGACGACCCACAGCCAGGCCAGCGCGACCGGCGAGACCGCCAGCCCGACCAGACCGGCGAAGAAGGCCAGCGAGATCCCGGTCATCAGGGCCCGCTGGTCGCGCATCCGGGCGCCGAGTACCGGCACGACGAACGAGACCGGGATCCCGAGGAAGAAGGTCGCCGAGAGCAGCGCACCCGCGTGCGCGGCGGTCATCCCGGCGGACGTGAAGACAGAGGGCAGATATCCCATCACCATGTAGGCGCAGGCGGACTGCAACGCGAAGAGCACGGTCATCGCCCAGGCGAGCCGGGACTTGGCCAGGGCGCGCAGCGGAACGTGGACGTCCCGGCCTCGGCTTCTCGCGACCCCGGCCGCATGCGCGACGCGCTCACCGCGTGCCCCGTACCAGGCGAGCAGCGCGACGGCGGCGGGCGCGGCCCACAGCGCCAGCCCGATCGACGGGCCGCCGAAGGCATCGGCCGCAGGCACGGACACCAGCGCTGAGATGGCCGCCCCGCCGGTCAGCGCGGTGCCGTAGAGCCCGGTCACCAGCCCGATCCGGGTCGGAAAATACGACCGCGCCACGGCCGGCAGCAGCACGTTCGCCAGCGCGATGCCCAGCCCCGCGACCGCCGAACCGGCCAGCAGCGCGCCTTCTGAGGCGACCCCGCGCAGCAGCGACCCGAGGATCAGCGCGACCAGCGCCGCGCCCAGCACTCGGTCGATCCCGAACCGCCGGGCCAGCGAGGACCCGGCGAACCCGCCGAGCGCGAACGCCAGCACCCAGACCGACGGCAGGAACGAGGTGACCGCCGCGCTCAGGTGCAGCGAGCTCGACAGCGAGTCGAGCAGCGCCCCCGTCGCCGAGACGCCGAGCCGCAGGTTGGCCGCGACCAGCACGATCCCGGCCAGGATCAGCGCCGTGCCACGACGCGAAACGGGTTCGGCGAACGTCCGGTCGGTCGACGTGCTCGGCGTTGGCAGCGCAGCGGTCATCGCTGCCGCCGGCGCAGCACTGGTCAACGCAGTACTAGTCAACACAGCACTAGTCGACGCAGCACTGGTCAACACAGTCTCGGGTCGCTCGCAGGTCGCAGTCACGGTCCAATGATAATACGTATGATGTCTGCTCGATACGTGGCCGACGCCACGTCCGGGGCGGCGCAGGGCGCGGGCGCGGCAGGCATAGGCTTCTGCCGTAGTCGTCATGGTCCGAGGAGGCTCGTTCATGCCCGAGTTCGCGTATTCAGATCTGCTTCCGATCGGGCCGGACGAGACGCAGTACCGACTGCTCACCGACCAGGGCGTGTCCACCGTCGAGGCGGCGGGCCGGACCTTCCTGCAGGTGGAGCCCGAGGCGCTGCGGCTGCTGACGTCCACCGCGATGCACGACATCGCGCACTACCTGCGCCCGGCCCACCTGACCCAGCTCGCCTCGATCATGAACGACGCCGAGGCCTCGCCGAACGACCGCTTCGTCGCGCTGGACCTGCTCAAGAACGCGAACATCGCGGCCGGCGGGGTGCTGCCGATGTGCCAGGACACCGGGACCGCGATCGTGATGGGCAAGCGCGGGCAGAACGTGCTGACCGACGGCCTGGACGAGTCGCACATCGCGCACGGGGTCTACGACGCCTACACGAAGCTGAACCTGCGCTACTCGCAGATGGCTCCGCTCACCATGTGGGAGGAGAAGAACACCGGCTCGAACCTGCCCGCCCAGATCGAGCTGTACGCCACGCCGGGCTCCGCCTACAAGTTCCTGTACATGGCGAAGGGCGGCGGCTCGGCCAATAAGTCGTACTTGTATCAGGAGACGAAGGCGGTGCTTAACCCCGCCTCGATGCTGCGCTTCCTCGAGGAGAAGATCCGCTCGCTCGGCACCTCGGCCTGCCCGCCGTACCACCTGGCGATCGTGGTCGGCGGCACCTCGGCGGAGTACGCACTCAAGACCGCCAAGTACGCCTCGGCCAAGTACCTGGACAACCTGCCGACCGAGGGCTCGATGCTGGCGCACGGCTTCCGGGACGTGGAACTGGAAGCCGAGGTGCTGGAGCTGACCCGGCGGATCGGCATCGGCGCGCAGTTCGGCGGCAAGTACTTCTGCCACGACGTGCGCGTGGTCCGGCTGCCCCGGCATGGAGCGTCGTGCCCGGTGGCCATCGCCGTCTCCTGCTCCGCCGACCGGCAGGCCCTGGCCAAGATCACTCCCGCGGGCGTCTTCCTGGAGCAGCTGGAGACCGACCCGGCGCGCTACCTACCCGAGACCACCGACGACCACCTGGACGACGACGTGGTGCGCATCGACCTGAACCGGCCGATGAGCGAGGTACGCGCGGAACTGGCCAAGTACCCGGTCAAGACGCGCCTGTCACTGTCCGGCACACTCGTCGTCGCCCGCGACATCGCCCACGCGAAGCTCAAGGAACTGCTGGACGACGGCAAGCCGCTGCCGCAGTACCTCAAGGACCACCCGGTCTACTACGCCGGCCCGGCCAAGACCCCCGAGGGCTACGCGTCAGGATCCTTCGGCCCGACCACGGCCGGCCGGATGGACTCGTACGTGGACCAGTTCCAGGCCGCCGGCGGCTCGTTCGTGATGCTGGCCAAGGGCAACCGCAGCAAGCAGGTCACCGAGGCCTGCAAGGCGCACGGCGGCTTCTACCTCGGCTCGATCGGCGGCCCGGCCGCGCGCCTGGCCCAGGACTGCATCAAGCACGTCGAAGTGCTCGACTACGCGGAGCTGGGCATGGAGGCCGTCTGGCGGATCGAGGTCGAAGACTTCCCCGCCTTCGTCGTGGTCGACGACAAGGGCAACGACTTCTTCACGGACCCCGGTGAAAGCGCTCCGTTGCTGCGTATCGGACAGCATCCGGCGTAACGCACAGCACTCTCTAGGACACAGCACCCTCTAACGCACAACACCGTCCGGGACACACTGAGTGTGTCCCGGACGGGTGGTCAGGCAGTACCGATCAAGCCGTGCCGGCCGATCAGTACCAGTTGTGGGACTCCCAGAAGGACTGGGCGGCGCACGGCGAGCCGTAGCGCGAGTCCATGTAGCTCAGCACCCACTTGATCTGTGTCACCGGGTTGGTCTGCCAGTCGGAGCCCTCGGAGGCCATCTTGTAGCCGGGCAGTGCCTGGCCGAGGCCGTATGCGCCGCTGGACGGATTGGTCGCGGTCACGCTCCAGCCGGACTCGCGGGTCACAATCCAGTCGAAGCAGCCGAACTGGCCCGACGGAACGAGCTTCTCGGCGATCTGATACGCACTCAGCCCGGAGTACTCACTCGACTGGGTGGTGGTGACCACGGTGGCCTTCTTGGTGGCCTTGGTGGGCGCCGGGGCCGCGCTGCTGGTCGTTGCCGAGGCCGAGGGGCTCGCGCTGGCGGTGGTCGCCTTCGCGGACGGCGTCGCCGACGTGGGAACGCTCGTCGGGGCCAGCACGGGCACGTGGATCACCGCTGAGTGCGACACGGGCACGGTGGCCGCGTGGGCGTCCGGTGCGGTGGCCGCTAGTGCGCCGATCACGGCGCCGGTCACTGCGGTGCACGAGGCCGCGGTGATCGCCAGTTTGTGCTTGTGCGCCGCGAGGGTCGCGGGTATGGACAGGCGAAGCCTGGACACGAACTGCCTTCCGTCTGCCGCGGGCACGACGAAGCAGCGGCCATCCACGGCCGGTGGGTCCTGAGCTTCGTTCGCGCGCTACACGGCGCTTCGCCCCATCTGACTCTTCTCGCCCGCTGCGGAATCACACACTGCGGGTGGCGCACCCGGGGCCTTCGTTGGAACCCGTTGCGTGGGGCCTGACGTCTTCGACCCTGCATGACGCCCGGCCCAAACCTCAAATCTTTCAGATGTGCGTTAAATCACACCATTTACACCGTGCGTGGGAGCGCGCTCACGCCTCGTAGAGCCGTACCAGGTCAAGCGAATGATCGATGATCATGAAAACGGCCCCGAGGACCTGCCCTCGGGGCCGCCTTTTTGTGACCTGGGTCACAGAAAATCTGCTCGAACCGACACTTAGACGGCGAGGTCCTCCAGCATCTCGGTCACCAGGGCGGCGATCGGGGAGCGCTCGGAACGGGTCAGTGTGACGTGTGCGAACAGCGGGTGACCCTTGAGCTTCTCGACCACCGCCACCACGCCGTCGTATCGGCCGACCCGCAGGTTGTCGCGCTGCGCGACGTCGTGCGTGAGCACGATCCGGGAGCCGGAGCCGATCCGGGAGAGCACCGTGAGCAGCACGTTGCGTTCCAGGGACTGCGCCTCGTCCACGATCACGAAGGAGTCGTGCAGCGAGCGGCCGCGGATGTGGGTGAGCGGCAGGACCTCGAGCATCCCGCGGTCCACCACCTCTTCGATGACGTCGCTGGTGGTCAGCGCGGACAGGGTGTCGAAGACCGCCTGGCCCCAGGGGTTCATCTTCTCGCCCTCGGTGCCCGGCAGGTAGCCGAGGTCCTGGCCGCCGACCGCGTAGAGCGGCCGGAAGACCACCACCTTGCGGTGCTGCCGCCGCTCCATCACCGCCTCCAGCCCCGCGCACAGCGCCAGCGCCGACTTGCCGGTGCCCGCGCGCCCGCCCAGCGAGACGATGCCGACCTCGGGGTCGAGCAGCAGGTCGAGCGCGATCCGCTGCTCGGCGGAGCGTCCGTGCAGCCCGAAGGCCTCACGGTCGCCGCGCACCAGCCGCACCTGCTTGTCCGAGGTCACCCTTCCCAGCGCCTTGCCCCGTTCGGAGACCAGCACCAGCCCGGTGTGACAGGGCAGGTCCACCGCCTCGGGCAGCTCGACCCGGCCGTCCTCGTAGAGCCGGTCGACCACCGTGCCGCCGATCTCGAGCTCCGCCATCCCGGTGTAGCCCGAGGTGATCGCGAGTTCGGCGCGGTACTCCTCGGCGGGCAGGCCCACGGCCGCCGCCTTCACCCGCAGCGGCAGGTCCTTGGACACCAGGGTGACCAGCCGGCCCTCGGTCTCCAGGGACTTGGCCACCGCGAGGATGCGGGTGTCGTTGTCCGGGGAGCCGGCGGCGGGCCGGAAGCCGGGCGGCAGGACCGTCGGATCGGTGTGGTTGAGCTCGACCCGAAGCGTCCCCTCTCCGGTGCCGACCGGGATCGGCGCGTCGAGCCGCCCGTGCTTCACCCGCAGATCGTCGAGCGTGCGTAGGGCGGAGCGTGCGAAGTATCCGAGTTCGGGGTGGTGTCGCTTGCCTTCGAGCTCGCTGACGACCACCAGCGGGATGACGACCTCGTGCTCGTCGAAGCGGGTGATCGCGGCCGGATCAGCCAGCAGGACGCTGGTGTCCAGCACGAAAGTGCGCCGTTCGGGACGGGCGGAACGGCGCTTGGGTGTAACGGCCACTTAGCACGACTCCCTGTGGCGCACCGTGCCCGGCGCGCCCTTAACGAGGGTGGGAACTGCACACCGGTCACTACGGTAAGGAAGGCGGGCGGCTCCAGGCGAGGAGTTTTCGGTTGAACACCAACCCCCGGACGGCAGACGCCGCGCGCCTGCCTGCGGGTCCGGTGTTACACGTCATACCAGGCAGTTACCCCGTCCGGTCGACAAGAAAACGACGGTAAGCGCCGTCCTAAAGCCGTATCAAGCGCGCTTACGCGCCATAACGACGCTGACGCAGGCTGTAGTCGCGCAGGGCCCGCAGGAAGTCGATTTTGCGGAATGCGGGCCAGAAGGCCTCGCAGAAGTAGAACTCCGAGTGCGCCGACTGCCAGAGCATGAAGCCGGACAGGCGCTGCTCCCCCGAGGTGCGGATGAGCAGGTCGGGATCGGGCAGCCCACGGGTATAGAGGTGTTCGGCGATGTGCTCGACGTCGATCACCTGGGCCAGGTCCTCGATCGTGCTGCCGCGCCCTGCGTGCTCGTAGAGCAGCGAGCGCACGGCGTCGGCGATCTCCTGCCGCCCGCCGTAGCCGATCGCCGTGTTGACCACCAGGCCGGGGTTGTCGGCTGTGCGCGCCTCGGTCTCCTTGAGCGTGCGGGCGAAGTCCCCGGGAAAAAGGTCGAGGGCGCCGAGCGGACGGATCTTCCAGCGCCCGGTGTCCGCGAGGCTGAGCACCGAGCCCTCGATGATCTTCAACAGGTCGGCCAGCTCGGCGGGGGGGCGGTTGAAGTTGTCGGTGGAGAACAGCCACAGGGTCACCACCTCGACCCCGGCCTCCTCGCACCAGTCGAGCAGGTCGTGGATCTTGTCCGCGCCGCGCTGGTGCCCGGTGACGATCTGCTCGCCGACCGCCTTGGCCCAGCGCCGGTTGCCGTCCATCACGACGCCGACGTGGCGGGGGATGCGCGTTCGGTCCAGCTTCGCGGTCAGCCGTTTTTCGTACACGCCGTAGACGAGGTCTCGCACACTCATCTCGACGCCTCTCCTCGGCTGACGGTTCTCCTGCCCTGCGGCACCTTATCTCCACGACAGCCGCCCCAACTCACGATCGAGTGGGGCGGCTGTGAGGATCTGGTGAAGATCCGCTCAGATGACCGGGTGACCGAACGTCAGGCGGGCGTGCTGGTAGACGGCCGTTGCCGGGTTGTTGCCGGAGCGTTATCCGAGCCGGGCCGCCAGCGCCCGGTGCTCGTCCCAGAGCGCGCCGGGCAGGTGGTCGCCGAAGCGCTCGAAGTGCGCCGGGATCAGCTCGGCCTCGCGGCGCCAGACCTCGGGGTCCACCGCGAGCAGCTGCTCGAGGTCCTTGTCGTCGATCTCCAGGCCGTCCAGGTCGAGCGCGTCCTGGGTCGGCACGGTGCCGATCGGGGTCAGCGCGCCCTCGGCCCGGCCGTCGAGCCGGTCCACGATCCACTTGAGCACGCGGCTGTTCTCGCCGAAGCCGGGCCACAGGAAGTGCCCGTCGGCGGCCTTGCGGAACCAGTTCACGTAGTAGATGCGCGGCAGCTTCTCCGGATCGGCCTGGGCGCCGACCCGCAGCCAGTGCGCGAAGTAGTCGCCCATGTTGTAGCCGCAGAACGGCAGCATCGCGAACGGGTCGTAGCGCAGCTCGCCCACGGTGCCCTCGGCGGCGGCGGTCTTCTCCGAGGCGACGTTCGCGCCGAGGAAGACGCCGTGCTGCCAGGACAGCGACTCGGTGACCAGCGGCACGGCCGTAGCCCGGCGCCCGCCGAACAGGATCGCCGAGATCGGCACGCCCGCCGGGTCCTCCCACTCGGCCGCGATGGTCGGGCACTGCGCCGCCGGGACGCAGAACCGCGAGTTCGGGTGCGCGGCCGGCTCGGTGGAGGCCGGGGTCCAGTCGCGGCCCTTCCAATCGGTCAGGTGCGCCGGGGGCTGGTCGGTCAGGCCCTCCCACCACACGTCGCCGTCATCGGTGAGCGCGACGTTGGTGAAGATGGTGTTTTCGTTCAAAGTGGCGATGGCGTTGGCGTTGGTGGAGGCCCCGGTGCCGGGCGCGACGCCGAAGAACCCGGCCTCCGGGTTGATCGCGTAGAGCCGGCCGTCGGCGCCGAAGCGCATCCAGGCGATGTCGTCGCCGACCGTCTCGACCGTCCAGCCGGGAATCGTCGGGGTGAGCATGGCCAGGTTGGTCTTGCCGCAGGCCGACGGGAATCCGGCCGCTATATAGCGGGTCCGGCCGGTCGGCGGGGTCAGCTTGAGGATGAGCATGTGCTCGGCCAGCCAGCCCTCGTCGCGGGCCATCACCGAGGCGATGCGCAGCGCGTAGCACTTCTTGCCGAGCAGCGCGTTGCCGCCGTATCCGGACCCGTAAGACCAGATCTCCCGGGACTCCGGGAAGTGGGTGATGTATTTAGTGGTGTTGCACGGCCACGGCACGTCGGCCTGACCGGGCGTCAGCGGCGCGCCGACCGAGTGCACGGCCTTGACGAAGTCGCCGTCCTCGCCGAGCTCGTCCAGCACGGCCCGGCCCATCCGCGTCATGACCCGCATGGACAGCGCGACGTAGGCGGAGTCGGTGAGCTCGACGCCGAGCGCGGCGAGCGGCGAGCCGATCGGCCCCATCGAGAACGGCACGACGTAGAGCGTGCGCCCGCGCATCGACCCGGCGAACAGGCCGCCGAGGGTCTCGCGCATCTTCGCGGGTGCGACCCAGTGGTTGGTCGGTCCGGCGTCCACCTCGCGCTCCGAGCAGATGAAGGTGCGGTCCTCGACGCGGGCCACGTCGGAGGGGTCCGAGGCCGCGTAGAAGGAGTTCGGGCGCTTGGCCGGGTTCAGCCGGCGCAGCGTGCCCTGCGCGACGAGTTCCCCGGTCAGCCGGGCCCACTCGGCGTCGGAGCCGTCGCACCAGACGATCTTCTCGGGCTCGGTCAGGTCGGCGATCTCGTGCACCCAGGCGAGCAGGCCGGGATGGCGGGTCGGAATGGTTTCGGAAAGGACGAGTGACATGGTGCGCACTCCTAAGGAACGCCGGGGGTCCGCACCGCCCGGGCGTGATGAGGGGTGTTTTGGACTATAGCCACGGGTGTCCGCATTGTGGATAGCCATTCCTACTTATCAGTAACTTACGTAGCCGTAGGTTAGTCTTGAGGACGAGGCGTCCATACCGGGCGCGGCATGGCGTAATGTCCACAAATACAGTGAATCGCCAGGCGGCCACGGTGGCCGGGACAGGGGTACGGTGTGACCAATCTCATGGCACAGGGGGACGACTCGGTCGATCCACTGTCCGGATCTGTGAGGCACATCTCCCCCGCGCAGGCTGTGGCGTCCGCCACAGCGGCGGTCAAACCCAAGCTGCGCGGCTGGTTCCACGCCGGAACCTTCCCGCTGGCGCTCGCCGCCGGCATCGTGCTGATCACGCTGGCGCCGACCGCCGGGAGCGCCGCGGCGTGCACCGTGTTCGCGGTCAGCTCCTGGCTGCTGTTCGGGGTCAGCGGGGTCTACCACCGCGGCACCTGGGGTCCGAAGTGGGCGGCGATCCTGCGCCGGCTGGACCACACCAACATCTTCCTGATCATCGCCGGGACGTACACCCCGCTGGCCGTCATGCTGCTGCCGCACCACTCGGCGGTGGTGCTGCTGACGCTGGTGTGGGCCGGGGCGCTGATCGGCATCGGGATGCGCGTGTTCTGGCTCGGCGCGCCGCGCTGGGTGTACGTGCCCTGTTACCTCGCGCTGGGCTGGGCCGCGGTGTTCTACCTGCCGAGCTTCCTGCGCTACGGCGGCGGGGCGGTGCTGAGCCTGGTGATCACCGGCGGCCTGCTCTACTCGGTCGGCGCGGTGGTCTACGCGCTCAAGAAGCCGAACCCCTCACCGCAGTGGTTCGGCTTCCATGAGATCTTCCACCTGTTCACCATCGCGGCCTTCGCCTGCCACTACGTCGCGATCTCGATGGCTGCCTACTCGACGACGGGCTGAGCCCGCCCGCCCGGTTCCCCGCTCAGTGCGGCCGCGCGATGTCGAGGTAGACCACGTGGTCGCTGGACGATTTCGTCAGCTCGCTGACGTGGAAGCCGTCCTTCGCGGTCAGGCCGAGCGCGACGTTGACCACGCCCTCGAAGTCGCCGTTGAGGACGTACGAGCGCAGTTCCGGGTAGCCGACCGTGACCGGGTTCGTCGCCGGCAGGTTGAGAGTCGGGTTACCGCTGGCGTCGTGCGCCTGGGCGGATGTGAACGTCAACTGGAGAAACGCCGAGCCGGGCAGCGAGACCACCGCGCCGGAACCGTCGCGCACCACCTGCTGCACGTACGTGGCCCGGTAGCCGGGGACCTGCCCGGTGAACTCGAGGCTGATCCGGTCGTAGCCGCCCTCCGGGTGTGCGCCGACCCGGATCGCGACGAGGACGGGCACCGGCGGCACGGAACCGGTGAACGGGCTGCTGGTGGCCGCGGTCGGCCAGGACGGCACCGTTCCGGCGGCCGTCGAGCCGGTGCCGGAGCCGCCGCCCGTGCCCGCTCCGTTCGAACCCGCGGCGCCCGAGCCCGCGCCGCCGGTCGCCGTGACTCCGGGCGACGCAGTCGCCTGAGCCGACGCCACGGTCGGCGTGCCGCTGCTTCCGGTCACCGGTAGCCCGGAGTTCCCGCTGCCGCCGGCCGTGCTGGCCGCAACGCAGGCGGCGATGCCTGCCGCGGTCGCGACCGACACCGTCGCGAGTGAGAACCGCACCCTGATGCGCCGGCGCTGGAGCGCGACGATCCGGGGGGCGTTGAAGGCCGGGGGTCCGATGTGGTGTGCGTATTCGTCCATGGCGGTCGCCAATTCCTGTTCGAAGGCTGACAGTGGACGCTTCATGAGTCTCCTCCGGGCAGCAGTCGGACTACCGCGTCCCGCTCCGCGTCCGGGCCGAGCGAGGCGCGCAGCCTGGCCAGACCGCGGGCGGCCTGGGACTTGACGGTCCCGGCCGAGCAGTTCAGGGCGTGGGCGATCTCGGCCTCGGTCAGATCCTCGAAGTAGCGCAGGACCAGCACCGAGCGCATGCCGACCGGCAGTCGTTGCAGAGCCGCGATCATCGAGCGGCGCAGCTCCACCTGCCGGTACGGGGACGGACCGGGCTGCGGCGCGGGCCGGGCGTCGTCGAAGGAGACCTCGACGATCCGGCGCCGCATCCGCCGCCGGTCCTTCAGGGAGTTGACGAGGATGCGGCGGACGTAGGCGTCCGGCTGCTCCGCCGCCGCGACCCGCGGCCAGTGCCGGCAGGCGCGCTCCAGGGCGGTCTGAACCAGGTCCTGGGCCTCCTGCCGGTCGCCGGTGAGCAGGACGGCGGTGCGGAACAGCGCGGCAGAGCGCGCGGTGACGAATTCCTCGAACTCCGTGCGAGCTCTGGCGTCCACCCGATTCAGCCCCCTTGTGAACCACGAGCGTTGACCAGTCCAGACCGCAGGCCGGGGCGGCCGGGTTGTCAGCGTCGAGGAAGTGTGATGCACATCACACTCCGGAGTGTCGCACTGCGTGCACACCCCGGATAGGGCGCAACCGGGCTACCTGGACCGGCCGACTGGCCAGTTGTTCGGCCTGCCTGGCTGATCAGGGGGCAGCGGGCAGCGGGCAGCGGGCCAGGAACGCTCACCGCCTACGCGCAGAACGGCCCCGGGCAGACGAACGCCGCCGGCACGTCCGACAGCAGCGCCTCGGCGACCGCGAGCCCGTACCCCGCGAAGCGCGGCGCCCGATCGGCCAGCCGGCCTGCGGCGGCCAGCGCACGGTGCGCATCATCGAGGTGGTCGAGCGAACCGGCCGTGACCGCGTACGCGACGAACCCGGCCGCAGCCGCCGACGACCCCGACGGGGTCGCGTTGTCGGTCGGGTCGCTGGGGCGGAAGTAGAGCGGGTCGGCGTCGGCGGCGGTGTCGTGGAAACCGGCGTCGGCGGCGAACTGCTGGCGAATCGTCTCGAGCAGCGCGGCCGCGCGGTCCAGCCACTGCTTGTCGCCGGTCGCCGAGTACAGCACGCAGAAGGCCTCCGCGACACAGCCGTAGTCCTCCAGCACGCCCGGATTGGCCGAGGCGACGCCGTCCCGCGAGGTCCGCACCAGCCGTCCGTCGCCGTGCATGTGGACGTCGGCGAGCAACTGCCCCGCCTGCACCGCAGCCGCCAGGAAGTCCGGCAGGTCGAACGCGAGCGACGACTCCACCAGCGCGGTGATCGCGAGCCCGTTCCAGGCGGCGACCACCTTGTCGTCCCGATGCGGCTGCGGACGGGTGTCGCGCGCGGCGAGCAGTGCCGTACGCACCCGGTGGTAGCGCTCCTCGTCGACCGGATTGCTCAGCATTTCGAGCACCGAGGCGCCGTGCTCGAACGTGCCCTGCTCGGTGACGTGGAAGAACTCTGCCGCCCACGCCGCGTCCTCGTCGCCGAGTGCCGCGCGCAGTTGTTCGGGCGTCCAGACGTACGTCAGCCCCTCCACGCCGTCGGTATCCGCATCCAGTGCGGACGCGAACCCGCCCTCCGGAGTGCGAAGTCCGTCCAGTAGGAACTCAGAGGAATGAATCGCGATCCGCGCGAAGAACCCCTCGTCCGTCGCCTTGTACAGCAACGCGTACACCCGAATCAGCAGGGCATTGTCATACAACATCTTCTCGAAGTGCGGAACGGTCCACGTCGCGTCCACCGCGTACCGCGAGAACCCGCCGCCGAGCTGGTCGAAGATCCCGCCGCGCGCCATGGCCTCGCCAGTGCGCCGCACCATGTCGAGCGCCTGCGTGGAACCAGTGCGCGCGTGATGCTGCAGCAGGTGCAGCAGCGTCATCGAGGGCGGGAATTTCGGCGCGCCGCCGAACCCGGCGTTCACAGGATCGAAGTCGTGCACCAGCGCGGCCACCGAGGCAGCCAGCGCCGTGGCGTCCGGCGCTCCGCCGTCCACCGGCTCCGAGGTCGCGGCGAGCTTCCCGGCCACGTCCGTCCCGACCCGCTCCACCTCCGAGCGCCGGTCCCGCCAGGTCGTGCCCACGGCGTCGAGGAGCGACTGGAAGGACGGCATCCCGCCGTGCGACTCCTTGGGGAAGTAGGTCCCGCAGTAGAACGGCCGCCCGTCCGGCGTGGCGAACACGGTCATCGGCCAGCCGCCCTGCCCTGTCATCGCCTGCGTGGCAGTCATGTAGACGGCGTCGACGTCGGGCCGTTCCTCGCGGTCCACCTTCACGCACACGAACCCCGCGTTCATCAGCGCGGCGGTCTCCGCGTCCTCGAACGACTCGTGCGCCATGACGTGACACCAGTGGCAGGCCGCGTAGCCGACGGAGATCAGCAGCGGTACATCGCGCCGCCGCGCCTCGGCGAAGGCCTCCTCGCCCCACTGCCACCAATCCACCGGATTGTCGGCGTGCTGAAGCAGATACGGCGAGGTCGCGCCACCGAGCCGGTTCATGCTTCCAGCCTCTCACAGCCGCAATCGATCACGCCGGTGCAGTTGCCGGAATCTGCACCTGGGACGGCTCGCCGCCCCCGTAAACTCTTGCCTATGACTTCGCCCGAGACCGATCACGAGGTGACCGACGCGGCCGACGTGCTGCGCCGGGTGTTCGGCTACGACTCGTTCCGGGGTGCGCAGCAGGAGATCGTCGACCACGTCATCGGCGGGGGCGATGCGCTCGTACTGATGTCGACCGGCAGCGGCAAGTCCCTGTGCTACCAGATTCCCGCTCTGGTCCGGGCGGGTGTCGGCGTGGTGGTCTCACCGCTCATCGCGCTGATGCAGGATCAGGTCGACGCGTTGACGGCGCTCGGGGTGCGGGCCGGATTCCTGAACTCGACCCAGTATCCCGACGAGCGCAGCCTGGTCGAGTCGCAGTTTCTCGCCGGTGACCTGGACCTGCTCTACCTCGCCCCCGAGCGGCTGCGGCTGGAGTCGACGCTTCAGCTGCTGGATCGTGGCACGGTCTCCCTGTTCGCCATCGACGAGGCGCACTGCGTCGCGCAGTGGGGGCACGACTTCCGGCCGGACTATCTCGCGCTCTCGGTGCTGCACGAACGCTGGCCGAAGGTGCCGAGGATCGCGCTGACCGCGACCGCCACCGAGGCGACGCACACGGAGATCGCGGCCCGGTTGAACCTGACGGACGCCAAGCATTTCGTGGCGAGCTTCGACCGGCCGAACATCCAGTACCGGATCGCGCCGAAGGACCAGCCCCAGCGGCAGCTGCTGGAGCTGTTGCGTGCCGAACACGCAGGCGACGCCGGCATCGTCTACTGCCTCTCCCGGGCTTCCACGGAGAAGACCGCGCAATTCCTGGTGGACAATGGAATCCAGGCACTGCCGTACCACGCCGGTCTCGACGCACGGATCCGCGCGACCAACCAGGCCCGCTTCCTGCGGGAGGACGGCCTGGTCATGGTCGCCACGATCGCGTTCGGCATGGGCATCGACAAGCCGGACGTGCGCTTCGTCGCCCATCTCGACCTGCCGAAGTCCGTCGAGGGCTACTACCAGGAGACCGGCCGAGCGGGCCGCGACGGGCTGCCGTCGACCGCGTGGCTGGCCTACGGCCTGCAGGACGTCGTGCAGCAGCGCAAGATGATCGCCGGGTCCGAGGGCGACGACGCCTACCGCCGCCAGCTGGCCGCCCACCTCGACTCCATGCTGGCGCTGTGCGAGACGGTCGAGTGCCGCCGCGTCCGGCTGCTGGCCTACTTCGGCCAGTCGAGCGCGGCCTGCGGCAACTGCGACACCTGCCTGACCCCGCCGGAGTCGTGGGAGGGCACCGTGGCCGCGCAGAAGGTGCTGTCCACGGTGTTCCGGCTGAAGTCCGAGCGGCGGCAGAGCTTCGGCGCCGGCCAGGTGGTCGACATCCTGCTCGGCAAGAAGACGCCCAAGGTCACCCAGTTCAATCACGACACGCTCAGCGTGTTCGGCATCGGCACCGAACTGAACGACGGCGGCTGGCGCGGCGTAGTGCGTCAGCTGCTGGCCCAGGGCCTGCTCATGGTGGAGGGCGACTACAGCACCCTGACGCTCACCGCCGCCAGCGGCGCGGTACTGCGCGGAGAGCACCAGGTCATGTTGCGGCGTGAGCCCGAGAAGGCGGTGCGCGCCGCGAAGCCCCGCCAGCAGGCCGCCGCCCAGGCCGATCTGTCGGAAGACGCCGTGCCGGTGTTCGAACGGCTACGCGCATGGCGCGGCGCCACCGCCAAGGAGCAGGGCGTGCCCGCATACGTGGTCTTCCACGACGCGACGCTGCGTCAGATCGCCGCGCAGGCCCCGACCACCCTCACCGCGCTCGGCGCGATCAGCGGCATCGGCGAGAACAAGCTGGCGAAATACGGCCAGCAGATCCTGGACACCCTCGCGGCCTGACGAGCTGACCCGCTGGTCAAGTGGCCTGGATACCGCGCAAGACGTTGCGAAGCAACGCATCGGTGAATGCGACGTCGAGCGGCTGGTCAGGCAGCAGCAAACGGTGATAACACGCGCCCCAGAGCTGGTCCACGACGACCTCCAGGTCGACATCGGGACGGATCTGGCCACAGTCACGTGCCCGGCCGAGCCTTTCCACTGCAAGCTGTCGACGCGGACGCGTGTAGGTCGTCGCCATGGCCGAGGCGAGGTCGGGGTCCGTCTGAGCAGCTCCGACGAGTTGGGCGATCACCCGGCCCGCGTGCTCCTCGGTGAGCAGACGCACGAACGCATGCAGCTGCGCGGTGAGGTCGCGTTCGATGTCGCCGGTGTCGGAAAAAGCGAGCGTGTCCTCGACCGCGGCGAAGTACGCCTCAAGCGCTAGCGCTCCCGGCGAGGGCCACCATTTATACAAGGTCATCTTGCTCGCGCCGGCGCGTGCAGCCACCTTCTCGAAGGTGATCTCGGTCAACCGGCCCTCGAACAGCATCGCGCCGGCCGCCTCCAGGATCGCCTGGCGTACCTGCGCCGCCGGCCGACGCCCGCGCCCGCGCTTGACCGCCGCCTGAGCCTCTTCCACCTGGACATTTCCCCTCTCGACCGACGCCTGCGATTCCTGCATCCCGCCCCACCCTTGCAGTATATGGACGACTAGTCTACATTTTAGTTATGGACAACTCGTCCATAACTTAGAGAGGTCGCGCAGTCATGAATGACACCGCCGAACCAGCCACCCCCGCCACCCCCGCCACCCGTGCCGACCGCGTCGCCATCGTCACCGGGGCAACCGGAGGCATCGGCCGCGCCACCGCCGAACGCCTGGCCGCCGACGGCATGGCCGTGATCGTGCACTTCGCCGGCAACCAAGCCGCCGCCGACCAGATCGTGAGCAAGATCGTCGCTGCCGGCGGCACCGCGACCGCACTGGGCGGCGATGTCGCCGACGAGAACCAGATGGCCGCGTTGTTCGAACGCACACAACAGCTCTATGGCGGCGTCGACGTCGTCGTGAACATCGCCGGCATCATGCTGCTCGCCCCGATCGCAGAGCTCGACCTCGCGGACTTCGACCGGATGCACCGGACCAACGTGCGTGGCACATTCGTCGTGTCCCAGTTGGCCGCGCGGACGCTGCGGACCGGCGGCGCACTTGTGAACTTCTCCACCTCGGTGACCCGCCTACAACAGCCCACCTATGGCGCCTACGCCGCGACCAAGGGCGCCGTCGAAGCGATGACGCTGATCCTGGCCCGGGAACTGCGTGGACGAGACGTGACCGTCAACGCCGTCGCACCCGGCCCGACCGCGACGCCGCTGTTCCTCGACGGCAAGCCCCAAGAGGTCGTCGACCACATCGCCTCCCTGGCCCCGATGCAGCGCTTGGGTACACCCGAGGACATCGCAGAGGTCGTGGCGTTTTTGGCCGGCCCGGCCCGCTGGATCAATGGGCAGGTGCTCTACGCCAACGGCGGTATCGCCTGACTGCGGTGTCGCCTGACTGCGTGCGGATGGTGGACCGACGGGGTTCGGGTTGATAGTCTATGCATAGATAATCGTTGCACAGACTATTTGGGAGTACGACATGTGGGAGTACGAGCACTCCATGGAGACCGTGGTGGCGCCGGAGTCGCTGTGGCGACGGTGGGCAGACGTCGCGAGTTGGGCGGAGTGGAACGCGGATATCGAGAAGGTGAAGATCGACGGGCCGTTCGTGGTGGGCGCGCAGATCACGATGACGCCCGTCGGGGACGAGCCGGTGCGCTTGCGCGTCGCCGAGGTCCGGGAGAACGAGGCGTTCGTCGACGAGGCCGACCTCGGGGATGTGGTGGTGCGGACGACTCACCGGATCGAGCAGTTGGGCGCGGGGCGCAGCCGGATCGTGTACCGGACGGAGATCACTGGGCCTGCAGCCGAGCAGCTGGGTCCGCAGATCGGGCCGGCGATCACCGATGATTTCCCCGAGACGATCGCCGCGCTCATCCGCGTGGCGGGCTGATGGCGCTTCAGCCCGGCGAGAGTCCCGGTTTCCTGCTGTGGCATGCGACGCTGCGGTGGCAACGTGCCGTCACCAGGGCTCTCGCCCCGTTGGATCTGACGCACGTGCAGTTCGTATTGCTGGCATGCGCGTGGTGGGCCGGCCGGGAAGGCGGCGAGCCGCCCAATCAGCTTGCCCTCGCGGGACAGGCGGGCACTGACGTGAAGATGACCTCGGCGGTGCTGGGAACGCTGGAGCGCAAAGGGCTGATCCGGCGTGAGACTGACCCCGGGGACACGCGCGCCAAGCGCGTCGCTGTTACGGCGCGGGGAGCCGAACTCGCTCCACGTGCAATTGAGGCGGTCGAGCAGGCGGATGCTGAGTTCTTCCGGGAGGTGCCGACTGGGGACGCGCTGAGTTTGCTCCGTCGGCTGGCGAAGGAGTACCCGAGTAAGGGAGTACAGGAGTGAAGGAGTAAGCCGCTGGAGAGACGGCGTCGGGCCGCGGGGGGTGAGCGGGTTGTCAGCGGGCTGCGAGGATGGCGACCTGCTCGCGCGCCAGGCTGAGTGCCTCGTCCGGGGAGAGGGCACGGCCCTCGGCGTAGGCGCGGTCGAACTCCTCGGGTTCCAGCGCGGCTCGGGCGTTCGCGTGGGACCGGGCACCGTCCACGTAGCGGGCCGGCGGGAGTTGCGCGGGGCGGATGGAGGCCGCCGAGCCGAGGAGTACCGCCGCGGTGCGCGGTTCGCCGAGGCTGCAGGCCGCGGCGGCCAGGCCCTCGACGCAGGCCGCCACGTCGGGGCGGTCGTAGAAGAACTTGGTCGCGGCGGCCAGGCCCGCTCCGAAATGCCCGGAGGCCTTCGCGTACTCGCCGCGCCCGACGGCGATGAAGCCGTCGCTGAGCTCGTACTGGGCCCGGAACGGGCCGAGGAAGTTGCGGTCCGAGGTGCGTCGGCCCTCCGACAGCCACCGCGTGGCGGAGTCCAGGTCGCCCCTGCGGCGGGCGAACTCGGCCCGGGTCATCAGCAGATAGCTGTGTACCTCGGGCGACTGGCTGTCGCGGGTCCGCTCGGTCTCGGTCAGGGCGAGCATCCGGTCCGCCTCCCGCGGCTCGCCGAGGAACTCGTGCTCCCAGGCGGCCTGCACGGTCAGCAGGGCCAGGTCGCCGCTCGCGCCCAGCTCGCGGGCCTTGGCGGCCGCCTCGACGAACGTGGCGAGCGCGGCCCGGTGCTCGCCGCGCAGGCTCTGCACGTAGCCGAGGGCCTGTCCGGACTCGGAGGTCCCCCACCGGTCGCCCTGGACGCGGAACAGCTCCATCGCCCGCCGCGCACACTGCTCCGCCACCGCCGTGTCCTCGTCGGCCGCGGCCCGCGAGCGGAACATCAGGAGCAGCGCCAGGTCCCAGTCCCGGCCCGCCTCCTGCGCGCCGGCCTGCGCCCGGTCCAGCGTCGCCAGGAAGCCCTCGGAGCTGAACATCGCGAGCAGCACGTGGACCAGCGACCCGATCATGCTGTACTCGTCCACCGTGTCGAAGATCCCGCGCGCCCGCTCCAGCTGCCGCTTCGTCTGCTCGATCTCGCTGCCGCCCTCCAGGGCCGAGATGCCGAGCAGCGCGACCACCGTGCCGTACACCGAGTCCGTCGTCTCGCCCTTGCGCTCGGCCAAGTCCACCACCGAGCCGTAGACCGGCTGCGTGTCGCGGCGGCCGCGCAGCATCCAGTACCAGCTCAGGTCGGTGCACAGCCGCATCGCGAGCTGCGCGTCGTCCCGCTCCACCGCCCATCCGATCGCCGCCCGGTGGTTGTCGTCCTCGGCGTCGAGCCGGGCCAGCCAGCGCAGCTGGTCGGGGCCGCGCAGCGCGGCGTCGGCCGCGGCGGCCAGCCCGGCGTAGTGCGCGGCGTGCCGGTCCCTGGCCTCCCGCTCGCGGCCGGACTCGACGAGGCGGTCGCGGGCGTACTCGCGGATCGTCTCCAGCAGGCGGTAGCGCATGGTGCCGTCGTCCGGCCGGTAGGCCACTACGAGGGACTTGACCACGAGGCGGCCGAGCACGTCCAGCACGTCGCCCCCGGCCACCGCGTCGAGGTCCTCGAGGGTCGCGCCGCCGACGAACACCGAGCACGCGGCGAGCACCTTGCGCTCCGGGGCGTCGAGTAGGTCCCAGCTCCAGTCCACCACGGCGCGCAGGGTCTGCTGGCGCGGCAGCGCGGTGCGCGCCCCGTTGGTCAGCAGCCGGAACCGGTCGTCGAGCCGGTCGGCGACCTGACGCGGGGTCAGCAGGCTGAACCGGGCCGCGGCCAGTTCCAGGGCCAGCGGGCTGCCGTCCAGCCGGCGGCAGATCTCGGCCAGCGCGGCGCCGTCCGCCCCGTCGGTGGCCAGGTCGGGGCGCACCGCGCGGCCGCGCTCCAGCAGCAGCTGCATCGCCGCGTACTCGCCGAGCCGGGAGTGCTCGGCCTCGACCGGCGGGACCGGGAGCGGGTCGATCGGCAGCCGCACCTCGCCGGGCACGGCCAGCGGCTCGCGGCTGGTGGTCAGGATGGTGACCTGCGGGCAGCGGTCCAGGATCAGCGCGGCCAGCTCGGCGGCGGCGTCCACGACGTGCTCGCAGTTGTCCAGGACCAGCAGCATCCTGCGATCGGCGAGGGCGGCGGCGATCCGGCTGCGGTCGTCGCGCCCGTCGACGACCCGGCGCGCCCGCTCCGTCATCACCACCTCGCGGCCGCCGACCGCGGTGAGCACCTCGGCGGCGACGGCCTCGGCGCCGACCGGGGCCAGCTCGGCCACGACCGCGCCGTCCCGGGCGTAGGCCACCGCCTTGGCCAGCGAGGTCTTGCCCGCCCCGCCGGCCCCGACCAGGGTCAGCAGCCGGGTGGTGGACAGCCGCTCGGTGATCTCGGCCAGCAGCCGGTCCCGGCCGATCAGCCGGATCCCGCCGGCGGCGGAGCGGTGCACGACGAGCGCGGACGGCCTCGGCGGCGCGGACTCGGCCAGCACGCGGGCCTTCAGGCACTCGGCCTCGACCCGGTGCGCCTCGTCGGCCAGGTCCGGGACCTCGGCGAACTCGGCCAGCGGCTCGGGCCCGGCCAGGCCCAGCGCCTCGCGGGCGGCGGCCGCGCTGCGCTCGGCGATCAGCCGGTCGAAGCGGACCAGGTCGACCTGTTCGGGGGCGACGGCGAGCAGGTACCCGGCGGGCCGGGAGAGCACGGCGTCCGCGCCGAGCAGTCTGCGCAGCCGCGAGATCAGCGCCTGCAGGGCGTTGGCGCTGGGCGGTTCGCCGTCCCAGAGCTGGTCGGCGAGGTATTCGGCGCGGCGCGGCGCGCCCGGGGTCAGCGCCAGCAGCGCGAGCAGGGACCGCAACCGCCGCCCGGGTATCTCCACGGGCTCGTCGCCGCGCCGCACGTCGATTCCGCGCAGCACGGATACCCGCAGGACGGGTACTCGGGTCTGGTCCACGCGCCTATTCTCACCGATCAGCGGTGCGAAGGGTGCACCGATTACGCTGAGGGCTGACAACCGATCAGCAGTCCGGCCTGAGGTGACGTGGCGAGAGCTGCCGCTGACGAGAAGTCACGCAGGGTCAGTGCGCGCCGTTCGGCTCGGGCTCGTGCGGGGCGGCCGCCTGGTCGAGCCGGCCGTCCTCCTCCTGCTCGGGGCGGTCGGCGTCCAGCTTGCGCAGCTGCTTGGACATCGAGCGGACCAGCAGCCAGGTGGCCAGGCCGAGGATGACCACGATGATGAAGCCGAGCAGGCCGGGCGAGATCCACGGCTGGTCCCAGGGCGCGATGTCCGCGGCGTGGAACGTGATCCCCGGCCGGTTCGAGTTCACTGGGTGCCTCCCGGGCCGCTCTCGTCCTCGAGCAGGTTGAGCAGGTACGCGCCGTACCCGCTCTTGAGCAGCGGCTGGGCCAGCTCGCGCAGCTGCCCGTCGTTCAGGAACCCGGCCCGCCAGGCGGTCTCCTCGACGCACCCTATCTTCAGGCCCTGCCGCTCCTCGATCACCCGCACGTACTCGGAGGCCTGCACCATCGAGGTGAAGGTCCCCGTGTCCAGCCAGGCGGTGCCCCGGTCGAGCACGGAGACGGTCAGCTCCCCGGCCTCGAGGTAGGCCGCGTTCACTCCGGTGATCTCCAGCTCGCCGCGCGGGCTCGGCTTGAGCTCCTTGGCGATCTGCACCACCCGGTTGTCGTAGAAGTACAGGCCCGGCACCGCGTAGCGCGACTTGGGCCGGGCCGGCTTCTCCTCGATCGAGACGGCGCGGCCGTCCCCGTCGAACTCGACCACGCCGTACGCGGAGGGGTCGGCCACCGGGTAGGCGAAGACCAGGCCGCCCTTGATCTCGCTGTTGCGGCGCAGCTGCCGGCCGAGGCCGACCCCGTGGAAGATGTTGTCGCCGAGCACCAGCGCGACCGACTCGTCCCCGATGAACTCCTCGCCCAGCACGAAGGCCTGGGCCAGCCCGTCCGGCCGCTCCTGCACCGTGTACCGCAGGTCGATCCCGAACTGCGAGCCGTCGCCGAGCAGCCGCTGGAATGCCGCCTGGTCCTCCGGGGTGGTGATGATCAGGACCTCCCGGATGCCCGACATCACCAGCGTGGACAGCGGATAGTAGATCATCGGCTTGTCGAAGACCGGCATGAGCTGCTTGGAGATGGCCTTGGTGACCGGCCACAGCCGTGAGCCGGTCCCGCCTGCCAGGATGATGCCGCGCATGGTTGAACAGCCTAACGGTCGGGAGTCGCGTCGGATCGGCCGGGCACCCCGGAGCTCAGATGGTGCCGGCCTCGACCGCGTCCGCGATCCACGGGACGACCTCGTCCAGCATGGTCTCCAGCGAGGTGGTGGCCTCGAAGCCGAGGATCCGCTTGGCCTTGTCGGTGGCCGGGACCCGGCGCTGCACGTCGTACTCGAACGGGTCGTCGCTGATCACGGACAGCGGCACGTCCGCGCCCTTGATCTTGCGCCAGATCGCCTCGGCCAGCTGCAGCACGGTGGTGCCCTCGGCGGTGGACAGGTTGAAGTCGTCGTTCAGCGCGTCGGGGTGCTCCATCGCCGTGACGATGCCCGCGGCGAGGTCTCCGCCGTAGGTGTAGTGCCGGATCTGCTCGCCGTTGCCGAGGATGTGCAGCGGGTCCTGGCCCTTGACCACCTTCTGCACCAGGTCCGGCACCACGTGGCTCATCGCGAGCTTCACGTTGCCGGACAGGATCTCCTCGTCGCCGAGGGCGCGCGACTCGCCGATGCCCACGCAGTTGAACGGGCGCACGATCGTGTAAGGCAGCTTGTACTGGTCCCAGGCGGCGCGGGCGAAGTACTCCACGGCCAGCTTCTGGAAGCCGTAGGAGGACAGCGGCGGCGGGATCTCGCGCTCCTGGCCCTCGTGCGACGGCCAGGAGTCGGTGGACTCGAACACCATCGAGGAGGACAGGTAGGTGACCTTCTTGAGCCGGCCGGTCTTGTGCGCGGCGATCGCGGCGTCGCAGGAGGCCGCGATGATCCGCTCGTTGGCGGCCAGCAGGTCGTAGGCGTAGGTGTGGAAGTACGAGATGCCGCCGATCATCGCCGCCCCGGCGATGAAGTGGTCGCAGTCCTCGAGCAGCGAGGTCATCAGCGCCACGTCCCGGCAGTCGTCCTCGACGAGCCGGTAGTCCGGGTGGTCGTCGTAGGACTTGCGCACCTTGCCGTACTTGGAGAAGTTGTCCACGCCGACCACGCTGTAGCCGCGGCGCAGCAGCTCCTCCACGACGTAGCCGCCGATGAATCCGGCCGAACCGCTGACGAGTACCTTCTGCATTCTCAGTCTTCCTTAGCTTGCGTTCTGGCCTTGGCGGCCTGGCGTGCGCGGAACTGCTCGGCGCTCAGCCGCGGCCCGAAGGCGAATCGGTACCACTTGAAGTACTTCGGGATCCACTGGGCGACCTTGAAGTTGGACACCCCGGCCTGCCGGTCGAGCCAGATGGTCGGGATCTCGGCGACCGGCCGGCGCATCCGCCGGGCCTTGGAGGTCAGCTCGATCCCGATCTCGAACCCGGCCCGGCTCTCGATCCCGACGTCGCGCACGAACGCGGTCGAGTAGGCCTTGAAGGAGTTGGTGGCGTCGCGGGTGCCGATCCGGGCCAGCACCCGCAGCGAGCGCCCGGCGATCTTGGAGATCAGGCCCTTGAGGTACGGGCCGCCGACCTGCTGGCCGCCGGCCATGTAGCGCGAGGCCGCGGCCACCGCCACCCCGCGCTCGACCAGCCGGGCCAGATCGTCGATCTGGCGCACGTCGTCGCAGCCGTCCGCCATGGTGACCACCGTCACCGGGGCGGTCGCCTGCTCGATGCCGAAGCGGATCGCGTTGGCCGGGCCGCGCCCGTAGGTGTTCACCAGCAGCCGGATGCGCGGCTCGGTCTGCGCGTACTCCTCGACGACCGGCGCGGTCTCGTCCTCGGCGAAGTCCACCACGACCAGGACCTCGCAGGACAGCGAGACCGCCTCGAAGAGCCGCTCCAGGACCGGCACTATGTCGACGCCCTCGTTGTACGCGGGGATCACGATCGTGACGCGCGGTCCCGGCAGCCCGTCCGCGGCCGGCCGGATCGCCGCCCCGCCGCGCAACAGCAGCTCCCGGCGGGCGGAGGCGGGCGAGTCGAGGCTCACAGGAGCACGCCCTGTCCGCGCGCGTTCCAGATGTCCGCCACCGGCTTGTCGGTGGCCAGGTCCCGGTACTCGGGGTGCGGCGTCGCGATGATCAGGATGTCGGAGCGCTCCACCACCTCGTCGAGCGGCAGCAGCGTCGGGTCCACCTTGACGTACGGATCGGTGCACAGCACGTCGCCGGCCTTGAACTTCAGGATCCGGCGCAGCTTGTAGGACAGGCTGGAGCGGATGTCGTCCGACTCGGCCTTGAAGCCCATGCCCAGGATGCCGACGGTGAGCTCGGCCAGGTCGTGCCGCTCCTCGAGCTTGTGCACCACGTACAGCGGCATGCCCTCGTTGATGGTCATCGCGGTGTGGCCGAGGGCGAAGTTGTTGTTGTTGAACGCCGCCAGCTGCATCGTGTCCTTGAACAGGCACGGCCCGGCGGCGAAACCCGCGCCCGGCATGTCCGCGGCCCGCGGGTAGTCGAAGGCCAGGCCCTTGCGGATCCGGTCGAAGTCCAGGCCCCGGTCGTTGGCCATCATGTAGAACTGGTTGGCCGTGGCGAACTTGATGTAGCGCCAGACGTTGGTGAACAGCTTGGCCAGCTCCGCCTCCTCGGGCGAGAGCTCGACCACCGACCCGGTCAGCAGCCCGAACAGCTCCGCGGCCCGCTTCTGGCCCTGCGCGGTGCGGGCGGAGACGATCTGCGGCAGGCTGAACAGCTCGGTCATCGCCTTGCCCTCGGCGATCCGCTCGGGGCAGAAGGCGACCTCCATGTCCACGCCCAGCCGCGCCACCATCTTCTCGACCAGGGCGGTCACCCCGGGGTACACGGTGCTGCGCAGCACGAGCAGCTGGCCGTCGCGGAAGTACTCGGCGCACACCCCGAGCGCCCGCGGGATCGCGGTCTGGTCCGGGTTCAGGTGCTCGTCGACCGGTGTCCCGATGACCACGACGACGTTGGCCGCGGTGCCGACGATGGCGGGGTCGGTGGTGGCGGTGAGGCGCCCCTCGGCGATCACCCGGCTCAGCACCGGGGCGGCCCCGGGCTCGTCGAACGGGAGCTGCGCGCCGTTGACCAGGTCGACGGCCTGGGCGCTGGTGTCGTAGATGCCGACCCGCGCCCCGCGGTCCGCGAAGGCGATGGCCAAGGGCAGGCCCACGTGGCCGCAGCCTCCCACCACCACGACGTCCCGCGCGAACAGTGCGGCCGGGTCTGCCATGGAAACCCTCTTCCCCAAATACGTGTGAGCGGCAGCCGCCCCTCACGGAGGCGCTGCTGCCTGGTCGACCGAGCCCGAAATCTGGTGCGCCCCGACGTGCGCGAGAGCAAACCCTACAGCGAACGTGAACGGGATCTGAAGTGCCTTGCACCCAGTGGACGCAGGCGCATCCGAATCGGTTACATCCACGTCCAATCAGGGGGCGATTCCAGACCGGCGGGCCGCCGGCGGGGCACCGCCGCATATCATCGTCGCCTGCCGGGCTCTCCGGGTTCGGGCGACTCGACGACCGGCACGTCCTGGAGGCAGCTGTCCATGTGGAACCCGCGAGGCGGCACTGAGGGTGCCGCGACCTCCGTGGTGGAGTCGGGCGGAGCGGAGCCGGGCACTGTGGAACCGAACGCAATGGAATCGGACACTGGGGAATCGGGCGCCGGGGCACCGGGCACTGGGGAATCGGGCACTGCGCAATCAGCCGGCCGCCGGGCCGGCGAGGGCGCCGCGGTCACGACCTGGGGCCGGGTGGGCATCCCGCACGCGACGAAGCTGGCCCTCGCCCTCTGCGTCCTGGCGTTCGCCGCGATCCTCTTCAAGGCGCGCCGGCTGGACTTCTTCTACGACGAGTGGAGCTTCCTCACCTCCGCGGCGCACTGGCACCTGCGGGACTACTTCGTGCCGCACAACGAGCACTGGTCCACGATCCCGATGCTCATCTACAAGGTCCTGCTGACGGTCAACGGCACGCACAGCTACCTGCCGTTCATGGCGGTGCTCCTGCTGTTGCACGCCTCGGCGGCCTTCCTGCTCTTCCTGATCGTCCGGCGGCGCTGCGGCGACCTGCTCGGCCTGATCGCGGCCGGCACGCTGCTGTTCCTCGGACGGGGCGCGGAGGACATCCTCTGGGCGTTCCAGATCGGGTTCGTCGGCTCCGTCGTCTTCGGCCTGTTCGCGCTCTACCTGCTCAACTCGCCCTCGGTGAGCCGCCGGCGCGCCGCGCTGGCCTCGGCCGGCCTGCTGTTCGCGCTGATGTCCTCCGGTATCGGGCTGTTCTTCTGCGCCGCCACCGCGGTCGACCTCGCGATCGACCGGGCTCGTCGCAGGCTGCTGTGGGTGCTGGTCGTCCCGGGGCTCGCCTACGCGTGGTGGTACGAGGCGTTCGGCGCGAAGGGCGTGGCCGGCGATCCGTCGCCGCTGAGCCTGAAGGCTTTGAAGGGCGTGCTCGGCTACGCGCCCGAGGGCATCGGATCGGCCGCGGCCGGGACGTTCTCGCTGTCCACGCCGCTCTGGAGCCCGATCGCGTTCGCGGCGTTCACCGCGACGGTCGTGCTGCTCTGGTACCGCAAGCGGACGCACTGCGGCCTGGCCGCGGCCGCCGCGGTGGGCATCGTGCTGCAGTTCACGCTGACCGGCCTGGTGCGCTCGCAGTTCGGGGACGGGCAGGCCAGCGCGCAGCGGTACATCTACGTCGGCTCCGTGTTCGTGATGCTGATCATGACCGAGGCGGTACGCGACGTGCCGTGGCGGGGGATCTACCGAGCCGTCCTGCCGATCACGGCCCTGTGCATGATCGGCGGCGGAGCCTGGGTGCTCAGTACGGCGGAACGCAACCGGATGTACCCGGTCCTGGGGCAGCGCCCGATCCTGCAGATCACCTGGCTGTTCCGGGCCGCGCCGGGCCTGGACCGCAACGTGGTGCTGAACAAGGAGTGGCTGCCGGTCGTCACCCCGGCGCTCTACGACGCGTCCCGCTCCAAGTACGGCAGTCCGCTGCCGGCCATCTCGGTGGCCGACCTGCCGAAGCTCAACCACAAGGTCGTCGACACCGAGTTGCGGATCCTGATGCCGCTGCGGATCACGACGGTGACCGGCGCGCCGACCGCCGACTGCCGCACGGCGATCGCCGTCGGGGGTCACGCCGACCTGACCGTGCCGGGCGGCTCAGCGGTCACGGTGTTCCCGAGCGGGGCGGACGCTTCGAGCAAGGTGAACATCAGCACCTGGTACGTGGGCTCGGGACCCGACGGCGGCACGGCGTCGGAGCAGGTGGCGGCGGGCAGCGGCCTTCGGGTCGGGGCTGCTGACACAGGTCTCGGGCTGAGCTGGCGGTTGCGCGTCAACGCCGTGTCCGGGAGCGCAGTGACCGTGTGCGGCAATGACGGCTAGCCGGCGGCGCGGCGGCGGCTGAGCGGGCGCGGCTGGACGGGGCGCGGCTGAACGGCAGTCAGGCGCCCCGGTAGTCGGCGCCCGCGGGCAGGTAGGACCGGTCGGTGCGGCCGGTCAGGCCGTCGCGCAGCCCCTTGAGGATGGCCGGCACATGGGTGCGCCGCTCGGGCTCGAAGACCGCCGTGGCGGCCAGCCAGCGCGCCATGAACAGGGCGTTGATGAGGGCGAATCCCGGCAGGCTGCGGCCGTGCTCGCGGGTCAGCACCATCCCGTTGCGGGCCACCCAGTAGTGCCGCCAGGCCGCGTAGTGCAGCACCCGCACCGGGAGGAGGAACAGCAGGCGGTGGTCGCGGCCGTCGCCGATCGAGTGCGGCAGCAGCAGGTGCTTGTCGCGCACGATGCGGACCCCGGCCCGGCGCAGCCGCAGGCAGAAGTCGATGTCGACGCAGTCCACGAAGAAGTCCTCGCGGAAGGACGGGACCGTCTCGAAGCAGGAGCGGCGCACCAGCATGCCCGAGGTGATCACGCTGTAGCGGTCCGAGACGTCGCCGTGCAGGACGGAGAGCGTCTCGTACTGCCCGCCCTTCTCGGCGTCCACCGGGGCCGGGCCGGCCACGCCGACCCCCGGGTCCTCCAGGTGCTTCGCCAGCCCGGCCACCAGCTCCGGCGGCAGGATCGAGTCCTGGTCGAGGAACAGCACCGCGCCCGCCCCGGCCGGTACCTCGCGCAGCCCGAGGTTCAGCGCCGCGGCCAGGCCGAGGTTCCGCCCGGACCGCAGGACCCTGACTCTCGGGTGGTCCAGCTTCTCGGCGGCCGAGGCGCTGTCCGCGGGGGTGTTGTCGGCGACCACGACCAGTTCGCAGCCGCGCAGCGCGGACTCGACCACCTGCGCCAGCCGCTCGTCCGGGTGGTACGCGGTGACGATCGCGGTGATCGGTCCGAGGGGCTGTTCGGCGGGCACTGCAGGCGCTGCGGGCGCAGTGGGCTCAGCGGGCGGCACGGTAGGTGGCTCCCTCGGGCAGATAGCGGCGGCTGACCCGGCCCGACAGCCCGTCGCGCATACCGCGCACCAGAGCCGGGACGTGGGTGGTGCGGGGGCGTTCGAAGGCCGCGGTACGCCAGGTCCACGACGCCAGGAACAGGACGGACTTGACCGACCAGGCGGGATCGCGGCGCAGGTTCTCGCGCAGCAGGGTCGAGGCGCCGCGGCCGATCCAGTAGAGCCGCCAGGCCGGGTAGTGCACGACCTGGATCGAGAGCGGCCCGAGGCGGTGCACCCGCCGGTCGCCCAGCGAGTGCGGCAGTCTCAACCGCTGGTCCTGAACGATGCGCAGCCCGGCGCGGCGCAGCCGCAGGCAGAAGTCGATGTCCACGAAGTCGACGAAGAAGTCCTCGCGGAAGCCGCCGACCCGGTCGAGCGCGGAGCGGCGCACCAGCATCCCGGAGGTGATCACGTCGGTGCGGTCGGCCACGTCGGCGCGCAGCGCGGCGAGGCTGTCGTAGGACGAGTCGTGCGCGGCGTCCCAGGGCGTGGGCGCGGCGACCCCGACCGTCGGATCGTCCAGATACGCGGCCAGCGCCGAGACCACCTCGGGGGGCAGCACCGAGTCCTGGTCGAGCAGCAGCACCGCGTCCACGTCCTGCGGCAGCTCCCTGATCCCGGCGTTGAGCGCGGCGGCGAGGCCGAGGTTGGCCCCGGAACGCAGGACCGTGACCCGCGGGTCGGACAGCTTGCCGGTCACGGTGGGCTCGTCGCCCGGGGTATTGTCCACGACGACGACCGCGGCGCAGGTCTCCAGCGCGGACTCGACGACGGCGGCCAGGCGCTCGTCCGGGTGGTAGGCGGTCGCGACGGCGGCGATGCGCGGGCTCACGTCGCTCAGTTCCTGATGCGCAGCCCGGGAGGGTTCGAGCCCTCGGGCAGGTAGCGGCCGGCGGCCCGGTTCAGCACCCCGTCGCGCACTCCGCGCAGCAGCGCCGGGAGGTGGGCGCCCCGATCCGGCTCGAACAGCAGGGTGGAGACGAACTTGCGGCCGAGGAAGACCGCCATGGGCAGGAACCCCAGCGGGTGCTTGTTCAGGTTGTCCATCGAGAACCGCATCCCGTTGCGGGCGATCCAGTAGTGCCGCCAGGCGGGGTAGTGGATGACCCGCACGGTGAGCGGGCCGAGCCGGTGCTCGCGGCGGTCGCCCATCGAGTGCGGCAGCTTGATCCGGTAGTCCTGCACGATCCGGGCTCCGCTGCGGCGCACGTCCACGCAGAACGCGATGTCGACGAAGTCGTTGAACAGGTCTTCCCGGAACGGGAAGCGATCGATCATGTCGCGCCGGACCAGCATGCCCGAGGTGATGACGGCTTCCCGGTCGGCGACCGAGTCGCGCAGGCCCGCGCCGACGTTGTAGTGGGCCTCGTGCTTCGCGTCCCAGGGTGTCGGCGCGGCGACGCCGATGGTCAGGTCGTCCCGCAGGTGGGCGGCGAGCCCGCGCACCAGCCCGGCCGGAAGCACCGAGTCCTGGTCCAGCAGCAGGACGGCCTCGGCCTCGGGCGGCAGTCTCTTCGCGGCGAGGTTCAGCGCGCCGCCGAGCCCGAGGTTGCTGCCGATCTCGATGACGTGGACCCGCGGGTCGTCCAGCTTCAGGGCCAGCGACGGGGAACCGCTCGGGGTGTTGTCCGCGACGATGACCTGTACACAGTCCGCGAGGGCGGACTCCACGACCGCGGCCAACCGCTCGTCCGGGTGGTACGCGGTCAGGATCGCCACGACGCTCAGGTCGTCGGCCGCGGCTTCGGCGGTCGGCTCGGTACCGGTCACTGCGGGCTGCACTCCTCGGGGATCGTGCGTCGGCCGAGCGTACCCGGTAAACCGACGTTGCGCTAATATCTGCAGGTCATGCACTGTGTTGAGCGGGTCGCCCGGGTACGGGCCGGACAGACGGGCCGGTCGGGCGGATGAGTGTCCTGAAATTCCTGTCAAGGCCCGCGGTGCTGCTGGCATTCGGACTCGGCGTCTCGGCGGCGGCGGGCTCCGGCTTCCTGGCGATCCTGAACCGCAGCGTGAGCTCGCCGGACGTGGTCGCGCTGTCCGGCCTGAACTTCCTGCTGGCGACGATCAGCACCGGGGTCATGGCAGGCCTCGAACAGGAGATGACCCGGGCGGTCAGCCGGGCGCTGGCGCTGGGTGCGAGCGTGGCCTCGGTGGTCCGGCGGCAGGCCCGCCAGTCCGCCTGGCTGATCGCCGGGACCATGGCGGTGGTCGGGGCGCTGGCCCCAGTGCTGGTCGCGCACTGGCTGGGCGGCCGCTGGTACCTGTACGGCGAACTGCTGCTCGGGCTGTTCGGCGCGCTGGTCTCGTTCCAGGTGCGCGGGCTGCTGTCGGGGCGTCAGGACTTCCACAACTATTCGCTCACCCTGATCGTCGAGGGGCTCACCCGGCTGGTGCCGAGCATCCTGATCCTGGCGCTGGGCGTCGGCACCGCCTGGATGTTCGGGCTGCTGTTCGCGCTCGGCCCGGTGCTCGCGGCGCTCTCCGGCATCGTCGGCCCGCGGCTGAGCCGCCGTCAGACGGCCATGGACGCGGACGCGGCGGCTCCGGCGCAGCACCAGACGCAGGACCCGGAGCAGACGCCGGAACCGGAGCAGCAGCCCGACGACAGCAGCCTGCCCGCGGCGGAGAGCAGCCGGCGCGCCGCCTCGAACCTCGCCCTGCTCACCGGGGCGACCCTGGCCAGCCAGCTGCTGATGAACTCGGTCCCGCTGCTGGTGGTGGCCCGCTACAGCGGAAACCGCGACCACAAGGTCGTGGATCAGGCCGCTGCGATCAACTCGGCGGTCGGGCTGACCCGGCTGGGCATCCTGGCGCTGTTCCCGCTGCAGGCCCCGCTGCTGCCCCGGCTGACCGCCGCGGCCACCCGCGGCGACCTGGCCGAGGTTCGAAAGCGCACGCTGCTGCTGCTGGGCCTGTGCGCGGCCGTGGGCCTCGCCGGGGTGGGCGCCTGCTTCGCGGTGGGTCCATGGCTGATGCACACGATCATGGGCGCGCACGCCCCGCTGCCGCGCGGCTTCCTCGCGGCCTTCGCCGGCGGGACGCTGTTCCTGATGCTCGCCTTCATCCTGCAGTCCGCGCTCATCGCGCTCGGCCACCACCGGATGGTGATGATCGCCTGGGGGCTGGGCGTGGTGGTGACCGTGCCGGTGTTCGCGGTCTCCAGCGCGATCCTGACCACCACGGCGGCGGCCGCGTTGGTCGGCCCGCTGCTGACCGCGGTGCTGATGGCGGTCGACCTGCAGTGGGCGACCAGGTCCCGGCGGCCCCGGGCCGGCGGCGCCGTGCCCGCCCCGCCGGTAAAGGCCGGCCGGTCGCTCTAAAGCCCGGCCTGAAACCAGCGGTGACCTGGTCCTTTCACCCCGGGTCCGGTCGTCCGGAGCAGGGGATAGGATGCCGGTCATGAAAATCCTGGTTACCGGCGGAGCCGGTTTCATCGGCTCGGAGTATGTGCGGTCGCTGTTGACCGGGCGTTTCGAGGACGGCGCGGATCACGAGGTGCCGGATCACGAGGTCACCGTCTACGACAAGCTCACCTACTCGGGGAACCCGGCGAACCTGGCCCCGGTGGCCGAGGACCCGCGCTACACCTTCGTGCACGGCGACATCAACGACGCCGCGCTGCTCGACACCGTGCTGCCCGGCCACGACGCGATCGTGCACTTCGCCGCCGAGTCCCACGTGGACCGCTCCATCCTCGGCGCCGGCGAGTTCGTCGTGACCAACGTGCTGGGCACCCAGACCCTGCTGGACGCGGCCCGCCGGCACGCGATCGGCCGCTTCGTGCACGTGTCCACCGACGAGGTGTACGGCTCGATCGACGAGGGCTCCTGGACCGAGGAGTGGCCGCTGGCCCCGAACTCGCCCTACTCCGCGTCCAAGGCCGGATCCGACCTGATGGTCCTGGCGGCGCACAAGACGCACGGGCAGAACGTCGTGGTCACCCGCTGCTCGAACAACTACGGGCACTACCACTTCCCCGAGAAGATGATCCCGCGGTTCGTCACCAACCTGCTGGACGGCGGGCGCGTCCCCCTCTTCGGCGACGGCGGCAACATCCGCGACTGGCTGCACGTGTCCGACCACGTGCGCGGCATCCACCTCGCGCTGACCAAGGGGCGCTCCGGGCAGGTCTACAACATCGGCGGCGGCACCGAGCTGACCAACAAGGAGCTGACCGAGCGCCTGCTCGAGGCCTGCGACGCCGACTGGGGCAGCGTGGACAACGTCGAGGACCGCAAGGGCCACGACCGCCGCTACTCGCTCGACATCACCAAGATCAGCACCGAGCTGGGCTACACGCCGCAGATGTCCTTCGACGAGGGCCTGGCGCAGACCGTGGCCTGGTACCGGGAGAACCGCGCCTGGTGGGAGCCGCTCAAGGCGAAGGCGGCGCTGTAGTGACGCGCTGGCTGGTCACCGGCGGCTCCGGGATGCTCGGCCGCGAGCTCGCCGAACAGCTGCTCTTCGGCGCGCCGGCGCCGGCCAAGTCCCGGCGCGAGGTACTGGCGGTGGGCCGGGACGAGCTGGACATCACCGATCCGGCCGCGCTCAAGTCCGCGGTCGAGGGCGTGGACGTGGTGGTGAACGCCGCCGCGTGGACCGACGTGGACGGCGCCGAGGGCAGCGAGGCCGACGCGACCGCGGTGAACGGGACCGCGGTGCGGCACCTGGCCTCCGCGTGCGCCGACTCGGGCTCCAAGCTGCTGCACCTGTCCACGGACTACGTGTTCCCCGGCGACGCGACCGAGCCGATCCCGGAGTCCGCGCCGACCGGCCCGGTCAACGCCTACGGCCGCGGCAAGCTGGTCGGCGAGCAGGCCGTCCTGGAGGCGCTGCCGGACAGCGGCTACGTGGTGCGCACCGCCTGGCTCTACGGCAAGTACGGCAAGAACTTCGTCGCCACCATCCTGAACGCCGCGCGGGACCGCGACTTCCTGGACGTGGTGGACGACCAGCGCGGCCAGCCCACCTGGACCCGCGCGCTGGCCCGGCAGCTGATCGGGCTCGGCGAGGCGGCGCTGTCCGGCGACGCCCCGGCCGGGGCGTACCACGGCACCTGCTCGGGCGAGACCACCTGGTACGGCCTGGCCCGCGCGGCCTTCGAGCTGTCCGGGCTCGACCCGGACCGGGTCCGGCCGACCACCAGCGACCGCTTCCCGCGGCCGGCCCCGCGCCCGTCCTACAGCGTGCTGGGCCACGAGCGCTGGGCGGCGGCCGGACTGGAGCCGATGCCGGACTGGCACGAGGCGCTGTCCGGCTTCCTGGACCGATAGGGAACCCATCAGATGCCCAGCATCGACCTCATGATGCCGTACTACGGCGACGTCGCGATGATGCAGGACGCGGTGCGCAGCATCCTGGCCCAGGACGACCCGGACTGGCATCTGACCGTGGTGGACGACGGCGAGGCCGCCGGGGTGCCGGAGTGGTTCGCAGCGCTCGACGACACCCGGGTGGACTACCTGCGCAACCCGGTGAACCTCGGGGTGACCGGCAACTTCCGCAAGTGCGTGGACCTGGCCAAGCGGGACCGGATGGTCATGATGGGCAGCGACGACCTGATGCTGCCGGACTACGTGGCCACGGTCCGCGCGCTGGAGGCGCTGGCGCCCGGGGCCGGGATCGTGCAGCCCGGCGTGGAGATCATCGACGAGACCGGCCGGGTGGTCGGCGGCGGCCTGGTGGACGCCACCAAGCGGCGGATCTACGCACCCAAGGGCCCGGGTCCGCACCGGCTGCGCGGCCAGGAGCTCGCGGTGAGCCTGCTGCGCGGGAACTGGCTGTACTTCCCGTCGATCTGCTGGCGCACCGACGCGGTGGCCGCGGTGGGCTTCCGGCCCGAGCTGGAGGTCATCCAGGACCTCGACCTGATCGTCAAGCTGGTCGAGCGCGGCGAGGAGCTGATCGCCGGGGACCACGTGTGTTTCCAGTACCGGCGGCATTCCGGCAGCGAGTCGGCGAAGCAGGCGGTGGACGGCAGCCGATTCGCCGAGGCCCGCGCCTACTTCCTGGAGACCGCGGACCGGCTGGACTCGATCGGCTGGACCGAGGCGGCCGCGGTCTCCCGGCGGCACCGCTCGGCCCGGCTGCACGCGCTGACACTGGTGCCCGCCGCGCTCAAGCAGCGCCGGACGGACTCCGCCCGCCAACTGGTGCGTTACGCGGCCTCGCCCAACAAGCGCTTCTGACCGACCCGCATCAATCCGCGCTGGCCCGCCCGAGTACTTGCTCCGGGCGGGCCAGTGCGGGTTCGTGCGCCGCTATCGCCGGGCCAGGGCCAGGAACAGCGTGAAGAATGCGCGCCCGAGGTACAGCATCGCCTTGAACGGCGACTGGCTCGGCGCGCCGGTCGTGCGCATGCGCATCGCCACCGGGATCTGGTTCACCCGGTAGCCCAGCCGCAGGATCCGCACCAGCGTCTCCACCGTGTCGCCGAGGTACTCGGCCGGGTACCACTGCGCGAACAGGCCGATCAGCTCGCGGTCGCAGGCCCGGAAGCCGGAGGTCGTGTCGGTGAGCTTGGTGCGGGCCAGCCGGGAGAGCACCCAGGAGAGCATGGCCATCGCCCACTTGCGCGGGCCGCGCACTGTGTACGCGCCCTCGCCGGCGAACCGGGCCCCGATGACCAGCGAGGAGCCCGACAGCGCGTCGATGAGTTTGGGCACGTAGGCGGGATCGTGCTGCCCGTCCGCGTCCACCTGGATCGCGATGTCGTAGTCGCGGTCGCGCGCGTACCGGTAGCCCAGCCGCATCGCCCCGCCGACGCCGAGGTTGTACGGCAGGGTCAGCGCGACCGCGCCGGCCTGCCGGGCCACCTTCGCGGTGTCGTCGGTGGACCCGTCGTCCACGACCAGCACGTCGACGAAGGGCAGCGCGTCCTCGATCTCGGCGATGACGCCGCCGATCGACTCGGCCTCGTTCCAGGCCGGTACAATGATCAAGACCCGCTTGGCCGAGCCCGGGGCCGCCCCCGGCCGGGGCTGTGCGCTCAGGATGTCCGTCACGGCGCCGACCGCTCCTCAGTCCGCTCGATCTGTTCGTCCAGCCGCAGCCGCAGCAGGGCCACCTCCTCGGCCAGCACCCGCGTCTCGTCCTCGAGCCGGCTGGCCTCCCAGCTCAGGTGCAGGCAGACCAACAGGAGGAACATCACGCCGCCGAACAGCACCAGGCTCACGCCGTTGGCCACGCCCACGGCCAGGGCCACCCGGTCAAGGCCCGAGGGATACAGGCCGAGTCCCAGCACGATGACTCCGACCACGATCCACAGCACGGCGTACTTCTCCCGCAAACGGCGGCGCCGGACCAGTTCGAAGATGAAGCCGAGGAACAGCAGCGCCGTCGCCCCGGTCAGGATCGTCAGTTTCATCGGTCGTCCTCCTCTGCTGCCGGATTGTGTCACGGGAAGGGCCGTGCGATCGAGCGGGACGGCGTTACCGGATCGGGACGGAAACGAACCGGCTTCCTGAATGACACGACACCGCGATACCCGCCTAAACTGTCGCAGCCGACCGAAGGGGGTAGGCATCTGACCGCGACACGAGGTGCCATCGACATGGGATCACAAGTGCAGGGCCGTTGGATCCGCTCTGCCCCTGGCCAGCTGCCCCGCCAGCGCTCCGCCCCGGTGGAGGCGGCGGAGGGCGGCGGCACGTCGCGGCGCGACCCGCGGCTGGTCGGCGGGCTGTTCGCGGCGGCCTGGGTGCTTCCGGTGATCACCCACCTCCTGCGCGCGGACGCCCTGCTGATCGTGGTGATCGTGTACGGCACCGGCGGCCTGCTGCGCATGGGCGGCACCGTGCTGGACCGGCTGATGGTCACCCTCGGCCTGCTGATCGGCACCGCGATGCTGGCCGGGATCCCGTTCTCGTTCTGGCCCTTCGGGCTGAACCCGATCGCGGTCGGCGGCACCGCGCTGACCGTGCTGGTCGCGCTCGGGACCGTGCTGCGCCGGCGGCCGCGCTGGCCGCGGCGCGTGCTCGGCAGCGACCTGGTGCTGCTCGGCGCGATGGCGGCCGGCTCCTTCGTGGCCTTCGGGCCGTCCTGGTTCGCCAGCCGGGGGCACCGGCTGGCCTTCGCGGCGCTGACCGGGGACCGGCTGCGGCACTTCAGCCTGTTCGACACGATCCACCGGATCGGCGGCTACACCTTCCTGCTGCAGGGCAAGGCCCGCTCGATGGTGGACCCGGGGATGCTCGCGGTCTATCCGCCCGGCCAGCACTTCATCTACGCGCTGTTCGACATCTTCGTCACCTCGCACACCGACCCGGGCAACCCGACCTCGGAGCTGATGCGCTACGAGGTCTACACCTGCCTCGGCTACGGCTTCTTCGTGCTCTGCGTGGCCTGGGGCGCGCGCTGGGTGGCCGGGCCGTCGCTGGCCGGGTGGCGGCGCACCTTCCTGGTCTCCGCGATCTCGGCCTTCCTGTGCACCGGGGTGATGACCACCGCGATCTGGTGCGGCTGGGACCCGCAGATCTTCGGCATGGGCCTGCTAGCCCTGCTGACCGCGTACGCGCTGCGCCCCCCGGCCGACGGCAGGCTGCACATCCTGCTGATGGCCGCGCTCACCGTCGCGATCTTCCTGACCTACGAGCTGTTCGCGCCGTTCGCCGCGCTGATCATCGTGGTGTCGGCGGTGATCTACCGCAAGCGCTGGCTGCCGCACTGGCGGCTCGCGGTCATCGCGGCGGTCATCGTGGTGCCGGCCTCGCTGTCCGAACTCGTGGTCGCCAAGCAGGGCGGCCTGCAGTCCTCGCAGGCCGCGCTGAACATCGGCTTCACGGTCCCGATGACGAAGTCCAGCCTGGCGGTCATCGGACTGCTGGGGGTGATCGGTTTCGCAGCCCGGCGCGCCCGCCGCCGGCCGTCCGCGATGGCCGCGCTGATCAGCATGCTCGGCTGCGGGGCCGCGGTGTTCGCCTTCTGGGCCTATCAGCACGCGACGATCCACACCACGTCGTACTACTTCGAGAAGGCCGTGCAGGCCTGGGTGATCGTCGCGCTGGTGGGCGTCGGGACCGCGGGACACCTGCTGCGCCGGCCCGCGCTGCCCAGCCGCGGCGTGGTCGGCGCGGCGCTGGGCTGCTGCGCGCTGCTGGCCGGGATCGTGGCCACGGACAGCTTCTACTACGGCAAGCTGCACTTCAGCTACGCCAAGATGAAGCCGGGCCGGCACACCACCTGGGAACGGGTGTGGATGAGCGGGCAGTACATCAGGGCGTCGGACCGGGACGCGATGAGCACGCTGCTGGCGCGCGGGCTGCTCGGCGACGGGCAGCCCACCCTGGTGGTCTGGGAGGACCACGTCCTGGAGAACGTCAACCTCTCGCTGGCCCTCGCCACGCTGAACCACGACGACGGGCTGCTGTCCTCACAGATCTACACCCTGAACGACGCGCCCGGCCTGAGCAGCGGGAGCACCGCGGGCACCTGGTCGGCGACGCAGAACGCCAGCGTGGCCGCGCTGGAGCAGACGCTCGCACAGTCGGCCACGAAGCTGCGGGTGATCGTGGGGAGCGCCTCGCTCGCCGCACAGCTCGAGCAGTGGGGAGCGCAGCACCCCGACTCGGGGCTCAAGCAGGTGCTGCTGATCCCGAACCTGGGCAACGGCGAGTAGCCGCCGCGGACAGGCAGCAGGCTGGAAAGCTACAGCGCGCGAAACGGCCGCGCCGCAGGGAGTCGGCGGCGCGGCCGTTCGTGGTCTCAAGCCCGTTCTGCCCCGCAGTGTTCGAGCCCTGCGATCAGTTCAGACGCCCACGGTCTCGTGCACGCCGGCGAACAGGTCGTCCTCCGGCAGCGTGGTGTCCACCAGGGACCGGACCAGTTCGAAGTCCTCGGTGGGCCAGGCCGCGCGCTGCACGTCCATCGGGACGCCGAACCACGGCCCGTCCGGGTCGATCTGGGTGGCGTGCGCGAGCAGCGCCCGGTCCCGGACCTCGAAGTAGTCCGCGCACGGCACCCGGGTGGTGATCTGCCGCTCGGGACGGTCGCCCCAGCGGTCGATCCAGCCCTCGTACGGCGACTCGAGGCCGAGTTCCAGCATCGCGTTGTGCAGGGCCAGCACCCGGGCCCTGGAGAAGCCCTGGTTGTAGTACAGCTTCAGCGGCTGCCAGGGGTCGCCCGCGTCCGGGAAGCGGTCCGGGTCGCCGGCGGCGTCGAAGGCCTCGACGCTGATCCGGTGGCACTGGATGTGGTCGGGGTGCGGGTATCCGCCCTCCTCGTCGTACGTCGTCACCACGTGCGGGCGGAATTCGCGCATGAGCTTCACGAGCCCCTCGGCGGCCGTGGTCACGTCCTGCAGGGCGAAGCAGCCCTCGGGCAGCGGCGGCAGCGGGTCGCCCTCGGGCAGCCCGGAGTCGACGAAGCCGAGCCAGGCCTGGTCCACGCCGAGGATCGCGCGGGCCGCGTCCATCTCGGCCCGGCGCACCTCGTGGATGTTCGCGGCGATCTCAGGGTCATTCTTCAGTCGCGGGTTGAGCACGTCCCCCCGTTCGCCGCCGGTACACGTGACCACCAGCACGGACACGCCTTCCGCGACATAGCGGGCCATGCTCGCCGCGCCCTTCGACGACTCGTCGTCGGGGTGCGCGTGTACTGCCATCAGCCGGAGCCGCTGATCCACGGGCCGGTCTCCTCATCTGAGCGGTTCTTGTCGATCGCCGTAGTTAAATTCACTGCAGCCTCTATAGTGGCGGACGACCGTGTTTGACGCCGACACATATGGCGTTCGACTCATGTCGGTAACACAGCGCCGTCCGGTCACCCACCATTCCCGGCACAACCGAGGGTTCAATGACCGACACCATAGGCTCGACGCCGCAGCAACCGCCCCGGCCCGAACCGGGCTCGCAGTCGGCGCAACCGCCCCGCTTCAGGCTGCCCGAGCCGCAGCAGCAGTCCCAGCCGCAGCCGACGATGGGCCTCGCGCCCAACCGGCCGACCACCCCGCGCCCGGCCGCGGCCAACCCCGGCTCGCTGAACGCGATGACGCCGCCGCTGGAGGGACGCTACGGCGAGAAGCGCGGCATGTCCACGCCACGCAAGATCGGCCTCGCCGCGACCGGCCTGGCCATCCTCGGCGGGGTCGCCGGGTACATCGGCTGGGAACAGTCGCACCCGACCATCCAGGGCGTGGTGACCAGCTTCAACGCGTCCAGCACCTCGGTCGTGGTGACCTACGAGGTGGACAAGCCTGCCGACAAGTCGGCCACCTGCACGCTGGACGCCGAGGACATACACGGCACGGTCATCGGCAGCGCCGCGGTACCGGTCCTGCCCGGCCGGGCGAAGAACGTGCAGAGCTACACGCTGCAGACGACGTCCACGGCGAACACCGTGATCGTGCAGAGCTGCTCGCTGACCTCCTGACCGCCTCGCGCCGCCGGTTCGCTGCCGATTGTCGGTCGCGCTTGGTAACCTCGTAGTTTCGCGGGTACCCATACGGACGGGTACCCGGCTAGTCCGCTTGACGCTACGAGGAGCATCCGTGACCCAGACCAGCGACAACGTCACCTGGCTCACCCAGGAGGCGTACGACCGGCTGAAGGCCGAGCTGGAACACCTCTCGGGTCCTGGGCGTACCGAGATCGCGAAGAAGATCGAGGCCGCCCGCGAGGAGGGCGACCTGCGCGAGAACGGCGGCTACCACGCCGCCAAGGAGGAGCAGGGCAAGCGGGAGGCCCGCATCCTGCAGCTGCGCCAGCTGCTGGAGAACGCCCAGGTCGGCGTCGCGCCGACGGTCTCCGGCATGGCCGCCCCCGGCATGGTGGTGAAGGTGGCCTTCGACGGGGACGACGAGGACACCCTGGAGTTCCTGCTCGGCTCCCGGGAGGACGCCGGGGCCGCGACCGAGGTCTACTCGCCGCAGTCCCCGCTCGGCTCCGCGATCAACGGCCGCAAGATCGGCGAGACCTCGCAGTACGACCTGCCGAACGGCAAGACCATGGCGGTCAAGCTGCTGGCCGCGAAGCCGTACAACGCGTAGGAAGCCGTGCAGCGCGTAGTGCGCCGCCGCGGCGGCGAGCGGGCCCCGTCCGGACCGGGCGGGGCCTGACGGTTCGTCGGAAACGTTAGCCCGGGCGAAACAACCGGTGGCTTTCGCCGGGCCGGACCTCAGAGCCAGCCCTTCTCCTGGGCGATCCGCACCGCCTCGGCGCGGTTGCGTGCCCCGGTCTTCTGGATGCAGGCCGACAGGTAGTTGCGCACGGTGCCCTCGGACAGGCTCAGCTTCACCGCGATCTCGGTGTTGACCGAGCCGTCGGCCGAGGCGCCCAGCACGTCGCGCTCCCGGCCGGTCAGCGGGTTGATCCCGTCGGCCAGCGCCGCCGCCGCCAGGTCGGGGTCGATCACCCGCTCCCCCGCCAGCACCCGGCGCACCGCCTCGGCCAGCCGGGCGGCCGGGGCGTCCTTGACCATGAAGGCCGACGCGCCCGCCTCCATCGCCCGGCGCAGGAAGCCGGGGCGGCCGAAGGTGGTGAGGATGACCACCTTCGTCGCGGGATGCCGCTTGCGCAGCTCGGCGGCGGCGCTCAGGCCGTCCAGTCCGGGCATCTCGATGTCCAGCAGTGCCACGTCCACCCCGCCGAGCGCGGTGACCGCGTCTACCAACTCGTCGCCCCGGCCGACCTGGCCGACCACGCACAGGTCCGGTTCCAGGCCGAGCAGCGTCGCCAACGCCTCCCGGATCATCGCCTGGTCCTCGGCCAGCAAGATCCTGATATGGCGTGGTTCACTCCCCGTGGTCACGCGGCCCACCCTAGTCCTCGGCAGTCCGCCCAGACACCACTGCCGTGGCGCCGGTGCCGCGTCAGCCGAGCGGCAGCGTCGCGGTGAGCCGGAATCCGTGCGGGGACAACGGCGCGGCGTTCAGCGTGGCGGCCAGCGGGGCGAGGCGCTCGCACAGCCCGGTCAGCCCGTTGCCCCACTGCGGGAGGTTCGGCGCGCCCGCGCCGTGGCCGTTCCCGCTGTGGCCGGCCGCGCCGTCGCAGTGCACGGAGTCCGGGCCGGGCACGGCGCGCCCGTCGTCGGTGACCTCGAGGGTGACGGTCTTCTCGCCGTCCACCCGCGCGTCGATCAGCCGGACCCGGCACCAGGACGCCCCGGAGTGCCGCACCACGTTCGTCACCGCCTCGCGCAGGCACCAGGCCAGCGCCGCCTCGGCGGCCGGCTCCAGCCCGGCGGCCCGGCCGAGCAGTGCCGGGTCCAGCTCGAAGGCGATCTGCGCGGCCTCCAGCGCGGTGCGGGCCGAGGCCGTCTCGACGGCCAGGGTGGCCCGCCGGTAGCCGGAGACCGCCTCCCGGATGTCGGCCAGGGCCTGCCGGGAGACCTGCTCGATGTCGGCCACCTGCTTCTCGGCGGCGGCGGGGTCGGCCCGGATCAGCCGCCGGGCCAGCTCCGCCTTGAGCGTGATGGTGGCCATCGAGTGCCCGGCCAGGTCGTGCAGGTCGCGGGCCAGCCGCAGCCGCTCCTCGCTCGCGGCCAGGTGCTTGACCTCCTCCCGGGCCTGGTGCAGCTCGCCGATCAGGTTGCGCATCCGGCGCACGCCGATCACCGCGAAGCAGGAGAAGATCGAGGGAAGCACCATCCAGCCCCAGGTGCCCGCGGGCACGCCGACCAGCACGCTCTGCAGAACCAGAGCCACGGTGGCCAGCACCCCGCCGAGCAGCGCCGAGCGCCGCCGCCCGAACGGGAGCGCCACGCCGCAGGCCGAGGAGACGTAGATCCACAGCGCGGTCCAGAACGGGCTGGAGATCACGGGCAGCACCGCGGCCAGCCCGACCAGGCCCGCCAGGTACCGGGTCGCCACCGGATCCGCGCCCCACAGCCGGCCGGCCGTCAGGTCCTCGCGCTGGTTCCGGATGACCACGCGGGTGTAGCCGTAGCTGAACAGCCAGAACCCGACCATCCCGGCGGCCTGCTGCCAGGGCGCGTACTTCCGGCTGAAGTTGTCGACCAGCGGGATCAGCAGGTAGACCAGCCAGATCCCGGCGTAGAGGAACCCGGCCCGAGACCGTGTCTCGAGCCGGGACTCCGTCTCGTCGCTCATCCGCCGCACCCGGACCAGGCTAGTCGGCGGTCACGCCGCGCCGGTACATCGTGGCGGCCAGCGCCCCCGCCCCGGCGACCCAGGCCAGCAGGATGGCCACGCCGCCGGCCGACACGTGGCTGCCGCTGACCACGTCCGTCGCCAGCTGCCGCACCTGGTAGGTGGGCAGCGCCTTGCCGATGTCGTTCAGGACCCCGCTGAGCGGGAAGAACTGGCCGCCCAGGAAGGAGAAGCCGACGTAGATGAGGATGTTGACCATCTGCACGGAGTCCTGCGGGACCCCGTAGCCGATCGCGATGCCCAGCGCGGTGAAGGCCAGCGCGCCGAGCCACAGCACCAGGAAGGCACCCACCCACTTCAGCGCGCTCAGGTGCACGCCCATCGCCCCGCCGACGGCGAAGACCACCACGATCGCGGGCACCGTGACCACGGTCGCCGAGGCGACTTTGCCGATCACGTAGCCGTTGCCGGGCAGCGCGGTCAGCCGCAACTGGCGCACCCAGCCCTCCTTGCGCTCCGTGGCGATCTTCTGCGCGTTGGTGGTGAGCGCGGCGCCGAGCGCGCCGAAGGACGCGTAGGCGATCAGGAAGTAGGTGCGGTAGGTGATGTTGGTGCCGTCCACCAGCTTGTTCCCTGCATTGGAGCTGGCGCTGAGCAGGAACAGCACGGTCGGGTAGAGCACCGTGAAGAACACGATGCGCCGGTTGCGCATCGCGCGCAGGATCTCCAGCCGGGTCAGGGCGATCACGCCGGTCATCGGACGTCCCCCACTTCTTCGTCGTGCGCGTCCGCGCCGTTGTCCTGCTGGGTGATCGCCACGAAGGCCTGCTCCAGGCCGAGGGCGCTGATCTCGATCTCCTCGGGGCGCAGCCCGGCGTCGATGACCGAGTAGAAGGTCTTGTCCGAGTCCGAGCTCTGGATCAGCACCCGGTCGTTGATGATCTCGAGCGAGACCACGTTGGGCAGCATCAGCAGCCGGTCCCGGGTGACCCCGGGCAGCCGGAAGGAGATGCGCTGGAAGCCGGCCTGCGCCTTGATGTCGGCCGCGGTCCCGTTGGCCAGCAGCCGGCCCTTGTTGATCACCAACACCTGGTCGGCGATCTGGTCGGCCTCCTCCAGGTAGTGGGTGGCGAACAGGATCGTCTTGCCCCGCTCGGCCTCGGCCTTCATCGCGTGCCAGAAGATCTGCCGGTTCTCCACGTCCATGCCGGTGGTCGGCTCGTCCAGCACGATCAGGTCGCTGTCCCCGGCGATCGCGATGGCGAAGCGGACCCGCTGGGTCTGGCCGCCGGACAGCTTGTCCGCCTTCTGGTCGGCGAACTCCTCGATGTTCGCCCGCTTGAGCAGCTCCTCGATCGGCGTCGGCTTGGGGTGGATCTTCGTCATGAAGGTGAGCAGCTCGCGCACCGTGACGTCGCTGAGCAGGCCGCCGGACTGGAGCATCGCGCCCACCTGGCCGGAGGTGATGGCCTGGCGCGGCGCCTTGCCGAACACCCGCACCGTGCCTGAGGTCGGCTTCTTGAGGCCGAGCAGCATGTCGATGGAGGTGGACTTGCCCGCCCCGTTCGGCCCGAGGAACGCGATGGTGCGGCCCTGCGGGAGGTCGAGGCTGAGCTCGTTCACCGCCTTGACCGCGCCGTAGTGCTTGGAGACGTTCTCGAACGTCACCGCGGCGAGCCCCGGCCCGCCGCCTTGTCCCGTGGTCATGTGTAGCAGTCCCGTCGTCGATGAAGACCCTCCGGGACGCCCTACCCGCACGTCCCGGCCACTAAGTCCATCGAACCGGAACCTACCCCGGGTCCGTCAGTGTGCGGCGTCGTGAACCTCGTATGACAACCGTCATGTCATAACCGTGCAGACCCGTGAATCCGGGACCTGCGGTCCTTACGGCGCAGGTCAGTGCAGCAGGCCGCCGAGGATGCCGGTGGGCGAGGAGCTCGGCGCGGCGGAGGGGGCCGAGTGGCCACCGCCGCTCCCGCCGGAACCGCTGCTGCCGGACCCGCTGGAGGTGCCGCCGCCCGTGGCCGCACCGGCCGAGGACGAGGAGCCGCCGGAGCAGCCCTGACCGCTCTGCGGGACATAGGTGACGTGGTACTGCTCGGCGCCGACCTGGCTGCCGGCCTCGAGCAGGGTGCGGGTCACGTCCACCTGGAATCCGGGCACCGCGCCCTGCGAGCAGCCGGAGCCGGAGCCGCTGTGCCCGGAGGGCTGGACGACCGAGGTGCGCTGCGAGACCTCGATCTTCACCTGGTCGTAGGACTTCTCGCCGAGCAGTGCGACGGTGAGCGCGTCGTTGGCGTAGGAGGCGTAGACGTACACGGGGTGCCGGCCGGTGTTCGTCCACTGCAGGTCGGTGCCGGGCGCGACGACGGCCGCGTCCAGGCCGACCGGATAGCGGTCGATGAACGAGGCGTGCGGGTGGTGCACCGTGTCGCCCATGCCGGAGGAGAAGGCGGCGCCGAAGACCGCCGTGGCGACCGTGTCCATGCCGCCGGACGGGTCGACGCCCGCGTGCTGGGCAGCCGCGGTGACCGCGAAGCCGTTGGCGGCGGACGGCGCGCCGACGGTCTTGATGAAGGACCAGGTGTCTCCGGGCTGCACGATGCCCCCGGCGACCAGCGTGGTGGCCCGCTGCACGTTGGCGAAGCGGTTCGGTGCGGAGGCGACCGGCAGGGTGCTGGTGCCGAGCACGTCGGTCACCCCGAGGGCCTGCGCGTCGGCAGTGGTGAAGGCCGCCGGAAGCGGGCCGATCGCCACGGTGGCGGTACGCGGCGACGGCTGGGTCAGCGCGCCGAGGACGGCCTGGGCGAGCGCAGCGGGGGCGAAGCCGCGGCCGTCGCGGGCGGGGACCAGGACCGGCTTGCCGTCGGTGACGGTGAACCCGGCGTTCACGGCCGGCTGCTCCTGCGCCAGCGCGTTCGCACCGAGGTCGCTGCGCAGCCGGGTGCCGTCCACCGTCGCGACCATCCGGCCGGTGTCGTCGGGGCCGATGACGAGCGCGTCGCCGGTCCGGGCCGGGGTCAGCTCGGTGGTGACGGTGCCGGTGACCAGCGCGATCGGGGCGGCGACGGCCGGGCGGGCGAGGTGTTCGAGCGCGTCCTGCAGGGCGGCCGGGGTGGCCTTGGGATCGAGCGCCTGCACCGGGATCCGGATCGGCCCGGACACCCGCAGGTAGCCGCCGTGGATCGCGAGCACGGCGCCGTCGATGCTGAATCCGCGGCCCTGCCTGGGCGCGGTCACGACCGGGACGCCGTTGTGGAAGGTGATGGCGCCCTCGACCATCGGGCTGTTGTACGACGCGGCTACGGCGGCCAGCGCGCGGGTCAGGGCCGTGACGTCCACGGTGGTGACCGGGGCGACCTGGTGGGTCAGGCCGAACAGTGCGGGGATCACGACCAGCGGGTTGGTGCGGTCCCGCTGGGCGGCCGCGACGGTGCTCGCGGCGTCCAGGCCGAGCCCGGCCTTCGCCGGGTCCAGGGTGGTCGGGGTCTGTCCGATCTGCAGCTGCACCGGCCGGCCGGCCCGGCCGCCGAGTCCGGCGGTGATCGCCTGCTCGGCGGCGGCGGGGCTCAGGCCGCCGATCGACACCCCGTCCACCACGGTGCCGTGCGGCACGCTGCCGCCGAACACCCCGCCGGCCAGGGCGAGCGCCAGCCCGTAGAGGATCGCGAACGCGGCGGCGAGCACCGCGGCGAGTGTCAGTAGCCTGCTTCCGGCGCCGCGCCGCGCCACCTCGGGCGCCTCGTCCTCGGCGGCGGCGCGCCGGCTCGCGCGCTCCGGCCGGGCGGCCGTCTTCGGCGGGTTCTCGGCTGCGTTTCCAGCTGCGTTTCCAGCTGTCTTCCTGGCCGCGTTCCGGCCGGGGTTCCCGGCGGCGCTGCCGACGGAGGCGTCCGCCGCGGCCTTGAGCTTGGCGGGCGCGCCGTGCCGGGGCTCGTGCGGGGCCGGCTGGGCCGGGATCCGGGCGAGCTGCTCGGTCGGCGCGTCCGGCGCGGCCGAGGGCGCGGCGCCGAGCGCGAGCTCGGAGGCGCCGCGCAGCGACCGGGCGGCGAAGGAGCCTGGATCAAGGTACGAAGACTCCCCGGAGGAGTCGTGGAAGATCCCGCCGAGGTAGCGCAGCGCGAGCGCGTGCCGGGCCGGGTCCTGCTGGACGGCGTCCTGAGCCGCGAAGCCGGGGAAGGCGGCCGGCTGCGTCGGCACGCCGTAGGCCCCGCCGAAGGCCGAGGCGGGCACCAGGCCGGGCACGTACTCGTAAGGCGTCTGATCGACGTCCTCGAACTCGCTCTCGAACGGCTCCCGGCCGACCCGCCCGGACAGCGGGTCCGCGAGCAGGCCGAGCCCGGCGCCGGTCTCGTCCCGGAACCAGTCCCCCGGCAGGTCCGCGTCCAGCGACGCGTCGTAGTCCTCGGCCCCGGACCGCAGGCCGGACCGCCCGCCGAGCCCGACCTCGGCCGGCGAGACGGAGTCCAGGTCGATCCCGAAGACCTGCTCCAGGGTGTCGTGGAAGGCGTCCGCGAGCTGTGCGGCGTTGTGCTGCGCGGCCATGTCCGGCGGCAGCGTGGTGGTCAGCAGGGCGGGCGTCGGGCGGCTGTCGCGCGGCAGCGGCACCACGAGCGTGGCGGTGGTCAGCGCCGCCAGTTCGGAGGGCAGCGCGCTGGGCCGGGCCGGGGACGCGGCCACCTGGGCGAACGGGGTGGCCGGGGCGGCGCCGCGGCGCGGCCCCGGAATCCCCTCCGGCATCTCGGCATCCGCCGCGCGGTCCTCCCACGAGGCGTGCGGGCGCAGTGTCGTCGAGGGCTGCGGCGGGGCGGACGGCAGCTTGATCAGCAGCCGCGCGGTCGCCTCGGCGTCCGAGGAGATGCGCAGCCCGGACGGCTGCGCGGGAGCGTCCGGATCCGGATCCGCGGCGGATCCGGGTTCTGCGAACGCCTCGCCCGGCTCCGGGAACGCGGCCGGTTCGGGATCAGCACCCGGATACGGGTCGTCCGGATACGGCGGCAGTGGCGGGAAATCGAGCAGATCGGTCGCCCCCGGGTAGGAGCCGCTGCTGTACGAGCCGGTGTTGTACGAGCCGCTGTCGTAAAGGCCGGGGTCCTGCGGGTGGGGTGCGAACGGCGGTTCGTACGGATCACGGGGGTACGGGTCGGTGCCCCGCCCCGAGGAATCCGTGGACTCTGGAGTATTCACAGCGCCGCTCAGGCCTTCCGGATCGCAGATCGACGTCCGCGCCGCCGGAATGGCCCGATCACGGACAGTGCCTTGGCGATCACCATACTGTGATCGTCGGCGTCCCGAGGGCCGAAGGGTCATTTTCCACTGTCGCGGGTGACGCGGCCTCAGGCGCGTTCAAGAGGCCCGTGACGGTGTAGAACACGGTGAGAGCGATACGGCGTAACTCAACGCGGGCGGCGGCTGCCGCGGAATTCACCCTTTCGGGTGGACGCCCCCGGGTGCGCCCGTGCGGCCGGCCAGCCGTGCGGTCAGGGTGGCGACCCAGGCGCGGTAGACGGCGGCCGTCACCAGCACCATTCCGCCGAGCAGATAGGCCATGGACTTCCAGTCGTTGGCCAGGATCACGTCGCCCTTGCGTGCCAGCGAGGGCGGCGGACCGAGGTAGGTGAGCCACAGCAGCGCCAGCAGCCAGCCGGTGGAGGCCCAGCCCAGCGCGGAGAGCCGGGAGGGCCGCCAGGAGGCCGGGCCCCCGGCCCCGAGCAGTTCGCCGAGGCCGAGCAGCAGCCCGACCAGGCCGCAGAAGCTGAGCGCCAGCCCGGTCGGCCAGCTGACGCCCAGCCAGGTCGCGTTCTCCCGGTGGCCGAAGGAGCCGAGCGTCCCCACCGCGGCGCCGAACGCGACGGCGACCAGGAGCAGCGCCCAGCGGGAAGCCTTCTCGTACGCACTGCCCCTTCCGGCAGGGCCGCCGTTCGCGGCGGCGCTGCTCTTCGCGGGCGGTTCGTCCTGCGCGGAGGCCGCGGTCCGCGGCTTCGGCTGCAGTTTCGGCTTCTGCTTCGGCTCGGCGGCGGGCCGGGGCGATTCGGGTGGGGTCACGGCAGCCATTGTCCGGTCAGTCGCCCAGCCCGGCGAACAGGTCGGTCTCCGGCTTGTCGGGACCGGCCTGCCCCTGCACCAGCTGGTAGTACTCGTCGCCCAACACCTGCTGGCCCAACAGGTTGGAGAGCGCGAACAAGGGGAAGTCCACGGTGATCTGGGTGGCGTGCGCATGCATCGCGGCGGCCTTCTGCGCGACGTACTCCTCGGCGTGCACGACCGCGGTGACCGTCGAGTCGTCCGCCGCGAACGGAAGATCGTCCACCGACTCGATCGCGGCGAAGCCGGTGGTCTCCCCGGCCGCCCGCAGCGCGTCGATCCCGGCCTGGAGCACCGAGCGGGGAATCGTGATCCAGTAGATCTTGTCCACCGCGTGCGGCTCGCCGTCGCCCGGAGCGAAGCCGGCGTCCCCGGCCAGTTCGGCGGCGCGCATCGCGACCCGGTGCGCCTGGATGTGGTCCGGGTGCCCGTATCCGCCGAACTCGTTGTACGTCACCAGGACCTGCGGGCGCACCTCCCGGACCACCGGGACCAGCAGCGCCGCCGCCGTGTCCAGGTCGGCCTGCCAGAACGCCTCGGGCCGCTCGTTCTGCGGCGTGCCCATCATCCCGGAGTCGCGGAACCGGCCGGGGCCGCTGAGGAACCGGTGGTCCGTGACGCCCAGTTCGCGCATCGCGGCGGCCAGTTCGGTGATCCGGTGCGGGCCGAGCTGGTCGTCCCGGTCGGCGGCCAGGTGCGCGAGCTCGGGCACGAGCACCTCGCCCTCCTCGCCGAGGGTGCAGGTGATCAGGGTGACGTGTGCGCCTTCAGCGGCGTACTGCGCCATCGTCGCGCCGTTGTTGATGGTCTCATCGTCCGGGTGCGCGTGGACGAACATGATGGACTGGCCCGCGCGCGGCTGCGGGTTGGCTCGCTCGGTCATGGACCCAAGCGTACGGTCGCCGTCCGGTAGAAGTCCGCCCGCGCCTCCTCCCCGTGGCGCCACGGATCGTATTCACTCGGTAACAGAGGACCGCGACCCCTGCGCCACCCCCGCGCGCCGGAGCCGCCGTCCCGCTCTGCGAATCCGGGGAAGGACACCGCACTGCCGATGACGGAAACCACCGGGACCCGCCCGCACGTGCAGCAGCGACCGCGCACGGCCGACGAGGCCGCCGTCTGGTACGCCGCCGCCCTGGGCTGGCCGGTCACTCCGGCAGTCGCCGAGCCCTTACCCGTGGACCCCGCCGCGGCGGCCGCCGGGCCGGTCGCGACCTGTCCGGGCGTGCTCGCGGCGTGTCCGGCCGTTGCCGGCCCGTGGGAGTGGGCCGCCTCCGCCACGCCGACCCTGGTGCGCGCCGTGTGGCGGCTCAGCCCGGGTGCGCCGGTCCTCGCGGTGCTGGGCCGGCCGGTGCCGGGCGCGCTGCGGCTGGGCATCGTGGACGTGCCCTCGCTGGTCGGCGTCGCGGCGCTGGAGCGGCTCGGCAAGAACCCGGCGGCCGCGGGGCCCATCACCGACGGGCAGGGCCGGATCAGGTTCCTGGTGGACCTCGGCGAGGACGAAGAACCCGAATACGGCCTGGACAAGTGGCGGCAGGCCGGAGTGGACCTGCGGGTGTCCGGGCGGGGCCGCTACTGCCCGCTGCCGACGCCCGGGGCGGTGGGGCCGTCCTGGGTGGTGTGGGCGATTCCGCCCGATCCGGAGCGCCGGGCCCTGCCGCACGCGCGCCAGGTGACTGCGGTGCTGGACCGCGCGGTGAGGGACGCGTATCCGGCCTTGTGGGACGTGGTAACACACCAGCCGTGACCGGCTATATAACATTCGTGTCATGGCCGAGCAGATCTCCTTTCCCAGGCAGTACGCCCGCACCCAGCGCTTCACCCTCGGAGTGCCGCGCGCGTTCGCGATCGCCCCGGACGCAACGCGGATCGCGTTCCTGCGCACGAAGACCGGGAGCGACCGGGCGACCTGCCTGTGGACCGCAGAGCCCGGATCCGGGGCCGAGACGCTCGTCGCCGATCCGGTGGACCTGCTGGCCGGGACGGCGGGCGAGGAGCTGACGGTCGAGGAGAAGGCCCGGCGGGAGCGCTCGCGGCAGGGCGCGGCGGGCATCGTGGACTTCGCGACGGACCGCGCCGTGCGCCTCGCGGCCTTCTCGCTCTCCGGCCGGCTGTTCGTCGCGGACCTCGCCGCCGGATCGGTGCGCGAACTGCCCGCCGCGGCCCCGGTCATCGATCCGCGGCCCAACCCGACCGGGACGCACGTGGCGTACCTCTCCGGCGGCGCGCTGCGCGTCATCGGTGTGGACGGCGCGGGCGACCGGGCGCTGGCCGAGCCGGACGGCCCGAACGTGACCTACGGCGCGGCCGACTTCATCGCCGCCGAGGAGCTGGACCGGCACCGCGGCTACTGGTGGTCGCCGGACGGGACGCGGCTGCTGGCCGCGCGGGTGGACGACTCCCCCGTGGCCCGCTGGCACATCGCCGATCCGGCCAACCCGCAGCAGCCCGTCCGCGAGATCGGCTATCCGGCCGCCGGGACCGCCAACGCGGTGGTGACGCTGGTGCGCCTGGACCTGGACGGTACCGGCGCCGCGCTGCCGGTGCGCTGGGACGTCGCAGCCTTCGAATACCTCGGCACGGTGCACTGGTCGGCGCACGGCCCGGCGCTGCTCGCGGTGCTCTCCCGGGACCAGCGCACCGGCCGGATCCTCGCGGTCGAGCCGGACGGTTCGACCCGCGTCGTGCACGAGGAGCGCGACGAGGTGTGGTGCGAGGGCCTGCCCGGAGCGCCGGCCTGGACGCCGCGCGGCGAGCTGGCCTGGATCGCGCCGCGCGACGGGGCGTACCGGCTGCTGATCGGCGAGCGTGCGGTGACGCCCGACAACGTGCAGGTGCGCGCGCTGCTCGGGTGCGAGGCGGACCACGCCTACCTGTCCGTCTCCTACGAGGACCCGACCCGGATCCACACCGTCCGGATCGGCCTGGCGGACGGCGCGATCGAGCCGATCAGCTCGGCCGACGGGGTGAACGCCGCGGTGATCGGCGGCTCGCTCGCGGTGGTGGTCTCGGCCACGCTCGACGAGCCGAACCGGCGGGTGTCCGTGGTGCGCACCGAAGGCGCGGAGCGACTCAGTGAGCTGAAGTCGGTGGCCGAGCTGCCGCGGATCACCGCCCGGCCGCGGGAGTTGGTGCTCGGCGAGCGCGGCCTGCGCGGCACGCTGCTGCTGCCGTCCGACGCCGAGCCTGGCGCGAAGCTTCCGGTGCTGCTCGACCCGTACGGCGGCCCGCACGGCCAGATGGCGGTCGCGTCGCACAACGCGTACCTGTCCCCGCAGTGGTTCGCCGACCAGGGCTTCGCGGTCCTGGTCGCGGACGGGCGCGGCACCCCCGGCCGCGGCCCGGCCTGGGATCGGGCGGTGCGCGACGACTTCGCCGGGGTCACCCTGCAGGACCAGGTCGACGCGCTGCAGTCCCTGCTCGAGCAGTACCCGGAGCTCGACCGGGAGCGGGTGGCGATCCGCGGCTGGTCCTACGGCGGCTATCTGGCGGCGCTCGCCGTGCTCAAGCGGCCGGATGTTTTCCACGCGGCGGTCGTGGGCGCGCCGGTCACCGACTGGCGGCTTTACGACACCGGGTACACCGAGCGGTACCTCGGCCACCCGGAGCACTCGCCGGAGGTCTACAACGCCAACTCGCTGTTCCCCGACGCCGGGCCGGGCGCGTGGGAATGGGCCGAGCCGCACCGCCCGATGATGATCATCCACGGGCTCGCCGACGACAACGTGGTGGCCGCGCACACCCTGCGGCTGTCGTCCGCGCTGCTCGCGGCGGGGCGTCCGCACGAGGTGCTGCCCTTGTCCGGCGTCACCCACATGACGCCGCAGGAGATCGTGGCCGAGAATCTGATGACCCTCCAGGTGGACTTCCTGCACCGCGCGCTGGGCTGAACCGGCGGCCGATTCGAGCGTGCGGCTCGGCCGAACGTGTGATCGTTGCCGAACCGTGACAACGGATTCCGGACGCTCCCGTCCTTATGGGTTAGCTGCGCTGTCAGCGCGCCCAGTACTCTTCAGGACGGGTTGTCATGGGTGGATCGGGAGCATTCCGGCACGCGGGTGACGGCCGATGACCGTCACGTACGCCGGGGCAGGGATGAGCGACACCGCTGACAACTGGCCGATGCTGGCCGAATCGGGACCGGCCGGGCCGCCCACCGGGCGGAGCAGGATCGACGCCGACGCGCTGGCGGCCGAGTTGTTCGCGGCCCACTACGGCCGGCTGGCCGGCTGGTGCCGCAGGCTGCTCGACGACGACGACACCGCGCACGAGGTCGCGATGGAGGCCTTCACCCGGCTGCTCGGCCGGCTGCGCAAGGTGGACGACCCGGTCGGCTACCTGTACGTCATCGCCGCCAACCTGGTCCGGGACCACTGGCGCAAGACCCGCCGCGAGCGCGAGCTGCTGCGGATGGCCAAGCAGGGGTTCACGGCCTCGGGGGGCGAGGCCGAGTACCACGGCACCGACCTGCGCACGCTGGTCGAGGCGCTGCCGGACCGGCTGCGCGTCACCGTGCTGCTCTACTACTACGCCGGCTTCCCGCTCGCGGACGTCGCCCGGCTGACCAATCGGCCCGCGGGCACGGTCAAGAGCGACCTGTTCCAAGCCCGCGCGCAACTGCGCCAAGCGCTGGACGGCACCCGATGAACAACCAGACCCCCGACTCCCGCGGCCCCGGCCCGGAACAGGGCCGCGACCCCTTCGAGGAATCGCTCGCCGGCACCTGGGACTCCCCCGACGCGGACGTGGACCGCAGACTGCGTGCCCTGATCGGCCCGGTCACCCCGCTGTACCCGCCGTCCTACGGCTTCGAGCGGGTCGCGCTGCGGGCGCGGCGGCGCAAGCATCGCACCGCCCTGCTCGGCCTGGCGGCGGGCTTCACGGCCGTCGCGCTGGTGGCCGGAGGCGTCCTCGCGGGCACTCGGCTGACCAGCCATACGGTCGAGACGGCGGGATGCAACACTATGGGCCGGGCGCTGACCGCCCCGGCCGCGTGGAGCGACGAGGCCGCGCAGTTGAACACCGCCGAATTGGACGTCACCGCGCCTGGGGGTGCGGCGGCAGGCGGTGTCGGATTCGGGAGAGGGGCCATGGACCGCAAGTACGAGTGGGCGATCGGCGGGGTGCTCACCGCCGCCGCACTGTCCGCCGGGATCATCGCGGGGTGCAGCGGCAGCGGCAGCGGAAAGGGCCCGTCGGCCAGCGCGACCGAGACCGGCGGCCCGAGCCCGAGCCAGTCGGCGGGCATCGTGCCGCTGAACAGCGACAGCAAGACCTCCGCCCCGAGCGCCACGGCCAGCCCTCCCGGGCCGGTACCGCGCTGCCACACCACCGACCTGATCCCCGCGGCGTCCATCGTCGCGGGCTCGCAGGCCGCCGGAAGCGAGTCGCTGAACCTCAAGCTGACCAACAACTCCGGGCACACCTGCACCGTCTACGGCTACCCGGGGATGATGCTGGAGGACACCAACAGCTCCGGCCAGGCGACCACGGTCACCCGCAACACCGCCGTGAAGCCCGCCACGATCTCCCTGGCCAACGGGGCGTCCGCGGCGACCACGGTGCACTTCGACTTCGACATGCCGGCCGCCGACGAGGCGAAGACCGGGAACTGCGAGGCGCCCTCGGTGTACCTGCTGATCACGCCCCCGGACGAGACCACCCAGCTGAGCACCACCATCATCGGCGGCCCGGTCACCGTCTGCAATCACGGCACCCTCGACACGCTGGCCTTCGTCGCCGGCGTCAAGGGCGCCAACCAGTAGCTGCCGAGACGGACGAACAAACGAGCGCGCCGCCGGGACGGGATCCCGGCGGCGCGCTCGCGTCCGTCACCTCATCGGGCCTGCTGCTACGCCTGTCCGCGCGAGCGGCGGGCCGCCGTGCGTCCCCGCTCCTGGGCCGAGAGCACCACCTTGCGGATGCGCACCGAGGTCGGCGTCACCTCCACGCACTCGTCCTCGCGGCAGAACTCCAGGCACTGCTCCAGCGACAGCTTGCGCGGCGGCACGATCTTCTCGGTCTCGTCCGAGGTGGACTGCCGCATGTTCGTGAGCTTCTTCTCCTTGGTGATGTTCACGTCCATGTCGTCGGCGCGCGAGTTCTCCCCGACGATCATGCCCTCGTACACCTCGGTGGTCGGCTCGACGAACAGCGAGCCGCGCTCCTGAAGGTTGGTCATCGCGAACGGGGTCACCACGCCCGCCCGATCGGCCACCAGCGAGCCGGAGCTGCGGGTGCGCAACTCGCCGAACCAGGGCTCGTAGCCCTCGAAGGTGTGGTTCGCGATGCCGGTGCCGCGGGTCTCGGTCAGGAACTCGGTGCGGAAGCCGATCAGGCCCCGGGACGGCACCAGGAACTCCATCCGGATCCAGCCGGTGCCGTGGTTCGTCATGGTCTCCATCCGGCCCTTGCGGACCGCCAGGAGCTGCGTGATCGTGCCCAGATGCTCCTCGGGCGAGTCAATGGTCAGCCGCTCGACCGGCTCGTGCACCTTGCCGTCGATCGTCTTGGTGACCACCTGCGGCTTGCCCACGGTCAGCTCGTACATCTCCCGGCGCATCATCTCCACCAGGATCGCCAGGGCCAGCTCGCCGCGGCCCTGCACCTCCCAGGTGTCCGGGCGCTCGGTCGGCAGCACCTTGATGGAGACGTTGCCGACCAGCTCCTTCTCCAGCCGGTCCTTGACCATCCGGGCGGTCACCTTGGCGCCCTTGACCCGGCCGACCAGCGGCGAGCTGTTCGTGCCCAGGGTCATCGAGATGGCCGGCTCGTCCACCGTGATCAGCGGCAGCGGGCGCGGGTCGTCCGGGTCGGCCAGGGTCTCGCCGATCATGATGTCCGGGATGCCGGCGATGGCGATGATGTCGCCGGGGCCGGCCGACTCGGCGGGCTTGCGCTCCAGCGCCTCGGTCATCAGCAGCTCGGTGATCTTCACCCGCTCGATGTCGCCGTCCCGCTTGATCCAGGCGACCTGCTGGCCCTTGCGGATGGTGCCCTGGTGCACCCGGCACAGCGCGATCCGGCCGAGGAAGTTGGACGCGTCCAGGTTCGTCACGTGCGCCTGCAGCGGCGCGCCCTCGGCGTAGGTCGGGGCGGGGATCGTCTCGATGATCGTCTTGAACAGCGGCTGCAGGTCGGGGCTGTCCGGCACATGGCCGTTCTGCGGCCGCTCCAGCGAGGCCTTGCCGTCCCGCGCACACGCGTACACGATCGGGAACTCGATCTGGTCCTCGGTCGCGTCCAGGTCGAGGAAGAGCTCGTAGGTCTCGTCGACGACGTCGGAGATGCGCGCGTCCGGCCGGTCGGTCTTGTTGATGACCAGGATCACCGGCAGCTTCGCGGACAGCGCCTTGCGCAGCACGAAGCGGGTCTGCGGCAGCGGGCCCTCGGAGGCGTCCACCAGCAGCACCACCCCGTCCACCATGGACAGGCCGCGCTCCACCTCGCCGCCGAAGTCGGCGTGGCCGGGGGTGTCGATGATGTTGATGACGGTGTCCGACCCGTCCTGCGGCGACTTGTAGTGCACCGCGGTGTTCTTCGCGAGAATGGTGATGCCCTTCTCGCGCTCCAACTCGTTGGAGTCCATCGCCCGCTCGTCCACGTGCTGGTTGGACCGGAACGCGCCGGCCTGCCAGAGCATCGCGTCCACGAGCGTGGTCTTGCCGTGGTCGACGTGGGCCACGATTGCCACGTTGCGGATGTCGTTACGCGTAGGCATGCCGGTAGCGTCGCTTTCCTAGTTCGAGGGAGTGGGCGCTGATCGGCTTGCCAGCCAGCGCGCGGGGCTCCGTTGCCCGTGGGCATACAGTGCCCCCTCCATGGTACGGGCCCCGGCGAGCCCGCGCGGACCACGAACGCCCTCCGGCCCGGCCGTTTCCGGGGCCGACCACCACGCCTGAACTTGCCGTATGGTGTCCCCGGCCTGGTGAACAGGCGTTCGGGACGGGAGAGGGGACCGCATGGCCGGGCAGGGGAGTTCGACGCGTTTCAGGCCGCAGCGGCTACGGGTGCTGGTGCTGCTCGTACCGCTGCTCGCGCTCGAGATCAGCGCGCTGAACGCGAACCAGGCGCCGCGCTTCCTGCTGGGAATGGCGGCCTGGTACGGCGTGGTCGTGCTGGCCACCGTCATCACGATGGCCGTCGCCGTCGCGCTGCGCGCTCGCACGGTGTCGCTGATCATCGGCGTCGGGCCGCGGCTCGACGCCCGGGTGGTCGGCAACCGGGTGCAGGTCATCCGGGCCCTGCCACTCGGCGTCTCCGCGCGGTTCGTGCCGGGCGGCGCGCACTTCGGCCGGGATTTCCGCATCATCAGCGCGACAGGACTGCTGTGCACGGCCGGGCTCGGTGCCATCGCCGCCCTGACGCTGCCGGGTTATGCGGGCGCGGTGGCCGGAGCCATGACGGCCGCCGTACTGGTGCTGAACCTGGCCGCGCGCGACCCGGAGTCGGGCCGATACATCGTCGCCCGCGTACTGCTGCCGCCGAGCCCCCACAACGACCCCGCACTGGGCAAGCCCGACCGGGGCGTGGCCGCGCAGGCGCGCATGCACCTGCAGTTCGGCGACTTCGCCGAGGCGGAGGCGGTCCTGGCCACGCTGCGGTCCGACCCCGGAGCCGCTTGCAGCGCGGCGCTGGTGACCGCGGAACTGTTCGCCGCGCGCGGCGACTATGACAGCGCGGCGCGGGTGCGCTTTCCACAGCCGGACCCGGACGAGGTCCCCGCGCTCGCCAGGGCGCGCCGCGCGTCCGACTCCGCCCGCATCGCGAAACTGCTCCTGCTCGCCGCCGAACAGGACCCCTCGCTCGCGGCGACGGCCGTCCCGCTGGCGGAGCGGCACCTGCGCTCGTTCGAGACGGTGCCGGTCGACCACACCGCCCGCGCCCTCTACGCGCTGCTGAGCGGCGACGTAACCACGGCCCAGCGGGAGAACCGGATCTGCGCGGCCCGCGCCTACATGCCGCTGGGCATCGCGGACGCGCTCTGCAGCCGGGCCCGGCTGGAGACTCTGCGGGGACGGCCGGCCAGGGCGGCGCGGGCCCTGGACCGGGCGGCCCGCTTCGCGCCCTGGTACCCGCGGATCGCGGTCGTCCGCCAGATCGCCGGCGCCGGAGCGGCCGCCGCGATCACCCTGCTGCCCGTCTCCGACGGGGCCTCAGATACCGCGCACGTATTCGACGAGCCGTGGTCGGTACCCACCCCGAACGAGGGTTGACAGATGCACCGGCGTAGCGTGTGAGTTTGGTCACCAACGTAACTGCGTGTGATGATGCCACGTCGATCGACCCTCGGCTGGACTAGAGTGCGTTCGCGCCGCAGACGATCCGCCGATGATCCGCAGACGAGTTGTGCCGCTTACTCCACCGAAGCAGGAGCTTGCACAGTATGAGCACCGGTACCCTGTCGCCCGGAAGGGCCAAGATCGACAAGCCCACGCTGCGGACCGACCGCTACTGGGTCTCCCCCCTGATCACCTTCGTGATCTTCCTGGCGTTCATCGCCTACGCCACCTTCCGGGCGTTCCAGAACGAGTACTACTACTCCACGCCGTACGTCTCCCCGTTCTACTCCCCGTGCATCTCCGACAACTGCGTCCCGATGCCGGGTGCCGGCGAGGTGCACGTGATCGGCAGCTGGTGGTCCTGGTCGCCCGCGCTGCTGGTGTTGATCGTTCCGCTCGGGTTCCGGATGACCTGCTACTACTACCGCAAGGCCTACTACCGCGCCTTCTGGCAGTCGCCGCCGGCCTGCGCCGTCGCGGAACCGCACGGCTCGTACTCGGGCGAGACCCGGTTCCCGCTGATCTTCCAGAACGCGCACCGCTACTTCTTCGTGCTGGCCTCGCTGTTCAACATCATCCTGACCTGGGACGCGATCCTCGGCTTCCGCGACACGCACGGGCGCTGGGGGCACATGGGGCTAGGCACGCTGGTGCTGCTGGCGAACGCGGTGCTGCTGTGGCTTTACACGGCTTCGTGCCACTCCTGCCGGCACATCATGGGCGGCCGGCTCAAGCACTTCTCGAAGCACCCGGTGCGGTACAAGGCCTGGAGCATCGCCTCCAAGCTGAACGCCCGGCACATGCAACTGGCGTGGGTTTCCCTCTTCGGTGTGGCGATCGCGGACCTCTACGTCCTGCTGGTCTCCTCCGGCGCGTTCAGCGACCCGCGGTTCTTCTAGAAATCAGGCAGAGAATAGCCATGGACACCTACGAATACGACGTCGTCGTCATCGGGGCCGGCGGGGCCGGCCTGAGGGCCGCGATCGAGGCACGGGCACAGGGCAAGCGGGTCGCCATCATCTGCAAGTCGCTGTTCGGCAAGGCCCACACGGTCATGGCCGAGGGCGGCGCAGCGGCGGCCATGGGCAACGTGAACCCGAACGACAACTGGCAGGTCCACTTCCGCGACACCATGCGCGGCGGCAAGTTCCTGAACCACTTCCGGATGGCCGAGCTGCACGCCAAGGAGGCCCCGGACCGGGTCTGGGAGCTGGAGACCTGGGGCGCGCTGTTCGACCGCACCAAGGACGGCAAGATCTCCCAGCGCAACTTCGGCGGGCACGAGTACCCCCGCCTCGCGCACGTGGGCGACCGCACCGGCCTGGAGCTCATCCGCACCCTGCAGCAGGCCATCGTCTCGTACCAGCAGCAGGACGCCCGCGAGACCGGCGACTACGAGGCCCGGATCAAGGTCTACGCCGAGCACACCGTCACCCGGCTGCTCAAGGACGGGGACCGGATCGCCGGCGCCTTCGGCTACCGGCGCGAGGACGGCGGCTTCGTCCTGTTCAAGGCTCCGGCGGTGGTCCTGGCCACCGGCGGCGTCGGCAAGTCGTACAAGGTGACTTCCAACTCCTGGGAGTACACCGGCGACGGCCACGCGCTGGCCCTGCTCGCCGGGGCCACGCTGGTGAACATGGAGTGCATCCAGTTCCACCCCACCGGCATGATCTGGCCGCCGTCCGTCAAGGGCCTGCTGGTCACCGAGTCGGTGCGCGGCGACGGCGGCGTGCTGCGCAACTCCGAGGGCAAGCGGTTCATGTTCGACTACGTCCCCGACGTCTTCCGCGCGCAGTACGCGGAGACCGAGGAGGAGGCGGACCGCTGGTACACCGACCCGGACCACAACCGCCGCCCGCCGGAGCTGCTCCCCCGCGACGAGGTGGCCCGCTCGATCAACTCCGAGGTCAAGGAAGGCCGGGGCACCGAGCACGGCGGAGTGTTCCTGGACATCGCCAGCCGCCGCTCCAAGGAGGAGATCCTCAAGCGGCTGCCCTCGATGTACCACCAGTTCAAGGAGCTGGCCGACGTCGACATCACCGCCGAGCCGATGGAGATCGGCCCGACCTGCCACTACATCATGGGCGGCGTCGAGGTGGACCCGGACACCCAGTCCTCGATCGTCCCCGGGCTGTTCGCCGCGGGCGAGGTGGGCGGGGGCATGCACGGCTCGAACCGCCTGGGCGGCAACTCCCTGTCCGACCTCCTGGTCTTCGGCCGCCGCGCAGGCCTGAGCGCCGCCGAATACATCGACGCGCTCGGCGAGACCCGTCCCACAGTCGCCGACGCTGACGTCGCCGCTGCCGAGGCGGAGGCCGTAGCCCCCCTGGACGAACCCTCCGGCGAAAACCCGTACACCCTGCACGCCGAACTCCAGCAGACTATGAACGACCTGGTCGGCATCATCCGCCGGGAGCACGAGATCCAGGCCGCGATCGAGAAGCTGGCCGAGTACGGCCCGCGCCGGGAGAAGCTGGGCGCGGCCGGCGGACGCACCTTCAACCCCGGCTGGCACCTGGCCCTCGACCTTCGCAACATGCTGCTGGTCTCCGAGTGCGTGGCCAAGGCGGCGCTGGAGCGCAAGGAGTCGCGCGGCGGCCACACCCGCGAGGACTACCCGGCGATGTCGCCCGAGTGGCGCAAGGTCAACCTGATCTGCTCCGTCGGCGAGGACGGCCACGCGCAGATCAAGCACCAGCCGCTCCCGCCGATCCGCCCGGACCTGCTCGCCCTGTTCGAGAGGTCCGAGCTGAAGAAGTACCTCACCGAGGAAGAACTGACGGTCCTGCCCCCCGCGTCCGAGACCGCGACCACGACCGCGACGGAGACGAAGTAGCCATGACGTACAAGGCGAAGTTCAAGGTGTGGCGCGGCGACGACACCGACGGCGAGCTGCACGACTTCACGGTCGAGGTGAACGACGGCGAGGTGGTGCTCGACATCATCCACCGGCTCCAGGCCACCCAGGCCCCCGACCTGGCGGTGCGCTGGAACTGCAAGGCCGGCAAGTGCGGCTCCTGCTCGGCGGAGATCAACGGCATGCCGCGCCTGCTGTGCATGACCCGGATGTCCACGTTCACCGAGGACGAGACGGTCACCGTCACCCCGCTGCGCACCTTCCCGGTGATCCGGGATTTGGTGACCGACGTGTCCTTCAACTACCAGAAGGCGCGCGAGATCCCGTCGTTCGAGCCCCCCAAGGACCTCAAGCCCGGTGAGTACCGGATGGCCCAGGTGGACGTCGAGCGCTCGCAGGAGTTCCGCAAGTGCATCGAGTGCTACCTGTGCCAGAACACCTGCCACGTGGTGCGCGACCACGAGGAGAACAAGGAGTCCTTCGCCGGACCCCGCTACCTCATGCGCATCGCAGAGCTCGACATGCACCCCCTGGACACCCGTGAGCGCCGCAACGAGGCCCAGGAGGAGCACGGCCTGGGCTTGTGCAACATCACCAAGTGCTGCACCGAGGTCTGCCCCGAGCACATCAAGATCACCGACAACGCGCTCATCCCCATGAAGGAGCGCGTCGCCGACCGCAAGTACGACCCCCTGGTCTGGCTGGGCAGCAAGATCGCCCGAAGGAAGTAACCCGCCTGACGCAGTCTCAGTTCCGCCAAGTGTGCCCCGTCCAATTCCGGGCGGGGCACACTTGTCTCGAAAATCGGGACATCGGGAGGGGACTCGTGCCGTCGAGTGAGGAGATCGCGCAGGAGAGGATCAGACAGGTCGCCGCAGAACATTCCCTCGCGCTCGACCTTTCTGGTCTGCGCCTGGTCGAACTTCCCGAGGAGGTTCGAAGCCTTACCTGGCTGGAGCAGCTCCACCTGAACAGGATGGGACTGACCCTGCTGCCCGACTGGCTGAGCGACCTGCACGAGCTCGACCACTTGGAACTCGACCACAACCGGATTCGCGGCAGCCTCGCTGTCGTAGCCGAACTGAGGTGGCTTGAACTCCTCAGCCTCAACGGCCTCGGTCTGCACGAATTGCCCTCCTGGTTGTCCACTCTCGGACGGCTGGAGATCCTGTCCGCCAGCGACAACTTGATCACCGAGCTCCCGGATTGGCTGAGCGATCTTCCCGAGTTGGCCATGCTCTACGTCTCCGGCAACAAATTGGCCAGTCTTCCAACATCACTGGCCCGCGTGGCCGGGCTTCGATATCTGGCATTCAATGAAAACTCGGTGAGCCGCATACCGGACTGGATAGGCAGACTGACCGGCCTGTGGAAAATCTATGCCGAGGGCAATCGCCTCACCGAACTCCCGGACGAGATGAGCAAGCTCGTCAATCTGAATCAACTGGACCTCCGGAACAACGAGCTCTCAGTGCTGCCCGACTGGCTCCTCAACCTGCCGAAGGTCGAACTCGACGTCAGAGGCAATCCGCTCGTCAGCCCGCCGCCGGAGATCGCCGAGAACGGTCGGCAGTCGATCATGGAGTTCTTCAGGGCACGGAGAGCCGGTTCGACCCGGCAGTGGATCTCGAAGATGCTCGTGGTCGGCGAAGGCGGCGTCGGCAAGACGTCGACCATCAAAGCTCTGCTGGGTGAGCGCTTCAACCGCACTGAGGAGATGACGCACGGGCTGCGAATCCGCCCCTACATCCCCTATCATCCCGACCGCCCGAGCAAGCCTATGCTGCTCAAAACCTGGGATTTCGGTGGACAGCAGATCTACCACGCCACCCATCAGTTCTTCCTGAGCGACCGCTCACTCTTCCTGCTCCTATGGAACAGCAGACTTGGCTGGGAGCAGGGACGGTTGCGCTACTGGCTCGACATCATCACGGCCCGTGCTCCCGAGTCACCGGTTCTGCTCGTCGCGACGAACACCCCCGCTGGCGGCCGGCCCGCCGATCTTCCGCTCGATGACCTGCGCTCTGACTACCCACAGATCCGGGGGAACATCTCGATCGACAATGGGACTCGGGATGGACTCACGGAGCTAGCCGACCGGATCGGGGAAGTGGCCTCCGGTCTCCCGCTGATGGGCTCGGACTGGCCCACAGCCTGGCTGAGCGCCGCCGACGCCATGCGTGCGTGTCCGGAGAAGCACGTCAGCCCTGGCCGGATGTGGCAGATCATGGCCGACGCAGGGCTTACGAACGAAGAGCACCAGAGGTACATGGCGAGCGCGCTGCACCACTTGGGCGAAATCCTCTACTACAAGGACGTGCCAAGCCTCGCAGACACGGTCATCCTGCAGCCCGAATGGGTGAACGAATACATCAGCAAGGTGCTCGACAGTCCCGAGGTCGAGCAGCGTCACGGACTGCTCAGCCGCGAGCATGTCAACTCACTGTGGTCCGATCTCGATCGCGGGATGCGCGACCACTTCCTCGACATGATGGATCGGTACGACCTGTCCTACCGGCTCGACGGCGGCACGGGGAACGACGTCAGCCTGGTCGTGGAGCGGCTGTCGTGGAAAGCCCTGCCGTACGAGGAGGCTTGGGGCAACGCCGAACCGGACGGCGCCGGGCACGAGATCCGGGTGATCTACCAGCTGAACACGACGCCACCCGGCATCCCGACCTGGTTCATCGCCCGCTCGCACCGGTTCACCACCGGCAAGCACTGGCGCACCGGAGCGCTGCTCGCCCATCCGGACGGGTCGCACCGCGCGCTCGTGAAGACGAATCCGCATCGCAACGAGCTCGAACTCACCGTGCGCGGCCCGGCACCCGCCTCGTTCTTCGGCGTACTCGACGATGGCCTCACACTCACCCTCGACCGGTATCCCGGCTTGAGCATCAGGCGTCTGGTTCCCTGCCCGTGCGGCGGGCCGGAGGACGAATCGAACGGGATCTGCGATGGGGTCTATGACTACGACGATCTCGTGCGCCGACTCAATCGCAAGCCGCCTCGGCACGAGATCGAGTGCCTGAAGTCGGGCCGGGACGTGAGCGTGCCGCTGATGCTCCTTGGCCTCGCGCCCACCCGGGACGACGAGCTGCGCGGCAGCATTGTCCGTCTGGAACGGACATTGACCGAGCAGCACCACGAACTCGCCAGTCGGCTCGCGGACGTCAGCGGCGATATGCAGCGAGCGTTCCTCAAGGTGCAGCAACAGGTGCAACTCGGCCTGGAAACCAGGTGCCCGAGCGTCTTCACAGTCGTGCCGATCAAGCTGTCCACGGTGAAGAACAGCCTGCACGAGCTGCGACTGTACTGCGAGGAGCCGGGCATGTGGCATCCGCTCACCGAGGGCGAAGGGTGTTACCAGATCAGGGAGTCGCCCGAGTGGATTCGCCGCTACGGCCCATACCTGCACAAGCTCGTCACAGTGCTCAAGTACTTGGCACCGCTGGCCAATCCCGTGCTCGGTATGGCCGTCGGCGTGCTCAGCACGCGCACCAAGTCCGAGGTGGACATGATGAAGGTGCTCGTCGATCAGTTACCTATGTCAGTGTACGGAGGACATCCCCTTTTGGGCGACGAATATGCTCCGATCGAGCGTGCCTCGACGGAGGGGGATTTCCGGGCGCTGGAGGCCATGCTCACCGAGTTGGACCCGGACCGCAGGTGGGGCGGACTCTCGCGGATCGACACGCCCGAGGGGCTTGCCCTGTACCTGTGCCGGGACCATGCGGCGCCGTATCTGCGGACGGCTCGCGCGCCGGTCACCAGCCCCTGAGCAGGCTTCTGCTGGCATGATGGCGAGATCACGGAACGTATGTCGTGCGAAGTGGAGCGCTCATGGCGGGGAAGAACCTGACGCGGGACGAGGCGCGCGAGCGGGCTCGGCTGATCGCGGTGGACACGTACCGGATCGAGCTGGATCTGAGCGGGGCGAAGGCGGACGGGGCATCGACGTTCCGGTCGGTCAGCACGATCCGGTTCTCTTGCTCCTCGCCGGGGGCTTCGACGTTTCTCGACCTGATCGCGCCATCGGTGGAGTCGGTGACGCTGAACGGGCGGGAGCTGGATCCGGCGGTCGTGTTCCAGGACTCGCGGATCTCGCTGTCTGGGTTGGAGGCCTCCAACTCGGTCACGGTGGTGGCCTCGTGCGCCTACAGCCACAGCGGGGAGGGGCTGCACCGCTTCGTCGATCCGGCGGACGGGCAGGTGTATCTGTACACGCAGTTCGAGCCCGCCGATGCGCGGCGGCTGTATGCCAACTTCGAGCAGCCGGATCTGAAGGCCTCCTTCGAGTTCGAGATCACCGCGCCCGCGGGTTGGCACATGTCGAGCAACGGGGCCGCACGGTCGCGCCGGCCGGTTGTGGACGGGGCCGCTCGGTGGCTGTTCGAGCCTACTCAGCGGATCTCCACGTACATCACCGTCGTGGTCGCGGGCCCGTATCACGTGGCGCGGGAGCTCTATACGCGCGCAATGCCGGACGGGTCCACGCTGGAGATTCCGCTGGCCGCGCTGTGCCGCGTATCGCTTGCGGAGCGCTTCGACTCCGACGCTATCTTCGATGTGACGAAGCAGGGGCTTGACTTCTTTCACTCAGCCTTCGACTATCCGTACCCGTTCGGCAAGTACGACCAGGCGTTCGTGCCCGAATACAACCTGGGCGCGATGGAGAACCCCGGCTGCGTGACGTTCACCGAGGAATACGTATTCCAGTCGAAGGTGACGGACGCGGCGTACGAGGGTCGCGCGTGCACGATCCTGCACGAGATGGCGCACATGTGGTTCGGCGACCTGGTGACCATGCGGTGGTGGGACGACCTGTGGCTCAAGGAGTCCTTCGCCGACTTCATGGGCTCGTACGCACAGGTCAAGGCGACCCGGTGGACGAACGCCTGGGTCAGCTTCGCCAACCGGCGCAAGGCCTGGGCGTACCGGCAGGATCAGCAGCCTACGACGCACCCGATCGTGGCGACCATCAACGACCTCGAAGACGCGAAGCTGAACTTCGACGGGATCACGTACGCCAAGGGCGCCTCGGTGCTCAAGCAGTTGGTCGCGTACGTCGGCGAGGAGGCGTTCCTGGAGGGCGCGCGGCATTACTTCGAGCGGCACGAGTACGGCAACACGACGCTGACGGATCTGTTGGCGGTGCTCGAGGAGACCTCGGGGCGGGATCTTGGGACGTGGTCGCAGGCCTGGCTCGAGACCGCACAGCTGAACACCCTGGTACTGGACGGCGACGCGATCGTGCAGTCGGGGCCGCCGGGATATCCGCAGGTCCGGCCGCACCGGATCGCCGTCGGTTCGTATGCGGAGCGGGACGGCCGGGTCGTGCGGGTCGATCGGCGCGAGTTGGACGTGACGCAGGCCAGGACCGCGTGGGAGAGCAGCGCCGGCGAGTTCACGCTGGTCAACGACGACGACCTGACGTATGCGAAGGTGCGGCTGACCGAGGCGCAGGTGGACTACCTCCGCGAGCGGTTGTCAGCCTTCGAGGACGCGATGGCGCGCTCGCTGCTGTGGTCCTCGCTGTGGAACATGACCCGGGACGGCGTGCTGTCCGGGCGCGACTTCATCGAGTTCGTGGACCGGCACGCGGCGGCCGAATCAGAGATCGGCGTCGTGCAGAACCTGATGCTGCAGACGGGGACCGTGCTCGACTTCTATCTGCGGCCCGAGCTGGTCGGGGCTGCTGCGGAGCTGGCCGCGGGAACGGCGCGGCGCGAACTGGCGGCGGCGGGCCCGGGGTCGGATCACCAGCTGGTCTGGGCACGGGCGCTGGCCGAGACGGCTCGGGGTGACGACGACTATCGGGCGCTGGAGGGGCTGCTTGACGGGTCACAGGTCGTCGAAGGGCTGACGGTCGACGCGGACCTGCGGTGGGTGATGCTCCGCGCGCTGGCTCGCGACGGGCGGGTGGGTCAGCCCGAACTGGACGCGGAACTGGAGCGGGACGCGACCGCGGCGGGTCGCCGCAAGCAGGCTGGGTGCCTGGCCGCGCGGCCGACTGCCGAGGCCAAAGCGGCGGCGTGGGCGCTCGCAGTGGAGTCCGGGGACCAGCCGACGGACCTGCTGCGCGAGCTGCTGAACGGGCTGAGCGGGACGGACAGGCTCGATCTGCTTCGGCCCTACGTCGAACCCTACTTCGGGGTGCTGGACAAGGTGTGGGCGGACCGGACGATCGAGAACGCCACCCGGATCGCCGCCCTTGGGTTCCCGAGCCGGCTGGTTGAGCCGGACACGTTGGCGCGCACGGATGCATGGCTCGCAGAGGACGGACATGCTCCGGCGCTGCGGCGATTGGTGACGGAGGCGCGGGACGACTTGGCGCGGGCGTTGCGGGCCAGGGACGCCGGGTAGAGGTGCTGGGTAGGGATTAGGGACAGGATTAGAAATAGGGAGCTATGTCAGGCATCGACCAGGCGGCCGTCGCGCAAGATCAGGACTCTGTCTGCTAGCTCGACCAGGTCCGGGTCGTGCGTGGCGACCAGCGCGGTCACCTGCTCGGCCGCGATGACCGCGCGCAGCAGCCGCATCACCGAGTGGCCGGTGGCCCGGTCCAGCTGGCCGGTCGGCTCGTCCGCGATCAGCAGCCGGGGCGTGTTGGCCAGGGCGCGGGCGATCGCGACCCGCTGCTGCTGGCCGCCGGACAGCTCCCCCGGACGCTGCTTGGCGTGCGGGCCGAGGCCGACCAGGTCCAGCAGCAGCCTGACCCGCTCCTCGCGCTCGGCGACCGGGGCCCGGCGCAGGCGCAGCGGCATCCCGATGTTCTCGGCCGCGGTGAGCACCGGCAGCAGCGCGAAGGACTGGAAGATGAAGCCGATCGTCCCGCGCCGCAACTCGGCCAGCTCCGCGTCGGCCGGGCGGCGGGCACCGTCGAAGACGGGGCGGCCGTCCACGGCCAGCTCCCCGGCGTCGGGGCGGTCGAGCGCACCGATCAGGTTCAGCAGCGTGGTCTTGCCGGAACCCGACCGCCCGACGATTACGCACAGCTGTCCGCGCGGCACGTCGAAGGAGACGTCGTTCACGGCGTGCACGGCCCGCTCACCGCTGCCATAGCTGCGGTGCAGGCCCCGGGCGACGACCATGGGGCCGTCGTCGAGGGCTGTGTTGCCGGTGGCGGCGGACTCAGGGCTCTGGGACGGCCCGGACAGCGGATCGGTCATGGTCAGTCCTCCTCGAGGAAGGGCTCGTCGACTTCGATGTGGGGATCGCCGCCGCCGAGGCCCGGGCGGTGGTCTTGGCCGACGCCGGGGGCCGGGCCGGCACCGTCGCCGCCGTCGATCTCACCGGCAACGCCATCACCACCGTTGCGAAGCTGCGGCCACACGCCGATGTGGTCTGCCTCCAGCGCGAGCAGTACGCGTTCGCGCAGGCCGAGCGCGTCGGTGTACTCGTGCGGGAGCTGCACGCGCCCGGCCCGGTCGAGCACCGCGTACGACTGCGCCACCACCTGCGAGTCGCCCTCGGCGCCCTCGGCCGGGCGCATCGTCTCGGTGCTGATCCGCCCGTCGCGGATTTCCACGGTGCGGCCGACCCGCTCGGAGACCGCCGCGTCGTGCGTGACCACCACGATGGTCACGCCGAGCTCGCGGTTCGCGCCGCGCAGCGCGTCGAAGACCTCCTCGCTGGTCGCCGAGTCCAGCTCACCGGTCGGCTCGTCGGCGAACAGCACCTCGGGGCGGTTGGACAGCGCGGTCGCGATGGCCACCCGCTGCTGCTCGCCGCCGGAGAGCTGGTCGGGGCGGCGCTCGCGGCAGTGGCCGATGCCGAGCAGCTCCAGCAACTCCACCGCACGTTCAGCCCGCCGCCTGCGCCGGACCCCGGCGTAGGACATCGGCAGCATCACGTTTTCCTCGGCGGTCAGGTACGGCAGCAGGTTGCGGCCGGTCTGCTGCCAGACGAAGCCGACCGTCCGGCGGCGGTAGCCCAGGCGGGCGCGCGCCGTCAGCGCCATCAGGTCGCAGCCGGCCACCCGTACCGCGCCCGCGGTCGGCTTGTCCAGCCCGGACAGGATGTTGAGCAGGGTGGACTTGCCGCTGCCGGACGCGCCAACGATCGCGACCAGCTCGCCTCGCTGCACCAGCAGGTCCAGCCCCTGCAGCGCCTGCACCTCAACCTCGCCGGTCTGGTAGATCCGCACCAGGTTGTCGCAGACGATCTGGTGCGCCTCGCCGTAGCGGGCACGCGGCCGGGCGGCAGCCTCCTCGAGTTCGCGCAGCGTGGCGTTCTCGGGCATCGGCATCGGAGCTCCCGTCATGAGTCACGCTCGTCGCGCAGGAAGGACAGCCGGGTGCGGTGCTCGGCGGCGGCCCGCCCGGCGGCGAGCAGCAGGCCCATCGCCGGGATGCCGAGCACCGCCAGGAAGGCCGGGGCCGGGGCGACCAGCGCGGACGGCGACAGTGCGTGCGGATCGCCGACCGCCATCCGGCCGATCAGCGGGGTGAGCAGGGCCAACGCGCCGAAAGCGGCGCCCGTGGCGATCACGCTGATCATCACGAAGGCAGGCAGGCTCTCGAGCACGGAGGCCGCGACGCCGGTGGCCCGGCGGGCGCCGAGGGTGGCCAGGAAGGCGCGCCCGGCGGCGCGGGCGGGCGCGGTGAGCGTCCCGGCCAGCAGCAGGCAGACGACCGCGAGTGCGAGGTCGAAGACGACCGCCGCGCGGGAGATCCAGCGCGCGATGGAGCCGACCGGTCCGGAGTCCAGGCCCGCGGCGCGCTGCGCCCGGACGGTGACCGTCACGCCCTGCACCGCCTGGGCCTTGGTGACCGCCGCGGTCTGTCCTGCGGCGAGGTCGAACCAGGCATCGGTGATCGGCGGGGTCAGCCGGATCGCGCTCTCGACCTGGTCGCGCGGCAGCACCACGAAGGTGCTCAGGCCGCTGATCGCCGGGAACGAGCCGAGCTGCGCGACCGGGGCGATCGGCGTCCCGATCCGCTCCACGCCGACCGTCTCGCCGCCGCCCGCCATCAGGCCGCTGAGGTTGCTGGAGATCACGGCACTGACGGTGCCGCCGTCGGCCGGCTTCGCCGACAGGGCGCGCAGTGCGGAATCCAGTCCGGCGGAATCGAGCCTCGTTCCGGCAACCAGCCGGGCGTACTCGGCGGGATCGATGACGACCACGGTCACGTTCACGATGCCCTGCTTGGTGGTCAGCTGCTCACCGTCGAGCACGGCGCCGGTCGCACTGGTCCGCACGCCGGGGGCCTTGGCCACACCGGCCTCATCGCCTGGCACGATCGCCGAGCCCTCGCCCTGGGCCTGCATACGCAGGTCCGCGCCGGTCTGCTGCCACGCGGTCAGCTGCCGGGCGGAGTCCAGCGAGGCGGTGAAGCAGGAGGCGAACACGGCCGAGGAGGTGGCGACCAGCAGCGCCACCGCCGCACCGGCCGGCAGCGCGGGGCGCCGGGCGGCGTGCGCGGCGGCCAGGAAGAGCGCCGCGGCACGGGTGCGTCCGGCCGCCAGCCAGGCCGCCGGGCGGGCCAGCAGGGCGACCAGCGAGCCGACCGCCAACGCCCCGACGGTGGCCGCCAGCGTGGGCAGGCTCGCACTCACCAGATCGGGGTTGGCCGAGTCGGCCAGCTGGGTCCGCACCCCGGCGGCCACCCCGACGAACAGCAGGAGGACCAGGAAGACCCCGGTACGACGCAGGGCCCGGCGACGACGGGACACCGGCCCGGGACGGTGCATGGGCACGAGTGCGGTCACGGCCGCGCCGAGCGGCAGCGCCAGGACCGCGGCAAGCCCGACCCCGAGGACGAAGGCAGTGTCCGCACCCGGGACCAGGAGCAGCGCGGCCGCGATGCCCAGAGCCGCAGCGGGCACGGTGCAGGCGGCGGCCTGGAACGCCGCGCGGCGGGCCGCCGCCCCGGCCCCGAGTCCGCGGGCGCGGCGCAGCGCGAGGTCCGACTCCTGCCGGGCGAACAGCACCCGCAGCGCGAGCTGGATGGTGGCGATGCCGACCGCCGCCGCCGCGATCAGCACGAACAGGCCGAGGGCGCGGGCGGCGTCCGCGTCAGACTCGAAGGCTGCGATGGTGGCCGGCAGCCCGGTGACCACGGAAGCCGCAGCGAAGACCGGGCCCGGCGCGCCACTGCTCGCTCGGTTGTCCCCGGCCACCGGCAGCGGGTTGGCCGCCGAGACCACCGAGCGCATCCGGTCGCCGAAGGTCGACGCGTCGTCAGCGGTCAGGCCGGTAGGCACGACGCGGTAGGTCCAGGTGACGTCCGCCGGGCTCCACCCGGTCGCCACCGCGAAGCTGTCCGGGGCGACCAGCGCCTGCCCGTCCCACTGCAGCCAGAAGACCGGGCCGATCGCCGCGTAGCGGTCGATCGAGACGTGCTGGCCGGGATTCAGCAGGCTGGCCAGCTCGTCCGCGGCCCCGGCCGGTACGGATCCGGCCGCCCGGAACAGACCGCTGATGGTCACGTGCTCGACGTTCCCGTCGGGCGCCGCGAGCGTGAAGGCGGTGCCCACCTTCACCCGCAGGGTCGCGGCCGTCTCCTCGGAGATCGCGATCGGCAGCGGGTGCGTCGCGTCAGCGCCCGTACACGTGCCGCCGCAGGACGGCGCGGTGCCGGCGGTGTATCGCAGCGCATTGTCGGAGGCCAGCTGCGAGTCGTAGACCAGTTCGAGGGCTGAGGGCAGCTGGTGCTGGGCCTTGCTGGTCTCCGGCGTCTCGCTGGGCAGCCAGGTCGGCAGGTTGCTGACCGCCCCGGGGAGGTCGAGGGCCCAGCCAGTGCCCTGATAGGCCGTCGCCGGGGCCGGGAGCAGCCTTTGCACGTCGCCGGTGGCCTGGGTCAGATCGGCGTCCGTACCGCCGGTCATCGTGGAGGTGACGGTCACCCCGGAGGCCGCGGAGTGCTGCTGGAGGTAGGTCTGGAACGCGCTGTTCGTGCGCGTGGCCAGCTCCCGGTGCCCGCCGATCAGCCCGGCGCACACCACCAGAGTGACCAGCGCGATGGCGGCCAGCGGACCCGCGTAGGCCCGCGCCGCCGCGAGGATCTCGCGTACCGCCCCGGCTCCGCTCGATCGGCTCATCCGGCGTCTCCCGCCCGCAGCAGGGTGGCCATGCGCAGGCGCGGCGCGAGCAGCGCGGCCCAGAGCCCGGCCCCGGCGATCACGGCCAGGGCCGCCGCCGCGCTCCAGCCCACCGCCGTCCAGTCCAGCCCGACCAGCACGCCCGGGATCGGCGTCTGCCCGTCCCGGGCCAGCACGGTCGCCGGGATGATCAGCTCGGACAGCAGCAGGCCGATCGCGCCCCCGGCCAGGACCCCGACCGCCGCGACCAGCGCCTGCTCGACGGCGAAGGCCAGGCCGATCCGCCCGGCGCCGACGCCGAGCGCCCGCACCGCCGCGAGCTGCGGCACCCGCTCCCGCAGCAGCGCGGCGACGTGCGAGCTGTAGCCGACCAGCGCGAACAGCACGGCGGCCCAGGCGGCGATGATCAGCGCGCCGAGCGGGCCGCTGCGGACCGGGTCGTCGACGAGCTGCGCGGCCGTGCTGAACCGGTCCTGTGCGTCCCCGGCCAGCCCGCCGGAGACCAGCCGCGCGGCGACCTGCGCCGCGGCCCCGGGCTCGGCGGCGATCCACAGCTCGCCGGCCCCGACGGGGGCGAGCGAGTTCGCCACGCTGTACGCGTCGAGCGCGCCCTGGTCCACCAGCACCGCGTTGTCGGCGGGCCGGGTGGTGGGCAGCACGGCGACCTCGCCGACGACCTTGATCAGCACGTTGCCGCCGTCCATCGTCACATCCACGGTCGAGCCGATGTGCACCCCGGTGGCGGCGAGGAACTGCGGGGTGGCCACGCCGGGGACCGCGGCGGGCGGCGGGACGGTGACCCCGGCGCTGTACGAGCTCTGACCCGGGTAGCCGACGCTCGGCGGGACCGTGCCCGGGTCGAAGGCGCCGTGCAGCAGCGCCGAGCCGCTGTGGCCCGCGACCGCGGAACCGGCCTCGCGGACCTGCGACAGGTCGTACTCGGTGCCCGCCACCACGGCCACGTTGGTGCTCGCGGTGGCGGACCAGCCCTGCCCGGCCGCCAGGGCCGCCGGGCCGGTGTCGGCCCGCACCGCCAGCACGTCGAAGCCCACCTTCGCGGACCCGGCGCTCGGCGTCGGCAGCACCACGCCGATCCGGGTGACCCGCAGCGGCCAGGCCACCTGCGAGCCGTCGCCCACCATCGGGCGCAGGTCGACGCGCACCTGCTGCCGCCCGGCGACGGCGGCCAGCGGCGCGGTCAGGGTCTCCGGCTCGCCGCCGGCCCCGGCGAAGGTGAGGTCGAGCGTCGCGCCCGCGATGGAGCGCCCTGCGGAGTCGGCCAGCTGCGCGGTCAGCTCGACCTCGTGCGGCCTGCCCGGCAGCACCAGCCCGGGTTCGGCGACGTCCACGGTGCGCAGCGGGGCGACGGCGCCGGCTGCCGCGCCGGGGGCCAGGTCGGGGCGCAGGATGGCGACCCGCTGCCAGTCCGCCGGGTCGGTCGCCAGGAGGGTGGCGTTGCCGCCGGTGCCGGAGCGGCCGATGGTCGCGCCGATCCGGTCGACGGCGGCGAGCGCGCGGACGCCGGGCAGCGCGGCCGCCGCTCCCCCGGTGCCCAGCGGTTCGATGTTCGCATTGGTGCCGCGCACGTCCGCGCCCACCGAGTAGTCCGCCTGGTCGTGCGCCGAGCGGTCGGCGGCGATCCGGTCCGCGCCGCTGATCACGACCAGCGCGGTGGCCGCCGCGATCAGCACCACGGCGGCGGTGTGGGTGCGCATCAGCCGGGCCGCGTGCCAGCTGCCGAAGGCCGCGGACCAGCCGCGGGCCCGGCCGGCCACCGCCTGCGCGAGCCGTCCGACCAGGGCGACGAGGCGCACCGAGGCCAGGGCGAAGGCGAGCACCGCGAGCGTCGGCGCGCAGACGGTCAGCGGGTCGAGCGCTCCGGTCTGGGCCTGCCGGGCCAGCGCGGTGCGCAGCTCCCAGACCCCGGCCGCGGCCAGGGCGAGCGCGGCCAGGTCGACCCCGGCCGCCGCGACGCCGACCGGGATCCGGCCGGTCCGGGCCACCGAGTCGTCCCGCGCGGTGACGCTGCCGCTCAGCACGAGCACCAGGGTGAAGACGAGGCCCGCGACGCCGTCGGCGAGCCAGACCGTGGAGACGAGGCCGGGGCGTAGCGAGTCGGCGGGGGGCAGCAGTGCGGCCAGGCGCACGGCCAGGAACGGCGCGATGACGAGCGCGGGGACGGTGACGGCGAGCGCCTCGATCGCGTCGTAGCCGGCCAGGTGCCGGACCGAGGCGCCGCGCGAGCGCATCAGCGCGGCGTGCGACCGGCGGTCGCGGGCCAGCAGCCGCGCGGTGGCGGCGATGGCGCAGCAGGCGATCGCGACGGCCTCCACCGCCGGGATGGCGATCCCGGGGCGGGCGGCGGCGATCGCGCCCGCGGTGCCGTCCAGCAGCGCCGCCGCGTCGCCGGTGGCGGTCCCGCCGGTGCCGAGGCCCTGGTCCGCGAGCAGCACGCTGCCGAGCCGGTGCACCTGCGCGGCGGCGGCGGTCAGGTTCGCGGCGGTGAGCGCGGACAGGTCGAGGTTCACCGCGACCACCCCGCCGGCGGCCACCACCCGTCCGGTGCTGAAAACCGCCGCGTCCACCAGGAAGGGCTCGGTGCCCGAGCCGGCCGAGGCGGGGATCGCCCAGATCGAGTCGCTCGCCGACTTCGGCCGGTAGATCCCGGACACGAGCCCGAGATCGGGGAGCGGGGTGCGCCCGAAGGCGCTGGAGGGGCTGACGGCCACCAGGTCGCCGAGCGCGAGGTGGTAGTGCGCCGCCTCGTCCGTCGAGATCGCCACCGGGATCGGGGACTGCTGCGGCCGGTACCCGCTCTGCAGGTCCGGCGCCTGCGGCCAGGCGCCGCCGACCAGGACCGCGTTGTCGCTCGCTTCGGGCGAGGACCACAGCACCGGCATCACGCTGGAGTTGGGCATTGCCCTGGCCGCGCCGAGTATGCCGGTCACGGTGCTGCTCGGCAGGGCGGTGAGCGTGTCGTGCACGTCCTGGCGGGCGGCCGAGTCGAGCGCGTCCTGGGTCAGGATCCCGCCGGTCTGCACGACGACGCGGCGCTGCGCGGCGGTGGCCTGCCGGCCGGTCGCGACCACGGCGCGGGCCTGGGTGTCGGCGGCGAAGGCGGCGACGGTGACCAGGGCCGTGGTCGCGCAGAGCACCAGGAAGAAGGCGGCGAGGACCACCGAGGCCTGTATCCGGGCACGGCGCAGGACCAGTGCGCGTGTGGTGCCGCCACGTCCAGCCACGCCGTCGCCGCCCTCCCCGTCGCTCAACCGCCAGGCGCAAGTATCCGCAACCTAGCGAGTCAGTGGCGCACTGCGCAGCAGCAGGTTACTAAGCCGTGATCTGATCGTGCGTCGGAGCGGGTTGGAGCGGGCTTGGCGTACCGGAGCGGATCAGAGCTCTCGGGGCCAGCCCTCGTGCCCGACCAGTCCCCTGTGATCGTAGGGATGGTGCTGTTCCGGACGGGCGTGCAGGTGGCCGAAGGTCTGCCCGTAGTACACCGCGGTGCCGGGGCTGGCCGTGCGGATCTGGTTGACCAGCCGGGCGAGCTGCTGGTTGCGTGCGCCGGACAGGTGCGCGGTGTGGGCCAGCCAGGCGGGGAACGTGAGCAGGTCGCCCACGTCGTGCACGGCCGCGGCGGCGATCCGCTTGGCCCGGCCGGCCGGCTCGCCCAGCGGCCAGTGCGCGCCGAGCGGCACCCCCGCGGCCTCCTCGGGGGCCAGCACGGTGAGCCGGTGCTCAAGGCCCTCGCTGGTGGCCAGGGTCAACCGGCCGGCCCGCGCCCAGACCTGTGCCTGGGTGGGCGTCAGCAGAAGGGTCCCGACCTGGGAGCCGGTCCAGCGGTGAATGGCCACCGGGCAGACCGCGGAGCCGATCTCGAGGGCGACGAGCCGGTGTTCGAGGATCGCGGGCGCGCCGAGGTCGGCGGCGAGCGGCGGCAGAGACTGCGTCCGCGGCTGCGCCGTGTGCGTGCCCTGTCCCGCACTCGACTCAACGGCAGCGTGCTCACGCGCGCCGTCTTCAGTTCGCCCGGCGTGCTCGGCAAGCCGCTCGCTTGCCCCGGGATGCACCGGATCCGAACCGTCCGAGTGCCCGTCCCAAGCGGTGTGCCTGTCCTGACCGGGCCTGTCCTGATTGGGCGTGTCCCGACCGGTACTGCCGGGTTCCCGCCTGCCGTGTTCCTGAGAGTCCATCGAGGTCATCGTCACATTCCTCCAGCCGTGCACCCCGCCCCGGACATCTCCCCTCGCCGCCATCATCCGTCGCCGGAGACCGATGCACCAGTGCGGACGGCCGGCTGTGCAGCGCACCGGGCAGGCACGGGGGCTGCGTCCCCGTCCGAGGCCGCCCGCTACCGTGGTGACCATGGCAAGCCGCCCCGCAGCGCACGTAGCGCCGTCGAACTGCTCAGCGTTCTCCGCGCGGCTCGGCGAGCCGCTGGCCGGTACCGCCCCGGTGACCACCTCCTGGCTCGCGATCGAGCAACCGGGGCCCTGGGGTGCACGGGCGCTGACGCAGTCTCACCTGGACTCCGGGCTCGGCGCGGAGCTGAACCGACGGGCCGAAGGCACCGGCGTACGCATCGCGCTGATCCGCCGGGTCGGCCATCACGCGCTGACCGACACCGGCTCGCCACGCAGAGTCCTGATCTCCACGACGCGGCCGGGCACGGCTGCAGTGCACGCGTTGACCATGTCCGATCCGCGCGAACTGCTGGACCTCGACCTCGCCGCCCTCGGGGCCGGCCGGATCGAAGCGGGCACGCCGCACCCGGATCCGGTAATCCTGGTGTGCACGAACGGAAAGCGGGACCGCTGCTGCGCCGTCCTGGGCCGCTCGCTGGCCCTCGACCTGATCGACGCCGTCGCCCCCGCGACCACCGACCTGTGGGAGGCGGACCATCTCGGCGGCCACCGCTTCGCCCCGACGGCCGTGGTGCTGCCGACCGGTTACGTCTATGGCCGGCTCGACGCCGCGACCGCGCTGGCCGCGCTGGACGGCGCCACGCGCGGCCAGGTCGTGATCGAACGTTCCCGGGGCCGCTGCACCTGGTCGCGACCGGGGCAGGCCGCCGACCTCGCGCTGCGGGCCGAGCTGCAGGAGTTCGGCGCGGACGCTGTCCAGGTCGTCGGCGAACAGCGCCTCGACGAGCAGCACTGGACGGTCGAGCTGACCGTGGCAGACATGCCCTATCGCGCGCTCGTCGAGGAAGCAGCCGCCGACGAGCCGCGTCCGGAATCCTGCGGCAAGGCCTTCGGAACGCCCGCGCAGCTACAGGTCCTGAACATCGAGAAGCTGTAGCGACCGGCGCCGGCGCCCCGATCACACATCGATCGACGCGCCGACCTACACACCGCCCTACACGTCGATCCGGGACCGGTCCAGCAGCGCGGCCGAGTTGACGATGTACTCGCGGCGCGGGGCCACGTCCGTCCCCATCAGCATCTCGAACATCTTCTCCGAGGCCTCGGCGTCGACCAGCGAGATGCGCCGCAGCATCCGGCGGCGCGGGTCCATCGTGGTCTCGGCCAGCTGGTCGGCGTCCATCTCACCGAGGCCCTTGTAGCGCTGCACCGGGTCCTTGATCCGCTTCCCGCGCCGCTGCAGGTCGGCCAGGGTGCGCTTGAGCTCCGCGTCCGAGTACGTGTACAGATACTCGTTCTTCGCCCGGCCCTGCCCGATCACCTCGATCCGGTGCAGCGGAGGCACCGCCGCGTAGACCCGTCCGGCCTCGACCAGCGGCCGCATGTACCGGTAGAAGAGGGTCAGCAACAGGGTGCGGATGTGCGAGCCGTCCACGTCGGCGTCGGCCATCATGATGATCTTGCCGTAGCGCGCCGCGTCCAGGTCGAAGGAGCGCCCGGTGCCCGCGCCGACCACCTGGATGATCGCCGCGCACTCGGCGTTCTTGAGCATGTCCGCGACCGAGGACTTCTGCACGTTGAGGATCTTGCCGCGGATCGGCAGCAGCGCCTGGAACTCCGAGGAGCGGGCCAGCTTGGCCGTGCCGAGGGCCGAGTCCCCCTCGACCACGAACAGCTCGGACTTGTCCACGTCGTCGGAGCGGCAGTCGGCCAGCTTGGCCGGCAGCGCCGAGGTCTCCAGGGCGTTCTTGCGCCGCTGGGTCTCCTTGTGCATCCGTGCCGCGATCCGGGTCCGGGCCGCCGCGGCGATCTTCTCCAGCACGGCGCGGGCCTGCGGCTTGGTGTTGCGGTGGTTGCTGGACAGGAAGTTCTTCAGCTCCTCGGAGACCACCGCGGTCACGATCCGGGCGGCGGCCGGGGTGCCGAGCACCTCCTTGGTCTGGCCCTCGAACTGCGGCTCGGCCAGCCGGACGGTGACCACCGCGGTCAGGCCCTCCAGGATGTCGTCCTTGACCACCGGGTCGTCGTTGACCTTCAGCAGCTTCACCGCGCGCAGGTGCTCGTTGACCGTCTTGACCAGCGCCCGCTCGAAGCCGGTGAGGTGGGTGCCGCCCTTGGGCGTGATGATGATGTTGACGAAGGAGCGCACCGTCGTGTCGTACTCGGTGCCCCAGCGCAGCGCCACGTCCACGTCCAGCCGGCGCTCCACCTCCTGCGGGCTCATGTGCCCGGCCTCGTCGAGCACCGGCACCGTCTCGGTGAAGGTGCCCGAGCCGGTCAGCCGCAGCGTGTCGCTGATCGGCCGGTCCTTGGCCAGATAGTCGCAGTACTCGGAAATCCCGCCCGCGTAGTGGAAGGTCTCCACCGTGTTCTCGGCCCCGTCGATGCCCCGGTTGTCGTGCACCACCAGGGCCAGGCCCGGTACCAGGAACGCGGTCTGCCGGGCCCGGCTGTAGAGCTCCTCCAGCGAGACCCGGGCGTCCTTCAGGAAGATCTGCCGGTCCGCCCAGTAGCGGATCCGGGTCCCGGTCACCCCGGCCTTCTTCGCCGAGCGGCGGCCCTTGGCCAGGCCGCTCTGCGCGGTGAATGCGCCGTCCGGCCCGGTCCCGTCGAAGACCCCGGGCACGCCGCGCCGAAAAGAGATCGAGTGGGTGGCCCCGTCGCGGTCCACCTCCACGTCCAGCCGCGAGGAGAGCGCGTTGACCACGGAGGCGCCGACGCCGTGCAGGCCGCCGGAGGCCGCGTAGGAGCCGCCGCCGAACTTGCCGCCCGCGTGCAGCTTGGTCATCACGACCTCGACGCCGGACAGGCCGGTCTTCGGCTCCAGGTCCACCGGGATGCCGCGGCCCTCGTCGTGCACCGCGACCGAGCCGTCCGGATGCAGGAACACCTCGATCCGCGAGCCGTGGCCGCCGAGGGCCTCGTCCACCGAGTTGTCGATGATCTCCCAGACACAGTGCATCAGGCCGCGGCTGTCGGTGGAGCCGATGTACATCCCCGGGCGCTTGCGTACCGCCTCGAGGCCTTCGAGCACCAGAAGATGGCGGGCCGTGTAGTCCGCTCCCTTCTTCTCACCACGGGGGGTGCTCGCCGGGGCGGTGAGACTGGCGGTCACGGTGATTCAGCTCCTCGTCAACAGGGGTGGCGCAGCCAGCGTAGCGGTTCGGTCGGACAGTCACGGACGAACGACCGGCCGCGGGGTGCCGACCCGGCGTCGGCAAGAGCCCCGACGAGTATCACGATACGTGTTCACCCGGACACGCACTGCCGAAAATCCGGGACTATTCGGGCAAGGCGGCGTACGCCCTGAGCGAACTCGATGAGTTTTGGCTGAGAACGCTGGCGTAGGGAGTATCGGCGGATGGTTTGATGTTGATCCGGGTAAGCGGCTCACATCGAACCGCCGACCGGAAGCCCGGACCGGCGCACCGGGTCTGGAACCCCTCGGGGATCCCGGCCACGGGGCACAGTCGACGCAGAGAAAGAAGGGGCGACGTGACCGCTGTCCTGACACCTGACCTCCTCCCCGCCGATGCGCTCAGCGCACTCGACCGCTGCGACCGCTGCGGCGCGCAGGCCTACCTCCGCGTCATCCTCGCCTCCGGAGGCGAGCTGCTCTTCTGCGCCCACCACGGCAAGAAGTACGAGGACGGCCTCCGCTCGGTAGCCGCCGAGATCCATGACGAGACGGCCAAGCTGGTCCAGACGACGGCCGCCACGGCCGCGGACGGACGCAGCTAGCCCCGACCGGTTCGGGAACCACCAGAGCCAGGCGACGGGCCGTACTCCGCGAGGAGTGCGGCCCGTTCGCGTTGCTGCGAGGGCTCCGGCTCCGCTCCCTGCAGTCCCGCTGCCAGCCGTGCGTGCCTATCTGCCGCTCTCTTGCCACTTGCTGCACGAAGCCCGGCTGACCATCGTCAGCCGGGCTTCGTGCTTGCTCTACCGCAGGACCGGGATCAGTCCAGGTAGTCGCGCAGGACCTGGGAGCGCGACGGGTGCCGCAGCTTCGACATGGTCTTGGACTCGATCTGCCGGATCCGCTCCCGGGTGACCCCGTAGACCTTGCCGATCTCGTCCAGCGTCTTCGGCTGGCCGTCGGTCAGGCCGAAGCGCATCGAGACCACGCCCGCCTCGCGCTCGGACAGCGTGTCGAGCACCGAGTGCAGCTGCTCCTGCAGCAGCGTGAAGGAGACCGCGTCGGCCGGGACCACCGCCTCGGAGTCCTCGATCAGGTCGCCGAACTCGCTGTCGCCGTCCTCGCCGAGCGGGGTGTGCAGGGAGATCGGCTCGCGGCCGTACTTCTGCACCTCGATGACCTTCTCGGGGGTCATGTCGAGTTCCTTGGCCAGCTCCTCCGGGGTGGGCTCGCGGCCCAGGTCCTGGAGCATCTGGCGCTGCACGCGGGCCAGCTTGTTGATGACCTCGACCATGTGCACCGGGATGCGGATGGTGCGGGCCTGGTCGGCCATCGCGCGGGTGATCGCCTGGCGGATCCACCAGGTCGCGTACGTGGAGAACTTGTAGCCCTTGGTGTAGTCGAACTTCTCCACCGCGCGGATCAGACCGAGGTTGCCCTCCTGGATCAGGTCCAGGAACAGCATGCCGCGGCCGGTGTACCGCTTGGCCAGCGAGACCACCAGCCGCAGGTTCGCCTCGAGCAGGTGGTTCTTGGCCCGGCGGCCGTCCTCGGCGATGATCTCCAGCTCGTGCTTGAACCGGGGGTCCATCTTCTCGCCGGAGTTCAGCTTCTCCTCGGCGAACAGGCCGGCCTCGATCCGCTTGGCCAGTTCGACCTCCTGCTCGGCGTTGAGCAGCGGGACCTTGCCGATCTGCTTGAGGTAGTCCTTCACCGGGTCCGCGGTGGCCCCGGCCGAGGCGACCTGCTGCGCCGGGGCGTCGTCCTCGTCGTCGTCGGACAGGACGAAGCCCTCGTCCTCGGCCTCGGCGGCGGGGGCCTCGGCGGCCGGTTCGGCCTCGTCCGTCTCCGCCTCGGGCTCGGCGTCCGGCTCGGCCTCCGCGTCCGCACCGGTCTCCAGCTCGGGGTCCTCGACCAGCGCCGTCTCGGCGTCCAGCTCCAGATCGAGCTCGCCGTCCGGCTCGCCGTCCTCGTCGTCCTCGCCGGAGGCCTTACCCCCGGGCGCGGCCGACTTGGCGGCGGCCTTCTTGGCCCCGGCCGGGTCGGCGTCCGCGGTACCGGGCGCGGCCTTCTTCGCGGGGACCGCCTTCTTCACCGCGGGCTTGGGTGCGCCGGCCTTCTCCGCGTCACCGGAGGTGGACTCGGTCTTGGGCGCGGCCGGCTTGGCCGCGGTCTTCGTCTCGGCGGACTGGTCCGCGGCGGGCAGGGCGGTCTTGGCTGCGGCCTCGGCGCTCTTGCGCACGGTGGCCGTGGCACGGGTGGGGGACGCGGCCGCGACCGCGCGCTTGCGCGGCCTGTTCAGCGAGGCGGCGCCTTCACCGACCACGGCGACGGACACGCCCTGCTCCGCCAGCGCACGCAGCACCGACTTGGCCTGGCTGACCGGGACCTTGGCCTGCTCGCAGGCGCGCCTGACGTCGTCGCTCGAGACCGCGGCCCCCTGGGCGCGGCCGAGCAGGGCCTGTACGGCGGAAGCCACCGGCGTGGCGGGCGCGTCCTCTGTCGATGGTGCGCCGGACGCGCTGGGGGCGGCAGACGCGGAAAGCGAGGTAGGGGCCGACACTCACGTACCCTTCGGAAAGGTGCTCACAGAAGCGCTAACTAAAAGACCTGGCATGCTATCGAAACACCGTCGTTCTGAATGACGTCGTATGGGGTGAACAGCGTTCCAGAACTGTCACACTTATATGACAGCACGATGGAGCGGCCTCGTATTCCCGCCCAAAAGTGGACGGGCCGACAGCCGCCGTAGCCGTGCCTGGTGTGGATCATTCCCGGTCGCGGCTTTGATCAAGCCGCTGTACACCGCATCGCGAACACAGGTCACGCACTCGGTCCAGAAGTCTACCAGCGCTGAAGCGGCCTTCGCACACCGCCCTCCGCAAAGCCGCCTTCAACGACCGCGTCCCACCCCGGATCCACACCCTCCACCGCCGTCGCGGCCATGCGTCACACCCGCACGCGCACGGCGAGCAACGTCACGTCGTCGTCCTGCTCCTGCTCGCTGAGCATCGCCTCCATGAGGTGGTCGAGCAGCGGTTCCAGCGCGGGGTCCGGGGCCGACAGCGCCGCCTCGCGCAGCCGGTTGAGCCCGTGGTCGAGCGAGGCCACCCGGGTCTCCACCAAACCATCCGAAAAGCCGATCACGAGGTCGCCCGGACGCAGCGAGAGCCGGTGCTCGACCCGCTCCTCGCTCCAGCCCAGCGGAGTGGCCTCCGGGGTGGCGTCCACATAGCGCACCTCGCCCTCGGCGGTCATCACGAGCAGCGGCAGGTGTCCGGCGTCGGACATCACCAGACTGCCGTCGGCCGGGTCGTACACGGCGTACACGACGGTGGTCAGCGACTCGGCGTTCTCGGTCGCGTCGAAGAGCCGGTCGAGGCCGGTGAGTACGGCGCGCGGCGAGGGGTCGGTGAAGGCCAGCGCGCGCAGGGCCGCCCGCACCCGGCCCATCCCGGCCGCCGCGGTGACCCCCTTGCCGATGACGTCGCCGACGACCATGCCGAGGCGGCCGTCCGGGAAGCCGAACAGGTCGTACCAGTCCCCGCCGACCTCGGTGTCCAGCGACCCGGGGATGTAGCGGAAGGCGGCGTCGATCCCGGGCAGGTCCGGCAGCCGCTTGGGCAGCAGGGCGTCCTGTAGCGACACGACCTGCCGGTGCTCACGCTCGTGCATCCGGGCGCGGGCCACGGCCATCGTGCACTGCCCGGCGAGCGCTTGGAGGTAGGCCTGGTCGTCCTCGTCGAAGGGACGCTCGGACTCGTAGACCAAGTACAGGCCGCCCACCGGTCCAGCTGCGGTAACCAGCGGAAGGACTGCCCAGGCCTGGTCGGCGTCCAGTGCGTCGTGCCAGTCGACGGACTCGGGGAACACGTTGTGCACGGCCTCGCGGTCCGGCAGGTAGCAGGGCTGTCCGGCGCGTACGGCGGCGGTCAGCAGCGGGGGCCAGGCGGCCGTGCGCCGCTCCCAGCGCTCGTCCTCGGCGGCGCGCGCGGAGCGCTGCGCGGGCACGGGACGCATGCTGCGCTGCGGCCACGGTGAGTGACCGATCGGATCCAGCAGCCGCAGGTCCACGTGCGAGGCCCCGGTGACCTGGCCGAGCTTGGCCACCGCGGCGCGTACCTCGCCTATCGTCAACGCGCCGGCCAGTTCCCGGGCGACGGTCTGCAGCTTGCCGATGCGCCACTGGGTCGAGCCGAGCAGTTCGGCGATCCGATGCCGGTCGGTGACGTCGTGCACGATCGCGAGGGCTCCAGAGATCCCCCCGGCCGAGTCGCGCACCGGGGACCAGTGAGTACGAAGGACGCGGACCCCCGGGCCGCGCGGGGCGGGGGCCCACTGGGCGGCGGCCCACCGCTGCTCGGGCTCGCGCCAGGACTTGCCGGTGGCCAGCACCCGGGCGACGGCCTCCTCGATCTGCATGCCGAGGTCCACCGGCAGGATCTCGCCGGGCAGCCGGCCGAGGTGCTCCTCGACGGCGAGCCCGTTGATCTCGGCCAGCGCGCGGCTGACCCGCCGGTAGCGGCCGTCAGCGCCGTAGCAGGCGAAGGCGACTGATCCGTCCTGCAGGAGCGCGCGCAGCAGCGCGGAGTCGGCGTCCATCTCGTCGTGCGCGGCAGGGCTCTGCTGCCGGATGGCGTCTCGGGCCACTGCTCGCTTCCCGTCCCCTGTCGAACGCGACGAGACAACGGACAGTCGTCCGCCGCCGGGCTGCACTGCCTACGAAGAAACCGCGCGGATGTGCCTGTACCCGGGTCGAGCTTAGCCGTCACCGGCCGTCTACAGGGAGTGATTGGGGCAGGTTTCTGCCACCTCCCCACGTCAGGACACCGCTCACAGCCGACAAAAGTGAGCAACGCCACTAAGAATCACTAAGAATGCCGTTGCTGACCTCTCGTCAGCCGTGTCGTTTCACAGCGCTTTGACCCGCCGGAATCAACGATCGCATACGACACCGCACACGACCGCGACCCCGACGGGCCACGCGCCTCAACACCCTGCGCCCCGCCGCCCGCCCTTCCCCTCTCGACTCTCGCCTCCCGCCTCAGTGGTCGCGCTGGGCAGGCAGGTGCGCACCGGAGAGAACCCCCACGCCACGGCCGAGCAGGCCGCTGAGCACTTCCGCCGCGCCCGAGCCGTCGCCCGCCAGCACCCGGTCCACCAGCACCGAGTGCTGGTCGTTCGCCCCCGAGGGAAGGCAGCCGACCGACCGGGGCCCGGTGATCTCCAGCGCGCCGCAGACCACCGCGGCGAGGTGCTCGAGCATCCGGTTGTCGGTCGCGCGCAGCAGCAGCGCGTGCAGCTCCGCGTCCGCACGCTGGTAGCTGATCGGATCGGCGTCGGCCGCGGTCTCGGCCAGGATCTCGGACAGCTCGATCATGCGCGCGCGGGCGATCTCGGGCAGCCGGGACGCCTGCGCGGCGACCAGGTGCGCCGCCAGCGGCTCGAAGGCCTGGCGCAGTTCGGCCAGCTCGCGGGCCTGGTCGTTGCGGAACGGCCCGAGCGCGCGCCACTCGATCACGTCCGGGTCGAGCAGGTTCCACTCGTGCACCGGACGGATCCGGGTGCCCACGTTCGGCCGGGCCGAGACCAGGCCCTTGGCCTCGAGCACGCGCAGGGACTCGCGCACCACGGTCCGGGAGACCTCGAAGCGGTGGCCGATCTCCTCGGGCACCAGCGGACGGTCTGCGCCGAGCTCGCCGGCCACGATCATCTGGCCGAGTTGCTGGACGAGTTGGCCGTGCAGGCCGCGGCCGCGCTGCGCAGCCGCCCGGGGGAACGCGGCGGCGCCCTGGCCGAAGCCGATCGGGTAGGCCTGCGCCTCGCCGGTCTGGCCCTGGGCCGGAGCGGGCATGCCGCCGGGACGCACCTGAAGGGTCGTGGAGGTGACTGAGGAGACGGTGTTCATGCTGAACTGGTCGGCTTTCCCGACGGTTGGCTTGAGGGCTCCGGCCGCCATTTACTCATGATTGTCACGGAATGCACTCAGCCGAGTGAATCATGGTATTTAACACGTCATACCGCAGTACGTTCAGACCACCCGCCGCCGCCGTACGGCGACCAGCCCCGACAGCACCACGACCAGCAGCGGAAGCGTCAGCCCGACGCTCAGCACGATGGCCGACTTCGTACCGGGCACCGTCCGGACGGCGTAGCGCACTGCCCTGGCAAAGTAAGGCACCGCCGGACTCGACGACCCTGGCAGCACGGCGGCAACCATGGCGCACCCCGCGAGCGCCACCACCACCGCGAGCATCCGCAGCCGCAACACGGCCCCGGCAAACACGCCCAGTGCCCCGCCCATCGCCGCCATGGCCAGCTCCCGCAGAGCCGGAACCATCAGCGTCTGCGGCAGGAAGACCTGCGTCCCGGCGAGCGTGAACCCGAGCCGAGCCGTCCCGTACGCAACCATCGTGGTGCCCGCGCACAGCACCACGCCGAAGACGGCCGCGACCAAAACCTTTGCGAACAGCACGGAGACGCGCCGAGGCACCAGCGAGAAGGTCAGCAGCCCGCCGCCGTACCGGTACTCGTATCCGATCGACGTGGCCCCGAGCCACGCCGCGCCGAGAGCGGCGGCGATCCCGGGTAGTGCCACCCCGATCGCTCCCCCGGCGACGACCCAGGCCCCGCCGCCGTGTATCGGCAACGGCTGGTTCGTGGCGACGAACTGGCGCGCGAGCAACGGCGGCAGCGGACGTGCGAGCCCGACAACCTCACGTGCCGCAGGCAGCGTGAGAATCGCCGAGCCGAGCAGGGCGAGCAGCGTCACGCCCCGAGTCGAGCGCGTGCCGAACATCCTGACCAGCTCATATCGCAGAGAACTGACGATCGCGGCCGTGGTCTTCATCGACCCGCCTCCATAGCGTCCGCCGACTCGGCCGAGTCGCCTGACCCGACTGACCCGACCAACCCGACCAACCCGACTGACCCGAGTGAATCGACCGACTCCGCCGAAACCGTCCCGTCCATCGACTCCAACACGTCCACAGTTCCGCCGGTATCAGCATGCTCCGCCGCAAGCACATCCTCAGCCACGTGCACGGCGTCGTCGGCGACCTCCTCAGTCGCCCCGCCACCAGTCGATCCGTCACCAGCAGCCCCGCCACCAGTCACTCCATCGACCTCGCCGATCTTCACGGCCTGAGATTGTGGACTACTGATCAGCTGGACATTGTTCGGCCGCCCACCAGTCGGCCACGCGCTCACCAACCGTGGACTACTCAGCTCGCCGCCCATCGGACGCGAACTGCCCGGCTGCGCACCACCTGACGAGGCGCCAGCCAGCCGACCGCTATCCGCCCGAGTGCTGCCGACCTGTGCGTAGCTAGATTGCGATGTCGACTGCAAGCTCGCCGGCAAGCCCCTGGACAACACGCTGTCCGGCACCGGCAATCCCTGAATCGGCACAATCGGCCGGTCCCGTCCCGAACACGCCGCGAGCACCAAGTCAGCCGGATCCGAACCGGTGAACCGCTCCGACAACTCGTGCACCGGAATCCCGTTCCGATACGCCAGATCGCCAACCCGTGCCCGGTCCAGCCCGCGCACCTCCAGACAGGCGCCCTCGCCCTGGCTGCTACGCGCACCGGCCTCGGCCAGAATCGCGGCGAACCGGACGATCTGCGGCGAGCGCACGATGACTGCGGCTCCAGTCGGCGCCCGCAGCACCTCCTCGGAGGTCCGCGTACCGACGAGGTAGCCGTGGTCAAGCAGCAGGATCCGATCGGTCAGCCCGACCAGCGTCTCCGTGTCCGAGCCGGTGACCAGTGCCGCGCGCCCCTGACCCGTGAAGGCGCGAAGCAGTGCGCCGAGCCAAGCCACTCCCTCGGGCTCCAGCCCGCGCTCAGGGCAATCGAGCAGCAGCGCCTTGGGATCGCCGAGCAACGCGACCGCGATCGCGAGCCGAGTCGCCATGCCGTCCGTCAGATCGGCCAGACGCGTGCCGCTCTGCTCGGTGAGCCCGACGATGTCGAGCACCGCATCGATTCGGTCCGCAGGCCGCCCGCGACGGCTCGCCGCAAGCTTGTCCGCCAGCCTGCTTCGACGGCTAGACACCACCGCGTCCGCAAGCCCGCCCGGGCGATTGGCCGTGCCGCCATCGCGATCGCCGTTGCCGACACCGATGCCGCCACCGCCGCCGCCGCCATAGTCGCCGACACCGACACCGAAACCGTCGTCGCCGCCGCCGCCGAGCATGCTGGCAGTCGAATCGACCGACTCTCCCGCACCGCCACCCGACGAATGCCATGCGTCGCCGCCCAGACGCCGCGCACCGCCGCCGCCCGAAGAATGCCTCACTTCGCCGTCACCGGCCACGCGCCGCACGTCACCGTCTCCGGCTAGACGCCGTACGTCGCCGTCGCCGTCGCCGTCGCCAGCCAGGCGCCACACGTCGCCCTCTCCGGCCAGACGCCGCCCGTCGCTGTCGCCAGACAGACGCCGCCCGTCGCCGTCACCGTTCAGACGCCGGCCGTCGCCGTCACCAGACAGACGCCGCACGTCGCTGCCGCTTGAAGTGCGGTGTCCCTCGCCCTCGCCTTCCCTTGACGAGCGCCGCGCGTCACCATCTCCCGATGGGCGCCGCGCGTCACCACCATCCGATCCGCTCCGTGCACCGACTGCCGCCTCGCGAGCCGCACGCCGGTCGGTCGCCAGCGCCAAGCGCAGTTGGCCGCGCACGGTCCGGTCCGGATGTCCCGCACCGGGGTCGAGGAGCACGCCGACCTCGCGCATCGGGTGCCGAAGCGCACGGTAGGGAATCCCGTCGAACAGGGTCTCCCCGCCGCCACGTTCGAGTTGCACCATGCGACGCAACAGCGTGGTCTTGCCCGCTCCGGTGCCCCCGAGCACTCCGGTCACCTGGCCAGGACGCACGTCGAAGCTGACCGCGTCGAGAACTGTCCGGCCTCGCCGGCGTACCGTCAGGTCGATAGCCTCGATCACGCCCGGCGCCTCCTGGATGTGTTGATGACCCGCTGAAGCTGACTTCCTTTCGATCGTCGGACGGCGTCATCACAGAACACGGGCTGACACGCTCTAGCACTTCAGGAAATACACCCGCATGGGGGCGCTGATCAGACTGGTCGGAGCCCCGGCCGCAGCCAAGGCCATGTCGCTCGGGCCTTTCCGGGCCTGGTGACTGCCCGTCACAGGAGCAAGTGATCACGGGAACAGGTCGTCATGGCGCAGGAAGAACCGGGTGGATCTCGTGAACGCGCGGGGCTGCTCGTGATCTGCCCTGCGCCGACTGATTCACCCGAGTTGCAAACAGGTTGGGATCCACTCCCGAGGTAGGATCTTCCAGCGGGCTGAAGCAGCCTCAGACGGGACGGAGCATCGGCGGGTTCAGGAGTGTGACGTCGCCCAGCCGGAAGAGCTGGGCCGGGCGTCCGCCCTGACGGGCCGTCGTATCCCCGACCGGGACCAGGAATCCCAGCGTGCCGGTCACCTTGCGGTGGAAGTTTCGCGGGTCCAGGGCGACGCCCCAGACCGCCTCGTAGACCCGTCGCAGTTCTCCCACGGTGAACTGGGGCGGACAGAACGCGGCGGCCAACGGCGAGTACTCCAGCTTGGCCCGGGCACGCTCGACTCCGTCGGCCAGGATCCTGGCGTGGTCGAAGGCGAGCGAGGCACCGGCGGCGCCCGAATGCGGCGGCGAACCGGGGAACAGGTCAGGCAGTATCGAGGCGACTGGCGTCCAGGCCGCGGCGACCGCGTCCCCACCGGCCCGAGGGGTCGGCAGATCCGGGGCGAGCGCCAGATAGGCAACGGAGATGACCCGCATACGGGGATCACGGTCCACCGCGCCGTACGTGGCCAACTGCTCAAGGTGCACCGGGAGTTCGGCCAATCCCGTCTCCTCGGCCAGTTCCCGCGCGGCGGCCCGATCGAGGGACTCGGCCTCCCGGACGAACCCGCCCGGCAGCGCCAGACAGCCCGCGTACGGATCTTCGCCTCGGCGGATGACCAGCGCCGACAGAGCGCCGTCCCGCACCGTGAGGACCACGAGGTCCACCGTGACCGCGAACGGCGGCCAGTCGCGCGCGTCGTAGTCGGTCGGGCTCTGCGAGGTCGCCATGGCCCGGCATCATATATCGTCCGAATGACGATAAACAGCGAGGAAGAGGTCGTGGGCACCGCGAGTCACAGGCCCTTCGAAGGACGGGACGAGTCCTGGGCCGGCGTAGTGGCCACGTGCGGACCGTCGCCGGAGGCGATGGTGGAGTGGGTGTGTGGCGCTTCCTGGGAGTGGGCGGTGAGGTGTTCGGCGTGCATCTCGTCGAGACGCCGGGCGGTGCCGCGTGCCGCTTCCCGGACGAGCTCGGGTCCGACGCCCCGTTCCAGTCCCTGCTTGATAAGTCCGGCGAGGGCGTAGCCGGGCACAGCGCTGGCGGCCCGCTCCAGACAGAGCCTGCTCCAGGCTCCCCAGCCCAGCGCCCACGCGGCCCAGGCGGCGACTGCGTAAGCCGCTGCGGCCTGCTCGGATGTGACGGAGCGTCGGGCCAGTTCGACGCTGAGCGCGACCGCCTGACCGGCGCGGTCATCGCCGCACCAGGTGGCCAGGTAGTCGCGCACCCGCACATCTACGAGCGCGATCAGCAGCTCGCCTGCGGCGTCGTCGGTCAACGCGCGGTCGGGCGGAACCTGGCCGTCACACAGGCTGTCGGCGAGCTGCCACGCGCGGGCGACATCGCCCCAGTCGAAGTCGAGGACTCGGGATGCGGCTGCTGGGGCGGTGCCGGGAGCGAGGTCGAGGCCGGGAGCGGCGGAACTGGGCGCAGTGTCCAGGGCGGAGTCGGCACTGAGCTCGAGATCGGGCGCGGCGGTGCTGGGGGCGGTGCCCAGGGCAGAGCCGGGGGCGAACTCGAGACCGGGGGTGAAGGCGCTGGGTGCAGTGTCCGCGTCCGGAGTGGGGTCGAGGTCGGGCGTGGAGTCTGGGCCGAAGCGTTCAGTGGCGATGCGGGTCAGTGCTGCGTCGCAGGCCGTGCGCATGCGCTCGGCCATTTCTGGACCGTACGGAGCCAGGCCGGCTGCCAGGGTGGCGCGGTTCGGCAGGACGGCCAGGCCGGAGTAGGCGCTGAGTGCGGCGATGGCGCTTGCGCCCGCGTCTACCGGCGAGCCTTCCGGCGGGCAGCAGGCGGCCCGATCGCAGAGGAACGACCACCAGCGTGAATCGGCGACGAAGAGCACGTCGAGTGGGGCTACGCCCGCCACACGCAGGGGCGCGCACATCCCGGCGACCACCCGGCGGTAGTCGGACATTCGGGCGGGGCCGCCCTCCGGGGGGTAGAGCACGCACAGTGCCTCGTTCGCGCCCGTTTCCAGCAGCCTCCCGGCCATCCACCGGCCGAAGGCGGCCGGGCTCTGCGTCGCCGAGGACAGGTCGACCCGCAGGCCGTGGCTGATCGCGGCGCGCCCGTCCTGGTCGGATCGGTTCAGCCCGAGCGCGACCACGGACGCGTCCGGATGGAAGCCGAAGAAGTGCGGGATCGCCGCCGCGACCTCGGCCGGGGAACCCAGCCGGACGGCTCCACCCGCCCCGCCGTCCAGGCGCGCGGCCAGCGCCTCCGTCTCGATCTCGCTCCCGACCGGGATCTGGAAACCGTCGAAGCGGTCCACCGGCGGCTCCGCCGGCCCCCCGTTCGCACACTCGTCCAGGCAACCGCGCCCTCCGCAGCACGTGCCCGCCGTCGCGGTAACCGTCGTGGTGATGCCCATCGGCCCTGCCTCCCTCGCGTCGTCTCCGCCGCCGACCGGCGGATCGGACGGCCATCGTCGTGACCGTCCTGAGACAACGATCACCTGTTGGCAAGTCCGGTGGGGAAGTTTTTTGGTCGCCTGTGGACAACTACCGCTTGTGGACAGTGGGTATCGCTTGAACAGCGCAATCGATGATCTGATGATCGGGCTGGAAAGTGCGGAATTGGTGGCTCGCGGCAGTTTGGAGGCGGGTTGACGGCGGTCGGCGGCGATTCGAGGACCGGGCGGGCGGCGGGTCTCCATCGCGTTTTGGGCGCGCCGCCCGGGCTTCGGGCGGCACTTCTCCATCACGTTTTGGGCGAGTCTCAGGAGCTTCTCAGCGCGCCGGGTAAAACTTCGGCCATGCGGATTCTGGTGGTTGACGACGACCAAGCGGTTCGGGACTCTTTACGCCGCTCGCTCGCGTTCAACGGTTACGACGTCGAGGTCGCCCCGGACGGCCTCGCCGCTCTGGAGGCGATCGCACGGAACCGGCCCGACGCGGCGGTGCTGGACGTGATGATGCCCCGGCTCGACGGGCTGGAGGCCTGCCGGCGGCTGCGCTCTGCCGGCGAGGATCTGCCCATCCTCGTGCTGACCGCGCGCGACGCCGTCTCCGACCGCGTCGCCGGGCTCGACGCCGGCGCGGACGACTACCTGCCCAAACCCTTCGCACTCGAGGAGCTGCTGGCCCGGTTGCGCGCCCTGCTGCGCCGCACCCACACGAGCTACGGTCCGGGGCAGGACGTGCTCACCTTCGCCGACCTCTCCCTGGACAGCGCCGCCCGCGAGGTGACCCGGGCCGGCCGTACCGTGCGCCTGACCCGCACCGAGTTCAACCTGCTCGAGCTGCTCATGCGGCACCCCCGGCAGGTCCTGACGCGCGCACAGATCCTCGAGGAGGTCTGGGGCTTCGATTTCCCGACCACCGCGAACTCCCTCGAGGTGTACGTCGGCTACCTGCGGCGCAAGACCGAGGCCGAGGGCGAGGCCCGCCTGATCCACACCGTGCGCGGCATCGGCTATGCCCTTCGGGAGACCGCGCCGTGACGACGGCTGCACCCAAGGCGGTAAAGGCACGGCGGAAGCGGATCCGGCCGAGCCCTCAGTCGATCCGCGCGTCGCTGCGCAGCATGCCCCTGCGCGCCCGCGTGTCCGTGCTGGTGATGCTCACGGTGGGCCTGACGATGGCCATCGCCTCGATAGTCAGCTATGTCGTCGTGCGCGACGAGATCGTCAACCGGCTCGACGACGACCTGCGCCAACGCGCCGTCTTCGTGATGAATACGAACCTCATGGACGCCAACGACCTCTCCAACTCCGAGAGCCTGACGAGCATCCTCACGTCGCTCGGGCTCAAGGAGAGCCTCGTCTTCTCCCAGGGCGGCACATACACCGTCGCCTCACCGCCCAAGGTGAATCAGACGATGGCCAACGGAGAGATCGTCACGCTCGACGCGGCAGCCCCGGTAAGCCAAGCGGAGGAGAACGTCGCGTCCGGCGTCCAGACCGAGAGCTTCCGCACGGTCCAGATGAGCGACGGCCCGTACCGCGTCTTCTCCACACGCATCCTTGTGAACAGAAGCGGCGAGGCGCTCGTCCTCGCCACCTCTATGGCGTCTACGCAGGCCACCCTGCGCACTCTCGGATGGGTGTCCGTGGCGCTCGGCCTGGCGGGTATCACGATCGCGGGAACGGCCGGTTCGTTCGTAGGCCGTGCCGCTCTGCGCCCCGTCCAACGCCTCACCGTCGCCACGGAGTACATCGCACGCACCGGCGACCTGCGCCGCATCGAGGTGACCGGGGACGACGAGCTAGCCCGGCTGACTGCGAGCTTCAACACGATGCTCCTCGCCCTCGCGCGCTCGCAGGACTACCAACGCCGCCTCGTGGCCGACGCAGGGCACGAGCTGCGCACCCCGCTGACCTCGATCCGCACCAACCTGGACCTGCTCGCCCAGGCGATGGCGGAGCCGGACAATCCACGGCTGTCCGCGCAGGACCGGGTGGACCTGATGAGTGACGTGCGCGCCCAGATGGAGGAGCTCTCGCTGCTGATCTCGGACCTGGTCGAGCTGTCCCGGGACGAGCGCCCGGCGCACTCCGTCGAGCAGATCGACTTCGCCGAGGTCGTCGAGCGGGCGGTGCAGCGGGTGCAGCGGCGCGCGTCCTCGATCACCTACGACGTGCATCTGACGCCCTGGCACCTCGAGGGCGATCCGACGGCGCTGGAGCGGGCGGTGACCAACCTGCTGGACAACGCCGCGAAGTGGTCGCCGCCGAACGGGACGGTCACGGTGAGCCTGCGCGAGGGCGCGCTACAGGTCTCCGACCAGGGGCCGGGGATCGCCGACGAGGACATAGCGCACGTCTTCGAACGCTTCTACCGCTCCCCCGAAGCCCGCACCATGCCGGGCTCCGGGCTCGGCCTGGCGATCGTCCGCCAGGTCGCCGAGAACCACGGCGGCCAGGTCGCCGCGGCCCAGGCCCCGGACGGCGGGGCGCTGCTGGGCGTCTGGCTGCCGGGCCGGCCCGACGACGCGTCGGACCAGCCGCTCGGCACGGCCCCGGTGGCGGTCGGTACGGGTGGCCCACACGAGTCGGCGCCGCCGGCCGAAGCTCCTTAGGCTCGAAGCGTGCGCGGAGTAGGGACCGGGCTCGCTCTCAATTCCATAACCAGTTCTCCAAGCCATCTCAGCCGCATCTCAGACAGTTGGAAGAAAGTACGACCTATGACCGAGACGCCTGACTATCGCGCGAACGACCCGGCGGACCAGACGGCGGATTCAGTGCCCGCTATCGCGCAGCCGGCGATACCCGAACCGCCTGCCGCCGGGGCCGGGACGACCGAGCCTCAGCAGGAGTCGCCCGCCGCTGCGCAGTCCGCGGCCACGTCTGCGGCCTCCGAGCCGGAGACCTACGACCCGACGACGCCGCTGCCCTCGATCCCGCCGCTGCACCAGCCGGAGCCCATGCAGCCGCCTGCGGCCGCCCATCCGGCCCAGCCCGCCGAGCCGGTCCAGCCGGCTCAGCAGCCGCTCCAGTCGCCTGCCGGACCCGCGCCGCTGCCCGTCGCGCCGGTCTGGGGCGCGGCGATGCAGCCGTCGGCCCAGGCCCAGCCCCAGCCCCAGCTCGACCAGACCCAGGCCCAGCCCCAGATCTGGGGCGCCGCGCCCGTTCCGGGCGGTCTCGGCGCTCCCCCGCCGCCGAACTGGTCCACGCCCGCACCCACCGGGCTGCCGCCGTTCGGCGCGCCGGACCCCGCCGCCGCCGAGAACGGCGAGCGCAAGCGCCCGAGCGTGCGCCTCGCCGTGATCACGGCCGTGGTCGCGGGCCTGCTCGGCGGTGGCGTGGGGGCCGGAATCGCCTACGCGGTCAAGGGCGACGGCAGCACCACGACGTCCTCACTGGCCGGATCGACCAACACCACGAACAGCTCGAACGCCCTCAACACCAGCTCCGCCAACGCCAACCAGGTGACGGCGGCCGCGGCCAAGATCCTGCCGTCCGTGGTGACCATCACGGTGACCGCCTCCGACGGCTCGGGCGACGAGGGCACCGGGATCATCATCTCGTCGGCCGGCCAGATTCTGACCAACAACCACGTGGTCTCCGCGGCGGCCACCGGCTCCACCATGCGGGTGACCTTCGCCAGCGGCAAGATCACCGCGGCGAAGATCATCGGGCGCGACGTGTCCAGCGACCTCGCGGTGATCCAGGCCAGCGGGGTCAGCGGACTGACCGCGGCGACCCTGGGCGACTCCTCCACGGTCGCGGTCGGCCAGAACGTGGTCGCCATCGGCGCGCCGCTCGGCCTGTCCAACACCGTGACCACCGGCATCGTCTCGGCGCTCAACCGCCCGGTGGTGCCGGCCAGCGACTCCAGTTCCTCCACCAGCAGCACCCAGTCGGTGCTGGACGCGATCCAGACCGACGCCTCGATCAACCCGGGCAACTCCGGCGGCCCGCTGGTCGACCTGGCCGGCAACGTGATCGGCATCAACTCGGCGATCGCCACCGCCAGCTCCAACTCCCTGGACGGCAGCTCCAGCAGCGGCTCGATCGGCCTCGGCTTCGCGATACCGATCAACCAGGCCAAGTGGATCGCCGACGAGCTGATCAACGGCGGGACGGCCACCCACTCGCTGCTCGGCGTGAAGGTCGGCGACCCGGCCGTCACGGCCACCCAGGCCGGGGCCGTGGTCAGCGACGTGACCAGCGGCGGTCCGGCGGGCAAGGCGGGGATCAAGGTCAACGACGTGGTGACCAAGGTGAACGACCAGCAGATCGCCAGCGCCGACTCGCTGGTGGCCGCGATCCGCTCGTACAAGCCGGGCACGACCGTGACGCTGACTTACGTGCGCGGCGGTCAGACGGCCACAACGCAGGTCACCCTGACGACGGCATCGTCCAACTGACGCTCCGTCCGACCGATACACGAGCCAACGCTGTAGGGCACGACCGCGAACCACCACACGCGGTGCGGTGCCCTACAGCGTTCTCTTATGCGTAGGGCGCTCGGCTATGCGCGCAGCATGACGCGGCAGGCTGTGACCGTCAGTTCCGCGGACGGCTCGCCGTCAACGCCGATCCAAGACCCGTCGGCCTGCTGCAGCACGGCCAGGCGCGCCGCGATCCGCCGCGTCCAGCGGTCCCCGCGCGGGGTGTTCGAGCCGAACCAGGCCAGGTCGCCCGGCGCGAGGTGGTCGAAGGAGCGGCCGACCACGTCCAGCAGCCGGCGGGCGGCCAGGTCCCGCCCGGTCGCACGCAGCACCCGGGCCCCGAGCCAGTGCGCGACCAGCGGTCCGGGCAGACGGCCGTGCGGATCCAGCGACCACTCCAGGGCCTGCGCGGCCCGCTCGATCTCGGCGGCCGGGCCGTGGTGCACGACCAGCGTGCGTGCGCAGTTCGCGGTCAGGTAGACCCGCGCGCCGGCCAGGCCGGGCATCAGCCAGTCCGGGGTGCGGTGGCTCGGTCCCTCCCGCCACGTGCCGTCGTCGAGCTGGGTGGCGAGGATGAACCCGACTGCGGCCGGGATGTCCACGGCCGGGGGCAGCGCGCCGAAGTCGGAGAGCAGGTCGAGCAGCCGGCAGGTCTCGTCCAGGCTGGAAGCGCCCTCGGACCACGCCGCGGGCCAGCCGCCGTCGGAGTTCTGCGGCGTCTCCGGGGCCACCGGGATGTGCGCCTGTCCGGATTTGAGCAGCGCCGCTGGCAGGACCGCGCTCAGCCGGGCAAGGTCAAACGGCCTCCCGTGCCGCCCTACGTACTGCGCGGCGCGGGCGACCACTCCGGGCACGTCTGCCGAAGTCTCGTTCACACGGCGACGCTATCTGGAGCAGGGACTCTTATGGTCACTGGCTAATAACGAATATCCGGGCGAACGACGATTCGGCGGCCACGGCGGGAGTGCCGTGGCCGCCGAGGTCGTCTCGGGTCAGTTTGCGGACGCAACCAGCTCGGGCTCGTCGCTCGACTGCTGCGTAGCGTCGGGCGACTCCACGCGCACGCCGCGCAAGAACGTGACGCTGAGCGCCGCGGCGATCGCCATCAGGATCGCCGCGCCGATCGCCGCGACGTTCATCCCGTGGGTGAACGAGCTGCGGGCCGCGGCCAGCAGGTCCGATCCGGCCTGGCCGGACAGCTGCCGGGAGACGGTCACCGCGCCGCCGAGCGTGTCTCGGGCCGTGCCCAGTGCCCCGGACGGCAGATTATGCGGTGCGGAACCGGCCAGGTCGGAGCGGTAGATCGCGGCGCCGATGCTGCCGAGCACCGCCATGCCCAGCGCGCCGCCGAACTCGGAGCCCGTCTCCACCATCGCAGCCGCCGCGCCGGCCCGCTCCGGCGGGACCGCGCCCATGATCAGCTCGCTGCCCACCGTCATCACCACGACCAGGCCGCTGGCGTAGATTCCCGCGCCGATCAGGACGACCCAGAGGTGGGACTGCGGGTGGGCCCGGGTCAGCACCCCGAACCCGGCCATCGCGCTGAGGAATCCGCCCGCCGCGACGTACGCCCGGTCGAACTTCTGCACGAGCACACTGGTCAGCGGCGCGACGGCGCCGATGCCGACCGAGGGGACCAGCGACCACAGCGCGGCGGTCATCGGGCTCATCCCGAGCACCGACTGCAGGTACTGCGTGGTGAAGATGGCGAATCCGACCACCGCGAACATGGCGACCAGGTTCATCATGACCGAGCCGGTGAAGCCGCGGCTGCGGAACAGCCGCAGGTCGATCATCGGATGATCGCTGCGCAGCTGGCGCAGCAGGAACAGGCCGCCGACGGCCAGGCCGGCCGCGATGGAGGCGAGCCGGGCGCCGTCCACGCCGTTGGCCGCGATCTCCTTGACACCGTAGATGGCGGGCAGCACCGCGCCGAGCGAGAGCAGCGAGCCGAGCAGGTCGAAGCGGCCGGCCTGCGGGGCGCGGAACTCGGGCACGAGGACCGGGGCCAGCGCGAGCAGCAGCACCATGAACGGGATGTTGATCAGGAATACCGAGCCCCACCAGAAGCGGCCCAGCAGGAAGCCGCTGAGTACCGGCCCGAGCGCGATCCCGCCCATCGTGCCGGCGGTCCAGATCGCGATCGCGGTGCGGCGCTGCTTCTCGTCGTGGAACATGTTGCGGATCAGCGCGAGGGTCGAGGGCATCAGGGTCGCCCCGGCCAGGCCGAGGAGTGCGCGGGCCGCGATCAGCTGCCCGGCACTGTGCGCGTAGGCGGCCCCGAACGAGGCCAGGCTGAACGAGGCCGCGCCGATCAGCAGCAGCCTGCGCCGGCCGATCCGGTCGCCGAGCGAGCCCATCGTGATGAGCAGGCCGGCCAGGACGAAGCCGTAGACGTCGAAGATCCAGAGCTGCTGGGTGCTGGTCGGCTCGAGGTCGCGGCTGATGAACGGGACGGCGAAGTAGAGCACCGACACGTCCATCGACGCCAGCAGGAGGGGCAGCAGCAGTACGCCCAGCCCGATCCATTCCCTGCGGCCGGCCTTCGGGGTTGCCTCAAGATTCGTCATGCCAGGAACGGTACAAGCGTCTCACACAGTTGTCTAGTACATATGTCTTGAACGGACGTGCAAGACATTCGTCCTAGGGTGCGGTACGCTCCTGACATGGGAAATCGAGAGGATCTGCTCGCCGGCGCGAAGAAGTGTCTGCTGGAGAAGGGCTACCGGAACACCACCGCGCGCGACATCGCGTCGACCGCCGGGGTAAGCCTGGCGGCCATCGGCTACCACTTCGGCTCGAAGGACGCCCTGATGAACCTGGCCGTCTACGAGGCGGTCGGCGAGTGGAGCGACACCCTGGAGCAGGCGGTCGCGGCCATCGACCCCGAGGCGCCCCCGGCGCAGCGGCTGGAGACCCTGTGGACGCACATGGTCCAGTCCTTCGGCGAGAACCGGGCACTGTGGGTCGCACAGTTCGAGTTGATCGCGGAGGGGGATCGCAACCCGGAGCTGCAGAAGTTCTTCGCCGACGTCCAGCCCGAGGCGCACCTGGGCCTGGCGCAGCTGTTCCACGGCGTGGACCCGGAAACCGACGAGAAGACGGCGCTGCTGGTCGGCAGGCTCTACCACGCGATCCTGATCGGCGTGATGGCGCAGTGGATCATCAACCCGAAGACCGCCCCGTCGGGACACGACCTGGTCGAGGCGCTGCGGATCGTCTCCACCGCGGTCAATCCGGCCGACTGACGTCGGACCGGCGCGGGTCGGTGGAGGCCCAGGACACGAGGCAAGACCGCGCCCGTACCCGAGCCCATATCTACATCTACGGTTCCAGTTGCTGAAGCAGCACCGCGACGTGGCTGTGCTCAAGATCCTTGGTCGCGGTCAGCAGCGTCACAGTCTGCTCGGCGCCCTGCGCACGCAACTCCTCGAGCCGACGCCGCTGTTCGGACCCCTCGAGTTCGGCCGTGTAACGCTCGGCGAACTCGCTTCGGTGCTCCTCCGCAGCCGCGTGGAACCACCGCCGCAGCTCATCCGACGGGGCCACGTCCTTGGCCCACCCATCCAGCCGAGCCCGCTCCTTGCTGACCCCGCGCGGCCACAGCCGGTCGACCAGGATCCGCAGCCCGTCCTGCGGTGACGGATCGTCGTACACACGCTTCACCCGGAAGCCCCCGGCCATGCTCCCACCTCCGCAGAGTAACGGCGGAGCCAGCGAAGACGCTCACTCCCCCGCGTTGACGGACCTGCAGATCCACTCAGGAGAGTACTCATTCCGGGCCTGCCGTATGCCCCGCTCTCTGACGGCATTTGGGAGATTGCAGCACCATTTGACCGATAGGCACTGCCGGCTGGGGAACAGCCGACACTGGACCTCTCCATCGCACGGGGCACGCCGATCTGCTGCCGGTTGACCGACAATACGGCACAACGTACAATTTCCTGTACAACTCTGGGAGGTGTGCGATGCGCACAATGACCTATTCCGAATCTCGCGCCAAGTACGCCGAGACGCTGAGCGCTGTGGTTGACGACCGCGAGGAGGTCATCATCACGCGGGCCGGACACGACCCGGTGGTCATGGTGGCCCTCGATGACTACGAGTCACTCAAGGAGACGGCTTACCTATTGCGCAGTCCCGAAAACGCCCGCCGCCTGCTGGCCTCGATCGACCGACTCGAGCATGGAGGCGGCACCGCGAGGGAACTGTCGGAATGAAGTTGCTCTGGGACGAGAGCGCTTGGGAGGACTACGTCTGGTGGCAGACACAGGACCGCAAAGTACTCAAACGGATCAACACCCTCGTCCAGGACGTCCAGCGCAACGGCAACGAAGGCATCGGCAAGCCCGAGCCGCTCAAGCACGGCTTCCACGGATATTGGTCGCGCCGGATCACCGACGAGCACCGGCTGATCTACAAGGTCGTCGATGAAGAAGTCCGCATCGCGGCATGCCGCTATCACTACGGGTCGTGACCGTGCCGTCGCCGGCCACTCCCGTGACGCGCCTCATGGCAAAGCCCGTCAGTGGCATCCAACGCAACAGCGCGCCGAGACTGGCAACGTCCAGGGGAGCCAGCATATTGGCTGACTCCCCTGTGACCTGCTCTATTGCTGCGGAACAGCGCCTGTAATCAGCTGCAGCCGCTGGTGGAGCCGCAGCCCTCGCAGGCGTAGCAGCTGCCGGCGGGGCGCATCTTGGTGCCGCAGGTGAGGCAGAGCGGGGCGTCGGCGGCGTGGCCGAGCTTGGACTCCAGGACCTCGACCGAGGAGCCTGCTCCGGCCGGGGCTCGGCGCGGGGCGGGCTCGGCCGGGCCGGCGGAGGGCGCGGGGGCCGACTTGGGCTCCTTGGCCTCGGCCTTCTGGGCGCGCTCCTCTATCGGCGCGGACTGGGCGATCTCGGTGAGGTCGGCCTGGGTGTCATCCGGCAGGTAGGAGCCGGTCTCGACCTGCCGCTGCCGCTCGCCGACCGAGTAGATGCCGTAGTCGGCGCGCACGTCGAAGGGCAGGTAGTCCAGGGCCAGCCTGCGGAAGATGTAGTCCAGGATCGACTGGGCCATCCGCACGTCCGAGTCGTCGGTCAGGCCGGCCGGCTCGAAGCGCAGGTTGGTGAACTTCGAGACGTAGGTCTCCAGCGGCACGCCGTACTGCAGGCCCACCGAGATGGCGATGGAGAACGCGTCCATCATGCCGGCCAGGGTCGAACCCTGCTTCGACATCTTCAGGAACACCTCGCCGAGGCCGTCGTCCGGGTAGGAGTTGGCGATCATGTAGCCCTCCGCGCCGCCCACCGTGAAGGAGGTCGTACGGCCGGACCGGTTCTTCGGCAGCCGCTTGCGGACGGGCCGGTGCTCGGCCGGGGCGGCGGGCTCCACAGCCGCGGCCGCGGCCAGTTCCGACTGCGCTGCCGCCTGCGCCGCGGCGGCGTCGGCAGCCCGCTTCGCGCCCTTGGCGTCCTGCAGCGGCTGGCCGACCTTGCAGTTGTTCCGGTAGATCGCCAGCGCCTTCAGGCCCAGCTTCCAGCCCTCGAAGTGGATCTCCTCGATGTCCTCCACGGTGGCGGACTCGGGCATGTTCACGGTCTTGCTGATCGCCCCCGACAGGTGCGGCTGGACCGCGGCCATCATCTTGACGTGGCCCATCGGGGCGATCGAGCGGTCGCCCATCGCGCAGTCGAAGACCTCGTAGTGCGCGCGCTTGAGGCTCGGCGCGTCCACCACGTGCCCGTGCTCGGCGATGTACTCGACGATCGCCTCGCTCTGCTCCTCGTGGTAGCCGAGCCGCTTGAGCGCGCGCGGGACCGTGAGGTTCACGATCTGCATCGAGCCGCCGCCGACCAGCTTCTTGAACTTGACCAGGGCCAGGTCCGGCTCGATCCCGGTGGTGTCCACATCCATCATGAAGCCGATGGTGCCGGTCGGGGCGAGCAGGCTGGCCTGGGCGTTGCGCCAGCCGTTGGCCAGGCCGGTCTCGATGCCCTCGGTCCAGGCCCGCTTGGCCGCGTCCAGGATGTCGGCGTCGAACTTCTCCAGCGTCACCACGGCGTCCGCGGCCGCGGCGTGCTTGCGCATCACGGCGGTGTGCGGCTCGGCGTTGCGGGCGTACCCGGCGTACGGGCCGACGACCCCGGCCAGCTCGGCCGAGCGCTTGTACGCGACGCCGGTCATCAGGGCGGTGACGGCGGCGGCGATGGCCCGGCCGCCCTCCGAGTCGTAGGCGTGGCCGGTGGCCATCAGCAGCGCGCCGAGGTTGGCGTAGCCGATGCCCAGCTGGCGGTAGTCCTTGGTGGTGCGGGTGATCGGCTCGGTCGGGAAGTCGGCGAAGCAGATCGAGATGTCCATCGCGGTGATGACCAGCTCGACCACCTTGGCGAAGGTGTCGGTGTCGAAGGTGTCGTCGGCGCGCAGGAACTTCATCAGGTTCAGCGAGGCGAGGTTGCAGGAGGAGTTGTCCAGCGACATGTACTCCGAGCACGGGTTCGACGCGCTGATCCGGCCGGTGTTCGGGTTGGTGTGCCAGGCGTTGATCTCGCCGTCGTACTGGATGCCCGGGTCGGCGCACTCCCAGGCGGCCTGCGCCATCTCCCGGAACAGCTCCTTGGCGTCGATCGTCTCGATGACGGTGCGCGCCTCGTCCCGGGCGACCAGGTCGAAGGACCGGCCCTGCTCGACGGCGCGCATGAACTCGTCGTTGACCCGGACCGAGTTGTTCGCGTTCTGGTACTGGACGGAGGTGATGTCCGCTCCGCCGAGGTCCATGTCGTACCCGGCGTCCCGCAGGACGCGGATCTTGTTCTCCTCGCGGGCCTTGGTCAGGACGAAGTCCCGCACGTCCGGGTGGTCCACGTCGAGCACGACCATCTTGGCCGCCCGCCGGGTCGCCCCGCCGGACTTGATCGTCCCGGCGGAGGCGTCCGCCCCGCGCATGAAGGAGACCGGGCCGGAGGCGTTCCCGCCGGAGGACAGCAGCTCCTTGGAAGAGCGGATCCGGGACAGGTTCAGGCCCGCGCCGGAGCCGCCCTTGAAGATCAGGCCCTCCTCGCGGTACCAGTTCAGGATCGAGTCCATGGTGTCGTCGACGGCGAGGATGAAGCAGGCGGAGACCTGCTGCGGGCTCTTGGTGCCGACGTTGAACCAGACCGGGGAGTTGAACGAGAAGACCTGGTGCACGAGCGCGTGGGTCAGCTCGTGCTCGAAGATCTCCGCATCCTCCGGGGTGGCGAAGTAGCGGTACTCCTCGCCGGCCTTGCGGTAGGTCTTGACGACCCGGTCGACGACCTGGCGCAGCGACCACTCGCGCTGCTCGGTGCCCAGCGCGCCGCGGAAGTACTTGGTGGTCACGATGTTGGCGGCGTTGACCGACCAGAAGGCGGGGAACTCCACGCCGTCCTGCTTGAAGTTGATCGAGCCGTCCCGCCAGTTGGTCATGACGACGTCGCGGCGCTCCCACTCGAGCTCGTCGTAGGGGTGCACGCCGGGCTTGGTGTAGACGCGTTCGACCCGCAGGCCGCGGCCGGGGCTCGCGGCGCCGCCGCCGGTCGACGAGGGATTGTCCGACTGCTTGGGCCGGGCGGTCTCGGCCTGCCCGGGCACGCCGTTCTGCCTGGCCCCCTTGCGGGTCGGCCCGCTGATGGTCTCCGTCATGAGGAGCGTCCTCTCATCCCTCGATGTCAACGTCTCAGCCCCCGACCGGCCTTCCCACCGTCGGCGACCACTGCTTGTTTCGGCTGCCCCGCTGAGGCAGCGCGTTGTACTTCAGCCCGCGGCGACGGGCTCGTCCACGGGTTCGACACCGGGACGGCGCAGCGTGGCGATCTCGGCCTCGAAATCGTCGAGCGAGGAGAACGCCCGGTAGACCGAGGCGAAGCGCAGATACGCCACCAGGTCCAGCTCCTTGAGGGGGCCGAGTATCTCCAGGCCCACCTCGTGGCTGGGCAGTTCGGCGCTGCCCCTGGCCCGGATGGACTCCTCGACCCGCTGGGCGAGCTGAGCCAGCTGGTCCTCGCTGACCGGCCGTCCCTGACAAGCCTTGCGCACGCCACCGACAACTTTTTCGCGGCTGAACGGCTCGGTGACCCCGGAGCGCTTGACCACCAGCAGGGCGGCGGTCTCGACCGTGGTGAACCGGCGGTTGCACTCCGGGCAGGAGCGCCGGCGGCGGATCGCGGTGCCGTCCTCGGTGGCCCGGGAGTCGATCACCTTGCTGTCGTTGTGGCGACAGAACGGGCAGTGCACGGTAGACCGGCCTCCCTGGGCGACTGGCTGCGACGGACCTGTGGACACACCCTGTGCATAACCTCGTGACCTGCCACACTGCTGATACCACAACCTGTGGAACGCTGTGGATGGCTAGCCACTAGATGTAGGGGTAAACCTAGCACGCGGGCCGAGCCGCCGCGACCCGTCCGAGGGCCGAACGAGCGACCTTGTCCGCACCCTGATCAACTACGCTCAGCGATCGGCGCTGGTGGCCAAGAACACCTTGGCGAGCCTTGCGCAAGGGTGTTCGGCGCAAATTCCTTCGACCGGATGAATTCGCTGTGGAAAACGGAAATGCCACCACACGTGGCAGGAGGATGGAGCACAGCAGGGAGAACACGGCCGCGAAAGCCTCGGAAGCGCTACTGCGCGACCGGCGGAGGAGATCTCGACTAACTTGTTCGATAACCGTATTCGAACAGATGTTGGTCGGATGTCGGACGCTTCGGCTACGGTTGGCACAGGGGTCTGTTAGGGGCGAACCCCCCGGCACCAGAACAGGGAAGGGAACCAGATCATGGCCGGACGGAGCAACGGAGCCGCGCCGAGGCGTCGCAATGCCGGCTCGCGCGAGGGGGCGGATCCGGGCGGCGACGGTAAGCAGGGGGCCGCAGCAGGGGCGGGAACAGTGGTGCGACAGCGCAGGCGCGGGCCGGGAAGACTCGGCGCGACCGGAACGACGGAGTTGGCGGATGTGACCAGGGTGCCGCTTTCACTGCGGCTGACGGATCGTCAGTGTCGGGTGCTCGAAGTGATCCAGGAGTCGATCGACCGGCGCGGCTACCCGCCGTCGATGCGCGAGATCGGCGAGGCGGTGGGGTTGCAGTCCACCTCCTCGGTGCGCCATCAGCTGGTGGTGCTGGAGAACAAGGGTTTCATCCGACGTGACCCGAACCGGCCGCGGGCGTACATCGTGCGCGGACCGAGCGACCCGACCCAGGCCTGGCGGGCCAGGATGGCGCAGTCGCACTCCACCGCCCCGCAGTCCGGGCAGCTGCCGTCCGAGGACGACGGCGAGGGCGGCCCGTCGCTGCAGACGATGATGGGCGGCGCTGTCGGCGCGACCGAGTACGTGCCGCTGGTCGGCCGGATCGCCGCCGGTGGCCCGATCCTGGCGCAGGAAGAGATCGAAGAGCTGATCCCGATGCCGCGTGATCTGGTCGGCGACGGGACGCTGTTCGCCCTGACGGTCGTCGGCGACTCGATGGTGGACGCGGCGATCTGGGACGGCGACACGGTGGTGGTGCGCCAGCAGCCGGCCGCCGAGTCCGGGGAGATCGTGGCGGCGATGATCGACGGCGAGGCGACGATCAAGCAGTTGAAGCTGCAGACCACCCCGTCGGGGCGGCACGTGTGGCTGATGCCGCGCAACGCGGCCTACGACCCGATCCCGGGTGACGAGGCGACGATCCTGGGCCGGGTCGTCGCGGTGATGCGGCGGCTGTAGCTGCGCCGAAGGGCGTCAGAAGGCAGGGCTGCCGCGACACGTCGGGCAGCTCGCAAAGTGGGGATGCCAGGGCTGGGGGACGCAGGGTAGTAGGGCGTGATCCGGTCGGCCGTCGTGGGGAGCGACGGTCGACCGGATTTCACTCATGTGCACTGAATGACATGAGGACGGGGCCGGACTCACCGAGGGGTCAGGACGCCTCTTCGTCGAGGCGGCGCAGGGCGGAGCGGACCAGCTTGGTGTCGTCGGTGGGCCAGAACGGCGGCAGTGAGGCCCGCAGGAAGCTCGCGTAGCGCGCGGTGGCCAGCCGGGAGTCCAGGATCGCCACCACTCCCCTGTCTCCTGCTGCGCGGATGAGGCGTCCGGCGCCCTGGGCGAGCAGCAGGGCGGCGTGGGTGGCCGCGACGGCCATGAAGCCGTTGCCGCCGCCGCGTGCGACGGCCTCCTGGCGGGCTGCCGCCAGTGGATCGTCGGGGCGGGGGAACGGGATCCGGTCGATCACCACCAGCTGGCAGGCCGGTCCCGGCACGTTCACCCCCTGCCAGAGCGAGAGCGTCCCGAACAGGCAGGTGCGCGGGTTCTCGCCGAACCGGGAGATCAGCTGCGGCAGCGAGTCCTCGCCCTGGCACAGCACCGTGAAGTCGAGCCGCTCGGCGATCGCGGCGGCGGCTGCCTGCGCGCCGCGCAGCGAGGAGAACAGGCCCAGGGTGCGGCCGCCGGCGGCGTCGATCAGTGAGGCGAGCTCGTCCAGCTGGTCCGGGCGGATCCCGTCGCGGCCGGGCGGGTCGAGGTGCCGGGCGATGTAGAGGATGCCCTGCTTCGGGTAGTCGAACGGGGAGCCGACATCCAGGGCGTTCCAGCGGATGGGGTGGTCGGTGGACTCCTCGGCGGCGTCGGTCGCGGGAGAGCCGTCCGTGGTGTCGGCGTCAGCGGAGTCCGGGTCCGACGTGGCGGCTGTCGGCGCGGGGGCGGATAGCACGGCGTCGGCGGGCAGGCGGTCGGCCCGCTCCTCGGGGTACAGACCGACCGAGCGGGCCACGCCGTCGAAGTCGCCGCCCAGCTTGAGAGTGGCCGACGTCAACACCGTGTGCGTGCGCGCGAACAGCCGGTGCCGCAGCGCCTGGGCCACCGAGAGCGGGGCGATGTGCAGCGAGGTGAACCGGTCGCCGCGGTCCAGCCAGATCACGTCGTCGGGGGCGGTGAGCAGCATCCGCTCGGAGAGGTCGAAGATCTGCTCGATCGCGGCCTGGGCCTGCCTTCGCGCGCCCTCGTTGCCGCCGATCGGATCGGCGGCGCCGTCCTCGCCGGACCTGGCCGCCTTGCCGCCGCCCTTCTCGCGGCTGCGGACCAGGGCGCTGGTCGCTTGCCGGGACGCGTCGCGCAGGGCGGTCAGCGCTTCCTCGACGTCCTCGGGCAGGTGCGGGTAACGCCGCGCGTCGGCGGTATCCAACATCCCCCGGAACAGCTCCGCCGCCTGCTCGAAGACCAGCTGGGTCTTCTCGTCCACGTGCTTGCGGATCCGGCGCGCGGCCCGCTCCACCATGCCGACGGTCAACTCCCCGGAGTTGGCCCCGGTGGCCCGGGAGACCAGCTCGTGCGCCTCGTCGATCACCACCGCGTCGTGCTCGGGCAGCACCTGGATATCGCTGTCGAAGGTGGCGATCGCGAGCAGCGCGTGGTTCGTCACGATCACGTCCGCCTCGCGGGAGCGCTCGCGGGCCTCCTCGGCGAAGCACTCGGTGCCGAACGGGCACTTCGACGCGCTCAGGCACTCCCGGGCGCTGACCGAGACCATGCCCCAGACCCGGTCGCTGACCCCGGGCACCAGGTCGTCCCGGTCGCCGGTCTCGGTCTCCTCGGCCCACTCGCGCACCCGCAGCACCTGGCGGCCGAGCTCGGAGACCGCGGAGGCGTCGAAGAGCGTGTCCTCCTCGTCCCCGCCGCCGTCGATCTTGTGCCGGCACACGTAATTGCTGCGGCCCTTCAGCAGGGCGAACTCCGGTGCGCGACCGAGCGCCGGGGTCAGCGCGTCGGCGATCAGCGGCAGGTCGTGGGTGAAGAGCTGGCGCTGCAGGGCCAGGGTCGCGGTGGCGATGACGACGCGCCGGTCCCGCCGCTCCATGCAGTGCGCGATCGCGGGCACCAGGTACGCGAGCGACTTGCCGGTGCCGGTGCCCGCCTGCACCAGCAGCGGGTCGCCCTCGCTCAGCGCGCGCTGCACGGCCTGGGCCATCTCGACCTGGCCCGACCTGGGTTCGCCGCCGACCGCGGCCACCGCAGCGCCGAGTAAGGTCTCGAGATCAGTCTTGCCCATGGGCCACTAGAGTACGGGGCTCAGCCGACAGTCGAGAGCGGGTTCGGGACAACGCCGTGGGCCACGGCGTCCGGACGCTCGGGGCGGTCCCGGAAGCCGACCAGCGGAAGACGGTCGCGGTTCGGGCAGTGCCGGTCGATATGACTGGTGTTCAGATCGAACAGCTCGTAGCGCTCGGCGTGCTCGGGGAACTGCTCCTGATACGTGCGGACGGCAGCGCGGGCCATGGCCCAGAACTCGGCTGACGGAACGTCGAGGTGCTGCTCGCAGATCCGCACGAGATGGCGGAAGTGGCCGGAGAACAGGCTGCTGTGCAGCGTCCGGCACAGCTGGTCGGGCTTCTCGCGCGGCAGGACTGCGCCGACCTGCTCGGGGAGGTCCGCGAGCTCGGGCAGGTCGGCCGCGGCGAGGGCCATGCCGTCCATGAAGTCATGGATCGCGAGGCGGATCGGGATGTCGCGTTCGTCGTAGATGACGATCGTGTTCTCGCCGTCCGGGGACAGCGCCGTGCCGTGGGCGTAGAGCAGGCGGAGCACTGGCGGCAGGAGCGCGCCGAGGAGACGGCCGAGCCACGCCTTCGGGTCGAGTCCGGAGCGGGCCACGAGTTCCGCGACGAGCGGACGGCCGTCGGCACCGAAGGAAAGCAGCGCGGACAGGGCGCGTGCCCGCTCCCCCTCGTGCAGCGCGGCAGACAGCGGCTCACGCCAGATCGCGCCGAGCAGCTCGCGGTACTGATACGGGACGGCGTCGATCCGGTCGAACACCGGATGACCGACTGTGACCGTGGCGACCTCACCAAGGAGGGTGAGCTTGCAGGTGTCTGCGAGATACGGGTCACCGGCGACGAGGTTCTGCAGCCACGATGTGACTGCGGGGGCTGCTGAAGTGCGCTCGGTGGGAAGGCCGCGCCAGACCATCGCGTCGAGGATGGACAGCGGCAGTTTCACGTGGCGCCGGTGCGGCACGGTGGTGTTGCTGAAGGAGCTGATCGACTGCTGGGGCAGGTACGAGTCGTCGCCTTCGCCGAGGTAGACGAGGCGGGAGGCGGCGATCTCGGCGCCGTAGAGCGGCTGGATCGTCTCGTCCCACTGCCACGGGTGGATGGGCAGCCACCAGTACCGCGCCGGGTTGCAGCTGTGCCTGATCAGCTCCGCGCCGAACCGTACGCGCGCGGCCGGTGACAACTCCTCGGTGTACAGCCGCCGTGCGCTAAGGCCGGGGACCGCCTGGTAACGCGCCAAGTCGTCGCGTACCGCGATCCAGGGCAGCCGGACGGGTTGGTGAGCCTCGGGTGCGTAACACAGCGCGTCGCTGGCCGAGAACCCGATGCGGCCCTTGTTGAACGCGATCCACGGGTGCCCGGTCTGGTGGCCTTCGAGCTCTGCGTAGTCCAGATCGGCCAGTTCGGCGGCCGTGAGCGTTGCGGCGGCGAGGATCTGCGCGTCGGCGGCGAGGGTGGCGGCCATCTCGCGCACGAGGTGTCCGGCGGTCTCCCCCGGCACGCCAAGAGCCGGACCGGCATCGGCGATGAAAGCGAGCGGGTCGGCGGCCGGATGGCCGGCGCGGCGAACCGAACCGGGATCGACGAACCAGGACCCGTAGGCACCTCGGTCGGCGCGAAACCGATATTCGATGCCCTGGCCTTCTCCGGCCGCGTCGAGGGTGAGCCGGTACCAGCCGTCCTCCTGCAGGACCGGGGCCAGCAGTTCCTCGTAGGCGAACTCGGCGATGGTCTTGGCCAGCAGGGACCGCCCGGCGTGCCGCCAGCGCAGCTCGGGGTCGCTGGACGGGATGGTTTCGGGACTCCTCATGGCCGGGGTCCTCCCTGGTCGGGTCGGCTGTCGCGGTCGCGGATGAGGAGCGTGGCGCGGCTGCCGGGCAGGTGGGCACTGCGGGAGGGGACGGTACGGGAATGAACAGTGCCGGAGGGGACGAAGCCTGCTGCGATGAAGGCGCGAACGGCCACGGTGTCGCGTTCGTCGGGCTCTGCGACGGCGCGGCAGGGCATCTGCGACCGCGCCTGGACTGCGCCGCAGAGTGCTGTCAAGAGCAGCGGGCCGAGGCCGAGGCCGCGCACGTCGGGCTCGCCGATCAGCAGGCGGATTCCCAGGTCGTCGGGCCGGGCGGGATAGTGGACGGCCAGCCGGTCCTCGGCGGCCCGGTACAGCTCCCAGTAGCCGATCGGACGGCCCGCCAGGCGGGCGAGGTAGGCCTCCGTGTGCGGCAGGACCCGCTGCTCCACGAGATGGTCGGCGGTCCGCTCGACGCAGCCGTCCAAGCCCCAGAATCGCGCGACGGCCGGGTCGTTCATCCAGCGGTGGACGAGCCCGAGGTCCCGGTCCGGCTTGACCGGGCAGAGGGTGAACCGACCCGCCGCGGTGGCCAGGTCCCACCAGGCGGGGGCGTCGAGCAGCGTGGTCATGCGGCGTCACCCCTGGGCGCTCGCTTTCGCGCGAGCCCGGCGAAGGGATTGGCGATCTCGACGTGGACGCAGTGGGCGGCCGACTCGCCGACCAGCTCGTCGAGGCCGGCGGCCCGGGTGAGCAGATTCGCCTTGCAGCGCAGGGTTTCCGCGCCGAGCAGCAGATCCACCGGATGGTGACCGCGCAGCGGTGCGAGCAGGTCGTCCGCCACGCCCAGCAGCTCCCGCTCGTCGGCCAGACCGGCGCAGCCGAGCGCTCCGACCACGCCGAGCAGGTTGTTGATTCCGACGTGGCGGAGCAGCCGCTCGGTGACCACGTCGTCGGCGACGACGGTCTCGCTCGCCTGGCCGAGGCCGACGATCCCGCTGACGGCCTCCAGGTGCTCGATCCGCGAGGCCCGGTAGGAGAATCCCCGGTTGTCCCGGTACCAGCCCGCGCCCGGATAGCCGGCCCCGTCCAGCTGGATCAACGTGTTCTGCTGGTGCGCCGCCAGGGCCACTCCGTGCTCGGCGTCCAGCCAGAGCACCGGGGTGATCAGGGTCATGACGTACCGGGCGAACCACTCCTTCGCGACCGCGCGCACCGGCCGCCGCTCGGTGGCGGCGAGGCTGTGCAGGTGCGCGGCGAGCTCGTGCGGATGGCCGTCCGGCGCGATGGCGCCGCGTCCGAGGTCGGTCAGCGCGGCGACGCAGAACACGTGGTCGCCCGTGCCGAACGGCGAGTGCCGGAAGGAGACGTCGAGCCCTGGCACGCCGTCCACCGCGAGGTATCCGGCGTCGGTCAGGGCGCGGAACCCGGTGTGCACGGTGAGCAGCTGCGTGCCGAGCCGGCCGGACAGCAGCCGGTGCGCCTCCACGCCGCGCAGCAGCTCCTTGCGCAGGTTCTCACGCCGCGCATCGGTGACGCGCAGCGCGAGCGAGAGCTTGAGCATGACCGGCCGATCGGGGCGGTACACGGTCCGCAGGGACGAGGTCGGGTACCAGGCGGGTCCTGCCTCGCCGAGGTGCTCCAGCCTCCCGGCAGTGATCAGTTCCCGCACTCCGGGACGACGCAGTAGCTCGCCGGCCTGCCACGGATGCGCGGGAACCAGCACTCTGCCGTCTGGTGTCAGGCCACTGAGGAATGCGGCGAGATCGGGGGCGTTCGGACCCAGCTCGCTGTCGTGCACGGCGAGTTGCGGATCGACGGCGAACCAGTGCAGCGGGAACGAGCCGCGCAGTTCCGGCGAGTAGCGCGCGGCCTCGGCGGCGTCGAGGCCGTCCCGGCTCTTCGGCGTCGGGTGCAGCGGGTGACCGGCCAGCAAACCCTGCTCGGCGGTCAGGAAGGGCGTGGCGGCGGCCACCGGGGCCCGCTGGGCGGCGCGCGCCGCCAGGTGCACGGCGATGCGCGCGGCGGACTCCGCGGCGCGCTGGACGAGCTGTGCGAGGCCTGCGTCGGACGCACCCGCGGTCTCGCCGAGCAGCCGCGCCAGGCCGGCCGGGCTCAGCGGACCGAGCACGCCGACCGGCGGGACCAGTCGGTGCATCCCGGCCGGGGACCAGTACTCGACCGGGATGCGCAGAGTACTGCTACCCAGGTCGAGATCGAGCGTGTCGCCCGCCGGGCGCGGGACGTGACGCTCCCGGATCCAGCAGCGCAGCAGCGCCTCGATGGACAGCCGGTCGGCCGCGATGCGGAACGCTGCGGTGTCTGCCTCAGCGTCGGCATCGGTGTCGGCGGTGGAACTGGCGCCGTCAGCGGTGTCGCGGTCGACAGTGGTGGTGGTGCCGGCGGTGGCGGGCGAATCAGGGACCACGGTGTCACTGGCTGGGGTCACGGGCACGTCCTTCGGCGCTGGTGCGGCTCGTCTCGTTCGTCGGCGCAGGGTTTGTCAACACACAATTCATCAAGACCTTGTTCGTCAACACGGCTGGTCTTCGGCGGCCCCGGCGGCGGCGAGCAGCTCGACCAGCCGGTCCAGGTCCGCAGGGCTGGTCTCCGGGTTGACCAGGGTGAGCTTGAGGCGCAGCGAGCCCGGTCCGGCCGGCTTGCCGTCGGGGCCGGGCAGCTCGGCCCGGCCGACCACCGCCGCGCCATCCATCAGCAGCCTGCGACGCAGCGCGGCGTTGACCCGGTCCGGATCGCCGTAGCAGGCCCGGTAGCGGAACAGCACGGTGGTCAGCACCGGCTCCCGGACCTGCTCGAAGTCGGGGTGCGCACGCAACGCCTGCGCCGCGTGCCCGGCCAGCGTGAAGCAGCGTTCGATCAGTCCGGCCAGCCCGGCCCGGCCCAGCGCCTGGCAGGTGGCCACCATCTTGACGGCGTCGGCGCGCCGGGTGGCGCGCAGTGAGCGGTCCAGCAGGTTCGGGTATCCGGCGCGCTCGTCGTCGAGGGCTGAGAGGTGCGCCACCCGTCGGGTCAGCGTCCCGAACGCGGCCCGCTCCCGACACAGCAGGATCCCGGCCGGGATCGGCTGCCAGCCGAACTTGTGCAGGTCGAGGGCGACCGAGTCGGCCGTGTCGATTCCGTCCAGCAGCGGACGGCGCAGGTCGGAGAACAGCAGCGCGCCGCCGTACGCCGCGTCGACGTGGAACCAGGCCCCGAATTTGTGCGCGACGCGGGCGCAGCCGGGCAGCGGGTCGATCGCCCCGGCGTCGGTCGTCCCGGCAGTCGCGACGACGGCCGTGATGATATCGCCCTCTGCGACGAGGGCTGCGGCGACACGATCGAGCGCCGGCACGTCGATCCGTTGGTCCGGGCCGACCGGCACGGGCACCACGGCCCGCTCGCCGAGGCCGAGCAGCGCGGCGCAGCGGCTGACCGAGTAGTGCGCGACTGCCGAGGTCAGGATGCGCAGCCGGCCGGCCGCGTAGCCGGGGATCCCGTCCTCGGCCGGGTCGGTGTCGAAGCCGCGGCGGATCGCCTCGTCCCGGGCGAACAGCAGGGCCATCAGGTTCGACTCGCTGCCGCCGGTGGTGACAGTGCCGCCGGGGTGCGAGGCGCGGCCGCCGAAGCAGAGCGCGGCCAGCGCGGCGATGAGTTCGTCCTCGATGACGCTGGGCGCGGCCGACTGGTCCCAGGAGTCCATCGACGGGTTGAGCGCGGCCACCAGGGCGTCCGCGGCGACGGCCACCGGCAGCGTCGGGCAGTGCAGGTGGGCGGCGGTGTGCGGGTGCCGCGCGTGTACGGTCTCTGCGACGACGAGCGCCGCGAGCTCGTCGAAGGCCGCCTGGCCGCGGCCGAGTTCCGGCAGCACCGGCCCGAGGGCGGCCCGGACCCGTGCGGCCACCGCGTCCGGCCCGCCGGCGGGCAGCGGCCGGTCGGCGCGCGGCGGTGCGGCCAGTTCGGTCATCCGCGCCGAGGCCGATTCGGCTGCACGGCCGTGCCAAGAGCGACAGCAGCGACAGCGCCCAGCAGGAGCTCGACGACCCGGTCGGCCTCCTGGCCGGTGACGGTGAGCGGGGGCAGCAGCCCCAGCGTCGCGCCGGATCGGTCGCTGAGTTCGATGAGCAGGCCGCGCTCCAGGACCTCGGCGCGTACCGCACGGGCCAGTGCGGGGGCGGGGGGACGTGCCCCGGAAGCGTCCGGCGCACTGTCCGGGTCCACCAGCTCGATGCCGAGCATCAGGCCACGTCCACGGACGTCGCCGAGCACAGGCAGCTCGCGGGCGGCCTCCTCGAAGGCGATCCGGAGGCGTTCGCCGATCTTGCGGGCGCGGGTGGCCAGGTCGTGTTCGACCACGTACTTGATCGTCGCTGTGCCGGCGGCCATCGCCAGCTGATCACCGTATCCGCAGTCGAGGTGCGCGCCCTCGATCCACTGGTCGAGCCCGGCGCGGTAGGCGATCGCGGCCAGCGGCAGCCCGCCGCCGATGGCCGCCGGAAGGATCATCACGTCGGGGGTGACGCCCGTGTGGTCCACGCCCCACAGCTCGCCGGTGCGGCCGAGGCCAGTCAGCGACTCGTCGGCGATGAGCGCGCCGGGGGCCTCAGCCACGTTGTGCACGTGCTCGGTGGCGGCCGATCCGCAGGCGTGGATGCGCGCGTCCTTGGCCAGGCCGGGCGGCAGGATGCCCAGGAGGGTCTCGGTGAACTCGTCCCTGATCGGGGTGGCCAGGTCGAGCGCGTGCAGCGGAGCACCCGAGTCCAGGACGCGGCGGAGCGCCTCGATCACCACCGGGTGGTTGTGGCCGAGGACCAGGGTGCCGGCCCCCGCGAGGCAGTCCAGATAGGCGCGGCCGTCGGCTCCGTACACGGTCATGCCCTCGGCGCGCATCGGCACAATCGGCAGGTGGCGGACGTGCTCACCGGCCGGGGCCTCGTGGTCGCGCTGCCGATCGAGGATCGCGGCAGGACTCACGGCCACCTCACTCACGGCTGCTGCGCTGACGGCCGTTCTGCTGAGGGCCCGTCAGAGATCGTTATGAGGTAACCCTTACTTACGAGTAGTCACTCAGTCAACCCCATGTCGCTACCAAGGGTGACTTGTCGGATCAGCAGACAGGGGAGCGCCCGGGTCGGGTGACCCGGGCGCTCGATCAGCACACTGCTTACAGCTGTCCCGCTGTCCCGCTGAAACGGACAACCGGCGGTTGCCGCACGGCCGTGGCCCAGCCGGTCAGACCGCGGCGTACTCGCCCAGCGCCGCGGCGAGGGTGGCGTCCACCCGGGCGACGATCCGGGTGCCCGACTCCAGGTGCGTCTCGCTGAGCAGCTCGCCCGTCGAGTGCACCCGCGCGATCAGGTCGCCCCGGCCGTACGGCACGAGTGCGTCGATCTCGATCGCGGGCCGCGGCAGGTCCTCGTCGATCGCGGCGAGCAGCTTGTCGATGCCCTCCCCGGTGCGGGCCGAGACCAGCACCGAGTGCGGCTCGCGCCGCAGCATCCGGGCGACCGTCTCCGGGTCCGCCGCGTCCGCCTTGTTCAGCACCACGATCTCGGGCACCTTCGAGGCGCCGATCTCCTGCAGCACCTCCCGGACCGCCGCGACCTGGCCCTCCGGGTCGGCGTCCGAGACGTCGACCACGTGCAGGATCAGGTCCGCGTCGGCGACCTCCTCCAGGGTGGAGCGGAAGGCGTCGATCAGCAGGTGCGGCAGGTGCCGGACGAAGCCGACCGTGTCCGCGATGGTGAAGGCCCGGCCGCCGGCGGTCTGCGTCCGGCGCACGGTCGGGTCGAGGGTGGCGAACAGCGCGTCCTCCACCAGCACCCCGGCCCCGGTGACCCGGTTGAGCAGCGAGGACTTGCCGGCGTTGGTGTACCCGGCGATGGCCACGGCCGGTACCGCGCCGCGCTTGCGCTCCTGGCGCTGGGTCGTGCGGGACTTGCCCATCTCGGCCAGCTCCCGGCGCATCCGGGCCATCTTCTCCCGGATCCGCCGCCGGTCCAGCTCGATCTTGGTCTCACCGGGACCGCGGGTGGCGATGCCGCCGCCGCCCCCGGCGCCCGAGGCGCCCGCGCCGCCGCCGCCCATCTGGCGGGAGAGCGACGCGCCCCAGCCGCGCAGCCTGGGCAGCATGTACTGCATCTGGGCGAGGGCGACCTGCGCCTTGCCCTCCCGGGAGCGGGCGTGCTGGGCGAAGATGTCCAGGATCAGGGCCGTGCGGTCGACGACCTTGACCTTGACCACGTCTTCGAGGTGGATCAGCTGGGCCGGGGTCAGCTCGCCGTCGCAGATGACGGTGTCGGCCCCGGTGGAGGAGACGATGTCGCGCAGTTCCTTTGCCTTGCCCGAGCCGATGTACGTGGCCGGGTCGGGCCGTTCGCGACGCTGCATGACGGCTTCGAGGACCTGCGAGCCGGCCGTCTCGGCCAGCGCGGCGAGCTCCCGCAGCGAGGCCTCGGCGTCCGCGGAGGTCCCGCCGGTCCAGACCCCGACCAGCACGACGCGCTCCAGGCGCAGCTGGCGGTACTCGACCTCGGTGACGTCCTGCAGTTCGGTGGACAGTCCGGCGACCCGGCGCAGCGACTGGCGGTCGGCCAGGTCGAGCTGATCGCCGTCGTAGCTGTCGGCGTCCCCGTCATATGCGGCTGCGACACCGTAGCGGGGACTGACGCCGTAACGCTCCTCCTCGTCGGTGTTGCCCTGGTTTACGAGGTGGCGCGAGTTGGTCATATCTTCCCTTCAGAGGCGTCGGCCGCCGAGCGGCCCTGCCTCTCGATGGTCGCACGGCCGTATTGGACCGGGCGACTGATTAATAAGCGCGCCCGGTACGGCCGGGCGCTCAGCGCAGGGCAAGGTCTCCCATGTTGACCAGGGGGAACGCCAGCACCACGGAGCAGTCCGCGGGCTTGGCGACCGCGCCGCCGGCCAGGCCGACGCTGGTGACCGGGCCGAGCGGACTCATCCCGCCGAGCAAGCCGACGGCCGGCGTCTCCGCCAGCCGTCCGGTGTCCAGCACGGTCTGCGCCACCATGGCGCTCGGTACCGGGGTGTTGCCGCCGGTGCCGACCGGCGGGGGGACCCGGCGGGTGACGGGGCGCGGCGCCGGGCGTCCGCCCGGACGGGCCGCGGCGCGGGCGACCGGCTTGGCCAGCGCGACGTTCTTGACCGGGGCGGCTCCGACGCGGGCGCCGGGCAGCGAGGCCACGCCGATGCGCTCGGCCTCGAGGCGGGCGGCGAGCTCGGCGGCGGCGAGGTCCACGGAGACCTCGCGCAGCAGGTCGGACAGCCGGATGTTGAGCGCGTCGCAGATCGAGGCGAGCAGCTCCGAGGACGGCTCCTTCTGGCCGCGCTCGATCTCGGAGAGGTATCCCGGCGAGATCCGCGCTTCGGCCGCGAGTTGGCGCAGTGTGCGCCCCTCGTCTTGCCGCTTGCGGCGGAGCACATCGCCGAGCGTGCGACGGATGAGGATCATGTCGTCGCTCCCTCCCTGAGTAGGTCTTCTCGCCACCGTACCCGCTTTCGGCAGCCGGCGCCGCCGCGTTCACCGAGGGTGGTGAAACCTGCAACAGCACTACAACCGTACGCAACCAGTAGGCGTCCTGCGGCTATTCCCGAGCTCCCGTCGTGAGGGCTCTCACTTGAAGACGTGCCACGGGAACCGCCGGTTCATGCGGGACCGGGGAATCTTTTGTCGACCCGTTAACTTGCGGTCCGCATCCCGAGATGACGATGCGTCAGTTTTAACACGGCGTAGACCGAGGCCAGCTGGATACGGGCCCGCTCGGCGGCACCGGGGGCCGAGCCGCGGCCGAAATCGCTTTGCTCGGCCTCGACCAAGCCTTGACCGGATACGGCGACGAACACGGTACCGACCGGGTGCCCGTCCTGCGGCTCCGGACCGGCGACCCCGGTGGTGGCCAGTCCGAGGTCGGCCCGGCAGACCCGGCGCACACCGTCGGCCATCTGGCGGGCCACCTCGGGGTGCACGGCCCCGGAGGAGGCCAGCAGCACCGCGTCGACGCCGAGCACGGACGCCTTCAGGTCGGTCGCGTAGGCGGTCACCGAGCCGCGGAAGACGGCGGACGCGCCGGGCACGGCCGTGAACGCGGCGGCCAGCTGCCCGCCGGTGAGCGATTCGGCCACCGCGATCGTCAGCCGCAGCCGCCTGGCCTGGGCGAGCACCAGCTCGGCCAGACCCGCGATGTCCGCCGCGGTCGGGGAGTTCGGGTCGACCGGGACGAGCGGGGCGTTCGGGGCCGTCGGGCGGTACGAGTCCGCCGAGCCCCCGGTCACGGCGCGACCCGGCCGCTGCCGGACTCGGTGACCCTCGGCTCGGCGGCCGCGCGCCGGGCGGGGGCGGCGCGGCGCAGCTGGATCGCCTTGACCACGTAGTCCACCCCGGTCACCACGGTCACCCCGAGGGCGGCGGCCATGATCACGGCGCTGACCCAGGTCGTCCAGCCCAGGCCGGGCACCGCGCCGAGCGGCAGCACGTAGATCCAGATCGACAGCCCCTGCAGCAGGGTCTTGAGCTTGCCGCCCTTGCTGGCCGCGATCACCCCGTACTTGATGACCCAGAAACGCAGCAGCGTGATGCCGAGCTCGCGGACCAGGATCGCGGCGGTCACCCACCACCACAGCCGGCCCTGCGCGCTCAGCGCGATCAGCGCCGAGCCCATCAGCGCCTTGTCCGCGATCGGATCGGCGATCTTGCCGAAGTCGGTGATCAGCCCGCGCTGCCGGGCCAGCTGCCCGTCGAGGCGGTCGGTGTAGGAGGCGATCATGAAGACCACGGCCGCGCCGAGCCGCCAGAGGCTCTCCCGGCCGCCGGCGTGCAGCAGCAGAACGAGGAAGACCGGGACCAGGGCCAGCCGGGTGACTGTCAATATATTGGCGATATTCCACTGCGGGACGGGCGCGGGCGGCCCGGACCCGTCGCCCGCGGACACGTCCGCCGGGCTCAGCGGCGGTCCGTCGCCGACGGTCTCCAGCGGCTCGGCGACCGGTGGCTGGGCGGTGGCGGGCGGCTGCTCGGCGGCGGCGGTCATACCGGCTCCGCGATGAGATCCACTCCGTCGCTGTCGATCACGAGCGCGCCCACCAGGGAGCCGACGCGGATGTCCGTCTCAGGCGGACATCTCAGCAGCACGGAGCCGTCGGTCTCCGGGCCCTGCTGCGCCGCCCGGCCCTCGATCTCCACGTCTTCTCCCCCGCTGCCCTCCACCCGCTCGACCAGCACCTCGATCCACTCGCCGACCCGGTCCGCCGCGCGTTGCGCGGTGAGCAACTCGGCCAGCTCGGAGAGCCGGGCGGTGCGCTCGTCGATCTCGTCCTGGTCCAGCTTGCCGTCGAAGCCGGCCGCCTCGGTGCCGTCCTCGTCCGAGTAGCCGAAGACGCCGATCGCGTCGAGCCCGGCCTCGGTCAGGAAGGACTCGAGCTCCTTGTAGTCGGCCTCGGTCTCGCCGGGGAAGCCGACGATGAAGTTCGAGCGCGCGCCGGCCAGCGGCAGTTGCTTGCGGATCGAGCCGAGCAGTTCGAGGAAGCGCTCGGTGTCGCCGAAGCGCCGCATACGGCGCAGCACGCCGGGCGCGCTGTGCTGGAAGGAGAGGTCGAAATACGGCACGACCTTGTCTGTACCCGCCATCGCGTCGACCAGGGTGGGGCGCAGCTCGGCCGGCTGCAGGTAGGAGATCCGGATCCAGTCCAGCCCGTCCACGGCGGCCAGCTCCGGCAGCAGGGTCTCCAGCAGCCGCAGGTCGCCGAGGTCCTTCCCGTAGGAGGTGGAGTTCTCGCTGACCAGCACGACCTCGCGCACGCCCTGCTCGGCGAGCCAGCGGGCCTCGGCCAGGATGTCGGCCGGACGGCGGGACAGGAACGCCCCGCGGAAGGACGGAATGGCGCAGAAGGAGCAGCGCCGGTCGCAGCCGGAGGCCAGCTTGAGCGCGGCGGACGGCCCGTCGGCGAGCCGACGGCGCAGGGTGCGCGGGCCGGAGGCGGGGGCGAGCCCGTCCGGCAGGTCGGAGATGTCGTGTCCAGTCCCGTGTCCGGGCACTGCGACGGCGGCGTTCGCACGCTCGACCGGGGTCAGCGGCAGCAGCTTGCGGCGGTCCGAGGGCGTGTGCGCCTCGATGTGCCCGCCGCCGAGGATGGTGCGCAGCCGGTCGCCGATCTCGCGGTAGTCGTCGAAGCCGAGGACCGCGTCCGCCTCGGGCAGCTCCTGCGCGAGCTGCACGCCGTAGCGCTCGGCCAAGCAGCCCACCGCGACCACGGCCTTGGTGGTGCCGTTGCCCTTGAGGTCGGCGGCGGCGAGCAGGGTGTCGATCGAGTCCTTCTTGGCCGCGTCGACGAACCCGCAGGTGTTGACGACGGCGATCTCGGCCTCGGCGGCGTCGTCGACCAGGTTCCAGCCGTCGGCGGCCAGCCGACCCGCCAGTTCCTCGGAGTCGACGTCGTTGCGGGCGCAGCCGAGGGTGATCAGGGCGACGGTGCGGCCCCCGGAAACCGTCGGCACAGTGCTGGACATGTCCACAAGGGTATCCGGACCGACCCGGTGCGCCGCGCCCGCGCCCGCCGCACCCGGGCCGTACGCCGGGCTACTTGTTCGAGGCCGGGTTGTACGAGGCGCGGAAGACCTGGCCGGAGCTGCCCTGCTTGCCCAGGTCGTGTCCGTTGACGGTCACGTCCACGGCCGCGGCGTCGCCGAGAATCACGTTCAGCTTGTTCGCGTCGGTGAACTCCTGGGCCTGGCCCGGCTGCAGGATGTTCCAGTAGAGCTGCTGCCCCGCCGCGTTGGTGACGCCCAGCCAGCTCGGCGAGGTGTGCGCGATGACCCGCAGCTTCACGGCGACGGGCTTGGCCGCGGCCGGGTCGGCCGCGACGACCGGCACGGACGGCTTCTTGACCGGCTGTGGCTGCACGGCGGACGAGGCGCCAGCGGCGGCGTGCGCGGCGCCCTCCGAGCTGTCCGGCCACAGCTGCACGGCCGCCACCAGGCCCACCGCCGCCAGCGCGCCGACCAGCGCGACCGACCAGTTCGGCCCAGACTTGGCGGGGCTCTTGGCCCCGGCCAGGAAGGCGGCCGGCCGCTCGTTGACGGCGGGCGGGGCGGCGCCCGCCGCGATCAGGGCGGCGGCGGACCCGGCGTCCGCGTCGGTGAAGTCGCCGCGGCGCTTGTGCTTGAGCGGCGGGAGCTCGGGCGGCGGGGTGGAGCCGGCCATCGGCACCAGCGAGGGCACCGCGCCCGGCACGATCGTGGGCAGCACCGAGCGGGCCCGCTGGGCGGCGGCCTTCTGTGCCCCGCGCGGGGCGGGGCCGACCGCGTCCTTGGCCGGCTGTCCGGAGACCCGCGGCTTGCGCAGGTCGCGCCGGGTGAGCGGGGGCAGCGTGATCGCGCCGTACTCGGCCAGCATCGGCTCGGGGTCGAGCCCGACCGCCCGTGCATAGGCCCGGATGTGCCCTCGGGCGTAGACGTCCCCGCCGCACCGGGCGAACTGCCCCGCCTCGACCCGGTGCAGAACCTCCACGGTGATCCGGGTGCTCTCGCTCACCTCGCGGGCGGTCAGCCCGGCCGCCAGACGTGCGCTGAGCAGCTTCTCGCCGATCAGCCGATGCGGGTCCCGCTGCCCGCCCTGGTCCTGCGCCACCTTGGATCCCGCCTCTCAGTCCAGCCCCGTCAGGCCTAGTGCGTCTCGGGGACTGCTATGCCCGGCGGGAACGCGGCCCTCCCCTCCGGCCGCCCGCATTCGCCCGATTGGCTTTACGTCGCCCGGCCTAACGCGTGACGGGCCGAAGCGTCACTGCGGGGGCTGAGCGCGTGTCACTCTTCGGGGCGAAGCGATTCGAGCAGCGTCTCGAGCTCGTCCGGACGCATCAGCACGTCGCGGGCCTTCGCCCCCTCGGACGGGCCGACCACGTTGCGCGACTCGAGCAGGTCCATCAGCCGGCCGGCCTTGGCGAAGCCGACCCGCAGCTTGCGCTGGAGCATCGAGGTGGAGCCGAACTGGGTGGAGACCACCAGCTCGGCGGCCTGCACCAGCAGGTCCAGGTCGTCGCCGATCTCCTCGTCGATCTGCTTGCGGCTCTCGCCCGTCTCGACGATGTCGTTGCGGTAGTCCGGCTTGAGCTGCTCCTTGCAGTGCTTGACGACCGAGTCGATCTCCTTGTCGGAGAGGAACGCGCCCTGCAGCCGGACGGGCTTCGACGCGCCCATCGGCAGGAACAGCGCGTCGCCCTTGCCGACCAGCTTCTCCGCCCCGGGCTGGTCCAGGATGACCCGGGAGTCGGCCAGCGAGGAGGTGGCGAAGGCCAGCCGGGACGGCACGTTCGCCTTGATCAGGCCGGTCACCACGTCCACGCTGGGCCGCTGGGTGGCCAGCACCAGGTGGATGCCGGCCGCGCGGGCCAGCTGGGTGATCCGGACGATGGAGTCCTCCACGTCCCGGGGGGCGACCATCATCAGGTCGGCCAGCTCGTCCACGATCACCAGCAGGTACGGGTACGGCCGGTACTCGCGCTCGCTGCCCGGCAGCGGCTTGAGCTTGCCGGAGCGCACCGCCTTGTTGAAGTCGTCCACGTGCCGGAAGCCGGAGGCGGCCAGGTCGTCGTAGCGCAGGTCCATCTCGCGCACCACCCACTGCAGCGCCTCGGCGGCCTTCTTCGGCGAGGTGATGATCGGGGTGATCAGGTGCGGAATGCCCTCGTAGGAGGTCAGCTCGACCCGCTTGGGGTCCACCAGGACGAGGCGGACCTCGTCCGGGGTGGCCCGCGCCAGGATCGAGGTGATGAGGGTGTTGATGCAGGTGGACTTGCCCGCGCCGGTGGCCCCGGCGACCAGGATGTGCGGCATCTTGGTCAGGTTCGCGGTGATGTCCCGGCCCTCGACGTCCTTGCCGAGGGCGACCAGCATCGGGTGGTGGTCGGCCACCGCGCCGGGCGAGCGCAGGATGTCGCCGAGCGCGACCATCTCCCGGTCCATGTTCGGGATCTCGATGCCGATGGCCTGCTTGCCCGGGATCGGGGACAGGATCCGCACGTCCGCCGAGGCCACCGCGTAGGCGATGTTCTTCGACAGGGCGGTGACCCGCTCGACCTTGACCGAGTTGCCGAGCTCCACCTCGTACCGGGTCACCGTCGGGCCCCGGGTGAAGCCGGTGACCTGGGCGTCCACCGAGAACTGGTCGAAGACGCTGGTGAGCTGCTCGACCACCTGGTCGTTGGCCTTGGAGCGCACCCGCAGCGGGGCGCCCGCGGCCAGCAGCTCGGACGGGGGCAGCTTGTAGTCGTCGCCGCTGGCCAGGACCAGCTGCTCGCCGCGCGGCACCAGCGGCGTGTCCACGGGCCTCGACCGGCCGCCCTTCGCGGAGGACGGCGACGGCCTGCGGTCCTGCGCGGGCAGCGGAAGGAAGACGGTCGGCTCGGCCTCGCCGGCATCGGGGTCGATCCCGGGGACCGGGTCGCCGAGCGGCAGGCCGGTGGCCGGGTCGACGGCGGGGCCGACCGGGCCGGGCGTGCGGCGGCGCGGGGGACGCTGCGGGCGCGGCAGGTCGGTCGGGTCGTCCTCGACCACGGTGGGCATCTCGTCCGGCGGCAGGGTGCCGTGGAAGGCCCGGTACAGCAGCGAATCGGCCTTGCCGCGCAGCGTGCGCAGCCGGTCCGGGATCCGGTAGACCGGGGTGGCCGTGGTGACCAGCAGCCCGAACACCACCACGATCAGCAGCAGCGGCACCGCGAGCCACTGGGTCAGCACCGCGGACAGCGGCGCGGAGACCAGGTAGCCGAGCCAGCCGCCGCCGTGCCGCATCGCGCGCGGGCCCATCGAGGGGGTCGGCGCGCCGCGGCCGATGTGTACGAGCCCGACGACGCCCAGGGTCAGGGCCGTGAGGCCGATGGCGATCCGGCCGGCCTCCTGCGTCGTCTCGCGCGGGTGTCGCATGACCCTGATGGCGAGGCCGATCAGGACCAGCGGGATCAGCCGGTCCAGTATGCCGAGGCCGCCGGTGACCACCGTGATCAGGGCATTGCCGACCGGTCCGGGCAGCTGCCGCCAGACGGCCGCGCCGACGATCAGCGCGGCGGCCAGCAGGGCCATCCCGATGCCGTCCCGGCGGTGATCGGGGTGCAGGTTCTTCGCCCCGGAGCCGGCCCGGCGGAAAAGGTGGCCGACGGTGCGGCTCAGGCCCATCCAGACCACTGACACGGCCAGCACGATGCCCTCGGAGGCGAGGTCCAGCGGGCCCTTGGTGACCGGCCGCCTCGGATTGGCCCGCCGTGCGCGGGTGGATCCGGCCCCGGTCGCGGTGGGGCGGCGGCCGGAGCCGCCGTTGCCTTTGCCGCCCTTGCCGGTGCCCCCGCTGCCCTTGGCAGAGGACGTGCCCGCACTCGACGCCGTCTTCTTCTGACGCGTCGGAGGCGTTCGGGCAGAGGTCGCCATGCTCGAAGGCTAGCGGAAGATCTTCGCTCGCACGTGCTGCCGCGCCGCACCGGAGGGTGACGCGGCGTCAGCTGGACCGGCGTCAGTCCCCCGTGGTCGCCCGTGCATCAGGCCAGCGCGTCTATGGCCGAGCGCAGCCGGGCCAGCCGGGTGCCCAGCACGTCCACGGTCGCGGCCAGTTCCTCGCGCGGCACCGACTCGCGCAGCCCGTCCGCGGCGATCTTCTCCAGGGTGCGGGTGTGCTCCTCGACCGCGGCCAGCCGGGCGGACAGCTCCGCGACCAGCTGCGAGCCGGCGTCCCCGGCGTCCGCCCCGGTGCCCTCCGCGAGCCGGTGCGCCAGCAGCGCGGCCTGCTCCTTGAGCAGCTGGTTCTTGCGGTGCAGCTCGACGAACACGGAGACCTTGGCGCGCAGGATCCACGGGTCGAAGGGCTTGGACAGGTAGTCCACCGCCCCGGCCGCGTACCCGCGGAAGGTGTGGTGCGGACCGTTGGACACCGCGGTCAGGAAGATGATCGGGATGTCCTTGGTGCGCTCGCGCCGCTTGATGTGCGCCGCGGTCTCGAAGCCGTCGAGGCCGGGCATCTGCACGTCCAGCAGGATCACCGCGAAGTCGTCGGTGAGCAGCGCCTTGAGCGCCTCTTCCCCCGAGTTGGCGCGCACCAGGGTCTGGTCCAGCGCCCCGAGGACAGCCTCGAGGGCCACCAGATTCTCCGGCCGGTCGTCGACCAGCAGGATCTTAGCCCGGTCTGCCACGCGCTCCGTCGCCTTCCGTCAGCGGCGGCCGGGTCCCGGGCCGCCTGTCCGTTTTCGCGATCGGTCTACCGTACCGGTCGACCGCCCTCGTCGGCACTGAGCCAGCTCCTGATCAGGCCGAGCAGCTGGTCTATGTCCACCGGCTTCGTCACATATTCGGACGCCCCGGCGTCCAGCGCCTTCTCCCGGTCGCCCTGCATCGCCTTGGCCGTCAGCGCGATGATGGGAAGATCGGCGAACCGGTCCATCCGGCGGATCGCCGCCATCGTCGCGTATCCGTCCATCTCGGGCATCATGATGTCCATCAGCACCAGGTCGATCCGGTCGGCGCGTTCGAGCACGTCGATGCCCTCACGACCGTTCTCCGCGTAGCGTACCGACAAACCCCTTTGTTCCAAGACACTGGTAAGTGCGAAAACGTTGCGCACGTCGTCGTCCACGATCAGCACCGTCTCGCCCTCGAAGCGGCCGGTGAAGCGCGGGGCGTCCTCGGCGGCGGCGTCGCGGCCGACGAAGAGCTGCCCGTTGGCCCGGCCGCGCTCGGCCGCCGCCGTGGTCGCCAGGGCCCTGTCCATCGTCTGCGCGTCGATCACGCCGCGCTGCTCGGGCAACCGCCCGGCAGGCGGGCGGACGGCCGACTCGGGCAGCGGCTCCATCGGCAGGTAGAGCGAGAACACCGAGCCGCGGCCCAGGGTGGAGCCCACCGTGATCCCGCCGCCGAGCAGGTGCGCGATCTCCCGGCTGATCGACAGGCCGAGGCCGGTGCCGCCGTGCTTGCGGCTGATCGTGCCGTCCGCCTGCTGGAAGGCCTCGAAGATGATCCGCAGCTTCTCCTCGGCGATCCCGATGCCGGTGTCGGCCACCGTGAACGCGATGGCCCGCACCGGGCCGGCCGACTGCGCGGCCTCCGCGTCGAGCATCGGGCCGAGCCGCACGTCGTCCTCGACCGTCACCCGCAGCTCCACCGAGCCGGACTCGGTGAACTTGACCGCGTTGGAGAGCAGGTTGCGCAGGATCTGCTGCAGCCGCTGCTCGTCGGTGTGCAGCTCGTTCGGCACCCGCGGGTCCAGCCGGATGTTGAAGTCCAGGCCCTTCTCCACCGTGAGCGGCCGGAAGGTGGCCTCCACGTACTCGACCAGGGTGCTGACGGCTATCGGGGCGGCCTCGACGTCCATCCGGCCGGCCTCGATCTTGGACAGGTCCAGGATGTCGCTGATCAGCCCGAGCAGGTCGGAACCGGCCGAGTGGATGGTCTCGGCGAAGTCCACCTGCTTGTCGGACAGGTTGCCGTCGTTGTTGTCCGCCAGCAGCCGGGCCAGGATCAGCAGGCTGTTGAGCGGGGTGCGCAGCTCGTGCGACATGTTGGCCAGGAACTCGGACTTGTACTTGGACGCGAGCGCGAGCTGGTCGGCCCGCTCCTCAAGGGCCTGGCGGGCCTGCTCGATCTCCGAGTTCTTGACCTCGATGTCCTTGTTCTGCCGGGCCAGCAGCGCGGCCTTCTCCTCCAGCTCGGCATTGGAGTGGCGCAGCTCCTCCTGCTGGCTCTGCAGCTCCTCGGAGCGGTCCTCCAGCTGCGCGGTCAGCCGCTGCGACTTGGACAGCAGGTCCTCGGTGACGCTGTTGGCCATGATCGTGTTCACGGTGACGCCGATGGTCTCCACGATCTGGTTCAGGAAGGCCAGCTGGATCTCGGTGAACAGGTGGAAGGAGGCGAACTCGATGACCGCGAGCACCTGGGACTCGAACAGCACCGGCAGCACGATCAGCGAGGCCGGGGCCGCCGCGCCGAGGCCGGTGGCGATCGGCAGGTAGCCGCCGGGCACCTGCTCGACCAGGATCGGGGTGCGCTGGTCCGCGGCCTGGCCGACCAGCCCCTCGCCGATCCGGAACCGTACCGGGGCCCGGCCGCCGTCCGCCTCGGCCTGCTCGGTCAGCCGCCCGTACCCGGCCAGCATCCGCACCGAGTCCAGCTCGCGCAGGTAGAACGCGCCGTGCTGGGCGGAGACCACCGGAGTCAGCTCGGCCATGATCAGCTGGGCCACCGCCCGCAGGTCCCGCTTGCCCTGCATCAGGCCGCTGATGCGGGCCAGGTTGCCCTTGAGCCAGTCCTGGTCCTGGTTGCGGTGGGTGGTCTCGCGCAGGTTCGCGATCATCTGGTTGATGTTGTCCTTGAGCTCGGCCACCTCCCCGGAGGTGTCCACGTCGATCTGCTGGGTCAGGTCGCCGCGGGTCACCGCGGTGGCCACCTCGGCGATCGCGCGCACCTGGGTGGTCAGGTTGCCGGCCAGCTGGTTCACGCTCTCGGTCAGCCGCTGCCAGGTCCCTGACACGCCCTCGACCGTGGCCTGGCCGCCGAGCTTGCCCTCGGTGCCCACCTCGCGGGCCACCCGCGTGACCTCCGCGGCGAAGGCGGAGAGCTGGTCCACCATCGTGTTGATGGTCGTCTTGAGCTCCAGGATCTCCCCGGAGGCGTCCACGTCGATCTTCTTGGTCAGGTCGCCGCGGGCCACCGCCGTGGTCACCTGCGCGATGTTGCGGACCTGGCTGGTGAGGCTGTTGGCCATCCCGTTGACGTTGTCGGTCAGGTCCTTCCAGGTGCCGCCGACGCCCGGGACCCGCGCCTGGCCGCCGAGCTGGCCCTCCGTGCCCACCTCGCGGGCGATGCGGGTGACCTCGTCCGCGAACGCGGAGAGCTGATCCACCATCGTGTTGATGGTGTTCTTCAGCTCCAGCACCTCGCCGCGGGCGTCGACCTCGATCTTCTCGGACAGGTCTCCGCGGGCCACCGCCGTGGCGACCTGGGCGATCTCGCGCACCTGGCTGGTCAGGTTGTTGGCCATCCCGTTGACGTTGTCGGTCAGGTCCTTCCAGGTGCCGGCCACGCCGCGTACCCGCGCCTGGCCGCCCAGCCGGCCCTCCGTGCCCACCTCGCGGGCGACCCGCGTCACCTCGTCGGCGAACGCAGAGAGCTGATCGACCATCGTGTTGATGGTCTCCTTCAGCTGGAGGATCTCGCCGCGGGCGTCCACCGTGATCTTCTGGGACAGGTCGCCGCGGGCCACGGCGGTGGTCACCTGGGCGATGTTGCGGACCTGGGTGGTCAGGTTGTTGGCCATCAGGTTCACCGAGCTGGTGAGGTCCTGCCAGGTCCCTGCGACGCCCGGCACCTTCGCCTGGCCGCCGAGCTGGCCCTCGGTGCCCACCTCGCGCGCCACCCGGGTGACCTCGTCCGCGAACGCAGAGAGCTGATCCACCATGGCGTTGATGGTGGTCTTCAGCTCGAGCACCTCGCCGCGGGCGTCCACGTCGATCTTCTCGGTCAGGTCGCCCCGGGCCACCGCCGTGGTCACCTGGGCGATGTTGCGGACCTGGTTGGTCAGGTTGTTCGCCATGAAGTTGACGTTGTCGGTCAGGTCCTTCCAGGTCCCGGCGACGCCCGGCACCTGCGCCTGGCCGCCGAGCTTCCCGTCCGTACCGACCTCGCGCGCAACGCGGGTGACCTCGTCGGCGAAGCCGGAGAGCTGGTCGACCATCGTGTTGATGGTCTCCTTCAGCTCCAGCATCTCGCCGTCCACCCCGACCGTGATCTTCTGGGACAGGTCCCCCTGGGCCACCGAGGTGGTGACGCCGGCTATGTCGCGCACCTGCGCGGTCAGGTTCGAGGCCATGGAGTTGACCGACTCGGTCAGGTCCCGCCAGATCCCGGCCGCCTCCGGGACGTTGGCCTGCCCGCCGAGCCGGCCGTCGGTGCCCAGCTCGCGGGTGACCCTGATCACTTCCGAGGAGAAGTCGGAGAGCTGGTCCACCATGTCGTTGATGGTCCGTTTGAGCCCGGCCATCGCCCCGGAGGCCGGACCCTCCACCTTGCGGGACAGGTCCCCGTCGGCCACCGCCGAGGTGACCCGCAGGATCTCCTGCACCTGGCCGCCCAGCCGGCTCCAGGAGTGGTCCATCGCGCCGATCAGCTCGGCCCACTCGCCGGGCATCCGGTCCGGGCGGAACGGGGTCTCGGCGAGGTTCTCGGACAGCGCGATCTCGCCTCCGATCGTCGCGGCCAGCCAGGCCATCGCGTCGTGCACGTCGCGCAGCTGCGCGGCCAGCCGGTTGGTCGCACGGGCCTTGCGCAGCATGTCGCCGCGCAGCGTGTGCCCGTCGGGCGCCAGGTCCGCCGGGTGCGCGACCGCTTCGCGCAGCTCGCCGTCTGCCAGCGCCTCGATGACCCGGTCGATCTCGCCGATCGGCCCGGCGATCCCGTCCAGCATCCCGTTGACCGAGGTCGCGGCCTGCTCCCAGGCGCCGCGCCCGGCGGCCGGCGGGATCCGCTCGGAGATCCGCCCGTCCCGGCTCACCGCGGCGCCGACCCGGTCCAGCTCGGCGCAGAACACCTGCTGGCGGTCCACGATCTCGTTGAACAGCGCGGCGGCCTCGGCCAGCGGAGTGCCGGGCACGACTTCGAGGCGCACCCGCAGGTCGCCGTCCCGCACCATTCTGAGGACCTTGACGAGCCCGCCCAGCTCCAGGCCGTCGTCGAGCTCCAGACGTACGGCGGGTCCGGTCCGGTCCGTCGCCGCGCCTGACCGCTGTGCCATGAGGTCCTCTCCCGGATAGCGACGGTTGGCCGGACCGCAGCGCTGCGGTCACGGATGCGCAGGGTCCAGCCATACACACCTGCGCCAGTCTCGCACCGTATCAGCCCTACGGGGAAGAAAAGCCTGATTCCGCCCACGTAGCGCGGCGATACGACCACGTACCGTTCCTTCACATCGTGGCCATGGTCGATACGATCGACGGGTGAGCAAGGCGGATGACGATGCGTTGACCGATCTCAGCACGGCGCTGTTCGGCCCCGACCCCTCAGCTGTCGGTCCGGCGCGCAGGTTCGTCCGGGACACCGTGAGCAAGTGGGGCGGCGAGGCCGTCGTGGACGACGCCGTGCTGATCGTCAGCGAGCTGGTGACCAACGCGATCGTGCACGCCGGCACGCCTGCCGAGGTCTCCTGCGCGCTGCTGCGGGACGGGCTCGGGACCGCCGCCGCGGTGCGCGTCGCCGTCGCCGACCAGCATCCGGGCCGCACCGTCCCCGCACCCGGATTCACCTGGGACGACGAGGCCGGGCAGCCGGAGAGCGGCCGCGGCCTCTACCTGTCGGCGCAGATCGCCTCGTCCTGGGGCGTGCAGTACACGCATGCGATGAAGCAGGTCTGGTTCGTGTTGAACCTCACACCTGGACATGGACCCACGCTCGCGCCGCCCTCCCCCATGGCCGTCGGCTCGGCCGCCTCCGCAAACGGTGACCGGGCGCAGCCCGCCAACGCCCCGCGGGCCCCCATCGAAGACCTCGACGACTACCTCACGCTGACCGCCGAGAAGATAAAGACCCTGCTGGACGCGGACGGCGCGTTCGTACTACTCGCCGAGGACGGCGGGCTGGACTCGGGGCTGCGGCTGCGGGCCGAGAGCGGGCTGCCGCCGGGCATGCCCCTGGTGACCTCGCCGCCGAGCGCGGCCGGGCGGATCGGCCTGACCGGGCTGCCCGCGGTGTATCCGGACCTGGCCGGGCCGTCCCACCACGGGACTCCGCTCATCAGTGCGCTGGCGTCCGGCGGGATGCGGTCGATGGCCACCGCGCCGCTGACCGCGACGCCCGGGATCGCCGGGCTGTACGGCACGACCGGGCTGCTGGGCGTGGTGGCGCGCGAGCCGGGGCGGTTCACCGAGCAGGACGCGGTGCGGCTCGGCGAGGGCGCGGACCGGATCGCCGCGATCGTCGAGTCGGCGCGGCTGGCCGAGGCGGGCCGCGCGCGCCGCGGCGCCCTGTCCTTCCTCGCCGAGGCGGGGGAACTGCTGGCCGGCTCCCTCGACCCCGACCGCACGCTCGCGCTCGCCGCGCAGCTCGTGGTCCCCGCGCTGGCCCGCTGGTGCGCCGTGCACCGGGTCGACGAGGCGGGCCGCTCCAGCCTGGCACTGGTCTGGCACGCGGACGAGGACCTGCACGATCCGCTGGAGAAGGCGATCCGCGACTCGGGGCCGCCGGCCGAGACGGTCAGCCCCCAGGATTGGCCCGTTCTCCCGACGAACGACCGTTCGCTGCTGCCCGGCGAACTGCTCGTCGTGCCGCTCTCCGCGCGCGGCCGCCAGCTCGGCACGCTGACCCTGGCCACCCCGGCGGAGCACCGCTTCCCGCACGACACCGCGGAGCTGGCCTGGGACCTGGGCCGGAGAGTCGCCGTCACGTACGACTCAGCCCTCGCCTATGCCGGCCGGCGCGAGACCGCGCACGCGCTCCAGTCGTCCCTGCTCCCGCCCCGGGTGCCCGACGTGGCCGGCGCCGACATCGCAGTGGTCTACCACCCGGCCGGCAACACCGAGGCGCCGGCGCACCTGAGCCAGGACGCGCTGGTCGGCGGGGACTTCTACGACGTGTTCGAGATCCGGCCCGGCTGCTGGGGCTTCGCGATCGGCGACGTGTGCGGCACCGGCCCGCAGGCGGCGGCGGTCACCGGACTGGCCCGCCACGCACTCAGACTGCTTGCGCGTGAGGGCCTGCGCCCCCCGGCCGTGCTGGCCCGGCTCAACCGGGCGATCCTGGACGAGGGCGAGCGCGGCAGGTTCCTGACACTGCTGTACGCCGAGGCGGAGCCGCTGGCGGACGGTTCCCTCGCCCTGGCGGTCGTCTGCGCGGGCCACCCGCCGCCCCTGATCCTGCGCACGGACGGCAGCGTGCAGACCGGTGCGCAGAGCCAGCCGCTGCTCGGCGTGCTCGAGGGCGACCCGGGCTTCCACATCGACTCGCTGACCTTGCGGCCGGGCGAGACGCTGCTGGCGTTCACCGACGGCGCCAGCGAGCGCAGAAGGGGCGACGCGATGCTCGACTCCGACGGCCTCGCGGCAGTGCTGGCGGAGTGCTACTCGATGTCCGCGGCAGCTGTCGCGGCCCGCATCCAGCGCGCCGTGGAAGACTTCGGCGACGCCCCGCTCTCCGACGACATGGCCATCCTGGTCCTGCGCGCCAGCTCGTAGCCGTGGCCGGGCCGGGCCGTCGCATGGGCGGTAAGACTCGTTGCACGGCGCCGCGCGCCGGGGGCCCGTTTGTGCGAAGTATTCAGATGCGGGCCTTGCCGACGCCTTCTACGGTTGCCTCCATGCCGACGATCGCTACGACCGTGTCCTCGTATCCGCCGCTGAACGTGCAGGTTCATACCCCACGGCTGTCGCTGCTCGGAGCGACGGACGACTTGCTGGAGCAGTTGGTGCCGGCGGTCCGCAAGGGGGTGGCCACGGCGCCGCCGTGGCCCTTTGACGACCCGATGTCGCTGTACAAGGACAGCCCGGACCGGGAGTGGGCCTGGTTCCGCGCGGTGTGGTCCGGCCGCTCCCGGGTCAGCGACAGCTTCTGGCGGTTGTACTTCGTGGTGGTCGTCGACGGCGAGCCGGTGGGCATGCAGGATCTGGTCGGCGTCGACTTCTCCTCGCTCGGCACGGTCACCACCTTCTCCTGGCTCAGCCCCGAAGCGCGTGGCCTGGGCCTGGGCAAGGAGATGCGCCAAGCCGTGCTGCACCTGGCCTTTGAAGGGCTTGGCGCCCGGCAGGCCGACAGCGAGGCCTTCGTCGACAACCACGCGTCGAACCGCGTCTCGCAGGCCGTGGGCTACCTGCCCAACGGCCTGAGCTGGGCCACCCGCCGCGGCGAGGCCGCCGAGATGAACCGCTGGAGGCTGACCCGCAAGCTCTGGTCCGAGGTCCGACGTGACGACCTCGAACTCGTCGGGGTCGCCGACTGCGCGCCGGCCCTCGGCATCCACGGCCTGCAAGAACCCTGATCTCGGCCGTCGACGCCATGGCGCCGGCCGATCGAAGGGGAGGCGCCGGCCGCCGGCGTCGGTGTCGGGTATGCCCCGCTCAGCCCATCTGTTCCAGCGCCTTGCCCTTGGTCTCCTTGACCAGGAACACGATGAACGGGATGGAGACCGCGGCGAAGCAGGCATAGATGATGTACGAGCCGGACAGGCTCCACCGGGACATCGACGGGAAGCTCTGGGTGATGGCGAAGTTGGCCAGCCACTGGAACGAGGCAGCGACGGACAGCGCCAGGGCCCTGATCTTGTTCGGGAACATCTCGCCGAGCATGACCCAGACCACCACGCCCCAGGACATCGCGAAGAAGAACACGTACACGTGCGCCGCGACGATGGCCACCGTGCCCTCGGTCTTCGGGATGGCGGCCGAACTGCCGGTGCCGGTCGCGTAGGAGAACGCCCAGGCCGCGACGCCCAGCGAGACGGCCATCCCGATCGAGCCGATCAGCGCCAGCGGCTTGCGGCCGATCCGGTCGATCACCAGGATCGCCACCACCGTGCCCACGATGTTCACCAGCGAGGTGGACACGGAGATCAGCAGCGAGCTGGTCTCGTTGATGCCCACCGACTGCCACAGCAGCGAGGAGTAGTAGAAGATCACGTTGATGCCGACGAACTGCTGGAAGATGGACAGGCCGATGCCGATCCAGACGATCGCCAGGATCCGCCCGTTCGGACCGAGCAGGTCGCGGAAGCCGGGGCGGTGGTCCGAGGCCAGCACGCCGCGGATCTCGGCGATCCGGCCGTCCGCGTCGCGCAGCCCCTCGACCTTCAGCAGCACCTCGCGGGCCTTGGCGTCCTGGCCGGTGGCGATCAGGTATCTGGGGGACTCCGGCACGGTCGCCGCCAGCCCGCCGTACAGGATCGCCGGCGCGACCTCCATCAGCAGCATCCACTGCCAGGCGTCCAGCCCCCACAGGTGGTTCTCGCTCTTGCCGCCGGCGGCCTGCGCGAGTGCGTAGTTGATCAGCTGCGAGACGAAGATGCCGAGCACGATCGCCATCTGCTGCAGCGAGCCGAGCCGGCCGCGGTAGGCCGGGGGCGCTACCTCTGCGATGTACGCCGGGGCGATCACCGAGGCGATCCCGATGCCAAGGCCGCCGACCACCCGCCAGGCGGCCAGGTCCCAGATCGAGAACGGCAGGCCCGCCCCGACGCCGCTGATCGTGAACAGCAGCGCGGCCAGCAGCATCACCTTGACCCGGCCGATCCGGTCGGCCAGCTGCCCGGCGATCCATGCGCCGAGGGCCGAGCCGAGCAGCGCCGCGGCCACCGCGAAGCCGGTCTGGTTCGCGCCCACCGCGAAGTGCTTCTGGATGCCGGTGACCGCCCCGTTGATCACGGCACTGTCATAGCCGAACAGGAATCCGCCCATCGCGGCGGCCGCCGCGATGAAGACCACGTACCCGAAATGGGTCTCATCGTTCGGCACCACTGCCGCGGGGGTTTTCACAGACATGCCTCGAACAACATCACGTGGCGGCCGTTAATGCCATCCGGGGCCGGGATGCTGCGTCCGAAAGGACGACAGATCCCGGCCCCGGCAGTTCAGACGAAGACGGACCGTTGCCGCTCGTCACCCGCTACCGCATGGCGGCGAAACGGCTCATCGCGTGCTCGACGAGCCGGATCAGGGTCAGCTTCGTGGACTCGCGCGACCTCGCGTCGCACGTGACTATCGGCACGTCGCCCGGAATGGACAACGCCTCCCGCACGTCCTCCACGTTGTGGCTGAGCGTTCCGTCGAAGCAGTTGAGCGCCACGATGTACGGCAGGCCGGCGTCCTCGAAGTAGTCGATCGCCGAGAAGCAGTCGGCCAGCCGCCGGGTGTCGACCAGTACCACCGCGCCGATGGCGCCGCGGGTCAGGTCGTCCCACATGAACCAGAACCGGTTCTGTCCGGGGGTGCCGAACAGGTACAGGATCAGCTCACGGTCCAGCGAGACCCGGCCGAAGTCCATCGCGACGGTCGTCGTGGTCTTGTCAGGCACCTTCGACAGGTCGTCGATGCCGTCGCTCGCGGCGGTCATGACCGCCTCGGTCGTCAGTGGATTGATTTCAGAGACCGCGCCGACGAACGTGGTCTTCCCCACCCCGAAGCCCCCGGCGACGACGATCTTGACTGAGGTCGTCGGACCCGCGGTGCGTTCGGGCGGGCTAGAGGTTGCGAAGTCCAATGAGCACCCTTTCCAGAAGTGCGAGGTCCGGCTTGCCCTCGGTGGTGTTGGACTGGTGGACGGCGATCAGGCCGGCCTCGGCCATGTCGCCGACCATCACCCGGGCGACGCCCAGCGGAATCCGCATCAGCGCGGCGATCTCGGCGAGCGACTTGACCTCGATGCAGAGGTCGCAGATGCTCTGGTGTTCCGGCATGAGGCCGAAGCCCCCGGTACGGCCACGGGGCGTGGTGGACACCAGCGCCTCGATGGCCAGCTGATAACGCGCCCGGGTACGGCCGCCGGTCATGGCGTACGGCCGCACGAGCGGTGACGAATCGTGTCCTGAGCTCAATGAAACCGTCCTTCACGCTGAATATCGTGCGCCGCCGACTCGATGCGACGGTCGTGCCGGACCGGGCCCTCGCGGGCCTGGTCGGCAGACTACCGGGGAAGCGCGTTCTGCAGTTCGGCCCTCAGAGCGGGGGTCAGCACGTCGCCGGCCCGCTCCACGAGCAGCGCCATCTCGTACCCGATCAGGCCCATGTCGCAGTCCGAGGAGGCGAGCACCGCCAGCACGGAGCCGTCGCTGATCGCCATCACGAACAGGAAGCCGCGCACCATCTCGACCACCGTCTGGGTGACCGCCCCGCCCTCGAAGATCCGGGCCGCCCCCTGGGTCAGGCTGGACAGTCCGGAGGCCACCGCGGCGAGCTGGTCGGCCCGGTCGCGGGGGAAGCCGTTGGACACCGCGAGCAGCAGGCCGTCCGAGGAGACCACGACGGTGTGCGCCACCCCCGGAACCCGGTCGACGAAGTTGGTGATCAACCAGTTGAGGTTCTGGGCCGCCTGGCTCAGCTCGCTCACAGTGCATCCCCTTCCAGAGGGAACGTCGTTACGAAGTTCGGCAAGTCTAGGCTTTCGCAGTGTGCTGGCACGCACTTCGCGCCCCGGTGCGCGGCCGTGGCCGTCATCAGGCGTCCTTCCCGTCCGGGCCGGAGCCCTCGCCGCGGCCCGGCTCGTCGCCCTGGGCCGCGTCGCGGCCCTGCCGCAGTCCCTGGTGGAAGCTGGAGAGCCGACCGCGCACGGCGTCCGCCGAACGCGGCGGGATCACCGGCGGGGTGGCCTTCGCCGCTCCCATGCCGCCCGCGGAGCCGGGCACCAGATTCGACTTCGGCACCCGCTTGGGCAGGCCCTTCTGGGTCAACCCGGCCGCCACCGGCTTGGCCGCCGCCTGCGCCGCCCGCCAACCCTCGTCGCCCGGAGAGGACCAGGCTCCGGAGTTCTCCATAGGCGTTGCTCCTCGCGAGTCGACGACGGGCGGTTCGGAGGTGGCGGACGCCGTCGCCAGGGGCTGCACGGGGAACCCGACCGGGGCCGCGGGCGGCGCCGACGGGGCCGAGGGCGCCGCGGGGGCGCTCACGGAGGCCGCCGGGGCCGGGACGGGCTTCGGTGCGGGGGTCGAGGTAACGCCGGGCGCGCCCGGGAGGTGAGGCGTCGGGCCGGGCGACGGGGTGACCGCCGGACCCGCGAACCCGGCCTTGTCGGCGGGTGCGCTGTTCGTCAGGACACTGGCACCCGAGTTCGACAGAGCACTGACACTGTTGTTCGCCGGCGCGGCATCGGCCGGGACCGAGCCGTTGCCGACTCCGGTGCTCGCCGTGGCCTTCTGCGCGGTGACGGGTGACGTCACGGCGGCGGGCTGGGCCGAGGTGTGCAGCGGCGGGAGGATCGTGTTGTTCTGGGCGAGCGCCGCCTGGGCGCGCGCCTCGTCCCGGCGGCGGAACCACTCGGACTCCATCGCCTCGAAGATCGGCAGCCGCTCGTCGGTCACCGGCGCCGGGGGCAGCGGGTCCTGGGCGAACAGCCGTTCCACGGCGGTGGGCTGTGCGGGCGGCGGGGCGATCGCGGGCTGGTCCAACCCGGACGACAGCGACGCGAGCGGCGGCTGCGGCGGGGACCACTGCTGGTCGGCCGGGGCCGCGGACCTCGGCGGCTCGGCCTGCCGCGAGCCGAAGGGCGGCGGGAAGTCCGGCGGGTTCTGCCCCGGGAAGCCGGGCGCCGCGTGGGCCGGCGCCGGCGCGGCGGCGGCCGGGAACTGGCCGCTGGAGGCCGGGTCCTGGATCCGCGGGATCTGGCCGGTGGAGCCGGGGTCCTGCGAGCGTCCGCCGGAGAGCGGACCGGAGCGGCTCGACGCCGGATCCTGCCGGTGCGTCGTCGGCGGCGCGGGCGGGAACTGCCCGCCGGCCGACGGGTCCGGTCCGGGCACCCGCGGGAACTGGCCGGTCGCCGACGGGTCCTTGACCCGCGGGAACTGGCCGCTGGACGCCGGGTCCTGGACCCGGGGGAACTGGCCGCTGGACGCGGGGTCCTGCGCGCGGGTGCCGCCCGGCTCCCGGCGGCTGAGCCCCGGCACGTTGAACTGCCCGCTGGTGTCCGGCCCGAAGGCCTGGAACTGGCCGCTCTCGCCGTTCAGCGCGGGGTCCGGCCCGGGACGGGCGGGACCGGGCGGCGGGAACTGCGAGGTGCTGTCCGGGTCGAGGAAGTCGGCGCCGGGCAGGCCGTCGCGGTCCTCGAACGGGGTGCGCGCCCCGGGGATCGTCGGCGACGGACCGCCGCGGCCGTCGCCCTCGCGCAGCGGCTCGGCACGGCGCGGCAGGTCGTCCGGCCCGGCCTGCGGACGGACCGGGGCCCCGCCGAACGGCGGCAGGTCGGCGAACTGGTCGCCGTTGGACAGCGGTGCGGTGCCGAGGCCGGACGGGGCGGACCCGCGGTACGGCGGCGCCCCGACACCTTCGCTCGGGAAGGCCGCCATGTCGCCGGTGCCCTCGCCCGGCTCGGGGAAGCTCGCCTGGCCGCCGCCGCGGCGGGGCAGCGCGCCCAGCGAGCGGGCGCCGGTCGCGGACAGCTCGGGGGTCGGCGCCTGCTGCTCGCCCTCGGCCCCGGCCAGCAGGGTGCTGGGCACCAGGACCAGCGCGGTGATGCCGCCGCCGGCCGAGCGGCGCAGCCGCACCTGGATGCCGTGCCGGGTGGCCAGCCGGCCGACCACGTACAGGCCCATCCGGCGGGAGATGGCGACGTCGATGACCGGCGGGTTGGCCAGCCGCTCGTTCGCGTCGTCCAGCTCCTCCGGGGTCATCCCGATGCCGGCGTCCTCGATCTCGAGCATGACGCCGCCGGTGTTGAGCATGTTGGCGGTGACCGAGACCTTGGTCTCCGGGGCGGAGAACGAGGTGGCGTTCTCCAGCAGCTCGGCGACCAGGTGGACCAGGTCGTTGACGACGCGTCCCAGGGTGTTGACGTCGGGCAGGTCGCGCAGGGCGACCCGCTCGTACTGCTCCACCTCGGAGGCGCCGGCCCGCATCACGTCGAGCAGGCGCACCGCCTGGCTCCACTTGCGGCCCGGCTCCTCGCCCGCGAGGACCAGCAGGTTCTCCCCGTTGCGGCGCATACGCGTCGCCAGGTGGTCCAGCTTGAACAGGTTCGCCAGCTGGTCCGGGTCCTGCTCGCTGTTCTCCAGTTCGTCGATCAGGCGCAGCTGACGCTGCACCAGCGACTGGGAGCGGCGGGAGAGGTTGACGAACATCGAGTTGACGTTCGACCGCAGCAGCGCCTGCTCGGACGCGAGTCGGACGGCCTGCTGGTGGACCTCGTCGAAGGCCCGGGCGACCTGGCCGATCTCGTCGTTGGAGTTGATGGGGATCGGATCGACGGCGGCCTCGGCGTCGAAGTTGTCCGCGTCGCGCAGCCTGCGCACGACCTCCGGCAGCCGGTTGGCCGCGATGTCCAGGGCCCCGGTCCGCAGCGCCTGCAGCGGGCCGACCAGCGAGCGGGCGACCACCGCGATGCCCAGGAAGGAGAGCAGCAGGGCGAGGATGATCATCGCCAGGTTCTTGTACAGGTCCGTGGTGGAGTTGGACACCAGCGACTGCGAGTCGGTGATCAGCTGCTGGATCGTGGTGCCCTGCACGGTGCGCAGGTCGCCGACCGTCGCGGGCAGCGACTCGTCCACCACGGCCGCGCTGAGCTGGTTGGTGCTCGCGGCCCAGGTCGCGCTGCCCTGCAGGATGGCCAGCGCCCGGGTGACCGCGGCGTTGCCGGCGGTGATGTCGGGGCCGGACACGCTCGCCTGGAAGGACTGGACCAGCGAGGGCGGCGCGACGGTCGAGAACGCGGTCTGCGCGGAGCTCATCGAGGCGATCGCCTGGTTCAGGCCGGTCGCCTGGATCTGCTTCTCCAGCCCGTTCTGGTTCGGGCCGGCGCCGCCGGTCTGGCCGCTGGCGATGACCTCCTCGGTGTACACCTGGGCGATCGACTGGGCCTCGATGAGGTTGTCGACCGCGCCGAGCGCCGCGTTGTCCTGGGCGACCAGGGTGTCCGAGGTGCCGGCCGAGGCCTGGCCGAGCAGCGTCACGACGTCGTCGATGATGCTGGTGTACGAGCGGAAGACCAGGCTGGACTGCACCGGGCTGCCGGTGGCCACCTTGCGCAGCTCGCCGAGGTCGGTCACCCGGCCGAAGGCCTCGGTGGAGGCCGCCCGCAGCGCCGGGGAGTACGTGGGGCTGTTGATGACCTGGCTGGCCAGGCCGCTCACCTGGCTGATGGCGCTGGTCGCGGCCTGCTGCGCGTCGGTGTAGGCCGTCACGAAGGACTCGAAGGAGGCCTTGAGGGTGCCGTTGCCGTCCGCCCTCGCGTCGGCCGCGTTCATCGTGCAGGGCTGCATCGCCGACAGGCACACCGAGGCGGCCAGCCGCTCCTGCTGCAGGGCCAGCAGCACTTCCTCGACCGCCGTGGTGGTCTGCGCCTCGAAGTGCGCGTTGCGGAAGTGCGTCTCATCCTGATACAGCGTATTTATTCGGGCCGCGGCCAGTCCGACCGCCGCCAGCAGCGGCAGCAGGACCAGCAGGGTAAGCCGGTTCCGCACCCGCCAACTGCGCAGCGAGAACAGGCCCGGCCGCTCGGCCGACTGCGCCGGGGCGGGCTCGGCGGGCTGCGTCGGACGGCGGCGCTCCTGCCCACCCGGCCTACCCGCGCGCGGCCCCGGCTGGGCCGGCTCGCGGCGCGGGGTCACGGGACGTGTCTGCACTAGCCCTCACCAAGTTCGTGACCGCACCAACTGCGCGCGTCTTGTCGTCTAACACCTGTGGCCGACTCCCCCGGGCGCCTTCGGCGGAGGAGGTGCTCGGCGGGTCGGCGTGGCTCGACCGCGACGGGCTCGCCCGGCGGTACTTTCAGGAAACGCATTCCAGCACAGCTCTGGCACCAAGGCCAAGACGGGGGTGCCAGAAATTGCGCGGAAGCTTGCGACACAAGCATACATCTGCGGATGAACCGGACCGGATTCCCGAGATTTTCATCCGCCGCACTGGCGTTTCGAGCCGACCGACTGACAAACTGCCGAGCACGCCGCACAATTCCCGGACTGAACAGCAATGATGCGATCTTCTACAGTCCGTGGCCAATTGATCGCGATGCGTAGTCGACGGGTGATTCCCACGGGCGTTCGCAGGTCTCACGAATAGTGAATGCCCGCAGTAGTCCCCCGTCGAACGGCGGAGCCTCCGCGGATTTCCCGGCCTGGTATTCGGGGCGGCTATCCGGTGGATTACCATGGCGCCGCCGACGACTGAACGTCCCGAGAGGTAGCCATGTACCAGCCGAGCCCGCCCGTCCGACGGTCGCGCCGCCTTGCCGCGCTCGCCGCGGCCGTGGCGGCCGTGGCCGTCACCGCGACCGCCTGCAGTGGCGGTTCCTCCGGTCTCGGCAGCCCCGACCAGTCGACCGTGCGGGTCGGCATGATCAGCTCGGTCGGCGCGGTCCCGTTCGAGATCGGCGTCTCGAAGGACAACAACAGCTTCATGAACGCCGGCCTGACCATCGTGGCGCAGAACTTCGCCTCGCAGAGCGACGAGCTGGCCGCGCTGGCCGCCGGGAAGATCGACATCGCGTACGGCGAGTACGCCCAGTTCCTGAACTCGGGCTCGACGCTCGCCGACAGCGACGACATCCGGGTGGTCAGCGAGGGCTACGACGCCGGCACCGGCACGATCGGCCTGCTGACCAGGGCCGGGACCACCCTGCCGAACTGGGGCCCGACCAACCAGACGTTCTGCAGCGGGAACACCACGATCGCGGTGCCGAGCAAGACGGGCACCGAGTACCTGGCGCTGGCCAGCTGGTTCCAGTCGCTGGGCACGCCGCTGCCGACCGCCTGCCCCGCGATCGTCGTGATCGCCGACCCGACGCAGGCCATCGGCGCGGTGGCCACCAGTCGGGTGAGCGCGACCGCCGTGCAGGAGCCGTACGTGACGGCGGGCCAGATCAGCGCGGGGCTGCAGGTCTCACAGGACCTGGCAACCGGCAACGCGCAGGCCGTGCCGGTGGACGGCTACTTCGCGACCAAGACGTTCACCAGCAAGTACCCGCGGACCACGGCGATCTTCGCGGCGGTCATGTCGAAGCTGCAGGCGTCCAGCGGCCAGCGGGTGATCGTCGAGACCGCGTTGCGCGCCACCGGCCTGCTCGACACGAAGGTGATCGCGTCGATGCAGCTGGGCACGTACCCGTCGGTGGTGCTCCCGGCCAAGCTGGACATCGTGCTGCGTCTGATGAGCGGCGCCGGCACGGTCACCGGCGCGCTGGACAGCGCCAAGCTGACCAACCTGACCGTCACGACCCAGTAACCCGCGGTCGGACCCGGCCTCCGGAGCGTCAGCCAGGCGCGCCGCAAGCCACTCCCGGCCCGCTACGGCCCTCGCGCCCGCCGCCCGGCTAACCTGTCCGGAACCGGGCCGTCCGTGCCGCCCTGCGCGTGCTCCGGCCCGCCTCAAGGGTGGCACGCAGGACGGCCCGGACCGAAAAAAGCCGGGGCAGCACAGAGCACAGGGAGCACCGCCGTGACCGATCCGCAGAGCCCGCAGAGCGATCCCGCCGGACTCGCGGAGGTGCGCTTCCGCTCGGACGTGATCGTGGAGCTGGTCAAGAGCTCCGCCGCCGACGCCGACGTGCTCTTCGCCGCCCGCGTCTCCACCGCCGGCGAGCAGTCCCTGGACGAGGTGGGCACCGACGCCGCCCGCTCCGCCGGCCTCATCAACTACCTGATGCGGGATCGGCACGGCTGCTACGACGACCAGACCGAGGTGCTGACCCTGTCCGGCTGGAAGCGCTGGCCCGCGGTGGACGGTACCGAACAGTTCCTCACCCGCGCCGCCGACGGCCGACTCGAGTACCAGCGAGCCGAACGGGTGATTTCGAAGCAGTACGACGGCCCGATGGTGCGTGTCCGCATGCAGCAGGTGGACCTTCTGGTCACGCCGGACCACCGGGTCCTCGCGAAGCGCCGCCGCCAGCCGCACCGCGAGCGCTACGAACTCGTACCGGCGACCGACCTGTTCGAGGCCTCACACCGGATGATGATCGGCGGCGGCCGGTGGGAGCCCGACGTGGCCGCAGCCGCTCCGGGCAATGCGGCGTTGCTCGGGTTCTTCATCGGCGACGGGCACTGGCACGACGGCTCGCGGCCCGATTTCCACCTGCGCCGGCCCCGCAAGATCGGATACCTGACCGAACAGGCCGCCACTGCCGGCTTCGAACTGCGGTCGCACCGTGGCGACCACTACGTGCTGCACGCCGACGAGGAGTTCCACCGCCTCGCAAAGCAGTGTTACACGGAGGAGGGTTCGAAGATCGTCCCGCCCGAGGCGCTGGAATGGGGTCCGGACGACCTGCGCGAGCTGCTGGACGGCCTGATCGAGTCGGACGATTCGGTTGGGGACCACGGCAAAACGACGTTCTCGACGACCAGTTACACGCTCGCCGGGCAGGTGCAGGAGCTCTGCGTGAAGGTCGGCATCGCCGCCGTCATCCACGAGCACTCGTTCCTCGACGACGAGGGACACTTGGGCTACCTGCCGCGATACTCGGTAACGATCTACCGCACGCGTAACGCGGAGCCCAAGGTCGGCTGGACGCCCGGTGACCGCGCCGAGCAGGTAGCCATCGAAGAGTATTCGGGCACGATCCACTGCGTCACGGTGCCCAATGGGACGCTCTACGTGCGGCGCAACGGAAAACCGCTGTGGTGTGGCAACAGCCCCTTCGAGCACAACTCGTTCACCTTCTTCGTCTCGGCGCCGATCTTCGTCTTCCGCGAATTCATGCGCCACAGGACATTCAGCTTCAACGAGGAGAGCGGGAGGTACCGGCGGCTGGAGCCGGTCTTCTACCTGCCGGGGGCGGACCGCAAGCTGGTGCAGGAGGGCAAGCCGGGGCGCTACGTGTTCGTGGACGGCACGGCCGAGCAGCACAAGCTGGTGGACGAGGCGACGCGGGGCGTGTGCACGAGCGCGTACCGGGCGTACCTGGACATGCTCGAGGCCGGGATCGCGCGGGAGGTGGCCCGGGGCGTGCTTCCTGTCTCGATCTACTCCTCGATGTACGCGACCTGCAACGCGCGGGCGCTGATGCACTTCCTGTCGCTGCGCACCAAGCGCGAGGACTCGACCTTCCCGTCCTTCCCGCAGCGGGAGATCGAGATGGTGGCGGAGAAGATGGAGGCCGCGTTCGCCGGGGCCATGCCGCTCACGCACGCCGCCTTCGAGCGTAACGGCCGCGTCTCGCCCTGAGCCCTTGGTGGCGCACCTGCCGGCAGCCGGCGCCCGACCTGCGGGCGAACCGGTAGCGACATCTGCATAACACCCAATCGGATGAACGTGGCCCGATCGCCCGTGTCCCCAACCCCGTTTCATCGATAGTCATAGTGGATCCCGTCGCCTCCTGGACCCCCGAGCAGGCGGCGACGGGATCCTTCCAATTCCCCGCCGTACTGCCCCTTTCGGACAAAGTTATCCACAGGCGGCGGCACCGGACCTGACGAGGCCGCTCGTCGCCCGGTAGCTTTATCCCATGGCTGCTCCAATTCTCCCGTCCCGCACGCCGTTCGGCCGGATCGCGACCGCCATGGTCACGCCCTTCACCGCCGACGGCGACCTCGACCTGGACGGCGCACAGGCGCTGGCCGCGTACCTGGTCGGGGCCGGCAACGACGCCCTGGTGCTCAACGGCACCACCGGCGAGGCGCCGACCACCACGGACGAGGAGAAAGCCGCGCTGGTCCGGGCGGTACAGGCCGCCGTCGGGGACCGCGCGCACGTCATCGCCGGGGTCGGCACCAACGACACCCGGCACTCGGTCGAGCAGGCGGTCGCCGCGGAGAAGGCCGGGGCGGACGCGCTGCTGGCCGTGACGCCGTACTACTCGCGGCCGCCGCAGGAGGGCGTGTACCGGCACTTCACCGCGGTCGCCGACGCGACCGCCCTGCCGGTTATGCTCTATGACATCCCGGGGCGCACCGCCACCCCGATCGAGACCGAGACCCTGGTCCGGCTGGCCGAGCACGAGCGGATCGTCGCGGTCAAGGACGCCAAGGGGGATCTGGCCGCGTCCAGTTGGGTGATGGCCCGGACCGATCTCGGGTACTACTGCGGGGACGACGTGCTCAACCTGCCGCTGCTGTCGATCGGCGCGGTCGGCACGGTGTCCGTGGTCAGCCACCTGGTCACCGCCGACCTGCGGGCCATGTTCGACGCCTACGCGGCCGGCGAGGTGGACAAGGCCCGGGACATCCACCGGTCGCTGCTGCCGGTGTACACGGGTGTTTTCCGCACCCAGGGGGTAATCACCACCAAGGCGGCGTTGAACCGGCTCGGCCGGCCGGCCGGCCCGGTCCGGCTCCCGCTGGTGGAGCTGACGGAGCAGCAGCTGGCCGTGCTGCGCGGGGACCTGTCCGCGGTCGGCATCAAGATTTAGCACGCGAGATTTTGTAAGGCGGATCTGGCACGGCAGCAGGTCCGAGACGCAGTAAGGCGGTAGGTAAGACCGAAGCACGGCAGGACGGATGTACCGCACGACACGCAAGAAATGCAGGACAGCAGGACCAGGCAGTACCCAACCGAAGACTGAACACCACACACGTACGCGGGAGCCTCAGGCTCCCGCGGCAGTGAACGACGCGAACTGGAGCCGCCCGATGAGCCACCCGCATCCCGAACTGGGGCAACCGCCGGAGCTGCCGGAAGGCGCGCTGCGCATCACCCCGCTCGGCGGGCTCGGCGAGATCGGCCGGAACATGACCGTGTACGAATACGCGGGCAAGCTCCTGATCGTGGACTGCGGCGTGCTGTTCCCGGAGCCGGACCAGCCGGGCGTGGACCTGATCCTGCCGGACTTCACCTCGATCCGGGACCGGTACGAGGACGTCGTCGCGGTCATTCTGACCCACGGACATGAAGACCACATCGGCGCGGTGCCCTACCTGCTCAAGGAGCGCGCCGACATCCCGCTGGTCGGCTCGCAGCTGACCCTCGCGCTGATCGAGGCCAAGCTCGCCGAGCACCGGATCCGGCCGTACACCCTCGAGGTCAAGGAGGGGCACACCGAGCGGATCGGCCCGTTCGACTGCTCGTTCCTGGCGGTCAACCACTCGATCCCGGACGCGCTCGCGGTGGCGGTCAAGACCGGGGCCGGCACCGTGCTGCACACCGGCGACTTCAAGATGGACCAGCTCCCGCTGGACGGGCGGCTGACCGACCTGGCCGGGATCTCCAGGCTGGGCGAGGCGGGCATCGACCTGATCCTGTCCGACTCGACCAACGCCGAGGTGCCCGGCTTCGTGCCGAGCGAGCGGGAGATCACCCCGGCGCTGGAGCGGGCCTTCTCCCAGGCGACCCGCCGGATCATCGTGGCCTCCTTCGCCAGCCACGTGCACCGGATCCAGCAGGTGCTCGACATCGCGGTCAAGAACCGGCGCAAGGTGGCCTTCGTCGGCCGCTCGATGGTGCGCAACATGGGCGTGGCGCGGGACCTGGGCTACCTCAAGGTCCCGGACGGCCTGGTCGTCGACGCCCGCGCCCTGGACGACTACGCCCCCGAGCAGGTCGTGCTGATCTGCACCGGCTCCCAGGGCGAGCCGATGGCGGCGCTGTCCCGGATGGCCAACCGCGACCACCAGATCCGCATCGTCCAGGACGACACGGTGATCCTGGCCTCCTCGCTGATCCCGGGCAACGAGACCGCGGTCTACCGGGTGATCAACGGCCTGACCCGCTGGGGCGCCAAGGTCGTGCACAAGGGCAACGCGAAGGTGCACGTCTCCGGGCACGCCTCCGCGGGCGAGCTGCTGTACTTCTACAACCTGGCCAAGCCGCGCAACGTGATGCCCGTGCACGGCGAGTGGCGGCACCTGCGCGCCAACGGCGAGCTGGCCGTGCTGACCGGCGTCCCGGCGGACCGGATCGTGATCGCCGAGGACGGCGTGACCGTGGACCTGGTCGATGGAATCGCCCGGATCACCGGCAAGGTCCCCGCCGGCTACGTGTACGTGGACGGCCTTTCCGTCGGCGACATCACCGAGGCCAGCCTGAAGGACCGGCGGATCCTCGGCGACGAGGGCTTCATCTCGGTCTTCATCGTGGTGGACTCGGACACCGGCAAGATCACCGCCGGCCCCGAGGTCCAGTCCCGCGGCGCCGGCATCGACGACAGCGCCCTCGCAGCGGTCACCCCGCTGATCGAGGAGGCCCTGGCGCACGCCGCGGCCGACGGCGTCGGCGACGCCTACCAGCTCCAGCAGCTGGTGCGCCGGATCGTCGGCAAGTGGGTCTCGGACACCTTCCGCCGCCGCCCGATGATCCTGCCCGTGGTCGTCGAGGTCTGAGCGAGGCCGCAGCGGCCGGCCGCCGGACGGACCGGCGGCCGCCGTCCGGCATGCGCCGACCGCGGACCGCGGCCGGGTGTAACAAGTTCGGCCCAACCGCCCGCTTTCAGAAAATTTGCAGCCTCCGCTCACGCTATCTTCATGAACAGAATTTTCAGGTACCGATGCACTGGCGTGAGCGCGCACCGCACCCGTTCCGGGCCGCGGCCCGGACCACCTCTCGGGATTGACCGGCGCTGCCGCGCTCCTGCGAACGTGGAGCGAGGCGATGTCTGCTACCGAACAGGCCGGGGCGTCCGGGGCGATGGTCGTCGGGCAGCGCCCCGGCCCGGCCGACCCGGACACCGGCTCCGCCTCCCAGGCCGCCGCAAGCGGCCCTGACGGCGCCTCAGGGCGGCAGTGGCGGTCACTGGCGGCCCGGGTGCGGCCACTCGCTCCCGCGGTCGCGCTCTACACGGCGGTCAAGGGCCTGGGTTTTGCCTCGTTCCTGCTGCTGTTGCAGTACGCGCACGACGACAGGTTCGTCTCACGCAGCATGCTGACGCCCATCTCGAGCGTCTTCGCGGTGCTCGGAAGCTGGGACGGCGTCTGGTACCGGGACATCGCCGAGCACGGCTACCACCCGGCCCTGATCCCGACGGGCGCCCCGCTCGGCACCGAGCACTCGATGGAGCAGAACTCCGCGGCCTTCTTCCCGCTCTATCCGGCGCTGATCCGCATCGTCCACGAGTGCACCCGGCTCGGGTACCTCGAGTCCGCCGTGCTCGCCTCGATCCTCGCCTCGCTGGTCGCGGCCGCGGGCGTCTACAGCGTCGGGAAGCTGCTCGCCGGGCACAAGGCGGCGCTGATCGCGGTCGCGCTGTGGGCGGTGTTCCCCAGCTCGGGTGTCGAGTGGTCCGCGTACTCCGAGTCCTCGCTGGTCGCGGTCGCCGCGTGGTGCCTGTACTTCGTGCTGCGCGAGCGGTGGCTCACGGCCGGCGTGCTGGCCATGGCGGCGGGGCTCAGTCGGCCCACCGCGATCGCCGTGGTCGGGGCATACGCCGTCGCGGCACTGATCGCCGTGCACCGGAACCGGCGGCGGAAGGGCTGGATCCGCCCCCTGGCCGGGTTGTGCATCGCCCCGCTCGGCAGCCTCGGCTACCTGCTCTGGGTCAGTGTCCGCATGGGCAGTGCGACGGCCTATCCGACCCTCGAGCGCGACGCCTGGGGCCAGTACTTCGACTTCGGCCGATGGACCGCGATGGGCTATCTGCACACGGTGGTGGGCCAGCGGTTCTGGCACGACTCGCCGCAGGAGGACCTGATCGCGGTCGCGCTGCTCACGGTGCTGCCGATGCTCCTGCTCCTGCTGCTGCGCACCCGTCCGCCCGCCGCGATCGTCGTGTACGTGGCCCTGTTCGCCGGCGCGGCGCTGACCACCCGGCAGAACTTCGGCAACATCTCGCGCTACCTGCTGCCGGTGTTCCCGCTGCTCTACCCGCTCGGGCTGGGGCTGCGCAGGCTGAGCTGGCCGGTCCTCGGGACCTGCCTGGGCGTCGCCGCACTCGCCTCCGGCTGGTACGCGGGCTACGTGCCCTTCGTCCTGGGCGTGCCGTAACCAGCCGTGAGTCGCCCGCGTCGCCCCCGTGGAAGCGGACGGCGTGGCGCGCGTAGTGGGCGAGCGTCAGCGAGCACGCGGAGCGTTGGGGTGGTGGGCGGGGGTAGCGAAGCGTTCCGGCGGAGCCGGGCCAGCCGCAGGCGTTCAGCGCGTAGCGCGTGCGCGGTAGCGCCGTAGGTCCGTGGAGTGACCGAGCGTAGCGAGGACGCGGAGCGGGGTGGGTGGGCGGGTCAAGATCAGCGCGAAGCGCGTAGGCGGAGTGCAGCGGAGCCCACAGCCGAAGGCGTAAGGGCCTTAGGACCAGTCAGCTCGGGATGCCGGGGGCGCCGTTGGTCGCGCTCCGGTCCGCGGTCGCGGACGCGGTAGTCGTGGCAGTCGCAGTCGCTGCTGTGCCCGTGGCCCGGACCGTTTGGAGGCGGATGGCGTGGCGCATGGCGGCTCGCGCGCGGGAGTTGTCCTTGGCCGCCGAGTACGCGGCAGCTAGGCGGTACCAGGCACGCCAGTCGTCCGGGGCCGCCTCGGTTTCGGACCTGCGGCGCTCGAACAGGCGGTCGGCGGCGGCGCGGTCCACGCGACCGCCGGGGGATCTGGGGAGCGCGTCGAGCTCTTCCTGGCCCAGGCCGCCCTCGTCGTCGAGCTGGTGTGCGAGGCGCTCGGTGCTGAAGCCGAACTGGATCTCGCGGACCAGGAACCAGGCCCCGAGGAAGCCGAAGACCAGCAGCGCGGCACCGATCAGGCCCGCCGGGGCGCCGCCCTGGTGGAAGCCGTCGTAGATGGCCAGCGCGCCCTTCCAGAGGCACATGCCCAGGTAGAGCACCAGGACTCCGCCGAGCAGGAACGCGGCGGTGCGGGCGCGCACGGTCAGCCGTCCAGGTAGTGCTCTAGGCCGACGGTCAGGCCGGGGTGCTGCCTGACCTTGCGCACGCCGAGCACGACGCCGGGCATGAACGAGATCCGGTCCAGGGAGTCGTGGCGGATGGTGAGCGTCTCGCCCTCAGCTCCCAGCAGGACCTCCTGATGGGCGATCAGGCCGCGCAGGCGCACGGAGTGCACCGGGACGCCCTGGACCGTGCCGCCGCGGTGGTGGTCGGCGTCGTGGACCGTCGCGTCGGGGAAGCCGGGGCTGCCGGCCTCGGCACGGGCCTGGGCGATCAGCTCGGCGGTGCGCTGGGCGGTGCCGCTGGGGGCGTCGGCCTTGTCCGGATGGTGCAGCTCGACGATCTCTACCGACTCGAACAGCGGGGCGGCCTGGGCGGCGAACTTCATCATCAGCACGGCGCCGAGCGAGAAGTTGGGGGCGATCAGGATGCCGGTGGCGCTGTCTGGGGACTCGGCGAGCAGGCTCTGGATCCGCGCGGTGCGGTCGGGGGTGAAGCCGCTGGTGCCGACGACGGCGTGGATGCCGTTGCGGACGCAGAACTCCAGGTTGTCCATGACCACGCCGGGGTGGGTGAAGTCCACGGCCACGGTCGCGCCCTGGGCTAGCGCCGACTTCGGGTCGTCCTCGGCGTCGATGCGCGCGACGACCTGCATGCCCTCGGATTTGTCGACGGCGTCGCAGACCTGGCGGCCCATCCGGCCGGCGGCACCGAAGACGGCTACGTTGATCATGGTTAACGTCCTACCGCTGAAGTCGGGAACGCGGGTCAGGTTACGCCTGGTCAGGAAGTGAAGGAGGACGGGTCCTTGTACGGGCCGATCACGGCCACCGCCGGGGTGGCGGTGAGCAGGTCGGCGGCGACCGCGCGGACGTCGTCCAGGGTGACGCCGGCGATGAGGTCGAGGACCGTGTCGACCGACAGGTGCTCGCCGTAGACCAGCTCGCCCTTGCCGATGCGGCTCATCCGCGAGCCGGTGTCCTCGAGGCCGAGCACCATACCGCCGCGCAGCTGGCCGATGCCCAGGGCGAGTTCGTCCTCGGTGATACCGGCCTCGACCAGGCCGGAGATCTCGGCGCGGCACAGCGCGAGCACCTCACGCAGCTTCTTCGGCTGGCAGCCCGCGTAGACGCCGAAGGCCCCGGCGTCCGCGTACTGCGACGCGTAGCTGTACACCGAGTACGCCAGGCCGCGCTTCTCGCGCACCTCCTGGAAGAGCCGCGAGGACATGCCGCCGCCGAGGACCGCTGCCAGCACCCCGAGGGCCCAGCGGCGATCGTCGGTACGGTGCACGCCGGGCATTCCGAGCACCAGGTGCGCCTGCTCGGTCTTGCGGTTGACCAGGCGGACGCCGGTGCCCGAGGGCGCGGCGGCGGTCATGGTGCGCGGGCCGAGCGGGGCCAGGCCCGGGTCGAGGCTCAGGTGCGAGGCCTGCGCGGAGCGCTGGAAGCCCTGGTGGATCAGCTCGACGACGCGGTCGTGGTCGAGGTTGCCGGCGGCCGCCACGACCAGGTTCGGGCCGGTGTAGTAGCGCTGGTAGTGCTTGGCGATCTGGTCGCGGGTCAGGGCATTGACGGAGTCGGCGGTGCCGGCGATCGGGCGGCCGAGCGGGCTGTCGCCGAACAGGGCGAGCGCGAACTCGTCGTGCACGATGTCGCCCGGGTCGTCGTCGGTCATCGCGATCTCCTCGAGGATCACGCCCCGCTCCGACTCCACGTCCTCGGCGCGGATCAGCGCCGCGGCGATGACGTCGGTGAGGACGTCCGCCGCGAGCGGCAGATCCGCGTCCAGGACGCGGGCGTAGAAGCAGGTGTACTCCTTCGTGGTGAAGGCGTTGATCTCCCCGCCGACCGCCTCGACCGAGGCGGAGATCTCCAGCGCCGAGCGCCGGCCGGTGCCCTTGAACAGCAGGTGTTCGAGGTAGTGGCTGGCGCCGGCCGACTCGCGGTCCTCGTCGCGCGAGCCGACACCGACCCACACGCCGAGGGTGACCGAGCGCACCGTGGGCATCGCCTCGGTGATGACCCGGATCCCGCCGGGCAGCACGGTCCGGCGGATGCCGCCGGAGCCGTCCGCGCCGGCGAACAACGTCTCGGTCGTGCCGGGGAGCTGCTGCTCCCCGGCCGGCGAGTAGGACGCGCCCCCGGCCGCGGGGGCCGGGATCGGCGACTGTGTCAGGTCGACCACCTGTATCAAGGATCTGCCTACGTCGGTGCTGGGAGTGGTGCGGGTCTAGTCCTGCGCGGGGGCCGCGTCGGCGGGGGCCTCGGCGTCCGCCTTGCCCTCCTCGTCGGCGACCACCGGGATCAGCGAGAGCTTGCCGCGCTGGTCGATCTCGGCGATCTCGACCTGCAGCTTGTCGCCGACCTTGACCACGTCCTCGACGTTCTCGACCCGCTTGCCGCCGGCGATCTTGCGCAGCTGCGAGACGTGCAGCAGGCCGTCCTTGCCGGGCATCAGCGAGACGAACGCGCCGAAGGTGGTGGTCTTCACGACGGTGCCCAGGTAGCGCTCGCCGACCTCGGGCATCGTCGGGTTGGCGATCTGGTTGATCACCTGGCGGGCCGCCTCGGCGGAGGCGCCGTCGGCCGCGCCGATGTAGATCGTGCCGTCGTCCTCGATCGTGATGTCGGCGCCGGTGTCCTCCTGGATCTGGTTGATCATCTTGCCCTTCGGGCCGATGACCTCGCCGATCTTGTCCACCGGGATCTTCACCGTGATGATCCGCGGGGCGTAGAGGGACATCTCGTCCGGCGCGTCGATCGCCTCGAGCATGACCTCCAGGATGTGCAGCCGGGCGTCGTGCGCCTGGCGCAGCGCCTGGGCCAGCACCGAGGCGGGGATGCCGTCGAGCTTGGTGTCCAGCTGCAGCGCCGTCACGAAGTCCTTGGTGCCGGCGACCTTGAAGTCCATGTCGCCGTACGCGTCCTCCGCGCCGAGGATGTCGGTCAGCGCGACGTACTCGGTCTTGCCCTCGATCTCGGCGGAGACCAGGCCCATCGCGATGCCGGCGACCGGCGCCTTGAGCGGCACGCCGGCGTTCAGCAGCGACATGGTGCTGGCGCAGACGGAGCCCATCGAGGTCGAGCCGTTGGAGCCCAGCGCCTCGGAGACCTGCCGGATCGCGTAGGGGAACTCCTCACGCGTCGGCAGCACCGGGACGAGCGCCCGCTCGGCGAGGGCGCCGTGGCCGATCTCGCGCCGCTTGGGCGAGCCCACCCGGCCGGTCTCGCCGGTGGAGTAGGGCGGGAAGTTGTAGTTGTGCATGTAGCGCTTGCGGGTCTCGGGGGCCAGCGTGTCGAGTTGCTGCTCCATGCGGAGCATGTTCAACGTGGTGACGCCCAGGATCTGGGTCTCGCCGCGCTCGAACAGCGCCGAGCCGTGCACCCGGGGTACGACCTCGACCTCGGCGGACAGCGCGCGGATGTCGGCCACGCCGCGGCCGTCGATGCGGACCCGGTCGCGGATGATCCGCTCGCGCACCAGCTTCTTGGTCAGCGCGCGGAACGCCCCGCTGATCTCCTTCTCGCGGCCCTCGAACTGGCCGGCCAGCTTCTCCACGGCGACGGCCTTGACCCGGTCCTGCTCGGCCTCGCGGTCCTGCTTGCCCGCGATGGTCAGCGCGGCGGCCAGGTCGGCCGAGACGGCCTCGGTGACGGCCTGCAGGACGTCGGGCTGGTAGTCCAGGTAGAGCGGGAACTCGGCGGTCGGCTTGGCGGCCTGCTTCGCGAGCTCGGCCTGCGCCTGGCACAGCACCTTGATGAAGGGCTTGGCGGCCTCGAGGCCCTGGGCCACGACCTCCTCGGTCGGGGCGATGGCGCCGCCCTTGACCAGCTCGATCGTGGCGGTGGTGGCCTCGGCCTCGACCATCATGATGGCCACGTCGCCGTCCTCGACGACCCGGCCGGCCACGACCATGTCGAAGACCGCGTTCTCGAGCTCGGTGTGGGTCGGGAAGGCGACCCACTGGCCCTCGATCAGGGCGACGCGGACGCCGCCGATCGGGCCGGAGAACGGCAGGCCCGCGAGCTGGGTGGAGGCTGAGGCCGCGTTGATCGCGACCACGTCGTACAGGTGCTGCGGGTCCAGCGCCATGATGGTGGCGACGATCTGGATCTCGTTGCGCAGGCCCTTGGTGAACGACGGGCGCAGCGGCCGGTCGATCAGCCGGCAGGTCAGGATCGCGTCCTCGGACGGACGGCCCTCGCGGCGGAAGAAGGAGCCGGGGATCCGGCCGGCCGCGTACATCCGCTCCTCGACGTCCACGGTGAGCGGGAAGAAGTCGAGCTGGTCCTTCGGGTGCTTGGAGTACGTCGTGGCGGACAGGATCATCGTCTCGCCGTCGAGGTACGCCACTGCCGAGCCGGCCGCCTGCCGGGCGAGCCGCCCGGTCTCGAAGCGGACGGTGCGGGTGCCGAAGCGGCCGTTGTCGATGACCGCCTCGGTGGTGAAAATGCTGGGACCCTCCACGGGTACCCTCCTAGTCGTGTTCAGCCGGAACGCGACGTCACCGAAGCGGCGACCTGAACCTGGACACCGGTCTCCGATCGAAGCCGCCGGGGCCGCGCGCCGCTCTCGGCGCGAGCCCTTCCGACGGCCACTACCGAAGATCGGTACCGGCCTCTCCTGCGGCGATGAACGCCGCGTTCCTTCGTCGATGGCCCGGCCGTCCCGGCTCGGGCCCCTGCTCTCTGTCTAGCTATCCAACGTCACGCTAACCCATGCCGCCCGGGCTCGGGGCGCCGAAACACCACAACGGGCGATCGGGCCGCTCACGGGGCCGCACGGGGGTGTGCCCGCGCGATACGCCAAGGGAGCGGCACCCCGTCCTGGGGGCACCGCTCCCGACGATTCAGCGTTATCGGCGCAGCCCGAGCCGCTCGATCAGCGAGCGGTAGCGCTCGATGTCCTTGGCGGCGAGGTACTTGAGCAGCCGGCGGCGCTTGCCGACCAGCTGGTACATGCCGCGGCGGGAGTGGTGGTCGTGCTTGTGCGCCTTGAGGTGCTCGGTCAGGTCGTTGATCCGCTTGGTCAGCAGCGCGACCTGGACCTCCGGGGAACCGGTGTCACCCTCGACGGTGCCGTATTCGGCGAGGATCTGCTTTTTCGTGGCGACGTCGAGCGACATCGGACTCCTTTGTACGGTGTGGTGCGTGCGGGCGCGCTCGGTCTGTGTCACGAACGCGGGGAAACCCACAACACTCAACGCTGTCAAGTCTATCGGGGTTTTAGCGCGCTCCACACCATGATCAGTGCCCGGTGGACTGCACCGCACCGTAGATGTTGAGCACGCCGAGCAGCACCGGGATGACGCTGGCGAGCAGCAGCCCGTCCATGAGGTCGACGGTGCGCGCCCAGCGCGGGGACAGCGAGCGGTTCGGCAGCGCGAAGGCCACGGCGATCATCAGCAGGCCGGCCGCCAGCGTCGCGCCGAAGAACCAGGTCTGCCGGGCGAACGGCGAGACGTGCACGCTCGCGCCGACCAGCAGCACCAGGATCGTGGCCACCCCGCCCCAGACCAGCGTGCCGACCTGCGCCGAGCGGCGGAACAGCCGCGCCCGGGAGAGCGCCGCCAGGCCGAGGATCCCGGCCAGGCCCTGCGCCCAGCCGCCGCCGCTGCGGCCGTCGCTGGAAAAGGCCAGCACGAAGGCGCTGAGCAGCACGGTCAGCGCGCACGCGGCGGTCAGGCCGGTGAGAAGTTCGTGGCTGCGGCGGGCCCGCCGGTCGATCCCGGCGGTGTCCACCGGGTCGTCGTTGCCGGCCGGCAGCGCGGCCTTCTGCGCGGTCCCGCTGACCTGCGGCGCGCCGTCGACCAGCTGCGGCATCGGGAAGCGCACGGCGCGCAGCGCGAGTCCGGGCAGGAAGCCGATGGCCGCGATCGCCACCGTCCCGGCCCCGGCGGCCAGCTTCGCCGGGTCGGCCCCGGTCGCCAGGCCCACCGCGCCCGCGATCGCCCCGGCGGCGGCCGCAACCGCCGCCGCGAGGTAGGGCTCGTCGTGCTCGTCCTGCAGGATCGCGCCGATCACGGACACGACCAGCACGGCCGAGCAGCCCACGATGAAGTGCGAGCGGCCGAGGTAGGCCCCGGAGGCGATCGGCAGCACGCCGAGCCCGGCCAGGAAGGCGTACGGGACGGCCGAGGCACCGAGCACCGCGCCGCCGACGTGGTCGTCGTAGACCCGGGAGCGCAGTCCGCCGAAGACGGTGAGCAGCAGGGCCATCACGCCGGCCACGAACGCGGGCATGCCGTGCGGGTCCTGCGAGGTCCACAGCACCCACGCGCCGAGGGCCAGCAGCACCGCGCCCCCGCTGAGCCCGATCTGCCGGAAGTGCTGCGCGCCCCACATCCGGCGGTCCCCGGACACGGCCTGCGCGATGGCGTCCACCACGTCGTCGAAGACCGGCGGGGGCAGCGTCTCGGTGGCCGGGCGCAGGTAGAGCAGGTCGCCGTTGCGCACGCCCTGCGCGGCGAAGGACATCCCGGTGTCCAGCTCGCCGCCGTCCAGCCGGGCCAGCACGAAGCCGGCGTGCGCGCCCTCGCTCTGCCACTGGTCGGCCATCCGCAGCACGTCGGGCAGCAGCTCGGCCAGCGGCACGTCCTCCGGGAGCGCCACGTCGACCCGGACATTCGGCGCAACCACCGTAATCCGGCAGAACCCTGTCATTACCCCGCTGCCACTCACCGCGGCCCCTCCTCGTCCCCGTGCGCACCCGTCCATTCGGCGCGGCAAGCATCCTACTAGGCGCTGGCCACCGAAAGCGGTATACGCGAGACTAGTATTCGAGCAGCGCGACACTGCCCTGGGACAGCGGGCGTCGCCGGGTTTACCCGGGTTGCGCAGGACAATGGGAGTGGTTCGTAATCACGGGAGGGGCTGCGGGTTGAGTACGGTCATTGTGAAGCGGCCACCACGGGTGCATCCCCCGCAGGTGCCGTCCGGGGAGGTCTACCTCGAGCCGCCGCCGGAACTGGCGCGCACCGCGAAGGCCGGCAGCGCGGCGGTCATGCAGGCGCTGCCGATGCTGGCCAGCGTGGGCTCGGTCGCCTTCTTCTTCATGCCGGGCACCAATGTCCTGATGAAGATGATGGGCGGCATGACGCTGATGTCGTCGCTCGGCTTCGTGGTGATGTCGTTCACGAAGGGCGGCGGCAACAACGGCAAGGGGAAAACCGCCGACGCGCGCCGCGACTACCTGCGCTACCTGAGCCAGATGCGCGCCCAGGTGCGCAAGACCCAGCAGCAGCAGTACACCGCGCAGATGTGGTCCCACCCGAGCCCGGCGCACCTGTGGGCGATCGTGACCAGCGGCCAGCGCCTGTGGGAGCGGCGGCCGACGGACGGGGACTTCGCGCAGGTGCGGCTCGGCTCCGGCGCGCAGCGGCTGTCGACGCCGCTGGTGGCCCCGGAGACCGCGCCGGTGGACGAGCTGGAGCCGATCTGCGCCGACGCGCTGCGCCGGTTCATCACCGTGCAGGGGACCTTGGACGGGCTGCCGCTGGCGGTCTCGTTCCGCTCCTTCTGGCACGTGCTGGTCGGTCCGGCGGGCGAGGGCACCGCCGCCGACGCGCGCGCCGAGGCCCGGGCGATCCTGTCCCAGCTGGCCACCTTCCACGCCCCGGACGAGCTGCGGATCTGCGTGGTCGCGGCGGAGAACCGGCGGCAGCACTGGGAGTGGGTCAAGTGGCTTCCGCACGCCCAGCACCCCCGGGACACCGACGCGGCGGGCCCGGTGCGCCTCATCTTCTCGGACGCCTCGGAGCTCGAGGAGGCCCTCGGCCCGGACCTGGGCGACCGGCCGCGCTACTCCCGGGACAGCACCCCGTTGTACGACCAGCCGCACCTCGTGGTGGTGGTGGACGGCGCGCGGGCCAGCGGCGAGTCGATGCTGCTGCACGGCGACGGCCTGCTGGGCGTCACCATCGTGGAGATCGACACCGACGGGCACGCCGGACCGGTGCGCGGCGGCGTGCACCTGGGCATCGACGGCGCGACCCTGCACCTGGAGACGGCGACCGGGGCGAAGTTCACCGGCAACTCGGACCGGCTGTCCATCCCGCAGGCCGAGGCGCTGGCCCGGCAGCTGTCCCCGCTGCGGGTCGGCGGCGGCGCGGACGGCGACGAGCCGCTGCTGTCAGCCCTCGACTTCACCGACCTGATGGGGATAGGCGATCCGGGCTCGTTCGACACCCGGCGCAGCTGGAAGCGCCTGTCGCCGCAGGACCGGCTGCGGGTGCCGATCGGCGTCGGCGAGAACGGCGAGCCGGTGATCCTGGACATCAAGGAGGCCGCGCTCGGCGGCATGGGTCCACACGGGCTGTGCATCGGGGCGACCGGTTCCGGCAAGTCCGAGGTCCTGCGGACCCTGGTGCTGGCGCTCGCGGTGACGCACTCCTCGGAGAACCTGAACTTCGTGCTCTCCGACTTCAAGGGCGGCGCCACCTTCGCCGGGATGGCGGAGATGCCGCACACCGCGGCCGTCATCACGAACATGGCCGACGACCTGACCATGGTGGACCGCATGCGCGACGCCATCGTGGGGGAGATGAACCGGCGCCAGGAGATGCTGCGCGACGGCGGCAACTTCAAGAACATCCACGACTACGAGAAGGGGCGGGCCGCCGGCGCGGCGCTCACCCCGATGCCGAACCTGGTCATAGTCCTGGACGAGTTCTCCGAGATGCTCACCGCCAAGCCGGAGTTCCTGGACCTGTTCATCCAGATCGGCCGGATAGGCCGATCCCTGGGCGTGCACCTGCTGCTGGCTTCGCAGCGCCTTGAGGAGGGCAAGCTGCGCGGGCTGGACACGTACCTGTCCTACCGGCTCGGCCTGAAGACCTTCTCGGCGGCCGAGTCGCGGGTGGTCCTGGGCGTGCCGGATGCGTTCACGCTGCCTTCGATCCCCGGCTCGGGCTACCTCAAGACGGTGGGCTCGGACCAGGGCAACCCGGCCGGGCTGCGCTTCAAGGCGGCCTACGTTTCAGGGCCCTACCGTCCGCAGACGCGCACGACGGTGGCGCGCACGCTGGACCACCGCCGGCCGACCGTCTTCACCTCCGCATACCAGGCCCCGCCGCGCGTGCAGGAGCCCGTGGCCGCCGCCCCGGTGGCCAGGGAGGAGGAGGACGTGCTGGTGGACACGGTGTTGGACGTGCTGGTGCGCAACATGGAGGGCCAGGGCCTTCCGGCGCACCAGGTCTGGCTGCCGCCGCTGAGCGATCCGCCGACGCTGGACCAGCTGATGCCCGGCCTGCAGGCCACCGCGCAGCGCGGGCTGACCGCCACCGAGTACTCCGGCGCGGGCCGGCTGCTGGTGCCGATCGGCATCGCGGACAAGCCGATCGAGCAGAAGCGCGAGCTCTACCAGATCGACCTGTCCTCGGCCGCCGGGCACGCGGTGGTGGTCGGCGGTCCGCGCACCGGCAAGTCCACCATGGTGCGCACGATGCTGACCGGGCTGGCCCTCGGGCACACCCCGCAGGAGGTGCAGTTCTTCGGCCTGGACTTCGGCGGCGGCTCGCTGTCGGGGCTTGCCGCACTGCCGCACATGTCCGGGACCGGCGGACGACTGGACATCGACGTGGTGCGCCGCGTCGTGAGCGAGGTCGTCTCGATCCTGGACAAGCGCGAGGAGTCCTTCCGCCGCCACGGCATCGACTCGATCGGCACCTTCCGGGCCAAGCGCGCCCGCGGCGAGCTGCCGGACGAGCCCTTCGGCGACGTGTTCCTGGTCGTGGACGGCTGGCAGACCCTGCGGGCCGACTTCGAGCAGCTCGAGCAGGACATCCTGGACATCGCCCAGCGCGGCCTCGGCTTCGGCGTGCACATCATCATCACCGCGGCGCGCTGGGCCGAGATCCGCCCGCAGCTCAAGGACGCCATCAACACCCGCATCGAGCTGCGCCTGGGCGACCCGATGGAATCCGACATCGACCGCAAGGTCGCCGTCAACGTGCCCACCGGCGCCCCCGGCCGGGGCATCACCCCGCAGAAGCTGCACTTCCTGGCCGCGCTGCCCCGCATCGACGGGGTCGAAGACGCCACCGACCTGGCCGACGGCGTGGCCAAGACCGTGCACGCCATCGCGGACGCCTGGCAGGGCCCCGTCGCGCCCAAGGTGCGCATGCTCCCGCTCCTGGTCCCCTACACCGACCTGCCCGCCCCGGCCGCCCGCCCCAAGCAGGTCGTGCCGCTCGGCGTGGACGAGACCAAGCTCGAGCCGGTCTACCTGGACTTCAACGCCGACCCGCACTTCCTGCTGTTCGGCGAGGGAGAATCCGGCAAGACCAGCGTGCTGCGGACCCTCGTGCAGGGCATCACCGAGGCCTACACCCCGCAGCAGGCCCGCATCCTGGCGGTGGACTACCGCAGGTCCCTGCTCGGCTCGATCCCGGAGGGCCACCAGCTGGCGTACTGCGCGGCCGCCCCGGCGGTGCAGAGCGTGCTGGCCGAGGTGCGCCCGTTCCTGGAGAAGCGCCAGCCGGGCCCGGACGTGACCGCCGACCAGCTGCGCAACCGCTCCTGGTGGACCGGCCCGGAGATCTTCGTGGTCGTGGACGACTACGACCTGGTCGCCACCCCGGGCGGAAACCCGCTGCTGCCGCTGGCCGAGTTCCTGCCGATGGCCCGCGACCTGGGCTTCCACCTGATCATCGCCCGGGCCTCGGGCGGCGCCAGCCGGGCGCTGTTCGAGCCGTTGATCCAGCGGCTGCGCGAGTCACGCCAGCCCGGCCTGGTGATGTCCGGCGAACGCGAGGAGGGCCAGCTGATCGGCCAGGTCCGGCCCAGCAGCCAACCCCCCGGCCGCGGCACCCTGGTCTCGCGCAAGCACGGCACGGTGCTGGTGCAGACCGCGCACATCCCGCCGCCTGTGTAGATCAGGTCGGCGCGGTACTCGCGCCGCAGGACGACCGTTTGACCGCAGGACGCACTTCGCCCCGCCCGGTTACGACCGGGCGGGGCGATTGCGTCTCGGCAGGACACTGTTTCAGTCCAATACTGTTTCAGTCCAACACTGTCCTACTCGAAAGTCCTCAGCTCACAGGGGCAGCCGCCTGCGCCGGGCGTCGCGCGCTATGAAGGTCCCGGCCAGCGCGACGAGCACGATCAGGACTGCCGAGCCGAGCGCGATATAAGCGCCCTTACGCTGATCGACCACGGTCTGCGCCGGGGCCGCGTCCACCACCGGGGCCATCGAGGTGCCGTGCTTGACCGGCTTGGCCGTGGCCGGACCGTCGGCGTTCGGTCCCGCGCCGAACAGCCCGGTCAGGTGGTTCGGATCCGCCTGCAGGGCGGCGGCCGCGTTCACCTCGCCCCAGCCGGCCGACTTCGTCCACGTGCCGCCGGGGCTGGCCGTGGCCTCCAGCACCTTGATCAGCGTGCCCACCGACCAGCCGTGGTGCGTCTGCAGCAGCAGCGCGGCGATCCCGGCGACATACGGAGCGGCGAAGCTGGTGCCGTCGTCCAGCCACACCTTGCCGTCCGGGAAGAGGCCGCCGACCTGGTAGCCCGGGGCGGTGACGCCGATGTACCCGCCGGTCTCGGAGAAGCCCGCGACGCTGCCGTCCTGCATCGCCGCGCCGACCGCGAGCAGCTGGGGCGCGTAGGCCGCCGGATACGTGACCGGGTTGAATCCGTAGTCCGCGTCAGCTTCCTTGGCGTCGATGTTCCCGAAGTTGCCGGCCGCGGCGACGATGAGCACGTTCTTCTGGTAGGCGTTCAGCACGGCCGCCTTGAGCTTGCTGTTCGCGGTGTAGCCGGCCTGCGAGATGTTGATGATCTGGGCGCCCTGGTCGACCGCGGTGTTGATCGCGTCCGCCAGGGTGTTCTCGTCGTTGCCGCCGGTGACGTTGCAGCCGGCCTCGCGATATATCAGGAGGTTGACTCCTGGTGCGATGCCGACCATGCCGATCCCGGGGGTGACCGCCCGGGCGGCGATGATCGAGGCGACCATCGTGCCGTGCCCGTCCACGTCCTGCCGGTAGTTCCCGCCTCCGGTGAAGTCCTGGCCGCCGACGATCGCCTTGGACAGCTGGCCGTTCGTGCCGGCGATCCCGGAGTCGATGACGGCGACCGTGACGCCCTTGCCGGTCGCGTCGAGGCTCTGGGGGTTCGCGTAGGAGATCTCCCAGGGCGTGGCCGTCTGGTCGCTCACTGCGGTGACCGTCGGGCCCTTCTTCGTGCACGTACTGTCGTCGGCGAGCGAGGTCCGCCCGCCGCCCGTGGCCGCGTTCGCCGGGCCGATCCCGCACACGTTCACGGCCAGCAACGCCGCAGCACCCGCCGCGCACACACGTACGCGTACGCGTGCCCGTGTCCGTCGTGCCCCCGGTGGACGCCCGCTGCCACTACCGCCACCACTCCGGTTCCGCTGTCGCGTCATCTCGGCGCCCCCGTCACTGCTCGGTGAGCGACGGGGTCTGGCCGGCCGCCTGCGGATCGAGCTCGGCGCCGACCTGCACCAGCTTCATCCAGGAGTCGGGGACCTTGCTGACGTCGACCTTGCTGTACTGCAGCATCTGGGCCGCCGAGGGCTGGCTGTTCTGACTGTTCTGGTCGCCCGAGCCGGGGGACATCATGTACCGGGTCCCGGTCTCCGTGACCAGGTACTCCGGTCCGACGGTCTGGCTGTTGCCGCCGCTCACGTCCCGGGCCAGCGCCGCGTGGCCGGGCTGGACCAGCACGACGTCCGCCAGCGAGGTGCCGGCCGTCTGCACCACCCCGCCGCCCGGTCCGAGCGGCTGCGGCAGCGCGGTGCCATAGGACAGGCTCAGCTGCGGCAGATTGCCGTCGAACTGCCCTGAGAAGGTGACGCAGAACACGCCGAAGCCCGGGTGCACGCCGTCGGAGTCGAGCGGGGTCACCGTGTTCTGCGGCCAGTCCGTGGCCGCCTGGCCGAAGGAGTCCGGGGCGGTCGTCAGCTCGTTCTTCACCTGCGCCGCGTTGACCATGGAGGAGTTCAGCGTCATCAGGGCCGCGCCCTGGCCGCTGACCGCGGGCGCCGCCTTGTAGAGCGAGTACACGAACATGTTGACCTCGACCAGCCCGGTCTGGGTCTCGATGTAGCCGACCGTGCCGTTCGAGGTGAGCAGCGTCCCGTAGTCGCCGACGTGGGTGCCGGGCTGTCCGGACAGTCCGGTGAGCGGACCGCCGAGTCCCGCGAGGGTCGGGAACCGCAGCGTGCTGCCGGGCGCGAACGCCTTGAGCCAGGCCGCGCTGACCCACGGGCCCTCGGTGCCGCCCGTGGCCGCCGGGCTGCCGGTCAGCGTGCTGAGCACGGCCGCGCCGTCGATCGGATAGGCGCGGTCGCCGGTGATCAGGTAGTTGGTGTTGGAGGAGTCGTGCACGACGAACCCGGTGTCCTGGTTGACCGGGTTCTCGCCGCCGTTCTGGTAGCCGATCTCCAGGACCGTCTTGCCGCCGGCCTGGGCCTGGTTCGCAGCGCTCTTCGACTGCAGGCACAGGTTCCACCGGGTCAGGTCGACGTCGGCGGCGACGGGCACGTCGGGCGGCGCGCCCAGGATGCCGAACGGCGCACCGATCTTCATGCCGTTGATCGTCTTGTCCGGCACGTCGTACTTCTTGAACTTGTCGCCGAGCAGCAGCCGCGCCGAGCTGATGTTCAGGATCGGGTGCAGCGCCGTGTCCTGCTGCGAGTAGACGTATTCCGCCCCCGAGGAGCTGTCCACCGCGAGCCCGCTCTCCCAGCCGCTCGGGGCGGAGGGCTTGAACACCCCGAGGACCGCCACCCCGGCCACCGCGATCGCGCTGAGGATCGCGGAGGTGAAGAAGGTCTTGACCGGACGCGGCGCGCCCTCGTCGGAACCCGTGGGCGAGGGCGCCACCAGATTCGCGACCATCCGCCGTCGCGCGAACACGAACGCGTCGAGCTGGTCCTTGCGAGTAGCCATGCTCTACCCCTCGCCCCCATGAAAGACGTACGACTGCTGCCGTGCCTGGTGTGGTCCCTGTGACATGCCCTGGATACTCGGCCGCCGCGTGCGCCCCGGCGTCGCGGAACTCCTTGTATCACAGAGTACGGCCGTCCACACGGTACCCTCTTTCGCACCGACTTCGCCGCCCCGCGTTCCGATCCCGCAAAGTTATCCACAGGAACGGAACCGACAGTGGAGTTCCGCGCGGCGGACGAAGTACGGTAGCGGTGGAACGCGGTTCCATCACGGACGCGACCTGGGGGTGCGCCCCCGGTGACGACATGGGGGCAGGCGCGAGGGGCATGGCTACGGCGACGACAAATCGGGGAACGAACGACGATCAGGGTCCTGCGGGACGGCGCGCGGCGGGGCGCCAGTCCGGCGGCGGACCCGGGCAGCGCAGGCCCGCGCCGCCGGCCCGCGCCCAGGCGGCGATCTACCCGCGGCCCGGCCGGATCGGGCCGGTGCTGGTGATCCGGGTGGTCTTCCTGGAGGCCGCGGTCGCGCTGGTCGCGGTCCCGGTGCTGACCAAGCACGCATTCTGGGTCGCGCTGACCCTCCCGCTCGCCGCGCTGTGCGTCCTCGGCGCGCTGGGCGGCAGCCACGGGCGGTGGATCGGCCAGGTCTCCGCGCTGCGCGGCGAGTTCCGCGAGCGGCGGGCGCAGCGTACGGACCCGGCCGGCGGCGAGGCGGCGCTCGCCCCGCTGCGGGAGACCTTCCCGGCGCTGCGTACCACTTCAGTCAGCAGCCGTGCCGGGGATCCGGTCGGCATGATCGGCGACGGGACCTTCCTCACGGCCGTGGTGCGCGTGAACGCCCGCCACGAACCGCTGCGTGCGCCCCGTACCGAGCAGCCGCTCCCGCTGGGCGTGATCGCCGGAGTGCTCTCCGACGAACGCCTGTCAGCCTCCTGCGTTCAGATCGTGACGCACACCCAGCCCGCGCCGGCGCCGCACCTGCCGCCGCACGCGCTCGCGGTGCGCTCGTACCAGTCGGTGATGGCGGACGTGCCCGCCCAGCGCACCACCTGGGTCGCGGTGCGGCTCGACCCGCAGGACGCGGCCGGAGCGATCGAGGCGCGCGGCGGCGGGGCCATCGGCGTGCAGCGCACCCTGCTGACGGCGGTGCAGCGGGTGGCCAGCGACCTGGAGGGCGCGGGTTTCGAGGCCACCGCGCTCAGCGAGCCGGAGCTGATCTCCGCGCTCGGCACGGCCTGCGCGGTGAACCCGCTGGTGGGCATCGCGCCGCGCTCGGCCGGCGCCACCCGCCGTACCGAGGAGACCAAGCGCACCTGGCGCTGCGACGACCGCTGGCACACCACGTACTGGCTGGACCGGCTGCCGAAACTGTCCGCGGACGGCACGCCGCAGCTGGTCGCGGCGCTCACCAGCGTGCAGACCCTGGCGACCAGCTTCTCGGTCACCGCGAGCCGCGGCACCGGGGGATCGGTCGGCTTCAGCGCGCACGTGCGGGTCGCGGCCCGTTCGGAGGCGCAGCTGGTCGAGGCGGCGAAGGCGGTCGAACAGCGCGCGGCCAAGGCGGGCGCGCACCTGACCCGGCTGGACGGCGAGCAGCTGCCCGGCCTGGTCGCCACGATCCCGTTGGGAGGGGAAGCATGAGCGGCACGGGTTCGGGGGGCTACGCGCGCACCGACGCGCCGGCGCGCCCGTACGGATCGGCCCCATTCCAGGACCAGCCCGGCGGGCCGGGAGCGGCCGGACCGGGGCAGGGAGCGGGCCAGCGCCGCGGCGCGGGGCAGCCGGAGCCCCGGCTGGTCGTCGCCGCCCGTCCGTCCCGGGCCGAAGAGGTGCGGTTGCTGCCGGTACGCGGCCCGCGCCACGAGCGGCACATGCTGGAGGCCTCTGAGCTCAATGCCCTGACGATCCCGGTGGGCGACGACGGCGTGGTGATCGGCACGGATCCGGGTCGGCAGCCTGCGGTCCTCGGCTTGTTCCGCCCGCGTCCGATGGACGGCGCGCTCGTCGCGGGCTCGTACCTTGCGCAGCTACTCGCGCTCAGGGCGGCCGCCACCGGTGCCCGCATCGTGATCGAGACAGCCCGCCCCGAGTTGTGGAGCGCGCTGGCCCAGAACGCAGGCGGGGGCCAGCAGATCGTCGCCGTCGTCCCGGTCCGCCGTGTCGGCGCGCTCGGTGCGACCGCGGCCTCGCCGGTCCTGCTGATCCGGGACTGCGGGGCACGTCCCCCGCGCCTGGCCCAGCCCAAGACCCCGTGGCAGACCACGCTGACCCTGTTGCCGTTCCTCGACCCCGGCTACGCGGGCCAGCTGGTCGGCGCGGACCTGGTCGCACTGCAGCGGATCTCGCCGCAGGAGGCGCAGCTGGCGGCGCGGATCGTGCGCCTCGGCAACGAGGACGTGCAGGCGCTGCCCGGCCTCCCCGACGAGCTGACCCTCTGGTGCGCGCGCCACGGTCGCCAGTACGTCTACAGCATGCCGACCCAGCTGGAAGCCGGCCTGCTCGGCAACCCGCGCCGAATGGACTGAGCCCGACAACGTCGGACCCGGACGCGGACCGAGCCGCGTCGACCACGGGATCCGATCGCGTAGCGGGTCTGAGCACGTACTGGTTCTGAGCACGTACCGGGCCTGAGCACGTGAGGCAGAGCACCCAACCATTTTGCCCCATATCACCCCGCACAGTATGAATCGCCCGATTCAGTATGCATTCCGTAGCGGGTGGCGGCCTGACTACAGTTGTGCCAACGGTGGATCTGAAGGGTGGCGGTGGCGCTAGTGAGCGGCGAGCACGGTTTCGGCGACAGCCCTGAGGACGAGGACTGGACCGGACCGGTCTACACGGCCCCGGACTGGTACAAGCAGGCCGGTAACCCCGCCGAGCCCCAAAACGATCCACAACAACCGCAACCCCCGCAGTCTTCACAATCCCCACAGTCACCACAGGCCGCACAGTCCCCGCAATCACAACAGCTGCCGCCGCCACAGCCGCAGCCCCTCGCGCGCCCGCAGCAGCCCGCGCAACAGCAGCAGACGGCGTACCCGCAACAGCCTGCACCGCCGGTCCAGCCAATGCATCCGGCTCAGCCCACGCAGCCGGTCCAGACAGTGCATCCAGCTCAGCCCACGCAGCCGGTCCAGCCGATGCAGGCACCCCCGCCGCCCCAAATGGCCCCACCGCCCCCGCCGCCAGCGCACGCACAGCCGCTCCAGCCGCCGATGCAGCCGCCTCCCCCACGGCCCTTCGCACCGCAGGGTCAGGGTCAGGTCCAGCCCCCGCCCCCGCAGCAGTCACAACCACAGCCCCAGCGACAGCCCCAGCCACAGCAGCCGCCGGTGCACGCACAGCAGCCGCAAGCACAGCAGTCACAAGTGCAGCAGTCACAGGCACAGCAGCCACAAGCGCAGCCATCACCGCAGGCACAGCAGCCGCAAGCGCAGCCATCACCGCAGGCACAGCAGCCGCAACCGTCCGGGCCGCCCTTCATCCCACTGCCACCGAGGCAAGGTCCGAACCACCAGGCACCCACGCCGATGTCCGCACCCACGTCCCCGCCGCCACCCCCATCCACACCGATGTCGGCGCCTCCTCCCCCGCCCTCACCAGCACCAGCACCAGCACCAGCACCAAATCAGCAGCCGCAGTCGGGCCCGCCATTCATCCCGTTGTCGCGACCGACGGCTCAGAACACCGGCACTGGCCCGACACTTCCTCCTCCTCTGGCGCCGCCGCCGATCGGCCGTCCCGTCATGCCTCCGGCTGATCCGAACGCCGATACCCCCGGACCGCACTTCGGCCAGCTCGCGCCCCCGCAAGCTCCCTCGGCTCCGACAGCGCCACAAGCTCCACGCGCAGCGTCAGTCCCGCAGTCCGAGCCCGGTGCATCCGGCGATCAGTCCAGTTCCGGTTCGTGGAACGTGGCACCGCCGTCCGCCAACTCGTGGCAGGCCGGGCCGCCCGCATCACCGAATGCCGCGCCCCCGAATGCTGCACCGCCACCTCTTTCTGCACCAGCACCAGCACCAGCGGCACAACTTCCGGCACCGCCGCGCCCGGCATCGCTCCCTCCTGCACCGTTGCAGCCGCCTGCATTGCCGACGCCGGTCACGCCTGCTCCCATCAACGTTCCGCCGGCGCCCACTCAGCTCATCCCCCGGGTGATTGACGGGCCTCCGCGCGCGCAGCCGCAACAGTTGCCGCCGCCCCAGCAGCCGCAACAACTACCGCCACCACCGCAACAGCGGCCGCAGCCCGGCCAGCCCTACCCGGCTCAGCCTGGCCAGATCCAGCCCGGCCAGGCACCGCACTATCCGCCGCAGCCCCAGCAAGGCCAGCCGCAGCGTCCGCAACCCCAGTCTCAAAACCCGCAGCACCCGCAGCACCCGCAGCACCCGCAGCACCCGCAGAATCCCCAGAATCCGCAGAGCCCGCAGCAGTACCCCCAGGCTCCGCAGTACGAGGCGCCTCAGTACAGCCAGTACCAGGCTCCGCCCAACGCCGGACCCCCCACCGGGTATCCGCAGCAGCAACCGCACCCGCAGCCCCAGTCACAGCACTCCCAGCCCCAGCGCCCCCAGCCCCAACCCCAGCAGCCTGGCCAGAGTGCCTACTTCACCCGGCCCGGCACCGGCGGCTACCCGGGCCAGCAGCAGCCGCTGCCCGGGGGCGGCACGCCGCTCGGGTTCCAGGCCTCGCAGGACCTCACGTCCGACCGCCTCGTGCGCAAAGCCGAGCCGGTCGCCCGGACCGGGTGGCGCAAGACCCTGCGCACGGCCTCCGGCGGGCTCATCAAGCCCGCGCCGGGCAAGTCCGAGACCTACCGGCTCGAGCTGCTCGAACGGGTCCGCACACCGCTGCTGGGCTGCCACCGGATCGCCGTCATCTCGCTGAAGGGCGGCGTCGGCAAGACCACCACGACCACCGCGCTCGGCGCGACGCTGGCCTGGAACCGGGGCGACCGGGTCATCGCCGTGGACGCCAACCCGGACGCCGGCACGCTGGGCCGCCGGGTGCGCCGCGAGACCGGCGCCACCATCCGCGACATGCTGCAGGCCCTGCCCGCGATCCAGAGCTACGTCGACATGCGCCGATTCACCTCCCAGGCGCCCAGCCGCCTGGAGATCCTGGCCAACGACGTGGACCCGGCCGTGTCCACCACCTTCAACGACGAGGACTACCGGCGCATCATCGAGGCCCTGCAGAAGCAGTACTCGATCATCCTCACCGACTCGGGCACCGGCCTGCTCTACTCCGCGATGCGCGGCGTGCTGAGCATGGCGGACCAGCTGATCGTGGTCTCCACCCCCAGCGTGGACGGCGGCAACTCGGCCTCGACCACGCTGGACTGGCTGATCGCGCACGGCTACCAGGACCTGGTCGCCCGCGCGGTCACCGTCATCTCGGGCGTGCGGCCCTCCGCCAAGGAGTTCGACCTCAGCCAGCTGATCACCCACTTCGCCGCGCGCTGCCGCGCCGTCGTGCCGATCCCCTTCGACGCGCACCTGGGAACCGGGGCGGAGATAGACCTGGAAATGCTGCGCCCGGCGACGGCGGACGCCTACCTGGAGCTGGCGGCGCACGTGGCGCAGGGGTTCGGCGACCGGACGCACTGAGCGGCGCGGCGGCAACCAGGCGGCGGACGGCAAACCGCTTGGGTACGGTGGTGCCTATGGACACCCACCCGGACGAAGCCGCCTACGGCGAGGTGGTCGGCCTGCTGACCGACCTGATCCGCATCGACACCTCGAACCCGGTCAAGCCCGAGCGCCCCGCCGCCGAGTACGTCGCCGAGCGGCTGGCCGAGGCCGGGTTCGCGCCGCGGATCCTCGAGTCGGAGCCGGGACGGGCCTCCGTGATCGCCCGCTTCGAGGGTACCGACCCCTCGGCGGACGCCCTGCTGCTGCACGGGCACCTCGATGTCGTGCCGGCCGAGCCCGCCGACTGGTCCGTGCACCCCTTCGGCGGCGAGGTCAAGGACGGCCTGGTCTGGGGCCGCGGCGCGGTGGACATGAAGAACATGGACGCCATGACGCTCGCCGTGGTGCGCCGGATGGTCCGCGAGGGCCGCCGCCCGCGCCGCGACGTCGTGCTCGCCTTCCTGGCCGACGAGGAGGCCGGCGGCAATCAGGGGGCGAAGTTTCTTGCCGGAAAGCACCCGGAGCTGTTCGACGGCTGCACGGAGGCGGTCAGCGAGGTCGGCGGCTACTCCTACGAGGTCTCCCCCGACCTGCGCCTCTACCTGATCGAGACCGCGCAGAAGGGCCTGTCCTGGATGCGGCTGACCGCGCGCGGCCGGGCCGGGCACGGTTCGATGCTCAACGACGACAACGCGGTCACCACTCTCGCCGCCGCCGTCGCCCGGATCGGCGCGCACCGCTTCCCGACCACGCTGATCCCGACCGTCCGCGACTTCCTGGCCGAGGTCTGCGACGCCCTCGGCGTGCCCTTCGACCCGGAGGATCCCGAGGCCGCCGTCGACCGGCTCGGCCCGCTGGCCCGGTTCATCGGCGCGACCCTGCGGCACACCGCCAACCCGACCATGCTCGAGGCCGGATACAAGTCCAACGTCATCCCCGAGCGCGCCTCGGCGGTGATCGACGGCCGCTTCCTGCCCGGCGGCGAGCAGGAGTTCCTGGCCGCGATCGACGAGCTGGCCGGTCCGGACGTCGTCCGGGAGAGCATCCACCACGACCGCTCCGTCGAAGCCCCCTTCGACGCTCCGATCGTCGAGGCGATGCTCGCCTCGCTGCGCGCCGAGGACCCGGCCGCGCGCACGGTGCCGTACTGCCTCTCGGCCGGCACCGACAACAAGACCTTCGCCTCGCTGGACGTCTCCGGCAAGGGCGGGATGCGCGGCTACGGCTTCGTGCCGCTGAGGCTGACCCCCGACCTCGACTTCGCCGCGATGTTCCACGGCGTGGACGAGCGGGTGCCGATCTCAGCCCTCGACTTCGGCTGCCGGGTGCTCGACCGCTTCCTCGCCGCCGCCTAGCCCGTCCCCGCCGTGGCCGGGCGAGTAAGGGGTCTGTTCGAACCAGCGCCGCCCGGCCCGGCCCGGGTGCGGGATGCGCAGGTGCACGTGGGTGGCGGCCGGGTCGAGGCAGTCCTGCGCGTGCCGGCCCCGGTAGAGCGCCAGGTAGACCCGCCGCACCTGGATCGCGGTCTCCAGCTCGCCGTTCATCCGCGCGTAGAACTGCTCCTTGTACGCGTCGTCGGTCATCGAGGACACCGCGAAGAAGAAGCCTGAGACGGCGGCCAGGAAGATGGCCACCTGGAACAGCTTCTTGTCCAGGTCGAAGCCGACGTAGTAGCTGAGCGGATGGCCGAAGGCGACGGCGGCCTCCGGCCGCTGGCCGGTCCACTCCTCGATGTGGTGGGTGTCCATGGTCACCCAGCCGAGTCCGGCGAAGAACACGAATACCAGCAGCGCGAGCAGCACCACCTGCAGCATCTGCCCGACGAACAGCACCATCAGGACATTGCCGCGCTGCTTGCGGTTGAGCTCCAGCGCGCCGTCGGGCAGCGTCACCCGGCCGGCCACCCCCTCCATCGGGGTCCCGGCGCAGGCCCGGCTGACCGCCTCGCGGTCGTCGTGCGCCGCGACCCGGCTCACCTCGTCGGGCAGCCGGTAGAGCAGGAACAGGAAGGTGAAGAGGGCGAACAGGCCGACCACGCCCCACAGCCGGTGCCGGGACATCTCCCCGGCGAACTCCCACACGTCCTTGCTGATGAACAGGAAGCTGTTGAACAGGAACAGCAGCGGCAGCGCCCGCGCGGCCAGGTCGAAGACCTCGCCGAGCTCCTGGAAGGTGCGCTTGACCGTCCACCGGATCAGCGGCAGCAGCGCCGAGGTCAGGACGTAGATGCCGAGCACCACCGCGAGGTTGACCGCCAGGTCGGCGCCGGTGATCCGCCAGCTGTGCAGCCCGCCGGGCCGCCAGTCGGTGCGCACCACGGCGCCGACCGCGGGCGGGATCAGCACGAAGGCGCCCAGCTCGATCCAGCCGATCCGCCGCGGCCGGGTCAGCGCCGGCTCGCCGGTCAGCACGTTGCGCAGCACGTAGCTCGCCAGCAGCAGCGCGATCCCCAGCGCCGCGCCGCCGACCCGTTGCAGGAGGCTGAGGTGCAGCGAGAGCACCACCATCAGGCTGATGACGAAGTAGGCCACCAGCAGCGGCAGCGCCCTGCTGAAGACGTCGTCGGTGGCCCTGCGGTCCTCGATGAAGAACGGCAGCCCCCGCTGGACGAACCAGCTCTCCGTCGTGCTCAGCAGCGCGTCGTCGTCGACCCGGCCGGTGGTCGCGACGGCCGTAGCAGTCATGTGATTCAGTTCCCCCGAGATGTCCGCTGCACCCACTCGTCGTCAGCTGAGCGCACACCGTACCGAAAACGCGCGCGCCCTAGCCACTCGCCGCCGTGAGCAGCGCGAGCGCCTCCTCGACGTCCTGGTTCATCCGCTTCACCAGCGCCTCCATCGAGTCGAAGCGCTCCTGTCCGCGCAGCCGGGAGAGAAAGTCCACTGCGACGTACTTGCCGTACAGCTCGAGGTCGGTGCGTCCGATCGCGTAGGCCTCGACCGTGCGCGCGGTGCCGTCGAAGGTCGGGTTGGTGCCGACCGAGATCGCCGCGGGCAACGGGTCCCCGTCCACGACGAGCCAGCCCGCGTAGACCCCGTCGGCCGGGATCGCCGTGTGCGGCGGCGTGTCCACGTTGGCGGTCGGGAAGCCCATCTCCCGGCCGCGCTGCGCGCCGCGCACCACGATCCCCTCGACCCGGTGTGGGCGGCCGAGCCGCAGCGCGGCGGTCTCCACGTCCCCGGCGAGCACCATCTTGCGCACGTCGGTGGACGAGAAGCGCTGCTCCCCGCCCTCCTGCGGCGCGGCCAGCGGGAGCCCCTCGGCGGTGAACCCGTAGCGCTCGCCGAGTTCGACCAGCGTCTCGATCGTCCCCGCCGCGCGGTGCCCGAACCGGAAGTTCTGTCCGACCACGACCGCGACCACGTGCAGCCGCTCGACCAGCACCTGCCGGACGAACTCCTCCGGGGTCAGCTTGGACAGCTCGAGGGTGAAGGGCAGCACGAGGACCGCGTCCACGCCCAGCGCCTCCATCAGGTCTGTGCGATGCGCCGCGGTCGACAGCAGCGGCGGGTGGGTGCCGGGGCGCACGACCTCGCTCGGGTGCGGATCGAAGGTGAGCACCACCGCCGCCGCCCCGCGCTCCCGGGCCAGGGCGACCGCCCGGCGCACCACGCGCTGGTGGCCCTGGTGGACGCCGTCGAAGAAGCCGACGGTGACGACGCACCCGCCGGGCGCGCCCCAGCCAGGGGGCACCTCGGCCAAGCCGTGCCAGCGCTCCATGAACCGTCACTCCTCCACTTCGCTTCCGGACTACAACCAACCTTGCCAGATCACCCGGCGTGATCCACACCGGCGGCCCCTGTCGCCCGCCGGAGCGGGGCAATACCATGTTCGATCGCACGCACACCACACGGAGGGGACCCCAAGACCATGGCGTATCCGCAGCCCGGACAGTTTCCGGCCTACCCCCAGTATCCCGGCCAGGCCGGGGCGCCCGCCAAACCGCCCATCCCGCAGACGGTGCAGAACGCCTTCTACCTGATGCTGGCCGGCGCGGCGCTGGAAGTGGTCGCCGTCATCGTGGGCCTCGCCTCCACGTCGAAGTTCCGTGATTCGGTCCGGACCAACAACCCCAGCTTCACCAGCACCCAGGTGGACAACGCGGTACACGCCGGCGAGGCGATCCTGGTGGTCGCGGCGCTGATCGAGATCGGCCTGTGGATCTGGATGGCCTTCGCCAACCGGGCCGGCAAGAACTGGGCCCGGATCACCGGGACGGTGTTCTTCGGCCTGTCCTGCCTGGGCCTGCTCGTCACCCTGGCCGCGAGCGGTGGCAGCAGCGTCTCCAGCGCCAGCGCCTCCGGAGTCGGCGTCGCGGTCGGCGTCGTCAGCTGGATCGTCGGACTGCTCACGGTGATCCTGCTGTGGGTCAAGGCGTCCGGGCCCTACTTCAAGCCGCCGCAGTTCGGCCCTGGAGGTCCGGGCTACCCGTACCCGTACGGCGCGCCCGGTCAGCAGCCGATGCCCCCGATGGGAGCGGTCCCCCCGCAGCAGCAGCCGTACGGCACCCCGCCGCAGGGCCAGGGCCAGCAGCCGCCCGCCGATCCCTGGGCCAATCCGAACCCGCCGCAGCAGTAGTCACGCTGTCCGTTTCAAACGGACAACTCCGACGTGGGCGGCTGAGACGAACAGCACTCAGACGAACACTGATCAGACGAACACCGTTCAGACGAACACCGCGATCGGCTTGGCCCGGCCGCCGCGCTCCTCCACCAGTGCGAGGAACGCGCCGTCCGGGCCGAAGACGCCGATCGGCCCGCCGCCGAGGCCGGGCGACGGCAGGAAGCCGCCGTGCGCGATGGCCTTGGCCTGGTCGCCGTCCACGTCGTAGCGCGGGAAGGCCACGGCGGCGGCCGCCGCGAGGGACAGCACGGGCAACGGCCCGCCGCCCTCCACGGTCGCCGCCAGGGCGTCCAGTGTGTGCGCCTGCCCGAGCCCGTACGGGCCGACCAGGGTGCGCCGCAGCGCCGTCAGATGACCGCCCACCCCGAGCGTGGCGCCGAGGTCTCGGGCCAGGGCCCGGATATAGGTCCCGCTGGAGCACGCCACCGAGACGTCCAGGTCCACGATCGCGAGCCCTCCGGCCTCCCCCCCGTGCCGTATCTCGTGCACGTCGAAGGCGTAGACCGTCACCGGACGCGCCGCCAGCTTCACCTCGTCGCCCGAACGCACCCGCGCGTACGAGCGCACCCCGTTCACCTTGATCGCCGAGACCGAGGAGGGCACCTGCATGATCTCCCCGGTCAGCGCGCCGATCGCGGCCAGGATCGCCGGATCCCGCACGTGCGCCGCGTCGGCGGCAGTGGTCACCTCGCCCTCGGCGTCGTCGGTCACGGTCGCCTGGCCGAGCCGGATCGTCGCCTCGTAGACCTTGCGGGTCAGCGCCAGGTGGCCGAGCAGCCGGGTGGCCTTCTCGACGCCGAGCACCAGCACGCCGGTCGCCATCGGGTCCAGCGTCCCGGCGTGCCCGACCCGGCGGGTCCCGGCCAGCCGGCGCAGCCGCCCGACCACGTCGTGCGAGGTCCAGCCGGCCGGCTTGTCCACGATCACCAGACCGTCCGGGGGCGCCGGACGGTCCGCGTCACGCTGCTTCATCCGCTGCGGCCCACTCAATCTTCCGCTGCGTCTACGGCCTTGGCCTCGCCGGCGCCGTCCTCGTCGTCATCGTCCTCGTCGACGCGCGGGGCGCGGTACGGGTCCGGTTCCCCGGCGTACGTCTTCCCCTGCGCGACCTCCTGCACCTTCGCGTCCAGGGCGGCGGCGCGGGCCAGCAGCTCGTCGATCTGCTTGGCGCCCTCCGGGATCGCGTCGGCGATGAAGGCTAGGGTCGGGGTGAACTTGACCCCGGTCTGCCGGCCGACCTCGCTGCGCAGTACGCCCTTCGCGGACTCCAGTGCCGCCGCGGACTCCATGCGCTCCAGCTCGTCCCCGAGGACCGTGTAGAAGACCGTGGCCTCCCGCAGGTCGCCGGTGATGCGCGCGTCCGTGATGGTCACGAAGCCGAGCCTGGGGTCCTTGATCCGGGTCTTGAGCGTCTCGGCCACCACCACCTTGATCCGGTCGGCCAGCTTGGCCGCTCGCGCGGTGTTGTTCGCCATGCTCCCGCTCCTGTCCTCTGCGCCGGGCCGCCGGGCCGTGCGCCCCGCGGACCCTGTTAGTCGTCTTCGTCGCTCTGGATGCGGCGGCGGGCGGAGAGCAGCTCGAACTCCGGCCGCCATGCCACCGCGCCCTCACAGTCATCCAACAGCTCCACCACCCGTTGATGCGAGCCCGCCACGACGGCGACCCCCAAAATGGCGCGGCGGTGCAGGTTCTGGCCGCCCACCTCGGCGGCCCCGACCGCGGCGCGGCGGTTCAGCTCGGCCAGGACCGGCTTGATCAGCCCGCGTTTCTCCTTGAGCGAGTGCACGTCTCCGAGCAGCAGGTCCAGGGTGAGCGTTCCGGTGAACACCAGTGACATCGGGGCCAACCCGGCCCAGGGGATGCGTAATCATCCATACGGAACATATCTGCGTACCAACACACTGCTTGCCGACACGGCGCTTGCCAACACGGTGTTCAAAAGGACGCTGCACGCAGGGTACTGCGAACCGGGTGCCCGGGGCCGCGAATTTCCGCGGCCCCGGGCACCCGTGGGCAGATCAGGCGCGGGGCTTCTCCCGCATCTCGTAGGTCTCGACCACGTCGTCGACCTGGATGTTGTTGAAGGACCCGAGGCCGATACCGCACTCGAAGCCCTCGCGGACCTCGGTGGCGTCGTCCTTGAAGCGGCGCAGCGACTCGATGCTCAGGTTGTCCGCCACCACCGCGCCGTCCCGGATGAGCCGGGCCTTGGCGTTGCGGCGGATCAGGCCCGAGCGGACCAGCGCACCGGCGATGTTGCCGAACTTGGAGGAGCGGAAGACCTCGCGGATCTCCGCGGTGCCCAGCTGCACCTCCTCGAACTCCGGCTTGAGCATCCCCTTGAGCGCGGCCTCCATCTCCTCGATCGCCTGGTAGATGATCGAGTAGTACCGGATCTCCACGCCCTCGCGGTCGGCCTTGGTCTTGGCCCGGCCGTCCGCCCGCACGTTGAAGCCGATGATGATGGTGTCGCTGGTCAGCGCCAGGTCCACGTCCGACTCGGTGATCGCGCCGACGCCGCGGTGGATGATCCGCAGGTCCACGTCCGCGCCGACGTCCAGCTTGAGCAGCGCGTCCTCGAGGGCCTCCACCGAACCGGAGACGTCGCCCTTGATGATGAGGTTGAGCTGCTGGATGTCGCCGGCCGCGAAGGCGCTGCCGATGTCCTCGATGGACACCCGCACCCGCCGCCTGGACAGCAGGGCGTTGCGGTCGCGGGCGGAGCGGCGCTCGGCGATCTGCCGGGCGACGCGGTCCTCCTCGACCACCAGGAAGGTGTCGCCGGCCCCGGGCACCGTGGTCAGGCCGAGCACCTGCACCGGACGCGAGGGGTCGGCCAGATCGACGTTGTTGCCGTTCTCGTCGAGCATGGCGCGGACCCGGCCGTGAGCGTCGCCGACCACGATCGTGTCGCCGATGTTCAGCGTGCCGCGCTGTACCAGCACGGTCGCCACCGCGCCGCGGCCCCGGTCGAGGTGGGCCTCGATCGCGACGCCCTCGGCGTTCTGGTGCGGGTTCGCCTTCAGGTCCAGGGACGCGTCGGCGGTCAGCACGATCGCCTCGAGCAGCTCCTGGATGCCGATGTTCTCCCGGGCGGAGATGTCGACGAACATGGTGTCGCCGCCGAAGTCCTCGGCCACCAGACCGTACTCGGTGAGCTGGCTGCGGACCTTGAGCGGGTCCGCGCCCTCCTTGTCGATCTTGTTGACCGCGACCACGATCGGCACGTCGGCCGCCTTGGCGTGGTTGAGCGCCTCGATGGTCTGCGGCTTCACGCCGTCGTCGGCCGCCACCACGAGCACCGCGATGTCGGTCACCTTCGCGCCACGGGCACGCATGGCGGTGAACGCCTCGTGGCCCGGGGTGTCGATGAAGGTGATCCGCCGCTCCTGGTCGCCGACCTCGGCCGTGACCTGGTAGGCGCCGATGTGCTGGGTGATGCCGCCGGCCTCGCCCGCGACCACGTTGGCCTTGCGGATCGTGTCCAGCAGCCGGGTCTTGCCGTGGTCGACGTGACCCATGACGGTGACCACCGGCGGCCGCGGCATGAGGTCGTCCTCGCCGCCGTCGTTCTCGCCGAAGTCGAGGTCGAAGGACTCGAGCAGCTCGCGGTCCTCCTCCTCGGGCGAGACGATCTGGATCTCGAAGCCGATCTCGGAGCCGATCAGCTGCAGGATCTCCTCGTTGACCGACTGGGTCGCGGTGACCATCTCGCCGATCGCGAAGGCCGCCTGCACCAGCGCCGCCGGGTTCGCGCCGATCTTCTCCGCGAGGTCCATCAGGGACGAACCGCGGGTCAGCCGGACGACCTGCCCGTTGCCGCGGGGCAGCATCGCGCCGCCCATCGACGGGGCCTGCATGTTGTCGAACTCTTGACGACGCTGCTTCTTCGACTTGCGCCCACGGGCCGGGCCGCGCCCGCCGGGACGGCCGAACGCGCCCTGCGTGCCGGCGCCGCGGCCGCCACGACCGGCGCCACCGCCGCCGCCGGGACGGCCGGCGAAACCGCCGCCACCGCCGCCGGGACCACCGGAGCCGGGAGCTCCGCCGCCGGGCCGCGGGCCGAAGCCCGCACCGGGACCGGGACGGGGGCCGCCGCCACCAGCGCGCGGAGCGCCGCCGGCCGGACGCGGGCCGCCGGGAGCGCCGCCGCGGGCACCGGGACCACCCGGGCCGCCGGGACGTCCGCCGCCGCCGGGGCCGCCGCCGGGGCGGGGGCTGGGCGAGGGACGGTTGGGCATCATGCCCGGGTTCGGACGCGGGCCGCCGGGGGCGCCGCCGCTACGGTCGCCGCGCGGGGCGGCGGGACGCGGGGGCATCCCCGGACGCGGACCGCCCGGAGCGTCGCTGCGCGGAGCGCGGTCGGGCCGGTCCGCACCGCGGTCGGCGGGGCGCTCGCGGTCACGATCGCGGTCGCCGCCGGCCGGACGCGGCGCGCCCGGACGGGGCATGCCGGTCGAGCCGGAAGTAAAGGGGTTGTTACCCGGACGCGGACCCGCGGAGCGGGGGCCGCCGGGGCGCGGAGCGCCGCCGCCGGGACGGGGTGCGCCACTCGCCGGACGCGGAGCGGCCGGACCGGGACGCGGGCCGCCGGGGGTGGTGGGACGGCCGCCGGCCGGACCACTCGGGGCGCTGGGTCCCTGGACCGGGGCGGGGGGAGCGGGCGGGGCCTCGAACGCTGGGGCGACCGGGGCCGGACGCGGCGCGGGCCGGGGCGTGTTGGGCCGCGGCGCCTGCTGCGGGTTGACCACGGGGGCCACCGGGGAGACCGGGGCGGCGGGTGCCGCTGCGCCGTTGGGCGCGGGAACCACGGGCCGCGGGGCCGGCTTGACGGCGGCGGGCGCGGGCTTGGGCGGAACAGGACCGGGACGCGGTCCCGGCTTGGGCGCGCCTGGGCGCGCGGAGGTGGCGGAACCTGCCGAACCACCTGATGCGGAGGCCTTGCCCCCGCCGTCGAACGAATCCTTCAGCTTGCGTACGACCGGCGCCTCCACTGTGGAGGACGCTGAACGGACGAACTCACCGAGGTCTTGGAGCTTGGCCATGATGACCTTGCTCTCAACACCCATTTCCTTGGCGAGTTCATAGACCCGGACCTTGGCCACTTCACTCCTGTCTCGGTCCGCGTCTTCTCCGCGCGACCGGTTATATCACTGCATGGGCGTGCTCATCGCTGGGTGCTCATCGCGTGCTCATCGTGTTTCTCGACCCGCTCTCCGCGTCGTAGCGATCCCTGTGTCGTGATGACTTACGTGTATCTCTGCGCACTGCCTGGTACTGCCTGGTACTGCCTACTGGTACTGCCTACCGCACCAACGGACTACTGCACCAACGGAAAAACCGCCGGGACTAGTCCCTACTCCGCCTCGCCTCGCGCCTCGGCCTCAAGCCGCGCGCGCACCACTCCGACCGCGAACGGTCCCGGCAGGCGGAAAGCCCGCGGGAAGGCCCGCTTGCGCTCGGCGAGGGCGAGACATTCGAGCCGCCGGTGCAGATAAGCGCCACGGCCCGGAAGGCGCCGACGCGGATCGGGCAGAACCTCACCCTCCCCGGCGACGACACGGAGCAGCCGGTCCTGCGCATCCCGATCACGACAGCCAACGCAGGTACGCGTAGGCGCGCCACAGTCTCCCGGATCGGTCGGCAGGCCAGTCACGCTCTATCTTACCCCCACGATCACCCGTCCCGCTCCCCTGCCACCACCCGGTGGAGGGCACACGGCGGCGGCGTTACCGGCCAGGTACCACAGCGAAGCGAGACGCGCTCAGTCCGACGGCTGCTGCTCTGCGTCCGAACGGATGTCGATCCGCCAACCGGTGAGCCGGGCGGCCAGGCGGGCGTTCTGCCCTTCCTTGCCGATCGCCAGGGACAGCTGGTAGTCCGGCACGATGACCTGGGCGGACTTCGTGTCGAGATCGACGATGCGCACCTTGGTCACCTTGGCCGGGGACAGCGCCGAGGCGACCAGCCGCTCCGGGTCGTCGGACCAGTCCACGATGTCGATCTTCTCGCCGTGCAGCTCGGTCATCACGTTGCGGACCCGCGCCCCGACCGGGCCGATGCAGGCGCCCTTCGCGTTCACCCCGGGTTTGGTCGAGCGCACCGCGATCTTCGTCCGGTGCCCGGCCTCCCGCGCCACCGCCGCGATCTCCACGGTGCCGTCGGCCACCTCGGGCACTTCGAGCGCGAACAGCCGGCGCACCAGGTTCGGGTGGGTGCGCGAAAGGGTGACCTGCGGGCCGCGCAGGCCGCGGCGCACCGCGATCACGAGGCACTTGATCCTGGTGCCGTGCTCGTACTTCTCCCCGGGCACCTGCTCGGGCGCGGGCAGCATCGCCTCGAAGCTCTCCTTCTTGCCCGAGTCGATCTCCACCAGCACGTTGCGCGGGTCGTCGCCCTGCTGCACCTTCCCGCTGATCAGGTCGCCCTCGCGGGCCGCGAAGTCGCGGAACACCGCCTCGTCGGCCGCCTCGCGCAGCCGCTGCGCGATGACCTGCCGCGCGGTGGAGGCGGCGATCCGGCCGAAGCCGCTCGGGGTGTCCTCGAACTCGAGCCCGGCCGGCCGGCCCTCCTCGTCCGTCTCGACGGCCCACACCGCCACGTGCCCGGTCTTGTGGTCCAGCTGCACCCGGGCCCGGGGGCGGGCGCCCTCGGTGCGCTCGTACGCGAGCAGCAGCGCCTGCTCGATCGCCTCGAAGAGCCGGTCGAGCGAGATCTCCTTGTCCTGCGCCAGATCGCGCAGTGCCCGCATGTCGATGTCCATAACTTCCTCAATCAGCTCTCGTCGTCCGCGTCGCCATCGGCCGCGTCCTCGTCATCGCCCGCGCCGTCCTCGTCCACTGCCCCGGCCTCGAGCTCGGACTCGTCCTGCGAGGCGTCGAGGTGGGCGCCGTCTTCCTCGTCCGCGCTGTCCTCTTCTTCCGCGCCGTGCTCCCCGTCGCCCGCGCGGTTGAACTCGACCTGCATCTTCGCCCTGGCCACCTCGCGGTAGCCCAGAGTCCGCTCCGCCTCCGCGTCCGCGACCAGCAGGGTCACGCCCTGCTCGTCGCTGGACTGCACCCGACCGAGCACCTCGCCGCCGTCCACCAGCACGGCCTTGACCAGCCGGCCGTGGGCCCGCCGCCAGTGCCGGGGCTCGGTCAGCGGCCGGTCCACCCCGGGGGTGGTGACCTCCAGCACGTACGGGGCCTCGCCCAGCGCGTCGGACTCGTCCAGCGCGGCGGAGACGGCGTGGCTGACATCGGTGATCAGGTCCGAGGACACTCCGCCGTCCCGGTCCACCACCACCCGGATCAGCCGGCGCTTGCCCGCGCGCTGGTCGGTCACGTCCTCCAGCTCGGCCCCGGTCCGCCCGACCGCCGACTCCAGCAGTGAACGCAGCTGCTGCCGGTCGAGGCGGGGCGAGGCGGTCGGGCTCATCGGGGTCGGCTCCTCGACGGATGTGGGGTCTGGAACGGAAAGTCGTCGCCTACCAGCGTAGTCGGTCCGGCGGCGGCTCCGGCCCGGACCGGGGGATCCGCGGCCGGCGAGCACGCGGACCGTAACCACCACGGTACGTGAACCGTTGATCTTTTTGTCCCGGATGGCCGCATCCACCCGAATGAGGCACCGCAGTGAGTACGCGCCGAAACGTCCTCGGATTCCTCGCAGTCGGCATGGCTGTGGCAGGGGTGGGTGTGACGTCCAGCTGCGGGAACGCGACAGGCCGTCAGGCCGTACCGGACGGTGCGGTACGCGGCAGCGCGGTGGACGGCGCGCGAAGCCTCGCAGGTCTGTATGAAGCCGCAATCACGCACGGCAGTATCGATCACACACAAGCCGCGACGTATCGGGACCATCATCTGGCGCACGTCGGGCGACTGATGACCGGTACGCGTGACGCGACTGCTGCCACAACTGCTGTAGCTGCTGCGGGCTCGAGTCCCACGCGGGCTGTGCTGGCTGCCGCAGAGCTTTCGGCGACGGGCACGAGTGCGGCGGACATCAGCGCTGTCAGTGGCGGTCTGGCCGGGCTGCTCGCGTCCATCGCGGCCTGCCGGACGCTGCACGCGCAGGCCCTGGGTCGTGCGCAGGATCCGGGTTCGTCCGCCGCACCCGCCCTCACCGTGACCGAGTCGGCTGGTACGTCAGGAGACGTACCGTCAGTGGACGCGTTGCAGGCGTTGCTGTCCGCCGAGAACGCCGCGATCTTCGCGTTCGGAGCGCTCGGGCCGCATCTGACGGGTGGTCAGCTCACGTCTGCGCACTCGGCGTTCGATCTGCACCGCAATCAGCGCGACGTTCTGACGGACGCGATCGCCGCGCGCGGGGCGGCTCCACAGGCCGCGGAGGCCTCGTACCGGCTGCCGTTCGCCGTCGGCGACGCCGCCAGTGCGTGCAGGCTCGCGGCGTTGGTCGAGACTCGGCTGACGGCCGTCTGCGCCGAGGCGGTGTCAGCAGCCTCCGGAGACTGTCGGGCCTTCGCCGCCTGGGCTCTCACTCAGGCGGCGCTGCGTGCGCAGGCGTGGGGAACGCCGATCGCTGCGTTCCCCGGCCTGAGCACCTGATTGCGACCTAACGCGGATTCAGCGCTGCGTAGCTCGGCTGGTCAGCTGGTCAACTGATTGGCTGGTCAGCTGGTCAGCTCGCGGATGCGGGCGGCAGCTTCGGCGACCGCGACGTTCTCCCGCTCGCCGGTGGCCCGGTCGCGTACCTCGACGACGCCCTCGGCCAGGCCCTTGCCGACCACGACGATCGTGGGCACGCCGATCAGCTCCGCGTCCTTGAACTTCACCCCGGGCGAGACGCCGCGCCGGTCGTCGAACAGGACCCGTACGCCAGACCCGTCCAGGTCCGCCGCCAGCTGCGCCGCCGCATCGAAGATCGCGTCGTCCTTGCCGGTGGCCACCAGGTGCACGTCCGCCGGAGCGACCTCGCGCGGCCAGACCAGGCCCAGCTCGTCGTACTTCTGCTCGGCGATCACCGCGACCGCGCGCGAGACCCCGATGCCGTACGAGCCCATGGTCACCCGCACCGGCTTGCCGTCCGGGCCGAGCACGTCGAACCCGAAGGCGTCGGCGTACTTGCGGCCGAGCTGGAAGATGTGGCCGATCTCGATCCCGCGGCCGATGGTCAGCGCGTGGCCGCAGCGAGGGCACGGGTCTCCGTCCCGCACCTCGGCCGCGCCGAGCGAGCCCTCGGGGGTGAAGTCGCGGCCGGACACGACGTGCGCCGCGTGCTTCCCGGTCTCGTTCGCTCCGGTGATCCAGGCGGAGCCGGGCACGACCAGCGGGTCCACCTTGTAGGTGTAGCCCGCCTCGGCCAGGCCCTGCGGACCGATGTAGCCGCGCACCAGCGCCGGATGCTTCGTGAAGTCCTCGGCCTCGAACATCTCGACCTCGGCCGGGGCGACCGTCGCCTCCAGCCGCTTGAAGTCCACCTCGCGGTCCCCGGGGATGCCGACGATCAGCACCTCCGGCTCCTTGCCGCCGGGGTACCGCAGCTTGACGACGACGTTCTTCAGCGTGTCCGCGGCGGTGACGGTCCGTCCGACGCCCAGGCCGTTGAAGACCTCGACGAGGGTGTCGATGGTCGCGGTGTCCGGGGTGTCGTAGACCTTGAGCGCGGGCTCGGCGGACGCGTCGAGGGTCGCGCCGGGCCGGCCCTCGACCGCCTCGGTGTTGGCCGCGTAGTCGCAGTTGGTGCACGAGACGAAGGTGTCCTCGCCGGTCGGCGCGGGCGCGAGGAACTCCTCGGAGGCCGAGCCGCCCATCGCCCCGGACATCGCGGAGACGATCCGGTAGTCCATGCCGAGCCGGGTGAACGTACGGATGTACGCCTCGCGGTGCAGCTCGTACGAGCGCTTGAGCCCCTCGTCGTCCAGGTCGAAGGAGTACGAGTCCTTCATCAGGAACTCGCGCCCGCGCAGGATGCCGGCCCGGGGCCGCGCCTCGTCCCGGTACTTGTTCTGGATCTGGTAGAGGATCACCGGCAGATCCTTGTACGAGGAGTACTCACCCTTCGCCATCAGGGTGAACAGTTCCTCGTGGGTCGGGCCGAGCAGGTAGTCCGCGCCCTTGCGGTCCTTGAGCCGGAACAGGTTCGGGCCGTACTCGGTCCACCGGCCGGTGGCCTCGTAGTACTCGCGCGGCAGCAGCGCCGGGAACTGGACCTCCTGCGCCCCGATGCGGTCCATCTCCTCCTTGACCACCCGGGCGATGTTGTCCAGCACGATCTTGCCGAGCGGCAGCCAGGAGTAGATGCCGGGGCCGACCCGGCGCACGTAGCCGGCGCGCACCAGGAGCTTGTGGCTCGGCACCTCGGCGTCGGCCGGATCGTCCCGGAGGGTCCGGAGAAACAGCGAGGACATGCGCGAGATCACTGCGGCGCTCCTTGCGGGAGGTGGGTCGGGACGGGCGGGTTCGGAGGTATTGGCACGTCGTGTCCCGACGAGGATATCCGTCCTGGAGACACAGTTCGGTCGCTTTAATTCCACACCGGCTGTGCGACGGGTGGTGCGACCACTACATTGCGCTGCCATGGCGGTGTTTCGGTCCAAGGCCTTCAAGGCCTCCTTCGACCCTGCGTTCGACGATCTCGACCTCGGCGAGGCGCGCGACGAGTTCGCGCAGGGGCGCTGGGAGCCGGCCCGCGATCTGCTGGAGGACACCCGCCGGGACTGGGACCGGCGCGCGCACCGGGTCAAGGTGCTGGCGGAGACGGTCGCGGCGAGCGCGTGGGTCGAGCGCTGGCAGTCCCTCGACCCGCACAACCCGGACGCGGTGACGCTGCGGGCGCAGATCGAGACGATCCGGCTGGTGCGGGCCCGGGCGCAGGTGCGGGATCCCGGGACCAACAAGAACGCCCGGGAGGTCGAGGAGCTGTGCCGCCGGGCGATCTCGCTCTCGCCGAAGGACCCGGTCCCCTGGATCAGCCTGATCACGCTGGCCCGCGCGCAGGGCGTGTCCCGGGACGAGCTGTGGGCGCGCTGGCACGGGATGCGGGAGCGCGACCCGTGGAGCCGCGACGGGCATCACCAGACCCTGATCTACCTGTTCGCGTCCTGGCAGGGCTCGCACGCCGAGATGTACGACTTCGCCTACTGGCTGGCCGGGGAGGCCCCGGACGGCTCGCCGCTGGCCGTGCTGCCGCTGGTCGCGCACGCCGAGTCGTACCGCAGCCATTCGGCGGACAAGCGCACGGCGGCGCGCGCCGGGCTGGACATGATGTGGACCGAGGACCAGGTCGGCCTGGACCTCGACCGGATCCTGGGCATGTGGTTCCACCGGAACGCGCGCGAGCACGCCCAGTCCAAGGCGGACCTGAACTACCTCGCGCACGCGCTCATCTACGCGGACCGGCACGCCGACGCGCGGCCGGTGCTCAAGGCGATCGGCCCGCACGTGACCAGGCTGCCGTGGGCGTACACCGGGGAACCGGAAGCGTCGTTCACGTACTGGCGGCAGCGGCTGCTCGGCAACTAGTCCGGCGCTGCGAGTCTGCCGTCTCGCGTGCGGCACTTTGATGTCCGAAACCCGCCAGTGGACGGCCGTCCGGTCAGGCAGACTCGAAGAGTGCGGAACCACTCCGCACCTGGAGAGGAGCACTGACCGATGGCTGACCTGAGTGTTCATCAGACCGCGACCCCGCTGGGCCCGTTCTCGGTGCTGGCGGACGGGAACCTGGTCCGCGCGGCGGGATTCACGACCTCGGTGGAGCAGCTGGCGCAGCTCGCCGGAGCCGAGCTCGACTCGGTGGCGGTGAGCGGCGAGGACCATCCGGCGCTCGCGGCGGTGCGCGCCTACTTCGACGGCGACCTGTCCGCGATCGACCGGGTGCAGACGCTGGAGCGGGCCGGCAGTGCCTCGTTCCGGGCGGAGGCGCGGGCGGCGCTGCGCAGGATCCCGGCAGGCGGGACCGCGACGTACACCGAGCTGGCAGTCTCGGCCGGGAACCCCAAGGCGATCCGGGCGGCCGGCAGCGCCTGCGCGACCAACCCGACCGCGCTGTTCGTGCCCTGCCACCGGGTGGTGCGCACGGACGGGACGCTCGGCGGGTACCTGTACGGGCTCGACATCAAGCGGGCGCTACTGGAGCACGAGGCGAAGAACGCGTAGCGGCGGCGGTACGGATTACGGTGTCCGTCTCAGCGAGACGGCTGCAAACACGGCGATGATCACAGCGTCCGTCTGAGCGAGACAGCCGTGGACACGACGTCCGTCTCAGCGGGACAACTATGAACACCGCGCCGAGATCAGAACAGCACCGAGGCGAACTCCGAGACCTCGCGGAAGCCGACGCGGTGGTACGAGGCGCGCGCGGGCAGGTTGAAGTCGTTGACGTAGAGCGAGACGACCGGGGCGAAGTCCCGCAGCGCGTACTCGACCACCGCCGCCATGCCGCCCTCCGAGATCCGCCGTCCGCGGTACCTCGGGTTCACCCAGACCCCCTGGATCTGGCAGACCGCCCGGGTCACCGCCCCGATCTCGGCCTTGAACACCACCTCGCCGCCCTCGATCCAGGCGAAGGCCCGACCCGCGTTCACCAGCTCGGCGACCCGTTGCCGGTACATCCGCCCGCCGTCGGCGGCCACCGGGGAGACCCCGACCTCCTCGGTGAACATGGCGATGCAGGCGGGCATCAGCAGGTCGAGCTCGGCCGGGTGCACCGGCCGGATCCGGAAGTCCGGGGCCACCGTGGGCGAGGGCTCGGGCAGCGCCATGACCGGCTGGTTCGGCCGCACCTCGCGGGCGGGCTCCCAGTGCGGGGCCAGGTACGTCCACAGCTCCAGCGCGGCGTCGCGCGGACCGACGATCGACGAGCAGCGCCGCCCCTGCTTGCGGGCCCGGTCGGCGAAGGCGCGTACCGCGTCCGAGTTCGCGTTGATCGGCACCAGATTCGCCCCGGAGAAGCAGAGCGCGGTGAGCCGACCGTTGACGGAGTGCCCCCACATCTCGCCGCCGAGCTGCCACTGGTCCAACCCGGCGGCCTCGACCCGCGAGCCGATGAAGGCGTTGTTGATCGGGTCGCGGGCCATCAGTTCCAGGACTTCGCCCAGGTCCGTATGGTCCAGGACACGCACTCCCGAGGCGGGACTCAGCAGTCGGGTCACCACGTTCATGCGCGATCTACGCCTCTCACCTGCCGACGGCCCTCAAGCACACTCTAAGGCCTGAAGGAGCATCATGGCCCGGTGAAGGACAAAGCGAAACAGTGCGGGGGCTGTACTGCACGGTAAGCCCGGGTTAAGGCAGCCATACGTGATCGACTGGCTGCGGTAACAGTGATGGCTGTGATGCCCGCGATGGCTGCGATGACCGTGATGGCTGCGATCGCCGCGAGGACCGTGGTGACCGCGACCGGGCAACCGTGACCAAGCGACCGCACTCACGCATCCGGGTTCAGCTGACCGCGACCTCGGGCGCACCGTCGCCGAGTTCCAAGCCCATCTCCTCGGCGAGCCGGACTGCCTCCTCGACCAGGGTCTCCACGATCTGCGACTCGGGCACGGTCTTGATGACCTCGCCGCGCACGAAGATCTGGCCCTTGCCGTTGCCGGAGGCCACTCCGAGGTCGGCCTCACGGGCCTCGCCGGGTCCGTTCACCACACAGCCCATGACCGCCACCCGCAGCGGCACGTTCAGTCCGTCCAGCGCCGCCGCCACCTGGTCGGCGAGGGTGTAGACGTCCACCTGGGCGCGGCCGCAGGACGGGCAGGAGACGATCTCCAGGCCGCGCTGGCGCAGGCCGAGCGACTCCAGGATCTGGTTGCCGACCTTGACCTCCTCGACCGGCGGCGCGGACAGCGAGACCCGGATGGTGTCTCCGATGCCCTCGGCCAGCAGCGCGCCGAAGGCCACCGCCGACTTGATGGTGCCCTGGAAGGCCGGGCCGGCCTCGGTCACGCCGAGGTGCAGCGGGTAGTCGCAGGCCTCGGCCAGCAGCCGGTACGCCTGGATCATGATCACCGGGTCGTTGTGCTTGACCGAGATCTTGATGTCCCTAAAATCGTGCTCCTCGAACAGCGAGCACTCCCACAGCGCCGACTCGACCAGCGCCTCCGGGGTCGCCCGGCCGTACTTCTCGTAGAGCCGCGGGTCCAGCGAGCCGGCGTTGACCCCGATCCGGATCGGCACCCCGGCGGCCTTGGCCCGGCGCGCGATCTCGCCGACCTGGTCGTCGAACTTGCGGATGTTGCCCGGGTTCACCCGCACCGCCGCGCAGCCCGCGTCGATCGCCGCGAAGACGTACTTGGGCTGGAAGTGGATGTCCGCGATCACCGGGATCTGCGACTTCTTCGCGATCAGCGGCAGCGCGTCGGCGTCGTCCTGCGAGGGGCAGGCGACCCGCACGATCTGGCACCCGGACGCGGTCAGCTGCGCGATCTGCTGCAGCGTGGCGTTCACGTCGGAGGTGAGCGTCGTGGTCATCGACTGCACCGAGACCGGGGCGTCGCCGCCCACCGGTACGTTGCCGACCATGATCTGGCGGGACTTGCGCCGGGGCGCGAGCGGTTTGGCCGGAATGGACGGGACACCGAGTGAGACGGCGGTCATCGTTCGGGCACTCCCAAGATCTGTTCGATCAGCAGTAGGTCAGTACGAAAAGCACACAGGAATCGCGTGAGAAGACAAGGGCAACGCTACGACACCCGAATACCCGCCCCGCGCCGCGTCCCACGCCCTTCACCCGATCTTCACCGGAAATGCGCTGAACGGCACATGCGGTGGGCCGAGCTGCCCGTCCTGCCGACAGACTCGCCGACAGCGCGAACCCCGATTCAACCCGTTAAGACGGCAGTCGAATGGGGTCGCTGATGTCCGCCGCGAGCAGAAGCAGCGTCAGGCCGACGAACACGAGCAGGAACGCGTATGCGACCGGCATCAGCTTGTTCAGGTCCACCCGGCCGGGCACCGGCTTGCTCAGCAGCCGGTAGACCTTCTTGCGGGCCTCCTCGTAGAGCAGGATCGCGATGTGGCCGCCGTCCAGCGGGAGGATCGGCAGCAGGTTGAAGATGCCGATGAACACATTGATGACCGCGACCAGGGTGAAGAAGCCGGCGAAGCCCGCCTCACCGATGATGCTGCCGCTGATCTGGGCCATCCCGACCACGCCCACCGGAGAGTCCGTCGAGCGCGCGGTGTGGTTCACGGTGGAGGTGAACAGCTTGGGGATCGACGCCGGGATCGAGCCCAGGCCCTTGAAGGTGCCGGTGACCCCGGACCAGAACTGCCTGCCGCTGTACGAGGCGGCGGCGATCGGACTGTAGTGCTGCGTGTACGCGGCCTGCCCCAGCCCAATCAGGCTGCCCGAGCCGGTGCTGCCGTCGAGGTTGACCACCGAGTTCGAGTGCACCGGGACCACCGTGGTGGTCTGCTTCGCGCCGGCGGCGTCGGTGAACCCGATCGTCGCGGGCTGGTCGGAGGGCAGTGCGTGCAGCGCGCGGGTCAGCTGGTCGAAGTTCGCGATCGCCGTGCCGTTGACGGCCGTGATCACGTCGCCCGCGGCCAGCCCGGCCTTCGCCGCCGGGGAGCGCTGGGTGGCCGGGTTGCAGTTGACCGTGCTCCCGGCCGAGGTCATGCACGTCGCGACGGAGCCGATCTTCGCCGAGTCGTCCGCCTTCTGCACCCCGAACAGCATCGGGCTCAGGAAGAACAGCACCAGCGCGATCAGGAAGTGGGTGATCGAGCCGGCCGACAGGGTGAGCAGCCGCCGTCCGGCCGGCTTGTTCTTGAGCGCCCGGTCCTCGTCGCCGGGCTCGATCTCGTCCAGGTCGGTCATTCCGACGATCTTGACGTAGCCGCCGGCCGGGATGGCCTTGATGCCGTACTCGGTCTCGCCGCGCTGGAACGACCAGAGCTTGGTGCCGAAGCCGAAGAAGAACTCGGTCACCTTGCCGCCGGACCAGCGCGCGCACACCATGTGCCCGGCCTCGTGCAGCACGATCGAGACGACCAGCGCCAGCACGAACAGCAGCGCGCCGAGGACGTTCACGCCGGAGAACCCGCCTTCATCTAGAGGTGCGACGCACCGACCGGACCCGGGTCACCTGCCCGCGCCCGGACGCCGATCAAACCGCGCCGCTCGAATCGCGACTTGCCGATGCGTCTTCCGGACAGACGCACGTCGGCGGCCGGAAAGTTCCGGGCCGCGCTCCGGCCACCCTACCCGGCCAGCGCCTTGACGGAGAGTTCTTCGGCCCGCGCCCGGGACCACCGGTCGGCCGCGAGCACCGCCTCGAGGGTGGCCGGCTCGGCGGCCTCGGCGCGGCCGGCGTGCTCGGCGACCACGGCGGCGATGGTGTCCACGATCCCGGTGAACGGCAGCCGGCCGGCCAGGAACGCCCCGACGCAGGCCTCGTTCGCCCCGTTGAACACCGCAGGGTACGTGCCGCCGGCCCGCCCGACCTGCTTGGCCAGGCCGACCGCCGGGAACGCGGCCTCGTCCAGCGGGAAGAACTCCCAGCTCGCGGCCTTCGTCCAGTCGCAGGCCGGGGCGGCGTCGGCCACCCGGTGCGGCCAGGCCATCGCGAGCGCGATCGGGATGCGCATGTCGGGCGGGGAGGCCTGGGCGATGGTGGAGCCGTCGGCGAACTCGACCATCGAGTGCACGATGGACTGCGGGTGCACGACCACCTCGATGCGGTCGAACGGGATGTCGTAGAGCAGGTGCGCCTCGATGACCTCGAGCCCCTTGTTCACGAGGGTGGCCGAGTTGACGGTGACCAGCGGCCCCATCGCCCAGGTGGGGTGGGCCAGCGCCTCCTTCGGCGTCACGTCGGCCAGCTCCGAGCGGGCCCGGCCGCGGAACGGCCCGCCGCTCGCGGTGACCACCAACTTGCGCACCTCGTCCGCGCTGCCGCCGCGCAGGCACTGGGCCAGCGCCGAGTGCTCGGAGTCCACCGCCACGATCTGTCCGGGCGCGGCCAGCGAGGTGACCAGGTCGCCGCCGATGATCAGCGACTCCTTGTTGGCCAGGGCGAGGGTGCGGCCGTGCCGCAGTGCGGCGAGGGTGGCCTTGAGCCCGGCCGCGCCCTCGATCCCGTTGAGCACCACGTCGCAGTCCAGCGCGGCCAACTCGGCGGCGGCGTCCGGTCCGGTGACGATCCGCGGGACCCGGTAGTCACCGGTCGCATAGCCGCGGCGCTGCGCCTCGGCGTAGAAGGCGAGCTGCAGGTCCTGCGCGGCGGTGGCCTTGGCCACGGACACCGTCTCGGCGCCCAGATCCAGCGCCTGCCGGGCGAGCAGCGCCGCGTTCTTGCCGCCGGCCGCGAGGGCCACCACCCGGAACCGGTCCGGATTGCGGGTGATCACGTCGATCGCCTGGGTGCCGATCGATCCGGTCGAGCCGAGGATGACGATCCGCCGGGGACTGCTGCTCGCTTCGCTCATACGAGGCATTGTTCCGCAAACGTGCGCGGGGGCGGCGGCCCCGGCGCCGCCTTTACAGCCTCCTCACATTCCCGCCGTTTGAATGGGCCAGCTCGGCGGCTGTGCCGACCGTCCGACCGCACGCCCGGCCGCACCCGGCGAGAGGGGGCGCGCACCGCCTTGTACGTCCCGACTGGTGGTCGATAAGCTCACCCGCCGCTCGTATCATGAAACTGAATTCCGAAAGATCCCGAGGGGGGACGCCGTGTCGGATCAGGTGCCGCCGCAGTGGGAACAGCAACAACCGCCGGAGCCGCAGGCCCAGACGCAGCCGTTGGCGCAACCGCAGCCGCCGGCGCAGACGCCACCAGCTCAGACGCAGCCGGTGCAGCCGGTGCAGCCACCGCAGCAGCAGCCGATGCCGCAGTACGGCGCAGCGCCACAGTGGGGCCAGCCCCCGCAGCAGCCTCAGCAACAACAGCCCCAGCAGCCGCAGTTCCCGCAGGCGCAGGCGCCGCACGCGCAGTTCCCCCAGGCGCAGACCCCACAGCAGCAGTACCCTCAGCAACCGCCGCAGCAGCAGTTCCCCCAGCCGCCGCAGTGGGCGCAACAGCAGCAGCCCCAGCAATCGCCGTGGGGGCAACCACCGCCGCCGCAACAGCCTCAGGACGCGCAGGCGTGGGGCGGCCAGCAGTGGCAGATACCTCAGCAGCCCGGCTACGGGTGGCCGCAGCCCGCTGCGCCGACGCCGCGCTGGTTCCGGCGCAAGCAGACGCTGGCCATCGGCGCCGTGGTGCTGCTGGCCATGATCGGCGGCGGGATCTTCGCGTTCACCCAGTTCAAGAGCGACACCGGCGTCTCGGTGGTGGACTGCAAGCCGTCCGCGCTCACCTCCTGCCTGATCGCCAAGCCCTCCTCGTCGAGCGCTGACACCGACTCCTGGGGCGCGTCCACGACGCCGAGCAAGGACGACTATCTGGCCTGGGCGTTCCCGAGCGACCCGGTGGCGCAGCAGACCGCGAGCGACAACCTGTCCTCCGAGGGCCTGCAGCACATCGCGCACACCGCGTGGAAGTCCTCCGACGGCAACGGAATCGACATCACGCTGCTCAAGTTCTCCGCACCGCAGGGTGCGCACGCCCGCGGGCTGGAGCTGTTGAGCGGCGACCTGGTCAACGGTCCCGCGGTGTCGGTGCCGATCGGCGTGCCGGGCACCGGCTTCGCGACCACCGACACCAACAGCGACGGCGACATCGTCACGCTGTACTCCGCGTACGTCGGCGACATCGCCCTGCAGGTGCGCTACACCTCGCCGCAGAAGTACTCCGCCGACGACTTCGGCTCCTGGCTCAGTGCCGAGTACTCCAGCCTGTCCAACGCGCCGAAGCCCGCCGCGAGCCCGGAGCCGACCAGCTCCACCCAGTCGGTGGCCTGCTCGGGCAGCCTGTCCGACTGCCTGCTGCCCGCCCCCTCCGGCAGCACCCCGTGGACCGACACCTGGGGCACCAACACCTCGCCGACGGCGCAGGAGTACGCCGCCGAGATGTTCAGCAGCTCGACCTGGCAGACCATCATCGGGGCGCGCCTCAACACCGCCGGGCTGACCGGCGTCACGCACCGGGCGTGGATCACGTCGAACGGCGCGGAGGCGGACGACGTGCTGCTCTCCTTCAGCTCGGCGAACGGCGCGATGGCCTGGTACAAGAGCGACGCGTACTCGGCCACGGGCACCTCGTTCACCATCCCGAACCAGAAGGACTCCACCGGCACGTACAACCCCAAGGCCGACACCAACGGCGACATCGCGGCGCAGGTCTTCGGGGTCTCCGGCACCGTGGCCATGGAGCTGTTCACCTGGAGCCCGACCACCTTCGACCAGTCCCGCACGGTGACCTGGGCCTCGCAGCAGCTGACCAAGGTCACCGCGACCGCGACCACGAAGACCGTGACGGTCGCCGCCGTGCCGACGCCCACCGCCGCCGCGCCCGCCTCCTCGGGCAGCTGCGCCTCCGCGCAGACCTGCCTGATCGACGCGCCGACCGGCTCGGTGCCGTGGACCGGGGCGGACTACGACAAGACCACCACGGCGACGGTCCAGCAGTACGTCGAGGAGAACTACGACACGGCCGACCAGAGCTACGAGGAGAACCTGCTCGACAACGCCGGGGTCACCGGGATCGCGCACCGCGAGTGGGACGCGACCGACGGCACCAGCGCGATTCTGACGGTGCTTCAGTACGGCACGGCGAAGGAGGCGCAGTCCGAGTCCCTGGCCTATCAGGGCGCGACCCTCGCCTCCGGCACCGAGATGGACGTCTCCGGGCTGACCAACGCGGTCGTGGACATCAAGGCGATGGACACGGACGGCAACATCCCGGTGAAGGTCGACCTGTGGAAGGGCAGCTACGAGCTGCGGCTCTCCTTCTACAACCCGGCCACCGCCACTCCCCAGACCGCCGTCGCCATCGCGCTGCAGCAACTCGCCAAGCTGCCGGCGAGCTGACGTGACCGAACCGAATCAGGACCCGGCGGCGGGCGTGCCGTCGCCGGACGCGCTGGGCCCGCTCACCCCGCCGCCGCGGGTGCCCTACGAGGCCCAGCACTACCCGCCGCCCACGGGCTTCCCGCCGCCGCCCGGCACCCAGTACGGGAACGTGCAGTATGGGAATGTCCAGCGCGGGAATGCGCAGTACGGCGGCCAATACAGCGGTGACCAATACAACGGCGGTCCCTACGGCACTGCTCCATACGGCGGCGCCCCGTACAGCGCCGATCCGTATGGATTTCCGCAGGGCTACTACGGGCAGCAGCAGGGCACCAGCGGCATGGCCATCGCCTCGCTGGTGCTCGGCATCTGCGGGTTCCTGTGCGTTACGCCGTTCGTCGGCCTGGGCCTGGGCATCGGCGCGCTCACCAAGATCAGCAAGACCGGCCAGCCCGGAAAGGGGATGGCGATCGCCGGGATCATCCTTTCCGCGGCGTGGATCGCGCTGCTGGCCCTGATGATCGCGACCGGCCACGTCCACTGGGGCACCGGCTCGGGGACGTCCAACGGCTCGAATCAGAACTCGGACGGCACCTCCGCCTGACGGGTCGTCGGCCGCCGCCGAAGTCGGCGACCCGCCGCAACCGGCCTAGAGCTCGAGGCCGGTGAGCACGAGCACGCGCTCGTACGTGTAGTCCTCCATCGCGTACTTGACGCCCTCACGCCCGACGCCGGAGCCCTTCGCCCCTCCGTAGGGCATCTGGTCGGCGCGGTAACTCGGCACATCGCCGACGATCACGCCGCCGACCTCGAGCTCGCGGTGCGCGCGGAACGCGGCCTGCAGATCGTGCGTGAAGACGCCGGCCTGGAGTCCGAAGGCGGAGTCGTTCACGGCGGCGAACGCGGCGGCGTCGCCGTCCACCGGCTGAATCACCAGGACCGGGCCGAAGACCTCCTCGCACACCACCTTGGAGTCCGCCGGAGCGTCGACGATCACGGTCGGGGCGTACGCGGCGCCGTCACGGGTGCCGCCGGCCAGCACCTTCGCCCCGGCCGCCACCGCCTCCTCGACCCACTGCTCGACCCGGATCGCGGCCGCCTCGCTGATCAGCGGGCCGACGTCGGTGCGCGGGTCGGTCGGGTCGCCGGTGCGCTGCGCGGCGACCGCGTCCAGCAGCTTGGAGAGCAGCCGGTCGTGCACGGCCCGGTCGACGATTACCCGCTGCACCGAGATGCAGGACTGGCCGCCCTGGTAGTTGGAGAAGGTGGCGATGCGCGAGGCGGCCCAGTCCAGGTCCGCCTCGCTCGCGTAGTCGCCGAGCACGACGGCCGCCGCGTTGCCGCCGAGTTCCAGGGTGACGTGCTTGTGCGGCACCGCGGCCTGGATCGTCGCGCCGACCGGGCCGGAGCCGGTGAACGAGATGACCGGCAGCCGGGGGTCGGCGGTCAGCGCGGACATCTGGTCGTTGGGCACCGGCAGCACGGACCAGGCCCCGGCGGGCAGGTCGGTCTCGGCCAGCAGCTCGCCGAGCAGCAGCGCGGTCAGCGGGGTGGCCGGGGCCGGCTTGAGGATGATCGGGGTGCCGACCGCGATGGCCGGGGCGACCTTGTGCGCGACCAGGTTGAGCGGGAAGTTGAACGGCGAGATGCCGAGCACCGGCCCCTTGGGGAAGCGGCGCACGATCGCGATCCGGCCGGTCGCGGCCGGGTCGGTGTCCAGCCGCTGCAGCTCCCCGGCGTAGCGGCGGGCCTCCTCGGCGGCCCAGCGGAACACGGAGACGGCGCGGCCGACCTCGGCCCTGGACCACTTGAGCGGCTTGCCGTTCTCGGCGGTGATCAGCGCGGCGATCTCGTCGGCCCGCTCGGCCAGCCGCCGGGAGACGTGGTCGAGGGCGGCGGCGCGGGCGTGCGCGGGCAGCGCCGCGGTCTCCTTCGCCGCGGCGGCGGCCGCGGCGACCGCCTGCTCGATCTGTTCCGGCGTCGGGAGCGAGATGGTCGTGATGAGCGTGCCGTCGTACGGCCGGGTCACCTCGAGCGTGGCCTGTCCGGTCGCCGGGGCCCCGGCCAGCCAGAACGGACGCGGATCGGTCGCTACAGTCATCGTTCCACTCCGCAAGGGGTCGCAGTCGTCGTCGCAGCCACCCTAAAACGGCGGGCCCGGGTTCGTCGCCCTACACCCTGCAGCCCGTTCGGCCGTCCAGCGCGGCACTGTGGCAAACAACGACGGCGCGGTCCGTCATCCCCGCAGGTTCACCAGCACCGGCGGCGTGCGGATGCCGTCCGGGGTGGCCAGCGAGATCAGCGCGTGCCCGGTCGGAATGTCGTTGATGATCTCCGAGGTCGACCACACCGGCCGTTCGATCGCCCGGGTGGCCACCGAACGCTGATACTCCACGCTCGTGTTGCCGGTGATCGTCTGGATGACCGACTTCTCCTTCTTCCCGCCCGGGGTGGCCGTGTGCCCGCTGCCCGTGGAGGTCGAAGAACCCGTAGTCACGGTCGTCTCGGCAGACCACTGCGTACCCCAATACTCGGCGAAGTAGCGCGCGTCCTGCGGCTCGACCCCGGCGAACACCGCCTTGCAGCCGGTCCCGGTGAACACCGCCGAGCGCAGGTGCTCCGGAAACTGGCCCATCGACTGGGTCAGCAGCACTATCCCGGCGTTGGCCGCCCGGGCCCGCTGCAGGCCCTGCACGACGTACTCGTCCACGAAGCGCCCGGCCTCGTCCACGATCAGGCCCTTGAACACCGAGCGGTCCGCGTCCGGGGCCGCGACGACCTGGACGAACTGCGCGATGGCCAGCCGGGCCAGGATCCGCGCGGCCTGCGGGGAACTGCCCTCGGGCAGCGCGATGCGCACCCGGGTCGGCCGGTTGATCTCACGCATGGAGAAGCGGCGCGCGCGTCCGTCGAACAGGTTGATCAGGGCCGGGCGGTCCAGCAGCCGCAGCCGCTCGTTGAGCAGCGGGACCGGGCTGTCCCTGCGCACCGCGTCGATCAGTTCACGCAGCGTCGGATACCGGGACTCGTTCTCGTGGAACCCCGCGATCACCGAGTACAGCTCGTTGCGCGCCGCCGAGTCCGCGGCCGGGTCGTTGTGCGAGGTCTCCGGCGGTAGCACCGCGCCGGCCAGCCGGTCGGCCGCCTCGTCCGGGGTGGAGGCCCCGCCGAACAGGTCGAAGCCCCAGTTCGCCCGGTCGTCCTGGGGGCCGGCCGCCGGGTCGGCGCGCCGGTTCGGATCGATGTCGATGTCGAAGAAGTCCGGCAGGATCTCCGGGCCGAAGGCCGAGCCGGTCGGGTCGATCACCACCACCGAGGCCAGCCCGACCAGGGTCTGCAGGCCGAGCAGCTCGATGATCGGGCGGGCGAAGGACCGGGTCTTGCCGGACCCGGGCGGTCCGACCACGAGCATCGAGGTGCGCAGTACCTCCGTGTCGAGCGCGAACCACCGGTTCTGGTGGGTGGCCGGGTTGCGCGGGGTGGGCGCCGCGACGCCGAGCCTGGCCTGACCGGTTATCAGGTCGTGCTGCACCAGCCGGGGCATCGGCAGGTCCCGCTGCCGGGACTGGTGTACGAAGGCCCCGCCGCCGTACTCCTCGATCTGCTCGGCGACCGGCCGCAGCCGCTCCGGGCCGCCGGACTGCGCCGCCCGCGCGGACTGCTGCACGACCCGGGCGACGCGCACGTAGTCCACGTCAGTCAGCTCCCCGCCCGCCAGTTCCTCGTCGAGGCGGCGCGCGGCGCTGTCGTAGCCGGCCGTGCGCAGGTCCTTCCACAGGTCAGGGCGCACGGGCACAGGCAGCGCGGCGTCCTTCGTCTCGGGACGGTACCTGGCCCACAGGTGTCGGATCGCGACCGGCCACTTGCCGTAGCTCCCGCAGATCACGACCAGGATCGCCAGGTAGATGAGGTTCTCCGGCGTTCCGCTGAGCCCGATCGCGGACAGCACCCACCCGGCGGGCACCAGCAGCAGGAGGTAGAGGATCGGCAGCGCGATCAGGGCATTGCGCACCCGCCGCCACAGCGTGGGGTCCAGCGGTCCCGGCCGGCCGGAGTTCTCGGCGTCGGGATCGCGGCCGTAGGCGAAGACGCCGGGCAGATCGAGCACGCGCGGCCCGTGCACCCAGCCGAGCAGGTCGGGGCGGGTCTGGTCGGTCCACTCGCTGCCGTCCCAGTAACGTACCTGCGCCGCTCCGCTCGGACACGGATACCAGCCCTCGCGCATACCGTGCCCCTGCGCCGGAACCGCCGGTCCGTCCTGCACCGTCACAGCGTTTCTCCCCTCCGCCTGACGCGGAACCCAAGCTGACGATCCGTCGTGACGATCGTAGCGACCTGCGGCGATCAGGCCGAGGGCCGACACAGCGCCCCATGGACCAACGCAGCGCTCAACGGACCAACGCAGCGCCCAACGGACCAACACAGCGCCCTCATTGAACCGACACAGTGACAGGGGGCGCGCGAAACGCCCGACGCGCTGCCAGGTGTCTGTACACCGTTCTTTGGTTATCGTCGGGAACAGCCGTTCACCATGGTGCCCCAACGCACGTCCGCGATGCCGCCACCCCACCGTCCTTAAGGAGCACTCCGCCGATGACCACCCCCTCCCGCCCCGTCGGCGGCCCGTCGGTGCCGCAGGAGCGGCGGCTCGTGACCGAGATCCCCGGACCGAGGTCGCGCGAGCTGTTCGCCCGGCGCAACGAGAGCGTGGCGGTCGGGGTCTCGACGACGCTGCCGGTGTTCGTCACCCGCGCGGGCGGCGGCGTGGTGGTGGACGTGGACGGCAACTCGCTGATCGACTTCGGCTCCGGCATCGCGGTGACCAGCGTCGGCAACAGCGCCGAGGCCGTGGTGAACCGCGCGGTCGAGCAGTTGCAGCGGTTCACCCACACCTGCTTCATGGTGACGCCGTACGAGTCCTACATCGCGGTCTGCGAGGCGCTGGCCGAGTTGACCCCGGGCGACCACCCGAAGAAGTCGGCCCTGTTCAACTCCGGGGCCGAGGCGGTGGAGAACGCGGTCAAGATCGCCCGCTCGTACACCAAGCGGCAGGCGGTGGTCGTCTTCGACCACGGATACCACGGCCGCACGAACCTGACGATGGCGCTGACCGCGAAGAACATGCCGTACAAGAACGGCTTCGGCCCCTTCGCCCCGGAGATCTACCGCGTCCCGATGGCCTACCCCCTGCGCTGGCCCACAGGACCCGAGAACTGCGCCGAAGAAGCCGCCGCCCAGGCCATCCTCCAGATCGAGAAGCAGATCGGCGCCCAGAACGTGGCCGCCATCGTGATCGAGCCGATCCAGGGCGAGGGCGGCTTCATCGAGCCCCCCGTGGGCTTCCTGCCCCGCATCGCCGAGTTCTGCAAGGCCAACGGGATCGTGTTCGTCGCCGACGAGATCCAGACCGGCTTCTGCCGCACCGGCGACTGGTTCGCCTGCGAGCACGAGGGCGTGGTGCCCGACCTGATCACCACGGCCAAGGGCCTGGCCGGCGGACTGCCGCTGGCGGGCGTCACCGGCCGCGCCGAGATCATGGACGCGGCGCACGCGGGCGGCCTCGGCGGCACCTACGGCGGAAACCCGGTGGCCTGCGCGGCGGCCCTCGGCGCGATCGACACGATGCGCGCGGAGGACCTGTCCGGCCGGGCCCGCAAGCTCGGCGAGATCATGACCTCGCGGCTGCGCAGCCTCGCCGAGCGCCACCCGGAGATCGCCGAGGTACGCGGCCGCGGCGCGATGATCGCCGTCGAACTGGTCCGGCCCGGCACGCTCGACCCGGCCCCCGACGTGGCGGCCAAGGCGGCCGCGCTCTGCCACGCCGCCGGAGTGATCGTGCTGACCTGCGGCACCTACGGCAACGTGCTGCGTTTCCTGCCCCCGCTGGTGATCGGCGAGGACCTGCTGAACGAGGGCCTGGACGTGATCGAGCAGGCCTTCGACGCACTGAGCTGACCGACCCGTCCCCGGGAGTGCGGCCCGAGGACACAACGCGGCGCCCGCCCACGACCCCGGGCGGGCGCCGCGCGTTGAAGCTCAGGGCCGGCTTTCCCGGCGCCCATTTTCACAGGGCCTTCACACCCCGCCAAGCCAGACCGCCACTGTCCACAGACGGCGCAGCGTACCCTCGAAAGCAATGATCCAGAGCCGAAGCCCGAGCCAGAACTCCGACCCCGACACCGCGCCGGAAACCGCGCCCCCGCGTCCCGAGGCGCCGCTCGCCGCCGCGTCCGCCGATCGCTGGTGGCTCCTCCCCGCGGTCCTGCTGGCCGGATTCGTCCTCCTGCTCTGGCAGGTCAAGGCGCACGGCCCGGTGACCGGCCTGGACATCCGGGTGCGCGACCACATCCAGGACTGGGCCACGTCCCCGTCGATGTCCTGGCTCGCAGTCCCCGGCCGCGACCTGGCCAACCTCGGCAACCAGTCGATCGCGCTGCTGGCCCTGTTCGCGGCCACCGCGGCAGCCACCCGCGTCACCCGCTCGTGGTGGCCGACCTGGGTGATGTTCGCCGCGATCGCCGCCCTGCTGACCGTGATCCCGCTCAAGCTGGCGATCGGCAGGCCGGGCCCCGGCCAGATCACCCTCGGCGACGCGGCGCTCGGCTTCTTCCCCTCCGGCCACACCGCCGACGCGACACTCTGCTACGGCACCGCCGCCCTGCTCCTCTGCGCCGTTGTCCCGCTCAGACGGACAACTGTCACGAGACGAATCGCCCGTATCCACCGCGCGATCATCGCCGCCGCTGCCGTCCTCGTCCTGCTCACGATCTTCGGCCTGCTCTGGTCGGACTACCACTGGCTGTCCGACACCCTCGCCTCCCTGTGCTGGTGCGGTGCAGCCCTGGCCGCGCTGCGCCGCCTCACCCTCCGCCTGGCCCACCGCCCCATGTACCACAGTGCTACAGTGCTACTATGACTGAGATCTTGGCCCGGCGTGCCCGCATCCGGGGGGACCGACACCAGATCACCCTCCCGCCGGAAATCCGGGACGCACTGCACGTGCACTCCGGCGACGAACTCGAGTTCATCGTGGACGAGGACGGGACGGTCACCGTCCGGGGCTATGTCTCGATCCCGGCCGATCAGGCCTGGCTCTTCACCTCCGACTTGCAGGCAGGCGCAGTTCCGCGCGGCGTTGGCCCTGTTCGTCGAGGATCTGCGCAAGGGCGAGGGATTCCGGCCGGGTCTGCGGGTCAAGAAGATGGCCGGACACGACGTGTGGGAGATGACGTGGGCGCCTGACGGGCGCGCCACCTTCAGCTACGGCAAGCCGGTCAAGCTCGACGAGGTCCACATCGTGTGGCACCGCGTCGGCACGCACGCGATCTTCAAAGAACCGTCCTGATACACACGGCGCCGGTTCTCACCGCATCGCACGATGTGGTGAGAAGCGGCGCTTTCACGTGTCCGGCCCGGCCGGGGATACTCCGCTAGACGTTCTGCGGGAAGCCCAGGTTGACGCCGCCGTGGGAGGGGTCGAGCCAGCGCTGGGTGACGGCCTTGGTGCGGGTGTAGAAGTGCACGCCCTGCGGGCCGTAGGCGTGCGAGTCGCCGAACAGGGAGGCCTTCCAGCCGCCAAAGGAGAAGTAGGCGACCGGGACCGGGATCGGCACGTTGACGCCGACCATGCCGACCTCGACCTCGTTGCGGAACTTCGCCGCCGCGCCGCCATCGTTGGTGAAGATGGCGGTGCCGTTGCCGTAGGGGTTGGCGTTGATCAGCTCCAGCGCCTCCTCATACGTCCTGGCGCGCACGACCGAGAGGACCGGGCCGAAGATCTCGTCCGTGTAGATCGACATCTCGCTGGTCACCCGGTCGAACAGGGTCGGGCCGAGCCAGAAGCCGTTCTTGGTGTCGATGCCGACCTGCGCGGTGGAGTCCACCGGGTGCTCGCGGCCGTCCACGACGAGGGCCGCGCCGGCCGAGACGCCCGCCTCGACGTAGGAGGTGACCTTGTCCCGGTGCACGCCGGTGACCAGCGGGCCCATCTCTGAGGTCGGCGCGCAGCCGGGGCCGACCCGCAGCTTGCCCATCCGGTCGGTGATCTTCTCGATCAGCTCGTCGCCGACCGGGTCCACCGCGACCAGCACGGACACGGCCATGCAGCGCTCGCCGGCCGAGCCGAAGCCGGCCGAGACCGCGGCGTCGGCGGCCAGGTCCAGGTCGGCGTCGGGCAGCACGACCATGTGGTTCTTCGCGCCGCCGAGGGCCTGCACCCGCTTGCCGTACCGGGTGCCGTTCTCGTAGACGTAGCGCGCGATCGGGGTCGAGCCGACGAAGGAGACCGCCTTGACGTCGGGGTGCTCCAGCAGCCGGTCCACCGAGACCTTGTCGCCGTGCACGACGTTGAATACGCCGTCCGGCAGCCCGGCCTCCTTCCACAGCCCGGCGATGAAGTTCGTCGCCGACGGGTCCTTCTCGCTCGGCTTGGCGATCACCGTGTTGCCGGTGGCGATGGCGATCGGGAAGAACCACATCTGCACCATCGCCGGGAAGTTGAACGGCGAGATGATCGCGACCGGGCCGAGCGGCTGGTGGATCTCGTAGACTTCCACGCCTGTGGACGCGGCCTCGACGAAGCCGCCCTTGAGCAGCTGCGGGATCCCGCAGGCGAACTCGACCACCTCGATGCCGCGGGCCACCTCGCCGAGTGCGTCGGAGTGCACCTTGCCGTGCTCGGAGACGATGATCGCGGCCAGCTCGTCGCGCCGGGCGCTGAGTAGCTCCCGGAAGTTGAACAGCACCTGTACCCGCTTGGCCAGCGAGGTGGAGCGCCAGCCCGGGAACGCGGCGGCGGCGGCGGCCACCGCGTCGTCCACCTCGCGGACCGAGGCGAAGTCGACCACGCCGCTGACCGCCCCGGTGGCCGGGTCGTAGATGTCGCCGCGCCGGTCGGCAGTGCCGGACCACGGCGCTCCGTCGATCCAGTGTGTGACGTGCTTGCTCACGGGTTCTCGCCCCTCAGTCTCGGTCAGCTCTGTACTTCGAGTCTGCTGAGGGAGCGGGCACACGGCCAATTGTCACTGTGTCGGACGTGGGGCCGTTTGGCTTACATGGTCGTGTGCGGAGGGGGATGGATCAGCTGTCGAAACCGAGGCCGAAGCGGTCGAGGGTACGGAGCCATGCGTTGCGCCGGCCTTCGTTGCGGTCGGCGCGGTCCAGGGACCAGCGGGTCAGGTTCACGCCCACGGACTTGAGCGGTTCGGGCGGGAACGGCAGCGGCTTGGTGCGGACGAGCTGAAGCTGCGTCAGTTCGGTGGGAGTGCCGCCGAGCAGGTCGAGCATCACGTTGGCGCCGAAGCGGGTCGCTCCGACGCCGAGGCCGGTGTATCCGGCCGCGTAGGCGACCCGGCCCTGCTGCGCGGTGCCGAAGAAGGCGCAGAAGCGGGTGCACGTGTCGATCACGCCGCCCCAGGTGTGGGTGAACTTCACGTCCGCCAGTTGTGGGAACGTCGCGTAGAAGTGTTCCGCCAACTTGGTGAACGTCGCCGGGCGCTGATCCAGCTCGGGCGCGATCCGGTTGCCGTAGTGGTAGACCGCGTCGTAGCCGCCCCACAGGATCCGGTTGTCCGCGCTGAGCCGGTAGTAGTGGAACTGGTTCGCGCTGTCGCCGACGCCCTGGCGGCTGCCCCAGCCGACCTCGGCGAGCTGCCCGTCGCTGAGCGGCTCGGTCATCAGCACGTAATCGTATACGGGCACGAGGTACGGGCGGACCCGCTTGAGGAGGGCGGGGAAGATGTTGGTGGCCAGGGCTACGTGGTCGGCGACGATTCGCTTGCCTGTCCTCGTGAGGAGGACGGGGCCGGTCGCTGTCTTCTCCAGCGAGACAACCGGAGTGTGCTCGTAGACGCGAACACCCAAGGACAGGCAGGCCTCGCGCAGGCCCCAAGCCAGCTTCGCCGGGTTGACGATCGCGCAGCCCTCCCGGTCCCAGGTCGCGGCGAGATAGGTCGGCGAGTCGATCTGCGCCCGGACGGCAGCCGCGTCGAGGAACTCGACCCGCTCGCCGTAGTGCGCGGCCACGTCGGCATATTCACGCAGGCCCGCGGCCTGCCACTCGGCGGTGGCCACGTTCATCTCACCGGTGCGCTCCCAGGCGCAGTCGATGCCGTACTTGTGGACCGCGGCCTCGATCGCGTCCAGGTTCTCCGCGCCCAGCCGGGTCAGGGTGCTGAGCTCGTCGGGGAAGCGCTCGATGCCGTTGGACAGGCCGTGGGTCAGCGAGGCGGCACAGAATCCGCCGTTGCGCCCGGACGCGGCCCAGCCGATCCGCTCGCCCTCGACGAGGACGACGTCCCAGCCCGGGTCGCGCTCCTTCGCGAGCAGCGCGGTCCACAGGCCGCTGTAGCCTCCGCCTACGACCGCCAGGTCGCAGCGCAGGTCGTCGGCTGGAGCCGGCAGGGCCTCGGGGCGGCCGGGGTCGTCCAGCCAGTACGACTGCGGTACGGCCCCGGCCAGTGCTCTGCTTACGTCCATCGGGTATCGCGTTCCTCGGTCGTCGATCAGCGTTTGCGGGTACGCAGCCGGCCCAGCACCAACATGGCCGCGATACCGGCCATCGTCACCAGCATCATCATCGATCCGATCACGTCGATCTGCGTCGGCACGGAGCGCTGTACCGCGCCGTAGACGTAGAGCGGGAAGGTGATCTCGCTGCCCGCGGTATACTTCGTGACGATGTAGTCGTCCACGGACAACGCAAAGGCCAGCAGGCCGGCGGCCGCGATCCCGGGCGCCACCAGCGGCAGCGTGACCTTCATGAAGGTCTGCCGGGGCGTCGCGTACAGGTCCTGGGCCGCGCTCTCCAGAGTCGGGTCCATGCCGGCCAGCCGTGACTTGACGGTGACCACCACATAGCTCAGGCAGAACATGATGTGCCCGACTGTGATGGTCCAGAAGCCCAGCGAGCCGCTGCCGATCGTGGAGAAGAACAGAGTCAGCAGGGTCGCGCCCATGATGATCTCGGGGGCGGCCATCGGCAGGAACAGCAGCACGTTGACGGCCGGCCGGGCCCGGAAGCGGTGCCGGGACATCGCGAACGCGGCCATGGTGCCCAGCACCGTGGAGCCGACCATCGCCACCACGCCGATCTCCAGCGAAAGGCCCATGTGCTGGCAGATGTCGCCGACCTCGCACGGGTGCTGCCAGGCCTCGGTGGAGAACTGGTGCCAGATGTAGTTGTAGTGGCCGATCGGCGCGTTGAACGACATCACGAACATCACGACGTTCGGCGCCAGCAGGAAGACGAAGACCACGATCGCCGTCGCGGCCAGCACGTGTGCGCGGACCCATTCGACCGGACCGCGCTTGCGGACGGCCGCCGGTGAGGTACTGGTGAGAGCCGCCATCAGAGCAGGTCCTCCGTTCCGGCCTTGCGTACGTATGTCAGGACGATCAGCAGGGTGACGGCCATCAGGATCACCGACAGGGCGCTGGCGATCGGGTAGCCGGTGGAGTCCTGGAGGAATTCGTGCTCGATGCTCTGCCCGATCACCTGGGTGTTCGGGTTGCCGAGCAGCTGGGCGTTGACATAGTCGCCGACCGCCGGGATGAACGTGAGCAGCGTGCCGCCGACCACGCCGGGCATCGACAGCGGCAGGGTGACCCGCCGCCAGGTCGACAGCGGCGAGCCGTACAGGTCCGCCCCGGCCTCGTGCAGCCTCGGGTCGATCTTCTCCAGCGAGGTGTACAGCGGCAGCACCGTGAACGGCAGGAAGTTGTAGACCATCCCGCAGACCACCGCCGCCGGGCTGGCCAGCACGTGGCTGCCCACCGTGAAGCCGATCGCGGAGGTGAAGTTGATGATGTGAAGATCATTCAGGATATGCACGACCACGCCGTTGTCCGACAGGATCGTCTTCCAGGCGATGGTGCGGATCAGGAAGCTGGTGAAGGACGGCACGATCACCAGCGCCATCAGCAGCGTTTTCCACCGGCCGCCCTTGAAAGCAATGCAGTAGGCGAGCGGATAGCCCATCAGCAGGCAGAACACCGTGCACAGGAAGGCGAACAGGAACGAGCGGCCGAACTGGGTGTGGTACTGCGCCCAGCCGTCCGAGAAGTTCGCCCAGCGCCAGGCGAGCGTGTACCCGTCGTCGAGACTGCCCTCCTGCACCGAGGCCGAGACCGAGGTGAAGATCGGCACGACGAAGAAGACGATCAGCCACAGCAACGTAGGCGCGAGCAGCAAGTACGGCAGCCGATTACGCTTCTTGCGTTCGGGCAGCGGCTCAGCCGCAGGCGTCGACCCCGGGGGCACCCCCACGTTCACTGTCTGCGCACTCATGCGGCCGCCTCGTCGTCGGCGTCCGATCCCGCGTCGATGTCCTGCGCGCCGTCCAGGCCGAAGGTCTGGGTCGGGTCCCAGTGCAGCAGCACCTCGGTGCCCGGACGGTGGATCTCGCGGCCGGTGTTCTGCTCGAAGACCCCCATCTCCTCGCAGCCGACCTCCGGGCCCCACGGCATCTTGACCAGGTACTGGGTGGAGACGCCGATGAACGACGCGTCGCTCACCACGCCGCCGGTCAGCACGTTGTGCCCGGCCGGGATCTGGGCGTCGCTCGTGGCCAGCGTGACCTTCTCCGGCCGCACGCCCGCGATGATCCGGCCGGACTCGACCCGGCTGCGCGCGGCGGGCAGCGTGAGCCGCTGGCCCTGCGCGTCCACGACCACCACGCCGCCCTCCTTGCCGGTGACGTCGCCGACGATCAGGTTCGACTGGCCGAGGAAGTTGGCCACGAAGGTGCTGGTCGGGTTCTCGTACAGGTCGGCGGGCGAGCCGAGTTGCTCGATCCGGCCGGCGTTCATCACGGCGATGGTGTCGGCCATGGTCATCGCCTCCTCCTGGTCGTGCGTGACGTGCACGAAGGTGAGGCCGACCTCGGTCTGGATCCGCTTGAGCTCGATCTGCATCTGCCGGCGCAGCTTGAGGTCCAGCGCGCCGAGCGGCTCGTCGAGCAGCAGCACCTGCGGCTGGTTGATCAGCGCCCGGGCCACCGCGACCCGCTGCTGCTGGCCGCCGGAGAGCTGGGCCGGCTTGCGCTTGGCCAGGTGGCCGAGTTCGACCAGGGCCAGGATCTGCTCGACCGGCCCCTTGACCTCCTTGATCCCGCGCCGGCGCAGGCCGAAGGCGACGTTCTCGAATATGTCCAGGTGCGGGAAGAGCGCGTAGTTCTGGAACACCGTGTTGACCGGCCGCTTGTACGGCTTCAGGTCGGTGACCTCGCGCTCGCCGAGGTGGATCCGGCCGTGCGTCGGGTCCTCGAGCCCCGAGACCATCCGCAGCGTCGTGGTCTTCCCGCAGCCCGAGGCGCCGAGCAGCGCGAAGAACGAGCCCTGCGGGATGGTGAGGGTAACGTCGTCCACCGCGGTGAACGAGCCGAAGCGCTTGGTCAGGTTCTCCAGCCGCAGGTCCCCGCCCTCCTGCGCGCCGCCCTTGGCCGCAGTGCCCCGGACCACGGTGTCGCTGTTCGCAGTCATCAGCCGGTCACCTGGAGGTACTTCTTGGTGTACTCGTCGAGCTTCGCGACCGTGATCGACATGAACTGCTTCGCGGTGGCCAGCTCCGTGGCGGTCGGCACGATCAGCGGGTTCGAGGCGGCCTCGGCGTCCAGGGTCTTGAGCGCCTCGATGGCCCCGGCGACCACCGGGATGTAGTCGATGTAGTCGTCGAGCTCGGCCGCGACCTTGGGCTGAAGGTAGTAGTTCATCAGCTTTTCGGCGTTGGTCTTGTGCCGCGCGTAGTTCGGGATGCACATGTTGTCGTACCAGGACAGCGAGCCCTCCTGCGGGAACACCGTCTTGAGGTAGTCGATCCCCAGCGCGGCCACGTCGCCGGAGTAGGCCATGGTCACGACCGTGTTGCCCTGGGTGAAGTCGGACAGGTAGTCGTTGCCGGAGTAGGCGCGCACCTGCCCGGCGTCCTTCGCCTTCTGGATGTACGCCATCGCCGCGTCGAAGTCGTCGTCGGTGAACTTCGCCGGGTCCTTGCCGAGGGCCAGCAGCGCGAAGGCGACGGTGTCCTCCATCTCCGCCATCAGCGAGACCTTGCCCTTGAGGTCCGCGCGGGTGAACAGCTCCTTGATCGTGGTGATCGGCGCGGACACGAGCTTGGAGTTGTAGGCGATCACGGTGAAGCCGGAGGCCCACGGGATCGTGTACGCACGGCCCGGATCCACCGGGACGCTCGCCATCTGGCTGGTCAGGTTCCCGTGGTTGGGAATATTCGCCAGGTTCAGCTTCTGGATGTAGTCGTTCTGCCGCAGCTTCGGGATCATGTAGTCCGACAGCACGACGATGTCCCGGCCGGTGTCCTTGCCCGCCGCCAGCATCGGGTCGATCGTCGTGTAGAACTCGTTGTTGTCGTTGATGTCCTCGGTGTAGTTGACCGTGATCCCGGTCTGGGTCTTGAAGTCGTCCAGCGTCGGGTGGTCGTTCTTGTTCGTCGAGGAGATGTCGATGTACGCGGGCCAGTTGGAGAAGTTCACGATCTTCTCGGTGGCCGAGTAGTCCGTCCCGGCGTGCCCGGTGGCCTCCGCGGCCGGCACCGTCTTGTGCGCGGGGGCAGTACCGCACGCGGCGAGCGCGCCCGCGCCGGCGACGGCCAGCCCGCTGAGCGCGGAGTTGCGCAGGATGGCGCGTCGGGTCAGTGCGACCGACTGGGAGTACGTCGCGGAGGAGCGGCGCATCGAGCCGGCCTCGGCGGCGCGGCCGAGCAGCTGAGCCTGCTCCTCGGCCGACGGCGAACCTGTGTTTTCGGAGCGTGCGGCCTCGGACATCGTGGAATGGGCCTTCCTGGTGGAGACGTGGGGGAACGCCGGACGTGCGGCGGGTTGCGGCGGTTCCGGACAGCTCGGTCGCCCGCGGACCGGCCTACGTCGCCCGGCCCGCGCAGCGCTGGTTTACAACCTGCTGAGTCAACTGCTGAAGACGGTGCGGTGCCATTCCTTGCGCGCCACACCCGTGATGTCGTGCATCACGTGCTTGACCTGCGTGTACTCCTCGAGCGAGTAGGACGACATGTCCTTGCCGTAGCCCGACTGCTTGAAGCCGCCGTGCGGCATCTCGCTGACGATCGGGACGTGGTCGTTGATCCAGACGCAACCGGCCCTGATCTCGCGACCGGCGCGGTGGGCGCGGACCAGGTCCTTGGTCCACGCGGAGGCGGCCAGGCCGAACGGGGTGTCGTTCGCCAGCCGGATCGCCTCGTCGTCGCCGTCGAAGGGCAGCGCGACGAGCACGGGGCCGAAGATCTCCTTCCGGACGATCTCGGAGTCCTGACTTGCACCGGTGACCAGGGTCGGCCGGTAGAAGGCACCGTCGGCGAAGGGCGTCCCGCGCAGCTCGCCGGGCTCCTCGCCGCCGACGACGATCTTCGCCCCGTAGCCGCGCGCCCGCTCCACGTACCCCGCGACCGCGTCCCGCTGGCGACGGGAGCTGAGCGGCCCCAGGTCCGTCGCCGGATCGAACGGGTCCCCCACCCGCACTGCCGCGAACAGCTCGGCCACGCCCTCCACGAACGCGTCGAACAGCGACCGGTGGACATACGCCCGCGTCGCCGCCGTGCAGTCCTGCCCCGTGTTGATCAGCGATCCGGCCACGGCCCCGTGGATCGCCGCCTCGATATCCGCATCGTCGAACACGACGAACGGGGCCTTGCCGCCGAGCTCCAGGTGCACCCGCTTGGCCGTCTCCGCCGCGACCTGCGCGACCCGCTTGCCCACCGGCGTCGAGCCGGTGAACGAGACCATGTCCACGCCCGGATGCCCGATCAGCGCCTCGCCGGCGACCGGACCGGTCCCCGTCACCACGTTCACGACCCCGTCCGGGATCCCCGCGTCGGTACACGCCTGCGCCAGCAGCAGCGCGGTCAGCGGGGTGATCTCGGCCGGCTTGAGCACGATCGTGTTGCCCGCCGCGATCGCCGGCAGGATCTTCCAGGCGGCCATCTGCAGCGGGTAGTTCCACGGCGCGATCGACCCGACCACGCCAATCGGCTCGCGCCTGATCGACGAGGTGTGGTCCGCCGAGTACTCCCCCTGGGCCTTGCCCTCGAGGTGGCGCGCCGCGCCTGCGAAGAACGCCGTGTTGTCCACGGTCCCCGGCACGTCGAACCCGCTGCTCAGCCGGATCGGCTTGCCCGTCTGCGAGGACTCCACCCGGGCGAGTTCGTCCGCGCGGTCCGCCAGCAGCACCGAGAGCCGGTACAGAGCGGACGCCCGCTCTCCCGCAGTCGCCCCCGCCCACCCCGGAAAGGCCGCGCGGGCCACCGCGACCGCGGAATCCACGTCGGCCGGCGTCGCGAGCAGCACTTCGGCGACGGTCCGCCCGGTTGCCGGGTCCAGGACCGCCTGGGTCTGCCCGCCGGTGCCCCGGCTGAGGCTGCCGCCGATGTACTGGTGCACGAGAACGCTCCCGGACGGTCTGTTCGTGGTCGTGACTGCTTCGTCCTGCCGCCGACTCAACCCTGCCGATGTTTCGACCCTGCGGTTTAATTCAATACCGTGATTCACAACCTGTCGCCCGGCCAGGCGGCACCGGGCCGTGGCACTTAGGCGCTATGGGTGCCGATCGTGACAGAGTGTCGGCCACCGGACAAGTGATTCCGTAGGGCGAATTCGCTCCGGCAACGGAATCTCGATGAATCCGTAACCGGTCCCGCCTACCTTCGACCCCTTGCCTCGGGCGCGTCCAGGTGTCAGAGTGCATCACACTGCCGCCTGGACCAGACAGTGTGTCCTACGCAGGTGTAACGTCCGAGTGAACGGAATCTCACCTCGAAGGTGGCGTTCCCCGCCCTAAGGCTGACCGCGATGCCTGACGACACGCCCATCCATCCGGGGTTCCCGACCGTCGCCGAGGTGCTCGCGCTCGACGCCGTGCGCCAGGGCAACCCGCGGGTCGTGGCGGGCGCGGCCGGGCTGGACCGGCGGGTGCGCTGGGTGCACGTCACCGAGCTGACGGACGTGCGCGAGATCCTGCGCGGCGGGGAGCTGGTGCTCTCCACGGCGATCGCCTGGCCGGACGACCGCGAGGCGCTGGCCCGCTTCGTCGCCGAGCTCGCCGCCCTCGGCGCCGCCGGCCTGGTCGTCGAACTCGGCCGCCGCTACCCCGAGGCTCCCCCGAAGCCGCTGCTGCTGGCCGCGGAGAAGCACCGCCTCCCGGTCATCACCCTGGGCCGCGACACACGTTTCGTCACGATCACCGAGGCCGTGCACGCCCGCATCATCGACACCCAGCTGGCCGAGCTGCGGGCCTCGGAGGAGGTTCACCAAACCTTTACCGAGCTCGCGGTCGAGGGGGCCGAGCCCGGCGAGGTGGTCCGGCAGATCGCCAAGATGGCCGATCATCCGGTGGTGCTGGAGAACCTGGCGCACCAGGTGCTGGTCTACGACGCGACGGGCACCACGGCCGAGGCCCTGCTCGACGGTTGGGAGGGCCGGTCCCGGGCGGTCCGCCCGCCGTCCCGCACCGCCTACGACGAGCGCTCCGGCTGGCTGACCACGGTGGTCGGCGCGCGCGGCCAGGACTGGGGCCGGCTGGTGATCGTGTGCGACGACGTCCCGGCCCCCGCGCCGACCAGGCTGACGATGCTGGCCGAGCGCGGCGCGGCCACGCTGGCCCTCAACCGCCTCATGCAGCGCGACCGGGAGTCCCTCGAGCGCCAGACCCACCGGACCCTGCTGACCGCGATCCTCAACCACGACCACTCCGCCGCGGAGGTGGCCCTGCGCGCCCGCGCGATCGGCGTCGGCCTGGACGGAAAGCGCCTGGTCGGCATCGTGCTGAGGCTGCGCGGCTCGTCCCAGCCCTCGATCCACGCCGCCACCATAGAGACCCAGGCGCGCCTCAGAGAACTGACCGACCAGGCCGCCGCGGCGGTCCGCGAGAAACGGCTGAACGCCCTGATCGGCGCGGTCGACGAGCACTCGGTCGGCCTGCTGCTCGCCCTCGGCCCGCAGGACCGCGAAGACACGGCCCTGGGCACCTTCGCGACCACGGTCCGCCGCCTGGCCGGCCCCGACGGCGGCGAGTTCGCGATCGCCGTCGGCACCAGCGTCGGCGCGGTGCGAGACGCGAGGAGGTCGCTGCTCGAGGCGGTCCAGGTGGCCGACGCAGCCGTCCGCCAGGTAGGCGGCCCGCCGTATCACCGCCTGGTGGACGTGCGTCTGCGGGGTCTGCTCCACCTGCTGCGCGACGACGCGAGGCTGCAGACGTACGTCGAGCGCGAGCTCGGCCCGCTGCTCGCGTACGACACCGAGCGCGGCACGAACCTGGTGAACATGCTCGGCATCTACCTGGACCAGGGCCGGAACAAGAGCGCGGCCGCGGACGCGGCGCACCTCTCCCGCCCCAGCTTCTACGAGCGCTTACACCGGATCGAGCGCGTCCTCGGCGTGGACCTCGACTCCGTGGAGTCGTGCCTCTCCCTGCACGTCGCGCTGCTCGCCCTCGACGCCGTCCGCGACCGCTGACGGGGGCTCCGCCCACGCGCTACACGCTGTAACCCTTTCGGCTGCTCATGTCGTCAACACGGCGACTGCTCGGCGTGGGGACCTTCCACACAAGCATTTGATGCTCGAACATCCTCATATGGCAAAGTTCGGGGACCCGCCGCCTCGGATGCGTGAGCGCACCAGGCACATCCTGCGCCGTAACCTCTGGTTGCGCGCGTTGCCGCTCTATGTCGTGCTCTGGACCGTCATCGGATTCGGCACGTACGTGGCCGGGATGGCGAGGTGGGCAGCTGTACTCATCACGCTGCTCGGGGTGGGCGTGACCATGAACTACCTTGACCGCCCGCTGCGCCGACGGTGACCGTGCTGTCTGGGTCGTGGCAGGTCGTCATAGGTCGCAGCGCAGGTCAGACTCCGCGTCAGAGCGCAGTGAGAATCAACGGTCCCCGGTCCGTGACCGCGATGGTGTGCTCCACGTGGGCGGCTCGGCTGCCGTCGGCGCTGCGCAGGGTCCAGCCGTCGTCGTCGATCCGGTACTCGTCCTTGCCGCCGGCCAGGAACCAGGGCTCGATGGCGATGACCACGCCGGGACGCAACCTGAGGCCGCGGCCGGGGCGGCCCTCGTTCGGCACGGACGGGTCCTCGTGCATGGTGTGGCCGACGCCGTGCCCGCCGAAGTCGGTGCAGATTCCGTAGCCTCCGGCGCGGCCGACCGCTCCGATGGCGGCCGAGATGTCGCCGATCTTCGCGCCGTCGACCGCCGCGGCGATGCCCGCGTCCAACGCGGCGTAGGAGGTGTCGATCAGCCTCTCGTCATCCGCGCGCGACTGGCCGACCGTGAAGGAGATCGCCGAGTCGCCGGTCCAACCGTCCAGGGTCGCGCCGCAGTCGATGCTCACCAGGTCCCCGTCGGCGAGCCGGTAGGCGGTGGGGATGCCGTGCAGCGCGGCGTCGTTGACCGAGGCGCAGATCACGGCCGGGAAGGGCACGGGCGCGAAACGAGGCTGGTAGCCGAGGAACGGCGAAGAGGCCCCGGTCTCGCGCAGCACCTCACGCGCGGCCTCGTCGAGCTCGGTCAAGCGCACACCGACCTGTGCCTGAGCACGAACGGCGGCCAAGGCCTGCGCCACGACGCGGCCCGCGGCGCGCATGGCCTCTATCTCGCCCGGCGTCTTGATCTCGACCACGGTTCGTCCCCTCGACTGCTCGGCTGCCCGACTCCATGCGGGATAACTATACCGGTATTAGTATCACAGCATGGTCCGACCACCACTGAGCCCCCTGGAACGAGCCCGCGGCGAACGCCTGGGCCTCCTGCTGCGCCAAGCACGTGGCGACCGCAGCATGGTCGAGGTCGCGGCAGCCGCCGGGGTGCCGGTGGAGACGCTGCGCAAGATCGAGTCCGGACGCATCCCGACTCCGGCCTTCTTCACCGTCGCCGCCTTGGCGACGGCGCTCGGGGCTTCGCTCGTGGAGCTGGCAGAACAGTGTGTGGTCGGTACGCCGCAGGACGAGGGGGCGCTGGCGGCCTGAGGGCTGACCAGGCGGGGGCGGGTCAGGCCTCGTCGTCCTCGGGGTCTGACTCAACCAGGAGCCGGGCGTAGTTGCCCAACGAGCGCTGGTAACGGGGCAGGTGCGGGGCCAACGCGCCGAGCGCGAGAGCGACCGCCTCGCGCTCACGTCCCGTGTCCGCGAGCGCAAGGGCCAGGAACGCACGAACCGCGTCGTCCAAGTGGTCTGATCCGGCGGCCAGCTCGGCGGTGAGCAGCGCGACGCTCTCCTCCGGCCGCCCGAGATTGCGCAGCGAACTCGACATCTGGATCACCGCACGGCGTCGGCGTTCGCCGGTGAGGCCGCGGTCCAGCGCCTGCCGGTACAGCGGGACCGCCAGGTCGGAGTGTCCGGTGGAGTCCAGCGAGGCGGCACGCTCGAAGAGTCCGGCGCCGCTGTCGGCGGGCAGTTCGGCGACGAGCTTTTCGATCAGCGCGAGGAAGTCTGCTTCGGAGTGGTCGTCGATGCTGCTCCAGGCGGCGGCGATGCGCCGTTCCCAGTCGTCTTCTTGATCGTTCACCTGCCCAGCTTATGCGGGGCTCGGTCCTATGCGGCGCGGGTGACGGTGAACATGTAGCAGCCGTAGTCGATGTTGCGGCTGTGGATCTGCACGACGCCGGGCTCGGCGAGGATCGCGGCGATCGCCGCCTCCGGATTCCGTCCGTCGTGCGTGCGGGTCGCCTCGTGAATCCAGCCGCGCTCGTCGTACGCGCGCAGCACCTGCGGCCGACCGAGCCAGTCAGACGGGTAGCGGGTCAGGTCGCCGGGGCCTGCGCAGGGCTCGGCGTGAGCGAGCACCGCGCCGATCTCGCGGTAGGGGCTGGCCGGGATCGGCGGCTCGAAGCCGAAGAGGATCAGCTCCTCACCGGGCTCGGCGTCGCGCAGGCAGCAGCGCAGCGGGTTGCCGCCGTCGGCGACGATCCGCGCGACGGGATTGCCTGACGTGTCGATTCCGGTGGCGCGCACGCGGTCCAGCACCTCGGCGGGGATCGTGTGGATGCGGAACGTGATTGTGCCGGATCCGGTGGCGGCGGTGCTGTCTGTCCTGTTCATAGGGATAGATTCGCAGCTCGCGGGATGAACTGCTGGCGGGAATCGGACGTCGCGTTCAGCCCGGAAACGCGGCTCCCGCAATGTACTGACGGCGGCGGTCGGCGTTGCCCCGGTCCGTCAGATCGGTGCTGTCCACGTACTGGTCGATCGCGCCGGCCGGCGGCAGTTCCCTGATGACCGGGTCGCTGATCGTCGCGCGCAGGGCGTCGGTGAAGCGGAACGAGTCCAGCACCAGGAACGGCCGGTTGTGGAACGTCCGGACCTGCGGGTCCACGGGCTCGGTCAGTCCGAGGTCGTTGTGCATCCGGGCGACGGACTCGTAGGCGGGAGTCAGGTGCCACTCACGCTCCTGCCAGTCGGTCGCGCGCAGCGCACCGGACATCAGCGGCGTGAGCTCGGTCGCGCACGGCAACGCCGCGAAGGCGGTGCCGAGCCACTTGCTGTACGGCGGATAGACCCGGCTCATCAGCAGGCAGAGCTTCATCAGGTCTCGAACCAGCCGGGCGGTGAGCACCGCCGAACCCATGTCGTCGCCCACCTCGCCGCAGCGCCCCACGAAGGCCTCCTCCTGGGACACGCGCATCCACTGGCAGGCCAGCACGTAACGCCACACGTCGTCCGGATACCAGGCCAGCGCCCTGCGATACGGCTCCAGCAGGCCGAGGCCGTCGTGGAACACCCGCCCGCCGGTCAGCTCCCGGAGCACCTGCGTCGGCATCAGCAGCCATTGCGCGGGCGAAAGGCCCCGCGACGGATCGGCGCCGAGGTTCCACGCGAAGACTTGATGCAGATCATTGATGTGGACCCAGTGGCGAGACGGTGCGCCGTCGGGGAAGACGAAGCGCACCGGGTAGCCGCGGTGCTCCTCGGGCAGCTCGCGGTCGAGCAGCGCGTCCAGCTTCTCGGCACGGGCCCGGAAATCCCCGCTCCCGAGGAACACCTGCATGCGCGGTCCCCAGGCGTGGTCGGTCGAGCGGACCGTGTCGAAGCCCTGTACCTCCGAGCCCCAGCCGAGCAGCGCCGCCGAGTGCGCCGTCCCGTCGAGCGCCCGGTCCAGGATCGGCGCGACGATCTCGCCGTAGAAGGACTCTGCGAGGTCGAGGCCCGGGATGAAAGTGTCCGTCACGGCGATCACCCTGGCAGAGCGCCGCCCCGCTCTGCCAGGGAATATTCGCCGCTCAGCCGATCGAGGACATCACGTGCTTGACGCGGGTGTAGTCCTCGAACCCGTACATCGACAGGTCCTTGCCGTAGCCGGACTGGCCGAAGCCGCCGTGCGGCATCTCGGCCACCAGCGGGATGTGCGTGTTGATCCACACGCAGCCGAAGTCCAGGTCGCGCGAGCAGCGCAGCGCCCGGCCGTGGTCCCTGGTCCAGACCGAGGAGGCCAGGCCGTAGACCGTGCCGTTGGCGTGGTCGAGCGCCTCTTCCTCGCTCGCGAACTTCTGCACCGTGATGACCGGGCCGAAGACCTCGTTCTGGATGATCTCGTCGTCCTGGTTGAGCCCTGAGACCACTGTCGGGGCGTAGAAGTAGCCGACCTCGCCGACCCGGTGGCCGCCGGTGTTCACAATCGCGTGCTGCGGGAGCCGCTCGATGAAGCCGTGCACCCGCTCCAGCTGGTTCGCGTTGTTCAGCGGGCCGTAGAGCACGTCCTCGTCGTCCGGCCGGCCGGTCTTCGTCGCCCGGGCCGCCTCGGTCAGCGCCGCGACGAACTCGTCGTGGATCGACTCGTGCACGAGGACCCGGGTCGCGGCGGTGCAGTCCTGCCCCGCGTTGAAGTAGCCCGCCACCGAGATGCCCTCGACGGCCGCCGGGATGTCCGCGTCCTCGAACACGATGACCGGGGCCTTGCCGCCGAGCTCCAGGTGCACCCGCTTGACGTCCTTGGCAGCGCTGGTAGCGACCTCGATGCCCGCGCGCACCGAGCCGGTGATCGAGGCCATCGCCGGGATCGGGTGCTCGACCAGGGCCCGGCCGGTGTCCCGGTCACCGCACACCACGTTGAACACGCCCGGGGGCAGGAACTCCTGGGCCACCTCGGCGAGCAGCAGCGTGGACATCGGGGTGGTGTCGGAGGGCTTGAGCACGACCGTGTTGCCGGCCGCGATCGCCGGGGCGATCTTCCAGATCGCCATCAGCAGCGGGTAGTTCCACGGGGTGACCTGCGCGCAGACGCCGACCGGCTCGCGGCGGACGGTCGAGGTGTGGTCCGTCATGTACTCGGCGGTGGCGCGGCCCTCGAGCAGGCGCGCGGCTCCGGCGAAGAAACGCAGCTGGTCCACGATCGGGACCAGCTCCTCGCTCTCGGTCAGCCCGAGCGGCTTGCCGGTGTTGCGCGACTCGACGGCCGCGAACTCCGCGGCCCGCGCCTCGACCGCGTCGGCGAGCTTGAGCAGGGCCTTCTGCCGCTCCGCCGGAGTGACCCGGCGCCAGCCCTTGAAGGCCTCGGCGGCGACCTGGAGCGCCGCGTCCACATCGGCGGCGCTCGACACCGGCGCGTGCGCGATCACCTCCTCGGTGACCGGGTCGATGATCGGACTGGTACGCCCTTCGGCCGTATCGACGGGCTTGCCGCCGACGATGTTGCGAAGCACGCGCGGCTCCATTGCGGACTCTCCTCGGTGATCCTGCACGGGACTCGACCCGGTTCCCGGCCAGCGTAGCCCGATCCACCCTCCAGAGCGATACCTCAGAGCCGAGGATGACGAGGGAATCAGTGAACAGAAGTGGCTTGAAACACGAATTCCATCGAATCCAGGGTTGCCAAGCGACGGTATCCGCCCCCATGATGAGGAAGGTGTCGAACGAACTCGCGGAGAACGGCCACGTCGCCTTCCGGGGCAGACGCCGCCAGCAGACGGCCCTCGACGAGCTGTCCAAAGCCATCATCGAACAGCTCCAGCAGGACGGGCGCCGAGCGTACGCCACCATCGGCAAGGCCGTCGGCCTGTCCGAGGCGGCGGTGCGCCAGCGGGTGCAGAAGCTGCAGGAGTCCGGCGTGATCCAGATCGTCGCGGTCACCGATCCGCTGACGGTCGGGTTCAGCCGGGAGGCGATGATCGGCATCCGGTGTGAGGGTGATATCGAGCCGGTGGCCGAGGCCCTGTCGGCGATGCCCGACGTCACCTACGTGGTGGCCACGGCAGGCTCCTTCGACCTGATGGTCGAGGTGGTGGCCGAGGACGACGACCAGCTCCTGGAGATCATCAACAAGGGCATCCGGGCGATCCCGCAAGTGCGCAGCACCGAGAGCTTCGTCTACCTGAAGCTCCACAAACAGACATATACCTGGGGAACGAGATGACCACCAGCCAGTCCGCGGCGTACGACCACCTGTGGATGCACTTCACCCGCATGTCGTCGTACAAGGACGCCCCCGTCCCGACGATCGTGCGCGGCGAGGGCGCCTACATCTACGACTCCAACGGCCGCAGGTACCTCGACGGGCTGGCCGGGCTCTTCGTGGTGCAGGCCGGGCACGGCCGCACCGAGCTGGCCGAGGCCGCCTACAAGCAGGGCCAGGAGCTGGCCTTCTTCCCGATCTGGTCCTACGCGCACCCGAAGGCGGTGGAGCTGGCCGAGCGGCTGGCGCACCACGCCCCGGGCGACCTGAACAAGGTCTTCTTCACCACCGGCGGCGGCGAGGCGGTGGAGACCGCGTGGAAGCTGGCCAAGCAGTACTTCAAGCTGACCGGCAAGCCGACCAAGTACAAGGTGATCTCCCGCGCGGTGGCCTACCACGGCACCCCGCAGGGCGCGCTGTCGATCACCGGCCTGCCCGCGCTCAAGGCCCCGTTCGAGCCGCTGGTCCCGGGCGCGCACAAGGTGCCGAACACCAACTTCTACCGGGCCGCGGAGATCTCCGGGGTCGAGGCGCTGGGCAAGGACCCCGAGGCCTTCGGCCTGTGGGCGGCGAACCAGATCGAGCAGCAGATCCTGATGGAGGGGCCGGAGACGGTCGCGGCGGTGTTCCTGGAGCCGGTGCAGAACGCCGGCGGCTGCTTCCCGCCGCCGCCCGGGTACTTCCGGCGGGTGCGCGAGATCTGCGACAAGTACGACGTGCTGCTGGTCTCCGACGAGGTGATCTGCGCGTTCGGGCGGCTGGGCACCATGTTCGCCTGCGACAAGTTCGGCTACGTGCCGGACATGATCACCTGTGCGAAGGGCATGACCTCGGGCTACTCCCCGATCGGCGCGTGCATCATCTCGGACCGGCTGGCCGAGCCGTTCTACGAGGGCGACAACACCTTCCTGCACGGCTACACCTTCGGCGGACACCCGGTGTCGGCCGCGGTGGGGCTGGCGAACCTGGACCTGTTCGAGCGCGAGGGCCTCACCCGGCACGTGCTGGACTCGGAGGGCGCGTTCCGCTCCACCCTGGAGAAGCTGTACGACCTGCCGATCGTCGGCGACGTGCGCGGCAGCGGCTTCTTCTACGGGATCGAGCTGGTCAAGGACAAGGCGACCAAGGAGACGCTGACCGACGACGAGTGCGAGCGCGTCCTGTACGGCTACCTGTCCAAGGCGCTGTTCGACAACGGCCTGTACTGCCGCGCCGACGACCGGGGCGACCCGGTGGTCCAGCTCGCCCCGCCGCTGATCGCCGACCAGGGCACCTTCGACGAGATCGAGCAGATTCTTCGCACGGTGCTCACCGAGGCGTGGACCCTCCTGTAACACTGACACTGTGTAATACGCACCGTGACCATCTCGACCGCCTCCGCGATCACCCAGACTCCGACGGCCCAGACCTCGACGACCCAGAACCCGACGACTCAGACCCCGACCTCACAGGCTCCCGGCACCGAGGGTCCGATGACACCGCTGCCGGACCCGGGCTCGTCCCCGCGCACCCGGGTCCGCCGCCTGCCCGAGAAGGCGGTGGTCGACCGTTCCGCGCTGCACACCGTGCTCGACGCGGGCCTGGTCGGACACCTCGCGCTCGCCGACGACGCCGGTCAGCCGTACGCGGTCCCGGTGGCGTACGCGCGGCGGGACGAGACGGTGCTCTTCCACGGCTCGACGGCCAGCAGGCTGTTCCGGCTGTGCGCGGCCGGCACGCCGGTGTGCTTCGCGGTGACCCTGCTGGACGGGCTGGTGCTGGCCCGCTCGGCGTTCGAATCCTCGATGAACTACCGCTCGGTGATGGCGCTCGGCCACTGCGCGGTGCTGCACGGCCGGGCCAAGCGGACCGCGCTGGAGCAGATCAGCGAGCACCTGATGCCGGGGCGCTGGCAGGAGATCCGGCACCCCTCGGAGCAGGAACTGCGGGCGACCACGGTGCTCGAACTCGGCCTGGAGGAGTGCTCGCTGAAGGTCTCCGCGGGCGGCCCGGACGACGGCGAGCCGGACCTCGGCCTGCCGGTGTGGGCCGGGGCCGTGCCGCTGGCCGAGACCTGGTGCGACCCGGTCCCGGCCGAGGACCTGGCCGCCGAGTTCGAATCCGTACCCGACTACATCCGCCGCTGGCGGCGCTGAGCGCCCGCCTCCCGAGAACGGCCCCGCCACCGTGGAACCCGAACCCTTGTCCTTCTGGCACGATTCGCTGCCCGATCCGATCGTCACGCGCCCGCCGCAGCCCGCGGACCTGGTCCTGGACGTGGCGATCGTCGGCGCGGGATACACCGGCCTGTGGACGGCCTACTACCTGAAGAAGGCCGAACCCTCGCTGCGCATCGCCGTGCTGGAGGCGCGGTTCGCCGGGTTCGGGGCCTCGGGGCGCAACGGCGGCTGGTGCTCGGCGATCTTCCCGTCCAGCCTGGCGAAGGTCGCGAAGGTGACCGGGTCGAGGGACGCGGCGGTCGCCTTGCAGCGCGCGCTGAACGAGACCGTGGACGAGGTCGGCCGGGTGGTCGCCGCCGAGGGGATCGACTGCCACTACGCCAAGGGCGGCACGGTCGTGCTCGCGCGCACCCCGCTACAACTGGAGCTGGCGCGCGAAGAGGTCGAGGAGAGCCGCGCCTTCGGGTTCGACGATGCTGATCTGCGGCTGCTCTCCGTGCAGGAGGCACAGCAGCACGCGAATGCGACCGAGGTGCTCGGCGGCACCTATACCCCGCACTGCGCGGCGATCCATCCGGCACGGCTCGTGCGCGGCCTGGCGGACGTGGTCGAGCGGCTGGGCGTGCCGATCTACGAGCAGACGCCGGTGACGGCCATCCACGACGGGATCGTGGCCACGACGCGTGGGACGGTGCGCGCCGAGATGGTGGTGCGCGCGACCGAGGGCTATACGGCGACGATCAGCGGCTTCAAGCGGACCCTCGCGCCGGTGTACTCGCTGATGTTGGCCACCGAACCGCTGCCGCAGGCGGTGTGGGAGCAGATCGGTCTGGCGCGGCGTCAGACCTTCGCCGACTTCCGGCATCTGATCATCTACGGGCAGCGCACCGCCGACGACCGGATCGCGTTCGGCGGACGTGGCGCGCCGTACCACTTCGGCTCGTCGATCAAGCCGGAGTACGACCGCGAGCCACGTGTGCACGCGGAGCTCGAGCGGGCGCTGGCCGAGTTGTTCCCGGTGCTGCGCGACACGAAGGTGACGCACACCTGGGGCGGGGCGCTGGGCGTGCCCCGCGACTGGTTCGCGTCGGTGGGCATCGACCGCGCGGCCAAGCTGGCCTGGGCCGGGGGCTACGTGGGCGACGGGGTCGGCGCGTCGAACCTCGCCGGGCGCACCCTCGCGGACCTACTGCGCGGCAGGCACGGCGAGTCCACCGAGCTCACCGCGCTGCCCTGGGTGGGCCACCGCTCGCCGCGCTGGGAGCCGGAGCCGGCCCGCTGGCTCGGCGCGAACCTCGGCCTGCGGGTGATGGGCAGCGCCGACGCCGAGGAGGCGCGCACCGGCAGGCCGTCCCGGCGGGCCGCGGTCTTCGGCCGCTTCCTCGGGCACTGACCCGTCGTCAACTCATTGAAACCTGCATTCATCCGGACAGATTTACAGACAGGCTCAGTCAAGGCCCGACGACTCGTCAGATGGGATGAATCCGGCCCGGTTCGCCGGAATCGTCCCGCCGGATCGGGGAGAGTATCGGCGTGAGCCTTCCTTCCGACAACCCCGTACTGGACGTGCGCGGCCTGGTCTTCCCGGCCGACGGCTCGGTCCTGGGCCAGGTCAGCCTGGCCGTGGGCGAGGGCGAGACGGTCGCGGTCCTCGGCGCGCCGGGGGCCGGGAAGTCGGCCCTCAAGTCCTGCCTGTCCGGCGAGGCGAGCGCGGCCGCCGGCACCGTGTGGACCAACGGCAAGCCGTTCCACCTGCTGTCCGCCGAGCAGCGCCGCGCCTTCCGGCTGCGGCACTACGGGCTGGTGCACCAGGACGGGACCTTCCTGCCCGAACTCACCCTCGCGCAGACCACCGCGCTGCCGCTGCGCTTCGCCGGGGTCGGCGAGCACGAGGCGGCGGCCCGGGCGCTGACCTGGCTGGCCCGGTTCGAGATCGCCGACGCGGCCGGCCGGCGGCCGGTCGACCTGCCGGTCGAGGGGCTGCGGCGGGCGGCGCTGGCGCGGGCGATGGTCAACGACCCGCTGGTGCTGTTCGCCGACGAGCCGTACGCCGGGCTGTCCGAGGAGAGCGCGGACACGACCAGCCGGATCCTGCGCTCGATCGCCCGCTCGCACGGCACCGCGGTGATCGTGTTCACCAGCGGGCCGGAGACGGCCGAGCGCTGCGAGCGCACCGTGCACCTGATCGCCGGGCGCACCACGGCCGAGCCGGTTCCGGTGCCCGCCGCGTCGCCCGCCCGCCCGGTCGGCGTTCCGCTCACGGGGCCTGAGCAGCCGCAGGCCGGCCAATCCCAGTCGCGCCCGGTTCAGGTCGGACGATGACCGGCGGCGGCCCGGCCGGCGTCGCGGACGACTACTTCACGCCGCGCGAGGCCCCGCTGTTCCGGCCGCGGCTGGCGTTCCGTGCGGCCGTGCCGCTGGACCGGGGCGCGTGCTCGGCGGCGCTGAAGGTCGCCTGGTCCGCGGCGCTGGTCGCCCCGCCGGTCACGATCACCCTGGTCGCCCCGGCCTCGGCGCTGACCCTCGGCACCGTCCTCGGGCTGTGCTGCGCCGGGCTGCCGGGCGCCGCCGCCCTGGTCTGGTCGTCGGCCCGGCTGCGTGAGACCCGCCGGCTCGCCGCGCTGGCGCTGCGTCAGGCGGGGGCCGAGCATCGGACCGCCTGGCTGATCGCCGCGGGACGGCCCACGCTGTTCGCCGCAGTCGGCGCGCTGGTCACGGCGCTTTGCCTCTTCGTGCTGCACGATCCGCTGGCGGCCGTGCTGCCGAAGCGTTCGCCGCTGTACGCGATGTTCGTCGGCGGCGCGTCCCACTGGCTCCAAGCCGTCGCGACGACCGGCGCGCTCGTGGTGGCCGGCACGCTGCTGGCCAGTTCGCAGATCTGGGCCCGCGTCGACTGGAGCCGCTTCGACCTGGTCCGCTACGGCCGACCGGCCGTCGAACGGACACGGGCCCGCTTCCAGGCCCGCTTCCAGATCCGGATCCCGGCCTGGCGGCCGACCCGGCTCAGCGTCCGGCGAGGAGGGCGACGGCCTCGCTGAGCGTGTCCACCACCGGGACGCCGACCTTCTCCAGGACGGTCCGGCTGGAGGATCCGCCGGTGTAGAGCACGGCGCCCGCCCCGACGTGCGCGGCGGCGTGCGCGTCGTCGGCGCAGTCGCCGATCAGCGCGATCTGATCCGGGCTCAGCTGCGGCTCCTGCGCGAGCAGGTGCTCCAGATGCTTGACCAGGTACTTGGCCTTGGGGCCGAAGTCCGGGTCCGGGGGCCGCCCGTCGATCCGGTGGAACCGGCCGTGCAGCTCGAACTCCCCGGTCAGCCGCAGCAGGTCGTCGTGGCCGAACATCGACAGCAGCGACTGGGTGCGCGGCGACCAGGAGTCCATGGCGGCCAGCGCGTCGGCGCTCAGTCCGCACTCGCGCATGTGCGAGAGGTAGTGGTCCGCGAAGGCCGCGTCCAGGACCGGCCACTGCGCGGTCGGGATCGGGGAGCCGATGAGCGCGGCGTAGAAGTCCTCCATCGGCCGCTGATAGAGGTCCTTGTACTGGTCGGCGGCGACGTGATGGTGCACGCCGATGGCCAGCAGCGAGGCGTTCGTGGCCGCCAGGACCACGTCCTGGTCGTCGAACAGGGTCCCGTTCCAGTCCCACACAATGTGCCGAATCACGCGATCAACCTATCGGCTTACGGGGACAGGGCGACGAGCGGCGGGAGGGGAGCTCACACCTCGACGGCGGCCAGCTGCCCGCACGCGCCGTCGATCTCGCGGCCGCGGGTGTCCCGCACCGTGACCGGAACGCCGTAGGCCTCCAGGGTGCGCACGAACGCGTCCTCGTCCTCGGGGCGCGAGGCGGTCCACTTGGAGCCCGGGGTCGGGTTCAGCGGGATCAGGTTGACGTGCGCCAGCTTGCCCTTGAGCCGCTTGCCCAGCAGGTCTGCGCGCCACGGCTGGTCGTTGATGTCCCGGATCAGCGCGTACTCGATCGAGACCCGGCGCTTGGTGGTGTGCGCGTAGTCCCAGGCCGCGCCGAGCACCTCGCCGACGCGCCAGCGGGTGTTGACCGGGACGAGCTCGTCGCGCAGTTCGTCGTCCGGGGCGTGCAGCGAGACCGCGAGGGTGACGCTCAGCTGCTCGGCGGTCAGCTTCTCGATCGCGGGGACGAGACCGACCGTGGAGACAGTGATGTGACGCTGCGACAGCCCGAGACCGTCCGGAGTTGGGTCGGTCAGCCGCCGTACCGCACCGAGCACTGCGTTGTAGTTGGCCAGCGGCTCGCCCATGCCCATGAACACGACGTTGGACACGCGTCCCGGCCCGCCGGGCACCTCGCCGCGGGCCAGCTCGCGGGCGCCGGAGACCACCTGCTCGACGATCTCGGCCGTGGACAGGTTGCGGGTCAGCCCGGCCTGTCCGGTGGCACAGAACGGGCAGTTCATTCCGCAGCCCGCCTGCGAGGAGACGCACATGGTAACCCGGTCGGGGTAGCGCATGAGCACCGACTCGACCAGCGCGCCATCGTGCAGCCGCCACAGGTTCTTGCGCGTCGTGCCGCCGTCGCAGGTGATCTCGCGTACCGGGTTGAGCAGCCGCGGGAAGAGCGCCGCGTGCAGGGACTCACGCTGGGCAGCCGGGACGTCGGTCCAGTCCGCCGGGTCGTCGACCAGCCGCTCGAAGTAGTGCTTCGACAGCTGCGCGGCGCGGAACCCGGGCAGGCCCGCCTGCGTGACCGCCTCCTTGCGCTCTGCCGGACCGAGGTCGGCCAGGTGGCGCGGCGGCTTACCCCGGCGCGGAGCCTCGAAGAGCAGCTCGCCCGGCGCAAGGCGTGTGGTCGGAGTGACGGTGGGCGTGGGAAGGTCCTGCGTGCTCATGATCTGACCATTGTCCCACGCGAGGACTACTCCACCGGCACGGTGACCGTCCCGGCGGCTACTTCACCGGTACGAACAACGACAGCAACAGCCAGACCACCGGCGCCGTCGGCAACAACGAGTCGAGGCGATCCATCACGCCACCGTGCCCCGGCAGCAGATTGCCCATGTCCTTGATCCCCAGGTCCCGCTTGATCATCGACTCGCACAGGTCGCCGAGGGTCGCGCTGGCCACCACCGCGACGCCGGTCACCACGCCCTGCCAGGCCTGTCCGTGCAGCATCGTCACCATGGTGATCGCCCCGCCGGCCGCCGCGGTCAGCAGCGAGCCGGCCAGGCCCTCCCAGGACTTCTTCGGCGAGATCGACGGGGCCATCGGGTGCCGGCCGATCAGCACCCCGGTCGCGTAGCCGCCGGTGTCGTTGCAGGTCACCAGGATGATGAAGATCAGGGCCCGCTGCGCGCCGTGGTCGGCGGCGGTCATCAGCATGGCGAAACCGGCCAGGAAGGGGACGTACACGGCGGCGAAGACCCCGGCGCTCGCGTCGCGCAGGTAACCCTCGGCCGTATCGGTCAGCCGCCAGACCACCACGGCCACGGTGGTGAGCGCCAGCGCGGAGGCCAGCGCGCCCTCGCCGCGGAAGTAGGCGGCCACCAGCATCCCGACGCCGCCGACCGCCACCGGTACGAGCGGGAACCGGATGCCGCGCTCCTGGAAGGCGATGGACAGCTCGCGCACGGCCAACACCGCCGCGACCGCGACCATGACCAGGAAGGCCGGCTTGAACAGCAGCACCGAGGCGATTATCGCCCCGCCGAGGCCCACCGAGACGCCGATCGCGGCGGGGAGGTTCCGCCCGGCTCGACTGCTCGGCCGACCGGTCGGCGCCACGGGCTGTTCCCTCCGCTTCACGGCGCTGGTCATCTGCGCGGCCTTTCCCGAGCCGGATCATCTATCAGCCGATGACGGTACCCGATCTCGGGCGTCCAGGCGGCGGCGCCCCCGACCGCCCGCGCCGCGACCCCTCGTCCGTGCGCCCGCCGGGCCGTCCCACACCGCACGTCGGCGCTGGTCCGGACAGCTGCGCCGGATGCGCGCCGCCCCCCGCGCGGCCTCGCACCGACCCCACCGTCACCTAGACCACGGGCCACCCGGCTCACCGGACACCGCCGCCTCACGCCCCGGCACATCACGCCGCCAGATCAAGTTCCAGGAGCGCGCCGCCGCATCGGACCGGGCCACCGGACCCGCCGTCTCACGCCCGGAGCGCGCCGCCAGTCTCCGTCCACCAGACCCGTCCGCCGGACCGATCCCTCCCGACCTGTCCGCCAGACCGATCCGTCAAATCAAGTAAATCCAGCCCTCAGACCTCGAGCAGCTCGGTTTCCTTGTGCTTGAGCGCCTCGTCGATCTGCCCGGTGTGCTTGGCGGTGAAGCCGTCGAGCTCCTTCTCCGCTCGCTTGCCCTCGTCCTCGCCGACCCCGCCGTCCTTGATCATCTTGTCGATGGTCTCCTTGGCGTGCCGGCGGATGTTGCGCACGGAGATCTTGGCGTCCTCGGCCTTGGTGCGCGCCACCTTGATGTACTCCTTGCGGCGCTCCTCGGTCAGCTGCGGGAACATCACCCGGATGACGGTGCCGTCGTTGGTCGGGTTGACCCCGAGGTCGGAGTCGCGGATCGCCCGCTCCACCGCGCCCAGCGAGGTCTTGTCGTAAGGAGTGATCACAGCCATCCGGGCCTCCGGGGCCTGAATGGAGGCGAGCTGGGTGACGGGGGTCGCGGTGCCGTAGTAGTCCACCGTGATCTTGTTGAACATGCCGGGGGTGGCCCGGCCGGTGCGGATGCCGGAGAAGTCCTCCTTGGCCACCGCCACCGCCTTGTCCATCTTCTCCTCGGCCTCGAGGAGGGTCTCGTCGATCACTTCACGGCTCCTTGTCCGACCATGGCTCTCGGGTGTCTCAAACAGACAAACTACTGCGCAAGCGCGCCGTGTTCACGGCTGACCAGCGTACCGATCTTCGCGCCGGACACCGCGCGGGCGATGTTGCCGTCGTAGAGCCCGAACACCACCAGCGGCATGTCGTTGTCCATGCACAGGGACACGGCGGTGGTGTCGGCGATCCGCAGGCCGCGGTTGAGCAGCTCGCGGTGGGTCATCGAGTCGAACTTGACCGCGTCCGGGTTGGACTTGGGGTCCGCGTCGTAGATGCCGTCCACACCCTGCTTGGCCATCAGCACGACCTCGGCGCCGATTTCCAGGGCCCGCTGGGCGGCCGTGGTGTCGGTGGTGAAGTACGGCATCCCGGCGCCCGCGCCGAAGATCACCACGCGGCCTTTCTCCAGGTGCCGGATGGCCTTGCGCGGGATGTACGGCTCGGCGACCTGCGCCATCGTGATCGCGGTCTGCACCCGCGTGTCGACGCCCTGCTTCTCCAGGAAGTCCTGCAGCGCCAGGCAGTTCATCACCGTGCCGAGCATGCCCATGTAGTCGCCGCGGGCCTGCTCCATGCCGCGGTTCTTCAGCTCGGCGCCGCGGAAGAAGTTGCCGCCGCCGACCACGATCGCGACCTGGGTGCCGGTCTGCCTGATGGCCTGCGCGATCTCCTTGGCGATGGCCTGCACCACGTCCGGGTCGACACCCACCCTGCCGCCGCCGAAGACCTCGCCGGAGAGTTTGAGCACGACGCGCTTGTACCGGCCGAGTTCCCCCGGGGAGGCGGCGAAGACCGCAGCCGGGTCGGTCTCTTGATGGATACCAGCCACGACTGCGGCCTCCTCTTGCTTCGTGCTCGCTGTGGGGCTTGTCGGCGCAGAACCCTACCGGTCCGGCCGCTCTCGGGCGGCGCGGCCGTGTCTTCGAGGCGTTGCCGCGATCCTGCTCGGCGCTGCCCCGAAGACTCGGCCGGACGGCGGGTTCCCGATCCGATCCCGGTCCCGGTCAGGCCCCGACCCGGAAGCGGGCGAAGGCCTGCAGGGTGACGCCGGCCTCGTCGAGCACCTTCTGGACCGTCTTCTTCGGGTCCTTGGCGAAGGCCTGCTCCAGGGCGACGTTCTCCTTGAAGAAGCCGTTCACCCGGCCCTCGACGATCCTCGGCAGGGCGGCCTCGGGCTTGCCCTCCTCGCGCGAGGTCTCCTCGGCCAGGCGGCGCTCGTTCTCGACCGTCTCGGCCGGGACGTCGGCGCGGGTCAGGTAGTTCGGGGCGAAGGCGGCGATGTGCTGCGCGACGTCCTTCGCGACGTCAGCGTTCTCCTTGTCGAGCTGCACGAGGACGCCGACCTGCGCGGGCAGGTCCGGCGAGGTCTTGTGCAGGTAGGCGGCGACGTAGCCGCCCTCGAAGGTGGCGAAGCGACGCAGCTCGATCTTCTCGCCGAGGGTGGCGTTGGCCTCGTCCACGAACTCCTGGACGGTCTTGCCGGTGGTGACGAACTGCGAGGCGAGCAGGGCCGGGACCTCGGCGGGGCCGGTGGCCGCGGCGTGCGCGAGCAGTTCGGCGGCGACCTGCTGGAAGCGCTCGCCCTTGGCGACGAAGTCGGTCTCGCAGTTCAGCTCGAGCAGGGTGCCCCGCCCGTTGCCCTCTTCGATGTTCGCGGTGACCAGGCCGTTGCTGGCCGAGCGGCCCTCACGCTTGGTGACGCCCTTGAGGCCCTTGACCCGCAGGTACTCGACGGCCTTGTCGAAGTCGCCGTCGGTCTCCTCGAGCGCCTTCTTGCAGTCCATCATCCCGGCGGCGGTCAGCTCGCGGAGCCGCTTGACGTCCGCGGTGGTGTAGTTCGCCATGCTGCTTCGTCTCTCGCTAGGCGCCCGCGCGCGCCGGCCGCTACGGTTCGCGGCCTGGTGGCGGGCTGGGTGGTGTGTGTGGTCTTGGCACCGAACGGGGGTGCGGGCCGTGGCATTCCCGCGCCCACCCGGTCCGGACTGACTGGCCCGGTGGCTCGCGCTGAGAGTCGCCTCGCAGCGTCCCCGCGCGCATCCGACCCGGACGACCCGCGCTGTGGACACCACCTGCCGACGGCCTCACACGAGCCCGGATCGGACAACCGTGGTGACCCGAGCCGGGGACTGCCTCCCGGCATTCCCGCCAGCCCGGCCCGGACCGCGGACCTTCGGCTTCAGCCCCCGCCCGGATCGGTGTGAACCGATCCGCTCCGGTCGGTGGCCGCGGCCTCGGGTCCGCAACGGGCACTCATCGCTTCGTTTCCGAAGCCCGGCGACGTCAGCCGCCGGGCGCTCGGGCGTCAGGCCTGCGGCGCGTCCGTGCCCTCGGCGGTCTCCGCAGCCGGAGCGGCGTCGACGACCGGAGCAGTTTCGGCAACAGGAGCAGCCTCGGCAACAGGAGCAGCGTCCGCGACCGGGGCAGCATCGGCAACCGGGGCCTCGACCGCGGGGGCGGCGTCGGCGACCGGGGCGGCCTCCGCAACCGGAGCGACCTCGGCCGCGACGGCGTCGGCGTCAGCGGCCGGAGCGGCGTCGGGGACCAGCAGTTCCTGCTCCCAGGCGGCCAGCGGCTCGCCGACGGCAACCTCGGGCGCGGCCGCGCCGTCAGTCGCGGCGGCAGCGGCACCGGAGCGGGCGATCAGGCCCTCGGCCACGGCGTCGGCGACCACGCGGGTCAGCAGCGCCACGGAGCGGATGGCGTCGTCGTTGCCCGGGATCTTGAAGTCGACCTCGTCCGGGTCGCAGTTGGTGTCCAGGATCGCCACCACCGGGATGTGCAGCTTGCGCGCCTCGCCGACGGCGATGTGCTCCTTCTTGGTGTCCACGATCCACACCGCGGACGGGACCTTCTGCATGTCCCGGATGCCGCCGAGGGTCTTGGTCAGCTTGTCCTTCTCGCGGCGCAGGACCAGCAGTTCCTTCTTGGTCATGCCCGAGCCGGCGACGTCGTCGAAGTCGATCAGCTCGAGCTCCTTGAGCCGCTGGAGCCGCTTGTGCACGGTGGAGAAGTTGGTGAGCATGCCGCCGAGCCAGCGCTGGTTGACGTAGGGCATGCCGACCCGCGTGGCCTGGTCGGCGACGGCCTCCTGGGCCTGCTTCTTCGTGCCGACGAACAGCACCGTGCCGCCGTGCGCGACCGTGGCCTTGATGAACTCGAAGGCCCGGTCGATGTACGACAGGGACTGCTGCAGGTCGATGATGTAGATGCCGTTGCGCTCGGTGAAGATGTAGCGCTTCATCTTCGGGTTCCAGCGCCGGGTCTGGTGCCCGAAGTGCACGCCGCTCTCCAGGAGCTGGCGCATGGTGACGACGGCCATGGCCGTGTCCTCCTCGATAATCGTCCGGTTCAAGCGCGCGGCCAAGCCGGCCGCGCTCCTGGTGTCCGGCCGGACTGCCGCGCCGCCTACACCGCGCGAGCGGATGAGGCGGACCGGGCGGCTGTCCCGTTGAGGGCGTCTGCCGGGCCGCCCGAACCCGGGCGAAGGGCAGGCGTCCCGTTTCCGGACACGCGAAGTCGGTCCGTCACAGCGGACCGCGTGGCAAGTTTACCCGCTCCCGGCCGCAGCGCCGCCCACTTGCCCAACGGGTTCGAGGCGTAGGTGGACCAGCCCGAGAAGCAGCAGCGGGTCGTAGTACTGCACGCCGTGCCCGTGGCCGGTGAGAAGGCCCCAGTGCAGGCAGGGCGAGCCGCGGCAATGACCCGGATTCAGGGTGCCGAGCGGGGTCCCCGCGACGACCGAATCGCCGACGTGAAGGGTGGCCGCAGGCGACACCGGCTCATAGCTGGTCCGAACAGCGCCGTGCGAAACGACGACGATCCCCTGCCCGAACAACGTCCCGGCGAAGGCGACGGTCCCCGGCCCGGCGGCGAGCACCTCGGTAGCACTGGGAGCGACCAGGTCCACCCCGCGATGCCCCGCCAGCCAGCGGTGCACCGGCGGGTCGAACGGCCGCGCCACCGTCGGCGGCGACCCGCCCGGACCGACCAGCGGCCACTCCCAAATCGACTTCACCGCGCCCGGATTGCCCGCGCGCACAGCTCCGGAAGCCCCGAACGCGAAGTCGCCCACCCGCAACGCCCCCGCGTGTGCCGACGCAACGCCGCCCGCGTACGGCGCGTCGGGCTTGCCCAACTCCAGGTCAACCGCGCGCAACGCCCCTGGATGTGTCTGCGCGACGCTGCCCGCTGCAGGCACCGCCTCCGGCTTCCCCAACGCCAGGTCGACAATCCGCAGCGCTCCGGAGACCGAAGCGCCCGACAGCAGCAGCACTACCACGATCAAGATCTTCATAGCTCAAGCGTGCCCGAGGCGCCAGACCTCGTCCGCAATTTCGCCCAAGCTGTGGATAACTTAGCCAAACAGGCAAATCCGGCTCGCCCGGGCTACCCCTCAACGGGCCCGGCGCTGCCCACGGACTCCGAACAACACCAAGGTCAGCGCGCTCTCGATGAGCGCTGCCGAATCGGCGCCGGCGTCGATCCGCTTGGCCGCGCCGTCCACCGCGCCCTGCAGGACCGCGGCCGTGGCCCGGGGGTCCGGGTGGCCGAGTCGACGCAGCGCGCCGACCACCAGGTCCACGAGCATGCCGTGCGCCGCCCTTATCCGCTCCCGGGCGGCGCCGTCGAGCTCGAGCACGGACAGCGAGAGCAGCCCCCGGTGGCCCGGCTGCGCGACGAGTTCAAGCTGCCGCCGCACGTAGGCGGCGATCTGCCGCTCCGGGGTCGGCTGGGCCAGCATCACACCCCTGATGTCGGCCACCGCCGCCGGGAAGTCCTCCACGGCCAGCGCCTCGACCACGTCGGCGCGGGATTTGAAGTACTCGTACACCGAGGAGCGGGCCAGCCCGGCCCGTTCGGCCAGGGCGGCGAAGGTGAGCGCGGCCATTCCCCCATCGGCCAGCAGGTCCCGGGCCGCGTCCAGGAGCGCCGTGCGCTGCATCGTGCGATGCTCGGCTACGGTCGGAGCTTTGATCCTGGGCACGTCTCCAGGTTAGTCGAGCGGATCGGCCGCCGTAGGGTGTTGTGCGCGGTTGGCCAATGGTCGGACGTTCGACGGGCTAACGCAGTTCGGCCAGCCGGGTGCGCAGGGTCAGCACGGCCTTCGCGTGGATCTGGCAGACCCGGCTCTCGGTGACCCCGAGGACCTGGCCGATCTCGGCGAGCGTCATCCCCTCGAAGTAGTAGAGGGTCACCACGGTCTTCTCCCGGTCCGGCAGCGTGTTGACGGCGCGCGCGAGCAGGTGCCTGGTCTCCCGGTTCTCGTAGGCCTCGACCGGGTCGTCGGCGCTCAGGTCCTCCAGGGTCTCGACCAGGCTGAGCCGGTCCCCGTCGCCGGTGGACAGGGTCAGCACCTCGTCCAGAGCCAGGACATTGATGAGGGAGAGCCGGGAGAAGATGTGGTGCAGCTCGGCCAGCGAGATGCCCATCTCGTCCGCGATCTGCCGCTCGTTCGGGGTGCGCCCGAGCCGGTGTTCGAGCCGGACCGAGGCCTGCTCGATCTCCCGGGCCTTCTGCCGCAGCGACCGCGGGATCCAGTCCAGCGCCCGCAGCTCGTCGATGATCGCGCCGCGGATCCGGTTGATCGCGTAGGTCTCGAACTTGATCGAGCGGTCGGGTTCGAACCTTTCGATGGCGTCGATGAGCCCGAAAATGCCATAGGACACGAAGTCCGCCTGGTCCACCGTGCCGGAAAGGCCCACCGAGACGCGTCCCGCGACGTACTTGACCAGGGGTGAGTAATGCAGGATCAGCCGCTCCCGCAAATGCTGGTCGCCTGTGGCCTTGAACTCGGCCCACAAGGCGTCCAGCGCCCCGGGTACGGGTGTCGCCGGCCGCGCGGCCGTGTCGGGCTCGTCAAGGGCGGTCTCACGGACCTGGCCGTTCTTAGGCATCACTCGCCTTGATCCACTCAACCACGCGATCCTTCTCAAGCCGGCGATCCTGCGGGAGCACAGTCTCAGCCGCAAGTCGAGCCTAGCGTAATCACATCGTTCTCTACGGTAACCGGATCCGAGCCCGCCCGATCAGGTGAGGAGCACACAGAAATCAGGGTCGCTCGCCCCTGACCATCAACCGTCTGAATTCAGCGGTGGATCCGGTCTGCCGGCCATGCAAATCCAGCGCGGGCGCAGACGGCCACGCCCGCCCCACCCCAGCGGCCGGTCAACTCCGCGGGGCCAGCATCCACCCACCACCCTCCTTGATCGCACGTCCACCAGCCGCGAGCCTGCCCAGCGCGGCGAACACCGCGTCGGGCCGCACTCCGGTGGCCCGAGCGAGCGTGAGCACGTCGGCACCGTGCAGCGCACGGGATGTGGGCAGCGCCTCGGCAACCAGCTCCTCAATCGGATCCACCGGATCCACCGGATCTGCAGGTGCTGCTGGCGCTGCCGGATCGCCACGTCCGCTCTCCCCGATCCCCGCCACCTGGCATCCACCGTCAGCAGCTATCGAACGCTGAACGGGAGCCCGGTCCCGCACACCTGCCGCCGCGGGCACACGCACGACTCGCGAATTGGCAGTCAGGCTGGCGCAGGCTTCACGGACGTGCTCATATTCGGAGACCAGGGTCGCGCCGTCGCGGATCAGCTCGTGGGTCCCGTTCGATTGGTCGGACGTCACCGGACCCGGAACGGCCATCACCACTCGCCCGAGTTCGGCGGCGAGCCGCGCGGTCACCAGCGAGCCGCTGCGACGTGCCGCCTCGACGACCACGGTGCCGGCGCCCAGAGCCGCGATGATCCGGTTCCGGTGCAAGAACCTGAAACGGGTGGGCGTGGCCCCGGGCGGGAGTTCAGAGAGCACCGCGCCACGCTCGGCGATCGTCCGCAGCAGCACTCCGTGTGCACGTGGGTAGACGCGATCGATACCGCACGCGAGTACGGCCACAGTCGGGCCGCCGACGGCCAATGCGCCACGATGCGCCGCCGCGTCGATGCCCAGCGCGGCTCCAGACACCACGGTGATACCTGCCGAGGCCAGGTCTGCGCCGAGTGCCCCAGCGATGTAGGAGCCGTACCCGGTACAAGCGCGTGCTCCGACGACTGACACTGCGTCAGGCGCGTGCGGGCCCATGATCAAGCTTGGGACGGGCACATGCGCCGCCTCCGGCTGATCCAGCAAAGGCGCCGCGCCCGGCCGATTCGGCGACGCAGGCGTGTCCGGACTTGGCTGCCCCTGTTGTGGAATCGGCGGCCAGGGACCGATGGCCCAGATTCCGATCGGCCGCTGTTCGCCGAGATCGTCGAGCTGAGTGGGCCAATCCCCGTCACCTGGAGTGAGAAACCGGGCCGAGACCGCGTCCGCAGCGGCGATGCCGGCCTCGACGCGTCCCGGCTCGAGCCTGAGTCGGAATCCCGCGCAGCGGTCGATGAGCCGGTCGCGGCGAGCTGGATCAGGATCCAGATCGGCAAGCTGGTCGGCGTGGATCGCTGCCAATACCTCGGCCGGGGAATGGTGCTCAAGCAGACGGCCGATGTACGGGTCGGCTGGCTCGACGGCCAGGTTGAGCGCCAGCCGGGCGCTCCGGTCGGCTTCGGCGGCGGTGGCGGTACTCGCGTCATCAACCGAGGCGGTGTCTGGGGCGGCGTCAGGCGGGGAGGTGCGGCGGGAGGTGGACATCGATTGGACTTTCAAGCTCAGGGATGAAGTGGTCGCTAAACGGCGGAAGGGCGAAGGTGGAGCACGGCACCCGGTCTTTCAGCACGCGGCGAGGGCGACGGAACCGAGGCGGAACCCGAGCGCGGTATCCACGGCCGCCTTGTCGGGCCGATCCGTACCGACCAGGTCGGCGACGGTCCAGGCCACGCGGATGATCCGGTCAAGGCCCCGGGCGGTGAGGACCCCGGAGCGCAACGCACGTTCGGCGCTGGTCAGCGCCTCGATACTCAACGGCCAGCGATTGCGCAGGACTTGGCCGGGCACCTCCGCGTTGCACTGCCAGGGCGTGTCCGCGAGCCGATGCACTGCTCGCTCCCGGGCAGCCGCGACCCGCTCGGAGACCAATGCGGTGGACTCGCCGCCCAGACCACCGCTGGCCGCGTCGAGCAGTTCCCCGGGGCCGACCGGAGTCACATCCACGCGCAGGTCGATGCGATCGAGCAGCGGCCCGGAGATGCGCGCGAGGTACCCGATCCGCTGGCGCGGCGCGCACGTGCAGGCTGCGGACTGGCTGCCCGCTCGTCCACAGGGACAGGGATTCGCCGCAGCCACGAGCAGGAATCTCGCCGGGAATCGGGCGATGCCGCTCGCACGCGCGATGGCCACCTCGCCGGACTCGATGGGTTCTCGCAGCGAGTCCAACGCGGAGCGGCTGAACTCAGGCGTCTCATCGAGTTTTCCGCCCGCGGCTAGAGCTGTACGTGATGTCGGCGGTAGCCGTGTCTCTGGTCGTCGCGTGCTCGTTTTCCCCCTGACTTCGCGCTGTTCGCGATGTGCGTCGAGGCAGAAAGAGGCGAGATGACGTTGAGGTTAGCGATCGGGCAGTTGCGGGTGCAGGAGGTTCGGTATCGCGACGGCAGGCGAGCGCACACGATCGTGCGGGCTGACGGGTCGGTGCATCCCGAGGCGGATCGGTTCCTGCTTCGGTACGACGGGAGCGGGTCGGACCGGCCGTACGCCTATCTGTTGGTGGATCACTTGCGGTGGTTGGAGTGCGAGGGTCTGGTCCCGGCGCGCGCGACGGTCCGGGACTTGGAGCGGTACATGGGCGCCGTCGGGGCGCAGGTACCGATGCCGCTGGGCTCGCCGTGGAGGATCGGCAAGCGCCCCTACGGCAACAGCGCCCTGTCCGGCGCCGCTGCCTGCCTGAAGGGGTTCTACCTCGCGCTAGCCGAGGAAGGCGTGAACATCGAGCTGGCCGAGCGGCTGGGCCGACACCGTCTGCCCACGAAGGCCGATCGGGACCGGGCCCTGCTGGGCCATTTGAAGAAGACGATGCAGGCAAACCCCCTCGCTCCAGAGCGGCAGCGCCGCCGTCATCCGAAGATGCTGCCCGAGGGCGCGCGCGAGTTGATGTTGGAGAAGGCGAGCACGGCTCGTGACCGGCTGATCATCGACTGGCTGGCCGACGGCGGGCTGCGCATCGGCGAGTTGTGCGGGCTGCACCTGTCGGATCTGCACCTGCGGGAGGGCGCCGGGTGCGGGCAGTGCCGCAGCGCGCACGTTCACGTCTGCCATCGCGACGGGCTGGCCACCGACGCTCGGGCGAAGACCAAGCTCAAGTGGACCCTGGAGGACGGGGTGATCTGCGGCGGGCTGATCAGGCGGGTGAGCCCGGCGATGATCCACTCTTACTACGAGTACATGACGACCGAGTACCCGCGCGGAGCCGCGCACGGGATGCTGCTGGTCCAGCAGCACGGTCCTGAACGGGGGCTTCCGCTGGACCCGGAGGGTGCCCGCAGGATGATCGGCCGCACGGCGCGGCGCGCAGGGTTGGGCAGGGTGCTTCCGCACGCCTTCCGGCACAGCTTCGCCACCGCGGTGCTCGACGTTTCCGGCGGGAATCTGGTGATCGCGCGGGAGGCCGGCGGATGGGCGTCGGCGGCGACCGTGGACGAGATCTACGGCCACGCGGACGTGCACGATCCCGTGTTCGATGCCGCGCTGCGCGCCGTGTGGGGTGAGTGAGATGTCGCTGGTCGACCTCGAACTGGTCGCCGACCCGGTCGCGCGGCGGGAGTCGCGCGACCGGGTGGAGGTGCTCACGGCGCTGCTCAGCGCGCCGAACGTGGAAGCCTTCTATCGCGACGATGTGATCAAGGTGGAGCCGCAGCACCCGGTCTACGCGTGGGAGTGCATGGCAGTTGCCTGCGACGCTCCGCGCACTGGAAGCAAGATCCTATGCGACGCGCATCTGAGGCGGTGGAACGCGCTGAGCGTGACCAGGCCGGGGATCAGCCGGTACGAGTTCGCGCGCACGGCCGCGCCGGTCCGCAGGCAGGCATTGCACGACCAGCCCGCACCGTGTCAGATCTGCCTGACCAGGCCGAGCGAGAACCACCTGCGCCGGCTGTGCGATCGGCACGCCGAGTCGTGGAAGACGGCGACCGGCACGATCGAGTTCGAGCATTGGCTCGCCCGTCAGGAACCCAAGCCCGGCTACGGCACCTGCCGTGTCACGGTGTGTCCGACGCTGGCGCGCGGGCCGTTGGGCCTGTGCAGAAGCCATCAACGACGCTATGAGGCCGAGGGCTCGCCCGGCGGCGCCCGGCTGCCGCAGGGATGGTTCAACACGCACGAGCAAAAAGGACTGACGGTGCCGGTTGAGTGCCAGGACGAGGCGGCCTTCCGTGACTGGTGCGCGAGCGTGCGCCCGGCCACCCGGCCCGGCCAGGTCAACCTGCTGGGCCTGCCGCCGCTGATCCAAGCCGAGATCCGGTGGGGCATGGTCGCGCACACCCGGCGTAAGAACCACTCCCACTGGCCGCTGCGGTGGATCCAGGACGTGGCGGATCTGGCCCGAGAGCAGAACATCGGCTCCCTCTACGACGAGGACCTGGCCGTGCAGACCCACGGGGCGCACATGGTGGTGCGGGAGCTGCGGTTAGAACTGCAGTTGGTCTATTTCGCCCCGGCCGACACGCGCGAGGCGGGGTTCTTGCACACCGAGCACTTCGGGGTGCGCTTCCCGCACCGGGAGAGCGCCTACGACCTGACCCGTGTCTCCCAGCGGTGGCTGCGCGACCTGCTGTGGGACACGCTGGCCGAGATGCTGCAGTCAGCGAGACCGCCGCGCAGCGGCGCTCCATTCGACGGGCGCCGCCGGGCCTGTATGGAGCTCAGCGCGTTCCTGGAGAGCGCCTGCGCCGACGGCGGGCACGATCCGCGCCGGCTGACACGCGATCACATGCTGCGGTTCGTCGCCGACCAGCGGCGCCGGGCGAAGGACGGCTTGCCCTCACTCGCGCTGACGGTCGGTACCGGCAAGCCGAGCGTGGTCAGCCAGTACACACGCTCCATCACGTTCAACAACGGCCGCGCCGTGCTGCGCCGCGCGCTGGAGTCCGGCGAGGCCGAGCGCATCGGACTGGCACGCGAGTTCATCACCGCGCTTCCCTTCGGCGGCAACACCGATACCGGCAACCGGCGGCCGTTCTCGGACAAGGTCGCCCGCGCGCTGGCCGACGACGCGAACCTCGCGATGCTCGCCGAACGGTTCGACCCGAACGATCGCGGAGTACGCGATGCCTGGGAAACGCTGGTGGCCACCGGGCGCCGATGCGGCGAAGTGCTGGAACTGCGCCTGGAGTGCATCGGCCGCTACGGGAACCTGCCGATGCTCTGGCACGATCAGACCAAGGTCGGCAACTACGACGAGGCGATCCGCATCCCCGAGCAGGTCTACCAGCACCTGCGCGCGCGCCAACGCACAACCCTGGCCCGGTTCGAGGACCGGCACGGCCGGCCGGCGACTGCGGAGGAACGCCAGGGACTGGCGCTGTTCCCGAGCAACGCGCGCAACCCCCACGGAGACAAATCGTTCTCCTACAGCCACTTCCAGCGCAACTTCCACGACTGGGTCGACCAACTCGACCTGGGCCGGCAGGTCATGCACCAGGCAAGACACACCCTGGCGACGAACCTGCTGCGCCACGGCGCGGGGCTGCACCACATCAAGAAGTACCTCGGCCAGGTCTCGATGAAGATGGCCGAGCACTACGCCAAGGTCGCCTCCAGCGAGATCGAGGAGATCCTCCAGCACGTGTGGGTCGCCGGCCCCAGCGCCATGGAACCGGGCAAGCTGCTCTCGGCACCGGTCGACGCCCTGGACCCGGCGGCCGTAGCGGCCATGGCCATCGACCTTTCGCGGCGCAGCACCCCGGCCGAGGGCGGGTTCTGCACCTTCCAGCCGGTCGTCAACGGCGCGGCCTGCCCCTGGAACCTGAACTGCGAGGGCTGCGACAAGTTCGTCATCTCCGGCGCCGACCTGCTCTACTGGCGCCGCAAGCGCGAGCAGTGGCGCTCGATCGCCGAGCGCGCCCCGGACGACGCGACCGCCGACTTCCTGCACCAGGTCTTCGAACCCACCGCCCGCGCCATCGACGGACTCGAAAAATCCCTGGCCGGGCTCGGACTGCTCGACCAGGCCCTCGCCCTGGATTACCGCCGCCCGCAGGACTACTTCCACCGCCTGTGGTCCACCGCCTTCCGCGCCAGCGAGTTGGCCGCCGTCGGCTATGACTCGACGAACGGCACACCGTCACTCACCCCGGAGGTGGAAACATGAGCATGAGCACGAACCCGTCGCAGCAGACAGCCAGCGCCCTCGCGGCGCGGCGCGAACGCACCGAGGCCGCCCTCAAGCGGGTGCGCGAGTGCGTCGAGCGGATGGTGAAGACGAAGAGCCCGATCACGGTCGCAGCCGTCGCACGCACCGCCGAGGTCTCGCGCACCTTCCTCTACGAGCACCCCGAAGCCCGGCAGCTGGTCGACGCGGCGGCCGCCACCGCGGCGGGACGCCGCATCGAGGGACGCCGGGCCGAAGCTGAAGCCCTCGAAGCCTCCTGGCGCGAACGTGCGCTCAACAGCGAGGACGCTCTGAAGGCGGCACACGCCGAGATTCTGCGCCAGCGCGAGCGCATCGGCGAACTGCTCGGCCAGGTCCGCGACCTGCAGACCGGCTGGTCCGAGGAGGACCTGGCCCGGATCATGAGCGAGAACGTCGTGCTCAAACGCACGGTGCGCGACCTCGATGCCGAGAAGCGCGCGCTGGCCGACAAGCTCGCCGCCGCGCGGACGAACAACCGCTTTGCCGACAAGCGCTGCGCCGACCTCGAGGCGCGGATCGTCGAGCTGGAGGCCGGGGGCCTGCTGCCTCATCAGGCAGTTCCATCGGACTGACGAAGCCCGGCAACACCGGTTGCCGACGACAACAACAGTTGCAGAGTTCCGTTCTGGGGACCTACAGTTGTCGGCATGAACGTTGGTTACCGGAGCCCCGAGCCCGATGAGCTGGTCGAGTACCGCACCAAGCTGTTCGACGGGCTATGGGAACTCGCATGGAAGCTCGCCGACCGGGGCGAGGCGGAGCGTCCGCCCGGCCCCGGCGACGCGTCGCTGAGCGTGCAGGAGCGGCGGGACGCCCACCTCGCGCTGCTCAACGCCGTCGGGGTCTCCTACGCCCTGCTCGATATGTACGAGAAGGAGGCCGCCGCCCGCGCCGGACGGCTCGGCGCGGGCTACCCGGATCTCGCCGAGGCGTGGCGGATGACCCGTCAGGGCGCCCGCCGCCGGTGGCCGGAGGCCGCCGTGGGCTTCGACGAGGGGCCGCTGCGGCAGGCCCTGGCCAAGGTGGTCATGGAGGTGTCGAACAACCGGCGGCTCGACCCGCGCACGGCCGCGCGGCTGATCGGGCCGGTCACCGCAGCGGCTACCGCCCAGGCGAGCGGGACGGCGGACGAGGTCGCCGCCGCCGCGCGCGAAATCGTGGAGGCGGCCGAGCCGGCGCCGCCGGACGCGGCGGCCATGGGCCCGCTGATCGAGGGGCTCAGGACGGTCCTGGCCGAGTACGACTTCGGCACCACCACGGAGATGTCCACGGAGTCCAGCCCGTGGTCCCGCTTCCTTGAGGCCCGGAACCGGTGGACGCGCTGATGGACGTGACGCAGGTCAAGCTCCCCATCTCGCTCGCCTTTGCGGCGACCAGGCACACCTGGTATGTCGGCAAGGGCGAGCCCAAGAGTGGAGAGTTCTACTCCAGGTCACCGCTTCGCATCGGCGGGTTCGGCGGCCAGGGGCTGGTTCTCGCGGGTTCGCGGATCGCGGTCGGCGACTGGGTCTGGCCGGGCAGCATCGGCGGCCAGCCGCGCCCGTTCGGCGATCCGAAGGTGGTCGAGGCGATCGACGAGACCACTCGCGCCGACTCCAGGGAGTGGTTGATCGAATGGGCGCAGGTACCGGCGCCGCGCGAGCCCGACCCGCGCCCGGCGGTAGTCCTCGACCCCGAGCGCTTCGCGCACATCATGATCGCCTGGATCTACGAGCGGACCGGCGGCGGACAGAGCACGGCCGACCTGTCCGACTTCGCCCCCGGCGACATCCCGCTGGACTGCGCGATATCGCTTGCGGAGCTCCTGCGCGCCGCCGGACTGCTCGAGCGTCGGGGGTCCGGAACAGTCTCGCTCACGGAACAGGGCGCGGCGGCCGCGCGGGAAGCAGCCGCCGACCGGGCTAACAAGACCCGCTGCACCGAGGCCCTGCAGAACGGCATCATCCAGTGGCTCTACGAGAAGGACGACCCGAACCAGTTCGTGGACATGCACGACATCCTGTACGACGCGCGCAGCACCTTCCGCGGCCGCTTCTTCACCGATGACGAGCTCGCCATCGAGGTGTCCTACCTGATCGAGCTCGGGTTCATCCACGATGACCCGCCCTGGTGGGCCTTGCCCACCCTCACCGCGAAAGGGCGCATCTGCGCCGCCTACCACGGAGGAAACGTGCACGAGTCCCTCAACCCACAGCCGACACCGCCCAGCCCCACCATCATCAACCTGGGCAGCAACAACCAGAACGCCGTCGGCGCCGCCCAGCAGACGGTCTACGCGCCGCCGCCCGCACCGGCGGCGGCGACGCCCTCCCCTGAGTCGGCCGCCACCAATGCCACGCTTGAGACGCCGGCGGTCCCCACGTGGCGGCAGAAGCTCGGCCGTTTCGGAACCCGGGCGAACATCGTGATCGGGACCGTCTGCGCCATCGTGATCGCGGTCTTCACGGTCCTCGCCTACTTTGCGATCACCGCGCACTAGTCGGTCCCGAAATCCACCAAGACGATCGACACTGAGTCGGACGCACGCACTTCCCCGGGCATGTGCGCCAGCACAGCCGCGTTTTTGTTGACATCGCGACAACCATTAAGCAATAGTTGCCTCCATGACAACCATTAACACAGAGCTCCGGCTCGGCGGCGTCGCCGAGGTCGCCGCCGAGCTGAATGTTTCGCGTCAACAAGTCGCCAACCTGCGCGAACGCGACGACTTCCCGGCGCCGATCGCCAGCCTGAGCTCGGGAGACGTCTGGGATCTGAACGTCGTGAAGCGTTGGAACAGCAGCGGCCTGCGGCGCGGGGCCGGTCGGCCGGCACGCGGAACCGTCCCACGTGTGTTGGGGCGCCGGTTCGAGCTCGGATCCGAGCTCGACTCGGGCGGGTTCGCGGTCGTCTACAACGCCCAGGATCTGAACGCCACCACCGAGAATGGCGCCAAGACCGCGGTGAAGGTGCTGCAGGAGGCGCACGCACTCGACCGCGGGATCGTCGCTCGATTCAAGCGCGAGCTGGAGATCATGTCCGGCCTGCGCCACAGCGCCGTGATGCCTCTGCTGGCCAGCGGAACCGATAACAGGCTAGGCCTCTGGTACGCGATGCCCCTCGCGCGCCGGAGCCTGCAAGACGACATCGGGCAGGTCACGGAGTTAGAAGAGATCGTCGAGATCATGCGGGACGTCTGCTCCGGGCTCGCATACATCCACGGCGAGGGAATCTTGCACCGCGATCTGAAGCCAAGCAACGTCCTGCGCCACAAGGGCCACTGGAGGATCGCGGACTTCGGCCTCGCGCGAGATGTCGCGCAGCAGGGCCGCCTCACGACGACCTTCGACGCATTCGGCTCCCACTTCTACACCGCGCCCGAGCAGTGGACCGACGCGAAGCATGTGGACGAGCGGGCGGACATCTACTCGGCTGGAAGGATCATGCAGGCGCTCGTCAGCGGAACCGCGCCGGCGGACGACAACGTGCCGCCAGGTCCGCTTCGTGCTGTGATCCTGCGGGCGGTCTCGCAGGATCCCAGCCGCCGGCACCGCACCGCCGAAGAACTGCTTGGCGCGATCGAAGGCGCCACTGCCCCTGCGCCGAGCGGCAAGTGGGAAACCCCGGACGAGATCGCGGTGCGGCTGCGGCCCCGGCTTAAGGGCGGCCAGGACACCGAGGCGCTCAAGGAGCTGATGGGTTGGGCCGATCGTCTAGACGTCAAGGACTTCGACCAGGTGAGTGAGTTCGACTGGGCCTTCAGCGCGCTCCCGAACGCCTCGATCCGACAGTGGTGGAACGCCAATCCCAGCGCGTTCAAGCACGCCTTCCGGGGGTTCGCCGAGAGCCTGAGCCACGGCTTCGACTTCAACCGCTGCGACGCGCTCGCCGACTTCGCCCGACGCGTCGTCGACACGGTCCCGGACAGCGAGATCCTGCGCGACGCGGTGTGCGGGCTGGCACAACTCGGGCGCAACAACAACCGGTGGCACGTGCGTGACGTCGCGGTTGCGTTAATCCAGAGCCTCCGAAGCGCTGATGAGGCCACCAGCGCCCTGGAAGGACTCCGCATGGCGGGGACCCAAGCCACCGAATGGACTCTCGGCGAGAGCAGCGTCAAGACCCTGCACCCCACACTCCGCGCCGGAATTCCCCAGCTCCTCAATGAGGACTGATCACTGGGTTCTCGACCGCCCTCACGCGGTCGAAAACCCAGCATGAGGACCACTCGGACGGAAATCGAGGAGTTGACCGGCGAGCGCGAGCCCGCCCATTCGTCACGGGGTTGAGGGCGTCGGCGGGGGTGCGGTCGGCTTCGCCGGCGGCGATTCCGGCTCGGGCTCGTTCCGGAGCCAGCGCAAGAGGCGGAACGACCTTTCGCACTGCTCCTCGGTGCCGAAGAAGACCATGTAGCAGAGCACGGCGATGAGCACGACGACCAGCGCCGCCTCCGCGATGCCCAGCACGGCCGCGGCTGTCGTGTGACCAGTGTAGAAGAGCGCAGCGGGCCCGATCGAGCCGGCGCCGACGGCGAGGGGCCGGGCCACCGAGCGGTGGCTGCGGACGCCCGGGGCGGGGACAGTGGTCATGCACCGATGGTATGGGTGTGGCACAGCTATACCTGATCCGATGGTCGATCCACTTCCCGCCACGGGGAGGAGTGAGGTACGGATGTGGCACATCTGTATCATGTGACCATGACCATGGGCGGAGTAACTGCGTGGCCTGGCGACCGGACGGGGTGGAGCCTGGCAGGAGAGTATGCGGTGCCGAGCCAGATCGGCGCCCGGACGAAGGTCGGCGAGTTCCTGGTCTCCCTGGTCATCCGGACAGGGCGTCAAGGCCCGCAGGTCACCGAGCTGCACATCGAGCACCCCGAGGCCGCCCTCGGCGCGCCGGTCACGCAGTCGGTGCTGCGCCAGATCGCCATCGACAAGATCGTGCGCGAGGCCGTCGCCAAGGTACGCCGCCCGGCCACGGTCGTGAACCAGGAGCACGGCACGTTCAGCATCCCGGGCGAGGAAGGCGTCTGGGGCGGCGGGCAGATAAGAAAGGGGCGCGGGTCCCAAACGGAGCGCGGCCAGCTGATCGAGGTCGCCGATATCTACTATCGCGCGATCAACGAGCGCCGCCCGCCCGTCAAGGCGGTGGCGGAGGAGCTCCGCTACTCGCGCAGCCACGCAGGTCGCTTAGTGGGCCAGGCGCGCAAGGCGGGGCTGCTGTCCCTAGCCCTCCCGGGGAAGCCGAGCGAGGTTGAAGCCGAGATCCTCCGGCAGCTCGCTGACCTGTCGGTGCCCCTCGAACCGGGTGATTGGCCGGACCGGACAGCGGACACTTCCGGAACAGCCCCATAAGCTAGCCCGCTAGGAGTGTGCTGGCGGCCGCACATTCTCACTTGCCGCCAGGAACGCGGCGCCATCCGCCGAATACGGCCCCTCCACCTCGCTGATGCCGAACCGCCTCCGGGCCTCGCTCAACAGACGCTGCGCGATTCCCCTGTGCCGCCATGCTGATGCGGTCCAGATATGGACCACCGTCTCGTAGACGCCGTCTTCATCGCGGTCGTGCACGATCACAAACCCCGCGAGGTGGCCGGTGTAGTTCCATGGCCCGTCCTCACCGCTGCCTATCGCCTCGACGGGGGCGAGCATCAGCAGCCAGAACCCGGCCTTGCCCGGCGTGAAATCCCACCCGGCGTCGCGCTTGTACGCGTAGGCGGCGCGGTTCAGCGCGCTGCCGTGCCACTCGCCGCCAGGGACTTCGAAGGCGTCGTCGCCGAGAGTGAGTGCGTGATCGGAGTTGAATGGGTCGGTGAAATCTACGCCAGCCATGGCCAATTCCAAGCCTTCTGCTTGGGGTGGCGCTTGCCATGTGATGCGTGGGCCAAGCTCTGCAGCCAGTGCCTGCTCCGCAAACTCAAGCATGCAGGGAAATTGCGAGATCACCTCAGTAGCAGTCTGGAGATCTGCTTCCGGAACAAACCTCCCTGGGCGAGCCACACCCTCCAGGGCACGATGCGCGGCACGATAGGCCTCTTCGATGTTCGGCACCGCCGGAATCTCGTACTCGCCCATCAGGCGCCCTCTCGTTCATGCCGATCGCCTGGCCCTCGCAGAGCAGATCGTCGGCAAGGTCAGCTGGACTGAGCCTCTGATTCGCGCAGTGGCAGGACACGATTCGATGAGGAAGCTGCGGAGATCTAGTCGGCTCGACATCACCCAGCACCACCCTGCCCAAGGGAACTGGCAGATACCACCGCCTTCCAGGGGACGGGCAGCCGCGCCCCCGTGACATCCGCCCAAACGAGGGACAGCAAGGCTGCCCGAACAACGTCCGCTGACATGTACGCTACGTGTCAGAGCAGGTCAGAGGGGAACTGAGCGCCAGAACGGCCGGAAAAGCCGAGAAATAGGACCCCACGGTGCGCCTGTGAGACCGCTCCGGGGCGGATCAGGCCCGAGCCGCCGCCGACCATCGAGGGGACGGTCGCCGAGTGGTGGATCGTGCAGAACGGCGGCCGGGTGATCAGCGGGCGCTGCGATGAAAGGGTGCCGGTGAGGGAGTGAATCGCGGAGACTTCCAGCGCGGCCTCCGCGTCGAGCGGCGGCAGGATGCCGGGCAGTCGCTTGGCGAGCATGGTCTTGCCCGAGCCGGGCGTGCCGCAGAGGAACAGGTGGTGACCGCCGGCGGCGCTCAGTTCGAGGGCTCGGCGGGCCTCGTACTGGCCGACGACCTCGGACAGGTCGGGTTCGAACTCGGCGTCGGTGAGGGGCGTGGCACCGGTAGGCAGGTAGTCGGCGGACGAGGACTGGTGGGGCAGGTCGGGCGGGATGGGTTCGCCGTTGGCCAGGGCGACGAGCTGGCGCAGCGAACGCAGGCCGGTGACCTTGATGTCGGGGACTTGGGAGGCCTCGGCGGCGTTCGCCTCGGCGACGAAGATCGAGCCGAGGCCGGCCCGTGCGGCCGCGATGACGCAGGGCAGCACGCCGCGGATCGGTCGGACTCGGCCGTCGAGACCCAGTTCGGCGAGGAATACGGCGTCGGGCAGGGCGGCCTGGCGGATCGCTCCGGTCGCGCGGAGGACCGCGAAGGCGATCGCCAGGTCGAAGCCGGAGCCCTGCTTGCGGATCCAGGCCGGGGACAGGCTCACGGTGAGCACGGCCTGCGGCCACTCCACGCCGGAGTTGAGGGCGGCGGCGCGGACTCGGTCGCGAGCCTCGGTGAGTACGGAGTCGGGCAGGCCGATCAGGGTGAACTTGGGCAAGCCCCCGGCCGCGTGCGCCTCGACCTCAATCGGGGTGCCGGAGAGTCCGAGCAGGCCGACGGACCAGGAGCGGCCATATCCGGACATCAGGACACCCCCAGCGGGCCGGAACGGGAACTAACACGGCGACGAGAGAGAGGCGGCAGCGAGACAGATGGCACTGGGCGCAAGTGGGGACGAGGGCGGGGACAGGATCCGGGACGTGGGCGCGTGGTTACCACGCGACGGCGCCGAGCCAGCGGCAGCAGAGGCGAGACCGGCGGCGTGGGGCGGGGATTGGGGTGGGGACGGGGACGGGAGTGGGGACTAGGGCTCGGACTGGAACCGGGACCGGGACGGGGGCGCGTGGGCATCAGGCGACTCCGACCAGGTGGTCCAGGCTGCGCAGCGGGTATGGCGGGCGGGGGCCGGTGCGGATCGCGATGACGTCGATGCGGAGCAGGCCTGCGCGGTGGGGTGAGAGGCCTGGGCCTCGGCTTTCGCGGAGCCAGCGGACGGCTAGGAGGCGGAGCCTCGCCGCCTTCTCCTGGGTGACCGCCTGGACGGGATGGGCCAACCGGTCACCGGCCCTGGTCTTGACCTCGCAGACGACCAGGGTCCGGCGGTAGCGGGCGACCAGGTCCAGCTCACCGCGCAGGTCGGGGTCCCGGCACACCCAGTTGCGGTCCAGGACCTGGTAGCCCGCGCCGAGCAGGTACTTGGCCGCGGCCTCCTCGCCGTAACGGCCCAGCCAGTGGCCCCAGGTCTCCCCTTGGACCCGGCTCCGGCCCGGACCGCGGCCCTCGCCGCGGAACTGACTCCGGCTGGGTTCCTGGATCGCGCGGCGGTCGCCGCCGGTGGCGGCTGTGTTCGTCCCCATGGTGCACCCGTTCTCCCGTGAACCGGCTGGTGCCGGTCGCCGGACTTTCCCGGCGATATCCACCATGGTGGACGGACGGGGTGAATGGGGAGAAAATTTTCCGGGCTGTGGATAACTTGCGCCGAGTTGGCCGGGTTGTGGCTGATTGTGCAGGTCAGAGCAGCAGACGGGCCGTGTTCGCGGAGGCGGACACAGCCCGGGTCACTCGGTGGGGACCTCCAGGTCCGCCTTGGCCAGCTCCTCGACGTTGACGTCCTTGAAGGTCACGACCTTCACGTTCTTCACGAAACGGGCCGGCCGGTACATGTCCCACACCCACGCGTCGGACATGGTGACCTCGAAGTACACCTCGCCGTCGGCCGAGCGGACGTCCAGGTCGACGTGGTTGGTCAGGTAGAACCGCCGCTCCGTCTCCACGACGTAACGGAAGAGCCCGACCACGTCCCGGTACTCCCGGTAGAGCTGCAGCTCCATCTCGGTCTCGTACTTCTCGAGATCCTCGGCGCTCATGCCCGCGCTCCCCTAAAGTCCAGTCTCGCTCATGAACCGGCTCCGGCGATGGCGCCGAAGTCAAGGAGGTCGCCCTGGGCGGGTCGGGCGGTCCCTTCCCCATTCTGACCCACAATCGGGCGGCCGGTGTCCCGCACCTGCGCAACCTTGACCGTCCCGGACACAGGCTTGACCGTCCCGGGCCGGGGCACGTTCGCGTAGGACAGCCGGTGCTCGGGGCACGGACCGTGCTCGTCGAGCGCCTTCTGGTGCACCGGCGTCGCGTAGCCCTTGTGCCCGGCGAAGCCGTAGACCGGGTGCTCCTCGTGCAGCGCGACCATGATCCGGTCCCGGGTCACCTTGGCGACCACCGAGGCCGCCGAGATGCAGGCGGCCAGCCGGTCGCCCTTGACCACCGCCTGGCTGCGGATACGGACCCCGGGGACGGCGAAGCCGTCGAAGAGGATCAGGTGGGGGGCCGCGGGGAGGCCGGCCACCGCTTGGCGCATCGCGGCGTAGTTGGCCTGCTGGACGCCGATGCGGTCGACCTCGGCGGCCGGGATGACGGCGACCGCCCAGGCCGCGTCGGCGACGATCTGCTCGTACGCCCGCTCCCGGGCGGCCTCGGTCATCAGCTTGGAGTCGTTCAGGCCCTTCGGCCGGAAGCCGGGCGGCAGGATCGCCGCCCCGGCGACCAGCGGACCCGCACAGGCGCCGCGCCCCGCCTCGTCCGCCCCGGCGACCGAGGCGAATCCGTGGGCGCGCAGCGCCTGCTCGTAGGCGTAGAGATCCTGCCCGCCGCCGAGCACGGGCGGCAGCAGGACTCCCAGATCGAGGGGTTGCTGATGAGCTGACACGTAATCAGATTAGCTAGTCGCTCGAGGATTCAGCCCGAGCGGTGAGTTTGCGCAGCTTGCGGCGCCGTCGCAGCAGGGTGACCGGCAGTGCGCCGACCATCGCGGCGGCCGGGACGCCGCCGGGAGCGGCGAGCGCGGACAGGCCGGTCTGCTTGAACGTGTTGGGCACCGGCAGCGTGCCCCAGTGGCTGAACGGCCAGATCTTCAGCTCGGCCCGGCCGACGACTGCGCTCACCGGGATCGTGCCGCCGTTGATCTGCTGGTGTGCCCGGGAGTCCTCGGAGACGCCGCGGTGGTCGCCCATGACCCACAGCCGGCCCTGCGGCACGGTGATGTCGAAGGTGCCGTCCGGGCCGGATCCCGCCTGGTCGCCCGGGTAGAGGTACGTCTCGTCCAGCGCGACCCCGTTGACCGTGATCTGGCCCTGGGCGTTGCAGCACACCACGTGGTCGCCGCCGACGCCGATGACCCGCTTGATCAGGTCGCCGTTGTCCTCGGGCAGCACGCCGACGAAGGTGAGCGCCTTGGACAGCCAGTTGGCGCTGGTGGCCGTCTCGTCCGCGCCGAGCCAGCCGCCCGGGTCCTGGAAGACGACCACCTGGCCGCGCTGCGGCTGGCCGCCGAGCCAGACCGAGGCCCGGTTGACCAGGACGCGGTCCCCGATGGCCAGGGTGTTCTGCATCGAGCCGCTGGGGATGAAGAACGCCTGGACCAGGAAGGTCTTGATCAGGAAGGCGAGGAACAGCGCGAAGATGACCAGGAAGGGCAGCTCCACGATGAACGGCCGCGGCTTCTTCGGGAACAGGAAGCGCCAGGCCGCCGCGAACGGCAGGAGTACCCAGCCCAGCGCGGTGCGGGGACGGGATCCGGAGCCGTCGCCGTCTTCGTCCTCGGAGCCGAGGTCGGCGTCGGGCTGCTCTTCCGCCTCCTGCTGCGGGCTGTGGGTGGCGCCGCCGGGGACGCCCTGCCCGTCATCGGGGGCGGGGCTCCCCTCAGTCGCCGCGGGAGCCGGGGCCTCGGGCGTCTCTGCCGCGAAGCCGCCGGCGGCGGAGCTGCTGCCTCCGCCGGAACTGTGCCGGTCCGCCATGGTCCCGGGCTGCGCCTGCGCGCCCAGTGCGTCCGGTCTGTCCAATGCCACGTCGCAACCTCGTGTCTGTTAAGTGCTGTGTCGAACCTGCCCGTCGGCGCAGCAGCCTCCCGCCCGCCAACCGCAGCGGGTACGCCCCGAGGAGCGCCGCGGTGGCCGGCAGCTCCTGCGCCGGCGGGAGCTCGGTCAGACCTTCCTGATGAAAGGTAGCCGGAACACCCAGTCCTCCGGCCCGGCTAGGCGGCCAGATCAACACGAACGCGTGACCCACCACGTCGCTGATTGGCACAGTACCGTCCTGGCCCCCGGTCATGTGGAACCGGGAATCGGCCGAGTCGCCGCGGTTGTCGCCCATCACCCAGATACGCCCGACCGGCACCTTGACGTCGAAGGTGATCGTGGAGGGCGCGGCGCCCGGGAACAGGTACGCGGTCTCGCTGAGCGGCGTGCCGTTGACCGTGACGCGCCCCTGCGCGTCGCAGCACTTGACCTCGTCGCCCGCGATGCCGATGACCCGCTTGATCAGGTCGTGCTCGTTGCTGGAGGGCAGCAGACCGACGAAGGTGAAGACGTTCTTGACGTCGCGCACGACGGCGTTGTCGCTGACCGGGGTGGTCGTGCCCTCCAGCCAGCCGCCGGGGTCGTGGAAGACCACGATCTGGCCGCGCTGCGGCGTGGAGCCGAACCACGGGGAGAACTTGTTCACCAGCACCCGGTCGCCCGGCATGATCGTGTTCTCCATCGACTGCGAGGGGATGAAGAACGCCTGGACCATGAAGGTCTTGATGCCGAGAGCGAGCAGCAGCGCGATTCCCAGCAGGATCGGGATCTCGCGCCACAACCGGATCGGCTTGAGCCGGCGCCGCCGCCCCTTGACCACGCCGATCCTCCAGTCGCCTCGCACCGCGCCGCGCGCTGGTGTCGCCAACGTCGCAGACTACCGATTCCGCCTGAAGAAAGGCGAACACCCCCGATTCCCGAGGGTACCGAGGGTGACACGTGAAAAGTAGGCCGCCGGTTCCCGGCAGCTCAGCGGGGACCGGACGGGGCGGCGGCGAAAGCACGGGCGCCGGTGAAGCGCAGCTTCTCTCCCGGCGCACGGGCTACAGCCGCCCGGAGCCCCGGCCGGGCCACGATGAGCAAATGTCACTGCAGCTCGGCGGGGACGGATCCCGGGGAACGGGTCCTAGCGGGCCCAGTCGACCTTCTCCTTGATCTTCGCCTTCTTGCCGCGCAGGTCGCGCAGGTAGTACAGCTTGGCCCGGCGCACGTCGCCGCGGGTCACGATCTCGATCTTCTCGATGACCGGGGTGTGCACCGGGAAGGTGCGCTCCACGCCGACGCCGAAGCTGACCTTGCGGACGGTGAAGGTCTCGCGGATCCCGTCGCCCTGGCGGCGGATGACGACGCCCTTGAACTGCTGGATCCGGGAGCGGTTGCCCTCGACGACCCGGACGTGCACGTTGAGCGTGTCACCGGGGTTGAACGCGGGTACGTCGGAGCGCAGCGACTTGGAGTCGAGCTCGGAAAGCTTTTGCATAGTCTTCTCCTCGCGGGTGCCACAGGTCACCCACGGCATCGGTGGTTTGCGGTGATCGTCGGCGCCGCGGGCCGTGCACGCGCTTCGCTCCCCCAGTGGCAGGAGTGGCGCAGATCGCAGACCGGCTCGGCAAGCCGACGGGTCAGTCTCTCACGCGGGCGGCTGATCGGCGAAATCGTCGCCGCTGCCCCCGTCGTCGCCGCCGCTGCCACCACCGTCGCCGTCGCCACCGCCGCCGTCGGGGACGTCCTTCGGCTCAAGCTCCGCCTCACGCACGAGCCGGTCGCCCTCGACCCGCCAGCCGAGCAGGGCCAGCGCCGCGCGGTCCTTCTTGTCGAGCGCCGCCGGGTCGATCCGGCCGAGCAACTCGGGACGGTGCGCCGCGGTGCGGGCGAAGGCCTGCTCGCGCCGCCAGCGGGCGATGGCGCCGTGGTTGCCCGAGGTGAGGATCTCCGGCACCGGGTGGCCGCGCCACTCGGCCGGCTTGGTGTAGGCCGGACCTTCGAGCAGGCTCTCCATCGCCCCGGAGGCGAAGGAGTCGTCGCGCGCCGACTCCGCGTTGCCGAGCACCCCGGGCAGCAGCCGGCCGATCGCCTCCACCATCACCAGGACGGCGACCTCTCCCCCGGCCAGCACGTAGTCGCCGATGGAGAGCTCTTCCACGGGCATCAAGTCGGCGGCCGCGTCGATAACGCGTCGATCGATGCCCTCATACCGGCCGCACGCGAAGATCAGCCACGGGCTCTCGGCCAGTTGGGCCGCCTTGGCCTGGGTGAAGGGGCGTCCGCTGGGCGTGGGCACCACGAGCGTGGGCAGCAGTTCGGGCGACTCGGGGGCCACGTCGGCGATGATCGAGTCGAGCGCCTCGCCCCACGGCTCCGGCTTCATCACCATGCCGGGGCCGCCGCCGTACGGGCTGTCGTCCACGGTGCGGTGCACATCGTGGGTCCACTCACGCAGGTCGTGGGCGCGGAGGTCGAGCACGCCGCGCTCGGCGGCCTTGCCGATCAGCGAGACGCCGAGCGGCGCGAGGTACTCCGGGAAGATCGTGACGACGTCGATGCGCATAGGCGTGACTCGGGTCCGGGCTCGGTCAGGAATCCGCGGCGGGAGACGGATCCGCGGCGGGGGGATCGGCGAGCTCGAGCAGGCCGGGCGGCGGGTCGACGAGCACGACGCGCTCGTCCAGGTCCACCTCGGGCACGATCTCCTCGACGAACGGGATCAGCACCTCGCGGCCGTCGGCGCGGGTGACCGCGAACAGGTCCTGGGTGGGCAGGTGCAGCATCTCCGCGACGGTGCCGATCTCGCGGCCGTCCACAGTGCGCACCGAGAGCCCGACCAGCTGGTGGTCGTAGAACTCGTCGGGGTCCTCCGGAAGCTCGTCCGGATCGGCCTCGACGATCAGCAGGGTATTGCGAAGGGCCTCGGCGCCGGTACGGTCCTCGACGCCCTCGAAGCGCAGCACGAGCCGGTTGCCCTGGACCCGGTCCGAGGCCACGGTCAGCGGGCCGCGCCCGGCCGGGTCGGTGTCGAGCACCTCGCCGGCGGCGAAGCGGGACTCGGGGTCGTCGGTGCGCACCTCGACGGTCACCTCGCCACGCAGCCCGTGCGCCTTGCCGACGCGCCCGACGACGAGCCGCAGGGTCTCGCGCGGCTCGTCGTCGGGGTGCGTCTCAGCCATCTGTTCGGCCTGTTCGGCGGACATCGGACGGTCGGCGCTCAGCGGTACCCGGGCGCTTCGACCAGGTCGATGCGTACCGAGCGGCCCTCGAGGGCGCCGATCACCGTGCGCAGCGCCCTGGCGGTGCGGCCCTGGCGGCCGATGACCTTGCCCAGGTCGTCCGGGTGCACGCGGACCTCGAGGATCCGGCCGCGGCGCAGCGCGCGATCCCGGACGACTACCTCGTCCGGGTGCTCGACGATGCCCTTGACCAGATGCTCCAGCGCCTCTTCCAGCATGTGCCTAGGCCTCGCTCGCGGGCGTCTCGGCCGGCGCGGCGGCGGGCTTCGACTCCTCGGCGGGCTTCTCCGAGCGCTTGCGCGAGGCGGTGGTGGCGGCCTTGGGCTCGCTCTCCGCCTCCTTGTGCGCGGCCTCGAACAGCGCCTTGCGGTCGGCCTTGGGGGCGGCGACCTTCATCGCCGGCGGGGCGGGCAGGCCCTTGAACTTCTGCCAGTCGCCGGTGACCTTGAGGATCGAGGCGACCTGGTCGGTCGGCTGCGCGCCGACGCCGAGCCAGTACTGCACCCGGTCGGACTTGACCTCGATGAAGGACGGGTCCTCCTTCGGGTGGTACTTGCCGATCTCCTCGATCGCGCGACCGTCCCGCTTGGTGCGGGCGTCGGCGACGACGATGCGGTACTGCGGCGTACGGATCTTGCCCAGACGCTTCAGCTTGATCTTGACTGCCACGGGAGTGGGATCTCCTGATTTCTTCATTCGGGTTGGGTGACCGAGCCGCCGCGTGGGGATTGCGGTTTCCGGTCTCCCGGCGGACGCGGAACCGGCGGAGAGAGGGGCCGCACGATCCGAGTACTCGACCTGCCATTCTGCCAGACCGGGAGGAGTGCGAATTACCAAACGGGGGCGACGCGGGCGGATCGGGGCGCGATACCGGCCCGACAGCGGTACACCGCCGGCCGGGAGACGCGGGCCGGAGTGCCGCGTCAGCCAGTCTTTGCCCGCAAGCGAGGCGTTCCAGGGCGGCCTATGGCAAGGCGCGGCAACGCCCTCGCACTGGTTGTGCGTGGGCGTTGGCGCAACGCAGCCAGAGGTCGTCCTGGGACGGCGAGCGGGGCAAAGACTGGCTGACGCGGCACTATCCCAGCAGCTTCTTGAACTCGTCGGGCAGCTCGAACTCGCCGCCGGGGGCGGGGGCGCCGGGCAGCGCGGGGCCGGCCGCGGCGCGCTCCGCCTTGGCCTGCTCCTCGGCGGCCCGCTTGACCGGGTTGCCGGAGCGGCTCTTGCCCTTCTTGCGGGCGGCCTGGGCGCTCGCCTTGGCCTTGGGAGACATCCGGCGGCCGCCGCCGGGGCCGAAGCCGGGCATCCCCGGGATGCCGGGCATCCCGCCGCGGCCCATCGAGCGCATCGCCTTCTGCGCCTCGAAGAACCGCTCGACCAGGTTGTTGACCGCGGAGACCGAGACCCCGGAGCCCTTGGCGATGCGGGCGCGGCGCGAGCCGTTGAGGATCTTCGGATCCTGCCGCTCGGCCGGGGTCATCGAGCGGATGATCGCGCTGACCCGGTCGATCTCCTTCTCGTCCACCGAGGCCAGCTGCTGGCGCATCTCGGCCATCCCGGGCAGCATGCCCAGGATCTTCTGGATCGAGCCCATCTTGCGCAGCTGCTCCATCTGCGCCAGGAAGTCGTCCAGGGTGAACGAGTCGCCGCCCATGATCTTGCGGGCCATCGTCTCGGCCTGCTCGGCGTCGAAGGTCCGCTCGGCCTGCTCGATCAGCGAGAGCACGTCGCCCATGCCCAGGATCCGGGAGGCCATCCGGTCCGGGTGGAAGATGTCGAAGTCCTCGAGCTTCTCGCCGTTGGAGGCGAACATGACCTGACGGCCGGTCACCTGGGCGACGGACAGGGCCGCGCCGCCGCGCGCGTCGCCGTCCAGCTTGGTCAGCACCACGCCGTCGAAGCCGACGCCGTCGAGGAAGGCCTGGGCGGTGGTCACCGCGTCCTGGCCGATCATCGCGTCGACCACGAACAGGATCTCGTCCGGCGAGACCGCGTCGCGGATGTCGGCGGCCTGCTTCATCAGCTCCTGGTCGATACCCAGGCGTCCGGCGGTGTCGACGACGACCACGTCGTACACCTTGTCCCGGGCGAACTGGATCGAGTCCTTCGCGACCTTCACCGGGTCGCCGACGCCGTTGCCCGGCTCCGGGGCGAAGACCGGCACGCCCGCGCGCTCGCCGACCACCTGCAGCTGGGTGACCGCGTTGGGGCGCTGCAGGTCGGCGGCGACCAGCAGCGGGGTGTGGCCCTGGGCCTTGAGCCAGCGGCCGAGCTTGCCCGCGAGGGTCGTCTTGCCGGAGCCCTGCAGGCCCGCGAGCATGATCACCGTCGGGGGGCGCTTTGCGAACCGGATCCGGCGGGTCTCGCCGCCGAGGATGCCGATGAGCTCCTCGTTGACGATCTTGACGACCTGCTGGGCCGGGTTCAGCGCCTGGGAGACCTCGGCGCCGAGGGCGCGCTGCTTGACCGCGGCGACGAACTGGCGCACGGCCGGCAGCGCCACGTCTGCTTCCAGCAGCGCGATCCGGATCTCGCGGCAGGTGGAGTCGATGTCCTCCTCGGACAGTCGGCCCTTGCCGCGCAGGGACTTGAAGGTCGCTGCCAACCGGTCGGAAAGCGTGTCGAACACGGCGCCGTCAGATCCTCGCTGCATTGAAGGGACAGGCGCGCCCCGGGTGCGGAGGCGCGTGGTGGATCGGGTACAACTCCGTCAAGCGTATCCGTTGGCGCTGTGTTGTCGGTGTCGTCGCCTATCGTGATGGTCAGTCAAGCAGAAAGGTCGGTGGCGGCCATGGCGCCGAACCGGTACGCCGGGGTGTGCAAGACCTGTGGGAAGACGGTTCCCGAACAGGGCGGCGAGCTGCGCAAGGACTCGGGCGCGTGGGTCGTCTACCACAACGAATGCCTGCCGCCCGCGACTGGTTGGCACACCGGGCTGATCGGTTCCTATGACTGCGAGACGACCGGCACGGACCCGTTCGAGGCGCGGCTGGTCTCAGCGGCCTTCGTCACCACGGCGGGGGACCGGCACGAGTTCCTGGTGGACCCGGGGATGGAGATCCCGGCCGAGGCGGCCGCCGTGCACGGCATCAGCACCGAGCAGGCCCGCGCGCACGGGGTGAAGCCGGCGGTGGCGCTGGACCAGATCGCCGCGCTGCTGGCCGCGCACCTGGAGGCGGGCGCCCCGCTGGTGGTGTTCAATGCCCCGTTCGACCTGACCCTGCTCGAGGCCGAGCTGGAGCGCAACGACCTGAAGGCGCTGCACGACCGGGTCCGGGCGGTGGCCCCGATCGTGGACCCGCTGATCATCGACCGGACCCTGGACAAGTACCGCAAGGGCAGCCGGACCCTGGAGGCGCAGTGCGCGCACTACGGGGTCACGATCGAGAACGCGCACGATGCGTGTGCGGACGCGGTGGCGGCGATGGAGGTCGCCCGGGCGCAGGCGGCGAAGTTCCCGGAGGTCGCCGAGGCGCGGCTGGAGGACCTGCACGCCCAGCAGAGCACCTGGAAGGCGGCGGCGGAGACGGACTTCGCGGCGTACAAGGCGAAGCGCGGCGAGCCGTTCACGCCGGAGCCGGGCTGGCCGATCCGGACCAGGTAGTCCTCGTACCCGATCGGCCCGTTGTCCCATTCGTGCTCATGGTTTCCGGAGCCTGAGAAACCGGATCAGGATCCGAATGCGGCCCGGATCGTCTCGGCGACCTGCTCGGCCCGCTCCGGATTCAACTGGCCGCCCGCCGCGTCGGTGAGATAGAACACGTCGACCGCCTCGGCCCCGAGGGTGGCGATCCGGGCGGTGCTGATGTCAGCCCCCGACTGTGCGATGGCGGAGGCGACGCGGTACAGCAGGCCGGGCGTGTCGCTCGCGCGTATCTCGACCACCGTCGCCACCGCGGAGGCGTCGTCGAGCACTGTGACGACGGGCGGCAGCTTCGGCAGTGACCGGCCAACCGGGCGATGCTCCGCGTCGCGCGAGGCCATCCGCGCGGCCAGGTCGAGACCTCCGCCGAGCGCGGCACGCAGGTCGGTGCGCAGGCGGGCGATGTCCGGCAGCTGGCCGTACTCGGCGGCGACGGTCCATCGGGCCACCGCCCAGGACTGCGCCGCTCCCCCGGACTCAGCAGGATCGCCGCCAGCGCCACCACCACTGAATCCACCCGTCGGCACGGTCTCCACCTCGGCGGCGAGGATGCGTACGTGACGCAGGCTCAGAACGCCCGCGACGGTTGCCAGCACGCCAATCCGGTCCGGCAGGGCGACGTCGAGCCGTGCCACTCCCGCCGCGCCCGGAGCGAGCGCCAGCAGGGCCAGCTGGTCCGGCGAGGCGGCAGCGCGTTGGGCGAGTGCGGAGCTGTCGAACGCCGCGGGCGTGGGCGGGGCGTGCCCGTGCAGCCGGGCGCGGGCCCGATCGGCCAGCCCTGCCAGCAGCGCGGACCGCCAGCGGCTCCACACCGCGGGCCCGGTCGCCTCCGAGTCGGCCTCGGTCAGCGCGTACAGCAGCTCGACGAACTCGGCCGGATCGATCCCGCCGCCCGGGACCTGCGCGGCGGCCAGCAGCGCGTCGACCGTCGCGGGATCGTCCGGATCCCGGTTGACTGCGAGCTGGGCGAACAGCAGATGGTGGCGGACCAGGGCGGCGACCACGGCGGCGTCGGCGCGGTTGAAGCCGAGGCGCGATACGAGGTCCGCGACCAACTCCGCGCCGGCCTCGCTGTGGTCCACCGGCTCGCCGTGCTCGTCGTGCAGGCCCTTGCCGAGGTCGTGCCAGATCGCCGCGACCAGCAGCAGGTCTGGTCGGGAAACCCGGCGGGTGCGGGCGGCCGCGTGCACCGCGGTCTGCACCGAGTGCCGGTCCACCGTGTGGATGTGCAGCGCGTTGCGTTGCGGCAGGGACCTGAGCCGCTCCCACTCGGGCAGCAGCCGGGTCAGCAGCGTCGAGTGGTCGGGAAGCGTGGTGCGGTCGAGGGCCTCCCACACCGGCACCAGGCCGGGTCCGGCCCCCAGCAGCCGCACGAACTCCTCGCGGGCGGCCCGCGGCCACGGCGTCGGCAGCGGTACGGCGTCCTCGGCGAGCCGGCGCAGCGCCGTCGGCGCCAGCGGCAGTCCGGCGGCGGCTGCCGCGGCGGCGGCCCGCAGCACCAGGACGGGGTCACGGGCCGGGTCGGCCGCCAGCGCCAGCGCCGCCTCCCCGTCCGCCGCGACCACGCCGTCGGCCAGCGGGGTCCGCTCGGCCGCGCCACGCCGCCCGGAACGGGTGCGCCCGGCCAGAACCTGGTTGATCCGCCGCCACGCGACGTCGCAGGCGTACGCGATGGTGCGTGCCGCGTCGGCGACTACGGCGAGCAGTTCGTCCGCGCCGCCGCCGAGGTCCAGCTCCGCGGCCACCTCGTCCTGTTCCTGCAGCAACAGCCGGTCGGAGGCACGGCCGGTGGTGATGTGCAGCGCGTCGCGCACGTCGAGCAGCCGGGTACGGGCCGCCTCCGGCTCGCCGTGCGGAATGTCGGCGAGCCAGGAGGCCGAGATCGCGGTGAGCGCGTAGGCGTCGCGCAGTCCGCCGATCGCCTCCTTCAGATCGCCCTCGAGCCGGTAGGCCAGTTCGCCGTGCAGTGCGAGCCGCTCGGCGCGCACGGCCTCGACCTCGGGTAGCCGCTTGTCGGCTCGGGCCCGCCAGTCGGCGAGCGCGTTCGCACGCAGGCTGGCGGTCAGCGCCGCGTCCCCGACGACGTGACGGGCCGTCAGCAACCCGAGCGCGACCGGCAGGTCGTCGCGGGCCACCGCGCGGGCCTCGGCGACACTGCGCACGGAGTGGTCCAGTTTCACCTTCGCGTCCCAGACCGGGTACCAGATCGCGTCGGCGAGCGCGGCGATCCGGGCGGCCTTGCGGGAGCCGTCGTGCAGCAGGACGACGTCGAGATCGCTGCCCGGCGAGAGTTCGGCCCGCCCGTAGCCCCCGACCGCGACCAGCGCGATGCCGGCCGCGGAGCCGTCAGCCTGCGCGGCCGCGGCGAAGAGCTCGGCCAGCCACGCGTCGGCCGCCTCCGCCAAAGCCGCCCGCAGCTTCGGCCCGCGCAACCCGGTTGCGATCAGCTCGGCGCGCCGCTCGCCGTATCCCATCCGCCCGCTCCCCGCTCCCGAGTCCGATGCAGCCCGCACGTGCACAGGGCGGGCGCAGTCCCCTTCCGAGGTCTCCGCCCGCCCTGCCTACCGTTTCACGAACCAACGCCCTACAGCGCGTCGGCTCCCCGCTCGCCGGTGCGCACCCGCACTACGGACTCGACCGGGGTCACCCAGATCTTGCCGTCGCCGATCTTGCCGGTCTGCGCGGCCTTGGCGATGACGTCGATCAGGGTCTCCACGTCGTGGTCCTCGACCAGCAGGTCCAGCTTGACCTTCGGGACCAGGTCGATCGTGTACTCGGCGCCCCGGTAGACCTCGGTGTGGCCGCGCTGGCGGCCGTAGCCCGAGGACTCGGTGACGGTGACCCCGTGCACGCCGAAGGCCTGCAGCGCGGTCTTGACCTCGTCGAGCTTGTACGGCTTGATGATCGCGGTGATGAGCTTCATGATCAGGCTTCGACCTTCTCATCTGTGGACTCGACGGCGGCCGTCCCGGCCGCCGGTGCGGTCGCGACGGCTACGCTCACCGCCGCGCGGTGCAGGGCGCCGCCCAGGCCGCCCCAGTCGTACGCGGTTTCGGCGTGCTCCGTCTGGTCCACGCCGGTGATCTCCGCCTCCTCGCTCACCCGCATGCCGATCGTCTTGTTGACGAGGAAGGCCAGGATGAGAGAGACCACGAAGGAGTAGGCGAAGACGATTGCGGCGCCCTCGGCCTGGGCCAGCAGCTGGTCGATGCCGCCGCCGTAGAACAGGCCCTTCTTCGCGCCGTTGGTGAAGGCCGCCACCTCGATCGGGTCGGCGAAGAAGCCGATCAGCAGGGTGCCGAGGATACCGCCGACCAGGTGAACGCCGACCACGTCGAGCGAGTCGTCCAAGTCGAACCGGTTCTTCAGGTTGACGGCGTAGCAGCAGATGAAGCCAGGGATCAAGCCGACGAAGATCGCGCCGAGCGGCGAGACCGAGGCGCAGGCCGGGGTGATCGCGACGAGCCCGGCGACCGCGCCCGAGGCGGCGCCGACGGTGGTGAACTTGCCGTGCTGGATCTTCTCGGCGGCCAGCCAGCCGATCACCGCGGTGCAGGTGGCGGTCTGGGTGTTGAGGAAGACCACCGAGGCCTGGCCGCCGGCGGTCAGCGCGGAGCCGGCGTTGAAGCCGAACCAGCCGAACCACAGCAGTGCGGCGCCGAGCATCACGAACGGCACGTTGTGCGGGCGCATCGGGTCCTTCTTGAAGCCGACCCGCTTGCCCAGCACCAGCGCGCAGGCCAGGGCTCCGGCACCGGCGTTGATGTGCACCGCGGTACCGCCGGCGAAGTCCATCACGTGCAGCTTGGCGTTGATGAACCCGTTCGGCGAGAAGACCCAGTGCGCGACCGGGAAGTAGATCAGCGTCACCCAGCCGAGGACGTAGACCATCCAGCCGACGAACTTGGTGCGGTCGGCGATGGCGCCGGAGATCAGCGCCGGGGTGATGATGGCGAACATCAGCTGGAAGCAGGCCACTGCGAACAGCGGGACCCCGGTGGTGCCGTAGATGCCCGGCGAGCCGGTGATACCGGTGCTGATGCTGTGCATGCCCCACTGGGACAGACCGCCCCAGAAGCCGTTCCCGCTCGCGTCGTTCGCGTTACCGAACGAGACCGACCATCCGTACAACACCCATGCCACGGTGACCACCGCGATACAGATGAAGTTCATCATGAGCATGTTCAGCACGCTCTTCGCACGGACCATGCCGCCGTAGAAGAACGCGAGTCCGGGCGTCATCAGCAGGACGAGCGCTGAGCTGGCCAGCACCCATGCGGTGTTACCGGAGTCAAGAGTTGGCATCGTTCACGTATCCTTCGCGAGGCCCGCCCGGCGGCTCCGGCGCAGCAGGCCGGACCGTAACAGGTGTGTCGGTGGAAAGGTTGCGCACAGGGTGCCGGCCATGTCGCTCGGGATGCAGCGGCCGACTGTTCACGGGGTGTTGACGCCGTTGTCGTTGCGCAGAACCTTCGCCGCGAGCCGTTACCGCTCACTGCGTGTGATGTTTCACCGACGTGACGGATCGCTCAAACTGGTTACGTCCGTGTGAACGCCTGCGCGGGCAGTGCCGCGACCGGGATCGGGAGGGTCCCCGGGGCGGGATCCCGCAGGCGTTCGGTCAGTTCGCGCAGCCCCGGCTCCTGCGGAAAACGCTGCCGGGCGCGGGCCAGCGCCTCGCGCAACCGCTCTTCCGTGTGACGGGACCGTAACCTAACGGCCAGCGCGCAGGCCGCCCGCAACGCTTCTGACGCTCCGGCGGCGTCGCCGAGCAAAATCCTCGCGTCCGCGGCCCCGGTGAGCGCAATAACGTGCCCGCGCAGCCGGCCCGGCCCCTCCTGCTCGTACAGCAGGACGGCAGCCTCGAACTCTGCTGCGGCCTCGGGGGCGGCGGCGGGCAGCCGGTTGGCCAGGTCGCGCAGCGCCTGGCCGAGCTCGGCGTGCAGGGCGGCCGAGGTGAAGCCGGCCAGCCAGTCCGGGCCGCGGTCCTGCGCCCGGGCCAGCTCGTGCGAGGCCTTGGCCCGCTCGACGGCGTACTGGCACTGGTCCGCGCGGCCCAGAGCGCCATAGGCCCGCGCCTCGACCGCGTCGGTCAGCGCGCCGACCAGCGGTTCGAGCTCGCCGCGGGCCGCGGCCCGGCCCACCGCCAGCAGGTCCAGGGCGTCCTGGGCCCGGTTCAGATGGATGAGCTGACGGCCCATCGAGGCCAGGATCCCGGCGGCCAGCGAGCGGTCGCCCGCCTCCTTGGCGCTGTGCAGGGCGAGGATCTGGTAGCGCTGCGCGGTGGCCTGCAGGCCCGAGTCCAGGGCCATCTCCCCGGCCAGCAGCGCGATCTGGGCGGCCACCCGGAACAGCCGGGGCTGGACGGACTCGGGCACCTGCCGCAGCACCTCGGCGACCTCGTAGAGCTGGCCGACCACGGCCGCCCGGCGGATCCCGCCGCCGACCGCGGCGTCCCAGTCCCGGAACGTGCGCGCGGCTTCCTCCAGCTGCTCCACCAGGATCGAGGTGCGGGTCAGCCTCGGCCGCGACCCCGGCACGGCCGTGCCGTCGCCGAGCGGCGAGCGGTTGGCCGGGGCGGGCAGCAGCCAGCGCTTGACCGGCTCGACCAGCGCGGACCCGGCGGCCAGCGGCGGGGCGCCGCCGGCCCCGCGGCGACCGAGTATCAGGTCGCTGCGGCAGAACTCGGCAAGCAGCTCGGCGGTGCGCTCGGCCGACCAGGGCAGGTCGGTCAGCGTGCCCGCGATCGGGCTGGCCGGTTCGCGCAGGCCGAGGTCGCTGAGGGTGACCACGCAGCCGAAGCGCTCGCTGAACAGCTCGGTCAGGATCCGCGGGATCGGGTCCCGCGGCTGCTCGCCGTCCAGCCAGCGGCGTACCCGCGAGGTGTCGGTGGCCACGTGCGTCGCTCCGAGGTCGCGCGCCCGGCGGTTGACCAGCCGCGCCACTTCGCCTTTGGACCACCCGCTACGGACGAACCAGGAGGCGAACAGTTCGTTCGGGAGACGCTCAGGCACCGCGCCGCGCCCTTCAATGACGTAGTTTCAATGCATAGTGTCGCCGGTGATGAGCTGAACGTAACTGTTGGAAACCGGCATCCGCAGCGGAATCTGCAAATGCGCCAGGATTCGCCACCCGGCCTCCGGCGTGCCGCCAATGCGGTCCGACTAAGGTCGGTTGCGGGAGGCTGCCGGCGCGCCATCGCCCGTTTCAGTGAGCGGATACCGGGTGCGCGCCAAACCGGGGACCCCGCGGCAGTAACCCGAATGGGGGCGTCACAGTTGAGAGAGGCGTGACGACGATGCGTGGCCAGTTGGGCACCCTGTTGCCCCGCCAGGCCGGCCGACCGCGGAGCGGGAACCGGGCGGCCGCGCTGCACTACGCGGCCTGGGACTGGCCGATCACCCCGAACGCTGCGCTGCCCGCGACCGCAGACCTCGAACAGGTCTTCGCCGCCTGGAGCCGGCTGCCGGACGCCCCGATCCTGGCCGCCTGCGGGGTGGCGTTCGACGTCGTGGAAGCCGACGCGGCGTCGGCTCGGACCGCGCTGGCCCGGCTGGACCGCCTCGGCGTCCAGGTCGGCCCGGTCACCGTCGGCCCGGACCGGATCGGCTTCCTGGTCAGGGCGGGCAGCGCGGCCGCACTCAGCCCCCTGATCGTCCCGCACTCCGGCCCGGTGCTGACCGGCGCGGGCGCCCACTTCGAGCTGCCCCGCGGCGTGCAGCCGGTGGCCCCGCGAGCCGGACTGACCGCGGAGCGCCGCTGGCTGCGGGTGCCCGACACGGCCCGCCCCTCGCTCCCGGCAGCGCACGTCATCCTCGGCGCCTTGGCCCTGGTGCCCCGCCGGGACGGCGCGCTCGCCGCCAGAAGATGAATCTCTTTCACATCAAGGTATCCCGAGCGTTCACCGCAAAGGCCTCGACGGTTTGATACTCCGTAGCGCACGGCCTTGAGACTCCGTGCGCACTTCAACCGGCGCTACGGAGAGAAGACTCATGAATTCGCGCGACACCATAGGCCGGCGGGCCTTTCTCAAGCGGTCCGCGGGCGCGACTGCTCTGATCGCGGCCCCGCCGGCGCTGGTCTGGCTGTCCGGCCCGCAGGCCGCCGCCGCGACCGGCTCCGCGGCCGACCCGACGCTCGCGTTCGTCGACACCTACACGACGAACGTCAGCACGAACCTGACCGCCGCGACGAACGCGGCCGTCCGCGCACTCTCCGGCATGTCAACGCTCTGGCAGACCGGTTCAGCATGGAACAACGGCGTCGAGCTCGAGGCGGACGTGCTGCGCGCCAACGTGCGCTACTGCGAGCGGATCACCGCGAACCGGACCCTCGCGGAGGCCAAGGAGGCCTTCATCCGCGACCGCCAGGACCAGAGCTACGCGTCGATCGAGGGCCTCGGCCCGCTGGCCGCGCTGTACCGCAGCGGCGCCCTGGCCGTCACGAGCATCACCTCGGCGCCCGACGGCACCCCGGCCACGACGATCAACGACACGATTCCGGCGAACGCACCGGCCGGGTCCTCCCTCGGCGCCGGCTCCGCGACCTCGCAGCTCGGCCTGATCGTCCAGCTCGTCAACACCCTGCGTGGCAACTACGCCTCCGGCAACCCGAGCAAGAACGCCTACCAGTACCCGCGCCCGTGGCGGATGAACGACGACAGCCAGGTCGTCGATACCGGCACGGTGGACGCGTACGGCTTTCCGATCTACGACTCGAGGGTCGTCGTCGCCCCGCAGCTGCTGCGCCAGCGCAGCACCACCCCGGCCAGCGACGGCGGTTTCCCCAGCGGCCACACCAACGCCTTCTACCTGGCGTCCCTCGCCTACGCCTACGCGGTGCCCGAGCGCTTCCAGGAGCTGATCGCCTCCGCTTCGCACCTGGCCAACACGCGCATCATCGCCGGCATGCACTCGCCGACCGACGTGATCGGCGGCCGCACCCTGGCCACCGCCCTCGCCGCCGCGACGCTGTACGACCCGGCGAACGCCACGCTGAAGGCCGCCGCGCGCGCCCAGGCCGCCGCCTACTTCCAGGCCCAGACCGGCACGACAGCCGACACTCTGTATGCCTTCGCCCACTCGCAGGGCGTGGATACCGACCCGTACGCCGACCGCGAGGCCAACGCCGCCGCGGTCACCCCGCGGCTGACGTACATCCTGCCCCGGCGCGGGCCTAAGGACGACTTGGTCGTGCCTAAGGGCGCTGAGGTGCTGCTCGAAACCCGGCTGCCCTACCTGGACGCGGACCAGCGCCGCGAGGTGCTGCGGACCACCGCGCTGCCGTCGGGCTACGACCAGCTGGACGGCCCCGAGGGCTGGGGGCGGCTGAACCTGTTCGCGGCGGCCGACGGCTACGGCAGCTTCGATGCTGATGTAGCCGTCACGATGAACGCGGCAGACGGCGGCTTCAACGCGGCGGACGCCTGGCGCAACGACATCGACGGCGACGGCGGGCTCACCAAGGCGGGCATCGGCACGCTGACCCTCGCCGGGGACAACAGCTACCGGGGCGACACGGTCGTGCTGGCGGGCGTGCTGGCCGCCGCCTCGTCCACCGCGTTCGGCCGGGGCGACGTCGAGCTCCAGGGCGGCTCGCTGCGGGTTGTCCCGGAGGCCGGCGGCGTTCAGGTGCACGGCGGCTACACGCAGGCAGCCGGTGCGGTACTCGACGTGACGCTGAGCAAGGGCGGCGACGCGGCACTGACGGTACGTCAGCCGACGGTGCTGGCCAAGGGCAGCGTGCTCGCGATCCACCTCGACGCGGCACACGCGCCGAAGGCGGGCGATGTGCTGCCGGTGATCGAGACGCGGCGACTCCAGGGCACGTTCGACACCATCACCGTCGACGCGCAGGGCCTGAAGGCGATCCCGGTATACACAGCGACCGGCCTGTCGGTCCTGCTCGACCACCAGTAAAGGCATCTGGGCAGCACGCAGAGCGGCTCAGGGTGCTGTGTCTCGCTGAGACGGACAGAACCGTCACAGTGTCCGTCTCAGCGAGAGTGTCCGTCTCAGCGAGGCAGTGCGCCGACTTTGTCCGCCTCAACGGGACACCGTCACTGACCGATCAGCGCGTCCACAAAGGCGCCGGGCTCGAACGGGGCGAGGTCGTCCGCGCCCTCGCCGAGGCCGACCAGCTTGACCGGGACGCCGAGCTCGCGCTGGACGGCCACCACGATGCCGCCCTTGGCCGTGCCGTCCAGCTTGGTCAGCACGATGCCGGTGATGTCCACCACGTCGCGGAAGACCCGCGCCTGCACCATGCCGTTCTGGCCGGTGGTCGCATCGAGGACGAGCAGCACCTCGTCGACCGGGCCGTGCTTCTCCACCACCCGCTTGACCTTGCCGAGCTCGTCCATCAGGCCGGTCTTGGTGTGCAGCCGGCCCGCCGTGTCGATCAGGGCGGTGTCCACGCCGCTCTCCCTGGCCTGCTTCACCGCGTCAAAGGCCACTGACGCCGGGTCGGCGCCCTCGGGGCCGCGCACGGTGCGCGCGCCGACCCGCTCGCCCCAGGTCTGCAACTGCTCGGCGGCGGCGGCCCGGAACGTGTCGGCCGCTCCGAGCACGACGGTGCGTCCGTCGGCGACCAGGACTCGCGCCAGCTTGCCGGTGGTCGTGGTCTTGCCGACGCCGTTGACACCGACGACCAGCACCACGGCCGGTCCCTCGCCCTCCGCACGCAGGGATCGGACCGTGCGGTCCATGCCCGGGTCGACCAGCGTGAGCAGTTCCTCGCGCAGCAGGCCGCGCAGGTCCTCGGGGGTACGGGAGCCGAGGACCCGGACCCGGGTGCGCAGCCGCTCGACCAGCTCCTGGGTCGGGGCGACGCCGATGTCGCTGGTCAGCAGCAGGTCCTCGACCTCCTCCCAGGTGGACTCGTCGAGCTTGTCCCGGGACAGCAGCGAGAGCAGGCCCTTGCCGACCGCGCTGTTCGACCGGGAGAGCCGGTCGCGCAGCCGCACCAGGCGGCCGGCGCTGGGCTCGGGCACGTCCAGAGGCACCGGCACCGGCGCGGGCGCTGGGGCCGGCACGGGAGCCGCCGCAGTCGGTGCGGCGGCAGGAGGCGCTGCAGCAGTGGAGGCCGTGACCGCCGGCGCGGCCTGCTCAGTCACCGGCGGAGCGGCGGTCTCAGCCGGGGGCAGGGCGCGGCGCGCGGAGGCGTTGCGCACCAGATAGCCGGCGAGTACTCCGACCACCGCCACGACGAGCACAGCGGCGATGACGATAATCACAGTCTCCATGCATCCATTCTCTCAAGGCGCACAGCATGCGGCGGTCACAGTGTGGCCGTCACACTGCAGCGGTCACTGTGCGGCCGCCACAGTACAGCGCCCATCACAATAGGCCGGTAACCGCCGGGGCCAGGTCGAAGACGAAGCGCATCGCCTCGATCGACTTGAAGCCGTGCACCGCGTCGAGCACCTTGATGACGTCCGAGAACAGCGCGCTGAGCTTGCCGCCAATCGTGGCGATCTTCTTGCCGACGTAGGCCAGCTCCATCTGCACCTGCGCGGCGGCCACCGGGGTGACCGTTCCGGCGGTCATCAGTTCCGCCACGACCAAGCCGCCGAGCGAGCCGAGCAGCAGGTTGATCAGCATCTGCACGGTGCTCTCGGCCAGCTGCGCTTCGCTGCGGATCGCCTTCAGGCAGTCCGCGGTCGTGCGCACGCAGCCGGCCAGCGCGTCGAGACCCTCCAGATAGGTGTCCAGCGCCGCGCCGAAGCGCTCCGCCTCCTGGCCGGTCCACGCCGCGCGCAGCGGCCCGGCCGCGTCCCGGATCGTCGCCGTCGCGGCTTCGACCTCGGCGAAGGCAGCCTCCCAGGCCTTTTCCGCACGCTGCAGCTCCAGGCAGTCGCCGGTGATCCGCTCCAGCGCGTGAAAGGGGTTCGGCGCCCCGGTGTGCTCGCACGTCCAGAAGATCAGCTTCTTCTCCAGCGTGCCCACGCCCGGGATCGGGAGACTCGGCACGTGCACATGCGTGAGGTGCCGGCGGCCGACCTCGGCCAGCGCCGCCTCGTCGATCGGCTCACGGACGTGCTCGCGATACGCCTCGGGGGTCTCGCAGGCCCGGTCATAGTGCCGGGACCAGTGGTACCGCGCGTGCTTCATGTGCCGCTCACCGCGTCGAACTCGGCGAGGAAGTGCTCGATGAGGTCCCGGGCCTCGGCCAGGTTGTGCTCGGTCGCGGGCAGCCGCTCGTGGTACGCGTCGCGCACCTTTTCCGCGTCGATGAGCTTGCCGAAGGCCTCGTCGTGCACCCGTGCGGCCTCCAGGTGCTGCGTGATACCGCCCAGCCGCTCGGAGGCCGAACGCAGCGCGGTCAGGAAGTCGGCCACGGCCGACGACTCGACGCCCGCCAACGCCCTGGCCGCTGTACTTGCCGTGTCCGCGTTACTGGCTACGGAAGCGCTGTTCGTGGTCTGTTCCGGCACGTTTCCCCCTGCCGACGTCCTCCCATACGTATGCGTCGGGAGCATACCGTCCGAGACGGACAGAACGGCAGGTTCAATACCTGACTGCGCCTCAGTTCACACCGTCGCGGCGTCACGCAGCTTCTGCGAGATGACGGTGGTGATGCCGTCGCCCCGCATCGAGACGCCGTAGAGCGCGTCGGCGACCTCCATCGTGCGCTTCTGGTGCGTGATCACGATCAGCTGCGAGGACTCGCGCAGCTCCTCGAAGATCCGGATCAGCCGCTGCAGGTTGGTGTCGTCCAGCGCCGCCTCGACCTCGTCCATCACGTAGAACGGCGAGGGACGGGCCTTGAAGATGGCCACCAGCAGGGCCACCGCGGTCAGCGAGCGCTCGCCGCCGGAGAGCAGCGACAGCCGCTTGACCTTCTTGCCGGGCGGACGGGCCTCGACCTCGATGCCGGTGGTCAGCATGTCGTCGGGGTCGGTCAGGTAGAGCTTGCCCTCGCCGCCGGGGAACAGCCGGGAGAACACGCCCTCGAACTCGCGCGCGGTGTCGGCGAAGGCCTCGGCGAACACCTGCTGCACCCGCTCGTCGACCTCCTTGACCACCTGCAGCAGGTCGATCCGGGTCTTCTTCAGGTCCTCGAGCTGCTCGTTGAGGAACTTGTAGCGCTCCTCCAGCGCGGCGAACTCCTCCAGCGCCAGCGGGTTGACCTTGCCCAGCGCCGCATAGTCCTTCTCGGCCTGGCGCAGCCGCTTCTCCTGCTCGGCGCGCACGAACCGGACCGGCGCGTTGGCCGGGTCGTCCGGATCCGGAGGGCCGCCCAGATGCGAGGCCGCCAAGGCCGCGGTCGAGGGGACCATCTGATCCGGGCCGTACTCGTCCACCAGCGCCTCGACCGTGACGCCGAACTCCTCCATGGTGCGCGCTTCGAGCTGCTCGATCCGCATCCGCTTCTCGGTGCGGGCCACCTCGTCCCGGTGCACCGAGTCGGCCAGCTTCTCCAGCTCCCCGGCCAGTTCGCGCACCCGGCCGCGCAGGATCTGCAGCCCGGCCTCGCGCTCGGCCCGGTCACGCTCCGCCGCCTCACGCTCCGCCCCGGCCCGGCTCAGCGAGACCTCCAGGCAGGCCAGCGTCTGGCGCACGCCCGACACGACCGCCTCAGCCACCGCAGCCTGCCGCGACGCACGGTCCTGACGCTCGGCGGCGCGGGCGCGGGCCTCACGCTCCTGCCGGGCGCCGCGGTCCAGGGCGTCCGCGCGGCCGTTGAGCGAGCGAGCCCGCTCCTCTCCGGTACGCACCGCCAGGCGCGCCTCCATCTCGGCCGCCCGCGCGGCGGTCGCGTCGGCGGCCAGCTCGTCGCGGTTGTCCGGTGCGTAGTCGAGGCTCTCCTCCAGCGCCTCGGCGGTGGCGACGGCCTCCTCGTGCTGGATCTCCAGGTCGGCCAGCGCCTGCATGTCCTTCTCGCGGGCGGCCTCGGCCGACTCGATGGCCTTCGCGTACCGCTCGACCTCGCCCAGCGCGGCCCTGGCCTGTCCGCCGAGCCGGCCGAGCTGCTGCGCGACCGACGCCTTCTGCGCGTCGGCGGCCCGACGCTGGGCCAGCAGCGCGTCCAGGGTCTGCTTGGCGGTGCGCTGGCCCTCGGTGGCCTCCTCCAGCTCACCGCGCAGCGTGCGCGCCCGCTCCCCCGCCGCGAGCAGCTTCTCGGCGGCCTCGTCGACGGCGGCCTGGACCTCAAGCAACGAAGGCGCAGAGGATGAGCCGCCGTGCGCGATGTGACGGCCCAACACATCGCCGTCCCGCGTCACCGCGATCAGATCCGGCTGGGCCTCGACCAACGCCGTGGCCTCGCCGAGGTCGTCCACTATGGCCGTGCCGCGCAGCAGTCGGCGCAGCGAGGCCCGCATCTCCGCGGGCACGGTCACCAGGTCGATGACGTACCGCGCGTACGGCGGCAGCGCGGGCCATTCGGCGAACCGGTCGTCCTCCGGGGCGCCGCCGACGATGATCGCCGCGCGGCCCTTGTCCTCGGTCTTGAGCAGCCGGATGGCGTTCACAGCCGAGTCGGCGGAGGAGACCGCGACCGCGTCGGCGGCCAGGCCCAGCGCCGCGGCCACAGCCGCCTCGGCGCCCTGAGCCACCGTCAGTATCGCGGCGACCGAGCCGAGCAGGCCGGAGAGCCGGTCGGTGGCGGCCAGCAGCGCGCCCGCGCCGTCCTTGCGGTTCAGGCCGAGCTCCAGGGCCTCCTTGCGGGCGCCCATCGCGCCGCGCTCCCGCTCCGCGTCCCGCTCGGCGGCGCGCAGCACGGTGAGCCGGTCCTCGGCGGTGGCTACTGCCTCGGTCGCGTACTCCACCTCGGCGTCCAGGCCGTCGCCGCCGTCGATCCCCTCGACCTCGGCCTTGAGCTGGTCGTACTCGCGCTGCACCGCACCGGCCCGGCCGCGGGCCTCCTCGTGCGCGGCCAGCAGCCGGTCGATCTCGGCCTGCGCGGCCCCGGAGCGGGACTTGACCGCGCCGACCCGCCCGGCCAGCTTGGCCAGATTCTCCCGCCGGTCGGCGGCCGAACGCACCGCCGCGGCCTGGCGCTTCTCCTCGGTGGCCAGCGCGTTCTCGGACTCGCCGCGGCGGCGTACCGCGTCGGACAGCACTCGCTGCGCCTCGGCGATGTCCTCGGCGATGGTCTCTTCCTGAGCGCGGATGCTCTGCGCCTCGCGCTCCATGTCCTCGGGCTCGCGGCCGCGCCGCTCGTTCGGGTCGGCGCCCTGCGCCAGCTGGTTCAGGTTGCGGACCCGCTCGCCCGCCAGCGAGGCGGTGCCGCGCAGCCGCTCGCGCAGCGAGGAGAGCCGGTACCAGGATTCCTGAACCGCGGCCAGGTGCGGGACCAGCTCCTGGACCTCGTGCTCCAGCTCGGTCTCCCGGGCCTGGCCCTCGGCGTACTCGCGCTCGAGCTGGGCGCGCAGGGTGCGGATCGCGGTGTCGTCCGCGGTCTCCTTCTCGTATGCCGTGCGCAGCCCGGTCAGGTCGTCGGCGAGCAGCCGCAGCCGGGCGTCGCGCAGATCGGCCTGGATCACCGCGGCCCGCCGGGCCACCTCGGCCTGCCGGCCCAGCGGCTTGAGCTGGCGGCGCAGCTCGGTGGTCAGGTCGGTGATCCGGGTGAGGTTGGCCTGCATCGCGTCCAGCTTCCGCAGCGCCTTCTCCTTGCGCTTGCGGTGCTTGAGGACGCCCGCGGCCTCCTCGATGAAGGCCCGGCGCTCCTCGGGGCCGGCCTGCAGGACCGCGTCGAGCTGGCCCTGCCCGACGATCACGTGCATCTCCCGGCCGATGCCGGAGTCGGAGAGCAGCTCCTGGATGTCGAGCAGCCGGCAGGGCGTGCCGTTGAGCGCGTACTCGGAGCCGCCGTTGCGGAACATGATCCGCGAGATGGTGACCTCGGTGTAGTCGATCGGCAGGGCGCCGTCGGTGTTGTCGATGGTGAGCGCGACCTCGGCCCGGCCCAGCGGCGGGCGCCCGGCGGTGCCCGCGAAGATCACGTCCTCCATCTTGCCGCCGCGCAGCGACTTGGCCCCCTGCTCGCCCATGACCCAGGCCAGGGCGTCCACCACGTTGGACTTGCCCGAGCCGTTCGGGCCGACGACGCAGGTGATCCCGGGCTCGAAGCGCAGGGTCGTCGCCGAGGCGAACGACTTGAAGCCGCGCAGGGTCATGCTCTTCAGGTACACGTCGGTCGATGTCCTAGCTGCGGGCAGGGCGGGAGCGTATCCCTTGAGCGTACCGGGCCGGTCGCCGCGGCCGTTTCCGCCGCCCGTCGGCCAGGTAAAAGTCGTACCGGCCGCGCGCACCGGCACTTCGAACCGGGCCCGGATACCCGGCCGCGCCCGCAGTACACGGGGAAGCCCGGAAATTGCCCCTGGAATGCGGAGAAGGGACGCAGATCGCGTCCCTTCACGGTTTTTCGGGTGCCGTCAGTGTCGGACCGGGCCGCCCGGCGGGCCGGACGAGCCGGTCAGGCCAGCGCGGGCTCCCGCTCGGCGACGGTGGTGGCGAACAGCTCGTGGTCGAGAGTCGTCGCGGTGTTCACAGCAGCGGCGAGCGAGTCGTTCTCGGCCTGTACGCGTACAAGCTGGTCTTCGAGGTCGCGAACTCGCTGCTGCAGCCTCCGCATCTCGGTGACCATCCGAAGGTCCGTTCCCCCGATGTGTCCGAGTAGTGCCTTAGCCATTCCAGGGTCCTCCACGCTGAGTGACCGACACGGCGTCTTTTCTGCCGAGTCACGTGAGGTCATTGCGCGCGCCACGTCGTCATGCGATTGCGGGTACTGCGGGCTGGAGGGTGCCCGGTCGGGGACTGAATCCGGCTAGAGAGACTCTTTCGCGGACTCAATACGGACCGTGCAGGCACGGCGGCCCACTGGCGTCCTACGAGGCAAAACGACAGGTGCGCGGGCTTCTAGCGTCTCACCAACCCCGGTCCGGGTCAAATCGGAGGCCGGGTTGGTACCGGTCGAAGGTTTGGGTTTGCTCCGGTGTGGGCAGCATGTTCGGCCGTTCAGGTGAGTTAGGGTCGTGCGCATGGTTGACCGTGACCAGCAGACACAGCGTACGGCGCAAGAGCGCGGCCGACTACGGGCACTGGGAGTGACCATGAGCGCGGGTGCGCTCGCGGTCCCGCTCCCGCTGTCCCTGAACGGGATTCTGGGCTTCGGGCAGTCGCCGCCGGAATCCGCAATTGCAGCCGGGATAGTCCACGACGCGCCCAGCGCGCAGGAAGTGTACGCGGGGGACGTCACGGCGCTCGTCAACCAGGAGCGCGCCGCACACGGCTGCGCGGCGCTGACGATCAACCTGGCCATGACGGCCGCGGCCGACGATCACTCCCGGGACATGGGCGTGACCGGCTACTTCGCCCACGACACGCCCGCAGGGGTGACGCCGTGGACCCGGATGGAGGACGTCGGCTACGCCGAGCCCGCCGCGGAGAACATCGCCGAGGGCTACCAGACGCCGCAGGACGTGGTGAACAGTTGGATAAACGATCCCGCACACCGGGAGAACATCCTCAACTGCACGTTCAAGGCGTCCGGCGTGGGTTATTACAGCGGCGCGACGGTGAACAACACGGCCGCAAACGCCGACGGCCCGTGGTGGACCGAGGATTTCGGCTATGAATAATCACCGTCGGTCCGGTAACGAATAGTCAATATTGGAAACGTAGCGGCGCACGACCCGGACGGGTCGTGCGCCGCTAATTCGTTAAACCCGTTCAGCCCTCGGGCAGCGAGTCGAGCTGGGCGGTGATCCGGGTGACGTCGGCCTTGGCATCCTGCAGCCGGGTGCGGATCTTCTCGACCACGGCCTCGGGGGCCTTGCCCAGGAAGCCCTGGTTGCCCAGCTTCGCCTCGGCGCCCGCGATCTCCTTCTGGGCCGCCGCCAGATCCTTGGCCAGCCGGGCCCGCTCGGCGGTCACGTCGATCGATCCGGACAGGTCGAGCTGTACGGTGGCCTGGGCGGTCTGCAGGGTCGCGGTGGCGGCGAACCCGTCCTGGGGCTCGGTCAGCCGCGCCAGCGAGCGGATCTCGGCCTCGTGCGCGGCCAGCGCACCCGACAGCGTCAGCGCCGCGGCCACCTTCTGACCCACCTTCAGGCCCTGGTCCGCCCGGAACCGGCGCACCTCGGTCACCGCCTGCTGCAGCGCGGCGATCTCGGCCTCGGCCTCGGGATCGCGCCGGGACGCGTCGGCGGTCGGCCACGCGGCCACCACGATCGACTCCCCGCCGAGTCCGGTGCCGGCCTGCAGCGCGAGCCACAGCTCCTCGGTCACGTAGGGGATGTACGGGTGCAGCAGACGCAGCGTCACGTCCAGCACGTGGCCGAGCACCGCCCGGGTCGCCTCGGCCTCGGCGCCGCCGCGGGCCAGCGGGCCCTTGGACAGCTCCACGTACCAGTCGAAGACCTCGTCCCAGGCGAAGTGGTACAGCGCCTCGCAGGCCTTCGCGTGCTGGTAGTCCTCCATGTGCGCGTCGACCTCGGCGGTCACCGCGGTCAGCCGGGACAGGATCCACCGGTCGGCCGCGCCGAGCGCCTCTCGGGCCGGCGGTTCGGCCGGGAGAGCGCCGTTCATCAGCGCGAAGCGGGTGGCGTTCCAGACCTTGTTGCAGAAGTTGCGCGAGCCCTGCGCCCACTCCTCGCTGGTGGCCAGGTCCGCGCCCGGGTTCGCGCCGCGGGCCAGGGTGAAGCGCACCGCGTCCGAGCCGTAGGCGTCCATCCACTGCAGCGGGTCCACCCCGTTGCCGCGCGACTTGGACATCTTCTTGCCGAACTTGTCCCGCACCAGCCCGTGCAGCGACACGGTGTGGAAGGGCACCGAGTCGGCCGGGCCGCGGTCCTTCATCGCGTACAGGCCGAACAGCATCATCCGCACGACCCAGAAGAACAGGATGTCGTAGCCGGTCACCAGCACGCTGGTCGGATAGAACTTGCGCAGGTCCTCGGTGTCGTCCGGCCAGCCGAGCGTGGAGAACGGCCACAGCCCGGAGGAGAACCAGGTGTCGAGCACGTCCGGGTCCTGGGTCCAGCCGGCCGCCGCCGGATCCGCGCCGCCGGGCGGCTCCTCATCCGGGCCCACGCACACCGTCTCGCCGTTCGGGCCGTACCAGACCGGGATCCGGTGGCCCCACCACAGCTGCCGGGAGATGCACCAGTCCAGCAGGTTGTCGGTCCAGGCGAAGTAGCGCGGCTCCAGCTCCTTCGGGTGGATCTGCACCCGGCCGTCGCGCACTGCAGCGGAGGCCTCGGCGGCCAGCGGGCCGACCTTCACCCACCACTGCAGCGACAGGCGCGGCTCCACCACGGTGTCACAGCGCGAGCAGTGCCCCACCGCGTGCAGGTAGGGGCGCTTCTCGGCCACGATCCGGCCGTCCTCGCGCAACGCGGCCACCACGGCCGGCCGGGCCTCGAGGCGGTCCAGCCCCTGGAACGGTCCGTGCGCGGTGATCGTGCCGCGCTCGTCCATGATCAGCAGCGAGGGCAGGCCGTGCCGCTGGCCGATCTCGAAGTCGTTCGGGTCGTGCGCCGGGGTCACCTTCACCGCGCCGGTGCCGAACTCGGGGTCCACGTGCCGGTCCGCCACGATCGGCACCCGGCGGCCGGTGTACGGGATCTCGATCTCGGTGCCCACCAGGTGCTTGTAGCGCTCGTCGTCCGGATGCACGGCCACGGCGGTGTCACCGAGCATGGTCTCGGCCCGGGTGGTGGCCACCACGATCGAGTGCTCGCCGTCGCCGTAGCGGATCGAGACCAGCTCGCCCTCGTCCTCCTCGTGGTTCACCTCGATGTCCGAGAGCGCCGTCATGCAGCGCGGACACCAGTTGATGATCCGTTCGGCCCGGTAAATCAGATCATCGTCATAGAGCCGCTTGAAGATGGTCTGCACGGCGCGCGAGAGCCCGGCGTCGAAGGTGAAGCGCTCGCGGCTCCAGTCCACGGACGCGCCGAGCCGGCGCATCTGGTTGAGGATCCGGCCGCCGTACTCGCCCTTCCACTCCCACACCTTCGCCACGAAGGCCTCGCGGCCCAGGTCGTGCCGGGAGAGCCCCTCCTTCGCGATCTCCTTCTCCACCGCGTTCTGGGTGGCGATGCCCGCGTGGTCCATCCCGGGCAGCCACAGCGCCTCGAAGCCCTGCATCCGCTTGCGGCGGGTGATCGCGTCCTGCAGCGTCATGTCGAGGGCGTGCCCGATGTGCAGCGAGCCGTTCACGTTCGGCGGCGGGATCACGATGGTGTGCGCGGGGCGGTCGCTCTTGGCGTCGGCCTCGAAGTAGCCGGCCCGTACCCAGCGCTCGTACAGCTTCCCCTCTACCTGCGCGGGCGCGTACTGCGTCGGCAGGATGGCGGCGGCGTCCGCGGGGGCGCCCTGGCTCTCGGGGGAAGTCGAATCGGTCACGCTCCGATTGTACGGATCGCGCCGAGCTCTCCGTTCCGCTTTTTCCGGCCGCCCCGAATCAGCCACCGCTGAACCAACCCGCCGTTTCATCCGTCATTTCGATAGGGTCTGTGCCTGTTCGCTGCTGCAGGATGGGGTCAGAAATGTCGTGGGACGCGCCGCCGCCACAGCCGCCGGAACCGGAACAACCGCAGCAGGGCCAGCCCTTCGCCCCGCAGGACGGTTGGATCACTCCCGCGCCGCAGAACCCGTACGAACAGGCTCCGCCGCCGTACGGCCAGCCAGGGCCCTACAACCAGCCCGGCCCGTACAGCCAGCCGGGCCCGTACGACCAGCCCGGTCCGCACAGTCAGCCCGGACCGTACAACCAGCAGCAGCCGTACGAGCAGACGGTCCCGTTCGGCCAGTACCCCACCCAGCCGGTCGCGTACGACCAGTACGGGCAGCCGCTGCCTCCGCAGCCCGTCGCGGGCCAGTGGGGCCAGTACGGGGCTCCTGCGCCCTTCTACGGGGCGCCGCCGAAGCGCAGTCGCACCGGGCTGTTCGTCGGCCTGGGGGTGGGCGTGGCGGTGATCGCGGCCGGAGTGGCCACAGCCCTCGCGTTGAGCAGTTCGAGCGGCACCGCGAACACGGCCTCGACCGGCACGACCGCCTCGCCCGCCGCGGCGAGCTCGGCCGCCGGCACCCCGTCTGCGACCCTGAGCACCGCGGCGTCGCAGACCGTCCGCACGATCTCGGTCCCGCAGAGCGCGGGCTCGCTGCGCCTGCTGACCAACTCCGACACCAACGCGCGGATCACGCAGCTCAAGACTCAGCTGTCCGGCAACTCGGCGTACTCGAACCCGCAGATCGGCTTCTACGGGATCGGGTCGAGCACCGCGTACAGCGTGTGGATGCTGGCCGAGGACACCACCAACATCACGACCTTCCAGGACAGCGTGAACGCCCTCGGCGTGGACGCCGCCGCCAAGGAGATCGCGACCGCGGCGAACATGAAGTCCATGCAGACCGAGCCGTCCGGCCCGCTCGGCGGCGCGACGGTGTGCGGCACCCTGTCCGAGAACTCGGTGACCGTGTTCGCCTGCGAGTGGCTGGACCCGACGTCCTTCGGCTGGATCTACTTCATGCCCTCGGTGACCCACGCCAAGGCCCTGGGCTACACGCTGGACCTGCGCGCCGCGGCCGAGCAGTAGACCGCCCCGACCCCCGGGCCCGAACGAGCGGTAAACGGACAAACGAAGCGGGCACGACGCGCGACTGGCTGCGCGGCGTGCCCGTTGCTTGCGGCCCGGGGTCGATCCCCCCCGGGTTCAGGCCGTCTTCTCCCGCGGGGTGCGGGTCTGGGGCGCGGCGCGGTGCGGCGAGTCGCGCGGAATCAGCGTCGGGTTGGCGTGCTCCTTCACCGACGCCGCGGTGATCTGCACCTGGGCCACGTCGCGGCGGGAGGGCACCTCGTACATCACCGAGAGGAGCACCTCCTCCATGATGGCCCGCAGCCCTCTGGCCCCGGTGCCGCGCAGGATGGCCAGGTCGGCGATCGCCTCGATCGCGTCGTCGGAGAACTCCAGCTCGACCCCGTCCAGCGCCATCAGGTGCTGGTACTGCCGGATCAGCGCGTTCTTCGGCTCGACCAGGATCCGGCGCAGCGACTCGCGGTCCAGGTTCTCCACGCTGGTGATCACCGGCAGCCGGCCGATGAACTCCGGGATCATCCCGAACTTGATCAGATCCTCCGGCATGACCTCGCTGAACACGTCCTGCGCGTCCAGCTCGGCCCGGCTGCGCAGCTGGGCGCTGAAGCCCATCCCCTGCTTGCCGACCCGGCCCTGGATGATCCGCTCGAGACCGGCGAAGGCCCCGCCCACGATGAACAGCACGTTCGTCGTGTCGATCTGGATGAACTCCTGGTGCGGGTGCTTGCGGCCGCCCTGCGGGGGCACCGCCGCGATCGTGCCCTCCAGTATCTTCAGCAGGGCCTGCTGCACGCCCTCGCCGGAGACGTCCCGGGTGATCGACGGGTTCTCGCTCTTGCGGGCGATCTTGTCGACCTCGTCGATGTAGATGATCCCGGTCTCGGCCTTCTTCACGTCGAAGTCGGCGGCCTGGATCAGGCGCAGCAGGATGTTCTCGACGTCCTCGCCGACATACCCGGCCTCGGTCAGCGCGGTGGCGTCGGCGATGGCGAAGGGCACGTCCAGCATGCGCGCGAGGGTCTGGGCCAGGAAGGTCTTGCCCGACCCGGTCGGCCCGAGCAGCAGGATGTTCGACTTGGCCAGCTCGACGGTCTCGTCCCGCGAGGACCGGCTGCTGCTGTCACCCGCCTGGACCCGCTTGTAGTGGTTGTAGACCGCGACCGACAGGGCCTTCTTCGCGGCGTCCTGGCCGATGACGTACTGGTCCAGGAAGTCGTAGATCTCCCGCGGCTTGGGCAGCTCCGACCAGCGGTGCTCGGCGGAGCCCGCGAGCTCCTCCTCGATGATCTCGTTGCACAGGTCGATGCACTCGTCGCAGATGTACACGCCGGGTCCGGCGATCAGCTTCTTGACCTGCTTCTGGCTCTTCCCGCAGAAAGAGCACTTGAGCAGGTCGCCCTCACCGATGCGTGCCACGGGGTGGATCTCCTTCGCCTCGACGCCGGACGCCCGGCCCGGCGGGGCCGAAAAAGCCCTCAATTGAAGAAGGTACCGCTTTCGCGGCAGGAACGGGGGCAGGTAAACGCCGCGGTGCCGTCCGGGCGTCGCGCCCGCCCCCGTCCGGAGCCCGGGGCGTCAGCCGGAACCCCGCGCCAGGCCGGCCGCCCGGCTGGTGATCACCTGGTCGATCAGGCCGTACTCCAGCGCCTGAGGCGCCGTCAGGATCTTGTCCCGCTCGATGTCCTCGCGCACCTGCTCCTCGGTGCGGCCGGAGTGCGTGGACAGCAGGTGCTCCAGCAGGCTGCGCATCCGCAGGATCTCGTTGGCCTGGATCTCCAGGTCGTTGAGGTCGGCGCGGCCGGTCTCCGTGTACGGCTGGTGGATCAGGATCCGGGCGTTGGGCAGCGCGAGCCGCTTGCCCTTGGTGCCCGCGGCGAGCAGCACGGCGGCGGCGGAGGCGGCCTGGCCGATGCAGACGGTGACCACGTCCGGCTTCACGAACTGCATCGTGTCGTAGATCGCGGTCAGCGCGGTGAACGAGCCGCCCGGGGAGTTGATGTAGATGGTGATGTCCCGGTCCGGGTCCATCGACTCCAGGGTCAGCAGCTGCGCCATCACGTCGTTCGCCGAGGCGTCGTCGATCTGCACGCCGAGGAAGATGATGCGCTCCTCGAAGAGCTTGGCGTACGGGTCGTACTCGCGCACGCCCTGGCTGGTGCGCTCGATGAAGTGCGGCAGGACGTAGCGGGCCTCGTGCCCCAACGCGGCCGACTGGCTGTCAGACATGTGAATCGGTTCCTTGTCTCGTCGTCGGCGGCGGTCAGGCGGTGACGGGGTGGGCCGAGACCGAGGTGATGACGTCGTCGATCAGGCCGTACGCCTTGGCCTCCTCGGCGGAGAACCAGTGGTCGCGGTCCGAGTCCTTCTCGATCTTCTCCCGGGTCTGACCGGTGTGCACCGCGGTCAGCTCGATCATCTTGCGCTTGCTGCGCAGCAGCCGCTCGGCCTGGATCTTGATGTCGGAGGCGGAGCCGCCGAGGCCGGCCGAGCCCTGGTGCAGCAGGATCTCCGAGTTCGGCAGCGCGAAGCGCTTGCCGGGGCTGCCCGCCGTGAGCAGGAACTGGCCCATCGAGGCGGCCATCCCGAGGGCCACGGTGACCACGTCGCTGGAGATCAGCTGCATGGTGTCGTAGATGGCGAGGCCGGCCGAGACCGAGCCGCCGGGGGAGTTGATGTACAGCCGGATGTCCTTCTCCGGGTCCTCGGCGTCGAGCAGCAGCAGCTGCGCGCACAGGGTGTTCGCGATGTCGTCGTCCACGGCCGCGCCAAGGAACACGATCCGGTTGCGCAGCAGCCGGTTGAACACCTGGTCGTTGAGCCCGCCCGGGCCGTCCAGGCCCGCCATCCGGGGAGCCCTGTCCGAGTACGGATTCGTCACGTCATCCACCTGTCTCGCTTCGGAACTCGTCTACTGAAAGCGACCCTAACCCGTGCCACTTGTGTGACGACGGATTAGGGCCGCTTGTTCGCTCTAGGCGTAGCAGCAGCACTCGAAGCACTGCTTAACGCGGTACGCTCCGCGCCCAGCCCGTCTTGCCGTGCCCGACCGCTTACGCGTGCTCGTGCCCGTAGTGCTCGTCGCCGAGCTCGCGGCCGAAGGAGTCCGGGCCCTCGCCCAGGGTCGGGGTGTCCAGCTCGGAGAGGTCCACGGCGTTGCCGGAGGCGTCCTTGATCTCGGCGCTCTCCAGGATCAGCTGCAGCGCCTTGCCCCGGCGCACCTCGCCGACGAGCGCGGGCACCTGGCCGGAGTCCATCACGGACTTGGCGAACTGCTCCGGGCTCAGGCCGGAGCCGGAGGCGCGCTGGATCAGGTGCTGGGTCAGCTCGGCCTGGTTGACGCTCAGCTCCTCCTGGTCCGCCAGCCGGTCCAGCACGAACTGCGCCTTCATCCCGTCGCGCACCTGCTTGTCCAGGTCGGCCTCGAAGGTCTCGGCGTCCTGGTCCTGCAGCTTCAGGAAGCCCTCGCGGGTCAGCCCGGCCTGCTGGATCTGCTGGTCCAGCTGCTCGTTGCGCCAGGAGATCTCGGCCTCGACGGCCTTGGCCGGCAGCGGCACCTCGACCTGGGTGAGCACGGACTCGAGCACCTTGTCCCGGGCCTGCGCGCCCTGCTCGAACTTCTTGGCCCGGCTCAGCCGCGCGCGGATGTCGCCGCGCAGCTCCTCCAGGGTGTCGAACTCGCTGGCCAGCTGGGCGAACTCGTCGTCCAGCTCGGGCAGCTCACGGGCCTTGACCGCGCCGAGGACGACCTTGATATCGGCCTCCTCGCCGGCCCGCGAACCGCCGACCAGCTTGGAGGTGAACCGGGCCTCGTCCCCGGCGCCCTTGCCGAGGATCGCCTCGTCCAGGCCGTCCACCATGTTGTTCGAGCCGACCTCGTAGGAGACCCCGCTCGCGGTGCCGTCCTCGAGCTCCTCGTCATCGATGGTGGCGATCAGGTCGAGGGTGACGAAGTCGCCGGACTCCACCGCGCGCTCCACCCCGCTGAGCGTGCCGAAGCGCTTGCGCAGCGCGTCCACCTGCTCGTCCACGTTCTCATCGGTGACCTCGACGTCGTCCACCTCGACCGCGACGCCCTTGTACTCGGGCAGGTCGAACTCGGGACGCACGTCCACCTCGGCGGTGAACTTCAGCTGCTCGCCGTCGGCGAACTCGGTCACCTCGACCTCGGGGCGGCCGACGACCTCGAGCTTGGCCTCCTGGATCGCCTGGCCGTAGAGGTCGGGCAGCGCGGCGTTGATCGCCTCTTCCAGCACGGCGCCGCGGCCGATCCGCTGGTCGATGACGCGGGGCGGCACCTTGCCCTTGCGGAAGCCCGGGACGGTCACCTGCTCGGCGATCCTCTGGTACGCCGTGTCGAGGCTGGGCTTGAGCTCGGCGAAGGGAACCTCGACGGTGAGCCGGACCCGCGTGGGATCCAGGGTCTCGACGGCGCTCTTCACAGCAGTGGTCTCCTCGCTGGGACTTCTTCTCGGGTCGCAAGTCTGGTCTGGTCGCAAGCGCGCTCGGGTGGTGGTCACGCCGTGACGAAAGCGCTGCGGCGGCGGCAGCCTGGCATACCGGGACGCACGCCACATCGCGCTTGCGCTCGGTATCGTACCTTGCGCACCCCGGCTGGGTGATAAAAGTGCAGATCACGACTGTTCGTGACGGACCGTCAGACGCGGCCGCAGACCGTGCCGCCGCACCGCGGGCCACAACAGCCACAACAACAGCAGTGGTCGGGGTGGCGGGATTCGAACCCACGGCCTTCCGCTCCCAAAGCGGACGCGCTACCAAGCTGCGCCACACCCCGTTGGACGATCGTGGGGAAGCGTACCGGTTCGGCGGCGCGGTTGACACCGGGATTCCGGCCGGTGGGCGGTGCCGGGGGATGTCGGATGCCGCGGGCCGCGCGGGTATGGCAAGATAAGCCCGCGCTTGCGGACGTAGCTCAATGGTAGAGCCCCAGTCTTCCAAACTGGCTACGCGGGTTCGATTCCCGTCGTCCGCTCCATGCGAGAACCCGGAGGCCGAGCACGCGGCGGCCGGGTTCTTCGCTGTCCCGGGGTTCGTCACGCTGTGGTCACAGTATCGGGAACCCAGGCAACGCTCGGGGGCCGGGCGGCGTCTTGTCGGGGGTGGGGATCCAGCCGTGGCAGTGGTAGTGGGAGGGAAAGTTCCGCGCATGTCCGACGATCGATCGCCGGTGGAGGGCTGGTTCCGCGAGGAGCCGGGCGAGCCGCCGAGGGCGGACGGGCCGTACCGGCCGCAGCAGCCGCCGCAGGGGCAGCCTTACGGCACGTGGACCGAGAACGCGGCCGCGGGCGACGACGCACCGACGCAGGCCGCGGGATTCCCGCCGATCCGTCCGGACGAAGGCTCTCCCGCCTACGGCCGGCCGGAGTACCAGGGCACCGTCTACGGCCGGCCGCCGCAGTATGCGGACCAGCGGCCGTACCCGCAGGAGCCGCAGCCTGAGCCGCAGTACCAGGCGCAGCCTCAGTACCAGGCCCCGTCGCCGTTCCAGGCCCAGCCGCAGCCTCAGACGCAGCTCCAGCAGCGGCCGCCGGTCCAGCAGCCGCCGCAGTCGGATCAGGGGGCTGCGTTCAGCCGTCCGGAGTACCAGCCGCATCCGCACGACCGGCGCGGCAGCGGCCGCCCCAACCGGACCCCGCTGATAGCCGGCGGGGCCGTGGCCGGCCTCACCGCCCTGGGCCTGGTGGCCTATCTGGCGCTCGGCAACGGCGGCGGCAGCTCCCCCAAGACCAAGAACGCGGCCTCCGCGGCGTCGGCCTCGCCCTCCCCCACGCACACCAGCTTCCAGCCGACCAGCGTCGACCCGGCCACCGCGGCCGAGCAGACCGGCGCGGCCTTCCTGAGCGCCTGGCAGTCCGGGGACCTGCAGGCGGCGGCGAAGTTCACCGACGACCCGACCTCGGCGCTGGCGGCGCTGACCGCGTACAAGTCCGGGCTGAACCTCAGCGCCCTGACGCTCAAGCCGCAGCCGGCGGTGCTCCCGAACGCGTCCGCCTCCCCCGGGTCCACCGCCAGCGGCACCGGCACGTCGAGCACTGCGGGCTCCGCCGCCGCCACCACCGGCACGGTGCCCTTCACGGCCGCCGCCACCGTGAGCGTCAGCGGCCAGACGGCCACGGTGCCGTGGAACTACTCCTCCAGCCTGGTCGCGTTCAAGCAGTCGGACGGCTGGTCCGTGCACTGGAGCCCGTCGGTCCTGGCGCCCGGGCTCACCGCCGGCGAGAGCCTGGCCGCGGTGGCCGTGCCGCCCGGCTCGGGCAAGGTCGTGGACGCGAACGGCACGAAGCTGTCCTCGTACTCGGAGAGCGCGCTGCAGAACATCAACACGGCGCTGCAGAAGCAGGCCCCGACCGGCCAGGGCACCGCGGGCGTCGCGGTCCAGATCACCAACTCGGCCGGCAAGGCCGTGACCGGGACCACGACGACGCTGCAGCCCGCGGTGAACACCTCGGTGGTCAAGACCACGATCACCTCGTCGATCGAGGCGCTGGCCCGCGCCGCGGTGGCGATGAACCCGCGCAGCTCGATGGTGGTGCTGCGGCCCTCGACCGGAGCGGTCCTGGCCATCGCGAACAGCTCGGGCAGCGGCGACACCGCGCTGACCGGCGGCCTGGCCCCGGGTTCGACCTTCAAGATCGTCACGACCACGGCGCTGCTGAACTACGGCTACGTGAGCCTCTACACCCCGATCGCCTGCCCGCTGGTGGTCACCGTGCAGGGCGTGAAGTACCACAACAGCACGGACAGCACCGGGAAGAACGAGGAGTCGCTGCCCGCGGGCACGCCGTTCATCACCGACTTCGCCGAGTCCTGCAACAACGCCTTCACGCCGTTCTACGAGCAGCTCGCCGGCGGGAAGCTGGCGCACACCGCGTCGACCTACTTCGGCCTGAACCAGCCCTGGGACATCGGCCTGGGCAGCACGAGCTACTTCAGCATGCCGAGCGGCTCGACCGGCGCGGAGCTGGCCCAGGAGAACTTCGGCCAGGGCAGGATCGTCGGCTCGCCGCTGGCGATGGCCTCGGTGGCCTCGACCGTCGGCACCGACTCGTTCCACCAGCCGTACCTGGTGACCGGGCTGACCAAGGTCACCGCCACCGCGCTGCCCTCCGGCACCGACGCGAACCTCAAGACGGCCATGCGCGCGGTGGTCATCAGCGGCACCGCCGCGGGCGTCTTCTCCGGGGTCGGGACGGTCTACGCGAAGACCGGCACCGCCGAGACCGACGCGAACAAGGACGGCAAGCCGAACGCCTGGATGGTCGTGTACGACCCCTCGCTGGACATCACGGTCGGCGTCGTGGTCCAGGACTCCGGCTTCGGGGCGACCTACGCCGGACCGGAAGCGCAGTACGTCCTGTCCCACCTGTAACACCGGTCGCACGCTGGGACCCGGACCGCTCCTTCGTGGACTGGGCCGGGTCCCCGGCGTTTGCGCCGCGGGAATCGGGGCAGTGCCCGCGAAAACACCACATTAGGATGGAACGCGGAACGTCCGAACAGCGTCTTCATGACCGTGACGCCTCGGGCAGGACGGCGTCGTGGTCGAGCTTTTGCTCAGAGTGCGCCGCCGGTAGCGCACGAGCCCACGGGAGGGACTCGAAGTGACCGACGAAACCAGGCCGGGACGCAGTACGCCCGGACCCGACGAGCAGGAGGACGCGCTCGCCACGTGGTTCCGTCCCCAGCCGGAGGCGGAGGCAGCGGCGGAAGCGGCGGAGCCCGAGCAGTCCGAACCGTCCTGGCAGCCCTCCGCCGACGAGGACGCCGACGAGGACTCGGAGCCCGATGCGGGTGCAGGTGACGAGGGTGCGGGAGGCGCTGCGGACCAGGCGGCCACGCAGGCGCTCAAGTCCGCCCCCGACAACGATCGCACCCAGGCGATCCAGCGGCCCGACGCGAAGCCGGATGCGAAGCCGGATGCGAAGCCCGCAGCGAAGCCCGCGGAGAGTCCGTCGGACGAGAGTTCGGCGTTCGACCAGACTCAGCTGATCAAGCAGCCGCTGATCGAAAAGGCTGCTGCCAAGGCCGCGGACCCGAAGGCCCCGGCGAGCTCGCCGAGCTCAGCGAACGACCAGACGCAGCTGATCAAGCTGCCTTCCGCCGCGCCCCCGGAGAGTCCGTCGAGCGAGAACTCGGCGAACGACCAGACGCAGTACGTGCCCAAGTCGCCGCCCGCCCCGACGACGCGCCCGCTGCCCCAGCCGCCGAGCCCCGTCGGGCCGACGCGCCCGTTGCCGCCGCCCCCAAGCGCCCCCAGGACGAACACTCCCGGATCGAACGCTGCCGCCGCCGCGGCGCCGACGCAGGCGATTCCGCGGACCAACGTGCCCCTGCCGCCGACCACGGCGCCGGCCCCGAGCATGGCCGTGCGCGGGAGTGCGCCGAGTACCCCGCAGAGCTACGGCGCAGGCCAGAACTGGAGTGCTGGAGCGCAGCAGCAAGCTCAGCAACCCCAGTACAACGCGGCCGGCCCCGGCGCGGGCCAGCCGCCGATCCTCCCGATCCGCGGCTATCGAGACGATGACGACGACTTCGACCGCTACGAGTACGCCGACCCGAGCGGGCGCCGGCCGGGCAAGCGCCGCGCGCTGCTGGTCACCGCCGGGCTCGGGCTGCTGGTGGCCGCGGTGGCCGCCGCGCTGGTGTTCACCGGGGCGGTCAAGGTCCCCGGGATCAGCGCGAAGCCGGTGCCGACCGTCGGCTTCTCCCCCAGCGGCTCCGATGCGGGCTCGAACGCGACGCAGACCGGCGGCGCGTTCCTGACGGACTGGCAGAACGGGAATCTGAAGGCCGCCGCGAACATCACCGACACCCCGACCGAGGCGCTGGCCGCGCTGACCGCGTACAAGGCCGACCTCAAGGTCAGTGGCCTGACACTGTCCCCGGGCACCGCGACCACCGCCGGCTGGATGACCTTCAACGTCACCGCCCAGGTCGGCGCGCCCGCGAGCGCGTGGAGCTACAGCTCGGGCATGGCCGCCTACTCGGCCGTCGTGGACGGCTACACCCGCTGGTTCGTCAAGTGGCAGCCCAGCGTGCTGTTCACCTCGCTCAAGAGCGGCCAGAAGCTGGGCCTCGGCACCATCGCGGCCGTCGCGGACAAGGTGGTCGACCGCAACGGCACCCAGATCACCAGCGCGAACGCGCCCAGCCTGACCGGGATCGTGAAGGCCCTCGAGCAGAACGCCCCGACCACGGACGGCACCCCCGGCCAGGTGGTGCAGATAGAGACGGCGAACGGCACCCTGGTCTCCAAGGTGGCCAAGGTGTCCGACCCGGTGAACGCCGGCGCGGTGAAGACCACCATCGACCTGAACGTGCAGGCGGCGGCGCAGTCGGCGGTGGGCCAGGCGTCGAACAGCTCGATGGTGGTCATCCAGCCGTCCACCGGGAACATCCTGGCGGTCGTGAACCACCCGAACGGCGGCCTGGACACGGCGATGGTCGGCAAGTACGCGCCCGGGTCCACGTTCAAGACGATCTCCACGACCCTGGCGCTGAACAAGGGCGTGATCACCGACCTGAACGAGACCTGGGACTGTCCGCTGACCTACAACGCGGACGGGATCACGCTGCACAACAGCGAGCAGGAGTCGGGCGTGGGCAAGTCCTTCGTGTGGGACTTCGCGCAGTCCTGCAACAACGCCTTCAGCCGCTTCAACACGCACATCAGCCGCAACGACCTGGTGGCCACCGCGCACGACTACTACGGCTTCAACCAGAAGTGGGACGTGGGGCTCGGCGTGCCGACGACCTACGGCTACGTGCCGAACACCTCCTCGAACAGCCTGGCCGAGGAGCTGGTGGGCCAGGACCAGATCGCCGTATCGCCGCTGGCCATGGCCTCGGTCGCGGCGACCATCGCGAACTGCAGCTTCAAGCAGCCGGTCCTGGTGCCCGGCGCCGCCCAGATCTCCGCGACCGCGCTGTCCGCGAGCACCTGCGCCAACCTCAAGACGCTGATGCGTGCGGTGGTCACCAGCGGTACCCTGGCGACCGTCTTCAACGGCGCCGCCGGCGTCTACGGCAAGACCGGCACCGCCGAGGTCGGCAGCAAGACGCCGAACAGCTGGACCGTCGCGTTCAAGGGCGACTACGCCGTGGCCGCGCTGGCCGTGGGCGGCGGCTTCGGCGCCTCGACCGCCGGGCCCGAGGTCAAGGCCCTGCTGAACGCGATCTCCTGACGGCCGCGAGCCGCGGTCCCGTCCGGACGGGACCGCGGCTCGATAGAGTCGCGGCATGTCGAACGAGACCGCCGAGCCCACGCTCCCCGAACCGTCCAAGGCCGAGTTCGGCTTCCCCGGTCCACTGCGCGACCGACTCGTGGCCGCGATCCTGGACGGATCGAAGACCTCGACCACCGGGCTGGTCGCCGACTACGAGCACTGCGGCGAGCCGCTGCCCCGCGTCGGCGAGCGGATGACGGTGGTCGACTCCGCGGACCGCCCCGTCGCAGTCATCGAGGTCACCGACGTCCTCGTCGCGCCCCTCGCGCAGGTCGACCTGGCCCACGCGGTCGACGAGGGCGAGGGGTTCACCACGGTCGCCGAGTGGCGGGTGGACCACGAGGCCTACTGGCACGGTGACGAGATGCGCCAGGCGATGGACGACCCCGGTTTCACCGTGCACGACGACACCGCCGCCGTGCTCGAACGCTTCCGCCTGGTCGCGGACCTGCGCCCGCCGCTCTGACGTGCCCTGACCCGGTCAGTTCCCGGTCGGGCGTCCGGGACGGGTGCGCCACAGCAGCACCAGCGCGCGGTCGTCGTTGGTCTTGCGGGCGACCGCGTCGACGATGCGGGCCGCGCCACCGCCGAAGCCCTTCGTCTGCAGGGTGTCGGCCGCGCCGAGCAGCCGGTCCAGACCCACCGCGAGGTCCTGTCCGGGCTGCTCGATCAGGCCGTCGGTGAAGAGCATCAGGCCGTCGCCGTACTCGAGCTTGCCGTACGTCGGGTGGTATTCCACGTCGGGCAGGACCCCGAGCACCGGGCCCGGGGTCTCCTGCAGCGACCAGCGGCCCGCCCCGGAGGACAGGTGCGCGATCGGCGGATGGCCCGCGCTGTAGCACTCGTACTCGCCGGTCTCGAGGTCCACCACGATGTGCACCGCCGTCGCGAAGCCCTCCTCCCAGCCCTGGCGCAGCAGGTACCGGTTCGCCGAGACCAGGAACTGGGACGCGGGGACCGAGCCGAGCAGCCCGCCGAAGGCCCCGGACAGCAGCAGCGCGCGCGTGCCCGCCTGCAGGCCCTTGCCCGAGACGTCGACCAGGCCGAGTTGGAGCCTGCCGGGCCCGCCCGCCCGCTCGGACTCGCGGTTGGCGTCAGGGCTCTGAGCGAGGTCCGGGTAGGACGGGCCGCTCTTCGCGGCGATGAGGAAGTCCCCGGCGAAGGACTGGCCGCCGGCGCTGCGCAGCGCGAGGTCCAGATGCCAGTCCGGCGGCAGCCGCGGCACCCGGCCCTGGGCCTGGAGCCGCTCGCGCAGGTCGAAGAGCATGGATTCGCCCCGGGTCCCGCGCACGCCGAGCCGCACCCGCTCGCGCGACATGACCAGCACCACCAGCGCGGTCGCGCCGATGAGCAGGATGGTGCCCGGGGTGGGGCGCGCCGGGTGGGTGGTCAGCGCGTCGCCGACGACGACGAGGGCTGACACGAGCAGCAGGATGAGCTGCGCGGTGAACCGCAGCAGGAAGCCGCCGAGCAGCAGCGGCAGGGTGACCATCGAGGGCTGCACCCAGATGGTGTGGAAGTGCGCGAACACGCCGATCGCGACGGCCATCGCGACGAGCGCGGGCAGCAGCACGCCCTCCGACTGCAGCGCCGTGTGCCGGATCCAGAACGCGAGCGCGGACCGGCGCGGACGGCCGCGCGGCCGGTCGACCGCCGCACGCTCCGCCGACACCGTCACCACCATGCAGGGGACGATATCGAGCCGGGCTGCACGGCGTCACCAGCGAGCGCCTCTTCGGCATAGCCGAGCGGCATCGCAATCACCCGGTCGGGTGAATTTGAGTGAAGGCGCGCTGGAAGAACGCGGCAACGCGGCGGAATTCGGTCATGGGCCGGGACACCGGTGGGGCCGCGGTTACGGGAGGGCCGGGAGTTGCCGGGTCTTCTCGTACTCGGTCAGCATCCCGATCCGGCGGACGTGCCGCGGATCCCCGCTGAACGGAGTGGCGACGAAGAGCTCGACGAAACGCACGGCGTCCTCGATCGGGTGCATCCGGCCGCCGATGCTCAGCACGTTCGCGTCGTTGTGCTCCCGGGCCAGCGTGGCGGTCTGCTCGCTCCAGACCAGCGCGGCGCGCACCCCGGGAACCTTGTTGGCCGCGATCACCTCGCCGTTGCCCGAGCCGCCGATCACGATCCCCAGCGAACCGGGCTCGTCGGCCGCGCCCTTGGCCGCCCGCAGCACGTACGGCGGGTAGTCGTCGCTCGGCACGTACTCGTGCGCTCCGCAGTCGACCAGTTCGTGGCCGAGTTCCTTGAGCCGGTCGACCAGCCGGGTCTTCAGTTCGTAGCCGGCGTGATCAGAGCCGATGTAAATACGCATGGCGACAGCTTCCCATGGAGGGCGGCGCGATGGGACGCGGGTGTGCGTCACCCCTGTCGGCGACCCACGTCAACCGGTCGCCGGGTGAGGGCAGTCGACGATGGTAGGGATTTCCCTTCAATTTCTCCGAATGGATCTGCCGAAACAGCAGGGTGGGCGGCGGGAATGCACCGGCCAGCGCGTGATTTCGGCGGGGATGCTGGAGCACGATGGCGAGCCGGTCCTGTTGACCTGGGAAGTCGATCGAATCGAGCAGTCCTCATATAAAATATATGATATTCGTAGGGGGTCTCCAGGGAATACGGAATTCCGGTTCGTGCGAATCGACATACCCGGGCGTCATCTGGGATTTACCGGATATCCCTGGTTTTCCGGTGCGGACCGCGCTGTCATCTGCTCAGACCGCTGATTCCCAGCGGTCGAGAGCAAAAGGACGGAGACCCGGTCCCGATGACCCTCCCGATACGCCGCCGCTGGATCGCACTGCTCGCCTCCGCTGCCCTGCTGGCCCTCGGCTTCTTCGCCACCAGCGCGATCGCGGCGCACCCCGCCAACGCCGCAACCTCCTGTTCCCAGGCCTACCTGCCGCTGCCGGACGCCACCTGCCAGCCCGGCGCGACCTATTCCGTGGTGACCCAGAGCACCATCGGCTCGACGATCTGCGTGTCCGGCTGGACCGCGACGGTGCGTCCGCCCACCTCCTACACGAACGCGCTGAAGGTCACCCAGATCGCCCAGTACGGCTACAGCGACACCAGCACCGCCGACTACGAGGAGGACCACCTCATCCCACTGGAACTGGGCGGCAACCCGACCAGCGCGCTGAACCTGTGGCCCGAGCCGCGCTACGACACCGGCGGCACGACGCTGACCTCGTACAGCAAGGACTCGGTCGAGAACAAGCTGAAGAAGGCCGTCTGCGCCGGCACCGTCACGCTGGCCGCCGCCCGCACCGCCATCGCGAAGAACTGGATGACCGCGCTGGCCAAGCTCGGCCTTAGCTGAACTGAGCCGACCTGGGCTGAACTGGGCCGAACCCCGTAGAGCCGGGCCGGCCCGGTTCGGCCCACCCGAGCCGCTCCGAGCGCTGACCTATGTGTGGGGTGGCCAGCGCTCGGAGCCTTCTCCTCCACCCACGGCCTCGGCCCGCCGCGGCTCGACCGCCGCTGCTCCGCGGCTCCACTACAGCTCCACCACCCTCACAGGCGACTCCCAGGAATCCCCCAGGTACGGCACAGTGGGTGCACGTACCTTTACCCCTCGCAGGCACGAGAATTGGGGGCACGTGGGATGACGGAGCGTCACAACGGCAGGCCGGAGGCCCGGATCCTGGTCGTGGACGACGAGGCCGCGATCACCGACCTGGTCGGCCTCGCCCTGCGCTACGAGGGCTTCGAGGTGGCCACCGCGGGCACCGGCCGCGAGGCGTTGAGCAAGGCCGCCGACTTCGCCCCGGACCTGGCGATACTCGACGTGATGCTGCCGGACTACACCGGCCTGGAGGTCTGCGGCCGGCTGCGCGGCCAGGGCGTACGGCTGCCCGTGGTGTTCCTGACCGCCCGCGACGCGACCGAGGACAAGATCAATGGTCTGACGGTCGGCGGCGACGACTACGTGACCAAGCCCTTCTCGCTGGACGAGCTGATCGCCCGGGTTCGCGCCGTGCTGCGCCGCACCCGCCCCGACCTCGAAGAGGCCCGGCTGGAGTACGCAGACCTGGTCGTCGACGAGGACGCGCACGAGGCCCGCCGCGACGGAGCCGCGCTGGACCTGACCCCCACCGAGTTCAAGCTGCTGCGCTACCTGCTGCTCAACGCCGGCCGGGTGATGTCCAAGGCGCAGATCCTCGACCACGTCTGGCAGTACGACTTCGGCGGCGGCGACAACGTCGTGGAGACCTACATCTCCTATCTGCGCAAGAAGGTGGACCGGGACCGCACGCCGCTGATCCAGACGGTACGCGGCGTCGGATACTCGCTGCGCCTGCCGAAGGAGTAATAGGCCGATGCGGTTGCCTCGGATCCGGCGGGCGCGCACGTTGCGCAAGCGCCTCGTGCACGGGTTGATGATCCGGCTCGCCGTGGGACTGACCGTCGCTGCGCTCGGCACCTTCTTCGCCGTGCACACGGTGCTGCAGAACCGCTTGGACGGTCAGCTGAACTCGACCGCCGAGCTGTTGAACACCTACGCGACAACCGTGCCGCCCGGCCGGCTGCCCGACCTCGAGACCGGCTCCAAGAACGACCCCGTCTGGCGGCTGATGAGCACCAGCGGGCTGCTGCCCGGATTCATCCAGCTGCGCGACCCGCACGACAAGGTCCAGTTCCAGCTTCCGTCCGGCCCGGTGCTGTCGCTGCCCGCCGTGCTCCCGGTCGGGCCGCTCGGCTCGGGGACACAGCAGGACGGCGCCGTGCTCTACGGCGCGGACGGCCCGGGCAGCCTGCGGCACGCCGCAACCACGTACCGCGTGCGGGTATCCCGGCTTCCCGGCGGCCGCGGCTATCTCGTGTTGGCCACCTCCGAGAAAGACATCGAGTCCACCATGGCCTCGGTCGCCAAGATCGAGCTGTTCGCCTGGCTGCTCGCCTTCGTCCTGGTCGGGATGATGGCCAACCGCAAGGTTCGGCGGGACATGGAGCCCTTCGAGCGGATGGGCGACCAGATCGTCGCGATCGGCGCGGGCGAGCTGCACCAGCGCGTGGACCCCTCGGACGGGGTGACCGAGATCGGCCGGGTGGGCGGGTCGGTCAATGCGATGCTCGCCCGATTGGAGCATTCCTTCACCGAGCAGCGCTCCTCCGAGGACCGGCTGCGCCGCTTCGTCGCGGACGCCTCGCACGAGCTGCGCACCCCGCTGGCCTCGATCCGCGGCTACGCCGAGCTGTTCCGGCGCGGGGCGGCGTCCCGGCCGGAGGACCTGGCGCTGGCGATGCGGCGGATCGAGTCCGAGTCGGCCCGGATGGGCGTGCTGGTGGACGAGCTGCTTCTGCTGGCCCGGCTGGACTCGGGCCGCCCGCTCGGGCGCGGGACGGTGGACCTCGGCGCGCTGGCCCGGGACGCGGCCCGCGACTCGCAGGCGGCCGGGCCGCAGTGGCCGGTCGACGTGGCGGTCGGCCGCACCGAGACGCCCGGCGCCCCGCACGACGACGCGGCGGACGCCGTGCCCCGGGTCGAGATCAGCGGCGACTGCGACCGGCTCAGGCAGCTGCTGGCGAATCTGCTCTCGAACGTGCGCGCACACACGCCGTCGGGCACACCCGCGTCGATCAACGTGCGAAGGGTGGGCGACACGGCGGTCGTCGAGGTCGCCGACGCCGGTCCCGGGCTGACCACGGAGCAGCAGGCGAAGGTCTTCGAACGCTTCTACCGCGCGGACGCCTCGCGACGGCGCGGGGACGGGGCGGGCGGCTCGGGCCTCGGCCTGTCCATCGTCGCCTCGATCGCCGCGGCGCACGGCGGCACGGCCGCGGTCCGCTCGGTGCCCGACTGCGGCACGGTGTTCACGGTGCGACTGCCGGTCGACGGGACGCGCGGCGCACAGAACAGTGCGCAGAACCCGGACCACGCGAACGGGACGCACAGCGCCGGCAATGGCCACGGCGGACCAGACGGGCGACCCGCCGACAATTCCGTTCCGACTCTCACAGTGCTCTCACAGGAGCGGCACAGTAGCCCGCCAGCCACAGCTGGTTCCCTCTCTTCTGGAGCGCCGCGGACCGAGGCGGCGCGCGATCACGGGAGCAGGGGGAAAGACACCATGGAACGGCTTTCGACTTTCGTCACCGCCCACCGCAGGTGGATCTACGGGCTCTGGCTGGCGGCCTTCGTCGCCGGCATCGCCGCGTCGTCCGCGCTGTCGAACCATCTCGACAAGACGTTCTCGATGCCCGGACAACCGGGCTACGTGGCCAACCAGGCGATCAGCGCCGAGTACGGCAACGGGGGCCTGGCCGCGCCGCTGGTGCCGGTCGTGCAGGCGCCGGCCGGCATGTCGGCCACCGATCCGCGCATCGCGGCGGCGTTCAACACGCTGAACACGATCCCGCAGGTGCGGATCGCCGACTACGCGAACACGCAGGACCCGAAGTTCGTCGGCACCGACGGGCGCACCACCTACGCCTTCGTGTTCACCCCCGGCGGCGCGGGCCTGGGCTCGAACGTCCAGAGCCAGATCGCCACGCAGGTCCAGCAGAAGCTGTCCGCCGCGCTGCCGGCCGGCGCCACCGTGCGCGTCACCGGCGAGGAGCCGCTGAGCGACAACGGCTCCAGCAGCAAGGGCCTGAGCATCCTGAACGAGGTCCTTATCGGCGGCGGCGGGGCGCTCGCGGTGCTGTTGTTCGTCTTCGCCTCGTTCCTGGCCCTGGTCCCGCTGCTGGTCGCGGCGGTCTCGGTGCTGACCGCATTCCTGGCCATCCTCGGCGTCACCGCGATCACCCCGGTCTCGATGATCGTGCAGTTCCTGGTCGGCCTGATCGGGCTCGGCGTGGCGATCGACTACTCGCTGCTGCTGGTGACCCGCTGGCGCGAGGAGCTGGCGCACGGCCACGCCAACGACGTCGCGATCCGCCGGGCGATGAACACGGCCGGGCGCGCGGTGGTCTTCTCCGGCGTGACCGTGGCGCTCGGGCTGCTCTCGCTGATGATCCTGCCGGTGCCGTTCCTGCGCTCGATCGGCTACGGCGGCATGATCATCCCGCTGGTGTCGGTCTGCGTGACGCTCACCCTCGTGCCCGCGCTACTGTCCGGGATCGGCCGCCGGCTGGACTGGCCGAAGCTGCGGCACGAGGACACCGCCTCGCGCAGCTGGACCGGCTGGGCCAGGCTGGTGATCAAGCGCCGCTGGATCGCCACGGTCGGCGCGCTGGTGATGCTGGGCGCGCTGGCGCTGACCGCCACCGGGATGAAGATCGGCGATCCGTCCTCCGACGCGCTCTCGCAGAGCGGCCCGGCGCACGACGGGGTGGTCATGCTGCGCGATGCGGGCATCCCGACCGGTGTGCTGACCCCGATCGAGGTGCTGGTACCCGCGCCGGCCTCGGTCTCCGCCGCCGCCACGGACGCGGCGAAGGTATCCGGGATCGACTTCGCCGCGACGCCGACCGGTGCGGCCTGGACCCGGTCCGACTCCGCGCTGGCCATCGCGGTTCCGACCGCCGAGGGCACCAGCTCCGCGGGCGAGGGCACCACCCGGGCGGCGCGGGCCGCGCTGACCGGCGTGCCCGGGGTGCTGGTCGGCGGGCAGGGCGTGACCGAGGTGGACATGATCCACGCGGTCTACGGCAACTTCCCGCTGATGCTCGGGATCCTCGGCCTGCTCACCTTCGTGCTGCTGGCGCGGGCGTTCCGCTCGATCATCCTGCCGCTCAAGGCGGTGATCCTGAACCTGCTCTCGCTCGCCGCGGTCTACGGCGCGCTGGTGCTGATCTGGCAGAAGGGCTACGGCTCGAACGCGATCTGGGGCATCCCGGCCACCGGGGCGATCACCGGCTGGATCCCGCTGATGGTCTTCGCGTTCCTCTACGGACTGTCCATGGACTACGAGGTCTTCATCCTGTCCCGGATGCGCGAGGAGTACGACGCGACCGGCTCCACCTCCCGGGCGATCGTGACCGGCATCGGCCGCACCGGGCGGCTGGTCACCTCGGCGGCGCTGATCCTGTTCCTGGCGATGGCCGCGCTGGGCTCGGCGCCGGTCACCGACGTGAAGATCTTCGCCACCGCGCTGGGCACCGGCATCCTGCTGGACGCCACCATCGTGCGCGCGCTGCTGGTCCCGGCGCTGATCTCGCTGTTCGGCCGGTGGAACTGGTGGATGCCGGTCTGGGCCGCGCGCATCCTGCGGGTCGAGCCCTCCCCGGCCCGCTGCGAGGACGACCGTGACCACGACGGCCACGCCGTCGCCTCGGGCAGTCCGGCTTCGGCCGAGACGCAGGCCCCCACCGCGGAATCCCCCGAGGGCGCCCGGGTCGGCTGATCCGCCGCACAGCCGCACAGCCCCGCCAGGCACCAGGCACCATCAGGGCCCTGTGTCCGTCTGAGACGGACACAGGGCCCCTTCACGCTCACCGACCCGGCCCTCGACACTCAGTCGAAGATCGGCTCCCGGGTACGGGTCCGCTTCAGCTCGTAGAAGCCGTCGGTGCCCGCGACCAGCAGCACGCCGTCCCACAGCTTGGCCGCGGCCTCGCCGCGCGGGATCGGCGAGACCACCGGGCCGAAGAACGCCACCCCGTTGACCGAGATCACCGGCGTGCCCACCTCGAAGCCGACCTGGTCCATGCCCGAGTGGTGCGAGACCTTGAGCGCCTCGTCGTACTCGGTGGAGTCGGCCGCGTCGGCCAGCGAGGCCGGCAGCCCGGCCTCCTCGAGCGCTGCGACGATCACCTCGCGGGTGAACTCCTGCTTCTGGTGGTGCCGGCGCTCGCCGAGCGCGTTGTAGAGCGGCAGCAGCGCCTCGTTGCCGTACTTCTGCTCGGCGGCGATGCAGACACGCACCGGGCCCCACGCCGCGTCCATCATCTTCCGGTAGTTCTCCGGCAGGTCGCGGTCCTGGTTCAGGTAGGCCAGCGACATCACGTGCCAGCGCACGTCGACCGGCCTGACCTGCTCGACTTCCAAGATCCAACGCGAGGCGATCCAGGCCCACGGGCAGAGCGGATCGAACCAGAAGTCGGCCACGGCCCTTGCGTCATCACGGTCGGTCACTACAGTCTCCCTCATTCACGCGACAGGACGGGTTCAGCCTTTAACCTTGCGAACAGGATGTCCTCCGATCCGATTCCGTAACGCCCGGGCGGAGCCGTCCGTGCGAGGATCGATTCACCAAACCAGCGCCTAATGCGTAAGGAGCCGTGCAGCAAAGTGCCCGGTACCAATCTGACCCGCGAAGAGGCGGCCGAACGCGCCCGCCTCGTGTCGGTCTCGGCCTACGAAATCGAGCTCGACCTGACCACCGGCCCGGAGACCTTCACCTCGACGAGCGTCGTACGCTTCAGCGCCGAGCCCGGTTCCGCCACCTTCGCCGACCTGGTCGCGCCGCAGGTCCGGGAGATCACGCTGAACGGCCGGAGCCTGGATCCCGCCGCGGTGTTCGCCGACTCGCGCATCGCCCTGGACCAGCTCGCCGCGGACAACGTGCTGACGGTGCAGGCCGTCTGCGAGTACAGCCACACCGGCGAGGGACTGCACCGGTTCGTCGACCCGGTGGACGGCGGGGTGTCGCTCTACACCCAGTTCGAGGTGCCCGACGCGCGGCGAGTTTTCGCCAACTTCGAGCAGCCGGACCTGAAGGCGACCTTCCGGTTCACCGTGACCGCCCCGGAGGGCTGGGAGCTGTTCTCGAACGCGCCCACCCCGGTGCCCGAGCCGCTGGGCGAGGGGCGCGCGGTGTGGCGGTTCGCGGTGACCGAGCGGATCTCGACGTACATCACGGCGCTGGTCGCGGGCGACTACCAGGTGGTGCGGGACACCTACACCTCCGCGGACGGGTCCGTGGTGCCGATGGCGGTGGCCAGCCGCAAGTCGCTGGCGGAGCACCTGGACGCCGAGGAGATCCTCGACGTGACCAAGAAGGGCTTCGACTACTTCCAGGCCCTGTTCGACCAGCCCTACCCGTTCACCAAGTACGACCAGCTGTTCGTGCCCGAATACAACGCGGGCGCGATGGAGAACGCCGGCTGCGTCACCTTCCGCGAGGACTACGTCTTCCGGTCCAAGGTCACCGACGCCTCCTACGAGCGGCGCGCCGAGACGATCCTGCACGAGCTGGCGCACATGTGGTTCGGCGACCTGGTCACCATGGAGTGGTGGAACGACCTGTGGCTGAACGAGTCCTTCGCCACCTACGCCTCAGTACGCTGCCAGGCCGACGCGACCCGGTGGACCGGCGCGTGGACGACCTTCGCGAACGTGGAGAAGACCTGGGCCTACGCGCAGGACCAGCTGCCCTCGACGCACCCGATCGTGGCCGAGATCCGCGACCTGGAGGACGTCTACGTCAACTTCGACGGGATCACCTACGCGAAGGGCGCCTCGGTGCTCAAGCAGCTGGTGGCGTACGTCGGCGACGACGCGTTCATCAGTGGCCTGCGGTCCTACATCCGGCAACACGCCTGGGGCAACGCCCGCCTGTCGGACCTGCTCGGCGCGCTTGAGCAGGCCTCGGGCCGGGACCTCGGCGCGTGGTCGAAGGCATGGCTGGAGACCGCCGGCCCGAACACCCTGCGTCCGGTGTTCTCCCTCAACGAGGACGGCACCTACGCGAGCTTCTCCATCGCGCAGGAGGCGCCCGCCGACTACCCGACGCTGCGTCCGCACCGGATCGCCGTCGGCCTCTACAACCGCACCCCCGAGGGCCTGGTGCGCGCCCGCCGCCTGGAGCTGGACGTGGACGGCGCGCTGACCGAGGTGCCCGAGCTGGCCGGAGTCTCGCAGCCGGACCTCGTCCTGCTCAACGACGACGACCTGTCGTACACGAAGATCCGCTTCGACGACCGCTCGATCTCCACCCTGCTGGAGTCGATCGGCGACTTCACCGAGTCGCTGCCGCGCGCGCTGAGCTGGGTGGCGGCCTGGGACATGGTCCGCAACACCGAGCTGCCCGCGCGCGACTACGTGGCGCTGGTCATCTCGGGCGCGCAGCGGGAGACCGACATCGGCGTGCTGCAGTCCCTGCAGCGGCAGGCCAAGTCGGCGATCGACCTGTACGCGGCCCCGGCCTGGCGCGAGGAGGGCGCGACCCGCTGGGCGGCGTTCGCGCACAGCCAGCTGTACGCGGCGGCTGCGGGCAGCGACGTCCAGCTGTCCTGGGCGCGTGCCCTGGCGGCGGTGGCCCGTTCGACCGAGCACCTCGACCTGATCTCGGGCCTGCTGGCCGGGACCGAGGAGGTGGAGGGCCTGGAGATCGACACCGACCTGCGCTGGACGCTGCTGCACCGGCTGGCGGCGACCGGGCGCGCGCAGGAGGGCCAGATCGCGGCCGAGGAGGCCAACGACCCGACCGCGGCCGGCAAGCGGCACGCCGCCTCGGCCCGGGCCGCGCTTCCGACCGTGCAGGCCAAGGCCGCCGCCTGGTCCTCGATGGTGGACTCGGACGAGCTGCCCAACGAGACCCTGCTGGCCGTGATCCTCGGCTTCCGCCAGCCCGACCAGCGCGAGCTGCTCGCCCCATACGCGGACAAGTTCTTCGCCAAGGTCGCGGACCTGTGGGCGAACCGGACCCCGCACATGGCCCAGCTGCTGGTGAACGGCCTCTACCCGGTCCTCATCGTCGAGCAGCGCGTCGTCGACGCGGTCGACGCCGTACTCGCCCAGGACGACGCGGCGATCCCCCCGGCCCTGCGCCGCCTCCTCCTGGAGCAGCGCGACGGCACGCTCCGCACCCTGCGCGGCCAAGCCCTGGACGCCAGCGGCCGCAACTAACCCTGCACTGCACCTGCGCGCCGGTGACGTCCGGATCCACCGGACGTCACCGGCGCGCAGTACATCGCCTGCCCTCCCGCGCAGACCCGCGGCTGCGGACGTTCCGTCAATCCACAGCCGTCTGGTCGAGGCTCGCAAGTTGATCCGCATCCGCTACCTGAAGCTGCCGGCGCACCGCGACGTAGAACTCCCGCAGCGCCCTGTGCACCCGTTCCTGAGGCCCGACGCCGGGGAACTCGTCGGCCCGGGGGTCGGGCCCGCCGTCCACCAGCACAACACGCATCGCGTACACGTGCCGAACCACCAGCCGCGCTGCCGTCTGCACCTCAATCCCGCCGAGCAGCCGGATCTGCTCCATCAGGGTACGTAGACGCAGGCGCGCCGCGTCGATCTTGTGCGCGTCGGGCCGCGGCTCGACCCCGTCGTCCACCTGCATCACCAGGTGCACCAACTCGCGGGCCGCCGCGGCGAAGTCGGCGCTGAGGGTGAACAGCGAGGCGTCCCGGCGGGTCTGGAAGGCGCTGCGCTCCTTACGCCGCTCCGTGAGGTAGTTGGAGAGGAACGCGACCGCCGCGCCCACCACCACGAGCAGCAGCGAGACGACCGCATTGAGCACGGTACTAAACATCAGGGACCTTACCCGCCTTCGCCGCCGGGTGATCTACGCGAGCCCACCGGCCCGGAACCCGCCGGTGCAGCGTAGTACGGTCTTACAACTCAGCCCTCGTACTCGTAGAACCCTTTGCCCGTCTTGCGTCCCAGCGCACCCGCCGTGACCATCCGGTTGAGCAGCTCCGGAGGCGCGAACTTGAGGTCGTGCGTCTCGGTGTAGATATTGCGCGCGGCGTTGCGGATGATGTCCACCCCGGTCAGGTCCGCGGTGGCCAGCGGCCCCATCGTGTGCCCGAAGCCGAGCTTGCAGGCCAGGTCGATGTCCTCGGCCGAGGCAACGCCGGTCTCCACCAGCCGCGCCGCCTCAACGATCAGGGCACTGATCAGCCGGGTGGTCACGAACCCGGCCACGTCCCGGTTGACCACGATGCAGGTCTTGCCGACCTCCTCGGCGAAGCCACGCGCCGCCGCCAGCGTCTCATCAGAGGTCTTATAGCCGCGGACCAGCTCGCACAGCGCCATCATCGGAACCGGGGAGAAGAAGTGCGTCCCCACCACCGACTCCGGCCGCTCGGTCACCGCCGCGACCTGGGTGATCGGCAGCGCGGAGGTGTTGGTCCCGAGGATCGCCCCGTCCTTGCAGATCTTGTCCAGCTCGCGGAACACCGCGTGCTTGACCTCGATGTCCTCGAACACCGCCTCGACCACGATGTCGGCCTCGCCAGCAGCGCCGAGGTCCGTCGTGGTGGTGATCCGTCCCAGCGCCGCGTCGGCGTCCTCGCGGGTGACCTTCCCCTTGGCCACGAACCGGGCCAGCGAGGCCTCGATCCCGGCGAACCCCCGGGCCGTGGCCTCGGGCGTCACGTCGCGCAGGACCACGTCGTACCCGGCCGCCGCCGACACCTGGGCGATCCCGGACCCCATCAGGCCCGCGCCGATCACGGCAAGCTGCTTGGACACGCTGCCACGCTCCTCAACCTCGAGCCTGCTACCAGTCGGTAACACCGTCCTTCGCAGCCTACCGCCCCCGCTCAAACGGGCGCTGGACCGGGCTTAAGCCCGGGACAGGCCGGCTGAGTTCCACCCAGGTACGCTGCAGACATGGTGAACCTGACCCGGATCTACACGCGCACCGGCGACGGCGGGGAGACCCGCCTGGGCGACATGAGCAAGACGACCAAGAACGACCCCCGCCTGGTCGCCTACGCAGACGTCGACGAGGCGAACTCGTCAATCGGCGTCGCCATCGCCCTCGGCGGCCTCCCGGAGCAGGTGGCCAAGACCCTCACCCGGATCCAGAACGAACTGTTCGACGTGGGCGCCGACCTCTGCAACCCCATCACCGCAGACCCCGAATACCCACCCCTCCGCATCGAGCAGCGAGACGTCGACCGCCTCGAAAGGGACTGCGACGCCTACAACGAGGACCTCCCGAAGCTGCGCTCGTTCATCCTCCCCGGCGGCACCCCCGGCTCGGCCCTCCTGCACGTCGCCCGCACAGTCACCCGCCGCGCCGAGCGCGCAGCGTGGCTGGCCCTCGAGGCCCACGCCGACACGATGAATCCGCTGACGGCAAAGTACCTCAACCGCTTGTCCGACCTGCTCTTCATCCTCGCCCGCGTCGCGAACCAGTCCACCATCGGCGACGTCCTCTGGCAGCCCGGCGCCACCCGCTCCACCGACAACGAGTCCTGACTCCGTTCCGTCCCGTCCAACCGATCCCAAGGCACGAAATCCGCAGGTATCGATATTCCCTGGCACGGGGTCGGTCGCCGGAATTCGTTCGACCGGATCCTCGCCGGCTGCGATCATTGAGCGATACCGGCTGGCAAACAGAGGGCGCACGATGTCACCACGGTTGCGCACGGCAGGTCGTGACGATGCCGAGAGGATCGTACTGCTGCACGCCGACAGTTGGCGCCGGAACTACCGTGGTGTTTATGCCGATTCGTTCCTAGACGGCGATGTCGTCACCGACCGGTTGTCCGTGTGGACTTCCCGGCTCGCCGCGCCGGCCGACAGCCTCACGTTCGTCGCGGAGGATGAGGCCGCGCTGCTGGGCTTCGTGCATGTCATCTTCGACAAAGATGTCCGTTGGGGCAGCCTCATCGACAACCTGCACGTCGCCCACGGCCTACGACGCACCGGGGTGGGTTCCCTCTTGCTGACCCGTGCCGCCGAAGCAGTCGCCGAGCACGCGGCAGGCAAGTCCATCTACTTGTGGGTGCAAGAACAGAACGCCGCTGCTCAGCAGTTCTACCGGGCGATGGGTGGCATCTCCTCGGAAAAGGGGCCGATTTCGCCTCCCGGCGGTGTCTCGTCCCGACTCAGCGGCACCCACTACATGTTCCGCTTCACCTGGTCCGACACCTCATCGGTGACGCGTACCAACGACCACTGATCCACAGAATTCGACAATACCCTGAGCTAGTGCGCTGACCACCAATATTGATGGTGTTCCACCTTGACAGCTGAAGGCCTCTCAGGATGGAGCGGAGCCGCCTAGGGTCAGGCACGTCGGGCGCAGCAGCGGCATGAACCAGCCCAACCGCCGAAACAACCTCCTGATCCGCCGCTCCATCGGCTCACGAACCCGTTTGACTATTAACGGAGCGGGCGAGCGCCAGCGAGGACGCGGAGCCGCAGGGGTTTCGCGACGGCGGGCGCGGCAGATTAGGCCCGACCGCCGGTCAGGCGACCCGGCTGACGTTCTGTCCCGGCGGGGCGGATTCCAGCCAGGACAGGAAGCCGGTCAGGGCATCGGGGGACATAGCGAGTTCGACCAGGCCGGTGCCGAATCTGCACTCGACGATGGCCCAGCCGGGGAAGAGCGCGAGTTCGTCGTGGCCTACGGCGTCGCGGCGGCCGACTACCTCCAGGTCGCGGCGGGTGAGGACCGCGGCCGGGCGGTAGGCGTAGGAGAAGATCCTGAACCAGTCGATCCGGTCGTTTTCGTACTGCGCGATTCCGTACGCCCAGCCGCGGCCCGCGCGCACGCCGGATGCGCTGAACGGGGTGCGGGTGCCGCGCTCGGACGCCTTGGGGTGCTCCACTGCCTCGGCCGGCACGCTTCTTCCCCCCGCGGCCATCGCCAGTGCGGGGGACGCTCCCCCGGCCGGCGACGCGCCGAAATGCACTGCAGCCCGCGCCGACCCGGGGGTCAGACGCAGGCTGCAATCGAACGTGCCGCCACGCCGGCGGATCACCACCCGCCGCGTGAACAACGCGCCTATGGCCCCGAGGAACACCAGGGCGAGGGCGGCGAGCCACTCCAGCAGGACGGTGACGGTCATGACCGACACCGCCACCGTTCACCGAGGCCGCTCATCCTTGCGCGCAAGATTTCTCCGTTTTCACTGCTGCTGCTACTGCTCCTGGCACTGCCATACAGCCACATCCACAGCTACCACGGCCGCCGCACGCGCCGCGCTGCCCGTCACCCAGACCGATCGCCCGCCCGCGCTACGCGGCCGCGACGGTCCGGCCGGCCGCGCGCAGACGCAGCTCGGCACGCTCCAGGGCCGCCTCCGAGTCGTCGCCGTACTCGCCGGCCCGCGCCCGCGCCAGGGCCTGCTCGGCGCGCGGCACGTCGATCTCGTCGGCCAGCTCGGCCGCCTCGCTCAGCAGCGAGACCTTGTTCTCGTCCACCGCGATGAAGCCGCCGTGCAGCGCGACCCGCAGCTGCTCGCCCGGCTCGCCGTCCACCACCGTCCTGATGACGGCCACCGAGGGCTTGAGCACGGACAGGAGCGGCTGGTGGCCGTGCAGGATGCCGACGTCGCCGTCGGCGGTCTTCGCGATCACCATCGACGCCTTGCCGGACCAGACCTCGCGGTCCGCCGCGACCAGCGCCACTTCGAGTTCAGCCACGGTGCGGCTCCTCACTCATCAATACCGGCAGCCTACCGAACCCGCCGGGCGGCGTGGACCGATCGTCCGCGCCCGGCGGGTTCCGGCAGCCGGCTCGCCCGGTTACTTGGTCAGTTCCTTGTACTTGCGCTCGAGGTCCTCAAGCCCGCCGCACATGAAGAACGCCTGCTCCGGCACGTGGTCGTACTTGCCGTCGGCGATGGCGGTGAAGGCCGCGATGGTCTCCTCCAGCGGGACGAAGGAGCCGTCGAGGCCGGTGAAGATCTTCGCCACGAAGGTGTTCTGGGACAGGAAGCGCTCGATCCGCCGCGCGCGCTGCACGGTGATCTTGTCCTCCTCGGACAGCTCGTCCACGCCCAGGATCGCGATGATGTCCTGCAGGTCGCGGTACTTCTGCAGGATCGCCTTGACCCGGGACGCGGTCTCGTAGTGCTCCTTCGAGATGTACCGCGGGTCCAGGATCCGGCTGGTCGAGTCCAGCGGGTCCACGGCCGGGTAGATGCCCTTCTGGGTGATCGGACGGCTCAGCACCGTCGTCGCGTCCAGGTGGGCGAAGGTGGTGTGCGGCGCCGGGTCGGTGATGTCGTCCGCGGGCACGTAGATCGCCTGCACCGAGGTGATCGAGTGGCCGCGGGTCGAGGTGATCCGCTCCTGCAGCTCGCCCATCTCGTCGGCCAGGGTCGGCTGGTAGCCCACCGCGGACGGCATCCGGCCGAGCAGCGTGGAGACCTCGGAGCCGGCCTGGGTGAACCGGAAGATGTTGTCGATGAACAGCAGCACGTCCTGCTGCTGCACGTCCCGGAAGTACTCCGCCATGGTCAGCGCCGAGAGGGCGACCCGCAGGCGGGTGCCCGGCGGCTCGTCCATCTGGCCGTAGACCAGGGCGGTCTTCTCGATGACGCCGGTCTCGGTCATCTCCGCGATCAGGTCGTTGCCCTCACGGGTGCGCTCGCCGACGCCGGCGAACACCGACACGCCGCCGAAGTTCGCGGCGACCCGGTAGATCAGCTCCTGGATCAGCACCGTCTTGCCCACGCCCGCGCCGCCGAACAGGCCGATCTTGCCGCCGTTGACGTACGGGGTGAGCAGGTCGATGACCTTGATGCCGGTGGTGAACATCTCGGTCTTCGAGTCCAGCTGGTCGAAGCTGGGCGCCTTGCGGTGGATGCCCCACCGCTCGGAGGGCTCGAAGACCTCGCCCTCCTTGAGGTTGAGCACGTCACCGGTCACGTTGAACACGTGGCCGAGGGTCGCGTTGCCGACCGGGACCGAGATGGCCTCGCCGGTGTCGACGACCTCGGAGCCGCGCACCAGGCCGTCGGTCGGCTTCATGGCGATCGCGCGCACCATGTTGTCGCCGATGTGCTGGGCCACCTCGAGGGTCAGCACGCGCTGCTCGCCCTGGAAGTCGTATTCGATCGTCAGCGCGTTGAAGATCGCCGGCATCGCGTCGACGGGGAATTCCACGTCGACGACCGGACCGATGATCCGCGAAACGCGACCGACGCCGGTCGTGGTCGGATTGGTCGTTGTCGTCATGGTCCTATTCGCTCCCCGCGGTCGCGTCGGCCAGGGCGTTCGCACCGCCGACGATCTCGCTGATTTCCTGGGTGATCTCCGCCTGGCGGGCCGAGTTGGCCAGCCGGGTGAACTGCTTGATGAGGTCGGTGGCGTTGTCCGTCGCCGACTTCATCGCCCTCCGCCGGCCCGCGTGCTCGGAGGCGGCGGACTGCAGCAGCGCGTTGAACAGCCGCGCCTTGATGTACTGCGGCAGCAGCGCGTCGAGCACCTCGGCGGGCGAGGGCTCGAACTCGTAGAGGGGGAAGACCCCGCCGACCGGGGCCTCGGTGGTCTCCTCGATCTCCAGCGGCAGGAACCGCGCCGCCGTCGGGTTCTGCACCAGCATCGAGACGAAGCGGGTGGAGACCACGTGGATCTCGTCGACCCCGCCGTTCTCGCCGCCCTTCTCGAAGGCCTCGATCAGCTCGTCGCCGATCTCCGCCGCGTTGCCGTACTGCGGATTGTCCGAGAAGCCGCTCCACGAGCCGGCCGGCTCGACGCCCCGGAACCGGTAGTACGAGATGCCCTTGCGGCCGACCACGTAGCGGTCGATCTCCTTGCCCTCCTCCCGCAGGAGCTGGGCCAGCTGCTCGGCCTGCTTGATCGCGCCGGTGTTGTAGGCCCCGGCGAAACCGCGGTCGGCCGTGATCAGCAGGATGGCGGCCCGGCGCAGCGTCGGACGCTCGCCGATCAGCGGGTGCTTCGCGTTGGAGTGCGAGGCGACCGCGGAGACCGCGCGGGTGATCTCGCGCGCGTACGGGGTCGACTGCGCGACCCGCTGCTGCGCCTTGACGATCCGCGCGGTGGCGATCAGCTCCTGGGCGCGGGTGATCTTCTTCGTCGAGGAGACGGACGCGATCCGCCGCCGGTAGACCCGGAGTTGGGCTCCCATGGCCTCAGCCCTCCTTTCCGAACTCGTCGATCTGCTTCGGGCTCACGGTCGGTCAGCCCCTCGCGTGGCGGGTGATCGTCTCCTGGCCCACCTCGGACGGGTTCAGCGCCCTGACCGGCACGTCGCCGCGCAACAGCTGCCCGTCGCTCTTCTCGAAACCGTCCTTGAACGCGTCGACCGTGTTGCGCAGCAGCTCGATCGTCGAGTCGGACAGCTTGTCGTTGGTGGCGGCGATGCTCTGCAGGATCTCCGGGTGCGCGGACTTGAGGTGGTCCAGGAACTCGGACTCGAACCGGCGCACGTCCTCGGCCGGGACCTCGTCCAGCTCGCCGGAGGTGCCGGTCCAGATCGAGACGACCTGGTCCTGCACCGGGTACGGCGAGTACTGGCCCTGCTTGAGCAGCTCGACCATCCGCTGGCCGCGGGCCAGCTGCGCCTTCGAGGCGTCGTCCAGGTCCGAGGCGAAGGCCGCGAAGGCCTCCAGGTCGCGGAACTGGGCCAGGTCCACGCGCAGCGAGCCGGAGACCTGGCGCATCGCCTTGACCTGCGCCGCGCCGCCGACCCGGGAGACCGAGGTGCCGACGTTGACCGCCGGGCGCACGCCCGAGTTGAACAGGTCGGTCTCGAAGAAGCACTGGCCGTCGGTGATCGAGATGACGTTGGTCGGGATGAACGCCGAGATGTCGTTGCCCTTTGTCTCGACGATCGGCAGACCGGTCATCGAGCCCGCGCCCATGTCGTCGGAGAGCTTCGCGCAGCGCTCCAGCAGCCGGGAGTGCAAGTAGAACACGTCGCCGGGGTAGGCCTCGCGGCCCGGCGGGCGGCGCAGCAGCAGGGACATCGCGCGGTACGCCTCGGCCTGCTTGGACAGGTCGTCGAAGATGATCAGGACGTGCTTGCCGGCGTACATCCAGTGCTGGCCGATGGCCGAGCCGGTGTATGGCGCGAGGTACTTGAAGCCGGCCGGGTCGGACGCGGGGGACGCCACGATCGTGGTGTACTCCAGCGCGCCGTTGTCCTCCAGCGCCTGGCGCACGGCCGCGATCGTCGAGCCCTTCTGGCCGATGGCGACGTAGATGCAGCGGACCTGCTTCTTCGGGTCGCCGGACTCCCAGTTGGCCTTCTGGTTCAGGATCGTGTCGATGCAGACCGCGGTCTTGCCGGTCTGCCGGTCGCCGATGATCAGCTGGCGCTGGCCGCGGCCGATCGGGGTCATCGAGTCGATCGCCTTGATGCCGGTCTGCAGCGGCTCGCTGACGGACTGGCGCTGCATGACCGACGGGGCCTGGAGTTCCAGGATCCGGCGGGTCTCCGCCTCGATCGGGCCGAGGCCGTCGATCGGCTCGCCGAGCGGGTTGACCACCCGGCCCATGAAGTTGTCGCCGACCGGGGTGGAGAGGATCTCGCCGGTGCGGCGGACCGTCTGTCCCTCCGCGATCTCCGCATAGTCGCCCATGACGACCACGCCGATCTCGCGGACGTCCAGGTTCAGCGCGATGCCCAGCGTCCCGTCCTCGAACTTCAGCAGCTCGTTCGTCATAGCCGAGGGCAGGCCCTCGACCTTGGCGATACCGTCGCCGATCTCGAGGACCGTACCGATCTCGTCGACGTTCGCGGCCGAAGGCTCGTACGACGAGACGAAGCGCTCCAGCGCGTCCCGGATCTCCTCGGGACGGATCGTGAGCTCCGTCATGAGTCTTCCTAACTCCTAGTTCTCACCGGGCCTTCGCCCGCGATTCGGTGCTGTTCCCACTACTGCTGCTCGGTACTGCTCGCCCTCGGTGCGAGGACTACGTCTGTGACGGTGCGTCAGCCGACTGCGTGACAGTGCGTCAGCCGACGCGGCCGCTACTGCGAGACCCGGCGGGCCGCCTCGGCGAGGCGCCCGGAGACCGAGCCGTCGATGATGTCGTCGCCGATCCGGATCACCAGCCCGCCGATCAGGTCCTGGTCCAGCTCCACGTTCAGCCGGATGTTGCGGCCGTAGGAGCGGGCCAGGATCCCGGACAGCCGCTCGCGCTGGGCCTCGGTCAGCGGGATCGCCGCCGTGACCAGCGCGGTGATCCGCTCCCGGCGGGCCGCCGCGATCCGGCTGAGCTCCTCGACCCCGGCCACCGCGGAACGGCCGCGCGGGGCGGCCACCAGCCGGTGGATCAGCCGCAGCGCGGACGGGCTCGACTTGCCCGCGAGCAGCGAGTCGACCAGCGCGGTGCGCTGGCTCGCCGGGATCCGCTCGGACAGGCCCGAGGCGAGCTCCGGCTCCGCGGCCAGGATCCGGCCGAAGCGGAACAGGTCGTCCTCGACCGCGTCCAACGCCCCGGCCCGCTCGGCCAGGGCCAGCTCGGCCTCGGTGGCCAGCGTGTCGACCGCGTCGGCCAGGTCCCGCGGCCGTGCCCAGCGGCTGCGCACGATACCCGCGACCAGCTCGACGGCCGGGTCGCCGACCTTGCCGGACAGCAGTGAGGTGATCAGCTCCGCGCGCTGCTCGCCGTCCCGGGAGGGGTCGGTCAGCAGCCGGCGCAGCGACACGTCGCCGTCCAGGACCGCGCCGATGGCGGCGAGGTCGTCGGACAGCGTGGTGACGTCGGTCGCCGGGACCGCCGTGAGCGCGGCGAGCGACTCCTGCGCCTGCTTGAGCGACTCTCGACTAGCGCCGCGCATCAGCCCACCTGCTCCGCGGCGGGCGCGGCCGGGGAACGGTCGCCGATGCGGGCGTCGAGCTCGTCGAGGAAGCGGTCGATGATCCGCTCCTGCAGCGCGGCGTCGGCCGCGCGCTCCCCGACGATCTTGTCTGCCAGCTCCACCGCGAGCTTGCCGAGGTCGGCCTTGAGCACCGACACGGCGGAGTTGCGGTCGGCGGCCAGCTGGGCGTGCCCGGCCGCGACGATGGACTCGCGCTGCCGCACGCCCTCCTCGCGGGCCTTGTCCACCAGCGCCGCGCCCTCGGCCTGCGCTTTCGCGCGGACCTCGGCCGCCTCGTGGCGGGACTCGGCGAGCTTGGCGGTGAACTCGCTCTTGATCCGCTCCGCCTCGGCCTGCGCGGCCTCGGCCTTGAGCAGGCCGCCCTCGATCGCCTCGGTGCGCTCCTCCAGCAGCTTCCTGATGCCGGGCAGCGCCCGGGTCTTCAGGAAGAAGAACACGATCACGAAGGCGATGAAGCCGATGATCAGCTCGGTGCTGTCCGGAACGATCGGATTGACGTCGGCCAGGTACGTGAGGTGTGGTCCCACGGTTTTGCCTCCTTAAGGCAGTGGTCCGTGAGGGGCGGCTTACTTGAAGACGAACGGCATCACGATGCCGAGCAGCGCGAGCGCCTCGGTCAGCGCGAAGCCGATGAACATGTTGGTGCGGATCATGCCGGCGGCCTCGGGCTGACGGGCCATGGCCTCGACGCCGTGGCCGAAGATGAGGCCGATGCCGACGCCCGGGCCGATGGCGGCGAGGCCGTAGGCGACGGCGCCGAGCGAGCCGGTGACCTTGTCGGTGGCGGCGAGGAATTCAACAGCGGGAGACATTTGTCGCGTTCCTTCGGGGTTGAACCGGCGGTCTCTCCGCCGGTTGGATGTGCGGGTCTGCGGTCGCCCGGCTCAGTGGCCGAGGTGGGACTCACCGATGTACTGGGCGGTGAGCATGGTGAAGATATAGGCCTGGAGCGCCTGGATCAGCAGCTCGAAGCCGGTGAGCACGACCACCATCACGGCGGACCCGGCGGCGAACAGCGCGCCGATCGAGGCGCTGGTCAGGTACCAGGTCGCGGTCATGAAGGTGGCGAGCAGCATGTGCCCGGAGAACATGTTGGCGAACAGCCGGATGGCCAGCGTGAACGGCTGGATGAACAGCACCCGCGCCCACTCCACCGGGATCAGGATGCCGAGCACGAAGACCGGCACGCCGGTCGGGATGGTGCTCTTCAGGAAGCCGAAGAAGCCCTTGTGCTTGATCGCCTGGTACCAGTAGGTGATGTACACCATCGCCATGATCGAGATCGGGAAGCCGATCTTCGACATCACCGGGAACTCGGCGATCGGGATGATGGCCATCAGGTTCGCGACCCAGATGAAGAAGAACAGCGCGAACAGGAACGGCACGAAGCTGTCCCCGCCCTTGCCGATCATCGGCCGGGCGATCTGGTCGCGCACGAACAGGTAGCCGAGCTCGCCGAGGTTCTGCGTCCCGCGCGGGACCAGCTTGGGCGAGCGGAAGGCGTACCCGAAGAAGGCGCACACCAGTCCGGCGCTGATCAGCGCGAGCATGATCGGCCAGGTGAAGTGGAACCCGCCGATGGAGAACAGCGGGCGGAAGACGAAACTCTCCGGGCCGGGCGCGGGGAAGCCACAGCCCGAGAACAGGTGGCAGCCGTCGGCGAGCACGGTGCTCGCGGTTGCCGTGGTGGTCACCGGTTCACTCCTTCGGCTTGACGCGCGGTTCGTCGCCGTCTACTGAGGTTGATTTAAGTTGGGGTAGGTCGTGGCGAGGTGACGGCCCGTCACTTCGGCGGGTTCTTGCTCACCGTGTAGATCGTGTAGGCGGTGGAGAGCACGACACCGAACAGCACGCCGAACAGCAGCAGGATCGGGTGCCCGGTCCACCGCCCGAGCAGGTAGCCGAGACCGCCGTAGACCGCGATCGACGCGAGCAGGTGGCCGACGATGGTCCACATCGCGGCGTCGGTCTCCCTGCCCTGCTCCCTCGGGTCCTCGGCGGACGGCTCAGCGGGCGTTCGGGTCGTCGGGCTCATCGCCCGCCCCGGTGCGCGCTCCCGCGTGCTCCCGGCAGAGGTCGGCTCCGCGGCGGCGCCGCAACGAGTGGCCGGGACGCGCGCGGTGGCTGATCCTGGCGACGGCTCGTCGGGGCGTGTTCATCGGGGATCACAGCTTCCCGGGCTCGACGTAGAAGGTCTTGGCCTTCATCCACGAGTACACCTGGGTCGCGCTCCAGCAGAGCACGCAGACGATCGCGGTCAGTCCGAACGCGCGGCCGTTGAACAGCGTGGTGTCCTTGAACTGCGCGGTGACCACCGCGAGAATCAGGATCTTGACGAGGTAGGTGGCCAGCGCGGTGGCCATCATCGTCTGCGGGCTGACCCGGGCGGCGCGGCTGAGCACCACGGTGGAGATCGTGAAGAACAGGGTGACCGTCAGGAGTGCGAGCGCGGCTCCGAGCACTCCCTTCGACCCGGCCGTCAGAGCACTGACGACGGCGCAGAGCACGCCGACGCCCGCGGTCGGCACGGCGGACTGCCGTAGCGCGCGGACGTCTTCGGCCTGCATGGTGTGGCTCCGGAATTACTCGTGGGGTCACAGGGTTCGGGGGCGCGGGCCATCGGTCGGCTGGTCGATTCTCGATGGGCTCCTCGCTCGTGAAACCTATCACAAGTGACAGAGCGCGTCTTTACCGGGCGGGGTGGTTTCGATCACGTGCGACACGCGGGCGCCGGTGATTTTGTTCCGTCGCTGCTCAGACACGCCCAGCGAAGCCTTGGGCGGGTGACGACGGGCAAATGTCACCTTCCCGTTCAACCCGGCGGCCGGGGCGCGCGAGGGGCGCTGTGCACGAGATCCGGAAGCTGCGGCGGGGTCCCGGCTCCGGCCTCGGGGGCCGCGGAACCGGCGGCGGCCGCGGCGGCCGTGCGCCGGCGGGCCGAGGCCGCGTGCCGGGCGGAGTTGCGGCGGGCGGCCCGCTCGTCGAGCTGCCGGCGGGAGCGCGGAAGCAGCAGCACCACCAGCGCGACGACGAACGCGGCCATCGCGACGAAGATCGGCGGGCGGTGCGCCGGGGTGACCGTCACCAGGATCACCGCCGCGCAGATCAGCGCCGCCCACGAGTACATGATCAGGACCGCGCGCTGCTTCGAGTGGCCGATCTGCAGCAGCCGGTGGTGCAGGTGCTGCTTGTCCGCGGAGAACGGGGACCGCCCGGCCTTGGTGCGGCGCACCACCGCCATGATCATGTCGGCCATCGGCAGCGCCAGGCAGGAGAACGGGAGCACCAGCGGGATGTAGACCGCGAGGCTCTTGTACGTCGCCGCGGTCTGCGAGTGCGCGGCCTGGATCACCTGGTCCGGATCGACCTGGCCGATGGCCAGGATGGTGGTGGCGGCCAGCAGCAGGCCGAGCAGCATCGAGCCGGAGTCGCCCATGAAGATGCGGGCCGAGGACCAGTTGTGGCACAGGAAGCCGAAGCACATCCCGGCCACGATCGCGGCGACCATCACCCCGGGGGTGGCTGCGGTGATGAAGTAGCCGACCTGCAGGCGGTATGCGTACACGAAGAAGGCGAGGGCGGCGATGGCGACCATGCCGGCGGCCAGCCCGTCCAGCCCGTCCACGAAGTTCACCGCGTTGATCATGACGACCACGATCAGGATGGACAGCACGGCGGCGCTGGTCGGGTCGAGGCTGACGGTGCCGTAGCCGGGGATGGGCAGCCACTGGATCTGCACGCCGTTGAGCACCATGACCGAGGCGGCGAACACCTGCCCGGCCAGCTTGATCAGCGCGTCCACGCCCCAGCGGTCGTCCGCGACGCCGAGCGCGATCAGCAGGCCGGAGCCCCACAGCAGGCCGGGCACCGCGAGGGACTCGGTGTAGACCCGCTGTTGCAGCATCGGCATCTTGTCGGCGAAGACCAGCGCGGCCAGGAAGCCGAGGTACATCCCCACGCCGCCGAGCCGGGGGGTGGGCACCGTGTGTACGTCGCGGGCGCGCAGCTCGGGCATCGCGCCGAAGCGGATCGCGGCGACCCGGATCGGCCCGGTGGTCAGATAGGTGACCACCCAGGCGACCGCCATGACGACCAGATACTCGCGCATCTAGTTCCGCTCGCCGCCTTCCGACCCGTCCGCCTCGTCGGTGATCAGGTTACGCCGCTCGGGCGGGCACCGCCCGAAACACCCCACGGTTTGAAGACGCCCGACCGGACGGCGCGGTTGCGGGTCGGGATCCCCGTGCAGCCGGGGTGGGACTCAGCCCGCCCCGTACAGCGGGAACTCGGTCACCAGGGCGGCCACCTCCTTCTCCACGTCCGGCGCGGCCGAGCCGTCCGCGTCCCGGATCGCCTGGCCGACCAGCGCGGCGATCCGGCGCATCTCAGGTTCCTTCATCCCCTGGGTGGTGACCGTCGCGGTGCCGACCCGCAGGCCGGAGGTGACCATCGGCTTGGCCGAGTCGTAGGGCACGCAGCTGCGGTTGAGCATGATCCCGGCCCGCTCGCAGCGCAGCTCGGCCTCGCGGCCGGTGACCTTGCTGCCGTCGCTCGCCCGCACCGCGACCCCGGCCGAACCGCGCAGGTCCAGCACGGCCAGATGGGTGTCGGTGCCGCCGGCCACCGCGCGCATCCCCTCGCCGACCAGCGCCGAGGCCAGCTCGCGGGAGTTGGCCACGACCTGCGCCGTGTAGGTGCGGAACTCGGGCGCGGCGGCCTCGGCGAACGCCACCGCCTTCGCCGCCACCGCGTGCATCAGCGGACCGCCCTGGGCGAACGGGAAGACCGCGCGGTCGATCGCCGAGGCCAGTTCGGCCCGGCACAGGATCGCCCCGCCGCGCGGGCCGCGCAGCGTCTTGTGCGTGGTGAAGGTGACCACGTCGGCGTACGGGACGGGCGAGGGCACCGCTCTCCCGGCGACCAGGCCGGCGATGTGCGCGGCGTCGGCCAGCAGATACGCGCCGACCTCGTCGGCGATCGAGCGGAAGGCGGCGAAGTCGATCAGCCGGGAGTAGGCGGTGGCCCCGCAGATGATCAGCTTCGGCCGGTGCGACCGGGCCAGGTCCCGGACCCGGTCGTAGTCGATCAGCTCGGTGTCCTCGCGGACCGGGTAGCCGACGGTCTCGAACCAGGTACCGGAGAAGTTGCCCTGCGCGCCGTGGGTGAGGTGTCCGCCGTGCGGCAGCGCCATCGCCAGGATGCGGTCGCCGGGCGTGAGCAGTGCGGCGTAGACGGCCAGGTTCGCGGCGGCCCCGGAGTGCGGCTGGATGTTGGCGTGGTCGGCGCCGAACAGGCTGCACGCGCGGGTCACCCCGAGCCGCTCGGCCACGTCCACCTGGGCGCAGCCGCCGTAATAGCGCCGTCCGGGGTAGCCCTCGGCATATTTGTTCGAGAGCACCGAGCCGAGGGCGGCCAGCACCGCCGGCGAGGTCGGATTCTCGCTGGCGATCAGCTGCAGCGAGCCGCGCTGGCGTTCAAGCTCGTCCAGCAGTACCCCCGCGATCTGCGGATCCGTGCGCACGAGGGCGCCGAAGTCGGGACCGTAGTAGGGGGCGACGGGGTCGGCGGACGGACGGCGGGGAGCGGCGACGGGGGACATGACCACGCTCCAAACTGGGTGCCACGCGGAGAAGATCGCGTGCTTTGCGGGGGTTGGTCGAGCTTTCCACCCACAGTAGGACTCGGCGGGCGGTCCGGCACGGTCAACGGGTTCGAAAAGGGGTGCGCGTCGTCTACGCGCCGTGGGTAGTGCGACTGTCACACGGCGCTACGCAGGTGACGCAATGCGGTGGATCTATCGCGCACCGTGCGAGGAAATCCCTTGCTGCTCAACAGAAAGTCATGAATCAACGACTTACTGCCTACGTGATATGGGACACAGGGGCCCAAAGTTGAGTTTTGGCTGAAGGCCTGCCTACGGTCGAGGCCGTTCGCCAACGCGGACACCGTGGTCGGCAACGCCGAATCCTGCCCACCGACCACGCCGTTCTCAAACCCCCGACGGGCAGGAGCGGAGGAACCACTTTTCCGCCGGAGCGGCGGCTGCTTCCCGAGGGGAGCGGCCCCGAGGGCTCCGGCTTGGGGTGAATCCGCGCATTCGCGGTAGGGCCATGACTCCGGCCCGAATCCGACAGCTCACTTCGCAGGCGTGGGAGAGGAACAGCTTTTCCATGGCCATTCGTCGTGCTTCCAACGTGCCCGTTTCCGGTGAGGGCGCGTCCCACGCCGCCGGGCGGCACCGCAAGCCGTCCTACGCCCGCCGGGTGATCGCCACCGCCGCCGTCGCCGGCGCGGGCGTCACGATTCCGCTGCTCACCGCCGGTGCGGCAAGCGCCGCCTCGGTCAACTGGGACGCCATCGCGCAGTGCGAGTCCGGCGGCAACTGGGCGATCAACACCGGCAACGGCTTCTACGGCGGCCTGCAGTTCACCGAGTCCACCTGGCTCGGGTACGGCGGCGGTTCGTATGCCAAGTACGCCAACCAGGCCACCCGCGCCGAGCAGATCGCGATCGCCGAGAAGGTGCTGGCCGGACAGGGCATCGGCGCCTGGCCGGTGTGCGGCCCGCGCGGCTACACCTCGGGCGGCAGCTACACCACCAAGAACGCCAACGGCTCCGGCTCGTCGAGCAGTTCCAGCTCCTCCACCGGCTCGACCTCGAAGAAGTCCTCCTCGACCACGGCCAAGGCCGCGGCGCCGAGCCAGAAGTCCTCGTCCTCCGGCTCGAGCAGCAGCAGCGGCAAGAGCTACACGGTCGTCTCCGGCGACACCCTCTCCGGCATCGCCGCCGCGAAGGGCGTCTCCAGCTGGGAGACCCTGTACCAGGAGAACGAGTCCACCGTGGGTTCGAACGCGAACCTGATCTACCCGGGCCAGGTCCTGCACTACTGAGGGCCCTGACACCTGAGCACGCGTCGTGCCCGGCCCGCCGCGGGGGGTGCCGGGCACGACGCGTACGGGCCTTACCGGACCAGGTTCGGGACGACCTTGGTGAGCTGGTCGAAGGTCAGCGCACCCTCGCGCAGCAGCTTGGGGGCTTCGCCGGTCAGGTCGACGATCGTCGACGGCACGCTGTCCGCCGTCGGTCCGCCGTCCAGGTACACGTCCACGGCGGTACCCAGCTGGTCCTGCGCCTCGGAGGCCGTGGTCGCCGGGGGCTGCCCCGAGCGGTTCGCCGAGGACACCCCCATCGGGCCGACCTCGGTGAGCAGCTCGATCGCGACCGGGTGCAGCGGCATCCGAACCGCCACCGTGCCGCGCGCGTCGCCCAGGTCCCACTGCAGCGAGGGCTGGTGCCGGGTGACGATGGTCAGCGCCCCGGGCCAGTACGCGTCCACCAGGTCCCAGCCGCTCTCCGGGAACTGGGTCACCAGGCCGTGCAGCGTGGTCGGCGCACCGACCAGCACCGGCACCGGCATGTCCCGCCCGCGGCCCTTCGCGGCCAGCAGCGCGGCGATCCCGCTCGCGGAGAACGCGTCCGCGCCGATGCCGTACACCGTGTCGGTCGGCAGCACGATCAGCTCACCGCGGCGTACTGCGCTGGTGGCCTCGCGCAGCCCGGCGGTGCGCTGGTCCGGATCGGTACAGTCGTAGCGGCGGCTCACTTGCCTGCACTCCTCATCTGCCCTGCACTCCTGTCTACGGACGCGCCGTGAACCAGGGCCGCACTCCACGTGCCGCCCCGCTCAGGCGCGCCGGCCTTCCTTGCGCGCGGTCACGAACCGCGGGCGGCCGGTCAGGTCCCGGTGGTCGGCGGCCTCGGCCCAGCCGAGCTCCTCAAGGAAGATCCGCTGCACCGCCCCGCCCTGCTGGTCCGAGTGTTCCACAGCCACCCAGCTGCCCGGGCGCAGCAGTCGGAACGCCGCCCGCTCCAGCGCCCGGATCATGTCCAGGCCGTCCGGGCCGGAGAACAGCGCCAGCTGCGGATCGTAGTCCCGGGCCTCGGCCGCCACGTACTCCCACTCCTCGAGCGGGATGTACGGCGGGTTGGAGATGACCAGGTCGGCGATGCCGTTCAGCTGCTCCAGCGCGGTGCGCGCGTCGTCCTGGTACAGCGTGACCCGGCGGCCCTCGACCGATTTCGCTATGTTGCGCCGGGTCCACTGCAGCGCGTCCTCGGACAGCTCGACGGCGTGCACCTGGGAGCGCGGCACCTCCTGCGCTATGGCCAGCGCGATGGCTCCCGAGCCGCTGCACAGGTCCACGATGACCGGCTCGGCGATGTCCAGGTCGCGCAACCGGTCGATCGCCCAGCCGACCATGACCTCGGTCTCCGGCCGGGGCACGAACACCCCGGGGCCAACCTCGAGCTCGAGGTAGCGGAAGAAGGCGCGGCCGGTGATGTGCTGCAGCGGCTCGCGGCTCTCCCGGCGGGCGATCGCCTCCCAGAAGCGGGCGTCGAAGTCGCCGTCCCGCACCGTGTGCAGCTCGCCGCGGCGCACCCCGTGCACCCAGGCGGCCAGCTCCTCGGCGTCGGCCCGGGGCGAGTCCACCCCGGCCTCCGCCAGCCGCACCGCCGCGAGCGCCACCTCGGCGAGCAGCAGGTTGAGGGGGCGCACGGCCACCGGGCCGACCGGGCCCGCCGGTCCCGCTTCACTCATCGCGGCCTCAGCCGCCCTGGCCGGAGAGCTTCGCGGCCAGGTCGGCGTCCACGCAGGACTGGATGACCGGGTCGAGCTCGCCGTCGAGCACCTGGTCCAGGTTGTAGGCCTTGAACCCGGTGCGGTGGTCCGAGATCCGGTTCTCCGGGAAGTTGTAGGTGCGGATCCGCTCGGAGCGGTCCACCGTGCGCACCTGGCTGCGACGCACGTCGGAGGCCTCCTTCTCGGCCTCCTCCAGCGCATGGGCCAGCAGCCGGGCGCGCAGGATGCGCAGCGCCGACTCCTTGTTCTGCAGCTGCGACTTCTCGTTCTGGCAGGACACCACGACCCCGGTGGGAAGGTGCGTGATGCGTACTGCGGAGTCGGTGGTGTTGACCGACTGGCCGCCGGGGCCGGAGGAGCGGAACACGTCGATCCGCAGGTCGTTCGGGTTGATCTCGACCTCGACCTCCTCGGCCTCCGGCATGACCAGCACGCCGGCCGCGGAGGTGTGGATGCGGCCCTGCGACTCGGTGACGGGAACGCGCTGCACCCGGTGCACGCCGCCCTCGTACTTGAGCCGTGCCCAGATCCCCTCGCCGGGCGGCGGGGTGCCGCGGAACTTGACGGCCAGTGAGACGTCCTTGTAGCCGCCCAGATCCGAGTCGGTGGCCTCGATGATCTCGGTCTTCCAGCCCTGACGCTCGGCGTAGCGCAGGTACATGCGCAGCAGGTCGCCGGCGAACAGCATCGACTCCTGGCCGCCCTCCCCCGCCTTGACCTCGACGATCACGTCCTTGTCGTCGTTGGGGTCGCGCGGGATGAGCAGGTGCTGCAAGCGCAGTTCGAGCTCGCCGCGCTGCTCCTGCAGGGTGTCGATCTCGTCGGCGAAGGCCGGGTCCTCGCGGGCCAGTTCGCGCGCGACCTCGATGTCCCCGACGTTGGCCTGGTATGCCTTGTACGCGTCCGCGATCGGGTTCAGCTCGGCGTACCGCTTGCCCAGCTTGCGGGCCAGCGCCTGGTCGGTGTGCACCTGCGGATCGGCCAGGCGTCGCTCCAGCTCGGCGTGCTCGACCAGCAGGTCGTCGATCGCCTCGAACATGGTGCCTGTCCCTTCGCCTGTGTCTTGACCGCGCTGAATCCGACCTTCTACGCGAAACGGCGCCGACGCCGGGGATCGCCCCCGGACGCCGACGCCGTGAAGCGCGCTACTTGCCGGACTTCTTGCCGCCGAAACGGGCCTCGAACTTGGCGACGCGGCCGCCGGTGTCGAGGATCTTCTGCTTGCCGGTGTAGAAGGGGTGGCACTGCGAGCAGACGTCCGCGCTGATCTTGCCGCTGGTGGCGGTGGACCGCGTGGTGAACGTGTTGCCGCAGGTGCACGTCACCTGGGTGACGACGTATTCGGGGTGGATACCGGACTTCACGGTGTGCTCCTCATGGTCGATGGGGCCGCCGGATCGCCTGACGGGCGTGAACCGGGACCGACGTACCAGTCTGCCAGGGCCGGGCCGCAGCTCCAAAACGGTGATCTTGCGATCGCTCCGCGCTGCCCTGCCCACCCGGGCTCCGGTGCGGTCAACGGCACCGGAGCCCCGGGTATTCCTGCTATTCCCCGTCGCGCGCGGGAGTGTTCTTCTGGATCGTCATCAGCAGCTCGACGTTCGACTTCGTCTTGCGCATCTGCGTGATGAGCAGCTCCAGGGCCTGCTGCTGGTCCATGTTGTGCAGCAGCCGGCGCAGCCGCCACATGACCGCCAGCTCCTCGGCGCCGAGCAGGATCTCCTCGCGCCGGGTGCCGGAGGCGTCGATGTCCACGGCCGGGAAGATCCGCTTGTCGGCGAGGCGCCGGTCCAGCTTGAGCTCCATGTTGCCGGTGCCCTTGAACTCCTCGAAGATCACCTCGTCGGCCTTCGAGCCGGTCTCCACCAGCGCGGTGGCCAGGATCGTCAGCGAGCCGCCGTTCTCGATGTTGCGCGCCGCGCCGAAGAAGCGCTTCGGCGGGTAGAGCGCGGTCGAGTCGACACCACCGGACATGATCCGGCCGGAGGCGGGCGCGGACAGGTTGTACGCGCGGCCGAGGCGGGTCATCGAGTCGAGCAGCACGACCACGTCGTGGCCCAGCTCCACCAGCCGCTTGGCCCGCTCGATGGCGAGCTCGGCGACCGTGGTGTGGTCCTCGGCCGGGCGGTCGAAGGTGGAGGCGATGACCTCGCCCTTGACCGAGCGCTGCATGTCGGTCACCTCTTCCGGCCGCTCGTCGACGAGCACGACCATGAGGTGGACCTCGGGGTTGTTGATGGTGATCGCGTTGGCGATCGCCTGCAGCACCAGGGTCTTGCCGGCCTTCGGCGGGGAGACGATCAGGCCGCGCTGGCCCTTGCCGATCGGCGCGACCAGGTCGATGATCCGGGTCGTCAGCTGGGTGCCCTCGGCCTCCAGGCGCAGCCGGTCCTGCGGGTAGAGCGGGGTCAGCTTGGAGAACTCGACCTTGTGGTTCGGGCTGCGCGAGTCACGCGAGTCGCGAGTCTCCTCCGGGGTGATCCCGTTGACGCTGTCCAGCTTGACCAGCGCGTTGAACTTCTCCCGGCGCTCGCCCTCGCGCGGCTGGCGCACCGCGCCGACCACCGCGTCGCCCTTGCGCAGGTTGTACTTGCGCACCTGGGCCAGCGAGACGTACACGTCGTTCGGGCCGGGCAGGTAGCCGGAGGTGCGCACGAAGGCGTAGCTGTCCAGCACGTCCAGGATGCCGGCAACCGGGATCAGGACGTCGTCCTCGGTCAGCGTCGAGTCGGGCGCGCCGCCCTCGAAGCCCTCGCGGGTGCCGCGCCGGTTGCGGTTGTTGTTGCGGTCCCGGTCGCGGTACCGGCTGCGCCGCCCGCGCGCGTCGAACTCGTCCTCCGCGCCGCCGCCCTGGCTGTTGTTGTCGCGGCCGCCCTGGTTGTCCCGGTTGTTGCTCGGCCGCTCGTTGCCGCCGCCCTGCGGGTGCGCCTGCTGCTGCGGGCGGTCGGCGCCGCGGTCGCGGTCCCGGTTGCGGTTGTTGCGGTCCCGGTTGCGCTCGCGCCGCGAGGGCTGGCCGGAGGCGTCGCCTGCGGCAGCCGGGGCCGCCTGGCCTGCGCCGTTCTGCCCGGCATTGCCGGTCTGCGCGGCTGCGGCGGCCTGCGCGGCGGCAGCCTGTGCGGTGCCGTTGTTGCTGTTGTTCTGCGCCGCGTTGTTCTGCGCGGCGGCGGTGGGAGCCGCGGTCGGGGGCGCCGACGTGATGACCGGCTCGGGCACGCGGGCCTGCACGGGCGCCGCGGCGTGCACGGGCTCGGCCGGAGCCTCCTCCTTGCGGGCGGGCTGCTCGGGGATGCGCTGCTGCTGCGAGGTGGCGCGGCGGCGGCTGGCGGGCCGCTCCTCGCGGGCCGGGCCGGCCTCGGCGGCCGGAGCCGGGGCGGACGCGGCGCCGTTCGAGCCGGCGCCCTCCGCACCGCCGGCACTGGTGGTTCCGGTCGAGGCGGCAGCCGGGGCCGAGGCGCGCGCGGGGCCCGCGCCGCCACCCCCCTGGCGCTGCTGGATCGCCTCGATCAACTGACCCTTGGGCATCCGGGTCACTCCCTTGATGCCCAGCTCGGCGGCCTTGAGTCGCAGCTCAGGCAGCAGGAGTCCGGAAAGTCCGGTGCCGGTGCGGCGCTTGCCGCGCACGGTGGACTCGTCGGCGGAGGTCAGTTCGGTGGTATCGCTCACGAAGGGTCCTTCCCTGGAGCGGTTGCCGGTGCCGGGAAGACCCCGGGTCGGCGACCGGTCGTGCCCCGGTGCGGCGGTGGCGTCGGTTTCGGCGCCATGACGACCGCGGGGGCGGGGGTTCAGTACCGGACGACGGTGGTCCACCGCGTCCGGGCCCCGGCGTGCATGACTACGCCTGGGGAGAATAAACAGGGGTCCGTCGGGACTGCCGCCGTCACGCGCAAACAGGATAGTGAAGAATCCTGCACGGGGATGCGACGGGGTCCGTCGGGTGGGGAGCACTTTCCGCGGTCGCGTCGTCGACGCCCACAAGGGCCGCCGGGCCAGCGCGGACTACGGGTGCGGTTACGAGATTAACACTCTTGAGCCATTGTGGCATTCCCCACCTTCGACGAGATCATGGCGTGTCGGTCCCACCGACCGGTCCCGGACCGGCGGACACGCCGGCGGCAGCTACGGTCAGCACCGTGACGCCCCAGCCGGCCGGGGCGTACGCGGCTGCCTTGTTCGGCCACCCCGGACCGACGGTGAGCACCAGCACGGTCGGCCCCGCGCCGGAGACCGCCGCGGCGAACCCGTCCGCGCGCAACCGGTCGATCAGGGCCGCGCTCTCCGGCATTGCGGGGGCGCGGTAGTCCTGGTGCAGCCGGTCGTCGGTCGCGGCGTGCAGGAGCACAGCCCGATGATGGTGGGTCAGCTCGGGAGTCGTCAATGCGACCGTGAGCAGGCCCGCCCGCCCGGCGTTGTGGGCCGCGTCCCGGTGCGGTACCTGCTCGGGCAGCAGGCCGCGGGCCACCGAGGTGGCCAGCCGGTTCGGCGGGACGAAGGCTACCGCGCGCACGTCCGGGTCCGGAGTCAGCCGCAGCACATGCGGGTACTGTCGCGCACCGTGCGCCTCAGTACCCTGCTCGACCCAGGCGACGGTCAGGCCGCCACTGAGCGCGGGCGCGACGTTGTCCGGATGGCCCTCGATGCCGTTCGCCAGGTCCAGCAGCGCGTCGCCGTCGAGCACTGACGCGCCGCCCTCGACGAGCTCGCGCGCGGCCACCAGCCCGGCGCAGATCGCGGCGGAGGACGAGCCGAGGCCGCGGCCGTGCGGGATGCGATTGTGACATCTGACACGCAGCCCGGCCGGCTGCCCGCCGAGCACGTCGAGTCCGGCGCGCAGCGAGCTCACCAGCAGGTGGCCCTCGTCCAGCGGCACCTCGCCCGCGCCCTCGCCGGTCACCTCGACGTGCAGGCCGGGCTCGTCCAGCGCCTCGACGAGCACGTCGTCACGCAGCTCGAGGGCCAGGCCGAAGGAGTCGAAGCCGGGGCCGAGGTTGGCGCTGGTGGCCGGAGGGCGGACCAGGACCGGGCCCGCCCGGAAACGCGGTCGGGCCAACCCGGTCACCCGAGCCCGAGGACGCCGGCCGCGGCCGCGGCGTCCACCGGGATCTTCGGCGGGGTCGGCGCGCCGTTGATGGCCCAGTCCGGGTCCTTGAGCCCGTTGCCGGTGACGGTCACGGTGATCCGCTGCCCGCGCTCCAGCCGGCCGTCCTCGGCCAGCCGCAGCAGCCCGGCGATCCCGGCCGCGCTGGCCGGCTCGACGAACACGCCCTCGCGCGCGGCCAGCAGCCGGTAGGCGGACAGGATCTGGCGGTCCGTCACGGCCTCGATCAGCCCGCCGGACTCGTCCCGGGCGGCGATCGCCAAGTCCCAGGAGGCCGGGTTGCCGATCCGGATCGCGGTCGCGATGGTCTGCGGGTTCGGCACCGGCGCGCCGCTGATGAACGGGGCGGCCCCGGCGGCCTGGAAGCCGTACATGCGCGGGCGGTGGGTGGCCAGCCCGGCCTTCTCGTACTCCGTGTAGCCCATCCAGTAGGCGGAGATGTTGCCCGCGTTGCCGACCGGCAGCACGTGCAGGTCGGGCGCGTCGCCGAGGGCGTCCACGATCTCGAAGGCGGCGGACTTCTGCCCGGCCAGCCGGGCCGGGTTGACCGAGTTGACCAGCGCCACCGGGTAGTTCTCGGCCAGGTCGCGGGCCAACCGCAGGCAGTCGTCGAAGTTCCCGGCGACCTGCAGGATCCGCGAGCCGTGGGCGAGGGCCTGGCTCATCTTGCCCAGCGCGATCTTGCCGTCCGGGATCAGCACCGCGCAGACCATCCCGGCCCGTACGGCGTAGGCGGCGGCCGAGGCGCTGGTGTTGCCGGTGGAGGCGCAGATGACCGCCTTGGCCCCGTCCTCGGCGGCCTTGGAGATGGCCATCGTCATGCCGCGGTCCTTGAACGAGCCGGTCGGGTTGGCGCCCTCGACCTTGAGGTGCACCTCGCAGCCGGTCAGCTCGGAGACCACGTTCGCGCGCACCAGCGGCGTGCCGCCCTCGCACAGGGTGACCACCGGCGTGTCCGCGGAGACGGGCAGCCAGTCCCGGTACTCCTCGATGACTCCGCGCCAGGCGCCGCGCGCCCGCACTGCGGTCTCTCCGGCCATCTTCGCTCTCCTACTCGCCCTCGACTCGCATCACGGAGGCCACGTCGCGCACGGTGTCGAGGGCGCGCAGGCTCTCGACGGTCGCGGCGAGCGCGGCGTCGGTGGCCGTGTGCGTCGCCACCACCAGCCGCGCGTCGTCTCCGCGGCCGGACTGGCGGACCGTCTGGATGGACACCTCGTGGTCGGCGAAGACCAGGGCGACCTGGGCCAGCACGCCCGCCTTGTCGTCCACGTCCAGCGAGATGTGGTAGCGGGTGCGGGACTCGCCCATCGAGCCGACCCGCAGATCGGCATACAAAGTGACTGCGGGCGCACGTCCGCCGTTGACCTTGTTCCGGCACACCGCGACCAGGTCGCCGAGCACCGCGCTCGCGGTCGGCGCCCCGCCGGCCCCCGGGCCGTAGAACATCAACTGCCCCGCCGCTTCCGACTCCACGAACACCGCGTTGTACGCCTCGCGGACCCCGGCCAGCGGGTGCGAGCGCGGGATCATCGCCGGGTGAACCCGGGCGGTGACCGACTCGCCGGTCGGGTCCAGCTCGCAGATGGCCAGCAGCTTGACCACCGAGCCCATGTCCCGGGCCGAGGCGATGTCGCCGGCGGTGACCTCGGTGATGCCCTCGCGGTAGACGTCGGCGGCGGTGACCTTGGTGTGGAAGGCCAGGCCGGCCAGGATCGCGGCCTTGGCGGCGGCGTCGAAGCCCTCGATGTCCGCGGTCGGATCGGCCTCCGCGTACCCGAGCGCAGTCGCCTCGTCCAGCGCGTCCGCGAACCCGGCCCCGGTCGAGTCCATCCGATCCAGAATGAAGTTCGTCGTGCCGTTCACAATCCCTAGCACCCGTTTGACCTTGTCGCCGACCAGCGACTCGCGCAGCGGCCGCAGCAGCGGGATGGCCCCGGCGACGGCGGCCTCATAGTAGAGGTCTCCACCGTGCTTCTCGGCGGCGGCGTGCAGCGTCGCCCCGTCCTCGGCCAGCAGCGCCTTGTTCGCGGTGACCACACTGGCCCCGTTCTCCAGGGCGGCGAGCAGCAGTGTGCGGGCGGGTTCGATGCCGCCGATCACTTCGATCACCACGTCCACATCGGGCCTGGTGGCCAGCCCGTACGCGTCCGTCGTGAACAGAGCGGGGTCGACCGGCAGGTCGCGGACCCGGTTCGGCCTGCGCACCGCGATCCCGGCCAGCTCCAGCCGGGCCCCTATCCGGGCGGCCAGGTCGTCGGCGGTCGTCGTCATGAGCCGGGCGACCTCGGAGCCGACGACCCCGCACCCCAACAGCGCGACCTTCAGCGGGCGCTCGCTCATGCTTCCCAACCTCGTTCTCCGCTCGACCTGCCCGGCCAGTCTCGCCGGTCCGTCCGTCTTCCGGTATCCGTTGTCCAGTATCCGAGATCCAGTGTCCCGGAGAAACGTCCGGTGAATATCGCCCGGCCGACTCAGCCCAGGTCGAGCGCGAGCAGATCCGCCTCCGTCTCACGGCGCACCAGCAGCCGCGAGCCCCCGTCGCGCACGGCCACCACCGGAGGCCGCAGCGCGTGGTTGTAATTAGAGGCCATCGAGCGGCAGTACGCACCGGTCGCAGCCACGGCGAGCAGGTCGCCCGGTCCCAGGTCCGAGGGCAGCCAGGTGTCGCGCACCACGATGTCGCCAGACTCGCAGTGCTTGCCGACCACACGAGCGAGCATAGGAGGCGCCTCTGACACCCGTGACACGAGCGCACACGTATACGCGGCGTCATACAGCGCGGTACGAATGTTGTCGCTCATTCCCCCGTCCACTGACACGTATGTACGCAGCCCGTCCAACGCCTTGACCGTCCCGACCTCGTACAACGTGATGCCGGGCGTCCCCGAGATCGCCCGCCCCGGCTCCACCGTCAGCCGCGGGACCGCCAGCCCGTACCCGAAGCACTCCCGCCCGACGATGGCCTTGAGTCCCGCCACGATGTCGAAGGCATCCGCCGGATCATCTTCACTCGTGTAGGCAATGCCCAACCCGCCACCGAGGTCGAGTTCCGGCAGCCGGATCCCGTGCTCGTCGCGAATGGCCGCGAGCAGTCCGACCGCCCGGTGCGCGGCGACCTCGAAGCCCGAGGTGTCGAAGATCTGCGAGCCGATATGCGAGTGGATCCCCACGAGATCCAACACATCGTGCTTGAGTACCCTCCGCACGGCCTCCGCCGCCAGCCCCCCGCTCAACGAGAACCCGAACTTCTGGTCCTCGTGCGCGGTGGCGATGAACTCGTGCGTGTGCGCCTCCACCCCCACCGTGATGCGCACCATCACCCGCGGCCGCACCCCACGCTCCGCCGCCAGCTCCGCCAACCGATCGATCTCTTCAAAGGAGTCGAGGACAATCCGCCCGACCCCGACCTCCAGCGCCCGCTCAAGCTCGCCACGCGACTTGTTGTTCCCATGAAAGGTCAACCGGTTCGCCGGAAAGTCCGCCGCCAGCGCTATCGCCAACTCGCCGCCCGAGCACACGTCCAGCCCGAGCCCCTCCTCGGCGGCCCAGCGCGCAACCGCCTTGCTCAGAAAGGCCTTGCCCGCGTAGTGCACCGGAGGCTCAGCCGGGTCGTACTCGCCGAATGCAGCCAGCCACGCCCGTGCCCGCGTCCGCCAGTCGGCCTCATCAATCAGATAAGCAGGCGTACCGTGCTCGTCCGCCAACCGAGTGACCGAAACGCCGCCGATCCTGACCTCTCCGTCCTCCCCCCGCTGCGCAGTCGAAGGCCAGACCTTCGCGTCCAGCACATTGAGGTCGGCCGGCGGCACCGGCACGCCTCCCCCCTGCAGGACATCGGCGTAACGCGGTCCCGCCGGGTGCGCAGCGCGGCTCATCTACGTCTCTTCTCAGTCCCTGGTCAACAAACCGGCCGGCCGTACAACACACTTCACATCCGCTCGGGAGCCGAGACCCCCAGCAGCCCCAACCCGTTCGCCACCACCGTCTGCGCCGCGTCAGCCAGCCACAGCCGAGCCCGGGTCAGCTCCGCAGGCACCGGTACCCGCTCGCTGGGCAGGATCCAGCAGTCGTCCCAGAACCGGTGCCACGCCGTCGCCAACTGCTCCAGGTACCGGGCGATCCGGTGCACCTCCCGCAGTTCCGCCGCGCTGGCGACGACCCGCGGGAACTCGCCGAGTACGCCGAGCAGCACCGACTCCTTCTCATGCACCAGCAGCCCCGGGTTGAAATCCTCCGCCGGGCCCTTGTCGATCCCGAGCTCCACGGCGTTCCGCTTCAACGACGACATCCGTGCGTGCGCGTACTGCACGTAGAACACCGGATTGTCATTGGTCTTACTAGTCAGTACATCAATGTCCAAAGTAATATTGGAGTCTGTGGACTGCCGCGCCAAGGCATACCGCGCCGCATCCACCCCCACCCACTCCACCACGTCATCAATCGTGATGATATTCCCGGCCCGCTTGGACATCCGGACCTCTTCGCCGTCCTTGAGCATCTTGACGAACTGGCCGATCTCGATCTCGATGTCCCGGTCCATGTCGTCGCCCGCGCAGGCCGCGATGGCCTTGAGCCGGCCGACGTAGCCGTGATGGTCCGCACCGAGCATGTAGATCACGGGCGAGAAGCCCCGGTCCCGCTTGTTCAGGTAATAAGCAGCGTCGGACGCGAAGTAGGTCTTCTCCCCGTCCGCCTTGACCAGCACCCGGTCCTTGTCGTCCCCGAAGTCGGTGGTCCGCAGCCAGATCGCGCCGTCCTGCTCGAAGACGTGGCCCTGCTCCCGCAGCCGCTCGATGGCCGCCTCCACGGCGCCCGACTCGTGCAGCGACCGCTCGGAGAACCACACGTCGAAGTGCGTGCCGAACTCCTCGGTGGACTGCTTGATCTGCGCGATCATCAGCGCGAGCCCCTCGGCCCGGAACACCTGCAGCTGCTCGTCCTCCGGCAACTCAAGCACCCCCGGCCGCCGCGAGACCACCGCGGCAGCGATGTCATTCATATAAGCGCCAACGTAGCCGTCCTCGGCCACCGGCTTCCCGTTCGCAAGCGCCCACAACGACTCCGCGAACCGGTCGATCTGCACGCCGGCGTCATTGATGTAGTACTCGGTAACCACCTGCGCGCCCGACGCCCGCAGCGTCCGAGCCAGCGCATCGCCGACCGCAGCCCACCGCACCCCGCCGATGTGGATCGGCCCCGTCGGGTTCGCGGAGATGAACTCCAGGTTGATGTTCTGCCCGACCAGAGCGTCCCCGCCCCCGTACCCGCTCCCGGCGAGCACGATGCTCCGGGCCAACTCCCCCTGCGCCGCGGCGTTCAGCGTGATGTTCAGGAACCCGGGCCCGGCGATGTCGACCTTCTTCACGCCGGCGACCGCCCGCAACCGACCAGCCAGCAACTCCGCAACTGCGCGCGACGACTGCCCGGCCGCCTTCGCCAGCTGCAGGGCCACGTTCGTCGCATAATCTCCGTGGTCCCGGTTCTTCGGCCGCTCAACCGTCACGGTCGGGGGCACGGGAACAGAAAGATCGCCGGCGTCCACGGCTTCCCGGAGCGCGGCGACCACGGCGGCGGAAAGCTCGACTGGGGTCACACCGTCAAGCGTACGGGAACCCCCCTTTCCCACCCCAATCAGTTATCCACACCCCGATGTTGTTCCCACTCTCCCCCGTCCCCCAGTTCCTTGCCTTCCCCGTCCCCTCCCGGACTTCGCTCCCCAACTCGCTCCTCTCCCTTACCTAGCCCTGGGCCTCCTCACCGGCAATGGCTCCTCCCCCGCATCAAGCAACTCCAACAACCGCCGCAACTCCTCCTGCTCCCCTTCCGAAAGCTTGGCGAACAGCTGCTCCGCAGCCTCCGCCTTCATGCGCCCCACCTGCAGCAACACCTCATCCCCAGCCGCCGTCAGCACCACGATCGTCGCGCGGCGGTCCGTAGGATCCGGCTCACGGGCGACGAAGCCGGCGGACTCCAGCGTGTCCACCATCGACGTGATCGAGCGCGGCACCACCTCGAGCGCCTGGGCCAGGTCTGCCATCCGCGGCCGCTCATAACGCGAGATCACCCGCAGCGCCCGCGCCTGAGCCTCCGTCAGCCCGAACCGGTCATACGAAGGGGCCGACCGCCGCCGGATCCGATGCGCCGTGCGCAGATACAACTCGGCCAGGCCCGGCACCACGGAAGGCGGCACGGATGTGGGGTCGCCGGGCTCCACCGGGTCGGACAGGATCGTCATAGTTCAGCAGTGTATTTCGAACAGCCCGGGAAACCCCAAGGTCCATCCGCGTCCCAGCCGACGAGCGCAAAACGGCCCATCACCCCGTCGGCCGAACGCACCCGCCCGGACCGCACCGAATCCCGGGCCACCTCACCCCAGCCCCGCCGCGCACCGCACCGCGCGGACCAGTTCCTCCGGCTCGAACGGCTTGGTGAGATAAGCCTCGACGCCGAGCTCCCGCCCCCGTGCCAGGTCACCCTCCTGCGCACACGCGGTCACCATCACGATCGGCAGCCCCTGAGTCGCGCTCCCGGACCGAAGCCGCGCGGCGGTGGCGAACCCGTCCAGCCGTGGCATCACCACGTCCAGCGTCACGACGTCCGGCGACACCCGCTCGACCACGTCCAGGCACTCCTGCCCGTCCTCGGCCAGGAAGACCTCGAAGCCCTCCAGCTCGAGATTCACCGCGATCAGCCGCCGGATCACCTCGCTGTCGTCCACCACCAGCACCCGCCGCACCCGCGCATCCAACCCTTCGCGCAGCTCAGAGCGGTCCTCCACGACCTCAGTCACGCCACTCAGACTAGCCGCGCCCCAAACCGTGCGCGGGCACAACGCGAGAACTGGTATCGTTCTCGCGTTGCCCGCCCCCGTAGCTCAGGGGATAGAGCACCGCCCTCCGGAGGCGGGTGCGTAGGTTCGAATCCTACCGGGGGCACCAAAGCATCATCTTTCAAACCTCCACCAAGATTTTCTTGGTGGAGGTTTGTTGTGTCCTGACCTGCGCGAAGCCGTGAGCTACCGCCCAGCAGCGCTGTCCACGGCTCCTTGAGCATGGCGGCCGCTACCTGCGGGCCGCCCTCATCCACGTCACCGCCGGCGTTTCTTCTGATTCCGGGCTCGCGTGGCCGCGACCGGTCCGGCAACTGGTGGTTCGCCTACTGTTCCGCTATGAATCCAGGGCTTCCTGACTATCCCAATCTCACCCCTGATGCTCTCGCCGCGGCGTGCCAGGGCGCTGTCGACGCTTGCGGGGACGGCGTGGCCGCCATCGTCTCCATACCAGCGGGTCAGCGCAGTTACGCGAACACACTGCTGGCTCTGGAGGAGGCGCAGGCGCCGGTCGCGCTTGCGAGCGGCGCCTGGACGTTCATGGCGGACGTCGCTGTGGACAGGGCTCTGCGCTCGAGCGCGCGGGAGTGGAAGGAGCGACTGGGTAAGTACAGCGTCGGTCTCGGCTTCGACGAGGAGCTGTACCGCGCGGTCCGCGAGTTCGCCGACACTCCCGAGGCCGCGACGCTGACCGGCGAGGACGCCAGGCTGCTGGAGCACACCCTGCGCGACTACCGGCGCAACGGCTTCGAGCTCGCGGTCGGGGACCGCAAGCGGCTGCGGTTGCTCTTCGAGGAACTGGTCGGGCTCGAGTCGCGTTTCATGGAGGCGATCGGCGGCTGGCAGGACGGCATCGAGGTGGGCCGGGAGGACCTGGACGGCCTGCCCGACTCCTTCATCGAGGGCCTGGAACGGGTCGGGGACCGCTACCGGGTCTCGCTGGACTACCCGGAGTACAACCCGTTCATGGCCCATGCACGCTCCTCCGCTCTGCGGCGTGAGCTGATGGAGCGTGCCCAGCGCAAGGGTGGCCCGGAGAACGTGGCCCGGCTCGAACGGGCGATCGCGGTGCGCACCGAGATCGCGCGCACCCTGGGCTACGACTCCTGGGCCGACTATGTCATCGAGCCGCGGATGGCCGGCAGCTACCGGAGGGCGCAGTCCTTCCTGGACGACCTTCGCGCCAAGGTGGCCGTCAAGGCGGCGCAGGACCTGGTCCTGCTCGCCGACGCCAACGAGGCCGCGGTGGGCTCGCGCGAGGTGGAGCTGTGGGACCACCGCTTCGCCGTGAGCCAGCTCAAGCGCACCTCGTTCGCCGTGGACGACTTGGAGGTCGCGGCGTACTTCCCGCTCCAGGCCTGCCTCGACGGACTCTTCGACCTGGTGCAGCAAGTGCTGGCAGTGCGGTTCGTCGAGGTGGCCGGCGCGCCGGTGTGGCATCCGGACGTCAGGGCATACGACATCACCGAGGCCGACGGGGGCGAGCCGTTCGCCCGCTTCTACGTGGACCTGTGGCCCCGGCCCGACAAGTACAAGCACGCGGCGGCGTATGTGCTGCGCCCGGGCCGTGCCCTGGCCGACGGCTCCTACCAGCAGCCCCTCGCGGCGATCGTCGCCAACTTCACCAAACCCGCCGCCGGCCGGCCCTCGCTGCTGCGCCACGTGGAGGTCCGCAACCTCTTCCACGAGTTCGGCCATGTCCTGCACGACACGCTGACCCGCACCGAGCGGGCGCGCTTCGCCGGCGCCGCGACCGAGCTGGACTTCGTGGAGGCCCCCTCCCAGATGCTCGAGCACTGGTGCTGGGACCCCGCCGTGCTGCGGCGCTTCGCCCGTCACCACCTCACCGGCGCGCCGCTGCCCGAGGAACTGCTGGCCGGGATGGTCGCGGCACGCAACGCCGACTCCGGTCTGGCCACGCTCATGCAGATCTTCCACGCCTCCCTGGACCTGGCCTACCACTCTCCCGATTTCGACGGCGACACCACGGCCACCCTCAGGAAGATCCACGACCTGCACGGGTTCACCTTCCCCGAGGGAACCCACCGCCAGTCAGCCTTCGAACACCTGTTCGGCTATGAGGCCGGCTACTACGGCTACCTGTGGTCACGCGCTCTGGCCGACGACATGTACACCCGGTTCCAGGCCACCGGACCGCTGGACCCGCAGCTCGGCCGCACCTACCGCCGTACCGTCCTCGAACGCGGCGGCAGCGTCGACGCCACCCGACTCGTCAGCGACTTCCTCGGCCGCAGCCCGGACCACCGCGCCTTCCTGCACAACCTCGGCCTCACCCCCGATCCAGAGTCAGCGCCGCTACCCAATTGAGCGGTTGCGGGGACGCCGGCGCGTCCGGTGGGCGGTCAGGCGTCGGCGAGTAGTGCGATCACCGGGGCGAATTGGTCCGCGAACAGGGCGTTGACGGAGATGTAGGACACTGCGGCACGGTCGCGCCGTCGTAGCAGGGTGTCAGCCATCTGTCGGGGTGTGCCGAGGAGCACGGTGATCGAGCCGTTGCGGATCAGTTCCTGTGGGTCCGCGCCGAGCCAGGATGCGGCGTGGGGCGGGACGTCTTCGCCGACCAGGGCGATGTTGAGGTTGAGTTCGAGCCGGTCGAACGCGTCTCCGGCGATCTCGCGCGTCTGGTCGCATTTGGCTTCCAGGTCGTCCTCAGTGCTCTGCGGTGGCAGGCCGAGGGCGAGGGTGGACGCGTGGCGCGCGGCCAGGCTGAGCATTCTGGGTCCGGTGCCGGCCAGCAGTATCGGCGGTCCTGGTTGCTGTACGCCGCGTACGGCGTCGTGGCGGGAGGCCTCGTCGGACGCGGCGTAGCGGGCGCGCACGGCCTCAAGGGTCTGTTCGACTCGGCTGACACGCTCGGCCGCAGTGCCGAAGGGCAGGCCGAGCCGGGTCGCATCGCGGGCGGCGGCCGGACGGCCTGCGCCGAGTCCGAGTTCGAATCTGCCCCCGCTGAGCACGTCCAGGCTCACGGTCTCCCAGGCCACCGAGCCGGGTGTCCGCAGTGGCGCTGCCAGCACGTACGTTCCCAGTCGCAGCGTGGTGGTGGCCGCGGCGGCCGCGCTCAGCGCCGGGAACGGCGCGAACGTGCCGGTCGTGTCGGGGCACAGCAGCGTGGAGTATCCGAGTTCCTCAACGTGCCGCGCAGTCGCGGCCCACTGCTGCCCGGTGCGCGCGACGGCGGTCACGGCACCGAATCGGAACCTGCGCTCGCCGGTCATCGGCTCTGCCTCCCGCCGAGAACGTAGAGGTTGACCGCGTAGCAGGCCAATGCGATGCCGGTGAGGACCGCCATGGTCATGGACGCGCCGGTGGCGCCGCTGTCGACGAATCCCGCGCCGGAGAACGCCGCGCCGAGGACGCTCACCAGGCCCACGACGGCGCTGATCACCACCACGCGCTGCCGCGTGCGGACCGCCAGCACGAGCACGATGACCACGTTGACGATCAGGAGCAGTCCGATCCCCGTGTGCACGGCCAGTGCAGCCGGACCATTGGTCAGGGCCTTGCCGAACGCGGCGCCGGTCCCCTGGCCCTGATCTGCCGTGGGGACGTTCACGTACAGATTGACGCCCATGCCGAGTCCGTACTGGATCAGCAGGGTGAGCAGCGAGCCCAGGCTTGCTCGGCGCAACCGCTCGATTCGGGCGCTCCGGACGGTCACATCCATGGTCGTGCCTCTCGATTCCAGCGCCGATTACGACGGCTGAGGATGAACAGCAGCGGGATGAGCGGGAACGGAGGAAGCCCGTGCGCCGCGGCCGTCACCGCGAATACGAGCAGGACCGGTACGAGCAGGAGCAGCGGGAATCCGGGCGCTGCGACCCTGCGCCCTGCCGCGCGCGGTGCGGCGCTCGCAGGTACCTCATCAGCGTTCAGCGAAGCAGCGGGCACAGGCGGCGGACCAGGCAGGTCGGTGAAGAGTGCGCGAAGCTGGGACTGCGTTCGCGCCGCCAGTGCGGCGTCGGCGCGCTCGTCGAATTCGGACCGGTCCAGCCGACCGTCGGCGAAGCGTGTGGCCAGCGCTTTCAATGCGTTCTCTCGCTCGACGTCCGATGCGCGCACGAGCTCGACCGCGCCCGCGAGACGCTGACGGCTTCCCTGATCAGACTCTCTGCCGTTGCTCATCGCCCTTGTCACCTCGTTCCGCGGAACCGGGTCTAGGCCGCCCGGTAAAGTTCCACTCTGGTACTATACCGCCGTTGGAACAATACTTACCTGGGATAATCCTGTGAGTCCGACGCCCGACCCGCACAGGAGCGCACCGACATGACGCCCAGGCCGCCATACCCGCCCGCCAGCACGGGCAAGATCCCGCCCAGCGTGGCCTTCCTGCTCTCCCAGCTCGGCTACGAGGTCAGCCGCGAGATGGGCGAGGCGCTCGACGCAGTGGGCCTTGAGCTGCGCCAGTTCGGCCTGCTGCGGCTGCTGGCGGACTCGGACGGCCACTCCCAGCGGGCACTGGGCGAGGCGCTGCGTATCGCGCCCAACCGCATGGTGGCGCTGGTCGACGACCTGGAACGCAAGGACCTGATCGAGCGGCGCACGCACCCCGAGGATCGCAGGGCGTACGCCGTCTCGCTGACCGAGGCAGGCTCTGCCGCGCTCGCCCGCGGGTTTCAAGCGGCCTTCGGGGTGGAGGCGAGCACGTGCTCGCCGCTGGACGCGGCGGAGCGCACCCAGCTGCTCGGCCTGCTGAGCAAACTGGCGGTGGCCAGGGCAGAACACGGCGGCGGCACCCCGGGTATCCACCCGGGTCTGCTTGAGCGCGAAGGCGGTGCGTCAGCGAGCTGACACCGCTGCGGCGCCGCAGCTGCCGCCAGGGCACGTACTTGAGCACTACATGAGCAGCGAGGCGGGCACGTGAGCATCTGCGCGCGCTCGCTCGCTAGAAGCTATCTGGTACCTCGTGGAACCGTTGCCCGTGCAACTGCTGGTGGGATCGTGGCAGTGACTGGCCGGCGAGCCGAGCGGTGAGACCGGCGTTGAAGTTGGGGCATTGCGTGATGTCCTCGTGGGGACAGCGCAGCCCGTGCCTGATGGCCTCGCGCGCAGCCTGCGCCGTGGCGATCTGCTCGTCGAGTTCCGCGAGCTTGCGCTGCATGAGCGGCCTGCGGTCGCCGGGCGTTCCGGCGCGGGTGGCCAGCAGGGCCTTCTGCTCGGCCAGGGTGAACCCCGCGTCGCTGTAGAGCAGGATGGCGGCGACGAGCCTGGCCGCCGATTCGGGGTAGCGGCGCTGCCCGGAGATCCTGGCCGGCGCGGGGAGCAGGCCGACCTCTTCGTAGTAGCGCAGGGCCGACGTCGTGACGCCGGCGCGGCGGGCCAGTTCTCCGATGGTGAGCAGGCCGCCGGGCGGCTTGACTTCAAGTGCGCTTGAAGGCGTTGGCTGCCGGTCATGGGAACTCAACATGAGGGAAGAATGCCACGGGCGGCGCGGCGGGCAGTGACCGCCGCCGTCGAGTATGTGATCGGGCGTGCCGGGATAGCCGCCGTGCGCGCCCTGGACCGCGACGTCATCGGCCAGGGCCATCATCCCCGGGGCGTGGCCGGGCGCGTGACCGGCTGGGTGTTCGCCCACCGCCCGTCCAACCGGCAGCGCAACGGCTGGGTGGTCTCGCTGCTCGGTGTACAGCCCGCCGACCAGGTCCTCGAGATCGGATTCGGCCCCGGCCTCGCGGTCGCAGAGCTGGTCCGCGCCGGCGCAGGCCACGTGTACGGCATCGACCATTCCGACGTGATGCTCCACCAGGCCTCCCGGCGCAACGCCGCCGCCATCCGGGCCGGGCAGGTCACCCTGGTCAATGCACCTGTCGATCAGCTTCCGGCCGCTCTCGACGGCCCCTTGGACGCCATCCTCGCCGTCAACTCCCTCGGTTTCTGGCCCGCGCCTGCCGAACGGCTCGCCGAGCTGCGCCGACGGCTCGCACCCGGCGGGCGCATCGCCATCGCGTCCCAGCCCCGCTGCCCCGGGGCCACGGCGGACACGTCCCGCAGCGCCGCCGACAAGGTCGAGAACCTACTGCGCAGCGCCGGCTTCACACAGATGAGCACTCAGACCCTCCCCCTCAGCCCGCCAGTGATCTGCGTCCTGGCGTTCAGAGCAGACGCTGACGCCGATCACGCACCGCAAGCGTGACCGCGGCGCCCAGGAGCCCTGTTCAATCGGCCCCGGCCCCTATCCTCGGGGGCATGACGATTCAGCGCATGGACAACGTCGGCATCGTTGTGGACGACCTCGACGCCGCCGTCGCCTTCTTCACCGAACTCGGCATGGAGCTGGAAGGCAGGATGCCGATCGAAGGAAGCTGGGCGGAGAACGTCGTCGGGCTCGAGGACCTGCGAAGCGAGATCGCGATGATGCGGATCCCGGGCGCCCCGGGCCGACTCGAACTGGCGAAGTATCACACCCCGAAGGCGATCGCCCCCGAGCCGCAGATCACCCCGGCGAACACGCTGGGCCTGCACCGCGTCATGTTCGCCGTCGACGACATCGAGGACACTCTCGCCCGCCTGCGCCCGCACGGCGCGCAACTCGTGGGCGAAGTGACGCGCTACGAGGACAGCTACCTGCTGTGCTATCTGCGCGGGCCGAGCGGAATCATCCTCGCGCTGGCCGAGCAGCTGAGCGGTCTTGGTCCAGGTGAACGAGCGGGGGTCGGCGAAGAGGCCCAGGCTCCCCGTGTCGACCTCGAAACCCGCTGATCGAGCGTGGAGCACGTGGCCGTCTCGGTGATCTGCCTGGATGTCCGGGCTAGTGCACGGCGAACCGGGAGCGGCTTATGACGGCGAGCCCGGCGGTGGCGATGAGTCCGTAGAGGGCCGGGGCGAAGAACACGTGCGGCAGGCCGAGAGTGCTGACGCCGAGGCTGCCGGTCAGCCCTCCGAGTGCGCTGGCGATTGCCGGGGAGCTCATGTAGACGCCTGAGGCGGTCGCGACGGCTTGGGGCAGCAGTCGTTGGGCGACGATGATGCCCAGGCCCGCGAACACACCCCACACCCCGCCCATGAGGATCTGTCCGGCGAACATTCCGGCGGCGTCGCCCGTCAGAGCGAAGCAGAGATTCGCGCCGACGCCGAACGCCGCGCCGAGGACCATCAGGGACATCATGCCGATACGGCGGGCGACCACCACGGCCACCGGCATCAGGATCAGCTCTATCAGAGGTTGGATGCCGATGACCGCGCCGCTGACCGCCGTCGGCAGATGCAAGTCGTCGCGCATGTAGATCGGCAGGTAGCCGTACTTGATCGGCTCACCCGCATAGACGAACACGAACAGCCCGGTGAAGGCGAGCAGCGGCAGTATCTCCCGGAACCTCGGGCGCTGTGCGAGGCGCTCGGCCTGCGCTTCGGACGCGGACTCGGTAGCGGACGCGGTGTGCGCGCCGGGCCGAGCGGAGCCGGTGCGCGCGAAGCCCATGGGGATGATCTGCGCGAGGGTGCACGCCCCGGTGGCCGCGAGCATCACGCGCGAACCGGCGGCAGTCGCCAGGATCGAGCCCAGGACGGGGCCGACGACCCATCCGGCCGTCAACGCCATCCGCACGATGGAGACGACCCCGTCGGCCACGGGGCTCGCGGTCGTCTGCAGGTCGTCGTGGATCGCGGCGAACAGTTGCGAGCCGGCGGCGCCCGAGAAGGCCAGGACGACGGCGCTGATCACGAAGGGCATCCACACCTGGTCGGCCAGCGCCATCGCGACCCACCCGAGGAATCCCGCCAGAGCACACCAACGGAACAGCCCGAGCCGCCTTCCGGAGCGGTCCGAGCGTGCACCGATCAGGTAGCCGGCGAGCGGGGCGGTGATGTTGGTGAGGTAGAACAACCCGGCCGTGGTCAGCGAGACGTGCAGATCGTTGACCAGGAACAGGGTGATCTGCGGCGCGGCGGCGGAGGTCCCGAGCCCAGAGAGGAACAGCGCGACGGTCGCTCCGCGGTAGAGCGGCGAGGCCCAGACCGAGCGCGCCGCGGACGGGGTGGTCGCAACCTCGGCGGCGGCGCGGGCGGACGACATGGAGGAGAGCCCTCGAATCTAGGCGGTTTTGACGACGGTGCCGGTTCCTTCGAGTGCTGCGACTTCGTCGGCGGGCGCGGTGGTGTCGGTGACGAGGGTGTGCACGAGTGCGGAGGGGCCGACGTAGGCGTGGGCAGTGCGGCCGAGCTTGCTGCCGTCGGCGGCGGCGATGATGCGGCGCGTGGACGCGATAATCGCTTTCTTCACCGCCGCGTCGTCGAGGTCGTAGGCGGTCAGACCCTCGGCGGCGCTCAGGCCGCAGCAGCCGAGGACCGCGGTGTCGAAGCGCAGCGCTGCAAGGGACGCGAGCGTGAGGGGGCCGGTCAGGGCGCCCTCACCGTTGCGGGGCCGTCCGCCGGGCACCATGAGGGTGGTCGGGGCGGGGGCGTCGCTGAGCGTGTGGATGGCCTGCAATGACAGGGGCATGACAGTGACCTGTCGGCCGCGCAGCAGTCGGGCGACCTCCAGGCAGGTGGTGCCGCTGTCGAGCAGAACGGTCTCGCCGTCCGCGATGAGTCGGGATACTTCGGCGGCGATCCGGCGCTTGGCGTCGAGAGCCTCGTGGGCGCGCAGCGCAAAGGGCGGCTCCTCGCCCCGCAGCAGCAGGGTGCGCGCGCCGCCGCGGAATCGTTCGAGGACGCCTTGGGCGGCGAGGGTGTCCAGGTCGCGCCGGATGGTCATCTCCGAGGCGCCGGTCAGCGCGGCGAGGCGCGGGACCGTGGCACTGCCCGAGTCCTTCACGGCCTGGGCGATCAGTCGGTGCCGGTCTGCGTTGCTCATACCGCGATTGAACCTCACCCCAGAACGAACATGCAAGCTGTTCTTAGAGTGGCTTTTCAAACACAATGCTTGTTCGTTACGGTGGCCGCATGGAACGTTCACTGCGAGCCGCCCGCGTGGCGACCTTCGTCTACTTCGTCCTCGACGGCACCTTGATGGGCATGTGGCTGGTGCAGATCCCCGCCGTCGAGAAACGCGTGGGCATCAGCCACGCGACGCTGGGAAGCCTGCTGGTGCTCCTCGGCCTCGGCGCCTTCATCGGAATGCAGGTCGCCGGACGACTGGCCGACCGACTCGGCACGCGCCTCGTGGTCCCCGCCTCCGGCGTGCTGTGCGGTGCGGCTCTCGTACTGCCGGGCCTTGCCCGGGAGCCCTGGGCCCTGGCCGGCGCGCTGCTGGTGTTCGGCTTCGGCAACGGCTGCCTGGATGTGAGCATGAACGCCCACGCCGTTCACGTGGAGAAGGCCTACAACCGCCCCGTCATGTCCGCCTTCCACGCCACCTTCTCCGTCGGCGGGGTCATCGCCGCGCTCGTCGGGGCACGAGCGACGAGCGCGGGGATCAGTCCCGCCGCGGCCCTCGGCGCCGCGGGAGTCGTGGGCATCGTCATCGCTCTGCTTCCGGCCCGCAGCCTGCTGGCGACCGCACCGACCTCCGCTGCCACTGCTGCGTCCGAATCCACGGCCGCGGAACGCCTGAGGGAACCGGCGGCGAAGCGGCGTGCCGTTCCCGGACGCATCTGGATCCTCGCCGCCCTGGCATTGATGTGCATGCTGTGCGAGGGCGTCGCCAACGACTGGAGTGCCCTGGAGGCGAAGAACATCCTCGGTGCGTCGGCGAGCACCGCCTCGTTCGCCTACGGCACCTACGCGGCGACCATGACCATCGGCCGGCTGCTGGCCGATCGCGTCTCCCGGCGCTTCGGGTCGGCGGCCGTCCTACGCTACGGCGCAGCCACCGGCGCCGTCGGTCTCACGGTCGTGGCCTTCTCGCCGTGGATCTGGGCAGCACTGGTGGGCTGGGCGATCTTCGGCCTGGGCCTGTCCGGCTGCGTCCCGCAGCTGTTCAGCGCCGCCGGGCACACCGACCCCGCCGCCGCGGGCGCCAACGTCTCCCGGGTCGCCGGCCTCGGCTACCTCGGGATGCTCGCCGGCCCGGCACTGATCGGCTGGATGACCCGTCTCATGGGGCTCAACCACACGTTCCTGCTCCCGGCGCTGCTGCTGGTGGTCGCCGCCGTCGCCGCCGGGATCCTGCGTACCGGATCCGTGGGCGAGTCCGAACCCGAATCCGAACCCGAGCCCGAACTGGCGCGCCGCCCCTGAACACGTTCGTCGCCTTGCTGGGGCAGGTCGTTGCTGTGGGCCTTGGCCAGCAGGCCGGGCCGGGCGCCAAGGTGCTCGCAGCGTGAGCGCCGAACCGGTCAACACCGTGACGGTGCGGCGTTCCCGTCAGACAATGGGCGCCTGGGAAGGTGGTGGTGAGATGACTGCAAGGGCGCTGGAGATGTTGGGGGCCGCTGACGCCGCACGGATCGAGCATCCGGGCGGCACGCTGCTCGCGCACCTCATACGGGTCCAAGCCCTGCTCACGTCTTGGGACGCCCGCCCGGCGCTGGCATCGGCCGGGTTGTGCCACGCCTTCTACGGCACCGATGGGTTCCCGATCGCGCTGCTGGACCTTGAGCACCGGGCCGACCTGGTCGAGGCGATCGGGGCCGACGCCGAGGCGCTGGCCTACTTCTACGCCTCCTGCGACCGCAAGGCCAGCTACCGCCGGCTCGCCGATGACGACGGGCCGTTCCTCGACCGGTTCACCGGCACCGAAATCCGCCCCGACAGGCAACAGCGCCGCGATTTCGCCGAGTTGACCGCTGCCAACGAGCTGGACCTCGCCGCGATCAGCCCCCAGATCCGCACCCGAGACGGATCCAGCCTGCTCGACTTGTTCACCCGATGGCGCCCGCTGCTCTCCGATCCGGCCTGGGCGCACTGCAGCAACGTCCTGTGCTGAATCCAGCGGTGGCATATGCCCCAGAGGCTGGCTGAAGCCCCGCCGCAGCCAGCGCGGTCCCATGAGCAGGCCTGGCCCTGTCAGTCCAGGAAGGCCAGCAGTGTGCTGGTGAACCAGGCGGGATCGTCCAGCCACGGGTAGTGGCCCGCGCCAGGTCGTACCTGCAACTCCCAGCCGGGGAAGAGGGCGACCGCCTCGGCGGCGAGTTCGGGGGTGGGGCTGATCTCGACGCCGCCGGTGTACAGCATCACCGGGGCGGCGAGTTTGGCCAAAGCGGCTCTTGTGGCCGCCGGATCGAACGCCTCCGGCGCATAGAACCCGGCCTGCACCGCCGCGGCCTGCTCACTCAATCCCGACCGGGCATGCGCCCGCGCGACCTCGTCCCACCGACCGTAGAAGAACGGCATGTACTTCTGACGGGTGTCGGCCGAGTCGTCACCGGCATCCGCCGCCTGCACGGCGGCCTGCGCCTGCTCGTACCAGGGCTCTGCGGAACGCAGCCGCATCGCCTCCTGCTGCTGCGCATCGGTCAACTGCAGGCCCAGCGGGCGCAACCCGGGGCTCAGGAGCACCAGACGATTGATTCGCTGCGGGTAGGCGGCCGCGTAGAGCAGGGCCACGATCCCGCCCGCCGAATGGCCGAGCAGGTCGATCCGCTCCAACCCCAGCTCCGCGCGCAGCGCCTCGACGTCGCGGGTCAGCCGGTCACAGCGGTAGGTTCCCGGATCAGCGGGCGCCGCCGACTGTCCGGTGCCCCTGGTGTCCGGAAGGATCAGCTCCCTGAGGTCGCTGAGGCCGCCGAGATCGCCCAGGTACTCGGGGGTCCGCCCAGGTCCGCCGGAAAGGCAGACCAGCGGAGGACCGGCTCCGGCCCGGCGATAGGCGAGTGTGGTGCCGTCGTAGGACGTGAACAGGGCCATATCAGAATCCTCCCACGTGCTGTCTGCCGTCGGGAGACTCGTTCGCCGACGGCAGAACCACGGCCGACCGCTCATCCGACTGTCGAAAGTTTCGTTAACGACAACCCGGATCCGGCTGCGCTTCTTGCAACTTCCATCGAATGAATTCGAATACGTTCGGGCCGTCCGGAGTATTTGAGCAGATCAGGTGCCACTCAGGCGTTCCGCGCTGAGTGCTGGGTTTCGGAAATTCTGTCGGAAGTTGTTGCCAACCTGGCAGCGACGGAACGATACTCCCGCATCGACAGAGGTCTACCACCATCGATCCAGGCCACTCGCCGCGACTGCCGTTCTGGCCGCCGACAGCGCCGTCGGGTCCCACCACGAGCCCGGCATCCGTACAGCCTTCGACGAAGAAGGAGCACGCACATGGACGACGACTCCGTCCGCCCGACTGCCCGCAGGCGCAACCGCATCAGGCTACTCACCAGCGCCGCCTGCACTGTCGCGGTGGCCGCCGTGCTGGCCGCAGCTGTGACGATTCTGCCCGGCGCCGGGACCGCCAACGCCGCGACGACCCTTTGCTCGAACCAGACCGGCACGAACGGCGGCAACTACTACCAGATGTGGACCGCCGGCAGCGGCTCGGCCTGCATCACCCTGAACTCGGGCACCAGCTACTCCACCACCTGGAGCGGCGCGGGCGACTTCGTTGCCGGAGTCGGCTGGAACCCAGGCAGTAATCACACGGTGAGCTTCTCCAGCAGCCTCAGCGCGTCCGGCGGCACCTCGCTCATCTCGCTCTACGGCTGGTCGACCGGCCCGCTCGTCGAGTACTACGTCATGGAGAACTACGCCGGCTCGCCGCCCACGGCCGGCACCTTCATGGGCCAGGTCACCAGTGACGGCGGCACGTACAACATCTACGAGCACCAGCAGGTCAACCAGCCCTCCATCCAGGGCACCGCGACCTTCGAGCAGTACCTTGCGATACGCACCTCACCCGTGAGCAGCGGGACCATCACGACGTCCAACTTCTTCAACGCATGGGCCAGCCACGGGATGAACCTGGGCACGCTCAACTACCAGATCTTCGCGACCGAGTCCTTCGGAGGCGGCAGCGGCAACTCAAGCGTCACGGTGGGCAGCACGACGCCGCCGACCTCGGCGCCTCCGACGAGCGCCGCGCCGTCGACTCCGGCCGGCGGCCCCGGCAGTTGCAAGGCCACCTACTCGGTTGTCAGCAGCTGGTCGGGCGGCTATCAGGCCACGGTGACTGTCGCCAACAGCGGATCGTCCACGCTCAGCGGCTGGACCGTCGGCCTCACACTGGCGAGCGGGCAGAGCATCACCAGCCTGTGGAACGGTGTGAACAGCGGCACGAGCGGGGCGGTCACGGTGAAGAACGCCTCCTACAACGGCGCCATCGCGGCGGGAGGGTCCACCACGTTCGGATTCACAGCCAACGGCAGCGGCTCGGCCTCGCCTACCACCGTCAGCTGCGCCAGTCCGTAACCCTGGCTCTGACACTGGTGCTGGTGCTGCGACAAGGTCGGCCTGTTTCGACGACGCTTTTCGAAGCGTTCGACGAGGCGGGCCGACCGGGGCGTCGGCCTGGTTGGGTTGGATCAGGTCGGAATGCCAGAATCGAGGCATGATCGGTCGCCTTGAGAAGACGGTGTTCGACTGCCCGGATCCCCGTGCGCTCGCCGCGTTCTACGCCGCGGTGCTGGGCATGCGCATCAACGAGGACAGCGCGGACTGGGTCGTCATCGGCACCGAACCGGGCGAGCGCCAGTTGGCGTTCCAGCGTGTCGCGCATTGGAACGCGCCGGCTTGGGGTGACCCACAGCGTCCTCAGCAGTTGCATCTGGACATTCGGGTCGATGACGTGGACGACGCCGAGCGGCAGTTGCTGGCGCTTGGAGCCCGATGGCTGCCTGGGGAACTGGAGGGCCGCTACCGCGTTTTCGCCGATCCGGTAGGCCATCCGTTCTGCCTGGTCTTCGGACGGCACAGCGCGTAGTCGAGCTCGGCGACACGACACCGGTGCCACTCACGGCACGACTGTGACAGGGCAATGACATCGTCGGACTGCGCGCACGGCCTTTGAGCCCAGTACGTGATGAACGCGAGCTCGGCTAGCACCGACGAAGAGTGCATCAGCGTTCTGTTCGACAGCGACCTCGATGAGCGCGTCCACCGGATTTCCGGCCCGGGTGATGAACCCGGTCGGCACCCCGTAGTCCGTCGCCAGCGCCTGGATCGCGAGTTTGAGTTCGGCTGCCAGTCGCGCGTTCGCGTCCTCGATCGCGCCGGCGCAGGTTCCGTCCTCGCCGACCGCGATCGGGGTGGCGACGGCGAAGACCGCCAGGAGGCTCGCATCCTGGCGGCGGGCAAGCCCGAAGGCGTAATAGAGCGCTCGCCATGAGGTGTCCGACCCGTCGACTCCGACGACGAATTTCACGGGGCCGTCAGTACCGAGCTCGAAAGCGGCTGCGGTCGCCATGGTGGGCGGGGCGGGCGGAGTGGGCGCGGTTGCCGGAATAGTGGTAGTGGTAGCTGCTCACGACCGTGTCCGACCCTCGCGGGCGCGGTCTTCGATCAGCGCCTCCTCGGCGAGGATGGCCTCGGTCGGGAGTCCGGGGACCTCTCGGGCGGCGTCCTCGGCGTCCTGGCGTTGGTGCGACGGGCCGGGCTGCGCTTCTTCGGTGTCGGCGTCGGCCAAGGCGCGGTGCACGGTGCTCAGGACGACCGCTCCGGCGACGACGGTGATCGCGCCCAGGACGAACGGCACGTGCGCGTTGTAGTGCTCGACCAGCTTTCCCGCGGCGTACGGGGCGAGGCCGCCGCCGATGAACCGGACGAAGCCGTACGTCGCCGAGGCGACCGGGCGGGGCACGGGGGCAATGCTCATCACCGCGGTGGTGACCAGGGTGTTGTTGACGCCGATGCAGATGCCTGACGCGATGGTCGCGCCGATGGCCACCCAGCGGTGCTCCGGCCAGATCCCGATGACCGCCGAGATCGCGGCCATCAGCGTGAAGCTGGCGTACAGCGTTCGGGGCGTGCCGAAACGGGCCTTGAGCGCGGGCGCGCCGAAGACGGCGAACAGCGCGACGAGCACGCCCCAGGCGCAGAACACGGCGCCGAGCTTGAGCGGCGACAGGTGCATCAGGAACGGGGCGTATCCCAGGATGGTGAAGAAGCCCCAGTTGTAGAGCAGGCCGGTGACGCTCGTGGTGGCCAGGCTGCGGTGTCGCAGGGCCTTGAGCGGCGCGGTGATCGACGAGCGCTGCGCGGGCCGCGGCGTCGAGGGTACGAGCAGTACGGTGGCGACGAGCGCGATCAGCATCAGGACCGCCACGCCGAAGAACGGCCCGCGCCAGCTGATGTTCCCGAGCAGGCCGCCGAGCACCGGGCCGCAGGCGATGCCGACGCCGAGCGCGGTCTCGTAGAGCACGATCGCGCCGCCGAACCCGCCGCTGGCCGAGCCGACGATGACCGCCAGCGAGGTCGCGATGAACAGGGCGTTGCCCAGCCCCCAGCCGGCTCGGAACCCGACTATCTCGCCGATGCTGCCGCTGGTGCCGGCGATGGCGGAGAACACCACGATCAGCACCAGGCCGGTGACCAGCGTGCGCTTGGCGCCGATGCGGCTGGAGACCCAGCCGGTGATCAGCATCGCCACGGCCGTGACCACGAGGTAGCTGGTGAAGAGCAGTTCGACCTGGGACGGGCTGGCCTGCAGCTTCGAGGCCAGCGACGGCAGGATCGGGTCGACCAGGCCGATGCCCATGAAGGAGATGACGCAGGCGAACGCGACCGCCCACACCGCCTTCGGCTGTCGGAACGGGCTCGCGGGCCGCGCCGTCGGTTCGATGGTCTGCACGTGGGTCATGCGCTGCTCCTTCGGGTGACGCCGGTCCCGGCTCAGGCGCGCGGGGCGTTGCCGCCGTCCGACGTCGGGTCACAGCCGTCAACTATATAGAGGGAGCTATATAGTTTGCAACATACAAGTAATCTCCGGGGGCGCGCGCTCGGTGTGGGCTGCGGGCCGGAGGCTGTGGGCCGGGGCCTCGGGGGCGGAGGTGCATAGGCGGCGTTATGCTTTTCGCATGAGCGACGCGACCCCCAGTGCACGCAAGCCCACGTCAGCGCGTCGGCGGGCCGATCCGGCCGCCGCGATTTACGGCCTGCTCGTGACGGTCGTGCGGGGCGCGCCCCGCGACATGGGACTGACCTCGGCGGCGACGCTGGCCACCCTGGACCGCACCGGGCCCAGGCGTATCACCGACCTGGCGCTCACCGAGGGAGTCGCACAGCCGTCGATGACGGTGCTCGTCACCGCGCTCGAACGGTCCGGGTTGGTCGAGCGGCACAGCGACCCGGCCGACAAGCGGGTCACGCTCGTCGCCCTGACCCCGGCGGGTTCGCAGTACCTGCTCAGCCGGCGGGAGGCGGGCACTGAGGCCGTTGCCCAGCTGATCAGTAAGCTGCCACCCGACGAGGCCGCCGCGCTCAGCGCCGCCGTTCCCGCGCTCACCCACCTGCGCGAATTGCACTACCAGGAGCGCGAACCGCCCGCGCGGGCAGCCGACTGAGTGGAAAGTGCGGTCCGGCGGCGCGCCGTTGCCGGGCAAGCCGACACCGCCCAAGAACGAGCTTCGCGAGACTACGTGCGCGTCTCTTCGTAAGGGTCGAATTTCTGGCTCGGCTTGGATTTACCGTCTACGGATCCGGGCCGGGTGCCGCGCAGGGCCGTGGTGGTCTTGCCGGTCCGGTTGCGCAGAAGAATGCGCAGGGTGTTGGCGTGCTCGTAGCCGACTCTCCGGGCGATGGTCTCCAGGGACAGGTCGGTCGTGCGCAGCAGGTGGGACGCCCGTTCGATTCTCAAGTCCTGGATGAAGCGGATGGGTGATGTGCCCAGGGTGTGTTGGACACAGCGTTGGAGTGTACGTTCACTGACGCCGATCGCCTTGGCGGCGGTGGGGATGCTGATGGACTCGTCCAGGCGTGCACGGGCCCAGCGTTCGAAGGCCGCGACGGTGGGATCGCTCTGCGCCAGGGCGCTGGGGATGATATACGTGGACTGCGAAGGGCGTTCGTCGAGCACCAGATAGTGGGCCACCACGTCGGCCAGCGCAGGGCTGCGATCCCGGACGATCGACAGGGCGAGGTCGACGTGGCCGAACGCCGCGCCGGCCGTGGTGACGCCGTCCGAGGTGATGACCATCTGGCTCTGCTCGAGCTGGACCGCGGGGTACCTTGCGCGGAAGGCCGGTGAGAGCCACCAGGTCGTCGTCGCGCGCAGGCCGTCCAGGATCCCGGCCTCGGCCAGCAGGAACGTGCCCGCGCAGGCCGAGGCGATCGGGGTGCCGCGTTCGCGGGTCTGGATCAGCAGCTTCTGGACGGGCAGCGACTCCTGCGAGTCGAGAAAGTCGAGCACCTCGGCCGGCCTGCGGGCGGCCCGGGCGGGAACGATCAGCAGGTCGGCCGCCTCGACGTGCTCGACCGACTCCGCGGTCACCACGTGTCCGGCCCCGGTGCGCACCTGGGACTCGAAGCCGACCGTCCGCACGTTCCAGGACAGCGGTTCGCTGATCTCCGCGCCCAGCGCGTTGGCGTTGTCCAGCACGTCGAGGATCCCCGCGAGCCCGGAGTCGAACATGCCGTCGTAGACGAGAACCGCTACTTCCATGGCGGGAACGCTATCAGAAGTGTCGTTTCTGCCGCTGATGTGGCCATCGATCAGCACCGTAGGTTCGGTTTGCGCTGGAATTCCGGCAACTCTTCACGAGGAGCGACCATGAAAATCGGTCTGCTGGTGCGTATCGAGGCCAAGCCCGAGTACGCCGACCAGGTCGAGGCGGCACTGCGCGGCGCGCAGGAGCTGGCTGAGCAGGAGCGGGGCACGATCACCTGGTTCGCGTTCCGCCAGGACGCCACCACCTTCGGGGTGTTCGACACCTTCGACGACGAGCAGGCGCGTCAGTCGCACCTGCAGGGCCCGATCGCCCTCGCGCTCGGGGAACTGGCACAGACCATGCTCAGCGCGCCCCCGGTCATCGCCCCGGTGGACCTGCTGGGAATCAAGGTCCCCTGACCGCTTCGGTCCATGACGGTGCGATCGACACCTCACTCTCCACTACTTGAAGGAGTCATCTTGTCGAACCATTTCAGTGCCGACTACCTCAAATTCCCCGGCGACGACCGTCGCCTCGACCTCACCGACCTGTTCGTCTTCCCCGCACCACAGGCCCCCGACAAGACGGTGCTGATCATCGCCTCGAACCCGACCAGTGCGCCGCCGCCGATCGAGGCGACCGCCACCGGGCCGGAGTTCTACCCCGGCGCGTTCTACCGGATCAACATCGACACGGACGGCGACGCGCGCGCCGACGTCGCGTTCACGTTCACCTTCTCCGAGTACGAGAACGGCAGCCAGACCGGGACCGCCTGGTACGCCACCGGCGCCGACGCCCGGGAGCCGGAGAGGAACGGCCGGGTAATCGCCCAGTCCATTCCGGTCGGCTTCGGCGGGGAGGCCCAGGCGGTCGTGGTCGATGACCCCGGGCAGATCCGGCTGTTCGCGGGGCTGCGCAGCGACCCTTTCTTCGCCGACGTCGAGGGCGCCCTGCACGGACTGAAGTGGACCGGACACGACGACTTCGCCGGCAACGACGTCGACTGCATCGCGCTGGAGGTGCCCACCGCGCTGCTCGGCCCCGGCCCGGTGATCGGCGTGTGGGCCTCGATCAGCCGGCGCACCGACGGCGTGCTGGAGCAGATGGACCGCGGCGGGAACCCCTCCATGAACCCGTTCATCAACCCCGACGGCGAGAAGAACCTGTACAACTCCCGGCAGCCCGCCGACGACGTGGCCAACTACCTGACTCCGTGGTCCGAGCTGCTGGAGAAGAGCGGCTACTCGCCGGAGCAGGCCAAGCAGGCCGCCCTGGAGTTCCTGCCCGACATCCTGCGCTACGACCGCACCAGGCCTGTCGCGTACCCCAACGGCCGCAAGCTCATCGACGACGTCTACAGCTACCGCTTCGGGTGGCTCACGCACGGCAACGTGCCCCCGACCGGCCTCACGCCGCACGGGGATCTGCTGGGGCACTTCCCCTACCTCGGCCCGCCCACTGGCATGGCATAATCAAGAAGCTGTTGTCTGGTGACGGGTTTCTGGGTCACCCAGACGGTTCGGGCCGCAGCGTTGTACAACTTCGCGGACCACCTCGCGGACGGGACCGATACCGCCGAAGCGATCGCCGAGGCGGAGTCCACGGACCTCGACGAAGCGTCCTTCTTCACCGAGTCCATGAGCAACCTGTCACGCGCCGCCGCCCTCGACATCGCGGCCGTGCTGGACACGAAGGGCACCACGCTCGCCCTGGACATCGGCGGAGCCGGCGGCGATGTCATCCGGGCCATGATGCGGGCCAACCCACAACTCGAGGGCGGGGTTTTCGACCTGCCCCAAATCGTCCCCGCCGCCGTGCAAGCCGCCAAGGCCGAGGGGCTGGACGACCGCTTCACCACCGTCGGCGGCAACTTCTTCGAGTCGGTTCCGGCGGCCGACCTCTACGTGCTCAAGTACATCCTGCACGACTGGGACGACGCCAGCTGCGTCCGCATCCTTGAGAACTGCCGGGCGTCACTGGTGGAGGGCGGCCGGATCGTCGTCATCGACCTCCTCGTCGGGGAGATCGGCCAGCCCGGGCTCGCTCCCCTGATGGACATGAACATGCTAGACATGACGGGCGGCAGGGAGCGTCAGATTACCGAATTCGACGCGCTGTTCGCCGCGGCCGGCCTGCGCCGCGTCAAAGTGGGCTCGGCCGGAGCATTCGCCATCATCGAGACCCAACCCACATCCTGAGGTCTGTGTTGGATCCAGAAGTCGGGCGGGCCTACCTGATCAGCCGCCCAACCCCGGTCGAGGCCGCACCGCGTCTGGCGCGGGCGATCGGGCTGGGGCCCGCTGACTTGTGGATCAAGCGTGATGATCTGACCGGGCTGGGCGGCGGAGGCAACAAGGCCCGCAAGCTGGAGTGGACGGCGGGTGCGGCCCGCGCTCAAAGCGCCACCACGCTGGTGACCAGCGGCGCCGCGCAGAGCAACCACGCCCGCCTGACCGCGGCGGCCGGTGCGCGGCTGGGCATGGACGTCGTGCTGGTCCTGTCCGGCGGGCCGGACAATGCGCCGACCGGCAACATCGCGCTCGACGGGCTGTTCGGCGCGCGGATCGTGTGGGCCGGCGAGGTCGGTGAGGCCGCGTTGGACGACGTCGTGGAAGACGTAGCCGAGGAGTTGCGCCGACGGGGAGCCCGGCCCGCGATCATCCCGTTCGGCGGCTCGAGCGTCCTGGGCGCCCGGGGCTACGTCGAGGCGGGAGAGGAACTGCTGGAGCAGGTCCCCGATCTCGCCGCCGTCGTCGTCGCGGTCGGCTCCGGCGGCACCATGGCAGGCCTCGTGCACGCACTGGGCACCGAACGCGTCCTGGGCGTGCACTGCGGGGCCGTCGCCGAGCCGGAACAGGTCGTCTCACGCCTGGTCAGTGGCCTGTCCGGCGGTCGGCAGACCGGGTCGCTGCAGCTGCGGCGCGATCAGGTCGGGCCGGGCTACTCGGCGCTCACCGAGCAGGCGGCGGAGGCGATGCTCGTGGCCGCGCGCACCGAGGGCGTCATCCTGGACCCCGTCTATACGGGCCGGGCCCTGGCCGGCCTGATCGCAGCCGTCCGCGAGGGCAGTGTGCGTCCGGGCCGACGCACCGTCTTCCTGCACACCGGCGGCCTGCCCGGTCTGTTCGGACATCCCGAGGCGATGGCGCTGGCGCGCTCCAGGGTGCACGAGCAGTCCACGGCGTGGCGCCCCAGTTGAGCCGGACCGACTTCCTCTCTGCTGGTAGGCGCAGGCTTCCACTGCAGGTCACGTAGCTAGCGCTGTCCGCGAAGTTCTTTGACCTTTGCCGACCGGTCGCCTAGTTTCAGTTAGGCGACCGGTCGGCTAGTAATCGGTTCGCACACCCCCACTCTTGGAAGGTCAGCATGACTACTCCCAGCCAGAAGGTCGCAGTCATCACCGGCGCGTCGCAGGGCATCGGCGCCGGCCTGGTCGCCGCGTACCGCAAGCTCGGCTACGCCGTCGTCGCCACCTCACGCACGATCGCGCCGTCGCAGGACCCGGAGATCCTCACGGTTCAGGGCGACATCGCCGACCCCGCCGTCGCGCAACGCGTCATCGACGCCGGTGTCGAGCGCTTCGGCCGTATCGACACCCTGATCAACAACGCAGGGGTCTTCATCGCCAAGCCGTTCACCGACTACACCCCGGAGGACTACGACTCGGTCACCGGCGTCAACCTGACCGGCTTCTTCCGGATCACCCAGCTCGCGATCGAGCAGATGCTCCCGTTGGACGGCGGCCACATCGTCCAGATCACCACCAGCCTGGTCGACCACGCCAACTCCAACGTGCCCTCCGTGCTCGCCTCCCTGACCAAGGGCGGCCTGCAGGCGGCCACCAAGTCCCTGGCCATCGAGTACGCCGCCCGCGGCATCCGCGCCAACGCCGTGGCCCTCGGGATCATCAGGACCCCCATGCACGCCGAGGAGCACCACGAGGTCCTGGCCGCAATGCACCCGGTCGGCACCATGGGCGAGATCGGCGACGTCGTCGACGCGATCGTCTACCTCGAGAGCGCGCCCTTCGTCACCGGCGAGACCCTCCACGTCGACGGCGGCCAGAGCGCAGGTCACTGACCAGAAGTCTGTGGAAGGGAGGCGGTGTCTGCCGCTAGCTATAATCGACCGGTCTACTAAAAGATAGACGACCGGTCGTACACTTCCACCATGGGACGGACCAGTGACGCCAGGGAGAAGATCCTCACCGCCGCGCAGTCGCTCATTGAAGTACGCGGCTACTCGGCCCTGGGCGTGGCCGAGATCTGCAAGGCCGCAGGCGTGCCGAAGGGCAGCTTCTACTACTTCTTCGAGTCCAAGGAGGCGCTCGCACTCGCCGTCATCGACGAGCACTGGGCGGCCGAACGCCGCGACTGGGATCGCATCCTGCGCGGTAAAGCCGAGCCGCTGCACCGGCTGCGGCAACTGTTCGAGGCGACGCAGGCCGCGCAGCAAGCCGGGCAGCAGAGCTGCGGCACCGTATCAGGCTGCATGTTCGGCAACCTGACGCTGGAACTGAGCAACCAGACCGAACCCGTCCGCGAGCGCCTGCAGCAGATCTTCGACGCGCAGGTCGAACTGGTCGAGCACGTCATCGCCGAGGCTCTGGAACGCGGGGACGTCGCCGTCACCGACACCCGCGAGGCCGCCCGCTCCGTGGTCGCACAGCTCGAGGGCCAGGTGCTCTTCGCAAAGCTCTACAACAACCCCCAGCACCTCGATGCCTTGTGGAGGAACTGCCTGGCCCTGCTCGCCGCCCGCACGCCGGCAGGCGCCGCGTCCAGCGTCCGCTGAGAGCGCGCGGTCGGGTTCGTGGATGCCCCGACGCCCCGACCGGACCCAGACCGGCCGGGACGCCGGAACCCGTGGGGCCCGGATCCGTGCTGGATCCGGGCCCTGAGTCTGTGGCCTACGGCGCCGGGACCGTGTCGACGAAGCTCTTGCCCGAGGACTGGTAGCCGGAGACCGCGCTGTTGACCGCCGCCGGGCTCAGCGACTGTCCGCCGGCGTAGTACACCCAGCCGACCTGCTCGGTCCACGATCTCGGGGTGGAGCTGCCGTTGAGGTAGCCGTTGATGAACCACTCGTTGAAGTCGATGGTCATGTTCTCGCGCGGGTAGTACTTGCCCGTGGTGGACCAGTACTGGCTGCCGTCGATGTAGTAGGTGACCGTGCCGCCGTGCACCGTCATGACCAGGGTGTGCCAGCCCGCCAGGCTGTTGACGACGCTGGTGGAGCTGTTGTCCTGCGAGTAGGGACTGTCGCAGTACGTGTACCAGGTGGTCGTGTACATGCGCGGGCCGTTGACGCCCCACCCGCCGTTGGGCAGGTATTCGAAGTCGTTCTCGCTGTAGTTCGGGTCGTCGCAGCTGGCCAGCGGCGAGATCGTGTAGAAGGTCTCGTTGACGTCGTCGCCGTTGGGGCCGGTGGTGGGCGCGTCGGTCAGGTAGACCTTGGCCGCGTACGTGCCGTCGAGGAACTTGCGTTGCGTGGTGTCGATCTCGGCCTGGACCGTGTTGGCCCCCGTGCCGTCGGTGCTCGCGGTGAGCTGCATGACGTGGCTGCCGCCCGCCGCGGTCGAGGCGGGGAAGGTGATCGCGTTCGCCGACCAGGTCGCCCCGGTGACCCCGGGGCCGCCGGCGGCCGTGCGTACGGTCCAGTCGTGTGCGGCGAGGTTCGGGTCGCTGGAGCCGGAGTAGTTGAAGTCGTCGAACAGCACGCTGCTCGGCGGCGGGTTCGTGCCGCCGGTCGGGCTGGCGCTCGCGCTGGCCGATGCCGACGCCGAGGACGTGCTCCCGGTGCCGCCGTTCGGGTCGGTGCCCCACACCAGCGCATTGTTCTGATACGCGGTGACGTGGTTCCACGAGGTGTAGCTCGTGTCGGCCGCGTTGAACGAGTAGTCGTTGGCCTGGTTCACGTTCTGCCAGTCGCTGCGGTACAGCCTCAGCTCCATGTCGCCGCTGTTGGCCCCGGCGGCGAGTGATCCGGCGTAGGAAGTGAAGCTCAGCTGCAGGTAGTGGTCCGCGGTCGCGGTCGGGGTGGGCAGCGAATAGACCGTTCCGGTGATGTTCGAGCAGCCCACCACGGCCCACGCGCAGGCGAAGGTGTAGGACACGTTCGCGTCGGCGGTGAAGTAGTAGCGCAGGGTGAGCTGGGTGTACGGGATCGCGCTGCTCGTGTTGTTCACCACCTCGAACCAGGGCTCTGCTTCGTCGGCGGTGGCGCCGGTGCTGGTCTTGTACAGGACTCTGACGGCCGGGCCGGCGGCTTGTGCGGCCCACACCGTCGGGAACAGCGCGGCCGCGGTGCACGCGGCGATCGCGGTGGCGGCGAGCGTGCCACGGCGCAGACCGCGCGGGCGGCGTCGCGGGACGGGACTGTGCTCCATCGTTCGCTCCTCGGAGGGGGTGGCGGAGCCGCGATCACGTCGCGGCTCCGGGGCGGGGGAACGCGCCGGGCCCGGGACGCCGCCGGACCCCTGCGAGCAGAGTTGACCAAGGGTAATTTCTTGGCCCTGGTGACGAACAAGGTGACCTGCACGAAGCGTCATGTCAAGCCTTCAGAGCGCAATGGTCTAGACCGTTGACATGACCAATGGTCAGGTGCAAACATCACCGGTCAACAGCCCGGCCCTCACTTTCGGCGAGGGCGCCGGGGCTTCCCCCCGAGGAGGATCCAGTGCACAAGCGCTCCTTCGCCCTGCTCGCCGCGGGCGCGGCTCTCGCCCTCGGCACGAGCGCCTGCGGCGGTTCGGGTTCCGGCACGGCCGGGTCCGCGACGACCGCGAAGGCCGGCCGCACCCTGACCGTCTGGTACATGGACGGCGACCTGAGCAGCAAGGCCCAGGCCGCCGTCGGCGCCGCCTTCGAACAGGCCACCGGCGCCAAGGTCAAGGTGCAGATCCAGGAGTGGGACAACATCAACACCAAGATCAGCACCGCGCTGGCCCAGGACAATCCGCCGGACGTGCTGGAGATCGGCAACACCGACGTGCCGCTCTTCGCGGCCACCGGCGCGCTCAGCGACATCACCGCGCACCAGGCCGAGCTGTCCGGCGGCCAGACCTGGCTGCCCGGCCTGGTCGGCCCGGCCACCGTGGACGGCAAGGTGTACGCCGCACCGCTGTTCGCCGGCAACCGCGCGGTGATCTACAACAAGAAGATCTGGAGCGCCGCCGGGATCACCGCCCCGCCGACCAGCTATGCGCAGCTGACCGCGGACCTCGACCTGATCAAGCGGGCGAATCCGGCCCCTGACTTCAGCGCCTTCTACTTCCCCGGCGAGTACTGGTACGGCGCGCTCCAGTTCGTCTGGGACGCGGGCGGGCAGCTGGCCGCGCAGAGCGGCAGCACCTGGTCCGGCGCGCTGGAGTCCCCGGCCGCCCAGCAGGGCCTGGCGAGCTGGAAGAGCTTCCAGAACACGTACTCGACCGCGGCCTCCCGCGACGTGGACACCAAGAGCCCCGACCAGGCGGCCCTGTTCGCCAACGGGAAGGCCGCCACGATCCTGGACACCAGCGTCAACACCGTGCTCAAGGACAACCCGGCGCTCAAGGACCAGATCGGCACCTTCCCGCTGCCCGGCGCGGCCGGCGCCACCCAGCCGGTGTTCCTCGGCGGCTCCGACCTGGCGATCGCGGCCAAGAGCCAGAACCAGGACCTCGCCCTGGCCTACCTGAAGGCCGCCACCAGTGCTTCGGTACAGAAGGACGCGATCGTCGGCGCCGACGGCTGGACCCCGATCTCCACCCAGCTGATCGACCAGACCTCCGGCTCGCTGCCAGCGGTCTCGCAGGCCTTCGCCGCAGCGGCCAAGAACAGCGTGGCCACCCCGGCGACCCCGGGCTGGGCCACCATCGAGAGCGACAAGTCGATCAACACCTTCTTCGCCGACATCGCCACCGGGCGCAAGAGCACGGCCCAGGCCGCGAAGGACTTCGACGCGCACCTCGGCCAGGCCCTCAACGCCACGCAGTGACCGGCGCCCCGTGACCAGCAACCCAGCGACCAGTAACCCAGTGACCAGCACCGGCGTGACCTCCGCGCCCGAAACCCGCGACGCCGCCCCGAACTCCGGGGCGGCGCCCCCGCCGCGCCGCCGACGGCGAGGCAGAGCTCTGCCTTACGCCCTGCTCCTCCCCGCCGCGCTGATCCTGGCCCTGGTGCTCGGCTATCCGCTGGTCCGCCTGCTGCTGATCTCGATGCAGGACTACGGACTGCGGGCCCTGTTCACCGGCACCATCCGATGGATCGGCCTGTCCAACTACAGCCAGATCTTCGGCGACGCGCAGTTCGTCCCCGTCCTGTTGCGCACGGTCGCGTTCTGCGCCGCGCTCGTGGCCGGCACGCTGGTCATCGGCCTGCTCGTCGCGCTGATGATGGGACGGCTCGGCGGCCGCATGCGCACCGCCGTGACGCTGTGCCTGATCTCCGCGTGGGCCATGCCGAACGTCGCCTCGACGCTCGTGTGGCAGTGGTTGTTCCAGCCCACCTACGGCGTGATCAACTGGCTGCTGACCCAGACCCACCTGGTCGGCGACTACTCGCAGCACGACTGGCTGGCCGGTCCGGACTCGGCCTTCTTCGTCATCTGGCTGCTGGTGGTCTGGCAGTCGGTGCCCTTCGTGGCGCTGACCTTGCGCGCGGGCCTCTCGCAGATCCCGCGCTCCTACTACGAGGCCGCCGCGCTGGCCGGAGCCGGGGCCTGGACGAGCTTCCGGCTGGTGACCGTGCAGTTCCTGCGCCCGATCCTGCTACTCGTCACGATCCTGTCGGTGATCTGGGACTTCAACGTGTTCAACCAGATCTGGATCCTGACCCAGGGCGGGCCCTCCAGCGGCACGTCCACCCTCGGCATCTGGTCCTTCACCCGCGCCTTCAGCAGCCAGTCCTACGGCCAGGGCGCCGCGATCGCGGTCGTCTCGGTGGCCATGCTGCTGGTGCTGACCGCCTACTACGTCCGCCGCCTGGTCCGATCGGGAGAAGAGCTGTGAGCATCGCCCTCGCCGCGCGGCGGCCCCGCGACCGCCGCAAGCGGCGTAACAGAGCCCTGCTGAACGCCGCCGCGACCGGGTTCTGCGTCGTCTGGGCGTTCCCGGTGTACTGGATGTTCGACACCGCGTTCAAGCCCTACGGCAGGATCCTGAGTCCGAAGCCGGGCTTCCTGCCGATCCCGTTCAGCCTGGGCAACTTCGCCGACGCGATCCACAAGCCGCTGTTCGGCACGTATCTGCGCAACAGCCTGATCGTCACCTGCGGCGTGGTCGTGCTCTCCATCGTGGTGGCCTTCTTTGCCGCCACCGCGCTGACCCGGTTCCGCTTCCTCGGCCGCCGCGGGTTCCTCGTCGGGGTGCTGATGGTGCAGATGGTCCCGCAGCCCGCGCTGCTGATCCCGATCTTCCTGAGCCTCAAGAGCGCGCACCTGCTCAATACCCTGATCGGCCTGACGCTGACCTACGTCGCGTTCGTGCTGCCGTTCACCATCTGGACGCTGCGCGGGTTCCTGCACGGCGTGCCGATCGAACTGGAGGAGGCCGCGATGGTGGACGGCGCCGGGCGGATGACCATCATCCGCCGGATCCTGTTGCCACTGGTGGCCCCCGGCGTCATCGCGACCAGCGTCTTCGCGTTCATCACCGCCTGGAACGACTACGTGTACGCATACGTGATGATGAAGGATCAGGACAAGTACACGCTCCCGGTCTGGCTGGTCTCCTTCAGCACGAGTACGGGCACCGACTACGGCGGGCTGATCGCGGCGTCGAGCCTGTTCGCGTTGCCCGTCATCGCGTTCTTCATGATCATCCAGGGCCGCCTCGTCGAGGGCATGACCGCCGGCGCGGTGAAGGAGTGAACCCCGAGCTCGTGAACGGTACGCACATGGATATCGCGCTCGTCCCGCGCCCCGCCGAACTCACCGTCCTGCCCGGCCGGTTCGCCATCCCGGCCGCGGTGAACCTCCAGGCCGGACCCGGCGCCGAGCGGCCTGCCGCGCTGCTCGCCGAGTTCCTCGGCCCCGACCGACCACGCACCGCAGACAGCGCGCCCATCCGCCTCGAACTCCGGCAGGCGCCCAACAACTCGGGCTCCGAGTCATACGCCCTGGAGATCCACCCCACCCACGTGACCCTGACCTCGCCCTCCGAATCAGGCCTCTTTTACGGAGTGCAAACCCTGCGGCAACTCCTGCCGCCCGACGCGCGCAGCTGGCCGTGCCTCTCCGTGCACGACGCCCCCCGGCTGCCCTGGCGCGGCGCGCTGCTCGACGTTGCCCGCCACTACATGCCGCCCGCGTTCCTGCGCCGCTTCATCGACCTGCTGGCCCTGCACAAACTCAACGTCCTGCATTTGCACCTGACCGACGACCAGGGCTGGCGGATCGAGATCGACGGACTGCCCCGGCTCACCTGGGTCGGGGCCTGGCGCGCCGAGTCGATGATCGGCCCGGCGGGCAGTGACCGCTTCGACAGCAAGCCGCACGGCGGCTTTTACACCCAGGCGGAACTCAGAACCCTGGTGCGCTACGCAGACGACAGGGGAGTCCGCGTCGTGCCCGAGATCGAGATGCCGGGACACGCCCGTGCCGCGCTCGCCGCGTATCCGCACCTCGGCAACGACGCCGCGCGTCGGCTGCCGGTGTGGACCAGCTGGGGTGTCAGCGAGGACATCTTCGGCGTGCACGACGGAGCGCTCGAATTCTGTCGCGAGGTGCTGGGCCAGACGATCGACGTCTTCCCGGACCGGTACATCCACATCGGCGGTGACGAATGCCCGACCACGCAGTGGGAGACCGCCCCCGCCGCGCGCCGCCGCGTCCGCGAACTCGGACTGGCCGCACCGGCCGAGCTGCACGGCTGGTTCCTGGGCCGGCTGCGCGACTTCCTGGTCGCGAACGGCCGCCGCGCCGTCTGCTGGGACGAGACCGGCCACGCGTCCGGCGAGCTGCCCGCCGACCTGGCGCTGACCGCCTGGCGCGATCCGGTCCACGGCCTGCGGGCGGTCCGGCGCGGCCATCAGGTGATCATGGCCCCGCACCTGTCCACCTACTTCGACTACCCGCAGCGCGACCACCCCGACGAGCCGCAGGGCCATCCGGAGAGCGTCACCACGCTCGAAGACGTCTACCGCTTCGACCCGCTCGCCGGCGGTCTGCCCGTGGCCGACCCTGCGAGCGCCGACCCGGGCGTGCTCGGCGCCCAGGCCCAGCTGTGGACGGAGTTCGCCCCGACCCCGGAGCACGTCGAGTACCTCGCCTTCCCGCGCCTGTGCGCGCTGGCCGAGGTGGCGTGGAGCGACGGGCCGCGTGAGTTCGCCGAGTTCCGCGGCCGCCTGGTCCGGCATGCCGGACTGCTGCGCCGGCTCGGCGTGTCCGTTGCGGCGCGCATCGACGAGCCACGAGCGCCGACGCTTCCCGCAGCTGAGACGATGGACTCGTGACCCGCATGGACCAGACCGCCTTCAACCGCCAGCCGGCGACCGCGAAGCGCGACGGGGTGCGCCGCCACCTGCTCGACCTGATCGAGCAGGCCGGACCCGGCACCGCCCTGCCCGCCGAGCGCGACCTGGCCCTGCGGCTCGGCGTGTCCCGTCCCACCGTGCGCGCCGCGATCGACGACCTGGCCCGCACCGGGCTGCTGGTGCGCCAGCAGGGCCGCGGCACGTTCACCAGCCCGCACAAGATCACCCAGGAGCTGAGCGGCGGCACCACGAACGCCTTCGCCGTGCCGCCCGCCGAGGGCTACTGGACCAGCCGGGTGCTCTCGTTCCGCACCGCCCCGGCCGGCGCGCCCCGGGCGACCAGGCTCAAGCTCTCCCCCGCCGACCCGGTGCTGCGGATCGTGCGGCTGCGCCTCGTCGACGACGAGCCGATGGCCATCGAGCGCATCGACCTGCCCGCGGCCGTGGTGCCCGGCCTGGCCGAGCGGGACATGGAGAGCGGCAACTTCTACCAGCTGCTGCGCGAGCGCTACGGGGTGGTCGTGGCCGACGCGGTGCAGACCGTCGAGCCGACGGTGACCAACCCGGACCAGGCCGACCTGCTGGACGTCCCGGTCTACGCCCCGGTGCTGCAGATCGAGCGGACCACCCGCGACACGGAGGGCCGTATCGTCGAGTTCGTACGCTCGATCTACCGCGGCGACCGCTACCGCATCACCTCCAAGCTGCGGTTCGACAGCTCGTCGGGCTGAGCGCACTTTCGTCCCGTCGGATAGTCGAACAGTCGAACAGCGGGCGCCGGCCTCGGCGCAACCGATGCCCTCGACCTCCATGTTCCCGACGGCGAAGCAGGACAAGATTTTCGGGACCTTCGAGCCTTCGCAGGCTGAGCCCGTCACGGTCGACGGACCACACGCTCACCGTCTTCCACCTCGACCGGAGCACCTGGACCACCGACGTTATCGGATAGTCGGATAGGCCGACGGTCTGTCCATAGGAGTACGGGGCCTGCGTTAGAAATGCGGTTGCGGCACTGTGGGATGTGGAATGTGGGCGGTCTGGTCAGTGGACTGAGATTCCTCGACGCGCCGGTATTCGTCGATCAGACGATTGTGAAGCTGGCTCAGGTCGAGATCGCCGAGTGCTGTCGGCCGCAGCTCGCCGACGATCGAGAGTAGTTCGCCCAGGGCTTCACTTGAGATCGCGCCGTGTTCTGCGGCCGTCAGCGACACCGCCGTCGCCATCTTGACGAAGGCGAGGATCTCGGAATCGTCGGCCGTGGTCTGGACAACGTGTCTCACGAGCCGCACGAGATCCGAGTACACCGACGGTGCCGCGCCATCCCCGAACGGCGCGACCAGGGCAGCCAGCAGACCGTGCGTCGGCGAGGCCAGTCGGCCGGGCGCGACGGGGACGAGTTGGTTGGCGATCGTGGGGAACACCTCGCCGATGGGCTGCAGCGCATGGGTCATCACGTCGGCGGTCTTGCCGGTGGTGAAGTTCGACTTGCGGTCGAGCATGACCGGGGTGTGGCCGAGCCAGCCGGTCGGATCGCCGCGGGTCGGGTCGTCCGGCGCGACGATGTAGGTCCAGTACATGTCGACGGGCGCGGGCACGAACGTCCCGTCGTCGGGCCAGAGGCGGACCTCGCGGCGGTCGCCGATCCAGAACCGCTCCATGGCGATGACGGAGATGAGGCCGGACCACTCCTCGGAGGTGAGCTGGGACCGCCACATCATCGCCTCGTCGCGCCAGGCGAAGGCGGCCTCGTCCTGCGCGGCCGCGTCGGGGAACAGCAGGCTCGCGGTGACCTCGCCGGACACGAGGGTCGTCAGCAGCACGAGGTTCGCGCTCCACTCGGCCAGGCGCTTGCTCATCGTCAGCCTGGACGGCTCGTATGCCGCGTGGGCGGATTCGGCACGGGGGTCGAGTGCCCGGTGGTGCAGGCGCAGCAGGATGTCACTCATGGCTGCGCGCTGCTCCGCGGTCAGCCGCTCGATCAGGTCCCTGAGGAAGGTGACGACCGGTGCGCGCGCTGCCAGCCCGGCGAACGACAACAGTGCGTGCAGCAGGCCGTCGTCGATGCCGGTCGGCAGTGCGTACGCCGCCGCCGTCTCGCGGTTGACCAGGTCGGTGAGGATCTGGACGATCAGCCGGGCGACGAGGAACTCGCCGAAGGTGGCGTGTAAGAACTCGTAGGTCTGCAGCCGGGCGCCGTCCCGGGTGGCCTGGGCCTCGTGGACGAAGAAGAACCTGCCGACCATGATCTGCGCCGCGGTCAGGGGCGTGCGCATGGCGCCGGGGTGGTGCGCATCGGTCCGGTCGCCGAGCAGCGCGGCGAGGTCGGCGTTCAGCCCGGCTTCGTCGATCCACTGGCTGCGCCGGTTGAACATGGCGAAGGCGACGACGGACAGACGCAGCAACTCCGTCTCGACGGCCCGCTCCAGCTCGGCGGCGGTGAGCCCGCCGGGACGCTTGCCGACCTCCCGGCCCGCGAAGTCCGCCAGCAGCCGCTCGTACAGCTCGGTGCTGCTCAGCTCCCCGTCCCCGGTACGCCGCTGCAGCACGTTCGCGTGCGCGTCGTAGAGCGCGAGCATCAGCAGGAGCAGCGGCTGCTCGGCCAGTTCTCGGTGCATCAGGGCCACGTCGGTCGGCAGGGCGCGCAGGTCGCGTTCGACGAGCGCGGCGCCGTTGCACTGGTGCCAGATCTCGAGCCAGGCCGCGACCTGGCCGTCGTCGAAGGGCTCCAGCCGCAGGGCCGTGGCCTCGGGCGGCAGGCCGGCCCGGTTGGCCACGGCGACCCGGCTGGTGACGACGACCGCCACCGGGCGGCCCTGGTCCGCCTCGCGCTCCTGGAAGGCCGCGACCCTGACCAGGAAGTCGGTCTGGGTCACGCCGGTGGCCTGGAGCAGCTCGTCGAAGCCGTCCAAGAACACGACCGGCAGTGCGCCGCCGGCCGACTCCACCAGGCGTGGCCAGGACAGGCTCTCCCCGGTGGCGTTGCGCACGGCCAGCTCGATCTGGTCTTGCAGGTCCGCCTCCGCGGGAGCCTGGCGCAGTTCGACCCGCACCGGCAGGAAGTCGCTCGCGGGCAGCCGGGCGGCCAGGACCCGGGTGAGCACCGACTTGCCGGAGCCCGGCTGGCCCAGGACCAGCAGCGGCCCCTGATACGCCTGCGGCGAGCACAGGTAGGCCGCCAGGAACCGGTTGAGGTCGGTGCGCGGCGGCACGCCGTCCCACCAGGACTCCCGGCCGGGTTCCGAGGACGGAACGACCTCCGCGGCCCGGAAGCGGTGGTCGATGTACCCCTCGCCGAGGGTGGGGATCCGCAGGCTGGTGGACACCTCGCTGCCCAGCGTGATCGGCCGGTGCAGGGCGGCCTGGTACGCACGCGACAGCGCGTCGCGGCGTGCGTCGGGCAGGCGGCCGGTCGCGATCCCGGCGAGCAGCTGCTCCAGTTCGGTCAGCCCGGCGCGGACCTCGCGGACCTCGTCCCGGGTGGCGCGGTGCTCGGTCAGGCCGACCCAGACCCCGAACTCGGCGCAGTCGGTCGCCAGGCGCCGGAACTGCTCGTCGTACTTGCCCAGGGCCGCCGCGGGCACGGCGCGGCCGAGCAGGTCGACGAACTTGTCACGGCCGGTCTCGTCCAGTTCGTCCCAGAGCGCGAGGCCGGAGATGAACTTGGTCACGTTGGCGCCCAAGGCTGTGTAGTGGATACATACCAGGTCGAGCGTGTGCTCGTGGGCGCGCAGCGGCGTGGGCTGCACCGGGCTCGCTGTGGTCAGGGCGTGCGCGAGCCCGCGCCAGTTGACCTCGACTGGACGGCCACCGGCGAGCGAGATCTGGTCGCCCGCGGTCAGTTCCGCCGACCCGGGACCGAGCCGGGCGAGGGCGTCCCCGAGGGCGTCGAAGTACGCGGTGATCACGATCACGGTGTGCGCGGCCAGCAGCCGCTCGGTGCGGGTCAGCCGGTCGATGCCGCGCAACCGCTCGCTCAGTCCCTTGACGAGCTCGCCGCCGAGCCGGACGATCTCGTGCCGCGCCTCGAAGAAGTTGAAGCCCCCGGCCGCGAGCAGCCCCGCGGTCGAAGCGCGATCCAGGAACTTGACGAGCCGGTGCTCGCCCCCGCCCAGGATCCGCACGGCGTCCACATAGCTCAACGAACGACGCACCGGCCGACCACCCCTCGACGATATGAGACCCCTCACCATCGTTCAGGAAGTCCCCGGCCGCCGCCACCGAAATGGGCACGCCCACGCGATTCGCAACCGAAAGCGGCGCAGGGTTCCAGCGCCGTGGCACTAGGCCCGCAAGCCGTGGCCGGGGCTGGTGAGGAAGGCATCGATCTGGAGCACATACGGGTGCTGATCGCCATATGTGTCCACGTAGATGCGCCGGGCTCCCTCCGCCATGCGGGTGGCCTCGGCATAGTCGTTGAGCTTGTATTCGATGTCGATCAACCTGGTCAGGGCCTCGGCCACGTAGGGGTGGTAGGCACCGTAGCTCTGGAGGTAGATACCCCGGGCCTCCTGGACCAGTTCCCGCGCGCGCTCGGACTCGCCGAGGCTGTTGCAGAGGTGGCCGTAGCGGACCAGTCCGCAGGCGCGGCCCGGCTTCTTCTCCTTCATCGGCGGGCTTTCCATGATCCGCTCGAACTCCGTGACGAGGGGATCGCAGGACGACCTGAGTTCACGGCGGTTCCTCGTCCCGGCGAAGACGGCCAGGGCCCTGCGATGCTGGACGTCGGCCAGGTGAATCGCCGTCGACAGGGTGTCGGGATGGTCGGCGCCCTGAGCGCTGACCAGAGTCCGGTAGGCACGATCGAGCACCGCTTGGGCGCGGGTCAGCCCGGCGAGGTCGTCGAGTGCCTTGTCGCGTAGCACGAGGCCGAGCGCGGTACGCGCGTACCCGGTGACGCCGCTGTCCGCGCCGGTCTCCGTCGCGAGGACGGACACCGATTTCGTGAGATAGTCCACCGCCTCGTCCCAGGCGCCGAGCCTCCACTGGAGGATGCCCACCGCCTTGAGACCCAGTCCGACCTCGATCGAGGGCGGACCGCTGGCAGCCTGCTGAATGCTGAGCGAGCGCGTCGCGTTGTCGACGGCGCCGGTGTATTCGGACAGCTCCAGCTGGATCTGGGAGAGCTCCAACAGGCACACCGCCGTGCGCGGACTTTCAGGACCGAACGCGTCCTCGTGCCGTTTCAGCGCGGACAGGGCGTGGCTCTTCGCGTCGTCAAGGTCGGGCAGGTGGTAGCACACCCGGGCCAGGGCGAGCTCGATCGCCGCCGACTCCTCCAGGTCGTCGCGCTGGTTGCGCAGCTGGGCCGCGATCTTGTTCAGCCGCTTCTGCGCCAGCTCGAACGCTCCGCGCACCCGCTGGTACTCGCCGACCAGCCGGTTGAGGCGGATGCTGTCCGGCGAGATCAGGTTGTGTCCCTCGACCTCGGTGAGCGCGGTTTCGCAGTGCGACTGCAACGCCCCGCAGGCCTCCCAGGCACGGGGATCGTCCGGGTTGTCGGGGAAGGCCAGGGAAAGCAGGCCCAGCGCCGTGGCCGCCCGCGCTCTGCGCACCTCGGGGCCGAGCGACTCGCGGATGAGCCGCTGGACCACGCGGTGCATGGTGAAACTGGTGGCGGTGACGGTCAGCAGCGAGAACCTGCGGGCCGCCGAGAGGGCGTCGTCGTAGGTCCAGCCGTCGCTGAGCGCCTGCGCCAGCTCCGCGGGAAGCGCGACGGCCTGTTCCGGGTCCTCGAACAGGTCGCGCGGGATCGCGTCCGGCGAGAAGAAGCCGCAGAGCTCGAGCAGGACGCCGGAGAGGGGTTCGATCTTGGACGCCTGCTCGCGCGCCATCTCGTAGGTCCGCTTGGCGGATTCGTTGTAGTAGGCCACCGAGCCCCGCTCGAGGGTCCGGCTGAAGTTCCTGGTGAGCCGGCCCAGGTAGCGCGCCGGGGTCCACTGCATCTCCAGGATGTACGAGGCGGCCTGCTCCAGCGCCAGCGGCAGCCAGCCGAGCTGTTCGGCGATCTGGGCCAGCACCTCGTCGTCGCGCTTGGGCCTGCGGCGGCGCAGCAGGGCGATCGCGTCGTGCCTCGAGAGGTGGTCGAGTTCGAGGTGGCTGGTCGCCAGCGTCGCCCAGTTGGGGCTCAGCGAGGTGATGAGCAGCGAGCCGTCCCCCGCAGGAGGGATCAGATCGCGCAGCGCCTCCTCGGACTCCGCGTTGTCGTAGACCAGCAGCCAGCGGCGCGCGTGCTTCAGCTTGTCCCACAGCAGCCGACGCAGCTCGTTCTGGTCGGCGACCTCGGGAATGTTCAGCTCCTGCGCGAGCGAGCCCAGATCGTCGTAGATCGCGGAGCTCTGGTGCGCGCGGATCCACCAGACGGTCTCGAACTCCTGCCGGTCGCTCGCGAACTTCACGGCCAGCTGGGTCTTGCCCATGCCGCTCATGGCGTGCACGGCGACGCGGCGCTTGGTCACGTCGCCCTGCGCCTCGACCAGCGCGGACTTCAGCTGCTCGAGCTCCCGGGCCCGCCCGACGAAGTTCGGGCTGATCGGCGGCAGGTTCGCCCGGATCGCGCCGTGCCCGGGAAACGACGGGGTGCCGACGGCGCGATAGGCGCCGGCCCGGCGCGGATCCGGCCGTGCGCCGCACTGCCTGACGGCGTCCTCCACGGGACGCCACGCGGCGGACTCCTCGTCGATGTCGGCGATCGAGCACACGGGGGACCCGGCAGCGGCGACGTGTGACTCACGTGCGTCCGTGACCACGTAGACCACCCGGTTGCCCACGCGGCGATGGCCGGCCAGCGCCTCGCGCCGTCTCTCGACGGACGGCCCCCCGTGACGCAGCCAAGCGGACTCGATCAGCAGGATGCAGGCGGCGTCGGCCGCGACCCGCTCGGCCCACGCGGCGACCGAAGTGCCGCCATCGCTCGCCGGAAGCTGCTGTACCCGGGCGTAGAACCCGGCTTCATTCAGCTTGCCCTCGCACCACTGGGCCCACCGGGTGTCCTCGCGGACATGACACACGGCCACGACGCTGGACCGCCTCGGCAGCTTGGTCGCGGCCGGCGACACGCGCGGCTGCCTCAGTGCGTTGTAAGCCGCCGTGACTGCGGTGATCGCGGTGGCACCCGCGGTGACCCCCGCCGCGAAATGGGCCGCCACCTGATGGCCGATGCCGGTCAGCACCAGAAACGAGATGATCGCCGCCACGGCGACGAGCGCCGGCCCGCCGAGCCACCAGCCACCCCAACGCAGCCGCGCCATCACGCCCTCCCCAGACGCTGGCCTTCCCCATGCGCGAACCCTGACTTCACTCGTTTCCGCCTCGGCAGTCCGACAAACCTATTAGGATCACGCTGTATTCACGCACGCCGTATTCATGCCCGCCGTATTCGTACACGCCGTATTCATTTCGGTCTTCCACAAGACCGGCCTGGCAGCGAGGCCGCGACATAACCGACCGGGATCGACCCGGGTGCGTTGTGGCGCACTAACCGGGCGCTAGCCCTGACGGCTAGTAAGTTGGTCGTCTCCCTCACGGGCGACCCGCTCAGATCCAACCCCCTCCGCACTGGCCAGGTACCGATGCCAACCCCGACCGACAAGCCGCAGCCGACCACGGGCAGCCGCCCCGCACCCGGCGGCGATTCAGCAGCGAGCCTGTGTTCGCCGATCGCCCGCGAGCCGTGGTTGATCGACACGGTGGTCGCCGTGCGTGCCCCGGCGGTGGTCATCGCGGCCCGCGACGGGCAGATCTATCCGATCGACCACAAGGGCTACCCCACCGCGTACGGATACTACGACCAGGACAGACGACTTCTGAGCCTGTGCGAGCTCACCGTCGACGAGGTCTCGCCCGAGCGGCTCAGGCACGAACTGGTCGGGTCGGCCGCGTCCCGGCACGTGTGCGTGGTGCGTACGAGGAACGACCCGACGCCGGATCCGGTGTTGGTCGTCGAGCGGCTTCACGGCGCGGGGACGGGCGAGCGCATCACGATCCGCAGCCGCGACGCCGTGACCCGCGGCCTGCGCATCGAACTGCGGTTGGCGGCCGACCTCGCCGATGTGTCGGAGGTGCGCCGCGGGCAGTCGGGGAGCCGCACGAGGCTCGACTGGAAGCCGAGCGAACCGGGCCTGCTGTGGTGGACCGACGAAGAGGACGGCGCTGTCGTCAAACTCCGCCTCGATCCCGCTCCGGACCACCTCGAGCTTCGAGACGCACCGGTCGCCGTGGTGCAGTGGCATGCGACCGTCGAACCCGGCGGCCAGTGGAGCGCCGGGTTCACTCTGGAAACCACCGCCGACGCCCCCACGCTGCATCCGCTGCAGGCGGTCACCGTCGAGAATCCGTGGATCGAGCCGTCGGCGAGCTCGGACAAGCGGCTCGACGCGTTGGCCAAGCAGGGGCTGGCCGATCTGCGGGCCCTGTTCCTGGCGCCCTCGGACGCCCCGCGGGACGTGTTCGTCGCCGCGGGTGCGCCCTGGTATCTGACCCTGTTCGGCCGGGACAGCCTGTGGACGGCGCGGTTCCTGCTCCCGGTCGACCGCGACTGTGAACTTGCGTACGGCACGCTCCGGGTTCTCGCTTCCATGCAGGGCGTCCGCGACGATCCGGAGACCGACGAGCAGCCCGGCAAGATCCTGCACGAGCTGCGCCGCCGCACCACCGAGCACCAGCAGGGGCAGATCCTGCCGCCCGTCTACTACGGTTCGATGGACTCCACCGCGCTGTTCGTGCTCCTGCTCGTCGAGGCATATCAGTCCGGTCTGGCAGCGGACAAGGTCGTCGGGCTCATCCCCAACGCGCGTGCCGCGCTTGCCTGGATGCGCCGGCACACCGAGGCGAACCGGGCCGGATTCCTCCGGTACGAGGCGGCCCGCCCGGGCGCGCTCGTCAACCACGGCTGGAAGGACTCGGTCGACTCCATCATCAGCTTCGACGGCCTGCCCGCCGAGGGACCGGTGGCGCTCTGCGAGGTCCAGGCCTATGCGATCCAGGCGGCCAACGGCTTTGCCGACCTCCTCCAGTCCCTCCAGGGCGTGGAGGCCGACCGCGAAGCCGACGAGCTGCGAACCTGGGCCGACGGGCTACAGCGGCGGTTCCAGCAGAAGTTCCGGGTGCCGCTGACGGGGGGTCACTCCTACTACGCCATGGCCCTCGACGGCGGGGACAAGGTCGTCGACGGTCTGACCTCGAACATGGGCCACCTGCTCGGCACCGGGACGCTCGACCACGCGCAGTCCGCGGAAGTGGCCCGGCATCTGGTCTCGGAGGAGCTGTTCTCAGGCTGGGGCGTGCGTACGCGCGGCCTGCACCACTCCCGATACAACCCGTTCAGCTACCACGGCGGCGCCGTCTGGACACACGACACGGCCATCGCGATCCGCGGCCTGGCCATGGCTGCGCAAGCTGCGTTCAAAGCCGGCGACACCGCCAGTGCGCGAGAGTGCGCCGACGCCGCGTGGAGACTTGCGCAGGGTTTGTTGAGTACCGCGGAACAGTTCGAATTCCGGCTGCCGGAATTGTGCAGTGGTGACGGGGACGGGGATGGCGACGACGGCGCGACCGCACCGTCACCGTTCCCGGCCGCCTGCCGGCCCCAGGCCTGGTCGGCGGCGGCGGGAATCGCGGTGCTGGACGCGCTGCAACGGATCAGACCGCTGCCGTCCGGTTCCCGGTAAGGAGCGGTGAGGGTCCGTCAGGCGGAGTTCGGTCTCGACATCGGCGGTGCGCGGCGGCACGATGATTCGCAGGGGCCTCATGGATCATCGTGATCCACCGCGCCCGGCCCACCGGCGCGATCATGTCGAGCTGCAAGGAACCGGATGCAACGCGAAGGTGGCGACACCGCGCTGCCGTTCGTCCCGGAGCACTTTCCCGTCGCGCACCTGCACTGGACTCTGCCGCCGGTGGCCGGGGGCGTGGAAACGCATCTGGCGGAGTTCGCCAGGGTGCTCGCGGCCCGCGGACACCCGGTAACCCTCTTCACCGGCAGGGGCGGCCTCGAGGACGTGCCGGGCGTGGACATCGTCCGTACCGAGTTCCTCGACCTCGACCGCTACTCTCCGAGCCCTTCGGAGAGCGTGCTGCGCGAACGCGCGGAGCGCTTCGCCGTGACATTGCGCGCTGAGCTCGGGCAACGCGGTATCAAGGTCGTGCACGGACACAACCTGCACCACTTCACGCCAGTGCCCGCGATGGTCCTCACCAGGCTGCAGAACGAGATGGGCCTGCGGGTGCACCACACGTACCACAGCATCTGGGACGACAGCCCGGACATCGCAGACCTCTGTCGGGGATGGCCCGGTCAGCACGCCTTGTCGGAGTACGTCAGCAAGGAGTGCGCGAACAAGCTCAAGCTGCCGACGATCCACACCCGGCCGGGCGTGGCGCACGATCGCTACGACGACGTTCCGCCGCCTCCGACCGGGCCCGGGGACCAGGTGGTGCTCCTGCCCGCGCGGCTGTTCCCCGAGAAGGGGGCGAAGATCGCGGTCCGCATGCTGCACAGCCTTCGCGCCGAGGGCTTCGCGGTCCGCCTGATCCTGACCACCCCGGCGCAGACCGTCGACTGGGAGCGAACCTCCGTGGCGTTCAGGGGCGAACTGGACGCGCTCGTGACCGCTCTCGGCCTGGATCGGCATGTCGAGTTCCGGGCCGCGACCTTCGACGAGATGCCCCGGCTCTACGCCGAGTCGAACATCGTGATCTACCCCTCCGTGTATCCCGAGCCGCTCGGCCTGGCCCCGCTCGAGGCCGCAGCGGCAGGCCGACCGGTCGTGGTGGCCGGCATCGGCGGGTTGCCGGAGACGGTCGATCCGGACGTCACCGGGTACATCATCCCGCCGCACGACCCTGACACGCTCACGGACAGGGTGCGAACGCTGCTCGGCGACCGGCAACTCGCGCACCAGATGGGGCAGTCGGGCAAGCTGTTCGTCCGCCGGTTCTTCGCCCTGGAGAGCTATGTCAGCCGCATGATCGAGTACTACCGCGCAAGTCTCGTCAACGGCTGACGGCTGTCTGGTGACCCGGGCAGCTCAGAGGATCAGCGGGCTCAGAGGACTGCGAGGCCGGTCGGGGTACCGAGGCCGGCCGGGCCCCCGCCTCTCTCCGCCGCCGCGTCAACCTCACGCGGCGGCGGCGTCGTTCCAGAAGCGGATCTGCGATCAGGGCAGCAGGACGATCTTGCCGCGCGCGTGTCCCTGCTCCACTTCCTCGAACGCAGCGCGAACCTGGTCCAGGGGGAAAGTCCGCGCGATCCGCACCTCGAGACGACCGTCCGCGACCAGGGCCGCCAGTTCGGCGACGACCTCGGCGGTGGCCGCCGCGCCGTTGCCCTCAGCCTTGACCCCGTACTGCTCGACGGCGGCGAAGTCGGCGACCGTGTCGATGCGGGACGGATCCACGCCGAGGTCTTCGATTGCGAGCTTCACGTAGCCGTCGCCGTGGGTGTCGATGAACGCGTCGACCCGGTCAGCCGCGGCACGCAGTCGGTCGGCCAGGCCCTCGCCGTACGCGACCGGCTTGACCCCGTGAGCCGCGAGCCACTCGTGGTTGCCCGGACTGGCGATCCCGATCACCTCGGCCCCGGCGGCCTTGGCGAGCTGGACGACCAGCGAGCCCACACCGCCCGCCGCCCCGGAGACTGCGACGGTTTCGCCAGGCTTGAGGGCTACCGCACGTACCGCTGCGTACGCCGTCGTCCCGGCGACGAACAGCGATCCGGCGACCTCCCACGAGACGTTCGCAGGCTTCGACGTCAGGTCTCCGGATTCGGCGACGACGTACTCGGCGTGGCTGGCGCGCCGGTTCGTGAAGCCGATGACCTCGTCGCCCACAGCGAAACCCGAGACACCGGGTCCGAGCTTGTCCACGACCCCGGCGAAATCGCTGCCCTCGCCGGAGGGGAAGGTAGTCGGCCAACGGCCGTGCAGTTCCCCGGTACGGATCCTCGCCTCCCCGGGGTTGATGGATGCGGCCTTGACCTTGACCAGCACTTCGCCCGCGCCCGGCTCCGGCACGGGTACCTCCACCACCTGCAGCACCTCAACGCCGCCGTACTCCTCGAACCGCACAGCCTTCGCCATCGTCGCGCTCCCTGTCCGTCGCCATCGCTCTTGCCCGCTCCAACCGAAGCGGGGCCGCGAAAATGCCGGGCTGGAAGGGAATATTCGGGGACCTTTCGACGACTTGCGTCCAGCCGGAGTGGTGTCCTAGGTTCCGTAGTAATCGTTTTCTATCATCGGACACAGGCGGGGATCGGCGATGGACGTCATTCGGAATCCGGTGCTGCGCGGGTTCGAGCCCGACCCCTCGATCCTGCGGGTGGGGGACGACTACTACCTGGCCACCTCGACCTTCGAGTGGTATCCGGGGGTGCGGCTGCACCACTCGCGGGACCTGGTGCGGTGGCGGGTGCTCGGCGGCGTGCTCACGGGAGCGCCGCAGCTCGACCTGCGCGGCGTGCCGGATTCGGGCGGGGTGTGGGCGCCGTGTCTTTCGTACGCGGACGGGCTATTCCATGTGCTGTATACGGTGGTGGATAGCTATGCCGAGGGCTGGAAGGACATCCCGAACTACCTGGTCACGTCCCCGCGGATTGACGGACCCTGGTCCGCGCCGGTGTTCCTGCACGGGCGCGGGTGGGACGTGTCGCTGTTCCACGACGCGGACGGGCGTAGCTGGCTGCTGAACATGGTCTTCGACTGGCGGCCGGGGCGGGCGGGGTTCGCCGGGATCGAGATCCAGGAGTACTCGCGCTCCTCGCGGCGGTTGGTTGGCAGGCCGCGGTTGATCTTCGCGGGGACGTCGGCGGGCGTGACCGAGGGGCCGCATCTGTACCGGCGGGGAGGGTGGTACTACCTGGTCGTCGCCGAGGGTGGGACAGGGGTCGAACACCAGGTGACGGTGGCGCGGTCGCGGGACCTGTTCGGGCCGTACGAACCCGATCCGACGGGGCCGCTGATGACGGCGAAGCATGACAGAGGGCTGACGCTGCAGAAGGCAGGGCACGCCTGCTTCGTGGAGACGCAGGCCGGCGAGTGGTACATGGCGCACCTGACGGCCCGGCCGTATCAGCCGAGCGGGCGCTGTGTGTTGGGTCGGGAGACGGCGATCCAGCGGATTGTGTGGGATGGGGACGGGTGGCCGAGGCTGGAAGGGAACGGGGATGGAGTAGCGCGGACACGGGTGCCGGCGGTGGAGGTTCGGAGGCCGGGGCTGACGGCGGATTCCGCTGTGGGTGGAGATGCGGGCGGGCACGACTTCGAGGGCGATTGGAGCACGTTGCGGCGAGGCATGGCGTCGGACTGGATCGTCGTCGACTCGGCGGTGGGGGAAGCGGTCATCGCCGGAGGGCAGTCGCCGGTGGGGCGGCGAGGACCTAGCTTGCTGGCGCATCGGGTGACGGATGAGCGCTGCTCGCTGAGCGCGCGGGTCACGTTTCCGGCGACGTCGGTTGATCATCTGGCGGGGATCGCAGGGTACTACAACACCCGGAACTGGCATTACCAGTACGTGACTGCGCTGGACGACGGGAGCCTGGTCGTGCGCGCGCTCAGTTGTGTTGCAGGCAAGCTCGTGGCGCGGGAAGAGCAGTTGGCAGTCGAGCCTGGTGATGTGGTGGATATGGTGGCTGAGTTCTCGGGGGCGGTGTTGCGGTTCAGTCCGCTGGATGTGGAACTGGACGCGACGATTCTGTCCGACGAGCATGCGGACGAGTTTCACGACGGGGTGGTGCGTACCTTCGGCTTCACCGGCGCGATGGTCGGGCTGTGGGTCATCGACTTGGCGGGAGAGGCTCCGCAGCCGTGGGCTCGGTTCTCGGCAGTCGACTACCGGGTGATTGACCGCTAGGCACGGACGGTGGCATCGAACTGGCGACGTGAAGACTTTGCCACTCCTTGAAGCAACCTATTGGGGTGGTCAGCCGACCTGAGGGGCGAACCACGTGATCGCCAGACCCTCAGGAGGGCCTCCCCCGATGCGCCTGACCAGAAAGAAACTCGTCGCCGCGACAGCTGCTGCCGCGCTGATCGGCGGGGGTATCGCACTCACCACCGCCTCGGCCAGCACACCGAGTTCGACAGCTGCGACACATGTGTTGACGGTCGCCCAGGACGGGACAGGTCAGTACTCGACGGTTCAGGCCGCGATCAACGCCGTGCCCACGGGCTCGACGCCGTACGTGATCCGGATCGGCAAGGGGACGTACCACGAGGTCGTCAACGTGCCGAGCACGAAGACGTACCTGACGCTGGAGGGAGCGACGGGCAACGCCGACGATGTCGTGATCACCTACGGCAGCGCGCAGTGGATGAAGAAGTCTGACGGGTCGACGTACGGTACGGCGGGCAGTGCGACGGCGACGTTCGCGGGGGCGTACTTCACGGCGCAGTATCTGACCTTTGCGAACAGCTACGATCCGGACTCGTATCCGACGCAGACGCAGAATCAGGCAGTCGCGGTCGACGCGTCGGCGGACCACATGGTCTTCGACCACGACCGCTTCCTTGGCCACCAGGACACGCTGCTGGCCTGGGCCGCCACGCCGACCACGCAGGCCCGGCAGTACTACCGGTACTCGTATATCGCGGGCGATGTGGACTTCATGTTCGGCGACGCGACGGCAGTGTTCGACCACGATAATATCAATGCTCTGGTACGGAAGACGAACGCTGGTGGGTTCCTGACCGCGGCGGCGACCTCGAGTTCGCGGCAGTACGGCTTTCTGATCGACAACAGCACGGTGAGCAGCGCGAACACAACCGGGCTGTTCCACCTGGGACGGCCGTGGATCGCGTACTCGGGCGCCTCGCCGCAGGTCGTGGTGCGCAACACGGCGCTGCCGGCCGGGATCAGCGCCGCCGCGCCGTGGGTGGACATGACCTCGTCGTACTCGTGGAAGAGCGCGCGCTTCGATTCGTACGCGAATACGGGCGCGGGCGCCGGGTCGAATTCGAACACGCCGACGCTGACTGCAGCGCAGGCCGCGTCGTACACGCCGCAGGGCTATCTTGCCGGGACGGATGGCTGGGATCCGACGACCGTGAGCAGCTCGGCGTTGGCTGCTGCGGCCGGGGTTTCGGCTGGCAGCACGGCGAGTAGCTCGGCGTCTGCGGCAGCTTCGGTCTCGGCTGGCGCGTCGGTGAAGGCTTCGGCGAGTGTGTCTGGGAGTGCGGCGGCGGTTTCACTTTCGGGTATTACCGGGGATACCCGGACGGTGACCCAGCCGGTGGTGCCGGGCGTGTGCCAGACACTGAAGGCCACCTTGACGGCTAGCAACCGCGCGTTCAGTGCCGCCGTTGAGGCGAGTGCGCCGGACACCTCGCGTGTCCAGGCTGCGCTGACGGCGTGCGCCGGCACCGGAAAGGCCGTCGAGTTGGCCACGTCAGGGAGCTACAACGCCTTCTTGACCGGGCCGCTGAAGCTCGGCAGCGGCGTCACCCTGCTGATCGACTCGGGCACCACGCTGTACGGCTCGCGTAAGGCCTCTGACTATCAGGTCTCCGGCAAGCCCACCTGCGGCACGGTCAGCTCCAGCGAGGGCGGCTGCGCGCCGCTGCTCAGCGTGACCGGAGCGAACTCGGCGATCGAGGGCGTACGGGCCGCGAGCGGGAGTCAGGGCACGATCGACGGACGCGGCGACCAGACCCTGATCGGACAGTCCACGACTTGGTGGGGCCTGGCCACCACGGCGAAGAACAATGGCGGGAACCAGAACGACCCACGCATGGTGCAGGCCGCGAAGGCGAACAACTTCACGCTGTACGACATCAACCTGATCAACTCGCCGAACTTCAACGTGTCCTACCAGAACGGCAACGGGTTCACGGCGTGGGGGGTCCGGATAAAGACTCCGGCGAACGCGCGCAATACGGATGGCATCGACCCGGCCGGGGCGACCAATGTCACCATCAACGAGTCGTACATCCAGGACGGCGACGACGGCATCGCGATCAAGGGCGCGTCCGCGTCCAGCAACATCACCGTGGAGAACAGCCACTTCTACGGCACGCACGGCATGTCGATCGGCAGCGAGACCAACTCCGGCGTGACGAACGTGCTGTTCGTGAACAACACCGTGTCCGGCTCGGACAGCTCTGGGATCGTGAGCAGCAGCGACAACGGGATCCGGATCAAGAGCGACTCGAGCCGGGGCGGGAAGGTGTCCAAGATCGGGTACGTGAACACCTGTCTGACCGGGGTGAAGAGCCTGCTGGTCTTCGACCCCTACTACTCCAGCTCGACCGGATCGCTGATCCCGAACTTCACCGGGATCGTGGTGGACGGGCTCAAATCGGTGAACTCGGTGTCCAAGGCGAGTTCGACGCTCAGCGGCTACAACTCCAGCTACCCGCTCGGCCTGACGCTGGAGCACGTCAGCCTGGACGCGACTTCGAGCACTGCGAAGTACGCGAGCGTGTCGACGTACGACTCGAATGTCAGCGTGTCCGGGACCGGGGTGAGCGTCACGGCGCTCGGCTCGGCGACCGGTTCGGTTCCCAGTTGCAGCTTCCCGACGTTCCCAGCGCTGTGAGCTGAGGGCCGCCGCAATCGGGTAGCGGGTGTGACAGCCCGCAGGAGCCCGCCGGTCCGCTCCGAGGGACCGGCGGGCTCCGTCATGTCGGCGGGGCGGCAGGGCGGCGGGTGCCAGGACTATGCGTCAGGACTCTGTGTCAGGACTCGGAGTCGATGGTGCGAAGGGCTGCGGCGAACCCGGCCGGATCGTCGAGCCATGGCATGTGGGCCGCCGACTTCAGGGTCACCCGGGTCATGTTCGGCAGGGCGTCGGCGAGCGAGTCGACCGCCCAGCGCGGTCGCAGATCGAGCGCGCCGTCGATGATGAGCGTGGGGACGGTGAGGGCGCGGCAGCGTTCGACCAGGTCGGCTTCCGTCAGGGTACGCATCTCGGCGTTGAGCGTCGGGTTGACCTCGGGGTCGCTGCGGACGTACGGCGAGAGCAGCCGCCCGGCCTGCGGGCGGGCGGTGGACGGATCGGCGAAGTCGATGGCGAGGCGCAGCAGGTCGGCCTCACGTTCCTGGCCGACCGTGGGCCGCTCGATCGCGTCGAGGGCGGCGTACTTCGCGGCGTAGGGCGACATTGCGGCCAGCCAGTTGGCCTTGTGCTCCTCACGCCAGTTCCAGGACAGGCCGGTGCCGGAGATGTAGATCAGGGCACGGACGCGGTCGGGGTGGGTCAGCGCGTACTGCAGGGCGAGGCTCGCGCCCCAGGAGTGGCCGACGACGGTCACCTGGTCGAGGCCGTTGGCGTCGCGCACGGTGTCGAGGTCGTCGATGAATCTGGCGAGCGTGTACGGGCCCTGGTGCGCGCTGCGGCCGCCGCCGCGCTGGTCCCAGCGGATGACCGGGCCGCGCTCGGTGAGCAGCTCGGCGATCGGGGAGAGGGTGTCCCAGAACCCCGGTCCGCCGTGGCAGAGTACGTAGCCATCACGCGACCGGACGTCCTCTGCACCCGCGGCACCCGCGGCACCCGCGGCCACCGCGTGACGGGCGGTCCACAGACGGCAGCCGTCGTCAGTGGTTACATGTGTCTCGCTGACGCGGACGGTGTGATCGGCCATACCTTCGAGGCTAGCGCCGTGTCAGCTGCTACATGTGTCTCGCTGACGCGGACAAAGTAATCAGCCAGGCCTTCGAGGCTGGCGCCCAGGCAAGCTGCTACTTCGACTAGTTCGACTAATTCGACTACTTCGACGTCAGGTACGCGATGATTCCGTCGGCGATGGCCTTGGCGATCCGCTCACGTCCGGCGGCGGACTCCTCCAGGGCCAGGTCACTCGCGTTGCGCATGTTGCCGCACTCGACCATGATCTTCGGCACCGTGGACAGGTTCAGGCCAGCGATGTCGTCGCGCGGCTCGTAGCCGTTGGTGCCGACGTAGTTGGACGCGGTCAGCCCGGACTCCTGGTTGAACATGGAGTGCAGGTCGACGGCGAGTTGGTGCGACTTGGCGTCGATGGTCGTACCGCCGACCGAGGTGTTCGCCTCAAGCAACTGGTAGCCATGGCCGCTGGTCGGCCCGCCGTCCGCGTGGATCGAGACTGCCGCGGCGGCGTGCGCGTTGTTGCCGATCGCCGCGCGCACGTTGACGCACGGGCCGACGCCGGTGTCGTTGTTGCGCGTGAGGATCACCGTGATGCCACGCGCCTGAAGCAGGGACTTGACCAGCAGCGAGGTCTGGAAGGTGAACTGGTGCTCGGTGTAGCCGTCGTCGCCGTTGGTTCCGGTGGTGTCGCAGGCCTTCTCCTGGCCGAAGCCCTGCGGGACCAGCTCCGCTATCTGGGCGGTGTGCGTCTCGTTGCCGCCGTCGTGGCCCGGGTCGAGGACGACGACCTTCCCGGCCAGGGCGTTCGTGACGACCGCCTTCGCCGGGGACGGCGACGCGGACTTGCTCGGGCTCGCGGACGGCGAGACCGAAGCGCTCGCGGACGGCGAAGCGGCGGCCGCGCTGCCGCTGCCGTCGTCACCGGACGAGGGCGAGTTCACCGTCAGCGCGGTCGGCGTGCCGGTCACGCCACTCTGGCAGCCGGCGCAGGCCGCGATACCCGTGAGCAGGATCGCCAGGGCCGCCGGGGCACGTCGCGGCTTCAGCTTCGTACGCGTCGTCACCCGGCAACCCTAGCGACTGGCCCTGCGGGGATCCACGGTGCGGTGCGATTACGCAGCGTGGATCTTATTCATCAGGCGATCATGAACTGGTCGACATCGAGCGCGCGGTTGACGATCCGCACGTCGCCGATCCAGCCGTTGAAGACCTGGTTGATCGAGCCGCCGTACTCGTAGCCGCCGAGCAGCCAGGAGTGGTCGAGCGTGGTCAGGCCGACCGCCGGAGTGGCCGGGTTGCGGACCACCTCGCAGCCGTCCACGTACACCTTGGTCAGCGTGCCGTCGTTGACCACGGCCACGTGCCACCACGCGCCGAGCGGCAGCTCGTGGCCCCAGTTGGTGGACGACCCGGTCTGGTTGAGCGGGTAGACGCACCACTGCAGTTCGCGGTCTCCGGACACGCTGAGCGTGGCGATCGGCTCCTGCGGGTCGGTCGCGCCGCCGCTCTTTCCAGCCTCGCCGCTCATCCCCCAGCGGCTGAGGATCGCCGTCCACGCGCTCTGCGACGAGTCCCAGCCGGCCGGCAGCTTGAAGAAGGCCTCGAAGGTGTAGCCGTTCGCGAAGGTGTCCGCGTTGAGCGGCGCGGCCGTGACGGTCTGCAGGTACGCGCCGCGCAACGGGTTGCCCTGGCCGCCGAAGTACAGGCTGCCGTGGCCGGGCTGGTCCGGGTGGTAGTCGGCGGACCAGGTCAGCGCACCGGCCGCGCTGCCGGGCACCGTGGCCCTGGTCAGGTCGTTGCCGAGGCCGGTCAGGTCCCTGACGACGGCCGAGTCGGCCACCGGGTTCCCGCTGGACGCGCCGGCGCCGTCGAAGCGCCAGTACGCCACCGTGCCCTTGACCAGCAGGTCCTTGGCCGGGCGGGCGGGCCGGGCCGGGACCGGGGCGAAGCCGGCGAAGCGGGCGTCGAAGTCGATCGGCACCGAGAAGTAGTCCACCGAGCCGCTCAGCTCGGCCTCCTCGGCGGCGAGCGCGTTGACGGTCTTGGCGGACATGTCCCGGATCCACGGCGAGAAGGTCGAGACGTCGATCGTGTTGCGGTCCAGGTCGAAGCGGTACGAACGGATCATCGCCGCGCCGCCGTAGTAGCGGTTCTGGTAGTTGGTGATGTGGACGTGGACGTCGTGGCCGGCCTTGTTGGTCATCGTGGTCGCGCCGGGCGGCCAGTAGTGGCCGTTGAGGGTCAGGAAGATCTGGTCGTGCTCGTTGATCAGCCCGTCCCAGAGCTGCTGGCCGTAGTCGGACAGGCCCGCGGTGCCGTCGTCGTACGAGCCGGCGATCTCGTGCGTGGTCAGGATGACCGGCAGGGTCGGGTTGGCGGCCAGGACGGACTTCGCCCAGGCGAACCCGGCCGTGGACAGCCGCCAGTCCAGCGCCAGCACCATCCACTCGCGGCCGCCCGCCCGGAACACGTGGTACGAGTTGTAGCCGTCGGGGCTGGCGCCGCGATACGTCGGCGAGCCGGCGAAGCGCTTGGGGCCGAAGGTGTCCAGGTACGGGGTGTCGCCGCGCTGGTCGGTGCCGCTCACGTCGTGGTTTCCGGCCAGCACGCTGTACGCGGCCTTCTTGCCGTCGAGCAGTTTGAACACCTCGCCGATCGCCGCGAACTCGCCGGCCAGGCCGTTCTGGGTCAGGTCGCCGAGGTGCGCGAGGAAGACGATGTTGCTGTCGTCCTTCGGGTCCAGGACGTAGCGCAGCGAGGCTTCCAGCGGCGCCGGGTGGATGCGGTCCTGGTCGAAGAGGTACTGGGTGTCCGGCATCACGGCGAGGGTGAAGCGCGGGCTCTCGGCGTCCGGCTTCCAGGTCCCCGCGCCCTTGCCGGAGGTGGTGGTGACGTCGTAAGGGTCCTTCGACGCGGCGAGGGCGGCCGGGGCCGACACGGCGCCGAGGGCCACCACGCCCGCGCCGAGCAGGCCGGTGTTGCGCAGGAAGGAGCGGCGGCTGGCGGCGGCCGGGGCGTCGGAGTCGAAGGCCACGGTGCGCGGGCAGTCGTGTCCTGCCGCGTCGTCGTGGCTGTGATCGTGACTGTGATCATTGTTGGGCGGCATGGCGCGCACGCTAGGGACGGGACACGCACCGTCAGTCGCATGATCGGTGACGGGGCGGCGAACAATTGCCGAACAGCTGCGCGTTCCATATCAGTGCCTGTGCGTGAGTACACCGGGGTTCACCCGGAGTTTCAGCCAGGGCTACCCTGCGCTCCTAGCCTCCGCAGCATGACTTCTCAAGGCATGACTCCCGAACAGGCTGCTCAGCTCAGCCTGGCCGAGCAGCACGAGTGGTACCGCAAGGCGACCTCGCGGCGGTCGATGCTGCGCGGCGGTCTGGTCGGCGCGGGCACCGTGCTGGCTGGCTCGGCGCTGTCCGGTACCGCCTCGGCGGCCACCTCGTCCGCCACCTCCTCCGCCGCAGCCTCGCTGCTGCAGGCGGCGGACAAGCCCGGCGGCTCGACCGTGGCCCCGTTCGGGCGGCACATCGCGTTCGGAGCGAACCCGAGCACGCAGATGGCGGTGGCCTGGCAGACCCCGGCCGCAGTGAGCAACCCGTTCGTGCGTTTCGGCAAGACGGCGCACGACCTCGGCGAGCGGATCCCGGCCGAGCTCCGGGACCTGTCCACGCTGCGCGGCGTGGTCAGCCCGATCGACTCGGTGGCGCTGGTCTCGCCGAGCACGATCGAGCAGTACTACCTGCACGTCGCCCTCGACGGACTGCGCCCCGGCGAGACCTACTACTACGCGGTGGGCCACGACGGCTGGGACCCGAAGGCCAAGCTGGCCGTGGTGAACTCCTTCACCACCGCCCCGGACAAGCTCGGCCCGTTCACCTTCACCGCCTTCGGCGACCAGGGCATCAGCTACGACGCGGTGGCGACGACCAACCTGGTCAACGGCCAGAACCCGGACTTCCACCTGCACGCCGGCGACGTCTCGTACGCCGAGGGCACCGGCCACGGCCTGGTCACCGACTCCTACGACCCGCGGGTCTGGGACTCCTTCTTCGCCCAGGTCGAGGCCGTGGCGGGGAACGTGCCGTGGCAGGTCGCCTCCGGCAACCACGAGATGGAGCCGTGGTACTCCCCCGACGGCAACGGCGGCCTGTTCGCGCGCCTGGACTTCGTCGGCGGCAAGAGCACGTACTACTCGTTCTCCTACGGCAACGTGGCCGTGATCACCCTGGACGCGAACGACGTCTCGTACGAGATCCCGGCGAACAATGGCTACACCGGCGGAGCGCAGACCGCGTGGCTGGAGCAGGAGCTGATCAAGTTCCGGGCCCGCACCGACATCGACTTCATCCTGGTCCAGTTCCACCACTGCACCTACAGCACCTGCACCTCGCACGCCTCCGAGGGCGGGGCGCGCCAGTACTGGGTGCCGCTGTTCGACAAGTACTCGGTAGACCTGGTCATCAACGGCCACAACCACATCTACGAGCGCACCGACCCGCTGAAGGGCGGCGACGTCACCGGCGCGGCCCCGTCCGGCTCGACGGTGACCCCGGCGACTGCGGGCACGACGTACATCGTGGCCGGCGGCGCGGGCAACAGCCTGTACTCGTTCGGCGCAGCGGACAGCTACGACGGCGACGTGAACGACAACTCCGCGATCGCCTCCTTCGTGAACTCCCCCGGCAAGACCAAGGTCGCCGAGACGGTGAACTGGTCACGGGTGCGCTACACCGGCTACGCCATCCTGGCCATCGACAGCAACCCGGGCACGCACAAGGGGCGGACCTCGACGCTGACCGTGCGCGCGATCGACGGCTTCAACGCCGAGATCGACCGGGTCGTGCTCGCCCGCACCGCGAAGTAGAGCCCTGACAGCTGGTTGGGGTCCTGACGAACCCGGCTCATTCGGGCTGAGCCGGGCCGGGCAGGTCGACCAGGCGTCCGAGCGCGGCGCGGTGGCGGGTGGCCGTGCCGAGCGCGATGGACGCGGACTTGGCGCGCTTGAGGTACAGGTGCGCCGGGTGCTCCCACGTGAAACCGATGCCGCCGTGGAGTTGCACGCACTCCTCGGCGGCCCGGACCGCGACCCCGGAACAGTACGCCTGGGCCAGCGCGACGGCGATCGGCGCGTCGGGATCGTCGTCGGCCACGCAGGCGGCGGCGTACCGGGCGACCGCGCGGGCCTGCGCGACCGAGCCCCACAGGTCGGCGGCGCGGTGCTTGAGGGCCTGGTACGAGCCGATCAGCCGGCCGAACTGATAGCGGGTCTTGAGATGCCCGACGGCCAGTTCGAGCGCCGCCTCGGCGATGCCGAGCTGCTCGGAGGCGAGTACGGCGGCGCCGATCGTGAGCGCGTGCGTGTACGCGGCGACGGCTGCGTCTCCAGAGACGAGCAGGCGCCCGGAGACGTCGGCGAGCATGACGTCGTACAGGGGGCGGGTGAGGTCGAGGGTGACGACGGCATCGCGCGTCAGGCCACTGGCATTGGTGTCGACGGCGATGAGCGCCGGTCCGTTCGGCGTCACGGCCGGCACCAGCAAGACATCTGCGATACCGGCGTCGGCGACACTCGTGATTGTCCCGCTGAGACGGACAGAGTCACCAGCGCGCACAGACGTGGGGAAGGCCGCGTATGGCGAGGTGGACAGCGGAACGGCAAGCGCGACAGTCGTTCGACCGGCGGCCAGGCGCTCGGCCAGTTCCGCGTCCCCCGCCGCGAGCACGGCCGCAGTCGCGATAACGGCGCTGGTCAGGAACGGGGTCGGCGTGACGGCCCGTCCGACTTCCTCGGCGACGACCGCCACCTCGCGCCACGAAGCGCCCGCGCCGCCGTGCTTCTCGGGGATCGCGAGCCCGGCGCAGCCGAGGTCCGCGGCCAGCGCCGTCCACAGCGCGGTGTCATAAGGCTGATCCGTCTCGCAGCGCGCAAGCACGGCGCTGTACGGGCTTCGGTCGGTCAGCAGGGCGCGCACCGAGGCGCGCAGATCGTCCTCGACCTCCGAATAGAGCAGGTCGGGCGCAGGATTCAGCACAGGATGCAGCACAGAATTCGGCGGGGGATTCAGGGACGCTGCGGTACTCACTGGGCGAGGTCCTTCCACGGGACGTCCTTGTCGACGCGGATCTCCGGGGGCAGGCCGAGCACCCGCTCGGCCACGATGTTGCGCAGGATCTCCGAGGTACCGCCCTCGATCGAGTTGCCCTTGGCGCGCAGGTACCGGTATCCGGCCGAGCGGCCCGCGAAGTCGACGGTGGTCGGCCGGTTCGTCGCCCAGTCCTCGGTGGACCAGCCGTCGTAGCGCAGGCCCTCCTCGCCGAGCAGGTCGAGTTCGAACCCGGAGATCTCCTGGTTCAGCCGGGCGAAGGCCAGCTTGGCCGCCGAGCCCTCCGGCCCGGGGACCCCGGCGGCGAGCTGCTGACGTAGCCGGGTCGCGGTGAGCCGGGCCGCCTCGGCCTGTACCCACAGGTCCAGCAGCTCGTCGTGCGCGGCCGACGTGCGCAGTTCGGGCCGCTCGCGCCACTCCTGCGCGACCACGCCGATCAGGCCGCCCTCACGCGGCTGGGCGCCGCCGCCGATCGCGACCCGCTCGTTCATCAGCGTGGTCTGCGCCACCGCCCAGCCCGCGCCGACCGGGCCGAGCCGCAGCGAGTCCGGGATCCGCGCCCCGTTGATGAAGACCTCGTTGAACTCGGCCTCGCCGGTCAACTGCCGCAGGGGCCGTACCTCGACGCCCGGGTCGGTCATGTCCAGCACGAAGTACGTCAGGCCCCTGTGTTTCGGCACCGCGGGGTCGGTCCGGGCCAGCAGGATCGCCCAGCGCGCCTCGTGGGCCATCGAGGTCCACACCTTCTGGCCGGTCACGATCCAGTCGCCGGACTCGTCAGGCCCCGGACTCTCCAACACCGCCCGGGTACCGACCCCGGCCAGGTCCGAGCCCGCGCCGGGCTCGCTGAACAGCTGGCACCACACCTCCTCGCCGGTCCACAGCGGACGCAGGAAGCGCCGGCGCAGTTCATCGGTGCCGTGCGCGAGGATCGTCGGGGCGGCCATGCCCAGCCCGATGCCGATCCGGAACGGATCGTTGGTCGGCGCCCCGGCCGCGGCCAGCGCCTCGTCCACCTCGGCCTGCGCCTCGCGCGGGGCGTCGAGCCCGCCCAGGCCGGCCGGGAAGTGCACCCAGGCCAGCCCGGCGTCGAAGCGGGCGCGCAGGAAGTCCAGCCGCGGCGTGGTCGCCGGATCGTGTTCGGCCAGCAGGGTACTGACGCGTTCGAGCAGCATGTTCGTACGTACCTTCCTTCGCTCAGCTGCGGGCGGACAGGGTGCCCAGGCCCCGCTGGACCAGGGCGGGCACCAGGTCGCCCATGCCCTCGAAGCCCGATCCGACGGTCTGTCCCTGCAGGAAGCGGTAGTAGATGCCCTCGGCGATGACCGCCAGCTTGAAGTACCCGAAGGCGACGTACCACGGCAGTGGGCTGACATCCAGGCCGCTGCGTTGCGCGTACCGCTCGACCAGCTCGTCCTGCCCGGGGAAACCGGTGTCGCCGCCCACGGCCGAGGGCAGCACGCCGCCGCCCATCGTGTCCAGCTCGGTCCAGTACACGCACATCAACCCCACGTCGGCGAGCGGGTCGCCGAGCGCGGCCATCTCCCAGTCGAGCACCGCCGCGATCTGGTCGTCCCCGTCCACGATCGCGTTGTCCAGCCGGTAGTCGCCGTGCACGATCGTGGCGCGCTGCGCGGCGGGGACGGCGTCGCCCAGCGCGCTGTGCAGCGCGTCGATGCCGGGCACCTCCCGGCTGCGGGACGCGGCGAGCTGCTTGCCCCAGCGGGCGACCTGGCGCTCCATGAACCCGTCCGGGCGGCCGAAGTCGCCGAGGCCGACCTCGACCGGATCGACCGCGTGCAGGTCGGCGAGCACGTCCACCAGCGCCCAGGACAACGCGCGTGCCCGATCCTCGGACATATCAGCTGTCTGCGACTTGTCCCGGTAGACGGTGCCGTCCACCCGCTCCATCAGGTAGAACGGCGCGCCGATCACGTCCGGGTCCTCGCAGAGCAGGTACACCCTCGGCACCGGCACGGCGGTGGGCGCGAGCGCCGACAGCACCCGGTACTCGCGGGCCATGTCGTGCGCGGTGGCCAGCACGTGGCCGAGCGGCGGGCGGCGCAGCACCCAGGAGCCCGGCCCGTCCATCCGCTCGCCGCTGACGAAGTAGGTCAGGTTCGACTTGCCGCCCGCGATCAGCTCGGCCGTCAGCGAAGCGGCACCGTGCGGGCCGGCGACCAGGCCGGGATCGTGCTCGGCCTGGTAGGCGGCCAGCCGGTCCAGGGGCAGGCCGGGCGGGTCCGCGCCGTTGCCGTCGACGGCGACTTCGGCGGGGGTCTCAGCGTCTGTCATCTCGGTTGCCTCGGTCCGGGGTCTTGCGGGGAGTACGGCTGGGTGGAACAGTACCGACTAGTCGGTACGTCGGCTAGAGCGGACGGGTCGCGGTACCGGCGAAAGGCCTGGCACCAGCAAAGACGCTGTAAACGCCGTCGGAAGAGGACCCCACGATGCTTGCCAGCACCATGCAGGACTACCCGCTGACCATCACCGCGATCCTGCGCCACGGCGCCCGGATCTACGGCGGGAGCGAGTGCGTCACCTGGGCCGGGACGCACGCCCGCCGGGCCACCTTCGCCGAGGTCGCCGACAACGCCGAGCGGCTGGCCGCCGGGCTGGCCAGGCTGGGCATCGGCGAGGGGGACCGGGTCGGCACGTTCTGCTGGAACAGCCAGGAGCATCTCGAGGCGTACTTCGCGATCCCCTGCATGGGCGCAGTACTGCACACCTTGAACATACGTCTGCCCGGGGACCAAGTCGCGCACATCATCGACCACGGCGGCGACCGCGTCGTGATCGTGGACGGCAGCCTGCTGCCGCTGCTGGCCAAGATCGCCCCGGGGCTGGCGAACGTCGAGGCGTACATCGTGGTCGGCGACGTGGACCTGGGCATGCTGGCCGCAGTGCCCGCGGGCGTGAAGGTGCTGCGTTACGCCGACGTGCTCGCGGCCGAGGAGCCCGGGTACGCCTGGCCGGAGCTGGACGAGCGCTCCGCCGCGGCGATGTGCTACACGAGCGGCACCACCGGAGATCCCAAGGGTGTGGTGTACTCGCACCGCTCCACCTTCCTGCACGCGCTGGCCGGACAGGCCGCGTGCATGGCCGGCACCACCGAGTCGGACCGGATCCTGACCATCGTGCCGATGTTCCACGTGAACGCGTGGGGCATCCCGTACGGCGCGTTCTTCGCCGGGGCCACGCTGCACATGCCCGGCCCGCACATGGGCCCGGACGGGCTGGTCGACTTCATCGAGGCCGAGCGCTCCACCGTCGCCTCGGCCGTGCCCACCATCTGGAACTGGATCCTGCAGTACGGCGAGGCCCGCCCGATCGACCTGTCCTCGCTGCGGATGGCCACCTCGGGCGGGGCGGCCGCGCCGCGCGCGATGCTCGAGGCCTTCGAGGAGCGCTACGGCCTGCGGATCATCCAGGGCTGGGGGATGACGGAGACCAGCCCGGTGGCCGGGATGGCGCACCCGCCGGCCGGGGTCGAGCCGGGCACCGCCGAGGACGTGGACTGGCGGCTGAAGTCCGGCCGCGTCGCCAGCGGGGTCGAGATGCGCATCACCGACGTGGACAGCGGGGCCGAGCTGCCCTGGGACGGCGAGTCGGTCGGCGAGATCGAGGTGCGCGGCCCGTGGATCACCGGCTCGTACTACCGGGACCCGGCGCCGGAGAAGTTCCACGACGGCTGGCTGCGCACCGGCGACCTGGGCACCGTGGACGACCGCGGGTTCTTCCAGGTCACCGACCGGGTCAAGGACCTGATCAAGTCGGGCGGGGAGTGGATCTCCTCGGTGGAGCTGGAGAACCAACTGCTCGGCCACCCGGGCGTGCTGGAGGCCGCGGTGGTCGGGATCCCGGACGCGCGCTGGGACGAGCGGCCGCTGGCCTGCGTGGTGCTGCGGCCCGGCTGGGAGGCCGGCGAGGCGCTGGCCGGGGAGCTGGCCGGCTACCTCAACGGCAAGGTGGCCCGCTGGCAGGTCCCGGAGTACTGGACCTTCATCGACGAGGTGCCCAAGACCACCGTCGGCAAGTTCGACAAGAAGGTGCTGCGCGCAAGGCACCGGGCCGGCGAGCTGACCGTGCTGGAGATGGACCGGACCGGACTGTAGCCAGCAGTCGGTGATCACAGACCGACACACACAGGGAGCGAACGCGATGGACTTCGAGATCAGCCCGCGGGCGAAGGACTATCTGGAGCGCCTCACCGCCTTCATGGACAGCCACGTCTACCCCGCCGAGCCGGTGTACGCGGCGCAGCGGCGGGCGCTGGCCGAGGCAGGGGACGTACACGGGCTGCCGCCGGTGATCCAGGAGCTGAAGGCGGCGGCCCGCGAGCGCGGCCTGTGGAACCTGTTCCTGCCCGACGCCGAGGAGCCGCGGCACGGCCTGTCAGTCCTCGACTACGCCTCGCTGGCCGAGGTGACCGGCCGCTCGATCGAGCTGGCTCCGGAGGCGATCAACTGCGCCGCCCCGGACACCGGCAACATGGAGGTCCTGCACCTCTTCGGCACCCCGGCGCAGAAGGAGCAGTGGCTCGCCCCGCTGCTGCGCGGCGAGATCCGCAGCGGCTTCGGGATGACCGAGCCGGACGTGGCCAGCTCGGACGCCTCGAATATCAGGACCCGGATCGAGCGGGACGGCGACGAGTACGTGGTCACCGGCCGCAAGTGGTGGACCAGCGGGGCGATGGACACGCGCTGCAAGATCCTGATCGTGATGGGCAAGACCGACCCGGACGGCCCCAAGCACCGTCAGCAGTCGATGATCCTGGTCCCGCTGGACGCCCCGGGCGTGAAGATCGTGCGGGCCCTGCCGGTCTTCGGCTACCAGGACCAGCACGGCCACGCCGAGATCGTCTTCGACGCGGTCCGCGTCCCGGCCGCGAACCTGATCGGCGAGGAGGGGAGCGGCTTCGCCATCGCGCAGGCCCGCCTCGGCCCCGGCCGGATCCACCACTGCATGCGCGCCCTCGGCATGGCCGAGCGGGCCCTGCAGCTGATGTGCGAGCGCGCCGTGGACCGCGTCGCCTTCGGCGGCCCGATCGCGTCCCAGGGCGTGGTCCAGCAGTGGATCGCCGAGTCGCGGATCGCGATCGAGCAGGCCCGGCTGCTGACCCTCAAGACCGCGTGGCTGATCGACCGGTCCGGCAGCAAGGGCGCCCGCACCGAGATCGCCGCGATCAAGGTGGTCGCGCCACGGGTGGCGCTCGAGGTGGTGGACAAGGCGATCCAGGTGCACGGCGGCGCGGGCGTCAGCGACGACACCCCGCTGGCCGCGATGTGGGCCCAGCTGCGTACGCTGCGGCTGGCCGACGGTCCGGACGAGGTCCACATCCGCTCCGTCGCCCGCACCGAGCTCGGCCCGTACCTCAAGCGGGCCGAATCCCGCGCATGACGACCCGTTCGACGCGCCTCGATACCCTTACCCCTATGCCTCGCACGTCCGCCAAGGTTCCGCCGCTGCGCCCCGCGCCGGAACTGGCGGCGCTGCCCGTGCAGGAGCGGCTGCTGGCGGCCTCGGTGCGCCTGTTCGCCGAGCAGGGCTTCGAAAGCACGTCCGTCCAGGAGATCGTGGCGGCGGCGGGCGTGACCAAGGGCGCGATGTACCACTACTTCGCGTCCAAGGACGACCTGCTGTACGAGATCTACCACCGGCTGCTCGGCCTGCAGACCGAGCGGCTCACCGCCATCGCCGACGGCCCCGGCACGGCCGAGGAGCGCGTCCGGGCCGCGGCGGCGGACGTGGTCGAGACCACGCTCACCTCCATCGACGAGGCGATCGTCTTCTTCCGCTCGATGCACATGCTGCCGCTGGACAAGCGCGCCCAGGTGCGCACCGAGCGCCGCAGCTACCACGAGCGCTTCCGCGCGCTGGTCGAGGAGGGCCAGCAGGTCGGAACGTTCCGCGAGGACGTGCCCGCAGACCTGGTCGTGCACTTCTTCTTCGGAGCGGTCAACCAGCTGGGCACCTGGTACCACCACGACGGCGGCCTGAGCCGCGAGCAGATCGCCGGGCACTACGCGGAACTGTTCCTGACCGGCCTGCGCCCGCCTGCTTAGTCCGCGTAACCCGCTTAGCCCGCATAGCCCGCTTAGCCCGCTCACCCCCACCACCCCTACCGCTCATCTCCTCCCCTCCCCCTCCGGACGAATACCGCATCCCTCCCATCTAGCCATACCGTCCGGTCGGTACTACGCTCACGCCGCCGCACAGAGCCGTGTGGCGAAACCTTCGGCTCAGGAGGTCAGAGATGTCCGCTTCGGCAACGGAAGGAATCCCCGCCGCCCCACGCCCCGCCGCTTCGCACTCGCTCTGGAACCGCCAGCTCGCCCGCTACCCCGACACCGCGGTCCGGTACGTCTACCTCGCGATCGTCGTCGTAGCGACCGTCGTCCTCTACTACGAGCTCTACATCCAGTACGCGATCTCCACCGCGATCATCACGCACTTCAACATGACCTTCACGTACTTCGTCTACGTGTCGGTCGTGGGCAACGCCGTAGGCGCCTTCGCCTCCCTCCTCGCGGGTCTCGCCGACCGCTGGGGCCGGGCGAACCTGACCGTGTACGGACTGCTGATCACCGGCGCGCTCGTCGCCTTCGCCGTCCCCAACGCGAACTCCAAGGGCATGTTCCTGGCCCTGATCGCGGTCGTCAGCTTCGTCGAGGGCATCATCCTGGTGACCACCCCGGCCCTGGTCCGCGACTTCTCCCCGCAGCTGGGCCGGGCCTCCGCGATGGGCTACTGGACCATGGGCCCGGTGGTCGGCAGCCTGGTCGTGACCCTGGTGACCAGCCACACCTACTCCGGCTCGACGACCTGGCAGGACGAGTTCCGCTACGCCGGCTGGGCCGGACTGCTGGTGTTCGTGATCGCGCTGATCGGGCTGCGCGAGCTCTCCCCGCAGCTGCGCGACCAGATCATGGTGAGCCTGCGGGACCGAACACTCGTCGAGGCGAAGGCGAAGGGCCTGGACACCGAGGCCGCGCTCAAGGGCCACTGGCGCCAAATGCTGCACACCGACATCGTCGGCTCGGCGCTCGCGATCAGCCTCTTCCTACTCCTCTACTTCGCGGCAGTCGGCTCCTTCACGGTCTACTTCGTGACGACCTTCGGATATTCGGTCCAGCGAACAGCCGGCCTGCTCAACTGGTACTGGGCGGCGAACGCGATCAGCCTGGTGGTGGTCGGCTTCCTGTCCGACCGAGTCAGGGTACGAAAGCCGTTCATGCTCTTCGGCGCGATCGCGTCGATCGCCGTTCTGATCCAGTTCGCACTCGCCGCCACGAAGCCGGAGACCAGCTACTACACCTTCGCCCTCATGGTGGCCGGGATCGGCATCTTCGGCGGCTTCACCTACGCGCCGTGGATGGCGAGCTTCACCGAGACGGTCGAGAAGCGCAATCCGGCGGCCACCGCGACCGGCCTGGCCGTGTACGGCTGGATCGTGCGCATCGTGGTCGCGGCCTCCTCGGCGATCCTGCCGCTCGTGGTCTCCAGCGCGACCCCGCTGGTCGATCACGGCGCCCAGGTCGCAGCAGCGCAAGCACAGGCAGGCCCGGCACTAGCGATCGTCCAGGCCCACCCGCAGCTGTTCGCCCAGCTGGAGAAGTACCCCGCGAACCAGGTCCCGCCGGCCCTCCAGGCCCAAGCGGTCACCGAGGTAGGCGTCCCCGGCCTCCTCACCGTCCAGAAAGCCGCGCCCCAGCTGGCGATCCTCGGCGCCTACGGCACCCAGGTCCAGCAGGCCGCGGCCCACAACCCGAAGGACTGGCAGACCTGGTACTGGGTGTGCCTCGGCGGCGAGGTGGTCTTCATCCCGTTCATCTTCCTGATGGCCGGCCAATGGAGTCCCCGCAAGGCCCGCCAGGACCTGGAAGAGCACGAGCGCCAGATCGACGAGCAGTTGGCCAGGTTAGGCAGCACCACAGAGGCCACTGCATAGATAGGCATTAGGCAGGCAATCACCTTACGCAGCATCAGCTTGCCCGTGACTGATCCATCGGTACCCGTGAGTCGTCGCACTGACTCACGGGTACCGTGCATTCCGCTCTACCTTCACAGACATGGACAAAACTCCATAGAAGATCCTCCTGCGGATAACATCACTGGTATCCCGTCGTACGGCCACGTCGCTAGCCCGTTCCCGCCCCCGCAGGAGGCGTCCGCATGGACCAGTTGACCATTTTGTTCGTGATCTTCCTGGCCACCATCTTCTCGGTGCCGGTCGGCCGGTTGATCGGGTTGCCGTCGCCGGTGCTGATGACCCTGTTCGGGATCGGCATGGCGCTGCTGCCGCAGGTGCCGAATCCGAACCTGGATCCGGAGCTGATCCTGCCGCTCGTGCTGCCGCCGCTGCTGTTCGCGGCGGCCCGGCGGACGCACTGGCGGCAGTTCAGGTCGAGCTGGCGGACGGTGCTGCTGCTGGCGATCCTGCTGGTGCTGGTCACCACTGCGGCGGTGGCCGGGGTCTTCCATGCGATGAACCCGCAGCTGCCGATCGGCGCCGCGGTGCTGCTCGGCGCGGTCATCTCGCCGCCGGACCCGGTCGCCGCCTCGGCCGTCGCCGGGGATCTGAGCCTGCCCCGGCGGCTGGTCAGCGCGCTGGAGACCGAGGGGTTGTTCAACGACGTGACCGCGGTCGTCATCTACGGGGTCGCGGTCACGGCGGTCACCTCGCACCATTTCTCCGCCCCGGGGGCGCTCGGCGAGCTGGCCCTGTCCGCGCTGATCGGGCTCGTGATCGGGCTCGTGCTGGGCTGGTGCTCGACCCGAGCCATGGGCTTCCTGGGCGACGCGACGCTGCAGGTCGGACTCAGCCTGCTGATCCCATACGCGGCGTACGTGGGAGCGGACCACCTGCACGGCTCCGGCGTGCTGGCGGTCCTGGTGTACGGCCTCTACCTCTCCGGCAAGACCGACGCCGACGACGTGGCCTACCGGCTGGTCGGCACCGCGTTCTGGGACATCGTCGAACTGCTGGTCACCGGCTTCGCCTTCGGGCTGATCGGCCAGGAGCTGTACGTGGTGGTGCAGGACGTCGGCGACCAGTGGACCTCGCTGCTCGACGACGCGCTGGCGGTGGTGGCGGTGGTCGTGTTCGTCCGGCTGGCCTGGCTGCTGCCGACAGCGTGGCTGGCGAACCGGGTCGAGGGCGGGCGCGGTCCGAAGCGCAGGATCCGTTCCGTGGACGACAAGCCGATCAGCTGGCGAGAGGCCACGGTGATGTGGTGGGCCGGGATGCGCGGGGTGGTCACCGTCGCGCTGGCCCTGGCCGTCCCGCGCACGATCGACGGCGGCGGCCAGTTCCCCGGACGCGAGGAGATACTGTTCACGGCCTTCGCAGTGGTGCTGTTCACACTGGTGGTGCAGGGCCTGACGCTGCCGCTGCTGGTGCGCGTGCTGAGGGTCGGCGCGGACGACAAGGCTGAGCGGGAGGCGGAGCGCCGACTGTGGTTCCGGGTCGCGAAAGCGGAGCTGCGGCAGCTCAATACGGCTGCCGAGCAGGGCGTCGTCCCGGATGAGTTGTATGAGCGCCTGGCCAGCCGCCAGCACGGCCGGCTCGCGCAGGCCTGCCCCGAGGCCATTGACGACGAACTGCGCGTGACAGCGAAGAAGAGGTTCGGCGAGGCGAAGAAAATACACCAGCTGGACCAGGAGATGATCGCGGCGGGCCGACGCGAGATGCAGGCCGCGCGTTCGGAGCCGGGGATGGATCCGGAGCTGGTGGACCGGGTGATGCGGCGGCTGGACCTGAGGAGCGAGCTGCACTGAGCCAACCGTGCATATCATCGGTTGTATGAGTGGGCCGAGCACGACTGCGCTGGCGGATGCGTTGGCGGCTGGACCGGTGGTGCTGGACGGCGGAATGTCCAACCAGTTGGAGACGGCCGGGCACGACCTGTCGGACGAGCTGTGGTCGGCGCGGCTGTTGGTCGACGAGCCGGAGGCCATCGAGCAGGCGCACGCGGCGTACTTCGCGGCGGGGGCGCAGGTCGCGATCACGGCCAGCTACCAGGCGTCCTTCGAGGGATTTGAGCGAAGGGGTGTCGAGCGGGAGCAGGCGGTCGGACTGTTGCGGCGGAGTGTCGAGCTGGCGCGACATGCCGGGGAGACGATCTTGTCTGGTTCAGACGGACAGGGTGAGCAGGGTACTGATTTGTCCGCCTCGGGAGGACAACCCGCATCCGGCCGACGGGGGCAACCGAATGTCACGTTGTCCGTTTCAGATGGACAAGGAAATCGGGATGCCGGGCTGTCTGACTCGGACGGACAGAGTAGTCAGCTCGGCGGGCGGTGGGTTGCGGCGTCGGTGGGGCCGTATGGGGCGGCGCTCGCGGATGGGTCCGAGTATCGCGGACGGTATGGACTCTCCGTTGCGCAGCTTGAGGATTTTCACCGTCCACGGATTATGGCTCTGGTCGGCGCCGCTCCTGATGTCCTGGCGCTGGAGACTGTTCCGGACATCGACGAGGCCACCGCGCTACTCCACATCGTCGACTCGCTTGGCGTTCCCGTCTGGCTGTCCTACACGATCGCCGGGGACCGGACCCGCGCGGGCCAACCGCTCGACGAGGCGTTCGGCCTCGCCGCGTCCAGCAGCGCAGTCATCGCGGTCGGCGTGAACTGCTGCGCGCCCGCCGACGTCTCGCACGCCGTGAAAGTTGCGTCCTCGGTGACCGGAAAGCCGGTGGTCGTCTACCCGAACAGCGGCGAGGTCTGGGACGCCTCGGCCCGCGCTTGGCAGGGTCCGAACACCTTCGACGCCGGTCTGGTCCGGTCCTGGGTCGCGTCGGGAGCCCGGCTGGTCGGCGGCTGCTGCCGGGTCGGTCCGGCGGGGGTCGCGGCGATCCGCGCGGCACTCAACGCGCAATAACCGCACAACGATTTCGATAGTAAGGTCCGGGTATGGCGTTCATAGACAAGGACCTCGACGAGCTGGTCGAGTACCTCCCGGCCCGCACCGAGCCCGCCGACTTCGCTGCCTTCTGGAGCAAGACCCTGGCCGAGGTTCGCGAGCATCCCCTCGACGCCGTGTTCGAGCCGCTCGAGACGGGGCTGCGGACGGTCACCGTCTCGGACGTCACCTACTCGGGCTTCGGCGGCCAGCGGATCAAGGGCTGGCTGGTGCGTCCGACTGGAGTGGACGGCCCACTGCCGACCATCGTGGAGTACGTCGGCTACGGCGGCGGCCGCGGCCTGCCTACCGAACGGCTGCTGTGGGCCAGCGCCGGTTACGCGCACTTCGTCATGGACACTCGCGGGCAGGGCGGCACCTGGCAGGCCGGCGACACCCCGGACAACTTCGCCGACGGCGCTGGACCCTCATACCCGGGCGTGATGACCCGTGGCGTGCTGGCGCCGGAGACGTATTACTACCGTCGCCTCTACACCGACGCGGTCCGTGCGGTTGAGGCGGCGCGCGCGCACCCGTCCGTCGATCCGGCGCGCATCGTGGTGCACGGCGGCAGCCAGGGCGGCGGCGTCTCGCTGGCAGTCGCAGGGCTCGTAGACGGGTTGGCCGGGGTGCTGGCCGACGTGCCGTTCCTGCAGCACTTCCGGCACGCCACCGAGATCACCGACGGCTTCCCGTACAAGGAGATCGCGAACTTCTGCAAGGTGCACCGGGACAAGGTCGAGCAGGTGTTCAGTACCCTGTCGTACTTTGACGGCCTCAACTTCGCCGTGCGGGCGCAGGCCCCGGCGCTGTACTCGGTCGCGCTGATGGACGAGATCTGCCCGCCGTCCACCGTGTACGCGTCCTACAACCACTACGCCGGGCCGAAGGAGATCGCGGTGTACCCGTACAACGGGCACGAGGGCGGAGAGGCGTTCCACACGCCGACCGCCCTCGCGTTCGCCGCTCAGGTGACTATGTAATGGCTTTTACAGGGTAGACGCAGTTCCCTGGGCGGCTGCGGACTCGTCTAGCAGCCAGCAACGTGCGACGTGTACAGCGCGGCCGGCCTCGTCGCTGCGCTCTTCCGTCCCCACGGGCAGATCCGGCGGTCGCTTGGTGCAGATGTCCATCGCGAACGGACACCGGCTGCGGAACCGGCAGCCTTGGTCGAGTGCTGATTCGCGGTGCTCGGCGGCGCGGGTGTCCCGGCGCTCTGCGCGCTGCGCACGGGCCTCGGCCAACTGCGCGCGGGTCATCGTCGGGTCCGGCGCGGCCGCGGCGAGCATCTGCGTGTACGGATGCGCCGGGTGCAGGATCACCTGGTCGCTCGATCCGCGCTCGACCACCTCGCCCCGGTACATGACCATGATCTGCGACGAGAAGTGCCGCGCGGTGGCCAGGTCGTGCGTGACGTAGAGCAGCGCCAGGTCCCGATCGCGCTTGAGCCGGTCGAGCAGGTTGAGGATCTCCAGCCGGATCGACACGTCGAGCATCGACACCGGCTCGTCGGCCAGCAGCACCTGCGGGTTCGTGGCCAGGGCGCGCGCGATGGCCACCCGTTGGCGCTGGCCGCCGGACAGCTCGTGCGGATGCTTGCGGGCCACGTCCTCGGCCGGGGTCAGATTCACCGAGCGCAACAGGTCGAGCACCGCCGCGTCCAATTGCGCGCCGCGCTTGAGCCCGCCGTGCAGCAGCAGCGGACGGCGCAGGTGGTGGGCCACGGTGTGCATCGGATTGAGCGAGGAGAACGGATCCTGGAACACCAGTTGCAGGGTCTTGTGATACTCCCGGCGCTTGGCCCGCCGCCCGCCCGACCGGCCCGCGTCGCCCAGCGTGATCGCGCCGGAGCTCGGCTTGACGAACCGGCTCAGGGTCCGTACGACGGTGGACTTGCCGCTGCCGCTTTCGCCGACCAAGGCCAGGGTCTGGCCCGGCTCCAGGGCGAAGGACAGCCCGTCCACGGCACGCAGGTGCCCGCCGCCGCGCTGGCGGTAGTCCACCGTCAGGTCCGTCACGGTCAGTGCGCTCATGCCTTGCCTCCGGACGTGGCAGTGTACTGAGGATCGTGCAGGTGGCAGGCCACCGGCCAGCTGCCGCCGCTACCACCACCGCTACTTCTGCCGGACGGCGTGCGCAGCTCCGGCGCCACCTCAGTACACGGCTCGAACACCGACTCGCAGCGCGGTGCGAACGGGCAGCCGGTCAGTGCGTTGCGCAGGTCCGGCGGGCTGCCCGGGATGCCGCGCAGGTCCCGGCGTCCGCCGCGCAGGTCCGGGAACGAGCGCAGCAGCCCCCTGGTATACGGGTGCAGCGGCGAGGTGGCCACCTGCTCAGCCGGGGCGTACTCGACCACCTGGCCCGCGTACATCACGGCCAGCCGGTCGCTGATCTCCAGCAGCAGCGCCAGGTCGTGCGTGATGAAGATGACTGCGAAGCCCAGCTGCGCCCGCAGCCGCTCGATCTCGTCCAGGATCTCCCGCTGCACCAGCACGTCCAGCGCCGTGGTCGGCTCGTCCATCACCACCACCTCCGGCTCCAGGGCCAGCGCCATCGCGATGGCGACCCGCTGGCGCATTCCGCCGGACAGCTCGTGCGGGAAGGAGCGGATCCGCTTCGGGTCGATGCCGACCATCTCCAGCAGCTCCCCCGCCCTGGCGCGCCGCTCGGCCCGGCCCATCTGCGGCCGGTGCGCCCGGAAGATGTCCTCCATCTGGCTGCCGATGCTGGTCACCGGGTTGAGCGCGTTCATCGCACTCTGGAAGACCATCGACACCTTTCCCCACCGGAACGCCCGCAGCCGCTCCCCGGACAGCTGCGCCAGGTCCAGCGCCTCGCCGCCACGGTCGTAGTACTCGATCACGCCGGCGGTCATCCGGGCCGGGGGTCGCAGCATCCTGGTGAGCGCGTAGGCGAAGGTTGATTTACCGCAGCCGCTCTCCCCCACGATGCCGAGCACCTCCCCCCGGCGCAGCTCCAGCGATACGTCGCGCACCGCCCGAGTCGGCCGCGCGCCCGTGTACTCCACGCTCACATTGCTCGCCCGCAGCACCAGGTCCGTGCCGAGCCCGGTGGACTGGGACTGCTTCGCGTTTCCGACGATCGCGGTCACTGCGCCGCCTTCCTTCCGGACCGGCCGAGTCGGCCGGACCTCGGCTCGCGGTACACCCGCAGCCGCGGATTGAGCAGTTCGTCGAGCCCGAAGTTGATCAGTGCGAGCCCCGCGCCGAGCAGTGCGATGCACAGGCCCGGCGGCGCGAACCACCACCAGTCCCCGGAGGTGAGCGCCTCGGCGTTCTGCGCGAAGTACAGGATGTTGCCCCAGGTCAGCAGGTCAGGGCTCTGCAATCCCAGGAAGGCCAGGCCGGCCTGCCCCAGGATCGCGAAGATCATCGAGAACAGGAACTGGGAGACGATGATCGGCAGCTCGTTCGGCAGGATCTCCACCAGGATGATCCGCCAGGCCGGCTCGCCCAACGCCTTCGACGCCAGCACGTAATCCCGGTTGCGCACGGACAGGGTCTGGCCGCGCAGCACCCGCGCCGAGGCCGCCCAGCTGGTGAGTGCGATCACGAAGATGGTCGGCAGCAGGCCGTTGTTCTTCACGAACGCGGCCACCACGATGACCAGCGGCAGGGTCGGGATCACCAGCGCCACGTTGGACAGCAGCGCGAACAGCTCATCGATCCAGCCGCCCGCGTAGCCCCCGCCGATGCCGATCAGCACCGAGATGGCGGTGGCGACCAGCCCGGCCGCCGCCCCGATCTCCAGGGTGGCCCGGGTGCCGACCACGACCTGCGAGAACAGGTCCTGGCCGATGTCGGTGGTACCGAACCAGTGCGCCGCGGACGGCGACGCGGCCCGGTCCGTACTGACCAGGTTCGGATTGCCCAGCAGCAGCGGTCCGGTCACCCCGAGCAGGATGAAGAAGCCGACGATGCACAGTCCGACCACCAGCCGGCGGGAACGCAGCGCGGTACGCAGGACCCCGCTGCCCCGGACCGCGGCTTCGGCCGGGGTGTCCACCAGCGCGGTGGTGAGCGCGGCCGACATCTACGCCTCCTTCGTTCGCGGGTCCATGAACCCGTAGAGCAGGTCCACGATCAGGTTCGCGGCCAGCACGGCGAAGCTGATCGCCAGGAAGATGCCCTGCATCAGCGGGTAGTCCTCGTTCTGCACGGCCTGGAACAGCAGGTTGCCGATGCCCGGGTAGTTGAAGACCTGCTCCATCACGATCTGCCCGGTCACCACGAAGCCGATCGAGACGGCGAACCCTGACACGCTCGGCAGCACCGCGTTGCGCGCCGCGTACCTGATCATGACCCGCATGGAACTCAGGCCCTTGGCTTCGGCCGCGACCACGTAGTCCTCGGCCAGCGTGGCGACCATCATGTTGCGCATGCCGAGCAGCCAGCCGCCCACCGAGGCGACCACCAGCGTGATGGCCGGCAGCAGCGAGTGCTGGATCGCGGAGGAGATGAAGGCGCCGTTCCAGCCGGGAGTGAGCGACAGGTCGTAGCCGCCCTGGGCCGGGAACAGCTGCCAGTCGTTGGCCAGCAGGTACACCAGCAGTTCGGCGAGCCAGAAGTACGGGACCGCGGTCAGCAGCGTGGTGGACGGCACCAGCGCGTCCAGCCGGGTGCCGCGCTTCCAGCCGGTGATCGCACCGAGCAGGATGCCGAGGCAGAAGCTGGCCGTCGCGGCGACGCCGACCAGGATCAGGGTCCAGAAGATCGCCTGGCGGACCAGGTCGATCACCGGGGTCGGGAAGACCGTGATGGACAGGCCGAAGCGCAGGTGGGCCAGCGAGTCAAGGTACTGTCCGTACTGGCTGAACAGGCTGCCGGAGCTGAGCCCGAGCAGCTTGCGCAGCGCGTCGGCCTCGCCCGCGGGCACCGTGCCGGTCTGCTGCTGCTTGCCGATGATCACCTGGACCGGGTCGCCGGGGATCAGCCTGGGCAGGAAGAAGTTGACGGTGATCGCGACCCACGCGGCCACCAGGTAGAAGCCGAGTTTCCGTCCGATGTAGCGCAGGCGCACGCCCCGCCTCCTCGTCTAGGGTGCCAAGGCCCTGATCCGCCCCGGGCGGCCGCGCGCCCCGGAACCGGACGGGTTCCGGGACGCGCGCCGCGGCGGCGCGGCGGACCGCGTCAGGTCAGCTCGCCGGGGCCAGGTGCAGGGCCACCCAGCCCTCGTCCGGCTGGAGCCAGATCGGCGGGGCGGCGTACGGGTTGTCGGTGGTCGGGAACTCCTTGACGTGGTTGCCGTTGAACTCGATCTCGTCCTGCGCGGCGAACAGCGCGATCGTCGGCATGTCCTGCAGCACGAGGTGCTCGATCTGGTAGAAGTCCGCCTTCTGCGCCGCCGTGTCCGTGGTGGCGACGATCTGCGCGAGCAGCTGGTCGACCTGCGGGTTGTCGTAGCGGCCGTAGTCGCCGAACTGGTCCACCTTGCCCAGGGCCGGGGCCACCGAGCCGTTGAGCAGCTGGTTGTAGTACTGGTACGGGTCGGAGGTGTAGCCGAAGTTGTCGATCATCAGCTCGAAGTTGCCGGTGTTCTGGTCCTGCAGCCAGGAGGCGTACGCCTCGGACTGCACGGTCACCTTGATCCCGGCGGTGGCCAGCTCCTGCTCCGCTATCTGCAGGACGCTGATGTAGTCGGACCAGCCGGTGACCACCTTGATCGAGATGCTCAGCTGCTTTCCGGAGGCGTCCTTGAAGACCCCGTCGGAGCCGAGGGTGTAGCCGGCCGCCTGCAGGGTCGACTTGGCGCCCGCCGGGTCGGCGGCCCCGAACTTCTGGTCCGCGAGGGTCGGGTCCAGGACGCTGTTGAAGTTCGGCGTCAGCAGGTCCATCGGGTTGGTCGCCGGGGCGTAGCCGTTGTACACCGACTGGCTGATGAAGTCGCGGTCGATCGCCTGGCTGATCGCCTTGCGCACGGCCGGCTGCGAGGTCGGGCCCTGCTTGTAGTTGGGCACCAGGTAGGTCACCGACAGCGGGATGTCCTCGACCGCGTACTTGGCGTTCTTGGCCAGGTAGTTCTTCTTGATGTCCGGGATGAAGCCGCCGGCCCAGTCGATCTGGCCGGAGGTGATCGCCTGGTCCGCGGTGCTGTTGCCGCTGAAGGTCACGAACCGCATGGTCTTGATCTTCGGCAGGCCGGCCAGGTAGTAGTGCGGGTTCGCGTTCAACTCCATGACCTGGCTGTTGAGCTTGCCGACCATCCACGCCCCGGTGCCCACCGGGTTGGCGTCGGCGAAGGTCTTCTTGTCCTTGACCGTGGACCAGATGTGCTCCGGCAGGATCATGGTCTTGCCCGCGATGTAGACCAGGTTCTGGTACGCGGGCTTGGTGAAGTTGACCGTCACCGTGTCGTCGCCCTGGACCACCGCGTTCTTCAGCGGCAGGCCGTTGGTGTTCAGCGCCGCGTCCTGCGCGTCGAGGTTGAACGTGTACGCGACGTCGGCGGCGGTGAAGGGCTTGCCGTCGTTCCACGTCACGCCGGTGCGCAGCTTGAAGGTGATCGCGGTGCCGTCGGAGTTCCAGGTGTAGGACTTGGCCAGCCAGGGCTGCACGTCGCCGGCCTTGGCGGTGTTGAAGAACATCAGCGGCTCGTAGATCATCCCGATCGCGCCGATCTCGACGGTCGGCGAGTACGGGTTGAAGTTGGCCGCGAACGGCGTGGAGGAGCCGGTGACGGTGATCAGGCCGCTGGGTCCGGAGCTCTTCGCCGTGCCGGAGCCGCCGCTGCCGCAGGCGGCCGCCGCCGCCATCACCGCGGCCAGCGCCAGGGCGAATCCCGCCCGCCAGCGTGTACTCGTCCGTGTTCTCATCGTTGAGCCTCACTTCGCTTCGCCAGGAGTGCTTGCGTGGATTCACAACCCAGGCGGGTACTGCCGCCGGCCGACGGCGGCATTGCCGAGTGTTCACGGATGCTGGCACTGAACCGGTTAAGCGTCAAGGGTGCGGCGCGCCGGGGCACGGAAAAATCAGTGGACGGATATCTAGCTGGCGCGGGCGGGCGGGGCGGTGGAGACCCGGGCGGTGAGCACGGACGCCGGCTCGGCCCGGTCGCCCGCCTCCGAGCCCGCCGCAACTTCCAGCAGTCGGCGCGCGGCCCGCGCCCCGTACGCGGCCACGTCCCGGCTCAGCGCGGTGAGCGCCGGGTGCACCAGTTCACAGAGCACTGAGTCGTCCCAGGCCACCACGGACAGCTCGCCGGGCACGTCGATGCCGACCCGCTGGGCCGCGCCGAGGCCGGAGACCGCCATCAGGTCGTTGTCGTAGACGATCGCGGTGGGCGGCTCGGGCTCGGCCAGCAGCGTGGTGGTGGCGTCCGCGCCGCCCTCGGCCGTGTAGTCCGCGGTGACGCAGTACGCGGTGATCCGCGCCGCCTTGGCCGCGGCCAGGAACGCGTCGGTGCGGATCCGGGTGTGCCAGAGGTCTGTCATACCGGTCACCCGGGCCACCCGCCGGTGCCCGAGCTTGGCCAGGTGGTCCACCACGGTGCGGGCGCCGTCCGCGTCGTCCGTCCACACCGCCGACAGGCCGCCCGCCCCGACCGGGGGGCCGATCACGACCGTGGGCAGCGCGAGTTCGCGCAGCACCGGGATCCGCGGGTCGTCCACGTGAAGGTCGACCAGGAAGACCCCGTCCACCCGGCGCTGCGCCCACCAGGTGCGGTAGAGCTCGATCTCGGCGGCCCGGTCCTCGGCCACCGTGAACAGCAGGGCGGTGCGGTCGGCCGCCAGCTCCCCCTGGATGCCCGCGATCAGCTGCATGAAGAACGGCTCCGCGCCGAGGATGCCGGCCGGCCGGTCGATCACCAGGCCGAAGGCCCCGGCCCGGCCGTCGGACAGCGCGCGGGCGGCGCTGTTGGGCTGCCAGCCGATCTCCCGGGCGATCTCCAGGATCCGCTGGCGGGTGGCGGGCGAGACCCCGGGCTGGTTGTTCAGGGCGAAGGACACCGCCGCCTTGGTGACCCCGGCGCGCTGGGCGATGTCCGCGATCGTCGGCCGCTTCACCTCGAAGACCTCCCGTGTCCAGTGTCTTACTTACCAGCCGTGCCTACGAGCCGTGCCTACGAGCCGTGCCCGCGCGTCTCGCCCGCGAGCCTTCGGCCCGAGGGCAGTCTACGGCCGCGCACCCGTCGGCCACGCCCGGAAATCGCTCTTGCGTTGACGGAGGATTTAGGGTCCACTAAACCGGTATAGCACACGTCCGCCCCGCCGCACGCCGCGCCCGCGCCCCAGTCCCGCCCGTGAAAGGTCGTGACCCGCATGCTCCGTCCCTCCCTCCGGTTGCCCGGCGAACCCGGCTCCAGTGCCGCGCCGTGGATCGGCGCGAACTTCTGGTCCCGGGCCGGCGGGCCGCTGATGTGGCGCTCGTTCGAGCCGGACCTCGTGCGCGAGGAGCTGCGGGTGCTGCGCGAGCACGGGCTGACCTTCACCCGCTCCTTCTTCTACTGGCCGGACTTCATGCCGGAGCCGGACACGGTCTCCGAGGAGGCCTGCGCCCGCTACGCCACGTTTCTCGACCTGCACGCCGAGATCGGGATGAGCACCATCCCGACCCTGTTCGTCGGGCACATGTCCGGCGAGAACTGGGACCCTGCCTGGCGGGCCGGACGCGACCTGTACTCGGACGTGTGGATGGTCGCCCAGCAAGCCTGGTTCGCCGGGGAGATGGCCCGCCGCTACGCCGGGCACCCGGCCGTCGCGGGCTGGCTGCTGAGCAACGAGATGCCGCTGTACGGCGGCGAGGGCGCGCGCGAGCAGGTCGCGGCCTGGGCGCAGCTGGTGATCACGGCCGTGCGCGCGGCGGGCGGCACCCAGCCGATCTCGATCGGCGACGGGGCCTGGGGCCTGGAGATCACCGGGCGGGACAACGGCTTCCGGCTGCGGGACACCGCGCGGCTGTGCGATTTCATCGGCCCGCACTGCTACCCGATGGGCGACGACCCGGTCCGCCAGCACTACACCGCCGCGTGGATCTGCGAGCTGGCCGGCTCCTTCGGGCGGCCGGTGATGCTGGAGGAGTTCGGGGTCACCTCGGACTACGTCTCCGACGTGAACGGGGCACACTATTACCGCCAGGTCCTGCACAACTCGCTGCTGGCCGGGGCGACCGGCTGGGGCGCCTGGAACAACACCGACTTCGACGGGCTCGAACATCAGGACCCGTACCGACACCACCCCTTCGAGCTGCACTTCGGCCTGACCGACGCGGCCGGCGTGCCCAAGCCGCAGCTGACCGAGCTGCGGCGGTTCGCCGACACCCTCGCCGAGGTCGACTTCACCCGGCTGCACCGCGCGCCCGCCGAGACGGCGCTCGTGGTCAGCTCGTTCCTGGACACCCAGTACCCGTTCACCGAGCCGGGGGTCGACGGCCCGTACGTCTTCGACACACTGCGGCAGGCGTATATCGCGGCCCGGCTGGCCGACCTGCCGGTGGCGATCGCCCGGGAGAGCGACGGGATCGGCCGCGACGCGAGGCTCTACCTGGTGCCCTCGACCAAGCAGCTGCTCTCGCCGACCTGGTACCAGCTGGCCGACCTGGCCGCGGACGGCGCGACCGTGTACGTGTCCTACTCCGCCGGGGTGCACGACAACCAGCGTGGGCCATGGCACGCGGCGATGAACCAGATGTTCGGGTTCGAGCACCGCCTCATGTACGGGCTCGTGGACACGGTCGAGGAGGACGAGTTCGAGTTCGTATTCACGACCGGGTTCGGCTCGCTGGCCGAGGGGACCCGACTGCGCTTCCGCACCGGCGGCAACCGGCACAGTCGGGCGATGCTGCCGGTCGAGGCCACCGAGGCCGAGGTGGTGGCCGTGGACGGACAGGGCCGCCCGGCGCTGCTGGTGCGGCGGGTCGGCGCGGGCGCCATGGTGTTCTGCACCTACCCGCTGGAGCACATGGCGGCCACCCTGCCGCGGGTGAACCCGGACCCGACCCGCGACCTGTACGACGCGCTGGCCGAGTTCGCGGGCGTCACCCGGGCGGTCACCGTCGAGGAGCCCCGGGTCGCGGTGGACAGCCTGGTCCACGAGGACGGCACCCGCTACGTCTGGTTCGTGAGCCAGGCCGCCGAGGAGCTCACCGTGAAGCCGACCGTGCGCGACGGCGGGAGGCTGGCCGAGGACCCGGTGGTCCTGCCGCCCTTCGGCGTGAGGGTCCTGAAACTCGAAGGCTGAGAACTGGTCGGCAAGCAGTCGGGAAGGGAGCCGGAGCAGTGCCCGCGACGCCAATCCGGGCACTGATCCGACGAGCCGCGCCGCCATCCCCTGTGCGGAGGGACCGCGGCGCGGATCTCCTTAGGGAGCTTACCCTATCGCCAGCAGGTGCGCCTTGTACTGCGCGCCGTAGGCGGTGGCCGTTCCGGTATAGTCCGAGATCAGCGAGGGGCCGCTGGAGCAGTCCCAGGCGTTCCAGGTCCAGGCCAGGTAGCCGGTCCCCTCGGAGTCCAGCCAGGACATCAGGGAATTGATGTAGCTGCCGCCGCAGTCGTTCTCGCCGATCTCGCCCGCGATCAGCGGGACGGCGGCGATCACCGGGGCGATCTGGCTGGTCCAGCAGGAGGAGCTGGAGCAGGTGTTGAAGTTGTACGAGTGGAAGGACGCGACCAGGTTGTGCGCCGAGTCGGTCGGCTCGTAGGCCAGCCAGCTGGTCAGCTCGTTGGAGTACTCCTGGCCGCCGAGCATCAGCACGTTGGTCGCACCGCTCGACCGCACCGCGTTGACCATCGACTGCATGCCGGCCACCTGGTAACCGATGCCGGCGCACGTCCCGCCGTCCCGCCAGCAGGCCCAACCGGAGGCGTCGCTGCCGGTGGCCCTGGACGGATACGGCTCGTTGAAGAGGTCGAATATGACTGCGTTGTTTCCCTTGAACGTGCTGCCCACCGAGGTCCAGAACGGGATCGCCTGGGCGGCGTCGGGCATGGGCTTCTGGCAGGTGGCCTGCGCCGAGGCGCAGCCGGAGGAGTTGCCGGTGTACACGCCGTCGGTCCAGTGCAGGTCCAGGATCGCCACGATCCCGTTGGCGTTCAGCAGGCTGACATACGCCTTCACGGCACTCTGGTAGTTGGCGCCCGCATACGCCGAGTTGACGTACGACTCGCCGTTCCAGCAGGCCTCGTTCAGCGGAACGCGCACCGCGTTGGCGTGCCAGCTCTTGATCACCGCGACAGAGGCCTGATCCATCGGGCCGTTCCACAGCCCGTTGCCCTGCACGCAGGCGAACTCCCCGCCGGAGCGGTTCACCCCGTGCAGCACCACGGTCGCGCCGCTCGCGTTGACCAGCTTGTTGCCGGACACGTGCAGCTGCGGGGCCGTCGTGCCGGTGCCGCCGCTGGAGCTTGCCGAGGCGGACGCGCTGGCCGAGACACTGGCCGAAGCGCTGGCACTGGCGCTCGCGCTGGGACTACCGGTCGCCGCCGCCCCGTTGCAGGCGACGCCGTTCAGCGTGAAGGCCGTCGGCACCGGGTTCGAGCCGGACCAGGCCCCGTTGAAGCCGATCTGCACCGAGCCGCCGGTGGCGACCGAGGCGTTCCAGCTCAGGCCGGCCACCGAGACGTTCGCGCCGCTCTGCGTCCAGGTGCCGTTCCAGCCCTGGGTCACGGTCTGCCCGGCCGCGAAGGAGAAGCCGAGGGTCCACCCGTTGATCGCGGCGGCGTTGTTCACGATGGTGACGGCGGCCCCGAAGCCGCCGGTCCACTGGCTGCTGATGCTGTACGTGACCGCGCAGGCTGGGGTGGCCGCGGCGGCCGGGCTCGCGGCCGCAGCGACGATTCCGGCCCCCACCGCGAGCGTGACGGCACCTACGCTCGCGACCACGGCGCGCAGCCGCGGTGACCGGTTGTGAGGCGTGTCCATTGCAGAAGACCTCCGTGGGCAATCGAGCCCCGGCACCGTTGCCGCGCTCGCCCGCACGGTAGAACCGCCTGCTTAACCGGACAAGTGATGTTGAAAGTTGCACGCCGCGATGGTCACCGAAAGTCGGTGACCACCGCGAACGCCCGCCCGCAGGAACCCGCTCAGCCTGCCCGGATCGGGGCCGGCGGGTTGACGATGATCTTCCCCGGCCAGCTCGTCGCCTGGATCGGGACGGTGACCGTCCCGCTGGAGGTCGTCACCACCAGGGACCCGTTGAGGACTCCGCCCACACTCGGCGTGTAGGTGATCGGCACCGAGACCGACGCGCCGGGCTGCAGTACCAGGCCGAGCGGCGGAACGGTTGCGCTGAGCCCTCCGGATGGCGAGGTGATCGCGGTGACCACCTCGTTCGCCAGGCCGTTGTTCTTCAGCACGACGGTTTTCGAGCCCTTGGCGGCGACCAGGGCATACCCGATCACGACCGAGGGCGGCGACGCGGTGAGCGCCGTGCCGGTGGCCGTCGCCGGGACGGAGGCGATGGTCACATTGCTGACCGCGTGGACGTCGGTGATCGTTCCGTTCCCGGCGGTGAACCCGGCGTACGCGTTCGCGGGGATCACGTCGGCCGCCGGGGTGTAGGCGAGCAGCCGGGCGCCGTCAACGAACACTGAGATCACGCCGGACCTGACCGAGACCGTCACCTTGTGCGTGCCGGTGCGCAGCGACGCGGGCACGGTCGCGGTGGCGAGGTACGTGGGCGTGTCCGTGCCGCTGTTCGGGCCCGCGAGGATGCCGACCAGGTTGGCGGGCTTCCCCTGCGAGTACGTGTTCAGCGATACCGCGATCCCGGGGAGCCCGGAGAAGCCGAGCCCGCCGCCGGCCACGCCGATCCGGCTGGGCGCGCCCGAACTCGCGTCCTGCAGGGCGAAGGTCAGGCCGTCCGCCCCGCTACCGCCGCTCAGCTGCGCCGTGAAGGAGGCGGCGAGACCGGCCGTGGGCACTGGAAGGGTGGAGAACGCGGATCCGACCGCGCCGGCCGTCGCCGGGGTGAGCTGGATCGTCCCGGACGACGCGTCCGCCGTCGCACTGCCGTTGAGCTGCCAGTCGGTCGGCACCGCGGGCAGGTCGCGAACCGCGCTCCCGGTCAGCGGCAGGTAGCGCGCGCCCTGGCCGTCGTCGCTGGTGATCTCGTAGCTACCGGACTGCGCCCCGGTGACCGTCGGCGTGAAGGTGACGTACTGCACGTACGTCTGGTCCGGGCCGATCACCTGGCCCTCGGGCAGCGGCGAGGCCGCGGTGAAGTCCGAGTCGGGGGCCTTGGCCTTGCTGACCGTCACCGGGATGTTGCCGCTGTTGGTGACGGTGAAGCTCAGCGTGGTGGTGGAGCCGAGGGCGGTGGTGCCGAAGTCGAGCGGCCAGGGCGAGATGTCCAGCCGGCCCTGTCCGACGATGGCGTTGCCGTTCAGCGGGATGGACAGCGTGCCGGACGTCGAGGTGACCGTGATCGAGTCCGAATTCGTCCCAGTGGCCGTCGGCGCGTAGGTCACCGAGGCGATGAACGAGCCGCCGGCCGGGATCTGGGTGCCGGCCGCGGGCAGCCCGGTCACCAGGAACGGCGCGGACGGCGCGGTGACCGCGGTGACCGTCTCGGTGGCCGTGCCCGTATTGGTGATCTGCGTGTTCTGCGTCGAGGTCAGGCCGAGCGGCTGATCATCGAACGTGGCGCTGGGCGGAGTCGCGCCCAGCCCGGGTTGGGTGCCGTTTCCGGTGACGGTGAAGGAGGCCGAGTCGAGGTCCGTCGTGGTCACAGCGACCGTCCCGCTCTGCGCCCCCGCAGCGCCTGGAGTGAACGAGACCGGGATGGAGAGCGAGGCCCCGGACGCCAGCGTGGGCAGCGGGTTCGGCGGGGTGACCGCGAACGGAGAGGTCGCGGTGATCGACTTGATTGTCAGCCCCTTGCTGGCCGTGATGGTCAGCGTCCCGGTGCCGGTGGTCCCGACCGTGACGTTCCCGAGCGCGGCCGGCGAGCCGGTGAGCACCGAGGTGGCCGGGCGGCCGAAGGCCAGGATCTTGCCGTCGCGGGTGCCGACGTACACCCGGCCGCCGCTGGTGGCCGGGGTGGTGAACTTCACCGCGGTGCCGATCGGCGCGGACCACAGCAGGGCCAGGTTGCCGCTGGCGTTGGGCGTCGGGCTGTACGCGCGCAGCTCCGCGTTGGTGCCGGTCGGGCCCGAGGACCACACGGCCCAGACCACGGCGGTGCCCGAGGTCGAGCCGCTCGAGGTCACCACCGGGGAGCCGGAGGTGTAGGAGAACGTGCCGGTGCTCGTGCCGGCGAGCGTCAGGGCCGGAACACCGACGCCGGTCACCCCGTACTTGAACGCACGCAGCGGCCCGCCGTTGCCGATGAAGTACACGTATCCGCCGTCGCCGCCCCAGAACGCCGGGTGCCCCCACTGGCCCTGGTACGGGCCGAGCATCCCGAGCACGTTGTCGGTGCCGCCGGTGCCCTGGCTCCGGCCGCCGAGGTTGTCCCGGTTCAGCAGGAAGAGCCTGCCGTCCTTGCCCATCTGCACCAGCAGGTGCGGATCGGCGGCGCTGCCGAAGCCGTCGGGCAGCGCCATCGGGCCGCCGGAGCCGAAGTCGGTGTCGTTGGCGTCCATCGTGGGCGCGTTCGAGGGGCTGAAGAAGTCGGTGGGCGCAAGCGAGCCGTCCGCGTTCACCTGCAGCCGGATGACCGACTCGGCCAGGTTTCCGGGCGGGGACTTGCCGGAACCGACCGCCGGGGAGACGCCGTTGCCGGTGGTCACGATGATCTGGCCGGGGCCGTCCGAGGTCAGGCCGCCGCCCGCGGCCCAGATCCCGGCGCCGTTGTTCGCGGAGCCGGTCTCGTCGGACCACAGCGTGGTCTGCACGCCGGAGGTGGACACGCCCGCGATGAAGCCGCGGAAGGTGCCGTAGTCGCAGACCGAGCCGAACCCTGCGTAGACCACGCCGCCGAGCAGCAGCAGGCCGGGCCGCTGGCCCTGGTAGGCCGGATCGAGGGTGGCGGCCGGATCGTTCGACGGGTGGCCGCCGATGGTCACCGGGAAGCCGGGCTTCTCCGCGCCCGTGGCCGGGTTCACCGCGTGCATGTAGTAGTGCGGGTGCAGCGCGTCCACGCTGCCGTTCGCCACGCCGTCGTTCACCTTCGCGACCAGGTATATGTACCCGGTGGCGGGGTCGTAGACGGGGGTCGAGGTGATGCCGATGTTCGGGGTCAGGTCGGAGCAGCCGACGGTCGCGGCCGGCCAGGTCGGGCCGAAGTCGTCGCTCCACTGGACCGCGCCGGTCGCCGGGTCGAGGCCGTAGACCTTGTCGTTCTCGGTCACCGTGATCAGGTGGCTGCCGACCACCAGCGGCTGCGCGTAGGCCTGGCCGTCGACCGTGGCGGAGAACTGCTGGCCGAAGTCGGCGGAGGTCACCGCCGCGGGACCGAGCGTGGCCTCGTTCTGGTCCCAGCCGGTGCGGTACGTGTCCTGCGAGACCGTTACCTCATCGGCCTGCGCCGGAAAGACGGCCACGGCCGCGGATATGAGCCCCGCACTGAGCAACGCCGCAACAGCGGCATGCCGATGTCCACGCATGACGTGCATCGGTTCCCCCCTCTGAGAATCCGACACGGGTACCCACATCCGGCTACCTGTCGTATTCGCAGAGGCTAGAGGCGGCCTGACGGCTCGGTGACGAACGAGTCGAAACTGTGACCGAATCCGGAACCGCGCCGCCCCGATTCGTGATGATGTTCCCGATTCGGCACGGCCACAGGCGACCGCACCTTGAGATGAAGATCTCGCTGTTTGACAGGAGCGCGGTCCGCCGGTGATGCTCGCTGCATGTCCGGAACCGTTACCCTCGTGCGCCGCCGCCACGTGGACCACCGGCGCTGCGCTGCAGACCTCTGTCGCTGAGAGTCCTGTCGCCGAGCCGTGTCGCTCACGACCTTCGCCGCCCCGTTCACGAACACTGAATTAGCCGCCCCCGGACTCTCGAAGGACCCCGCCATGCCCCGAACGCTGCGCTCCCATACCCCACGTGCCCGCGCCGTCCTGAGCGTGGGGACCGCCGCGCTGCTCGTCGCCGCCGCCTCCGCCTGCGCACAGAAGTCCACGGCCACCTCGTCCGCCGCCTCCGGCTCCGCGAGCGCCTCGTGCGGCACCACCTCGCCGAGCCTGTACAAGTCGGGGCAGCTGACCGTCGCCACCGACAGCCCGGCGTACTCACCCTGGTACGACAACAACGACCCGGGCGACGGCAAGGGCTTCGAGAGCGCGGTCGCCTACGCCGTGGCCGGCCGGCTCGGCTTCAGCAAGACCCAGGTCAAGTGGGTGGTCGAGCCCTTCGACAGCTCCTACGCCCCGGGGCCGAAGAACTTCGACTTCGACATCAACCAGATCTCGATCACCGCGGACCGGGCCAAGGCGGTGGACTTCTCCACCGGCTACTACACCGCGAACCAGGCGATCGTGGTGCTGGACTCCTCCAAGTACGCGGGCGCGAAGTCCCTGGCCGACCTGAAGGGCGCGAAGATCGGCGTCCAGATCAACACGACGAGCTACACCGCCGTCAACGACGTGATCAAGCCCTCGCAGCAGCCCTCGGTCTTCAACGGCACCGACGACGCCGCGACCGCGCTGAAGAACAAGCAGGTGGACGCGGTCGTCGCCGACCTGCCCACCGCCTTCTACCTGTCCAGCGCCGAGATCGACAACTCCAAGGTGCTTGGTCAGTTCGACTACACCGGCAGCGCCGGCCAGCAGGAGCAGTTCGGCCTGCTGCTGAAGAAGGGCAGCGCGCTGACCCCGTGCCTGGACACGGCGATCGCCGCGCTCACGTCTTCCGGCACACTGCAGAAGCTCACCGACCAGTGGCTGTCGCAGTCCGTGAACGTTCCGAAGCTCAGTTAGCGTCCGCGTCATGAGCCAGAGCAGCACACAGGGCGCGGCGGACACGTACCGCCCGAGCGCCCGGCAACTGGAGCGCGAGCGCTTCCACGACCGCAGGCGCCGGCGCAACAGCTGGACCGCGCTCGCCTGCACCGTGGCCTTCGCCGTCGCGGTGGGCGCGATCGTGGTGCTCTCGCCGGGCTGGGGGCCGGTCCGGGACAAGTTCCTGTCCGGGGCCGAGTTCAACCGGACCTTCCCGAAGATCCTGGACGGCTTCTGGCTCAACGTGCAGATGTTCCTGATCGCCGAGCCGCTGGTGCTGCTGCTGGGCCTGGCCGTGGCCCTGGTGCGCTCCACCCGCGCGCCGGGGCTGCTGCCGCTGCGGCTGGTGGCGACCGGGTACACGGACCTGTTCCGCGGCACGCCCACCCTGCTGATCATCCTGGCCATCGGCTTCGGCGTGCCGGCCCTGGAGCTGCAGGGCACGCCCTCGGAGCCGTGGGTGCTCGGCACGATCGCGCTGGTGCTCAACTACGGGGCCTACGTCGCCGAGGTGTTCCGCGCGGGCCTCGGCTCCGTGCACCCCTCGCAGCGCAACGCCGCGAAGGCGCTGGGCCTGACGGAGGCTCAGACGCTGCGGCACGTCGTGCTCCCCCAGGCGGTGCGCAACGTCGTCCCGCCGCTGCTCAACGACTTCGTCGCGCTGCAGAAGGACACCGCGCTGGTGGCGACGCTCGGCCCGCTCGAAGCCCTGCGGCAGGCGCAGATCGCCGCGGGCTACGACTTCAACTACACGCCGTACCTCGGCGGGGCGCTGTTGTTCGTCGCCGTCACCGTCCCGCTGGCCCGGTTCACCGACCGGCTGGCCAAGCGCGCGGCCGCCCGCCAGTTCGCCGGGGCCGTCCGATGACTGTGCCGATCACTGGGACGACACCTGCGACGACCACCAGCACCGACCCCCTCCTCCAGGTCCGCGGCCTGCGCAAGCAGTACGGCTCGAAGGTCGTGCTGGAGTCGGTGGACCTGGACGTGGCGACCCATCAGGTGGTCTGCCTGATCGGGGCCTCCGGCTCGGGCAAGTCCACCCTGCTGCGCTGCATCGACCTGCTCGAAGAGGTCGACGACGGCACGATCCACCTCGGCGGCGTGGAGCTGTCCGACCCGGCCCTGGACGCGAACGCCGCCCGCCGCCGGATCGGCGTGGTCTTCCAGGCCTACAACCTGTTCCCGCACCTGACCGTGCTGGACAACGTCACGCTGGCCCCGCGCCGGGTACACCGCAAGCCCCGCAAGGACGCCGAGGCCGAGGCGCGTGAGCTGCTGGCCCGGTTCGGCCTGGCCGACAAGGGCGCGGAGTACCCGGACCGGCTCTCCGGCGGCCAGCAGCAGCGCGCCGCGATCGCCAGGGCGCTGGCCACCGAGCCGGAGCTGCTGCTGTTCGACGAGATCACCTCGGCCCTGGACCCGGAGCTGGTCGGCGAGGTACTGGAGGTGGTCGGCGACCTCAAGCGGCGCGGCTTCACCATCCTGATGGCCACGCACGAGATGGGCTTCGCCCGGCACGCCGCGGACCAGGTCTGCTTCCTGGAGGACGGCGTGGTGCGCGAACGGGGCACGCCCGAGCAGATCTTCACCGAGCCCCGAGAGCCCGCCACCCGCCGCTTCCTGGCCCGGGTCCTCGAACGGTAGCGCGTCCCGAGTCAGGGTTATGACAGCGGGCTGACCCCCTCCGGCACCTGCCCGCTCGCCGTCTGCGATACCAGGTGCCCCCACCAGACCATCCGGTGGGAGTCGATGTACATCGGCGTGCACGTCGTCAGGGTCAGGTACCGGCCCGGCGCTGTATACCCGGACCCGGCAGGGACGGGCTCCACCGCCCCGACGTCCGTCACCGAAACCGACGCCGCCTCCCGGTCCAGCTGGTACACGAACCAGCCGTACCGCGTCTGCACGTAGACCTTGTCGCCGACTGCGAGCCGGTCCAGGTCGCGGAAGATCATCCCGTGCCCGTCCCGGTGCCCGGCCACGGCGAAGTTGCCGGTCGCGTCCCACGGCAGCGCCGAAGCGGGCTGGGTGTAGTGCCCGACCGCGCCGGTGTTCAGGACGCTGGTCCGGTCGACCGACTGCATGATCAGCGCGCGCCAGTCCGCGCCGAACGCGGGGATGTACAGGAAGCCGAAGCTCTGCCCGTTCGCGATCGCGTCGCTCGGCGCGGCCGCGGCGGGCGCCGGCGCCGCGGCCCAGGAGTGCAGCAGCGCCGCGGAGTTGCGCCGGGTCTCCTGGCCCGCCGAGATATTGGTCCACCAGGCCTCGTAGACCGCGTACAGCGCGACCAGCAGCCCCAGGGTGATCAGCAGCTCGCCCAGCGCCGCGACCGCCCCGGCCCAGCGCCGCTCGGGCGCCGGCTGCGACGCGTCGTAGAGGTCGTATCCGCCGCCGGCGTCGTAGACGTCGAGCACGGGTCCGTCGCTCACTCCCCGCACCTTCCGTCCAGTACGCCGCCGGTCCGTCCGACCGCCCGACTCTACCGCCTTGACCGTAAAACAGAGGGCAGATCCCGATTGGTTCGGAATCTGCCCTCTTATTCAATCTTGTTCGGTTATCGGCTGTCCGTTGTCGGACCTCCGTCGTCGGTGCTCCGAGGAGGACACGGACCGGCTAGCGGGTGCGCCGCTTCGAGGCGACCCGCAGGCCGACCCCCGCGAGCAGCGCGGCTCCGGCCGCGCCGAGGGCCAGGCCCTCGTCCGCACCGGTGCCCGCCAGCGAGCCGTGACCGGTCCGCGGCGGCTGGTTGTGGTGGGGCGGGGGCACCATCGTCGGCGACCCGGTGGGGGGCGGCGGCGAGCAGGTGTCGCAACCGCTCGGGGTGGTGCTCGGCGACGGCGAACCGCATTCGCCGCAGTGCGACGGCGTCCCGCTCGGCGACGAACTCGGCGAGCTCGAAGTGCTCGACGACGAACTCGGGGTCGGCGTGCCGCACTCGCCGCAGTGCGACGGGGTGCCACTCGGCGACGAACTCGGCGAACTCGACGTGCTGGCCGAGGTGCTCGGCGTCGGCGTACCGCACTCGCCGCAGTGCGACGGCGTGCTGCTCGGCGACGAACTCGGCGAGCTGGAGGCGCTCGTCGACGGGCTCGGCGAGGTCGTCGGCGTCGTGCCGCAGATCTCCTTGCCGGTCGCGTCGTCCACGCCGATCACGGAGGCCCCGTCGCCGCAGACGTTGACCGGCACGTTGATCGGGACCGCGGGCTGGTTCCCGGACAGGATCCCGCCCGAGTTCGTGATCACGCTGGTCGTGGTCGAGCTCGGCGGGGTCGAGCCGGTGCATTCGCTGCCCTCGACGGAACCCTTGACCGAGCCGACGCCCGCCTGGTTGCCGCAGGCCTCGACCGGCACGTTGATCGGGGTCTGCACCGAGGTGCCCGAGGCGATGCCGCCGGAGTTGATCGTCGCGCTGCTCGCCGTGGTGCTGCCGCCGCTGGTCGCGCAGTCCGCGCCGCCGACGTTGTCGCTGGCCCCGCCGACGGTGGCCTGGTTGCCACAGGCGTTGACCGGCACGTTGATCGGGGTCTGCACAGTCAGCCCGGAGCCGATGCCGCCCGAGTTGAGCGTCACGGCCGTGGCGCTCGAACCGGCGCCGCCGGAACCCGGACCGCCGCCGGTGGCGCAGTCCGTGCCGCCGACCTTGTCCTTGATCCCGACGACGTTGGCCTGGTTGCCACAGGCGTTGACCGGCACGTTGACCGGGGCCTGGATGATGTTGCCGGACAGGATGCCGCCGGAGTGGTCGGTGACCGCCGTGGCGGTCGAACCGCCCGAGCCGCCGGCCCCGTTCGCACCCGAACCCGCGCTGTCGCCGCAGGTGCCGCCGCCGACCGAGTTCTTCAGCCCACCGGCGATGGCCTGGTTGCCACAGGCGTTCAGCGGGAGGTTGATCGGGGCCTGCACGGTGTTGCCGGACAGGATGCCGCCGGAGTGGCTGACGGTCGAGGTGGCCGACGAGCCGCTCTTCGCGCCGCCCGCCGCGCCCGCGCCGCCACAGGTCGAGCCCGCCACCGTGTTGGAGGCCGCGACCGCGTCCGCCTGGTTGGTGCACAGGTTCAGACCCAGATCGATCGGGATCTGGACGGTATTGCCGGACAGGATTCCGCCGGAGTTCTTCACGGTGCTGGACGCCGCGGCCCCTGCTCCGGACGTGGCCGTGCGCGGAAGCGAAGGCTTCTTCGGCTGCACCACGTCGGGAGTACGGACACTGATGGGCGTGTTGACACTGGACGGGGACGCCTGATTCACCGCGGCACTACCCTGGGCCTGCGCTGGGCCGGGAAGACTGCCGAAGCTTACGGCCGCGTCGGCCGGAGCGTACCCCGTACCGGTCAGCAACAGCCCACCCGTGGCGACCGTGAAGGCCAGGCTGCGCTTGGCCATGTCGTACATGGAGGACCTCTTCTGATCAGTAGAGGAAGGCGGATCGGAAGGATCCGCCTTCCCGGCGAAACGCTGTTCGACTGACCGAGGTCACGCGCGCTACGGCTTCACGGGTGAATACTAGTAAGAGTATTTAGTTCCAAGTCCTCGTTCCGGACACATGACGTCATCACACAAAGGCCCGGGTTGTCCGTCCACCGGTCCCGCTACGCCTTACGGGCCGCCTGACGGGCCAGGTGCGCGTCGCGCTTCTCCTCGAAGCGGCAGGCGGCCGAGTCGAGCAGGTCGAGGATCGCGACGAGCTCCTCCCGGGCCCGCTCCCCCGCCGCGCCCAGATCGGTGCGCTCCAGGGCCTTCACGTTGCGCAGCACCGGGATCAGCACCTCGTCGCGGTGGATGCGCAGGTTGTAGATGCCCGCCAGGGCGATCTTGACCGACTTGCGGGTGTAGTTCTCCACCGTCGCGCCGGGCATCTGGAAGTTCTTCACCACGTCCAGGACCGCCGCCATGGTCTGGTCGGGGGCCCGGTCGAACGCGGCGCTGAGCAGGTTGCGGTAGAAGACCATGTGCAGGTTCTCGTCGTTCGCGATCTTCGCGAGCAGCTGGTCGCACACGGGCTCGCCGCTGTAGCTGCCGGTGTTGCGGTGCGAGATCCGGGTCGCCAGCTCCTGGAAGGAGACGTACGCCAGCGAGTTCACCGCGCAGTGCGCGTTCGGCGAGCCGTAGCCGACGCCCATGTGCACCATCCGGGCGCGCTCCAGCTCGATCGGGTCCACCGCGCGCGTGGTCAGCAGGTAGTCGCGGATCGCGGTGCCGTGCCGGCCCTCCTCTGCCGTCCACCGGTGCACCCAGGTGCCCCACGCGCCGTCCCGGCCGAAGAGCTGGGCGATCTCGTGGTGGTAGCTCGGCAGATTGTCCTCGGTCAGCAGGTTGAGGATCATCGAGGTGCGCGCCGTCTCGTTCAGCTTGGACTGGCCCGGCTCCCAGGCCGTCCCGCCGAGCGGCCCGTCGAAGTTCTCCCCGTCGCTCCACGGCACATAGGTGTGCGGGAACCACTCCTTGGCGATGGCCAGATGCCGGTTGAGGTTGGCCTCCACCACCGGCTCGAGCTCGATCAGCAGGGCGGTCTGGTCCACCGGGTCGGCGGCCGGACGGGAGTCCGTCGAGAGGGACACAGATGGCTCCAGGGGGGAGGGGATGGAAGTGTTGGCCAGGCCGTGATCGGCGATTCCTACGGCGGCGTAACTTACGTCACCGTAGCTTATGGACCTGAGAGAAACCAGCCATGGCAGCCGAGCGACGGTTAAGAGAAGAGCCCGCAGGAGCCATGGCCGAGTTTTGTTGCGCGAGTTGACAAATCACGTGATCTCGGCCACGCTCGTAAGCGAGGGTGGACTCCGGGGGCCGCGCATCGCGCGCCCAGGAGCCCAGGCTCCGAACCGCCGGCCCCTGAGTCGGCCGGTACGGGGCGCTGAATTGAATAGACATCGCCGCGTCGCCGCACCGACGCGGCGATCGTCATTTCCGGCGCGAGGCAGCGTCATTTCCCGGGGCGGCTGCTCTTTCTCGACACCGCCCCGTGGCCTACGCTCTGCCCATGGCGACCAAGCCCGAGCCGACCGACGACACCGACGCGAACCCCGGCGTCTTCTCCCGATCCAATGTGCTCTCCGCCTTCGGCATCGGCCTGATCACCGCGTTCCTCGCGGATCAGGAGCACGCCCCGTTCCCGGTCGGGGTGATCGTGGCCGTGGTCGTGGCCTTCGCGGTCCTCGGCATGATCGCGCTCAAGCGGGCCTTCCGCCGGGATTGATCACATAGACTTACTGGTAGATCAACCGAACATTCCCCCATGGGCAGTAGTGGAATCGGAGTAGTCGACCAGTGAACGCGGCCGTCATAGCGACCACGTTCGGCGTGGTCTTCCTGGCGGAACTGCCCGACAAGACCGCACTGGCCAGCCTGGTCCTGGCGACCAAGTTCCGCGCCCGCTACGTGTTCGCCGGGGCGGCCGCCGGATTCGCGGTCCAGGTCGTCCTCGCCCTGCTCGCCGGAGCGCTGCTCGCGCTGCTGCCGCACCGGACCCTCGAAGCGATCGTCGCGGCGCTGTTCCTGCTCGGCGCGTTCCTGATCTTCCGGCACGGGCCCGGCGAGGACGAGGCCGAGAAGGTGGCCGACGAGGCCAAGCCGGACAACGGGCCGTGGCGCGCGCTGCTGACCAGCTTCACCGTGATCACCATCGCCGAGTTCGGCGACCTGACCCAGATCGTCACGGCCAACCTGGCCGCCAAGTACGACTGGCTGTCCGTGGGCATCGGCTCGCTGGTGGCGCTGTGGGCGGTGGCCGCGCTCGCCATCCTCGGCGGCCAGGCCCTGCTGCGCTTCGTCCCGATCACGCTGATCACCCGGACCGCCGCGGTCATCATGGCCGTGCTGGCCGTGATCTCGCTGGTCGCCGCGATCCGGGGCTGACCGGCCCGAGGCCGGGCCGGCCGACGCCCCCTCAGCCGATCGTGCTCAGCAGCTTCGCCGGAATGGCCGTGTCCTGATTGACCGCGCCGAAGACCTCTTTCGCCTTCGTGGAGTCCCACAGCACGCTCGAACCGACCCCGGACACGTAGTAGCCCTCGTTCTTGATCGGCACGGTGCCCGAGGTGCCCTTGCCGCTCGCGATCGGACGGACGCTCAACGCCATGCTCATCAGGTCGGACAGGCCGGAACCGTTGTCCACCGCGATCGAGCCCAGCGTGTTGCTCAGGAACGGGTAGAAGGTGAACGGGTCCGCCACCACGCCGGGCCGCAGCACCGACTTGGCCAGCGCGGTGACGAACTTCTGCTGGTTCGCCATCCGGCTGATGTCGGAGTTGGCCAGCGAGTAGCGGGAGCGGATCAGCTGCAGCGACTGCAGGCCGTTGAGGGTCTGGCAGCCGGCCGGCAGGTTCGCGCCCGAGTAGCTGTCCTTGACCGCGGCGTCCAGGCAGATGTTCACTCCGCCGACCGAGTTCACCACATTGACCACACCGAGGAAGCCGATCTCCATGTAGTGGTCGATGCGGACCCCGGTGGCCTGCTCGACCGTCTCGGTCAGCAACGGCGCGCCGCCGAGGTCGTAGGCCGCGTTGATCTTGTTTTTTCTCGACGAGTGCTGCTTGCCGGCGGAGTCGGTGTACGCCGGGATGGTCACGTACGAGTCGCGCGGGATCGAGATCAGGTCCGGGCCGGAGGAGCCGTAGTGCAGCAGCAGGATGGTGTCGGTGCGCTGCCCCTGGTCCGTGCCGACGTGCAGCTCGTTCTTTTGCGCCGCCGTCAGGTTGGAGCGGCTGTCCGAGCCGACGACCAGCCAGTTGGTCCCGCCGCCCTGGGCCGGCCTGCCCGTGTAGTCGGTCAGCGCGGCCACCTTGGCGACCTTCGAGGAGGCCCACAGCCAGGTGCCGAGGGAGCCGAGGACCACGATCAGGACCAGCGCCAGCACGCTGAGGCCGATGATCTTGCCCCAGCGCCGGCGTCCGCCCGCTCGCCCCGCCCGGGGCGGCTTCGGGGGCTTTGGCGGCTTGGCGCTCTTCCCGCCGCGGCCGTAGGCCGAACTGGCCGGAGGCAGGGGGTCGTAGTCGGTGCGGGTCGGCTCCGGTTCGTCCTGGGGCCACTGCGCCGCGCCGCCGTAATACCGATCGGAATCGTCACCACTCACCGTGCCACCGTACGGCACACCCGCCACCGGAGACCGGGCCCGGCGCGCTGATGAGCACTTTCGTGCAGAACTGTCGAAGCTCTGCGACAGGACCAGGACGCTTACAGTTGAACCTCGACAATACTGCTGACGCTCTGTCCTGCTACACGGCTAGGTCGTGTTTGAAAAGTATCGCCGGGTCCGCGGCGCCTGACACGCACGCTCGCCGCGTTGTCGGGTCTTCCCCATACAACACCGGTATGGGGAAGACCCTCCGCCTTGCGATCGCACGCGCCAG